>Ga0209344_10000011_pt1 | contig 560173 bp, 501 predicted proteins | sample Cruoilmetagenom6_FD_187293 | JGI IMG/M metagenome (GOLD analysis project Ga0209344, IMG submission 187293) | Oil polluted marine microbial communities from Coal Oil Point, Santa Barbara, California, USA - Santa Barbara Oil Seep Sample 6 (SPAdes)... | ecosystem: Environmental > Aquatic >... | reverse complement strand
ACGTCCCAAAGACTACAAAAAAACCTAATTGCCATTACCGGATCATAAAAAATCCCGGGAATATGGAAATCCCAGGACCAGTTCTGTCCAGACTTTAATAAAAATCGATCTACTCCTGAATATGCCTATTGATTCTTGTAACTTAGAACGATAGCTTGATAAGTATAAAAAATAAAATACCCTCTGAGGTTTTTCTCCCGAGGGTATTTTATTTTGACCAAATCGCTCTCAATTACCTTTTAGATGACTTATTGCGTTACTTGCTATCATATAAGTCTAAGTTTGGCTTGTCAGTCATATAGAAGGTTAAATTTCCTCCAGACATTATTGCATTATGGGTTATAAATGGTCTGTCTAAAACTTTGCCATTTAATTCTACTTTTTCAACATACACATTTTTTGCAGATTGATTTTTCGCAGTGACTTCAAAAGTGTTTCCATTATCTAAATTCATCACGGCATTTGTAATAGACGGACTTCCTAAAGCATAATCAACAGATCCTGGAGCTACAGGGTAAAAACCTAAAGAACTGAAGATGTACCAAGCACTCATTTGACCGAAATCATCATTTCCACTCAATCCATCAGCACCGGTTTTATATTTTTGATCCAAGATCATTCGTATTTTATCTTGCGATTTCCAAGGAGTATCTGTCCAATTATACAAATAAGCTATATGGTGAGAAGGCTCATTACCATGTACATAATTTCCAATAATACCTTCACGTGAAATATCTTCTGTATTCTCAAAATATTTATCTGGCAATTCCATCGTAAATAATGAATCTAAATGTGTTGTAAAGCGTTCATTACCTCCCATCATTTTAATCATTTCTCTTGGGTCATGTGGAACATACAGGCTATAATTCCAAGAATTACCTTCAATAAACCCTTGTCCATGTGTATTTAAAGGATCAAAATCTTGTTTAAAGCTACCATCACTTAATTTAGGACGCATAAAACCAGATTTGGGATCAAAAACATTTTTATAGTTTTCAGATCGCGCTATGAATTCATTATATATAGCCTCATTCCCTATTTTTTTTGCAGCCTGCGCAATTGCCCAGTCATCATATGCATATTCCAATGTTTTTGAAACAGAGGCTCCATTTTTGTCTTCAGGAACATAACCCATATCAATGTAGTATTCCAAACCATCAAAATATCTAGTTTTTGCGGTTTGTACAGAAGCCTCTAATGCCTTTTCTACATCAAAATTGGTATTTCCCTTTACTATGGCATCAGCGATTACTGAAGCACTATGATAACCAATCATACACCAGTTTTCATTGGCATAATGGGACCAGATAGGGAGCATAGAATGAACGCTCTGTTGTTGATGTGCGATCATAGAAGATACCATATCTGAATTTCTTTCTGGCTGTAGGATGTTGAATAATGGATGTAAAGCTCTATAGGTATCCCATAATGAAAAACTAGTATAATTCGTAAAGTTTTCGGCTTTATGCGTATTCCCGTCTAACCCCATATAATTGTTGTCAGTATCCATATATTCCGTTGGACCTAAAAAGGCATGATACATAGCAGTATAGAAATTTGTTTTTTCTTCACTATCATCTGATTTAATTTGGACTTTATTTAATTCTTTATTCCATGCTGATTTTGCATTTTTACGAACTTCTTCAAAATTCCAATGCGGAATTTCTTTTTCCATATTTACCAGAGCACCTGCTGTACTAACTGGAGATAATGCGAATTTTATTTGTAGTTTTTCTTTCTCTTTTAGGTCAAAATCAAAATACATTTTAATTTTTTCACCAGCAATTTCTGGAAAATTCTCAACTTCATTAAACCTTCTCCAAAAACCATTATACGGTTGTTTATCAAGTCGTTCTCTGCCATAGTTTGTAATAGGTTTGCTAAACGACATAGCAAAATAGACGCGCCTTGTTCTTGCCCATCCATTAGTTTGTCTATACCCAGTAATTAAAGTATCATTTTCAACCCTAACAAAGGTCCAAACATTTTTAGCATCATAATTATAAATACCCGACATTAAATCTAAGATGATATGTGCTTTTTCAGTATCATTAAATGTATATTGGTGCATACCTACTCGGGTGGTTGCAGTCATTTCTGCTTTAATATTATAATCTTCTAATAAAACACTATAATATCCAGGAGAAGCTTGTTCGTTTTTATGTGAAAATCGGGAACGATATCCACTGTCAGGATTGGCTTCAGTACCTGGGTTTAATTTTAACTCACCAGTGGTTGGCATAATTAGAAAATCACCCAAATCTGAATGGCCTGTTCCACTAAAATGAGTATGACTAAAACCAACAATAGTATTATCTTCATATTGGTAACCTGCACAATACTTATACACCTCTGGATTGTAACGACCATTTACAGCATAAGGAATAGTATCTGTATCAGGACTTAATTGCACACTACCAAAAGGAACTGTAGCCCCAGGATATGTGTGGCCCATTTTTGCAGTTCCAATCATTGGATCAACAAATTTTGCATAGTCTTCTAAATCCACCAATTCATTAGCCGATTTTTTTGTTTCATTTTTTTGACAGCTAAGTATAACCAAGGTTAGAATAGCGAGGGTACTTTTAAGTATATGTTTTATCACAATAAATTTTATTTGCCAATTAAAAAAATCTTGAGCTCTAGTTTATTAAAAAATAATAAGAACCCAAGATTACTAAACTCAACTTAGTTTCATTTATTCGTTAGAAAGAGAGTATGGATAATCTTTCTCTGAAATTCCTCTCTCTTTGTTTGGTTTGTTAGACATTTCAAAGTCTAAAACAGCGCCTTTTACTAATTCTTTATAGCTTAACCAGTTCTTAGAATATTTTTTGCCATTAAATTCCATCGTTTTTATATAACGATTATCAGCATTATTATCTTCCGCATTGATAACTATTTTTTTTCCATTTTCAAGGTGTATCGTTGTCTTTTTAAATAACGGTGCTCCAAGTACATATTGGTCTGTTGCTGGTGCTACAGGATAGAATCCCATTGCAGAGAACACATACCAAGCAGATGTTTGTCCATTATCTTCATCACCACAATACCCATCTGGATTAGGGTTATACATTCTATTCATCGTTTCGCGAACCCAATATTGTGTTTTCCACGGTTGTCCACCATAATTATATAAATAAATCATATGCTGAATAGGTTGATTTCCGTGTGCATATTGTCCCATATCAGCAATTTGCATTTCACGAATTTCATGAATTACACCACCATAATATTTATCACCAAAAACTGGAGGTAATGAAAAAACTTCATCTAATTGAGAAACAAACGCTTCTTTACCACCCATTAAATCAATTAAACCTTGCATGTCATGGAATACAGACCATGAGTAATGCCAGCTATTTCCTTCCGTAAAATCTCCCCCCCAATCAAATGGACTAAATGGGGTTCTCCATACGCCTTTGCTATCTTTACCACGCATTAATTTGTGCTCAGAATCGTATAAATTTTTATAGTTTAGACTACGCTCTTTATATAGTTCGATTTCTTTTTTAGGCTTTTTTAAAGCTTTTGCTAATTGATAAATGGCAAAATCGTCATACGCATATTCAAGAGTTCTTGCCGCAGTTTCATTAATTCCAATATCAAAAGGAACATATCCTAACTTATTATATGAAGGAGCTCCAGCACGACCTACCGCAGTCATTGGGCCTTCGTTATTAGCCCCGTGAATTAATGCTTGATATAAATTTTCAATATCGTATTTGTATGCTCCATTATTTTTTAAATATGCATCAGACACTACAGAAGCTGAGTTGTTGCCAACCATAATATTACGCAACCCAGGGCTTGCCCATTCTGGTAACCATCCACTTTCGTCATAGGCATTAGACAAACCTTCTTGCATTTGTGCACTTAATTCTGGGTACATTAAATTCAAGAAGGGAAATAAAGATCTGAATGTATCCCAAAACCCTGTATCAGTAAACATATAACCGTCGCGAATTTCACCATTATATGGACTGTAGTGTACTACTTTTCCATTAGCATCGTATTCAAAAAACTTTCTAGGGAATAATAATGAACGGTATAAACAAGAATAAAAAGTTCCAATTTGGTCTGGAGTAGCACCTTCAATTTCAATTTTGCTTAACTCTCTATTCCAAATTTCTTTTCCTTTTGCTTTTAATTGGTCAAAATCATTGTCGCCAATCTCTTCAAGGTTTATTTCAGCTTGTTCAAAACTAATAAAAGAAGAAGCTACTTTAACGTTAACTATTTGTCCTTTTTTTGTTTTAAATCCGATAATTGCACCAGCATGCTTAGATTGTACTTCTAGACCTTCAGTGATATCTCCATCATTATAAGTTTTTGAAATTTCAAAAGGTGTATCAAATTCCAGAACAAAATAATTTTTGAAATTTTTTGGAACACCTCCACTATTACGTGTTGTGTAGCCAATAACTTTTTGTTCATTTGGCAGTATTTTCACATAAGACCCCCTGTCAAATGCATCAATAACGATAGATGCCTCTTCCGTTTCTGGAAATGTGAAACGGAACCTTGAAGCTCTTTCGGTTGGTGTAATCTCTGTAGTTACATCATGCTCTGCTAAATATACACTATAGTAATAGGGAGTTGCTTCTTCTGCTTTATGAGAAAACCAACTTTCGCGTTCTTCTTGCTTAAAACGTAATTTACCCGTAACTGGCATAATTGAAAATTGACCATAATCATTCATCCAAGGAGAGGGTTGATGTGTTTGCTTAAACCCTTTTATTTTGGTTGCATCATAAGTATAGGCCCAGCCATCTCCCATTTTCCCTGTTTGTGGTGTCCAAAAATTCATACCCCAGGGCATTGCAATTACAGGGTATGTATTTCCAGTGGAAAGACTTGGACTTGAATCTGTACCCATTAATGGGTTAACCCAATCTACAGGGTTATTAATTTTAGCTATTTGGTTATTTTGAGATTGCGAAAATTGAGCAAATACAATACTTGCAATAAGAAATAAATATTTTTTTTTCATATTTTTTTTAACTTTTGTTTTAATTTAAATGATACTCTTCTGACTTTCTGTTTTAATCCAGAATTAGGAAATAAATATAATACTAATTTCAGTAAATCGATTTAGTTTTTTAATTTTTTCCTAATTTTATCTCAAATAATACCATATTTTGGGGTAGATGTTCAAATAAAATAATTAGTTAATGTAAACTTGTACTTAATTTTTGGTCTCCCATTTTGTGACTTTTTATATTTTAAGTTTAATTAATAAGAAAATTGGTGCTAGTTTATTAGCTTTATTACTTTGATGTTTCAAATTCTGTAATAAATGAATTTTCAATACCCCAATTTATATTTGGTGTTTTGGATGTTTCTATAATTAATTTACCTCCTTTTATAATATCTTCATGACGCAACCAATTTTGATTCAATTCTTTTCCATTTAAAGTGGTTGATTTGATATAAAAATGATCTTTATGGTAGTTTTTTACCTCAATTTCAAATTTAATGCCATTAGGATAATCGATACTTACTTTTTCAAATATTGGTGCTGTTAAGTAGTAAACAGGAGTGCCAATATTTACTGGTGATAAACCAATACTTCGCAGTACAAACCAAGAAGACATTGTCCCTGCATCATCATCCATAGTTCTAAGGTATGCTCTAGGTTTATTTTTATATATGCGGCCTATATATGGGGCTATACCTTTACTATTATCATTGAAATAATTCTGGACAACTGTATCTAACAGTATATTTCTAAATAATTTTTGTGATTTCCAAGGTTTCTTAGTTGCATTATACAATCCGGGAACTTGTAAATCTGGCTGATTTGCATGATTGTAATTGCCTTCTTCAAAAAATTGATCTAGTTCTTTAATAAATTGAGTTTCACCACCAATCAAATTTTTTAGTCCCGCAATGTCATAAGGAACAAACCAGCGGTATTGCCATATGGTGCCTTGATATAAGCCTCTAGCTTGCATCCGATCAACATCATTTCTGCTAAGGTCTGCAAAATCTTTTTCCCAGTAGTTTTTATAATCTAAAGATTTGTTATGATATGTTTTTGCTAGTTCATCATCTTTTAAAATTGTCATTATTTTAGCTGCAGCAAAAAGGTCGTAAGAAGACTCTAAGGCTTTATCAGGCGCTCCAAAATTAAGCCTATTTACTTCTGCAATAATAGAATCCTTAATCGGAAGAAAATCTAGTGGATATTTTTTTTCATAAGCATCTAATAAAACTACAAGTGCATGTTCTGTACGTACCGTTGGTGATGGCTCGTGTCTTGTTGCCCAATCTTTTTTACCATATTTGTATAGGTTTGCAATTGATTTTGAAATATCTACATACTTATCTGGATATAATAAAGATAACATAGGTAGTTGTTCTCTGTAATTGTCCCATATAGCCCAACCATTGTAAACTGTAAAATCAGCTTTTTGAGTAGTTCCATTTATAGCTGTATAGTTGCCATCTTTTTCACTTATTTTATAAGGGGATTGTAAACCTCTATATAAAAGGGAATAAAATAAATTCTCACGATCTACTTCTCCTTGTACTTTTATATGCGATAGGAGAGAATGCCATTCTTGGTTTGAAGCTTTTTTAACAGTTTCTAGATTTGTTTTTCCTAGTTTATTTTTTGCGTATTCAACATTTACAGAAGAAAAACCAATTTGAACCGTTGTGTTTTCCGTATTTGGATGTAAGGCAACATAATATTTATGGTCATTTACTTTTTTAAAGTTTTCTAAATTAGAAATAGCTAGCGCATAGTAAATTCTATATATACCTCTATGGCAGGTGGTGTATGTGTCTATCCAACCGGAAATCACATTTTTATTTATTGTATGTTCTTCAGAAATAAATCGATTTGAAAGAGCGAAAGAAAGGTCGATAAACAATCCGTTTTCAGTAGATTTTTTTGGAAAAGTATACTTTTCTAATCCATAATTATGGTTCACACTCATAGCAGCATTTATGCCATTTTTAAAAGATACTTCATAATAACCAGGACTGGCGTTCTGTTCTTTTTTAAGTAATTGTGTGTCAATATTTTTATTTAAAATAGGTTTTATTAAAATATTTCCTCCACTTCCAGTACAGCCAACACCTTCTAAATGTGTATGGGTAAAACCTTCATATCTTTCAGCATAATATTCATAACCAGTATGTGTATGTGAGTATGTTTGTGGTCCAATACTCAGCATATTAAATGGGGAAGAGGCAGAAGGAGACATTTGTCCGTGATCTCCTGAACTTCCTAAAAAAACATTTGTTTTTTTGGTAGGAGATATAGCTTTTTTATTGATTTTAGTAGTAGTACTACAGCAGATTAAGAAAAAGCTTAAGGTAGTCAAGAGAAAAGTTTGTTTCTTCATTTTATTTGTTGGCTTCTAATTTTTATGTTTTAAATTCCTTCAAGACAGGAATACATATTATATTATAACAATTTTTCTTCTAAAGTTTTACTCTTTTTCCAGTTCTTGCTGATTTTTTCGCGGCTTCTAAAATTTCAACCACTATAAGATTGTTTTCTAAAGAGGAAAGATCATTTTTACCTGATGTTTTTCCATCTATAACATCTTTTAAGTAAACCAAATAATTGTTGTAATAATCAGCTGTAATTTTCACTGTTTTGGCATCGATAGTTTTTTTGTTTTCAAATAATACATTTCCATTGGCTGCGTAATATGATTTATTTTCACCAAATACTTCAAAATCTTTAATATTATAAGACCAATTCCAAGAGGCTTCAATAATTCCAGTAGCGTCTTTATATTCTAAAATGATTGTTGCATCATCATCTACATTTGGGTATATATTTGGTTTAAAGTTTCGTGTTACAGCAGAAACTGCTATAGGTTTTTTCCCGCCTTGTAACCATGTCATTAAATTTGCACCATAACAACCAAAATCAGTGATAGCTCCACCGCCATTTTTTTTAGGGTCTGTTAGCCAATTTAAAAATTCTTTACTACAACCAATCTCTTTGGGGCCACTATGACCATCTTTAGCAATCATTTTCCTGATAGTACCAAAATCTGATATTGAAACTTTGTTTTTTAGAGTTTGATTACTACCATACCAAGTAGTTTCATAATTTGTTAAGAGCGGAGTATTATTATCTCGCGAAAGTTTTGCCATTTCTTGAGCATCTTTAACCGTCGTGGCTAATGGTTTTTCAACCATAAGAGGAATTTTTAAAGGAAGGCAAATTCTAGCGACATCTATATGTTCTGAAATTGAATTATAAGCTAAAATAGCATCAGGCTTAATTTTCGTAAGCATTTCGTTTAAGTCGTTGTAAAATAGGGCAGACGGAATGTTATACGAATTTTGATAGCGTTTTATCAGATCTTTGTTTGTTTCCACAATACCTAATAAATTTATTTTTTTATTTTTATATTCATGCATTACTAAATGAGCATGATCGTGACTTAAACCTACAACAGCAACTTTTAATACATCTTGACTGTAGCTTTTTATACAGAAAAGGAGTAAAATTAGAAATACTTTAGAAAGCAAATTATTGTTTAATTTCATTTTTGGTGATTGTTAATATTCGTTAAGGTAATTACCAATTTAATTCAATTTTAATACCATCACTACTGTTGCTAAATTCTAACCATAAGGTTTTTGTAAGTGAATTCCATTCTTTTTTAAAGCTAGAAATTATTCGGTCTTTACTATCTGTAATTTTAATTTCTTTTACTTTTTCTGGTAGTAATACTCTCATAACGTTTGTAGTGTTTTGAGGGCTTTTAGTGACAAAGGTGTAACTTTGTTTGGTAATCACTTCGTCTGAAATACGAGATGCAGCAGCCAATACTTGCGGTTGATTTTTATGTTCAATAGAATTAATGTCGAATAAAAATGCTTGTGAATCAGGTCGTACAATTTTTTCTGATAAAATAGGAAGTTCTGGATCAAACAAATCTATTACTGGACCTTCTATTTTGTATGGTTCTGCAGATGTACTTTCGTTCATTACGGACGCCATTTTATAAGGGCCTCGTTGTAAATAAAAACTATTTTTAAAAGCTAATTTTTTACCATTTGTAGCAGTTGTATAAGCTTTTTTTACTATATCAATATAGTTTTTGTCATTATTGCTTTTTAAAACAAATTCTTTTGGATTTTCTCTAATTATGTATACTTTACCTTTTCCTATGTTGTAAGAACCTTTTGAATTACTAGATTCAATGTTTAATGTTTTAAACAAATGTTCAGACGGAGATACATACTTGTTTCCATTATTGTTCCACCATTCAGATACCGTTTGGTAAGGATCATCATCACGACCAATATATACTAAAACACCGCCATTTGTTACCCATTTTTTTAAATGCATATGAACCTCAGCATTTGTTGGTTTCATATTAGAATAACTCATCGTTAAAACCTTAATTTTTTTAAGTGTTGCTTCATATGATAGGTTTTCCATATGTACTGTCTGTACAGGAATACCACGCTTAACCAGTGGTAAAGTTTGTCCATAGAAATTTGAAAACCTAGGATCTTCAAATCCGTTGTGAGTAGGAAAACGTTGGAACATGAGTGAGTTACCCATTAAAACGCCAATTTCATTAGCACCGCTAACCTCATTATCAGAGGTGGGCATATGATTTAAAGCATTAATCATAACCTGCATTTGTGTACTATAATACTTCGGAATTAAAATTTTATTAGCCGTATTTGCTACTTGATATGGTTTGGTATATATACGCTCTGGCCAAGGCATCACTTCATAATTAGAAACACCAGGAAAAAGTAGTTGTGCAGTAAATGTAGCTTCATAGTTTTTTTTGTAATCTTCCCAAGTTTTTCTTCTGTCTTCAATAGGATCTGTTAAGAAAAAAAGCTTTCTATTGGTTGGAGCGGTCATTGAAACCATTGACCCGTATTCTAAAAAAGCATTTTCAAACGTTCTTTCTTTTTCAATACCATTGTAATACGTTGGCTCTCTAGAAGTACCTGTCCATACTTGTGCAATATACCCATCTATGCTTGGTAACGAAGCAAGGCTTGCTTCTGGACTTACAATTTGCCATGAAGAATAATTCACCAGTGAATGGGTTGGTATATATACTTTTACCTTTAAACCTTTTGCTTTACCATATTCTTTGGCATAAATAGAGACTTCTTTTACGGCATTATAGTATAATTCATACTTTAATTTATTGGATAAGTATGTGTTTTCTGGAGATTCATGTTGTGGCCGCCATGGGAATCCATAATATTTCTTCCATTCTTTTTTGAAGGCACTACTGTATCCAGACCGAGACCAGAATTCTGGTTCTTCAAGATATATAGAAGAGATGCCATTATCAATGACCTTTTCTATTACTGTTTTTTTTAAATACTCAATAAAATCTGATGTAGGTACTATGTATGGAACATTATGACCATGCCATATGGTATCACCACTTTTCTGAACTTGACCTTCACCGAGATGATTTTTGCCATCCCACTTGCCTAAAAAATAATCTTGATAAGACCCCCATGCTATTCCAGTCATGAAATGGGTTTTATAACCATTATCTCTCCAAGATTTTACACGCTCTTCAAAGGTTGTTTTTTGTTTACCATCTGATGGGTTTCCATTAACTCCATAAACAATAGCAACATCTGCACGAATGTCTATCTCAGGCAACCATGAACTACTTGTTTGGAATACTGTTTTTTCTTTTTTAACCGCTGTTATTTTGTTAGGATTTTGTACTTGACAACTAATACAGCATAGGAGGAAAATTGGTATGAAATAAAGATTTTTCATTAGGGTTGTTTTAGTTTTTATTAAAGCAACTAAGATACTAAATTTAGTAAAACGATTTAGTTAGTGAATAAAAAAAACCGATACTTTATGAAAAGTACCGGTTTTTTATAAATTTGATGATTCCTATTAATTATCAATAAATAATCGCCATTCACTAAACTGCATATTAGTGCCACCTAATAGGGCAGTAACATTAAGTCGATAAAATAAATAGGATGTACTATTATCTGCTAAAAATTCTTTTGTTTGATTTCTATCAGAAAAACTTTGATCATTTCTAGTGTCAATAACTGTCCAAGTGACACCATCTGTAGAACCAGAAAGTTCCCAGTTTTTTGGATCACGATCCGGGGCGTCATTACCAGATGTTATAGAATAAGAAGTAACTATTTGCGCTTCTGTTAATTCTTGTTGCGCATACCAACCAGAAGACCAACCACCAAGAAACATTTTTGTAATTACATCACCGTCTATTAGTTTTAATGAACCTTCATTTCCATTTGGTCCATCGCCATGATCTGCGCTTACTGTTAAAGTTGCCCCACCAGTTACATCTATCGGGTCAAAGTTTAATAATTCTAAGCGTAATAATCTCCATTCACTAATTTGAATTAGACTACTTCCGTTATTCTCTATTACATTAATGCGGTACGTAGTATATGGAATTTCATTTTCAAAATTGAATTCTTTTACTTGGTTTCTATCAGACCAAGATTGATCAGTTCTTGTATCTAATATATCCCAATTTACACCATCATTAGAGCCTAACATTTCCCAAGTCTTCATATCTCTGTCTGGAGCATCATTACCTGAAGTTAACGTATACTTATTTGCTACAGTGGCTGCATCATATTCTAGCTGAAAATAGAAATCTTGAGGGAAACCATCTGTTAAGAATTTTGTATTGTTATCACCATCAACAAGTTTTAAGGAGCCCTCAGCACTATCGGCACCGTTACTATGATCTTTACTTACAACTAATGTTCCATCATCTGTAATGTCAAGAATTGTTGAAGCGGGTTCAAACGGATATTCTAAATTAGGGAATTGTGCTTGTGCTTGCAGCAATTGATTGGCATATTCATTTGGCCATCCAAAAGCATTTTCAGCAAGGGGTTGCAAATCTACACCTGTAGCACCGCTGAAGAAATGCACCATTTCTCCAATGCTCATTTCTCCAGCATAATCACTTCCATCAATTGGGTAATTTTGTGACAATACTTTAAAGAAGTTACTTAAAGTTACCCCTTGAGCATAGTCATTGTAAATAGGTAAAAACCAATCTCTAAACCAAAAAGTACCTGCTTGTGGAAAATCGGCCTCACTTGCTGTAAAAGCAGTTAAAACTCTTGACGCATCTTCTTCCATACCTAATTCAGTGTATAAATCGTATGTAAAAATCTCAGCAAATTTATCTTGCCATACTACTGAACCTGGTGATAAGTGAACGCCATTGGCAGAGTTTTCCACTACTTTACTCATTAATTGAACAGAAAGGTCTGTTGTAGTAGTAGTCATTGTTTCATTGGTTAACGAAAAATCTATAAGACTTTTTGCGCTAGCATCTTGATCAAAAATAGTTTTATAAAAACTACTTCCTTCTTCGCCATGACCTACAACATATAGAATGTTGTCGTTTCCAAATTTTCCATACCTAGTGCTTATATACAACCAAGAATCACTGAAAAAAGTTGCAGGCCATTCAATGGCCCTATTTACTTCTGCATCAAAATAGATAGCAATATTTACGTCAAAATATTGTCTAGTAACACTTTCTGTGTGTCCATTCCAATCTTCTGTTAGCCCTCTAGCAGGAGACCATAGAGGGTTATTATTTACCACAGAGGCGGGTAAGCCTTCAATGTCTGCAAGTACGTCTTTAGAACAAGAGTTAAATAAACTTGCAGTACAAACCAAAACTAGTATGGTTTTTTATAATTAATTTTTAAATAGCTAAGCTATAATCATATATTTTTTATTTTATAGTCGAATTTTTACTATACTCATCCCACAATTGATCTAAGTCAAAACCTGTATATTTTTCCCATAGTTTGGGTGAATATGTATTAGATCTTAATTTTTCATCCATTTTAACAACAAATTTTTTGTCATAATTAAGGGTAATCCACAATAAAAACCGAGCAGTAACTCTATAACTATTTTTATAACTTTGATTTTTTGAAAATTTAGGTAATGACCAATTGGCGTTTGCATTATTGATGCCATATTTATACCGAACAAAATCAGCAATACCCTCAGTTAACCAACCAGGACCAGCATTAGTGGGGTAGGACTGTATGATGTGCATAATTTCATGTGTCATTAAATCTATATCTTCAGGGTTTTTGTGGAGCCATTTAGCACTAACAGTTACGCTACCATTGTGCGCATAAGCTACTCCTTTATATGAAGTATCAATTTTGACAGTTAAATCCATCCTCGCATTTTTATTAAAATCTTTTGCTAATTTTGGATATACTGTATTTATGATATTTTTGAAATCTTCAATAATTGAAAGTGATAATTGCAAATCTTCATTTACAATTGTCACTTTAGGAGTTTTAGTATTTACATTACCTTGACCAAATAAATTACAAGTTATAGTAGCAAAAAAAATACTGCAGAATAATAGCTGAGCTTTGTTTTTTGCGTTGTGTTTTTGGAAGTTAGTTAAAGTAATTTTCATATTTAAATGGACTTTTTATATTTATAGTTACCCCTTGTGCATTATGATTTAAAAGAAAAAAGTTGTACATCTTACTGATAGTCAGTAAATTGTTTTAACTATAAAGCATTAACAATGAACAATTTGAACGCAAATTACGAAAGAATTTTGGAAGTATTAAGAAAAATATAAAAGAACAACTTTTAACCTATCAAAGACGTCAACCAAAGCCTTAGCGACTTAGAACTTATTAGTTTGAGCCTAACGGCTGAATTTATGGGAATAGATAGTGAAAATGATATGTCTTTAGAAGTTTGTAAATTATCAAGAAGCTCCCGTTCAAGTATCTGTAAAAAAGATACTTATGCGTTTCCTAACAAAAGCTATTGTGCGGCACAAGGCTCTAATTATTGCGGTTATAAACTACACGCAGTTTGCTCTGCAAATGGTGTTTTCAGAGTATTGACCTAAGTCTTGCTTCTGTCCACGATATCCATTATCTTAAAGATATATAAGATGCAAATAAACAATTGTACATTAATTGGAGATAGAGGTTATCTTATAATATAAGCTTAGAAAGCTCATTATTTAAAATAATAAAATGTTTTGAATGTTTATTTTATAGTAATTTTTAACTGCCTGAAAAGAACTAGTTCTTTTCAGGCAGTTTTTATTTAGTTTACTACATTTTTTTTTAGGAAAATTGTAATGAACTTTTGGTTATTTTAATATGAATTATTCAACGATTAATAATCTCCATTCACTTAATTGGAAGAGGCCGTCCCCATTGTTTGCGGAAATAGACATACGGTAGTATTTATAAGGTGTAGTAGATTCAAAAGTATACTCCTTGGTTTCATTTCTACCATCGAAAGATTCACCAGTTCTAGTATCCAGAGTTACCCAAGTTGTTTCATCATTGGATCCAGCCAATATCCAATCTTTGGGATCCCTAGAAGGAGCATCATTTCCTGAAGTTAAGGTATATTGATTAGCTGCTACTTGATTAACAAGTTCTTGTTGCATCCAAAAATCAGTAGGGTAATCAAAAATCAAAAATTTAGAATTCGTATCACCATCAACTAATTTTAATGACCCTTCAGCTCCTTCTGGACCATCTGGGAATTCTTTACTAACCGTTAATGCCCCTAATAAATAGGTTGTTAAATCTATTTTTGGCAAACCACTCTCCAATAATCTCCATTCACTTAATTGAAAAAGGCCGTCCCCATTGTTTGCGGAAATAGAGATACGGTAGTATTTATAAGGCGTGGTAGAATCGAAAGTATATTCCTTGGTTTCATTCCTGTCAGCAAAAGATTCACCTGTTCTGGTATCCAAAGTTACCCACGTTGTTTCATCATTGGATCCTGCCAATACCCAATCCTTTGGATCTCTAGAAGGAGCATCATTTCCTGAAGTTAAGGTGTATAGATCTACAATCCCTTCCGTAGGTAGTTCTTGTTGCATCCAAAAATCCGTAGGGTAATCAAAAATCAAAAATTTAGAATTTGTATCACCATCAATTAGTTTCAAAGAACCCTCAGCTCCTTCTGGGCCATCAGGGAACTCTTTGCTGACTTTAATAGTAGCGGCAAGTGTCCAATCTTTATTTAATCCTGAAGGCGGCGGTTCTGGCAATTGTATGCTAACCTTTTCTAAGTAAATGGTATCAAAACCCATTACTCCTGAAATTACCGCAGATGTCATTTCAAAATTACCTAGCGGTTCCCAATTCTCTAAAAGGGTTGAATTATCTTCTGGATATACAATAGCTTCTGTAATGTCTCCATCAGTATTATCATAACTAATTTCAGTAAAAATAACAAATTCAGATTCTGCCCTATCTGCCCAATTAGCATAAGTCTTCTTATCTACCTCAAAACCAGTAAGTCTTCTTGACAATTGACTGGATTTAAACAAATCACCAACAGCTCTACCAGTAATTGTTTGGTTGATGGACCTATTTCCTTTGGGGTCCTTAGTAATGACTTTAAATTCATAGCTTCGCTCTGTTAAACCATCTACAATCATTTCAAATTGTTCTCCATAATTATCTGGTATGGTAAATTTTTTGGATTCATTTTCCCATTCAATAATGACTTCTCTAGAGTTCCCTAAAAAACGGGTATCTGTAATTATCTTCACCCTCTTGAACCCAGTTTCTGTCCGTAAGGAATCTAATTTTCCCGCATACACTTTTTCTCCTTGAAGATACTGCTCGTGAATGGATTCCATATCACCACCACAGGCTACAACAGCAATACATACTACTATTACAACCAATAATGATTTAAAAATATTTAATTTCATAATGTCTTTTTTATATTATAGTTGGTTTTTGTTATTCCGTAATTTCACCCCAAAAAGAAAGTTCACCAATTACACTAACAATTTGTTCGCCCCAAGTAGCTATATTCTCTATACGGATGTAACGAACTTCTACTAGGTTATCTACGTCAAACTCAAAATCTTCTCCTTTGTTTTGATACTCATAATCTTCTGAAGTTGTTTGCCCAATAGGTAAGCCTGATGGCTTAAATGAAAAACATTCTTTGAGTAAAGTCCAACCTGCTGTTGGGTCAGCTGCATCAAAAGGAGGTAAATTATTTATATCCAATGCGCCATAAATTTTAAAGTGTTTTGGATTTCCATGTTTATACAATTCACTTCCTCCACGCTGATACAATTTAAATCGGCTTAGTTTAACCTTGGTACCTAAATCTATGGTTAAGAAATGTGGTAAAGGTTCAAAATTGGTATGTCCACAATTCCATTGATCACTCCATCGTTTGTCCCACATTTGGCTGGCACTAAAACCATATTCACCAAAACTCTTGTCGCCTTGAATTTTAAAAACGGAAAATTTGTCCTTGTCTAAAAACTCATCAGGGATAGGAGTAGCATCAAAATACAGGGTTTCCGAAAGGTTTCCCCACTTATCTTCTAAATAAACTCCAAACTTGGAGCTTTCACTTTTAAAACCTCTAAAACTATAACTTCCAGATGATTGACTAGTAAAGAAAGACTCCCTGTAAGTGTATTCATCTTTGGTTTCATCATATTTGGTAATGTTGATGGAAATTTCTGCCCTTGAAATATTTTCGTAGGATACTTTAACACCACCATAATCAACAACACCCGTTAGTGTTGGAAAAATTGATTGTACTGGCGGATCTAGTGGAGCAATATTGGCATTAGAAACTTCTGATGCATTTTCGCTTCGATCAACAGCATATAGTCCTACTGTATAATCACCAACTTTCCCAAAACCTTGTACTACCAAGGAATCCAATACGGCAGAAGCTTTTACTTCTCTTTTGTTACCCCTATCGTCTTCAAAATTGGCTCGTACATAAAGCACATCCTCATCGTTAGGGGCAGAAAAGAAGATAATTGCTCCACCTGGAGTATTTACAATGTTATCTATAATAACTTTTCCGGGAGCAGACCCATCGGCCCCATAAGGGTGGTGTTTTTCCTCTTCCTGACATCCAAAGAACACCAAAATACTTAAAAAACAGATAGTTAATCCTATATACTTTTTCATGTCTTTATTTATTTGTGTTGTTTTCATTTTTATTATTTATTACCATCCTGGGCTTTGTACCAAGTTGGGGTTACGTAGCATTTCATTTTGGCTGATTGGCCATAAATAATCCTTGATTAAAAAATCTCTAAAAAAGATATTCTTTACTTGGTAAAAACCATCAGTGTCACCGGCGTTAATATTCCATCCACGTATGGGTTTCGCAAAGAATTCACCTGCTTTTTTCCACCTACGGATATCCCAGTAACGCTGTCCTTCAAATGAAAGCTCTATACGTCTCTCTTGCTGTATTATTTCTCTCATCCCATCTTTAGTGGTAGGTTTTGATGGATCATTGGAATGTATCGCCCATGTAGTTACAAGATCGGAACCCTGATCTAATCCGGCTTTATTACGCACCCGCTGGATATACTCATACACCTCTCCATCTGGCGCTGCCTTAACTTCATTTGCCGCTTCTGCATACATTAAATAAAGGTCGCTTAAACGAATTATAGGGAAAGTATATCCAACAAAAGTAACGTCATTGGCTGTCACTATAGTCTCATAGCTAACCAATTTTTTGGTAAAATATCCTGTTATAGAATAAATTTCAAATCCACTTTTTCCTGAAAATTGTCCTGCTTTTGCATTTAAATGTGGTAACACTTCTGGATCCTGTGTTTCCATAGAAAACCATTTTCCGCCATCAAAACCAACAGAAGCATAAAAACGGGGTTCCCTATAGGTGTGTAATTTAGCCGTTGTAAAGTTGTCTTGAATGGTATATTTGTGATCCTCAATCATTTGATCTTCTATAGTTACCGTATTATACCTGTTTTCATAGTCCCATGAAATATCTTCGTCTATTGGTACTCCATTTACAGAGTAAAAGTCCTCTACCATATTCAATGTTGGGGCATGAGATTTTTTAGTATCCCCAAATTTGGCACTATGGTCACCGGTCCATCTAGGTTGGCACCAACGTTGCAGATCTCCAGTTGCGTTTTGACCAACACCCCAAATAAGCTCTTGGTTAAACCGATCCGTAATGGTTGCCCGTAGCGTAAGTTCATGACGTAACTCATCACTGATTTGTCCAATCGGCAATAAATCTGTAAACTGATATAATGCGTGACCTGCTTCTTCTGCTGCTAAAATAGCTTCTAAAGTAGCATCCCTTGCAACAATCCATTTTTGCTCATCATAGGATGTATTCACTAATGCTTGCCCTTCTTTTCCAACAAAACCTACAAAATCAGAATTGCCATTAAATAACGGACTAGCCGCCAACATTAAGGTTTTAGCCTTTATAGCCTTTGCTGCTGGAGTCGTTAAGCGTCCCAATTCTTTGTGAACAAAAGTAATTTGATCTACTAAATGGCCACTGTCAATAACTTCATCCAAAAGACCTACAATATAAGCAACTACCTCGTCTACTGATTGGCGTGACACTTGAGTTTCTTCTGAACTTGCATCTACGGCAATATTCTTATCCACAATAGGAATTGGCCCATACATGCGTAATAACCAAAAATGGAAAAATGCTTTTAAGGTCTTGGCCTCCGCAGCCCATCTATTTTTTTCAACAATGTTTAAACCAGGAACTTCTTTTAAATTTTCCAAAAAGATGTTACAATCCCTTATAGCGATGTACATATTGTATCCACCTCTGCCTCCTTCCCAATAATTTAAGTAGGGATTGGTTACGTTCTGTAAGCCTTTTGCCAAACGCGAACTGGTTACATTGTTAATATAGAAATCCTCTTCTGCATAATACCAAACTTCGTCACCAGCAACCAATGAAAAGTTTTGTTGGGTATCCGCATAATTTGGCACATAACTATAAAGGGTGGCCAAGAATTGTTCAGCAGAAGTTCTATTATTAAAGGCTATTTCTACGGTAGCCAAATTATCTGGAACAATGTCTAAGTAATCATCACATCCAAACGTTATAAAGGCTATTAAAATTATTATATATTTTTTCATAACTACGTTGTATTAGAAATTTACGTTTATACCTAGGTTAAATACTTTTTGAATAGGGTATCCTAATCCATTTCCGCCCATTTCAACATCCCAAAGTTTAAAATGACTAAAAGTTAACAAATTGGTACCACTAAAGTAGATTCGCATTGCGGAAATTTTGGCCTTGGAAACAAAGCTGTCTTTGTCAAAAGTATAGCCTAATTCTACGGATTTTAAACGTAAAAAAGCACCGTTCCTCATAAACCAAGTACTTGTTCTGTTGTTGTTATCTATTACGGTACTGGACAATCTTGGCCATGCCGCATATATATCCCTATTGTCTTCAGACCAATGGTCATCTGCCCAAACTTGTAAGAGGGCATTGTTTCCGTTTTTGTTGTTCCATTCATCACCTTGGCTTCCATCATTAATATCTATAAATGGTGATGTTTTATAAGCGTCTATAAAGAAAGAAGAGCGTGCAGAACCTTGAAAGAAGAATGAAAGATCTACGTTCTTGTAACCTGCGGATGCCCCAAACCCATAAATAATCTCTGGGGTAGTTGGGTAACCTATAGGAACTTCATCATTAGTATCTACAACCCCATCTTCATTAATATCCTTATATTTTATATCACCTGCCATATACTCTCCAAAAGTCTGGACTGGAGAATTAGCAATATCTGCTTCATCTACAAATAATCTTTCTGCAATATACCCATAAGGTTGGTTTAGTGAATTGCCTATTCTAGATTTCCATGGCAAACCAGCTCCAGCATAGTCCAACTCTTCGTAAACATCAAAATTACTGGTGGCAAATGTAAAATTACCTCTTGCCGCTAGCCATAACCCGTTGGCAAAACTTTCGTTATAGTCAACAGACCCTTCAAATCCATTAGATGAAGCCTCCCCAACATTGGCACGCAATGGCGCCTGAAGTCCCATTGTTGCTGGAACCTGTGAACGATCCATTAATATGTTTGTTGTTTTCTTTTGAAAATAATCCCATTGAAAATCTACTTTATTAAACAAACTAACTTCAAATCCGATATTGGTTGTTTTAGCAGATTCCCATGTAATTCGATCATTAGGGTAACGACTAATACTTACCCCGTCTACCGAGTAGAGATAATCTTGTCCAAAACTAGTATTTCTACCTCCATCACCTATGTTTACCTGGGATATATAAAAGAAACGATCATCTGCACTTCCTATAGCATCATTACCCACCAAACCGTACGTAGCTTTTAATCTTAATTTATTGACTACATCTTTATAAGGCTCCCATACTTTTTCGTTGGAAACAATCCATCCTAATCCTATGGATGGGAAAAAGCCATAACGTTCCTTTTTTGCAAATCGTTCTGATCCGTTATAACCAAAGTTAAATTCTGTAAATAGCCTGCTATCATAAGCATAGGTAAATCTACCAGAAATCCCCATATTCCTATAGGGCAAAGACTTCTGCAAATTACCTGCATTTGCTATTTTTTGTTCACGCATTATACCTACCAACATAGCCGTAGTAGTATGCTTTCTAGCAAATGTTCTATCGTAATTTACAGCTGCCTCACCATAAAATGCCGTGGTTACATCTTTACCGCCTTCATTGTACTGTAAAAATTCTGTACCCTGATTTGGGTTTAGGGCAAAGAGTGAATATTCGTCAATAGAAGGATCGTAACTTCCAAGGTTATAATAGAACGGATTGTACGCCCTGCTAACACCGAAGAAAGATTCCCTTGTTGTGTTTCCCATAGCTCGTGCAGATAGTCCTTCCATTATAAAGTTTAAATCTTGCTTTAGTTCTACTGAAGCCAAAATTTTACTTCTGCTCTCATCTTTATACCCTCTTACCATATCGGCATAGGCATTTAAGTAGTCGCCATTTTGTCCAGCATTACCAAAAAGGATGTGTTGTGTACCCGTAAATTGCGCATCTGGCTCAAAATATTTTGGGTATAGTACGGGATTGGTTTGCAATGCTTTTCTAAACAAAGTTTCTCCCCCATCTATTGGTCCTTGATAATCATCAAAATTACCAGTAAACCTTACTGCTACCTCCGTTGTTTTTGTAATGTCAATATTAACATTGGAACGAAGGGAGAAATTTTTAAACTTTACATTGTTGTTAAAGTTGTTCCTATTATCAACCTTTAGTATACCATTGTCAGAATTTAATGTAGCCGCTAAATAGTAACGAGCTACTTTTCCTCCCCCACTAACATTAAAGTTGAAACGATCGTTAAAAGTATTGTCCTCGAACATTTCGTCAAACCAATCAACAGCCGGGTAAACGTTTTTGTTTCTGTTGGGTTGCTGTGTTAATCTTATTTTTTCTAAGGAATATACTCTACCGCCTAAAGGGTCTCTAGTGGTTACCGCTTCATTATGTAAGTTCATATAGGTAATAGGGTCTGCTAAATCTAACTGTCTCGTTGGAGCTGACATGGTTCTTTCATATCTAAAATTTAACTTAGCAGGGCCTTCCTTACCTTCTTTTGTACTAACCAAGATCACACCATTTGCACCACGCGCTCCATATAATGATGTTGCCGTAGCATCTTTCATAATTGAAAAACTAGCAATATCATCTGGCTGCAGTCGCGCTAAATCTGTTGCTGTAAGCTCTATACCATCAATCAATATTAAAGGTGATTTCTTATAACCAAAGGTAGTTACACCCCTAATAAAAAACTCTGCATTGTCTCTTCCTGGCTCACCACTTCTTTGATAAGAAATAATTCCCGAAATTCTACCTGCCAAAGCCGTTGTTAAGTTACTGCTCGGTATTTTTAATTCGCTCGGTTTTATTGTAGAGACTGATGCAATAACACTTTCTTTCTTTTGTTTGCCAAAAGCAACCAATGTTACCTCGTCCAATTCATCGGCCTTGTAGAGTAATACCACATTAATAACTTTTTGGCCAGCATAGCTAATAGTTTTTGTTTGCATACCTATGTAGGAGAAAATCAATTTTTGACCCGCTTCCACATTGATCGAATATTTACCGTCTATATCAGCTATTACACCACCTTCAACACCATCAACAACGACTGTAACCCCTGTGAGCGGTTCCCCGTCTTGGTCTGTTATTGACCCTGTTACCGTATTTTTTGCCGTTTGTGCATAACTGCTGGTTGAAACCGAAAACGCTAGTATTGCAAGAAGGACACCAAATAATCGTGTTAGTGCCATAATACTCATGTACGCTACAGTTTTATATTTTACCGTAATTAAATTACTTTTCATAAATAATAATAGTTAGTTAGTTTAGTTTGTTAATACAACTTCCATTTACTATTCTTTAGACAAAAGAATAGTCTGAAAATTATTTGTGTCAATGTTAGTTTTCTTCATTTTTGTCATATTTGTTTGAATTGCGTTATTAGGTTTTTATTATATAGGTCAGTCCCAACCAATATCACTTCATCTAAAGATAAAGAGTCTGTTTCTAGTTGGATATCTATTGTAGTTTGCGTACCAACTTTTAATTCCATTGATTTTAATTCAACATACGAAAAAACCAAAATTGAATTTTGTGAAGATACAGTGATACTATGGTTTTCATTAAAATCAGTAATTGTACCATTATTAGTGTTTTTTTCCATTACAGAAGCTCCTAGAAGGGGTACTCCATCAGGGTCTTTAACAGTTCCTTTAATTGTAATGGGGTCTGTTTGCTGGTAATCTGCAAATACTTTTGTCTGAACAAGGTTGAAAATAAAAAAGACTAAAAGGATCGTAATTTTATAATCTGGTTTTTTTCGAGTTGAAGAAGGCACGCTTTTTATAGGGACTTTTTCAGTTAGTTTTTGTTTTTTCATTAATAATAAAAGTTTAGTTGTTTTAATAGTTTTTAATAAATCGATTTATTTTTTTTTCATTTCATACGTATTTAGGGTTAATTGTATTTAGTAGTTAGGTATTATTTTTAAATAAGTGATTCTTTAATCTGAGTCTTAACTTTTATTTTTTTTCATACTATTAGATTATAAAGTTCATTTCTTAATAACAAGAGATGCTTTTTTTTGTTTTTTTTTGCAATAGTATGAATAGCCTTGACTACCATTATTGTGTTCTAGGGCTTAAATCCAGTGGCTTTAACATAATTTTAGTTTTAGTAAAACGTTTTAGTTTAAAGATAAATATATAAACTTTGGGTTGATCAGCAAATTTTCTTCATAAAAAAATAAAATATGTATGTTAAAATTTTAAGCATGTGTTATTATATGACCCTTACATATGTTGGTATAGTAAATTAGGGTGTTAAAAATTAGCAATTTATGGTTTAGAATAAAAAGGCTCTTTATGATGTAGTAGAAATCATTAGTACATTAGGTTTGTTTACTTCTATTTTTTTATTTAGTAAACAGGTAAGTACAGGATATACTTAATTTAAAAATATTAGAAATTGGGCTCTCTATTCGGGATAAAAATTTTGTATAAAATAAAAGTAAATTAAAAAAAGGTTAATGAAAATTATTCAAACCCATTTAAAATGTAGTGTTTACAAAGTATTGAAGTCTATATTTCCACTTTGTTTTCTGTTATTTATAAACATATTAAATTCACAAAATATTGAAATCTCAAAAATTTTATGTGAAAATAGGGTTGCCCCTATAGGAATAGATGCAAATTCTCCAAGGCTTAGCTGGATGTTATCTTCTAGTAAAAGAAATGTGCAACAATGGGCTTATCAAATTCAAGTTAGTGAAAATAAGGAGGTATTAAAAAATAATATTTTATGGGATAGTGGCAAAATAATTTCAGAACAGTCAGTACATATAAACTATAAAGGTCCTAAATTGCAATCCACTAATAAGTACTACTGGAGAGTAAAAGTATGGAATCAAAAAGGAAAAGCGTCTAAATGGAGTGATTTGGGTATGTGGCAAATGGGGGTTTTAGAGTCGTCAGATTGGCAAGCTGAATGGATTGAAATGGAGCATGAAGAAGATATTGCAGATAAGCCCAGTCCACTATTTAGGAAAGAATTCACTTTGTCTAAAAAAATAGCCTCTGCAACTGCTATAATAACGTCTCATGGTCTTTATGAAGGTTTTATAAATGGAGAAAGAATAGGCGATTCATATTTTACACCAGGGTGGACGAGCTACAATAAACGATTGCAATATCAAGTATATGATGTAACCAACCATTTACAGCAAGGTGAAAATACAATAGGTGTTATCTTAGGGAATGGTTGGTATAGAGGTACGTTAGTGTGGGACTATCATAAAAATATTTATGGAAAAAATTTAGCATTGCTTTTGCAGGTAAAAGTGAATTATACAGATGGTACTTCAGAAGTTATTCATACCAATAATAATTGGAAAACAAGTACAGGTGAAATTGTAAGTTCTGAAATTTATAATGGAGAAACTATTGATGCAAGAAAAGAAAAAGAAGGTTGGTTATTGTCTAGTTATAATGATGAAAGTTGGAATCTTGCTAAGATGAAAGATTATGATAAATCCATTTTAGTTGCTACGGAAAATGAACCTATTAGAAAGCACGAAAAATTAAAACCTTTAGAATTAATTACGACTCCAGAAGGGGAGCAAGTATTAGATTTTGGGCAGAACTTAGTAGGTTTTGTGCAAGTAAAGGCCAACGGGAAAAAAGGAGATGAGATTATCCTAAAACATGCCGAAGTATTGGATAAAAACGGTAATTTTTATACAGAAAATTTACGATCAGCAAAACAAGAAAACAAGTATATTTTAAAAGGAGGAGAAGAAATTTTTGAACCTCACTTTACTTGGCAAGGGTTTAGATATGTAAGTATAAAAGGTATTGATAAAGTGGATTTAGAAAATTTTACAGCTTATGTACTCTATTCTGATATGAAACAAACGGGGTCTTTTACAACTTCTAATGAATTGATTAATAAATTGCAACATAATATAGAATGGGGGCAAAAGGGTAACTTTTTAGATGTTCCAACAGATTGCCCACAAAGAGATGAGCGCTTAGGATGGACTGGAGATGCGCAAGTATTTTTTAATACAGCTTCTTTTAATATGCAAGTTGATAATTTCTTTACCAAATGGATGAAAGATTTAGAAGCAGATCAACAAAAAAATGGGAGTGTTCCGCATATTATACCAAATGTTTTTACTAACCCAAATGATGCAGGGTCATCAGGTTGGGCAGATGTAGCTACTATTATTCCATGGAATATGTACCTTAACTATGGAGATAAAAACATCTTAAGGGTTCAATATAATAGTATGAAGGCTTGGGTAGCATATATAAGTAGTCAAAGTGAAGGTTATTTATGGAATAAAGGCTCTCATTTTGGAGATTGGCTCTATTATGTGCCAGAGAAAGGAGAAGGAAATGGTAAATCTGCAGAAACAGATAAATTCTTAATAGCGCAATGCTATTATGCTAATTCTACACAAATAATGATTCAGACTGCTCAATTATTAGGTAAATCTAATGATGTAAAAAAATACACCACTTTACTAAAAAATATTAAGGAAGCTTTTATAAAAAAGTATAGTACATCAGATGGCGGGCTAATTTCTGATTCGCAAACAGCCTATGTTTTAGCATTACATTTTGATATGCTTCCAGAAAATTTAAGGGCGAAAGCTGCAAAGCGATTGGTAGATAATATAAAAAGTTATGATTATCATTTAACCACAGGCTTTTTAGGAACTCCTTATTTATGCCATGTTCTTACAAGGTTTGGGTATCATAATGTGGCATACACCTTGCTAATGCAAAAATCATACCCTTCATGGCTTTATCCTGTAACGATGGGAGCTACTACCATTTGGGAACGATGGGATGGCCAAAAGCCAAATGGAGATTTTCAAACCGAAAGTATGAATTCATTCAATCATTATGCATATGGAGCTATTGGAGATTGGATGTATAAAACACTTGGAGGTATTAATAGTAGCTCAGAGAAAGATGGGGTGGGGTACAAAAAAATTATACTCCAACCTTATGTCGTCAATAAGCTAGTTTCAAAAAGAGAAGAAGAGCAATCGGAAGATGAGCGTTTAACAATGGTAGAAACAGATTTAGATACATATTATGGGAAAATTAGTTCCTACTGGAAAAAAAATGGAGATGAGTTGCAGATGAATGTTGCCATTCCAGTGAATACTGTTGCTGAGCTTCATATTCCTAGCAATAGCATTGAAAAAGTAACAGAAGGAAATTCTAAATTATCAAAGAGTAAGGCGGTGAAAATTATCGAGACAACTTCCTCTGAAATTATTGTTTCTTTGGGGTCTGGAAACTATCATTTTACAATCAAAAAATAATAAAAATGAGATTTATAAATAAAATAATACTTGCAATTTTTTCAGTATTTCTAGTAACAATTTTTTTGTCTAATAAAAAAGGTAAAACTAAGGTTGAGCTTCAAAATCTACGATGTGAATATTTAGAAGCCCCAATAGGAATAGATACTGAAGCTCCTCGTTTTAGGTGGGAGATAGCCTCTGATAGAAACGATTCAAAACAAAAAAGTTTTTCTATATCTGTTGGGATAGATTCTGTAAAAGTTTCCAAAGGAAAGGGTGAAATGTGGCAATTTGATGGTAAAAATAATGCTGCATCTTTAGTAGTATACACTGGAAAAAAGTTACAACCTTTTACCAAATATTATTGGGCTGTACAGATTGTAGATGATAAAAATACAAAAAGTAATTTTTCGTTATCAAGTTTTGAAACAGGAATGATGCAACAAAATAACTGGAAAGGTTCTTGGATTACGGATCACAATGATATTTCAATACAACCGGCTCCATATTTTAGAAAAACATATCCTATTCAAAAAAAGGTGAAAAAGGCGGTTGCTTATATTACGGCAGCTGGCTTGTATGAATTATACATTAATGGAGAAAAAATAGGGAACCATCGTTTGGATCCAATGTACACAAAGTTTGATAAAAGAAACTTGTACGTAACTTATGATGTTTCCAAAATGTTTAGAAAAGATACAGTTACATTAGGCGTTCTTTTAGGCAATGGATGGTATAATCATCAATCAACCGCAGTATGGGATTTTGATAAAGCAGCATGGAGAAATAGACCTAGATTTTTACTTAATGTTAGGGTAACTTATGAAGATGGCACTGTTGAAGTTCTTAAAACAGATGAAAGCTGGAAAACCTCTTTAGGACCTTTAATTTTTAATAGTATATATACTGCAGAGCATTATGATGCAAGAAAAGAGCAATTGGGCTGGAATACTTCAGAGTTTAATGACAGTACTTGGGCTAATTCATTAATTGTAAATCCTCCCTCAAATGCTATAGTAGCGCAAGCTTTAAAACCAATTAGAAATGTAGAAAAAATTAAGCCCGTTAGCATTCGTAAAATTTCTGATACAAAATATATTTATGATTTAGGAAGAAATATATCTGGTGTTATTCAATTAAAAATTCAAGGAAAAAGAGGAACTGTACTGCGATTAAAACATTCAGAACAATTAAATGATTCAGGGGAAGTAGATCAATCAAATATCGATGTGCATTATAGGCCTAAAGATGATTTAGATCCTTTTCAGACGGATATCTATACCTTAAGTGGTAACGGAATTGAAACCTTTATGCCAAAGTTTAATTATAAAGGTTTTCAGTATGTTGAAGTTACAAGTGATAAACCAATAGAATTGACCAAAGAAAGCTTGGTTGGGCAATTTATGCATAGTGATGTTGCTTCTGTAGGAAAAATTGATAGTTCAAATGATATCATAAATAAAATATGGGCAGCTACCAATGCTTCTTATTTATCTAATTTGTTTGGGTATCCTACCGATTGTCCGCAACGAGAAAAAAATGGGTGGACAGGAGATGCACATATTGCCATAGAAACAGGGTTTTATAATTTTGATGGGATTACAATCTATGAAAAATGGTTGGCAGACCATAGAGACGAACAAAAAGAAAATGGTGTTTTGCCATCTATAATTCCAACTTGGGGTTGGGGTTATTCATGGGGGAATGGACCAGATTGGACAAGTACGATTGCTATTGTTCCCTGGGAAATTTATCAATTTTATGGAGATACACGTGCTTTAGAAGTTAATTATCCAAACATCAAAAAATATGTAGATCATATTACAGAAATTAGTCCAAACGGAATTACAGATTGGGGCTTGGGTGATTGGGTGCCAGTAAAAGATAAAACTCCAAAAGAACTCACTTCTTCTATATATTATTTTGTTGATGCTACTATTTTGTCCAAAACAGCTAAATTGTTAGGAAAAAATGATGATTATATAACCTATTCACAATTAGCAGATAAGATAAAAAAAGCCATTAATCGTAAATATTTAAACACAGAAACGGCAATGTATGGATCTGGTTTTCAAACAGAGTTAAGTGCTACTTTGTATTGGGGAATAGTTCCAGAGGAATTGAAATCAAAAGTTGCCGCTAATTTGGCTAAAAAAGTAATCGAAGATGACAAGCATTTGAATGTTGGACTATTAGGAACGAAATCAATTTTAAATGCTTTAAGTGAAAATGGGTATGCAGATTTAGCTTATGAAATAGCTTCACAAGAAACGTTTCCTTCTTGGGGATGGTGGATTAAAAACGGAGCAACTACCCTTTATGAAAACTGGCCTATTGATGCTAAATCAGATATTTCGAGAAATCATATTATGTTTGGAGAAATTGGTGCTTGGTTGTTTAAAGGAATTGGAGGAATTTTTCCAGATCAGAATGCTCCAGGATTTAAAAATGTACTTTTGAAACCACATTTTGTAAAAGGGTTAGAGTATTTTAATGCAAGTCATATAGGACCTTATGGAGAAATTGTGTCTAATTGGAAAAAAAGTAAAGAAAATTGGGTAGATTATCATGTTGTTGTGCCTCCAAATAGTACGGCTACTCTACATCTTAAAGCGAAAGAGGTTAGGTATAAAGAAGGTGTTATAAAGAAAGCTGTAAATGGTGTTTATATCATAAACTTAACTTCAGGAGTGCATAATTTTAAGGTCGTTACAAATTAAAAACAAAATTTAAGACAGTTGTAAAGGGATAATTCTTAAGAGTTATTCCTTTTTTTTATTTCTAAAATTGATAATTGACTAAAATGGAGGTAATGAATGTTAACTGTATGGTTGGTCATTTTAGTACAGCAATTTTTGTTGCAGGATATCCCCATGTTACGTTTTCTGTCACTTCAAATCTTAGTGCTACAATTTAAGGTTTTAGTTTAAATCTTAAAAGAAAAAGAAAAAATTATTCCTAGAATGATTAAGAAAATCTAAGGGCCGCTACTTATTAATAAATAATTGCTGGTATACAGGTTAGTACAGGATAGTTTTAAAACTAAATCGTTTTATTATTGTGTTAATATTTTAACTAATCAATGAAGAAAAATAAAAAGAACACTCAAAAAAATGCTTAATTCTAAAATGTGGTGTTAAATATTCTGTAAGTCAATTTTTAAATTATAACTAAACCAATCTCTTCTTTCTTATTCTAGACAGGAGATTTATCAAAAAATCAAACTATGAATTTAAGATTTAATTTTATCCATAGAAGTGTACGGCTCTTAAAAGGGTTATTCTATAGATGTGTTCCAATATTAATATGTCATATATCCTTTTTTAGTGTATACGGAAATTCAAATCTCCCAAAATTAGACTCTAAAATTGGTAATTACTCTTATGAATCAAAAGCTTCCTCGGAATGGTTCATTGAAGGTGCTAATCAAAATTCCGTTCAAGGGGTGGTTACAGATGAATTTGGAGAACCTTTATTAGGGGCAACAGTTATAGTGTCTGGGAAAGAAGGAGGAATTACCACTGATTTTGATGGAAAATTTACGATAGAAGTAAGTCTAGGTGATGAAATAGTGGTGACTTATGTAGGAATGAAATCAAAAACAATAAAATATAATGGACAAAAACAAATTTCAGTAAGGTTAATATCAGATGTTAGTGAGTTAGACGATGTTACTGTGGTTGCTTTTGCAAAACAGAAAAAATCTAGTGTTATAGGTGCTATAACAACAGTAAAGCCATCAGATCTTAAAATTCCATCTAGTAACTTAACAACTGCATTTGCTGGTCGTGTTCCTGGTATGGTTTCTTATCAAAGAAGTGGTGAACCGGGTCAAAATACTGCGGAATTTTATATTCGTGGAATTACTACGTTTGGTTATAAAAAAGACCCTTTAATTTTAGTTGATAATAATGAAGTTACAACGGAGGAGCTTTCTCGATTGCATCCTGATGATATAGCAAGTTTTTCAATTATGAAAGATGCGACAGCAACAGCTCTTTACGGATCTAGAGGAGCAAATGGTGTTATCCTTGTTGTTACAAAAGAAGGAACTATTGGTAAAGCACAGATAAGTATTAGAATGGAGCAAGCTATATCAAGTCCAACAGATATGGTAGAACTTGCAGACCCTATAACCTATATGAGATTGCATAATGAGGCAGTTAGAACTCGAAATCGTTTAGGTATAACTCCATATTCACAACAAAAAATTGCAAATACCATTGCAGGAGGGAATCCTTATGTTTATCCAGCGAATAATTGGCAAGAGATGTTGTTCAAGGATCATGCTGCTAATAAACAAGTTAATTTAAATGTGAGTGGTGGCGGTAAGGTGGCAAGGTATTATGTGGCTGGAAGTTATTCAAACGACAATGGAATGTTAAAAGTTGATGGAAAAAACAATTTCAATAACAACATAAAATTAGATCGATATATGTTGCGTTCAAATGTTAATATTAACATTACTGAAACAACAAAAGCGGTAATTCGATTGCAGGGAGCTTTTGATCAGTATTCAGGGCCAATTGATGGAGGTTCAGATTTGTTTAATAAGGTGTTGAGAACAAACCCTGTACTTTTTCCTGCAACATTTGCGCCAGATATAGCACATGAAAAAACACAACATATTCTTTTTGGAAATGCTGATAATGGTAACTTTTTGAATCCGTATGCTGATATGGTAAAAGGTTATAAGGAGTATTATACATCTCAAGTGTCTGCACAGTTTGAATTGAAGCAAGACTTAGCCTTTGTTTTAGAAGGTCTTTCTATACGAGGAATGTTTAATACAAATAGATATTCTCATTACGATATTAGACGTTTTTATAATCCTTTCTATTATAAAGTATCGCTATATGATAAAAGTGCAGATGAATATGCCCTAAATGTAATAAATGAAAATGGTGGAACTGAATATTTAGGATATGATGAGGGAGCGAAACAAATAAACTCTACCACCTATTTTGAAGCTGCTGTAGATTGGAATGGCACTATTGATGAACAACATGAAGTGAGTGGATTATTGGTGGCTACTGCACGCGAAAGAGTTGAAGCCAATGCAGGTGACCTTCAGCGTTCCTTACCTTATCGTAATTTAGGATATGCTGGTCGTGGAACTTATGCTTATGATTCACGTTATTTATTTGAACTTAATTTTGGATATAATGGTTCAGAGCGTTTTTCTAAAAAAGAACGTTTTGGTTTTTTTCCTTCTGTTGGTTATGGATGGATAGTATCTAATGAAAAGTTTTGGAAAGGAAAAAGAATATCCAATACTATCAATAACTTGAAGCTAAGATATACTTATGGGCTTGTTGGTAATGATGCTATTGGAAATGAAAATGATAGGTTTTTCTATCTGTCTAATGTGAACTTGAATGATGGAGGTAATGGCTCTAATTTTGGAACTTATGGAGGCGACTACGGACGAAATGGTGTTTCTATTTCACGATATGCTAATGAAGATATTACATGGGAGGAATCTGAAAAGTATAATTTAGGATTAGAAGTAGGGTTTTGGAATGAATTAGACTTAGAGGTCGATATTTATTCAGAAAATCGTACTAATATTCTGATGAATCGTTCGGCTATACCTACAACTTTGGGACTTCAAGCCAATGTTCAGGCTAATGTAGGTGAAGCATCTAGTAAGGGTATCGATGTTTCGTTTAATTATAATCATTCTTTTAGCAACAGTATGTGGATAACAGGAACAGGTAACTTTACTTATGTTACCAGTAAATTTGAAGTATATGAAGAACCAGATTATCCAAATGAGCCATGGAAATCACGTATCGGTAATGCCTTAACTGAAAATTATGGATTTGTAGCTGAACGTCTTTTTGTTGATGAAGAAGAAGTTAGAAATTCTCCTACTCAATTTGGAGATTATATGGCAGGAGATATAAAATATAAAGATATTAATAAAGATGGAAAAATAAGTGATTTGGATATGGTTCCTATGGGATATCCTCACAGTCCTGAAATTGTTTATGGTTTTGGGTTTTCTGGAGGGTGGAAAGGATTTGATTTGTCCTCTTTCTTTCAAGGAGTAGCGCGAACTTCTCTTTTTATTGATACTTATGCATCTTCACCTTTTATAAATCAGCAAAATGCATTACTGAAAATATATGCGGATAATCATTGGTCTGAAGAAAATCGTGATGTATATGCACTATGGCCTCGTCTTTCTGAGACTCGTATAGAAAATAACCTAAAACTATCTAATTGGTTTATAAGAGACGCATCATTCATGCGATTGAAATCTGTTGAATTTGGATATTCTTTACCACAGAAAACAATAGCAAAAGCAAATTTAGAGAAATGCCGTTTTTATGTTAATGGCACTAACCTTCTTACATTCAGTAAATTTAAATTATGGGATCCAGAAATGGGGGGTAATGGTCTAGGTTATCCAATTCAAAAGGTGGTTAATTTTGGTTTACAAGTCTCATTTTAAAAAATACACTTATGAAAAAAATAAACAAAAAAATAACAGGATTGATTATACTGATTTGTAGTGTATGGTCTTGTAGTGATTATTTAGATGTAGTACCAGATAATGTTGCTGTTATAGAACATGCATTTAGAAGTAGAAATGAAGCTGAAAAATACTTGTTTACGTGTTACAGTTACCGACCAGAAATTGGTGCTGTAGATAGAGACCCTGCAATGGCTGCTGACGAAACTTTTAAGCGTTATGAAACTAATGGCGGAGGTTTTACTTGGCCTAGTACACAGATAGCATTGGGCTTTCAATCGGTTACAAATCCAATTTTAAATACTTGGGATGGTCGTAATTCATCAGAATCTGCATGGATTGGGATTAGAGATTGTAATATTTTTTTAGAAAATATACAGCAAGTACCAGATATGGATGATGTAGAGATGAAAAGATGGATTGCAGAAGTGAAGTTCTTGAAAGCGTATTATCACTACTATCTTTTTAAGTGCTATGGTCCAATTCCAATTGTAGACAAAAATCTTCCCACGAGTGCCAGTGAAGAAGAAATGTGGGTTTATAGAGAGCCAATAGACAAGGTTATAAATTACATTACAAAGCTTATGTTAGAATCTGTTAAAGATTTACCTAATGCAGCAGACGTGGTTGAGGGAACTGAAGCTGGTAGAGTTGATAAGCTTATAGCGTATGCAATACGTGCCGAAGCCTTAGTCTATGCCGCAAGTCCACTTTTTAACGGAAATGCCGATTATGCTTTTATGGTTGACAATCGTGGTGAAAAATTATTTCCTCAAACATATGACGAGAATAAATGGCTATTAGCAGCAACTGCTTGTAAAGAAGCTATTGATATTTGTCATGCGCAAGGAAAATCATTATATGATATAGTTGATCCTTTAGTTCTTAGTGCTAATCCAGTATTTCAGGTACAAACTACATATCGAGAAGCTATTTGTGCTAGATGGAATAAGGAACTTATTTGGGGAAATACAAGATATGATAATAGGTTTCTTTCAAGAAGCTCACAAGCAAGACTTGTTCGACTGGATGCTGCAACTCTTAATGAAGCTTCAGGGGAATATTCTCCAACTATAAATATGGTAGAAAAATATTATTCCTCCAATGGAGTTCCTATCAATGAAGATCTTGATTGGTTGGGTAATAGTTGGTATGGAGACAGGTACAAAATCCGTGAAGAGTCTGCAAAAAGTGAAGAAAAATATCATATAGAAGAAGGGGAGTTTACAGCCAATTTACACTTTAACCGTGAACCAAGATTCTATGCAAGTATAGGTTTTGATAAAGGCGTTTATTTTGGAAACGGTTACTATCAGTTTGATTCAGACCGCAATGTAAAATATGCCGATTTTTTAAAAGGGCAGGTTTCCGGTTATCAAGGAGGTAGTGGTTATTCTATTACGGGGTATACAGCAAAAAAAATGCATAGTTTTAAAAATGCACAGACCAATACTGCTGTTTCAGCAGAGTTCTTTCCTTTTCCAGTGATGCGTTTGGCAGATCTTTATTTGTTGTATGCGGAATCTTTAAATGAGGTAAATGGTCCAACTAATGACGTGTTTACCTATATAGATCTTATAAGAAATCGTGTTGGCTTAGATGGGGTAAAAGAATCTTGGTCTAATCATTCTTCCAATCCAAATAAACCAAATTCAAAAGAGGGGTTACGTGATATTATTCATCAAGAACGGGGAATAGAATTGGCTTTTGAAGGAAAACGTTTTTGGGATATTAGGCGTTGGAAAAAGATTACAGAAATGAATGACCAACCAAAAGGATGGAATATACAAGGGAGCACTAAGGAAGACTTTTATAAAACGGTTCTTTTACCTAAAATTCCCATTTCTTTCTCAACTAAAGATTATTTCTGGCCTATAGATGAATCTAATCTATCTACAAACTCTAATCTAATTCAAAATTACGGTTGGTAGTTATGGAATAATACTTCTATTAAATTAACTTAAAAATGAAAAAATGAAAAATAGAATAATATTAACAATAGCATTCATAGGCTTATTAATGTACGGTTGTAGTGAAGAAGAATCTATAGGGCAACAACCTCTAGACAAGATAGCTCCAGGGTCAGTTTCAAATGTGAGTGTTATAAATACACCAGGAGGTGCATTGCTCACGTTTACTCCTCCTAAAGATGAAGACTTACTTTATACAAAGGCTATATATTCTCGTAAAGCGGGTGAAATTAGTGAATCTAGAGTCTCACAATATGCAGACACCTTAGTTGTTGAAGGATTTGGTGACACCAACGAACATCAAGTACAACTGTTGGCTGTAGACCGAAGTAGGAACGAATCCGAATCTGTTAGCATCACAATTAACCCTCTTGAACCTGCTGTAAATGTTATTGCACAAAGTTTGGAAGTAAATCCAGATTTTGGTGGAATTACGACCACTTGGAAAAATGAAGGAAATGCTGAAATTTCGGTTGTTATTCAGGAGAAAGATTCATTATTAGACGAGTTTGCACCGTTGGAAATCTATTATACAAAAACGACCGATGGTAAGCTTTCTGTTTATGGTCTTGACACTATTCCAAAAACCGTACAGATTCATATTGAAGATCGTTGGGAAAACAGTTCTGAAGTACAATCTTATACAATAACTCCAATTTTCGAGACTGAGTTTGAGAAATCTCGTTTTGCTCATATAAATTTACCTGGAGATGGTCCTCATCACGGTGGATGGACCGCTAATAATATATGGAATGGTACTGCTGGTCCAGCTGGATATTCGTCACTAGGAGGTCAGGGAGTTTGGCCCCAATCCTTAACTATAGATTTAGGAGTTCCTGGTTTAATTAGTCGTATTACGGTATACCAAAGAGTAGAAGCTGATAATTATGTTTATGCAGAAGGAAATCTTAAGAAATTTGAAGTATGGGGAGCAGAAACTTTAGATACATCTGGTGATTGGGATAGTTGGACGAAATTAGGCGATTTTGAATCCTTAAAACCATCAGGCTTGCCCTTTGGTCAATATTCAGAAGAAGATTATGCCGTAGCAGTAAATGGTGAGAATTTTTCATTTTCTGCATCCAACCCTAAAGTGCGTTACCTTAGAGTTTTGGTCACAGAAACATGGGCAGGTGGTGATAATTACCAAATAATGGAGTTGGATATTTTTGGAGATAACCGTTAGAATTTAATCTTTTTTTAAAAAAAATAGTATGAAACAATTATGTTTTTATAAAATAAACTTGTACGAAAAAAAGTATATGCGAGTACTAATAAAAAAATTGAAGTTAAATCATAGATGTTGTATGTATATAACGTGTATGGTATTGGTTTTGGGTTTTCAACAGTCCTGTTCAAAAATGAATGATCTACATAAGCCATACTTAGATGAAGGGGAATATTTTTATGCAGAAAAAGTGGATACTGTAGTGGTGGGATCTGGAAATAAGCGTATTCAACTTAGTATGCATATAAATTCAGAAAGCATAAAAACAGCTCGCATTTTTTGGAATAATAATATGGATTCAGTTGATGTTGATATTAATTTTCAAAATGGAGTGTTTGATAAAATAATCAATGACCTTAATGAACAACAATATATATTTAAATTTATAACGATTGATGGATATGGAAATGAATCTCTTCCGTATGAAATAGAAGGTGTTGTGTACGGTAGTAATTATCAAAATACGGTTTCTAACAGAACTATAACAAGTGTAACTGCTAATAGTAATAATGAGATTATTATTAATTGGGCAGAAAATTTTGATGAAAAACTAGATCATTGTAATGTAATCTTTACAGACACAAATGGTACTCAGGTTACAAATAAAGTATTAGGATCCGATATGACTAGTCAATTAGTAGATTTTGCATCAGATTTAGAATATAATACTGGTTTTTTACCAGATTCTACAGCTATTGATACTTTCTATACCGATTTTGTCTCTGTAAATACAGATAGAATATTATTAGATTATAGCGAATGGAGTATTGTAGATTTTTCTACGCAGCATGGCGGAGGTGAGAATGGGGTTGCAAATGTAATTGATGGGAATCAGAATAGTCGTTGGCACTCCTTAGCAGGAGGCTCTAGTTACCCTCATTTTGTTACTATTGATTTAGGAGGGGAAATAACTTTTTCTACTTTAGAGGTTTTAAGATCTACATTTGATGGTGGAGGTGATAATAGAGCTCCAGATAAATTTAGATTTGAAGTCAGTGTCGATAATACTACTTGGGTAGATATGGGTATTTATGATTTTGATAGAAACACTAATGATGGACAATTTTATGCAATAGTACCGTCAAACCCAGTTCGATATATACGATTTACGGGAACAGAAGGTCCTGATAATAATATGGTACTAGGAGCACTCCTATTATATAAATAATAAAAAGGTTAATTAGTTCTTAAGTAGGTTGATAGCAGCGTTTGTATAAATTCTCTACTATCAACCTCATTGTTTTACTAAAAAAACGTCATATACCTTTGTATGATGGGTATTAAGAATATACTTTAAGAAGTCTTACAATGATTAATTAGAATAGAAATAAAAGTAGATAATAGCAGCCAGTTTCTAACCTTATTAAAGAATATTGTTTAATATTAATAGGTATAGAAAAATAATAATAAAAATAGATGAATAGAAGAAAAAGTGTGTTTTGTCAAGAGAAATCTATATGTTTTTTTTTAGTGATTACCTTCTTGCTTTTAGGGTATTCCTGTAAGAACAATATTGTCCAAAAATCAACACAAGAAGAAAAGAGCAAACCAAATATTGTAAATATTATAAACTTTATTCGTTTAATTGAACCTAGAGATGCTAATATAACAGAAGATGTTCTTTATCAAACGGTTGTTAAACAGGTTGAGATGATGAAGGAGTATCGTCTTGGGGGTACTTTTTTATTGCAGTATGATGCGCTTATGGATGAGCGCTATCAAAAATTGTTAAAAGATTTACCAAGAGATTCTTTTGAAATAGGAGCTTGGTGGGAAATACCACAGCCTTTGGTTGAAAAAGCTGGTTTAAAGTGGAGAGGTCGTTTTCCTTGGGATTGGCATGCCGATGTGGGTTTTTCTACAGGATATACACCAGAAGAACGTATAAAGTTAGCAGATGTTTATATGGAAGATTTTAAAACTGTTTTTGGATATTATCCAAAATCAGTTGCCTCTTGGTTTATTGATGCCTACACTTTAAATTACCTCTACGAAAAATATGATATTGTAGCATCTGCAAATTGTAAAGATCAATATGGTACAGATGGTTATACAATGTGGGGAGGGTATTGGAATCAAGCGTATTACCCAAGCAAGATCAATTCATATATGCCTGCGCAGCATAAGGAAAATCAAATTCCAGTGCCTATTTTTAGAATGTTAGGGAGTGATCCTTTACGGCAGTATGATACCGGATTAGGACATACCATACAAGGAGTTATTACATTAGAACCTGTTTATTCTAAGGCAGGTGGGGATGCAGATTGGGTAAAATGGTATTTGGATCAATTCGTAAATGGGGAGTCTATGGAGTTTGCCTATACGCAGGCAGGTCAGGAAAATTCATTTACTTGGAATGGTATGAAAAAAGGTTTTGAAATACAGTTGCCACTAATTTCAAAATTGAGAGATGAAAACAAAGTGAAAGTAGAAACATTAGAAGAGTCGGGCAAATGGTTTAAAAAGAATTACGACCTTACTCCAGCAACCTCTGTTACTGTTACTAATAGTAAAGGTGCTTTATTGAATGACAATCGTAAAACAGTTTGGTACAATAGTCGTTTTTATAGAGCAAATTTGTTATGGGAAGAAGATGGGTCTCTAAAATTTAGAGATATTCATTTATTTGATGAGAGTTTAAAATCTTTGTACTTTGATGAAAAATTAGAATCTAATCAGGCATCGTTTTTTACTTTGCCAATTGTAGATGGTTATCTTTGGAGTAAACCTGAAGATTTGGCAGGATTAAGTTTTAAAGGACTTCTGAATGGAAAAGAAACGTTGTTAGTAGGAGGAAGCCCTGAGGTTACAAGTACAACAAAAGGAAAGCTAACTATATTATGGCCTTTAACAAATATTGAAGGATCTATTTTAATGGAGTTTTATGAAAGAAAAGTAACTATAACGTATGATGGGTCTAATGAAATAAATTGGTTTTTAGATTTAAAAGCGAGTAATAGGTTAGGAGAACTACCTTTTAAAAATATAAATTTGACTACTATTGATAGTAAATTTGAAAACATAAATTATTCAATTAAGGCAGAAAAGGGTAGCTTTTCAGTCCCTAGTGAAGAAGTTATTTTTAGAATATCACCTCAAGAAAATAGTATTGAATTGGAATTTTAGTAAAAATATTTTGTCTGTATGGAAGAGAATTCTTTAGAATGGGTTTTGCAATTTATGGGAAGATTACATACGCTTTGTGTTCATTTTCCTATAGGTCTGCTTATTGTTGGTTGTTTTCTAGAACTATTGACTATTGGCAAAAAGCGACAAAGTCTTAGGCCTGGTATAAATTGGATGATATATATTGGAGCAATATGTGCTATAATAGCAGCAATTCTTGGTTGGTTACTACGTACTTCAGATGCTTATTCAGGAGAATTAGTAGATTTCCATCAAAATATGGGTATTGCCACCGCTGTTTTAGCTGCAGTAACGGGCTTTCTTTTATTTCGAAAGATGAACACTACTTCAGGAAGTTATTTACCATATAGATTAGTGCTAGTAGTAACAGTTATAAGTCTAAGTATTGCAGGACATTTAGGAGCAAATTTAACTCATGGAGAAGATTTTTTAACTAGTGTATTTCCTAGTAATCAAAAAAAATACAATAGCGAAAAATCAAGACAGCTTCTTGCGGAATTAAAATTATCAGATTCGTTATCAGTAGGACAAAAAGACAAACTAAATATGGAGGTAAGGGCAATATTTGCCCATAACTGTTACCAATGCCATAGTGAAAACAAACAAAAAGGAGAGTTAGCACTGGATACTAAGAAGGGAGTATTTAAAGGAGGAGAATCTGGTTTAGTAGTAATAGCAGGTAATCCAAGTGAAAGTGAGCTCTATAAAAGAATTATACTTTCTCCGAATGATGAGGAGGTTATGCCCCAAAAAGGGAAGGTGTTAGCAGCTGAAGAAATAGCATTAATTAAATTATGGATTAAAGAAGGAGCACATTGGTCTGATCAAGCTTTGAAGGTTTTTCCTGAGGCTTTATTGGCACTTTCAAAACCAAGCCTTCCAAAAGGTACCAATCAAACAAGCCCTATTGATCAATTAATTAATGATTATTTTGAAAAGAACGGTGTGAGTTGGCCACAAGTTGTAGATGATAGAACTTTTATAAAGCGTGTTTATTTAGATATTATAGGTCTTCTGCCAGAACCACAACAAGTGCAACAGTTTCTGGAAAATAAGAAGACCAATAAAAGGCAACTCTTAATAGATGAATTATTAAGAGACTCTAAAAATTACACAGAAAATTGGTTGAGTTTTTGGAATGATTTACTACGTAATGATTATTCAGGACCAGGATTTATAACGGGAGGAAGAAAACAAATTACGGCATGGTTGTATACCTCTTTAGAGCAGAATAAACCATATAATGCTATGGTAAAACAGTTAGTGAATCCAACTAGTGAATCCGAAGGTTTTATAAAGGGTATTGAATGGCGTGGTGTTGTAAATGCAAGCCAAAGAACAGAGATGCAAGCAGCTCAAAATATAGGTCAATCTCTAATGGGGGTTAACGTTAAATGTGCATCCTGTCACAATAGTTTTGTGAGTAACCTTTCATTAGAACAATCGTATGGCTTTGCAACTATTTTTGCTGATTCTTTATTAGAATTAAATCGTTGCGATAAACCTATAGGGAAAATAGCGACTCCTAATTTCCTATATACAGAATTGGGTTCAGTGGAAGCAGAAACAGTTAAAGAACGCTTATCATTATTATCAGAAGTAATGGTGAAGCCTGAAAATGGACGATTGTACCGGACAATAACCAATAGGATTTGGAAAAGATTATTGGGAAGAGGTATCATAGAATCGGTTGATGAAATGGATAATACGCCATGGAGTAATGAGCTGTTGGATTGGTTATCTGCAGATTTAGTTGATTCTGGATATGATTTAAAGTATTTGATACGTACAATTATGACCTCAAAAGCATATCAATTGCCTACAGTTGCCTATAAAACGAAAGAAGATATTAAAGTTGAATATGTTTTTAAAGGACCAATTCTAAGGCGTATGAGTGCCGAGCAATTTTCAGATGCAGTGAGTCAGGTAATTGCTCCAGCTTATTATGCTACAGCCTATAATCCGAAAGGAAATAGCTTAAATGAAGATAGAATATGGCATAGGGAAATAAAATATGAGCAAAACGTTTTACCAAATCCAGGAAAAAGGTATTTTAGAAAAGATTTTATACTTCAAGAAGCGGAATTATCAAATGCTGAAATTTTAATTTCTGTCGATCATTCTTACACACTATATATAAATGGAGAGGAAGTTTCTCAGGGAAATGATTGGCGAAAAGTAAATCAATTAAATGTCACAGATTTTCTTAGGGTTGGTAAAAAAAATACAATCGCAGTAGAAGCTATAAATGAAGGAAACATAGCCAATCCGGCAGGAATATTATTCGCTATGAAAGTTAAGTATTTAGACGGAAAAGAGCATATGATAAACTCCAATACTAGTTGGAAATGTATTGCTAAAGTTCCAAAAGAGGGGTGGACGGCAATTGATTTTGACGATCTTGATTGGGAAAATGTACGCAATTATGGTTCTTCTTATTGGGGTAATTTGATCAATTTTTCATTTGACACTAAAAAACAAAAATTTGCTAGGGCAAGTTTAGTTGAGCAACATCCTTTTATGAAAGCATTGGGAAGGCCAACTCGAGAAAATGTAACCACTACAAGAAATGAGCAAGCTACTTTATTACAAGCTTTAGAGTTAACCAATGGAGAATATTTTAATACTATATTAGAAGAAGGAGCAATATTATGGCGTAAGAAATATGGCGATGACAGTAATAAAATTGTAGAAACTCTTTATCAAAAATTATTTGGAAGAAACCCAGCCAAAAAAGAAAAAGATATTATGATTGCTACTTTGGGCTCAGAACCCAATATAGAGGCTTTAAAAGATTTGTTTTGGGCCACATTAATTTTACCAGAATTTCAGTTTATAAATTAAGAAAGATAAAAATGTATTCCCAAAAAGAGTCATCTCGCAGAGATTTTATAAAAAAGATGTCAGCAGCTAGTATATCGGCTGCCGCAACTACCATTCCTGGTGTTAGCTTTTTAAGTTCATGTAGTGCTGATGTTCAAAAATTAGCAGCTAAAGCAGATACGGTAATTTTACTGTGGATGGCAGGAGGAATGGCACATACCGAGACATTTGATCCTAAGGCTTACGTCCCTTTTGAAAAAGGAGTGGAATCTAAAAGAATCTTAAGCACCTTTCCAAAAGTGCCTACTGCAGTTGATGATCTTTATTTTTCAAAAGGATTAGAAGGAATAGGGAGTGTTATGGATAAAGGTGCTATTATTCGTTCGTATAAAGCGGCAGATCTTGGGCATATTTTACATACAAGACATCAGTACCATTGGCATACCTGTTATGAGCCACCTCAATCTGTGCAAGCGCCACATATAGGAGCTTGGATAGCTAAAGAACTAGGTGCATCAAATTCAGTAATTCCTCCTTTTATTTCTATGGGACAAAGGTTTACTGTAGGTGAAGCGGAAGAATTAAAAGCGTTTCATTCAGCAGGTTTTCTCGGAAGCGAATTTGGACCGTTTTTAATACCCGACCCATCGAGCGGTTTAGAAAGTGTTCGCCCTCCACAAGGGATGTCTATTAAAAGATTTGAAGCAAGGTATAAGTTATTCAAAGAACTAGCCAATAAAAGTTCGATTATGGAGGAAGGGAGTGATTATCAAAGGGAATCACTAATGCGCTCTATGGAGCAATCGTATCGCTTATTAAATTCACCCGAAGCAAAGCTATTTGATATCTCCCAAGAACCAAAAGAAGTATATGATACTTACAATACAGGTAGATTTGGGTTGGGCTGTCTTTTGGCCAAAAGACTTGCGATGAATGGAGGTAGATTTATAAGTGTTTCAACAGAATATGAACCTTTTCTTGGGTGGGATACTCATGAAAATGGTCATTCACGTACTGCGAAAATGAAAGAGTTGATAGATAGACCTGTCGCTCAATTAATTAAAGATCTGGATGAATCTGGACATTTAGATAGAACTTTGGTGATATTGGCAAGTGAATTTAGTCGTGATGCTATTATGGAGGGTAGGCCAGGAGAGCAGGTTAAAGATCAAGTTGCACAGCCCGATATTATAGAAGAGGAAAAATTCTATGGAATGCATCGGCATTTTACAGATGGATGCTCTATGCTTTTATGGGGTGGTGGAGTTAAAAAAGGTTTAGTATATGGTAAAACAGCAGATGAACGGCCTTGTGCATCAATAGAAAATCCTGTGGTGATTGATCAAGTTCATCAATCTATATATCACGCTTTAGGAATACCTCCGGAAACTGAATATACTATTGAAGGACGACCATTTTATACCACTCCAGATGGAAAGGGTGAACCTATATTAGATTTATTTGCCTAATCAATTTAAACTAGCATTATTGCAGTATTGATATAACCATAATAACCATCTGCAACATATTAACCCGAAAGTGCAACAGAGTGTATCACCGTAAGTAATGTGACAGAGCTAAAGTTCAAGGTAAAAAGTGTTTTGTAGATAGCTAATGTACAACACGCATAGTTTCACTGCATATAAACCTCTAATTAAGTGAAATTTTATAAAGTATTCTCCTTTTCTTAAAATGTGAAATATTTTAGGACTTATTTTTTTGTAAATACTTGCTAAATATTAAATATAAAATACCACTTAATAACCAAGCAGGCAGTATTACAAATGACAAGAAAATATTAAATTGAACAGAAATAAAATAGAATAAACCAAAACTTATCGCCCAAGCAAATAGAACAGCTTTATTAATTTTAATACCTGCTATTTCTGCATAATTCTTTTTTATACCTATTCTTTCTGCAAAAAAATGCTCAAAAACAATAATCGCACCTATAGGAGCTAAAATAAACCCATATAAAGCAACAAATCCTAATAATTTCATTGCAAAAGCAGGGAATATTCCTGCGATAGTAGCTATGATTCCTGCTAGAATAGTCACTTTAGCAGTGGATAGTTTTGGTAGTATGGCTTGAAATGCTAACCCAGCTCTATAAATTGTAGGGTTTGCAGTTGTCCATCCAGCTATAACCACAGCTATAATACCAAACACACCAATGGCATTATAAGCTAGTGGACCCGGTGCTACAGGAGGTGCTTCACCATTAGATAAAAAGGTTAAGGCCTCAGGAGATTTTAAATAAACCGCATATAATAAAGCCGCAGCTATCCAAGCCATATAATGACCTACATACATCCCTGCAGCAGCGGCCCAACCTGCCTTTGCTTTTTTTGCAAATCTAAATACAGATAAATCAGACATACCTATATGCATAGCAGCATTTGCAAACCAAGACCAAATAACCACATGCCAAAAGGTGTATTTTATTTGCCCCGGAAACGGTTCTGATCCCTCTCCCCAAATATTCCAAAAATCAGAAAAACTAGTAACACTTAGTTGATTTAAAGCTACAATACCACATGCTATAAATGCTATAACAATAATAGGAGACATCCAGTTAGCAGCCTTTGAAACTGTTTCATAACCCTTTGCTGCAATAATAGAAATTACTGCCCCAATAAGTATAACGATAACTATCCAAGTAATTCCATTTGGCATAGTATCAGTTAATTTAGGCATTGGCATATTAAATGGTATACCAACGGCTGTTGCAGATACTGTTATCATAGAACCAGCTAAAAAACAAAATAGAATGCCATTGGCCAGATTATAGGCAGTAACTAATTTTGTACCACAAATTTTTTCTAGCTGATAATATAAAGTGAGTCTGGTTTTAACAGCTATTTCAGCAGTTAAAAATCGCCAACTTAAAACAGCTAAGAGGTTACCTATTAATAACCCAATGATAAGATCAAAAGCACTAACACCCGCTGTTAAAAACAATGGACCAATCATAAATTCGGTTCCAGCAGCATGCTCCCCAGCATACATGCCTATAAAGCTTTTCCAGCCTTTTAATTTAGATTGGGGCACAGGAGTTCTTTCAAATTCTCCACCAGCAATATCTTCAATCATTTCTTCTTCAATACTTACTTGGCTCATACAGTTGGGTTTTATTTTGTTATTAGTACTTGATATAAATTATTTTATTATAAAAGGGACATGTTTTTTAAGTGAATAATTCTTTTTTAAAAATTTTGAATTCAATTTTTTATCAGAAATAGAAATTGCAGCTCCTAATGCAGAACCCAAAGAAGAATCGGTAGTTCTTAATTTTTTATCTCTAAAAAAATGAGATAGTAATTTAATGTAAAGATCATTATCACTAAACCCTCCATCTACATACAATCGTTTTATATCATCATCACCAATAACATCTTTAATACTCTTTATTTGTAATAACACCAGCTCTATCATAAGTTGGTGGTATGCATATTCAAATTCGGTATAAGGAATTTTTGTTTCAGAAGGCATATTAGAATCTACAATACTTACCCAATTAAACATATGCTCAAAATTTTTAATTATCTCAAAATAGATGTCATAATTAAATTTTATATGCTTATGATAGTCATCAGAAACTCCAAAATACTGATCTAATTTACTTACTTGAATAATGTATTCGTTTCCTAAAAACATACGGGTAGCTTTTACGGGTTTACCATTGATTCGCATATAATTTATAAAGTCCTTATCTCTAATGTCTTTAGAAATTGGATGGGCTGTAAATGGATTTAGAGCTATGCTCCAAGTACCGGTAGATACTAAAACAAAATTTTTATTTATACTTCTTACATAAGGTAATAATGCTGCAGAACTATCATGAATACCTACGCCAATTTTAATACGTTTTCCATTATAATTCATATTAATGCTAGTTTCTGTAGATACTATGGTTGGTAATAAGTGGTTAAGTTCTTCTTTATAAACCCAATTGTGATAATCTTTTTTTGTATAGTCCCAAAGCGCTGTATGACAGCCTATACTAGTATATTCACTTAAAGGGATACCTGTAAAAATATAACTAAGGTATTGAGGTAGATGTAGCGAATACTTTATTTTTTTAAATACCTCGGGTTTTGTATGCTTAATCCAATACAACTGTAAGCCAGAGTTTAAAAGACTTAAATCAAAGCAACCTGTAGTACTTAAAAAGTCCTCTTTAGGGCCATATTTTTTTATAAAAGAATCAATTACATTTTTATTTATTGGTTTTGTATAGTTGTAAAGAGGGGTTAGGACTTCACCGTTTTCATCCAGATGAACAAAACTGGCTCCATAGGTTGAGAAATTTATAGCTTGTACATTGAAGGCAGTATTTGTAAGGATTTTTTCAAAAACACTTTTGATCCATTCTTGTAGCGCTTCTAGATTTTCTGCAGGATATCTATCCTCATCTTTTATTTCATCAAATTGAATATATTCTTTGTAAACCTCTTTATAGTCTTTATCAAAAAGAAAGAATTTCTTGTTTGTTTTTCCAATATCAAAAATAGCAGTCACATTTATCATAAAATTCTATTATAGTCCTGTTGCTACAGTATTCTGACCTCTTTCTTTAATTAATTGTTTTCTAATACCTAATGAACGGTATGTATTAATAGGACTTAATACGCCACCACTTTCCAATCTTGCTTTTTCAAGTAAAGGTCTTACATCTGTTCTGTATGCATCTTGTAAAATTTCTTGACATTTTACCACATCGTTATCTAGTTGTGCTTCTTTTAATACATTTTGATCAATTAAAAGTGCCTTGGCGTAAGCTTCTTGAATGGCTTCAAGGGATTGTAATAAATCTTCTAGAGGGTCTTTTATATTATGGCTGGCATCAATCATCCAAGCTAAATCAGGGTTTTGAGGATTATTTTGCATACCGTAAACTAATTCATTAAAAATTAAAAATAAGGCATAAGGTTTAATGCTTCCAACTGTTAAATCGTCATCACCATATTTACTATCATTAAAGTGGAAACCTCCTAGTTTTCCTTTAGCCATTAAAATGGAGACTATTTGCTCTATATTGCTATTTGGTAAGTGATGACCTAAATCTACAAGTGAATAGGCTTTTTCTCCACAAGCATTAGCAAGCATAAAGGATGTTCCCCAATCTTGTATTACAGTACTATAAAAATTTGGTTCGTAAGGCTTATATTCAATAAGCATACTCCAATCATTTGGCAACCCTTTATAAATATCTTTTAAACTATTTTCAGTATGTTGAAGGGCAGTTTGAAAGTTTTTTTGACCTGGAAAACAAGACCCATCTGCTAACCAAACAGTTAAACTTTTAGAACCTAATTGATTGCCAATATTGATCACATCTAAATTATGTTGAATAGCTTGTTGTCTAATAGCTTCATTAGTATTACTTAAGGAACCATATTTGTAACTTTCTTTGGCCTTTTTTTGATCTTGAAATGTGTTTGAGTTTACAGCATCAAACGTAATGTCTAAAGATTTTGCTAATTCTTTTATTGCTTTATAGTCTTCAGGAATATCCCAAGGAATATGAAGAGATATTGCACCTGCTGTTTGTGTTAGCATATGAAGCAAACCAATGTCTTGAATTTTCTGTTCTAAGTTTGATGGTTCTCCATAAAATGAAAAACGTCCAAAACGGGTTCCTCCTGCACCTAAAGCCCAACTTGGTATTGCAACTTGGAAGTCCTTTAACTTGTTGATTAAACCATTAACATCAACACTTTTTTTTGTTAAGTTGTTCGACAAAAAGTCAAAATTTTCTTGGTGAGATTTATGGTTTTTATTATTTTCTTGAATGTGATGTTGTTCTAGTATCATGAAATATAAATTTTAAAAAAACTTCCATATAAAACACTATGGAAGTTTTAACTAACTAAACTAATAAAAAACTAACTCAAATAATTTTATCGTACAAATGCATTAGCCATACCGCCATCTACATTCACAATATTTCCAGTTGTTTTATTTAAAATGGCAACCAATGAGAATACGGCGTTTGCAATATCTTCTGGATATATAATTTCATTTAATAAATTTCTTTTTGCGTAATGAACGGGTAATTCATCCACAGTAATACCATAAGCTTTAGCACGTGCTTCTGCCCATTCACCTTCCCAAATTTTACTACCAACAATAACGCCGTCTGGGTTTACTATGTTTACTCTAATTTTATCTACTGCTAGTTCTGCTGCTAATAAGCGAGACATATGTTGTTGTGCTGCTTTTGCAGTACCATAAGCTACGTTGTTAGGCCCAGATACTAATCCGTTTTTACTAGCAATACTTATAAAGTTTCCACCTAGATTTTGCTTACGCATTATTTCTACTCCTGCTTTAGCTAATTCAAACTGTCCTTTAACTAAAACATTTTGCAAAATATTCCAATCTTTTTCAGTTGTTTCTTCAATAGGTTTAGAAATTGCTAATCCTGCACTATGTACAATAATATCTACCCCTCCAAACTCTATACATGCTTTTTTATATGCATTTTTTATGGATTCATAATTTGTAACATCACATAGGGCGTAAGTAGACACATCGCGCTTGTAAGCTGCTTGGGCTTCTTTTAAACTATCTTCGTTAATATCTGTTAAAATAACATTTGCTCCTTCGGCAGCTAATTTTTCGGCGATGGCTTTACCTATACCGCCTCCTGCACCAGTAACTAACGCTACTTTACGAGATAATGGTTGTTCTTTTGGCATACGTTGTAATTTGGCCTCTTCTAATAACCAGTATTCAATATCAAAAGCTTCTTGTCTCGGTAAGGATGTGTATTCGGTAATGGCTTCTGCACCGCGCATTACATTTATAGCGTTAACATAAAATTCACTAGCTACACGTGTGGTTTGTTTGTTTTTAGCAAAGCTAAACATGCCAACTCCTGGATAAATAATAATAACAGGGTTAGGGTCACGCATTGCTGGACTATTTTCTTTTTTACAAGTATTGTAATAATCGGCATATTCTTGCCTGTATGCTTCAAAAGCAGGCTCTAATTTTTTAAAAACAGATGCTGTCTCAGACACATCTTCATTAAGATCTAATGTTAAGACTAATGGTTTAATTTTTGTACGCAAGAAATGATCAGGACAAGATGTTCCCATTGGGGCAAGCCTTTCTAAATCATTACTGTTTATATATTCTAAAACAACATCACTATCAGAAAAATGGCCAATCATTCTGTTTTCAGAAGAGCACAAACCCCTTAATATTGGTATTAATTGTGCAGCTTTTTCTAAACGTTGTTCTTTTGGTAAACTTTCGATTTTTTGTCCGCCAAAGACTTTACCTTGTTCTTTTACTTTGTTTTCAATGTATTTGGAAGCCATTTCAATAACTTCTAAACTATTTAGATAACACTGGTAAGAAGTATCTCCCCAAGTAAACAAACCATGACTACCTAAGACAATACCTCTAATATTTGGGTTGTCATTTAAACATTTTTCTAATTGTAAGCCTAAATCAAAACCAGGACGTTGCCAAGGCACCCACCCCATAGTATCGCCCCAAATTTCTTTGGTTACTTTTTTGCTGTCTTTAGCAGCTGCAACAGCTATGAGAGCATCTGGGTGTAAATGGTCTATATGTGCAAATGGTAGTAAACCGTGAAGGGGAGTGTCAATAGAAGGAGCTTTACTGTTTAAATCATAAATACAATGATTAAACAACCCAACCATTATATCTTCATGATCTAAACCTTGATAAACATTTTTTAAATTTCGTAATCTGGTAGTATATAATCCAGCAATTCCTGAACGTGTTAAAGTTCCAATATCTCCACCTGAACCTTTGACCCACATTACTTCTATATCTTCATTAGTTAATGGGTCTCTTTCTATAGTTTTACAGCTAGTGTTTCCTCCGCCATAATTAGTAATTCTTAAATCGGCACCTAATATATTTGAACGGTATAAAAATAGTTTTACTTGATCATCATTTAAAGCAGCAGCTTTTTTGGCATCCCATAAATAATTGACATATTTAAAACTTTTAGTAATGTTTTCCATTTTATATTGTTAATTATAAGTAATAGTTTCCAAAAATAAATTAAGAACTAAACTTAAGCATCCTGTACTGTACCGCTAAGATTAATAAAGTATTGCAATTTTTAATCAAGGGTTTATACCTTAGACACTAAATTTACGGTAATAAATTTATCTTTCTAATTTCTTGAATTTTAATAATTTGAACAGGAATGTATCAACGTTTAGAAAATTTTTCAGCAATTGCATTTTTTTTGAGGCAGCATTAGTAGCGGTATAGTACAGGATTGTTTTATGAAATTAAAATTATAATTTTATTCCATAAGAGAATAAAATCTTTAAATGATGAAGTACCTAGATTTTGAGTGTATAACTAACTCTCCTTACTCCTTTTTATCTAATACAGTTAAACAATTATGAAAAAACATATTATTCTCCTTTTAGTTTTAGCACAAGGGGTATTGGGAAATACTCAAATTCTAAAAAAACAAGTGCCAAACAAACTGGTTGTACTCACTTTTGACGATGCACCGGCAAGCCAATATTCTATTGTAGCTCCCTTATTAAAAAAACTCAATTTTGGGGCTACTTTTTTTGTTTGTGAGTTTCCGCCAAATTATAAAGACACTACTATGTATATGAATTGGAATCAAATCAAATCACTCAACAATATGGGTTTTGAGATAGCAAATCATACCCATACCCATGCAAATGTCACCAAATTATCTCAAAAACAATTCAATACTGAACTGGCTTATATAGAGGATAAATGTGATTCTTTAGGCATTTCAAATTCATATAATTTTGCCTATCCTGGGTACAATATTAACTCTAAAGTTCTTGAATTTTTGAGTGAAAAATCGTATGTTTTTGCTAGAGCTGGAGGAAGTAGGGTTTACGACCCTTTAATTGATCATCCATACCTCATTCCAAGTTGGGCAGCAGATGCAGATAATAAAACCGATATTATGGCTGCTCTACATAAAGCTAAAAATGGAAAAATTGTAGTTCTAACTTTTCACGGGGTTCCAGATATTGAACACCCTTGGGTCAACACACCACCTAAATTATTTAAAGAGTATTTACAGTACTTGTCTGAGCATAAGTTTAAAGTCATTTCACTTAGAGATTTGAATAATTATATAAATCCAGATGTAGCAAAAGAAACCATTTTGCCAAATTTGGACAAGAAACTAAAAAATTAGACCGTCATCTATGAAGCAGGTAATTATAGTATTAGTCCTAATTATTTCTATGCAATTGGAAGCACAACAAGTCATAGATCTCTACCCAACATCTATTCCAAATAGTAAACCTTTCCATATGGAAGAAGTAGTAACAGAGAAAAATGGTCAAATTATATGGGTAAAAAATGTATCAAAGCCAACATTGACAATTCATCTTCCAGATAAGAAAATAGCAACAGGAACAGCTGTTATTATATGTCCTGGAGGAGGTTATGAAGGTGAGAGTTATTTTGCAGAAGGTACTTTAATTGCAAAGGAATTTTTGCGAAAGGGCATTGCTGCTTTTGTTTTAAAATATCGCTTGCCTAGTGATTCAATTATGATTGATAAAACAATAGGTCCTTTACAAGATGCGCAACAAGCAATTAAAATAGTGCGTCAACGAGCAACAGAATGGCATTTAGATTCTTCCAAAGTTGGAATTATGGGATTTTCAGCTGGAGGGCATTTGGCATCGACTGCAGGAACGCATTTTGAAAAATCATATATAACAAATCATAAAAACATAAGTTTAAGACCAAGTTTTATGATTTTGGTATATCCAGTTATTAGTATGAAAGAGGAATTAACTCATCAGGGATCACGTAAAGCGTTATTAGGAAAGACCGTCCAAAAAGAACAAATTATGTTATTCTCAAATGAATTGCATATAAACAAAAATACGCCACCCACATACTTGACACATGCTGGCGATGACAGTGTCGTAAATGTAGAGAATAGTATTCATTTTTATCAAGAACTGATTAAAAATAAGGTTCTTGCAGAAATGCACCTTTATCCAAACGGGAATCATGGTTTTGTTTTAAGTATACCTACTGAAGAATGGATGCTTCCTTTGTTCTCTTGGATGAACAAAAACATATAATAATACGGAACAACTTGTAACGTAGAGTTTCTACTAAAAAACCGAAACTTTGGGGTATTACAATTAAAGTATTTAACAGAGTCGAAATTTAATGAACAATGAAAATAACAAAGAGTTTTTTTTCACTGCTTACTTGATTAAAACTAAAATGATCATATTTGTTATTGAATATTAATTTAAAAAATGGATATAATAAAATTTATAAAAATTGACGAAAATTCCAGAGTACCTAAGTACCAGCAAATAGTAGATTCTATTATAAATAATATATCAATGGGAAACCTTGAAATGGATCAAAAAATTCCATCGATAAACCTGTTTAGTGAGGAATTTTATTTGTCAAGAGATACTGTAGAAAAGGCATATAATATTTTAAAACAACGCAATATCATTTCTGCAATTAAGGGGAAGGGATACTATATTACTAGAACAAAATTAATTTCAAAAGTAAACATCTTATTTCTTGTTAATAAATTAAGTACGTATAAGATGAGAATATATAATTCTTTTCTTAATAGTTTAGTTCCCAACTCTCATACAGATTTACATATTTATCACTGTGATGAGTCTTTGTTTTTAAATTTATTAGACAAGTATAAATCAGCGTATGATTATTATATAATTATGCCACATTTTAAAAATGAAAACCTACAACATATTAGTTCTACAGGTGCAATAGTACAGGCTATTAATAAAATACCAAAGGATAAGTTAATTATAATGGATAATTTTAAATTGCCAGATAGTAAAGAAATTACGGCTGTTTATCAAGATTTTGAAAATGATATTTATGATGCTTTAAAAAAAGGAATTGATAGAATCCTGAAGTATAAAAAAATAATGTTAATTTATCCGGAAAAATCTATTTACCCTTACCCAAAGAGGATTCTTTATGGCTTTATAAGATTTTGTGAGGAATACAAATTAGATTATGAAATCCTCAATGAAATTTATGATGATATGATTCTTAAGAAAGGAGATTTATTCATTACAATTGAAGAGTTTGACTTAGTAAGCTTGATAAAACAATTGCGAGAAGATGAATTTAAGTTGGGTCAAGATATAGGTATAATATCCTATAATGATACGCCTCTTAAAGAGTTGCTGGGAATAACAGTAATATCAACTGATTTTAAAGTTATGGGAGAGACTGTATCTGATATGATTATTAATCGAAAAAAAGAGCAAATTAAGGTGCCTTTTAATTTTATTGATAGAGATTCACTGTAGGTAGAAATCTCTTTTTTAAAAATCTAAAGTAGACTTAATATTGGATTGCGAGATTTAAAGTTAGCGATCTCATACATGCTTCTCCTTTATAGTGAAGCGTACATCCGTAACTTTTTGTCTTTGTTTTTTATTTAATAAATTGTTAGCACAAAGTTGTATTCTAAAGTGAATAAGCCGATTTTTTGAGTATTTAAAACTGCTCTGTAATGTTTGACCCCCAAAACGATATACTAAAAACCACAAGACTGTAACTGATTGTTTAGCAGTAGAATGAAGAGCAATTGAAGAAATGGATTAGTAAATTGTAAAGGATACAAGCTTATGAGAATGTCAAAAATTGGAAGACTAAAGAACATAAATATCTTTTTACCGATAACCTACGGAAAATTAAGTTTGCTATTTTATTTTCAATTTTCAAAAAACTTAATTCATTTATACTTCATAAGAATTGATTAAGTAACTCAACAGGATACATAAAGTGTATTCAACTATATGTATCTGGACTTTTAAAATTCCATTTTAAAGCTGCTAATCCACCACCAATAAGAGCCATTATTACAAAGAAGTTAAAAAGGTTATCCCAGCCATAGGCTTCATTAATAGCTACAACGATAAAGCCGGAAAACATTTGTCCTATTGAACCCATTCCATTAATTATACCTGCGGCCATACCTGCTCCTTTTTTTCCACCAACATCCATAGAGCCAGCCGTGCAAATAAGGGAATCGGGACCATAAGTTGCTATGCCTATTAAAGCGATACTTATAACCACTCCTGTTTTACCCAACAAAGCCATATACGGATGTATTAAACAAACCACAGCCAACCCAATCATCATAATAGTTACTGTACTAAAACGTTTAGAATTGAATAATTTGTCTGAAGCATATCCAGCGAGTATAACTCCAAAAAAACCAATCAATTCATACACTGATGATAAATAGCCAGCTTCGCTTACTTCATAGTTTAAAGATTTTTCAAGATAAATTGGTAGCCAGAAAAGAAAAGCATAACGAATCATTTTCAGAATCATATAACAACAAGAGTAAATCCAAAGCGCTTTATTTGTAATTAGTATTTTTAATAGTTTTAGATTATTTGGTTTTCCGTCTTCGCTAAGTTTATACTTATTTTCAATAATAACTGGAATATTTATGGATTCTGGATTATTTCTAGTGAAAAGTAAGTACAAAAAAGCAATTGCTAGAAGTACTAGGGAAGGGAAGAAATAGCCTCTTTTCCATCCGTATTCGGACATAAAATCCATATCGAAAGCTACGTAAGTTGCAAAAATAGTAGCTAAAAACCCCCCAATTACGTAGCAAGTAGACCACCAAGACATAACAATACCCCTTTCATTAATTTTAAACCAAGGAGTCATATTTTTTATAAGGCCGCTCCATCCGGTAGATTGTCCATATCCATTTAATGCAATTAAAAAAACTATAATTCCAGCAGAAAAAGATAGGCCTAAAAAGAAGTTTACAATAGCAGCAAGAAATAGGCCTATACTTACTATTTTACGAGGCCCATAAGAATCGGATAGGTAGCCATTTAAAAATTGACCAATTGTATAAACAAGACTAAAAATAAATATAATTGAAGCATAATCAGAGTTGTTTAAACCCAAATCTGCTGACATAGAGCTCCACGTTACAGAAAGATTTTTACGCCCAAAATAAAAGCCAGCATAAGCAATCCATGTAAGAATAAATATTCTTATTCTCCAATGCTTTTGCTCGCTAGTTAAACTCATAATTTTATAATTGATTCGGGTATTTTCGAATCATATAAATTTTAAGCATAGTAGCAGTATTGCTATATTTGTTATGAACTGCGTGTGGGAAAGAACCATCAAAAAACAATACATCACCCTCATTTAAAACAATGACTTCATCATTAATTATATAGTCTAATTTGCCTTGAACTACATAAATAAGTTCGGTCGCATCTGTTGATATTGGTTCACGATAGATATCTTTTTTTACCTTGACAATATAAGTCCTTAGGCTACTTTCAACCAACCTATCTGAAAATAAAAATGTATATTCTAATCCTTTGGAGTCTTCTCGTTCTTCAATAAGTCCTTCTCCATTTTTGATTAAAATATACGCCTCCTTATTATTTGAAGTTAAATTTAACTCCGATAAATCAATCTGCAACGATTGCATTATCTTTAATAGAACGGGAAGTGAAGGTGTGGTTCTAAAGTTTTCAATTTTTGAAATTAAACCTATACTAACATCACTCATTTCGGCAACTTGTTTTAAGCTTAGGTTTTTATTTAACCTGATTATTTTTAGTTGTTTCCCAAGGTTTACCAGTATATCTTCCATCACTTGTCAATTTTAAATTATTTACTAAATTTTATTTTGACAAGATAAGCTTTTAAAACTTTTTTGTGACCTTGAATTACTGAATTTAAGATAGCTTTAATTGTTGCTGTTTCAGTGACACCAAATAATTTGATAGTATCTTTTTTTAGAGCACCAACTAATATTGTGATTTTTTGGAAACAGTATTTTAGTAAAGTACTATATTCTTTTTTTTTAGGGTAAACAACTGCCATAGCATAAGCTAATTTTACAGAACCTATAGTGGTTTCTAGATCAGGATTTAAAAATATACCTCTTGCTATTTTCATTGTAATGTTCTCTTTTTTTAGATTGATTAAAATCGTGCTTACCGTAAAAACTTTAAAAATTTATTTATAGAAAGGTTCTAATAAGCCTTTAATTGATCAGATTTTGTTCGATTATGCTATATCCCATGGTAACGAATATGTTTTTACATAGGTGTAACCTTTCATAGCCTCTATAACACCTTCTTTATACCCTAAACCAGAATCTTTAATTCCACCGAATGGCGTCCATTCTAACCGATAGCTAGGTGCTTCGTTTACATTTATTGTACCTGTATCTAGCTCCGTAATAACACGTTGAATAGAGGGCCAGTGATTACTTATTACACCCCCTGATAATCCGTAAGGGGTATCGTTAGCAATGTCTATTGCCTCATCTAAAGTTGAAAAACGAATAATTGGCGCTACTGGGCCAAACGTTTCTTTTGCAACAATTTCATGTTCGTTTTTAATATGATCTAAAACAGTTGGAGCAAATAAAGCACCTTCACGTTTATGACCAGCTAAACAAACAGCACCATTATCGATAGCATTTTGAACACGACGTTCCATTTCCTTAGCCGCTGCTTCAGTAATAACGGTTCCCATATCGTTATTTTCGTCATAAGGATCTCCATATTTTATAGCTTTTACGTTATCGGAAAGTTTTGAAGCATATTCATTTGCGATACTTTCATGAACTAAAATTCTTCTAACTGCAGTGCAACGTTGCGCGGAGTTTTTAAAAGTACCATTGATGGTAATTTCAACAGCTTCATCAATATTGGCATCTTCTAAAATTAAAAGGGCAGAGCTCCCACCAAGTTCTAAAACTATTTTTTTATACCCAGCTTTTGCTGCGATGATTTTACCAATTTCACTACCGCCTGTAAAAGAAACCATAGCGATATCTGGGTGAACTGTCATCATTTCAGAAGTTGCTTGAATATCTTTACCATTGATACAGTTTAACATATTTGCAGGTAAACCACAGTCTAAGGCCAATTGTGTAAAATAGTAAGCAGAAAGCGGTGTTCTTTCTGATGGTTTTAAAACAACAGTATTATTGGTGGCAATTGCAGGTGCAATTTTATGTACGACTTGATTCATTGGGTGATTAAATGGCGTAATGGCACTAATTAATCCTAAGGGTACACGTGTTGTGTAAATACGTCTCGGTTTTCCGTTCTTAGATACATCACAAGGAAATACTTGAGAATCATCATCCAAAGTTTTCATTGCTGAAAAACGTAAAACATCAGATACACGACTTGCTTCATAGCGAGTATCTTTTAAGCAAAGTCCAGTTTCATCGGTAATCATCTCACTTACTTCGTCTACACGTTTTTCTAATTCGTCTGCAATTTTATTTAATATTTCATATCGTTCATAACGCGTTAGTGTAATTTTTGTTCTTTTAGTATCCTGTATTACCTTGTCTAGCGTTTTAGTATCAATAGAAGCAACTCTACCTACCAATTTTTTAGTGAATGGATTATGAACTTCAATCCATTCACCTGTTTTTATTTGTTTTCCATTTATTATAGCGCCAAACTCAATAATATTATTTTCATTTTTATGACTATTTTTTTCCTTCATAATTTAGCTGTTAAGATGTTCTCGTTTTTTTGCGAGCTATTCTCAAAACCCATTAGAAAGGAAATGATATAAATCAAAATTTCTACATTCGCCAGCAGCTAATTTCTTAGCATACTCAACATTTAGTTTCTTATTAAAAATCATTGGAACCTCTTGACAATGTTCTCCACCATGAGAACGTAAACCTTCTTTTACTTTATCTAAATCATGCCAATCTGGAGTTCTACCTATTGTTGTAGCAGCATCAGAAAGTACAACTAAATCACCAATTCTATCTCCTGGTAATTCATAAGCTTCAACGGCTTCAGCCTTCGTTAATACTTTCTCAATACCATCTAAACTTAACAAATAAGATTTTGCAGCCTCTAATTTAGATTCGTCCTCTAAGTATAGCGTACCATATCCGCCTAACGCACCGTGATGTAGAACGTAAGGATCGGTAATAGGCAAAATTACACGGGATTTAATGCCATGCTCATTTAATAATTTCTCTATGAACTGTACTTTAGGGGTACCATCTGCATTTGTTTTAGCTTGCATACCGTGGTCAGCAGTAACACCAATAATAGCCCCTAACTTGTCTAATTCACCAAGCCAATAATCTATTTTAGATAAAAAATCGTTTGCTTCTAGATCCCCTGGGGCATATTTATGTTGTACAAAATCCGTTGTTGTTAGGTACATTACATCGAAATGTTCACGCTGTAATAATTTTACACCAGCTTCAATACAATAGACAGAAATATAGGGGTCATAGATACCAGGTCTTTCTTTGCCCATTAAATCGGATTCTACATTTTCAATACCATTTCCTTCCATAGTTGCTTCGTTTGCAAATTCTGCGGAAAAACAAATACCGTCTAAATTATAGGAAAGCATGCGTCTTAATTTTTCTTTCGCGGTAACAACGGCAACTTTACTTCCATTTTTGCTTTTTTCTGATAAAATTGTAGGAACTTTTAGGTATTTTGGGTCATTCATCATTACTTCTTCTTGTAATTCAGTATCCCAGTAAAAATTTCCACAAATACCGTTTATTTTTGGTGGCACACCAGTAGTGATTGCCATATTATTTGGATTAGTAAAAGATGGAATAACACTTTTTACCATACCAAAAGAACCTTCTTTAATAAAGCGTTGTAGGTTTGGCATTACAGCTTTTGCTGCTTCATAATAAGGATAAGATGTACCGTCCATACATATACCTATAATTGTTTTCTTCTGTTTAGGATAACTTCTGTTGTTAATTTCCATGCTTATGCTATTGTTTATCAATTGTAATGTTATAGCAAATGTAAAATTTTTTTACAAATAATATAATTTTTTATAAAAAAAATTTACATTTGTTCAACATATTATACTAATAGTAAAATGTATAAGAACATTAAAAAATTAACTTATAGTAAAATTGAAGTTAATTTTTAGGGTTAGAATTAAGAAATCATTATCAATATTTTAATGACAGATTTAAATCAATTATTAAAATATTTTTGTTTAAAAATTGGAAGTTGATGAGTAAAAGAGTTGTGATAATTGGGGGAGGAACTATAGGAACAGCTGTAGCTTATTATATTAGTAAGCTTGGAGATGCAGATGTTACTTTATTGGATAGGAATTTTATTGGTAGCGGGAATACAGCTGCTGCTGCCTCTCTAATTACACTTGCCAGATCAAAAAAATCAATAATTCCTTTAGTAAAAGAAACAATAGCTGCTATAGAAACTATTGAAGAAGTATTGAATGAGCCATCTGGTATAATGAAGGTTGGTAGTATTCATATTGCAGCATCAGAATCTTCAGAAAAGAGTATTAGGGAATTAATGCAAATAGCAGATGAGTTTGAATTGGATCAGGAGTGGATTTCAGCAGAAGAAATAAAAGAAAAATTACCATGGCTTAATGTAGAAAGTGTTAGGGGAGGTGCTTTTATGAAGGACGATTGTTATATGGAGTCTACTGTTTTGGCGAATAACTTTGCTAAAGCGGCCAAATTGAGTGGTGCCAATATTAAGCAATACACAAATGTAGTTGAGATTTTAAGTGAAAACAAAAAAATTACGGGGGTAAAAACGAACAATGGTATTATTCATTGTGATGTGATTGTAGATGCTGCAGGAGCATGGAGCAATCTGTTGTCAATGCAGGTGAATGTGGCTATACCAATGGCACCAGTTAGAAGTGTCTACTGGATTACAGGTCATAGGCCTGATTTATTTCATGCGAATCAACCAATGGTTATTTTGCCAGATGCGTCGGCTTATTGTAGACCAGAAGGAGAGTCTTTACTCTTTGGTATTAGGGATAAAGCAGCTGTACATATAAGTCCTAAAGAATTACCTGAGAATATGCATGGATTTAAAATGATTAGCGAAGAAGAGTCATGGGATATTTTAATGAGTCAAGGTGGTATGTTTCAAGAATTCTTTCCAGAATTCCCTGATATGGAAATTGCACATTGTATTTCTGGTATATCCACATATACTCCAGATGGTTCATTAACCATAGGAGAAGCAAAAAGCATTGAAGGCTTGTATATAGCTACAGGATGTTCTGGTGCAGGGGTGGCTACTTCTGGTGGATATGGACGTATTATGGCCGAATTAATTTATGATATACCATTATTTACCGAAATAGATTCTTTTAGGCTTGACCGATTTGGAGGTATTGACCCTTTTGAGTATGGTTTTAGGCAAAGTTGTGCAGATGCGAGATCTAAAAAAAAGGAAGGATAAGTAAGGATATTTGGTATTTCATTATTTTATTATAAGTAAATAAAATATATTATTTGTTAAATAATTATAATAAATCAATTTTTTTTATAGTTTTACAAATAGTATAATATTTTAATTTATATTCAAAATTTATTGTTGTAGAGATTTAAATATCATGCCTTTATGTAAAAATCTAAAACACTTTTTATGAAATAAAAATAACTGACCCTTGTAAACACTGTAGGAGCTAAAAAGGTATTAGTCTATAAGTGAGAAACTAACTTTAATAAAAACCAATAACTATTACAAATGAAAAAAATTAAAAAGCTAAAATGTGATTATAATAGTGCCTGTAAAATAAAGGTGAGATTATTAACGATTATGTTATTTGGATTTTTTATTCAAATAACATCAAATACATATGCTGTAGATAATGTGTCTTATTTGGAAGAAAACACTTTTATTGTTCAGCGTACTATTACCGGAACGGTAATAGACGCAGAGGGAGTTCCTCTAGCAGGAGTGAATGTATTAAAAGTAGGCACCGTTATCGGTACTCAAACCGATTTTGATGGGAAATATTCAATAAACGCAGCAAAAGATGATGTTTTGGAATTTTCTTATCTAGGTATGAAAACCCAACGAATAACCGTTGGAGATTCTACTACAATTAACATAACAATACAAGAAGATGCATCACAACTTGATGAAGTAGTGATTACAGCTCTAGGTATCAAGAAAGAAAAGAAGCGTGTTGGTTATGCTGTTCAAGAATTAAAAGGTGAATCCCTGCAAAAAGCAGTTTCGCCTAATATTGTTGAATCTTTAACGGGTAAGGTAGCTGGTTTGATTGTTACCAACAATTCCTCAGATTTCTTTTCGGATCCACAATTTTACCTTAGAGGTAGTAGGCCTTTAATGGTGGTTGATGGTGTACCGCAAACGAATTCTGATATTTGGAATTTGTCATCAGATGACATTGAAAGTATTACCGTTCTAAAGTCTGGTGCAGCATCGGCTTTATATGGTTCACCCGGTAGAAACGGAGCAATTCAGTTAACTTTAAAATCAGGAAAGAGTCTTAATAAAGGCGTTGTCGTTTCGTATAATTCATCAACAACTTTTCAAGATGGATTTTTAAGAATTCCAAGTATTCAAACCGAGTATGGACCAGGAAATAATGGGCAATATAGATACGGCGGTGGTTTAGCAGGCGGTGATGGAAAAACTCTTGGAGGAGGAGCCAATGATTTTGATTACTCCATTTGGGGACCAAAATTTGATGGTAGATTAATTGAGCAATATGATTCGCCAATAGATCCTGCAACAGGATACCGTATTCCTACGCCATGGATATCAAGAGGACCGGACAACCTAAAAAACTTTATGGAGATAGGGCATGTTACTTCTCATAATATAAGTGTACAGGCGAATACAGATTTAGGTAGTTTTGTAATATCTAATACGTATAAAAACTCTAAAGCATCAACACCAGGGCAGCGTTTAGATATTAACACAACTCGTTTAAGAGGCAGTTTAAATTTGTCTGAAAAGTTTACAGTTGATGCGTCTATTCAGTATAATTATCAATTTTCTGACAATAGGATTAGAGGTTCTTACGGACCTACTTCTCCATTGTACAACCTTGCTATTTGGGGTGGTGCTCATTTTGATGTTAGAGACTTTAAGGATCAACTTTGGGAAGAAGGTAAAGAAGGTATTCGTCAAAACTTTGTTGAACACTGGCGTTTTAACAACCCTTATATATTAGCCCATGCGTGGAAGAGACCATGGACAAAAAATGATGTCATTTCTTTTTTAAAATTTACGTATAAATTTAATGATAATTTTAGTACTTATTTACGTTCTACTTTAAATGCTAATACGCTAACCAATAATGAGGAAATACATAAAGATATTTATGATTATTCAATTGGTGATAGAGGAGGGCGTTTTAGATATAATAACTCACGCTATTTTGAAAATAACACAGACTTTTTAATATCATACAATCAAGATTTTTTTGGAGATGACTTTAACCTGAATGCCACATTAGGTGGAAATCAAAGATATTATAGAAATCATTCTGAATCTGCTACAACTACTGCTTTAATTGTTCCAGGTGTTTTTAAATTATCCAATTCAGTAGATCAAGTACAACCTTCAAGTTATAAGGAGCAAAAAGGGGTTTATAGTGGCTATGCTACAATGGATTTAGCATATCAAAACAAAGCATTTGTAGGTCTTACAGGCCGTGTAGATAAATCTTCTACCTTACCGTCGGTTAATGATACTTTTTTCTATCCCTCAATTTATACTAGTTTAATACTAAGTGAGTTTTTTGATTTACCAAATGTAATAGATTTCTTAAAAGTTAGAACGGCGTATGCGAAAATTGGCGGGGATTTAGGTATTTATGATGCTACTAACTCGTATAGTACAGGAGGTAGATGGAGAAATAATCCAACAGCTAGCTATCCTGGTACTTTAGAAAATCCAAATATATCACCGTCATATACATCTACGTATGAATATGGTTTTGAGACAAAACTATTTAAATCAAGGTTTGGTATTGATTTCTCTTATTATGAAAATACGTATGGCCCTCAAATTTTTACACAATCATTTTCTTCTGCTTCTGGTTGGAATGGAATTCAACAAAACGGTAGAATTACGGAGCGTAGAGGTTTAGATTTTTCTATAACAGCAGTACCTTTTAGATCGAAAAATTTTACTTGGACTTCTATTGTCAATTTTGATAAGTACAGTGACTTTTTAATTTCTTTACCTCCGTTAGAAGATGGAACCATCCCTGATAGAGAAGGTAGAACATTTGTAGGTGAAGAATTAAATCATTATTGGTATAATGAATGGGACCGAACATCAGATGGTCAGCTAATTATAGGTTCAAATGGATTACCGGTACAAACACCATCTAGAGATCAAGGGCTTAAAACACCAGATTTTAATGCAAGTATTAATAACACCATTCAATATAAAAACGTATCCCTCAATTTCTTGATTGATGGCCGTTTTGGTGGCTTAACCTATGATAGGTACGAGAGAGATCTATGGAGATCAGGATCACATCCAGATGCTGTTCATCCAGAAAGAGAATTGTCTAATATTGCCTTTGCAACTGGAGGTGATGCAAACACGATGTTAATACCAGGTATGGCAATTGTTTCTGGAGATGTTACTTATGATGCGGAAGGAATTGTACTAGAAGATACGCGTGTTTTTGAACCGAATACAGCAATGGTTACTTATCCGCAATGGGCACAAGGTTATAAAGCAGATTGGAGAAGCAACAAAATTGAAAAAACTTTTGTTAAACTTAGAGAAGTAGTACTTACTTATAATTTTCCGTCTAAACTTTTAGATAAAACTTTCTTTAAGTCAGCAGCGATATCTTTGGTGGGTAGAAACTTATTGTATTGGACTAAAAATGATACGTTTGGTGATTTAGACACATACACAGTTTCAACTGGAGATACAGATCTTCAACAGCCTTCTCAAAGAACGTATGGATTTAACATAAACTTTCAATTTTAAAATAGCTAAGATGAAAAAAACAGTAATAAAATCAATTCTATTTTTGTTCGTAATTACTACAGTTAGTAGCTGTTTAGATTATGAAGATTTAAGGGAAAACCCTAACGACCCTATTTCAGTACCACCAAGTTTATTGTTTACTGAACTAACACCGGGAACTACAAATTCTTTTACGGATGCATACATAAATTACCAGTACCATTTATGGTCATCAACAGACGGGGTTAGCTCTGTAAATATGAGATCTGGTTTTGGTGGCGGTTTTAGCTATGGAAGCATTAGAAACATTAACAAAATGATAGAAGAGGCAGATGCCGCCGGGGCTGAAGAATATAAAATTTTAGCTAAGTTTTATACAGCACGGGCCTATATTGAAATGACGCGTAGAATGGGAGATGTGCCGCTCACCGAGGCAATGATGGGTGTAGACAATCCTAGACCTAAGTATGATTCATCAAAATCAGTTTATATACAAGCCCTAAACTGGCTGGATGAGGCAAGCTTAGAATTAGGAACTTTTATAGCAGCCAACCCAGGATATGTTTTAGAAGGAGATGTATATTATAACGGAAACCTAATAAAATGGCACAAGTTATTGAACTCATATACTTTAAGAATATTAATTTCCTTAAGTAAAAAGGAGAATGATGCTGAAGTTAATGTCAAAGGCCGTTTTAATACTATTATTAGCAACCCTGATAAGTATCCAATAATGACAAGTTTAGAGGATAATGCTCAGTTAGCTTTTGCAAACGAAGAAGGGTTTAAGCAAACATATCAGCCAGATAATGGTGTCTATCAAGCTGGGGTTGTTTATGCTTCAACGTATATAGATTTGCTTAAGTCATATAATGATCCACGGTTATTTATTGTAGCAGATCCAACACAACTGGCAATTGACGCAAATCCAGGAGATTTAGCTGGTGTTAAATCAGATCCAGATTCTTATGATGGTGCTAATCCAACCATAGATCCATCAGATAATATTACAAGATCTCTAAATGGGGAGTTATCAAGACCCAACCAAGAAAAATATTGGAATTATGTTGGCCAACCAGGTGTGTTTTTAAGCTATTGGGAACAGGAGCTTACAATTGCCGAAGCTGCCCACAGGGGGTGGATTTCTAATAATGCTAAGGATTATTACGATAATGGTGTAAGAGCATCAATGGAATGGTATGGAGCTGAAGAAGATGCTATTGTTACCTATTTAGGAGCTTCAGTATCTCAGTATATTACTGGAAGTGCAGGGTTAACAAGGATATTAGAACAAAAATATTTAGCATTTGCAGAGAATTCAGGTACAGAATCTTTCTTTAATATGCGAAGATCCGGTATTCCTAGTTTGCCTTATTCTTCGTTTAACATACCTGCTTCAGACCCAGGAATACCAGTAAGATGGTCTTACCCAGGTTCTGAATTATCAGATAATGAAGCTAATTATAAAGCTGCTTTAACAAGACAGTTTGGTGTAGAATCAGATGATGTAGATTTTCTTATTTGGGAGTTGAAAAATTAAAAATAATAAAAATGAAAAAGATAAATATAACTAAAAGGTATAAGATTTCTACGCTACTACTGCTGTTTGTAGTACTAATTTTTAGTGCTTGTACAAAAGACAACGGAGAAGGATGGTCTGATGAAAGATATACAACCAATTTTGAGTATTTTTTTGATAATATTAATCCAAAAACAGGTGTTGCCTTTACGGAAGACGATATTGCTGAATTAGGCTGGAACCCAGCTAAAGAGGGTAGATATGAAGAAGGGGAAGCAGTTTTGTTAAAATTAGTGCTTCCCAAGCAAATTACAGGACTTACCGTTACAAATACGGTTGATGGCACTGAATTGTATAATTTTTCTAGTGCTGAAACAGATGGAAATAAGTATAAAATTGAAATAGCTACTACGCTGCCAGATTTAGGACTTGTAGAATTGAAGGATAATATATTCTTAAACTTTAATTTTAAATACCAAGATGGTGCTATAGGAACTGTATTATACAAAATAACGTATGTTAAAATAGAAGTTATAGACCCCAATGCGGACCTATCTAAAAATTTAGTGGGTTATTGGAGATTTAATAACCCAGATAATTTAGGCCAAGCAAGTATAGGAAATGATTTAATTCTTAATGGGGCAGCATCACAAACTTCCGTTACTGGGGTAAGCGCAGATGATGGGGCTGCAAAATTGGATGTTGGTTCCTGGTACGATGTAGATCATGGTATGGCTGCAACTGGTGGCGATAATGTAAATACATTTACGATGCTTTGGGATGTTAATGTAGCATCATCAGACTTGGGCAAATATATCTGTTTGTTACAGTATAATACAGCTAATGATTCAGACGGGTCTGTATATATAAATCCGGATGCCGGTTTTTGGTTCAATGGTGGTCCAAGTGATTTTGCAGGAACTATTCAAGGGAGTACTTGGCATAGAGTAGTCTTAACTGTAGATGCACCAGAGATTAGATTGTATGTAGATGGTGTCTTAATTTATACGGATGATACTTTAGCTACTCCAGATGGTAAATTTTCTTTAGATCTTTCTAAATTTATTATTCTAGGAGAAAATAGTAGTAATGATGGCAATGGGGAAGATAACCCTATCTCTATTACTGAGTTTATGTTGTTTGATACAGCATTTGCTTCAGGAACTATTGAAAGTTTCCCTGCAGTTACAGAGCCAGCACTACCAAGCATATCACAAGACTTAGTTGGACGTTGGAAATTTGATGATGCCGCAGATTTAACAAAAGCTAGTTATGGAAAAGACTTAGCTTTAAATGGGGCAGCAACACATAGTCCTATTTCTGGTGTAAGTGCTGAGGATGGCGCGGCAAAAGTGGATGTTGGTTCCTGGTATGATGTAGATCATGGTATGGCAGCCAGTGGTGGTGATAATGTAAATACATTTACGATGATATGGGATGTTAATGTAGCATCATCAGACTTGGGTAAATATATCTGTTTATTACAGTATAATACAGCTAATGATTCAGATGGGTCAGTATATATAAATCCAGATGCCGGTTTTTGGTTCAATGGTGGTCCAAGCGATTTTGCAGGAGCCATTCAAGGAAATACTTGGCATAGAATAGTCTTAACTGTTGATGCGCCAGAGATCAGATTGTATGTAGATGGTATCTTAATTTATTCGGATGATACTTTGGCTACTCCAGATGGTAAATTTTCTTTAGACCCTTCTAAATTTATTATTCTAGGAGAAAATAGTAGTAATGATGGTAATGGAGAAGACAATCCTATTTCTATAACAGATTTCTTATTGTTTGATAAGGCATTTAGTCAAACGGTGGTAGAAGGTCTACCTACAGTTGATATGCCTGTTTTTTAGTTCGTTGAGTTTAGTTTTAAGGCACTCTTTCTTAAACATAAGAATGAGTGCCTTTTTTAAAGAATACTTCAAAAAATGGATATAAAAAATTTTATAGGAATACTGTTGTTCTCTATTAGTTTTGGTTGTAATAGTTCATCCTCAGATGAAGATACTGATTCAATGCCTCAAGAAATAATAAAAAAAGTATTAATAATTGGCATAGATGGGTGTAGACCAGATGGTATTACCGCTGCTAATACACCTAATCTAGATGCTTTAATGGCAAATGCTACGTATTCTTTAGATGCACGCTGTTTGTTTACTACATCTAGCGGTCCAGGTTGGACATCAATGTTAAGTGGTGTTTGGCAAGATAAACATGGAGTAACTAATAATTCATATGAAGGAAATAACTTTGCAACATATTCGCACTTTTTTAAATATATAGAGAGTAGTAATTCTGATCATAGAACGGTATCAATTGTACAGTGGAATCCAATAAATGACCAGATGGCATCTTTAGAGGCCGATGTTGTCATCAATGCGGCTACAGATGAAGATGTCAAAAATGCAGTGGCGTATGAATTGGTAAATAATGACCCTACGGCTTTATTTGTTCAACTATCTAATGTTGATTTTGCAGGTCATGGCACTGGTTTTACACCAAATAACCCGAATTATATAAGTGCTATTGAAACGGTAGACACTCAAATTGGAGTTATGGTAAGTGCCTTAAAAATCCGTAAGACTTATGATAATGAGAATTGGTTAATTTTATTAAGTACGGACCACGGAGGTCTTGGAACCTCTCATGGTGGGCCCTCAGATGAAGAACGAACTATGTTTATTATTGCTAGTGGAGATAAGATCCCTAATAAAGAAATAAAAAAAACAATAGCTCAAATAACAGTTCCACCTGCTACGAATTGCTTAAATAGTGTTACTGAACTATCTTTTGAAGATACTGTTGTACAAGTACCACATGAAGGCAATTTTAATTTTGGCAGCAATCAAGACTTTTCGGTTGAATGTAGAATACGGTCTAAAAATCCAGGAGATGTTGGGGTAATTGCTAAAAAGAACTGGTCAATTGGAGTAAATGCAGGGTTTGTATTTTCTTTTAAACCTAGCAATAGTAATTTTAAAGTGAATATAGGTGACGGAACCAATAGGGTAGATGTTGATGCTGGAGAAATAACAGATAATGAATGGCATACTGTAAGTGCTACTTTTGATAGAGACGGAGAACTTAAAGTTTATGTAGATGGCGAATTAAAAAATAGTGCATCCATAAGCACAATTGGTAACATAGACAACAACTTGCCTTTTACTATAGGAGCTGATGGAAATTTAAATTGGAAATACAAAGGCTCATTAGCAGAGGTACGATTGTTTAACACAGTGCTGGAAGCTAGTGAAATTGATAGTTGGAAATGTAAAGTATTAGATAATACCCATCCCAAATATGCAAATGTATTGGGGCACTGGAAATTAACAGATGGTTCTGATACTATAATTAATGACTCTAGTGGAAATAATTATAATGGCGATTTATCTAATGGAGTATGGAAAGATGCAACAGTAAATACGATTGAAACAATAAGCAATTACGATGATACGCCTAGAACTGTTGATGTGGCTGTTACTGCATTAAGTCATCTTTGTATTCCTATTCAGGCCAGTTGGAATTTAGAAGGCAATTCAATAATAGATTTAGACTGCTCAAATTAAAGATGAATGTAAACTTTCATAATATGAACAAAAATGTTATGAGTAAAACTTAAAATAATGAGAAAACAACTTTTTTTACTAGCTTTTGGTGTATTTATAATAAATACAGCTATTGGACAATCAGACTGTAAAGTAAAACTTAAGGAACTTAGTGAAAGCTATACTGGTGCCTGTAAAAAAGGATATGCAGAAGGGCACGGATCAGCAAAAGGAGAGCGAGATTCGTATACTGGTTATTTTAAGAAAGGAATTCCACATGGTATTGGAACGTATATATGGGGCAATGGCAATATCTATATCGGAAATTTTGTTAAAGGTAAAATGGACGGAAAAGGTACATTAACCCTTAAAGAAGCAGAAAATAAAGTTACTGTTCAAAAAGGCTTCTTTGATAATAATGAATATATAGGTGAATATCAAACCCCCTATAAAGTTATTTCAAAAAGAGAGGTGAAAAATGTGTATTTCCAAGAAGTTCCCAAACAAGTATTAGGAGAAGACAATTACGAAATTGTTGTAAAAGTGAAGGATAATGCACAAAACGGAGAAATATCAGGGATTAGCAATCTAACAATAAACGATTTAAATGGTTCTAACATCGTTGGTAATAAAATCATAAACGTCAAATTTCCTCTGAAAAAAATAGAAATATCGTTCACAACTTCATTAGGACATTCTGCTAGAGTCGTATTAGAAGTTTATAAAAAGGCAAATTGGTTGATAGAAATATCAATATAGATATTTTTATTGACTTATTATAGCTGCCATGAACAAAGAAATACTTTTGTAGCACAGTTTAATATTAGAACGAAACCAGTAGATTTGAAAGGGGACTTAAAGAAGATAAATACAGTTTTAATTTATTGACTAAAAAGGGAGGTATTTTTAGATTAGAAGCAATACATAAGACCTATAGAATAATTTAATTTTAACAAATTTGGAGTTAACTAAAGAAGAATTAAAAAGATATTCAAGACATTTACTGTTGTCTGAAGTAGGTGTTGCAGGACAGTTAAAACTAAAAAAGGCTTCGGTTCTAATTGTAGGGCTAGGTGGTTTAGGCTCTCCTTTGGCTATGTATTTAGCGGCTTCAGGTGTTGGTAGATTAGGACTTATAGATAATGATGTGGTTGAAGAATCCAATTTACAACGACAGGTAATTCATTGTACATCTGATGTTGGGAGGCTCAAAACCGATTCGGCATCTGATAAACTAAAAGCGATTAATCCTGAAATTATAGTAGAGCAATTTAATGAGGCATTGACCTCAGAAAATGCTATGGAAATTATAGCCGATTATGATATTGTTGCTGATGGTACCGATAATTTTCAAACACGCTATTTAGTGAATGATGCTTGTGTTTTATTAGGGAAACCTAATGTTTATGGTTCGGTATATCGGTTTGAAGGTCAAACTAGTGTATTTTGGAAAAAAAAAGGGCCTTGTTATAGGTGTATCTATCCTAATCCGCCAGAAGCAGGTAGCGTACCTACATGTGAAGAAGCAGGAGTTTTGGGAGTATTACCTGGGATTGTAGGGATGCTTCAAAGTACCGAGGTACTTAAATTAATCATAGGAAAAGGAGCTCCATTAATAGGCAGATTATTGTTGTATGACGCTTTAGAGATGAAGTTTTCAGAAATTAAACTGAAACCTAATCCGAACTGCAAAGTTTGTGGTAGTATGCCTGAAATTAAAATACTTATTGATTATGATAAATTTTGTGGTGTTAAAAAGGTTGATGAGATTCAATCTTCAAGTTCGTTAAAAAAATGGGAATCAAATAAACAAATGCAACCTCAAGTACTCTCCAAACTCTTGCAAAAAAACAATGATTTATTTTTATTAGATGTCCGTGAAACATACGAATACAACATATGCAACATCAAGAATTCTATATTAATACCGATGGGTCAAATAGCAAACAATATAAAAGTCTTGCCTAAAGACAAAAAGATTGTTGTTATTTGCCATCACGGATCAAGGAGTAAAGCAGTGGTCACATTTTTAAAAAATGAAGGTTTTGAGGAACTTTATAATTTAGAAGGAGGAATAGATAGGTTTGCATCTGAGGTTGATTCAAGTCTAGATAGGTACTAAATATGCCTTCTTTAATTTCATAGAAATACATTTAATTATATGTAAAAAAAATTGCATATTTGTTAAATAAATAAAATACAATAACGATGCCAACAAAAATTAAACTTCTTAAAACTTTCCTTATCATTTTGATGATTAATTGTTGTGGTTGTAAGCAAAAAGAAGATAAAAAAGCGCTACTTCTCTATTGTGCAGCTGGAATAAAACCAGTTATCGAAAAAGTTGCACAACAGTATTTTGAAGAATATGGTGTACGTGTAGATTTGCAATACGGTGGGTCAGGAACCTTACTATCAAATTTGCGTATTGCCAAACAAGGTGATTTATATTTAGCGGCAGATGATAGTTATATTGATGAAGCCAAATCCTTTGGGTTAGTAGATGAAATACAGCCTTTAGCATTTATAAAACCTGTAATTGCAGTTGCCAAGGGAAATCCAAAAAGAATTAATGTTCTCGCTGATTTATTTGTAGATACTGTTAAAGTGGCTATTGCAAACCCTGATGCAGCTTCTATTGGTAGATTAACAAAAAAAATGTTCCATAAATTACAAAAATGGGATTCTCTTGAAAATAACATATCGGTTTTAATGCCAACCGTTAATGAAGTTGCAAATACTATAAAATTGGGTACTACAGATGCTGGACTAATTTGGGATGCAACTGCAAATCAATATGAGGGGATTGATATCGTTGAAGAAAAATCATTTGATTCTTATGTAAATAATATAACTATTGGCGTGCTTAAATTTTCTGAGCAACCCACGGAAGCCTTAAAGTTTTTAAGGTATCTCTCTGCAAAAGATAAAGGATTACTTACTTTTAATAAGCTAGGTTATAAGCCTATTGAAGGTGATACATGGCAAGAAAAACCAGAACTGTTGTTTTATAGTGGAGGCGTCAATCGATTGGCTGTAGATGAAACCATAAGTACATTTGAGGAAAGAGAAGATGTCTTCGTTACAAGAGTGTACAATGGTTGTGGTATTTTGGTGTCTCAAATTAAAGCGGGGCAAAATCCAGATGCATACTTAACTTGCGACGTGTCTTTTATGGATCAGGTTGAACAAAAATTTACTGACATTATAGATGTTTCAAATACCAAAATTGTTATTGTTACTAAAAAAGGGAACCCTAATAATATTAAGAATTTAAAAGATTTAACCAAAGAAAATCTACAAATTGGTGTATGTAATCAAAACCAAAGTGCCTTAGGAGCACTTACAAAAAGATTATTAGATAATGAAAATCTCTGGGACGATGTTTATAAAAATGTGCGTTCACAAACACCGACTGCTGATTTATTGGTGAATCAAATTCTAACAGGATCTTTAGATGCTGTTATTGTATATAATGCCAATGTTGCAAAAGTAACTGATAAGCTAGACCTTATTTTTATTGATTTGGAACAAGCGGTAGCCTTACAAAATGTTGGTGTACGAACAAATTCTAAAAATAAATATTTAACGAAAAGATTAATAGCAGCATTAACCACAAATCAATCTAAAAAAACATATTTAGAAAATGGTTTTGAGTGGAATTATAAACAATTACAATAAATTTAGCTATCAAAAAAGATAAAACAACTACAAAGCCATTACGGGTTAAGTCTAATTTACCATTTTTTTTAATGATGGGAGTAATTGCATCAACCTATATCATTCTCATTGTGGCAATGATGATGGCAGATATGGCTTATACTACACCAGGTCATATTTTGGCTGCTTTGCAAAGTAGAGAAATTCAATATGCAATTAAACTAAGTTTAATAACATGTACCATAACGATGGTCTTAAGTGTCATAGTGGCTATACCATTGGGTTATTTTATGGCACGGTTTGAGTTTCGATTTAAGAAGTTTATAGATGCTGTTTTAGATATTCCCATTGTATTGCCTCCTTTGGTTATTGGGTTAAGTTTACTTATCCTTTTTCAAACAGCACCAGGGCAATTTATTGAAAGTCATATACGCATTACATATACTGTTTATAGTGTTGTAATTGCCCAATTTATGGTTGCTTGCGCATTCGCCGTGAGGACAATGTATATAACCTTTATGCAAATTAATAACAGGCAAGAGCAAGTGGCTTTAACTTTGGGTTGTAATCAACAGCAGTCCTTTTTTTATGTGTTATTGCCTCAGGCAAAAAATGGAATTTTAACGGCGGCTTCCCTAGCCTGGGCAAGGGCTTTAGGGGAATTTGGGCCAATATTAATTTTTTCTGGTGCAACAAGAATGCGTACAGAAGTATTGCCTACTACCGTATTTTTAGAATTGTCTGTAGGGAATATTGAAGCTGCTGTTGCAGTATCGTTAATTATGATAATTTCAGGATTTGCGGTACTTATGATTGTACGGTTATTTGGTGATAAAAATATGGTGTTTTAATGATACAATGTGTAAGCGTACATATCAATCAGGGTGACTTTTCTTTGCTAGATGTTAATTTTAAGATCAATAAAGGAGATTACGCCATACTTATGGGAAAAACTGGCTGTGGAAAAACAACAGTTATGGAATCTATTTGTGGTCTAAGAAAAATTAAATCGGGAAAAATATGGCTGGGTAATAAAGAAATTTCAAATTTAATGCCAGCTAAAAGAGAAATTGGTTACGTACCTCAAGATGGGGCGTTGTTTAAGAATATGACTATTGCCCAAAACATTGGTTTTGCACTTAAAATAAGAAAATGGAATAAACAAAAAATTAATGAGCGAGTAAATGAGTTGGCATCCGATTTGGGAATTAATTATTTATTGAAACGAGAAGCACACGATTTAAGTGGAGGTGAAAAACAACGTGTAGCCTTAGCAAGAGCCCTAAGTTTCTACCCAGAGGTTATCTGCTTGGATGAACCGCTAAGTGCTTTGGATGATGATACTAAAGATGAAATGATGTGCTTACTAAGTACATTGAAAGAGAACTCAGAATTAACAATTCTACATGTTACGCATTCAAAAACAGAAGCAATGAAATTGGGAGATGTAATATTTAATTTTAAAGATGGTAAAGTACAAGAATTAACAGAATTATAAAGAATGGAAATACAACTGAAATTTACAGCACAAATAAAAAATGTTGTTGGAAATAGTACAGACAGTATTGGTATACAAGATGGCGCTAAACTTCAAGATTTACTCCGTAGTCTAGTGCTTAGGTATGGGAAGGATTTTGAATCTATTTTGTTTGATGATAGAGGATCATACCGTCATTCAAACTTAATTGTTATCAATCAAACTCTGGAGCGTTTCGAAGATAATGTTGTACTTGTTAATGGTATGGAAGTCACATTAATGGCACCAATTTCAGGAGGATAATGGATAAGTTAACAAAAGAAGAATTAGCAACCTACGAGTGGCAATTGGATGTCCCGGGACATAGTGTAGCAGGACAAGAACGTTTAAAAAACAGTACAGTTTTAGTATCTCGTTGTGGGGGTTTGGGGAGTGTTGTGGCTTATGAATTGGCTGCTGCAGGTGTAGGTACGCTAATTTTAGCACATGGCGGAAATGTGAAACACAGCGATTTAAATCGTCAATTATTAATGACGTATGATTGGTTAGGAAAACCAAGAGTGGAGTCTGCAGAAAGGCGATTAAAAGAATTAAATCCGAGATTAAATATAATCAGTGTTCCAGAAAATATCAATGAAGAAAACGCAGCACGATTGGTAGGAATGACAGATGTTATTGTGGATGCAGCACCCTTATTTGAAGAACGTTTTTTGATGAATAGAGAAGCTGTAAAACAAGGGAAGCCTTTGGTAGATTGTGCGATGTACGAGCTGGAAGCGCAATTAACTACTATTGTTCCGGGGGAAACAGCTTGTTTATCGTGTTTGTATCCAGAGCAGCCTGTTGCTTGGAAACGTAGATTTCCAGTATTTGGAGCGGTTTCAGGAACCATTGCTTGTTTGGGAGCTATGGAAGCTATTAAACTTATTTCAGGCTTTGGAGAGCCTTTAAAAAACAGATTGCTAACGATGGATATCCGCTCTATGAATGTTCAAACTATCAATATTAAGCAACGTAAAAATTGCCTTGTTTGTAGCAGTTAATATGAAAAAAAGATGAAGTTAATTCTTAAAGAAATACGACATAGAAAGTTCAATTTTAATATGGGACTTTTAGGAATGATAACCATTGTAGGGTTGGTAGTGTTTTTTTATACTATGACACGTGCAACCCAGCAAGAAACCATTCGCTTAACTAGAGATATGGGCTTTAATGTACGTATTATTCCTGGGGAAACTGATATCAATCAATTTTGGGTAGATGGCTATTCTAAATTGAGTATGTCTCAGGAAGTGGTTGATAAATTGGTAGCGCAAAAATCGATTAATTATGCCCATTTAACAGCGACGTTGCATAAAAGGATTCAATGGCGAGATAAACAAGTGGTTTTAACAGGAATAGCTAGCGAAGAACGTGAGCCATCAGGAGCGACAAAATCAAAAATGATTTTTGCCATTGAAAAAGGCAAGGTGTATTTAGGCTACGAAATAGCAAATCAACTCAATATTGCAGAAGGAGATGTCATCGATATTTTGGGGAGACAATTTGAAGTGTCCAAAACCTTAACAGAATCTGGTAGTGAAGATGATGTTCGTATTTATTTTGATTTGGAGACCCTACAGAAATTGGTTAAAATGGAAGGGCGTGTTAATGAGGTGATGGCAATAAATTGCATGTGTTCTACAAAAAATGGTGATCCATTGGGCGAGTTACGTGCCGAGTTACAAAAAATTGCTCCAGAGGCAGAAGTCATTATGAAATCTAGCGTAGCAGATGCTCGAGAGAAGCAACGCAAAATGACCGATCAATATTTTGTGTATTTATTTCCAATACTCTTAATTATTTGTGCCTTGTGGTTAGCCTCTGTAACGATGACTAACGTAAAAGAGCGTTCATCAGAAATTGGTATCATGAGAGCTTTAGGGTTTACAAGTTGGAAAATTAGTAAACAGTTCTTTCTAAGAGCTTTATTACTAGGTTTTATAGGGGCTTTAATAGGATTTGCAATGGGTACAATACTTTCTTATCAATTAGGTCCATATATTTTCAGTGTCGCAAAGATTTCAATCGCTCCAAATTATACACTCTTGTTGTTAGCCATTTTAATAGGGCCTCTTTTTGCAGCATTAGCGTCATTATTACCTGTATTGTGGGCGGTTAATAGAGATTCAGCAGAACTACTTAAAGAGTAAGATATGTTAGAAGTAAAAAACATAACAAAACAATTCAATTCAGGAAAAAATAAAGTTTCAGCTTTGAGCAATATCAATTTAAAAGTTGATATGTCAGAATTTGTTTTAGTAAAAGGGGAAAGCGGAAGCGGAAAATCAACCTTACTTTTTACAATAGGAGGGATGCTAAATCCAACCTCAGGAGAGGTTATTGTAAATGGTGAAAATTTAATTGATTTATCAGAAAAAGAACGTGGATTATATAGAGCAAATAAAATAGGTTTTGTATTTCAGTCCTACCATTTATTACCGTATTTGAATGTGTTTGATAACATTATGTTGCCCAATGAATTGGCAACTATAAAAATTGATAAAGAGGCAGTTTTTACCATAGTTGAGGAGTTAGGAATTAAAGACAGGTTATATCATAAACCATCACAATTAAGTGCTGGCGAGAAGCAGCGTGTAGCATTAGCAAGGGCGTTAATTGTGAATCCGTCATTAATTCTAGCAGATGAACCAACAGGAAATTTAGACGAAAAAAACACGATATACGTAATGAATTACTTAAAAGCCTATCAAGAAAAAGGAGGTACGGTAATTATGGTAACTCATGGTAATTTGGCAGATCGTTATGCCACACGAACAATTAGATTAGACAAGGGAAAACTGATAAGTGGTTAAATAGAAAAGGAGAATAGCTAAAAATAGGAAGTAAAAGCGTAAGACTAGACTTCTATTTAAAAATAGGCAACAATCAAATACAATCAAAATGAAAAGGATTTTTAAATATTTAAGAAACAGCGTATTTCTACTAGGATTAGTTTCCGTATTATTCGCTAGTTGCGAGGAAGAAATAAAGTTAGATCCTGTAAACGATTGGCCGCAATTTAAAAAAGATAATTACCGAAGTGGTAACGCATCTACACAATTAGATTTGGCGACTTTAGGTAAAGATTGGCAATATAATGCCCCACAAATGCCTGTGCCAGCTTGGTATGGCCCAGCAAAGGAAGATACTTATGCACGTAGTGGTCCATTACCATCAATGCGTGATTACGATTTATCATATTACCCAATTGTGGTGGGTTCAAAATTATACTACGGGTCAACCTCTGACAATGCCATTCATTGTTTAGACGTTAAAACAGGAATAGAAGAATGGACCTACACCACTGGTGGTCCAATTAGAGTTGCGCCAGTATTTCATAATGGAATGTTGTTTTTTGGTTCTGATGATGGCTATGCGTATTGTATAAAAGCCAATAGTGGCAAGTTAGTTTGGAAATTCACCCCTGCAAAGGACCAATCTACAAAAGTTATGAATAATAATGCTTTAATTTCATTTTGGCCTATACGAACAGGAGTTTTAATTGAAGATGATATTGCTTATTTTGGAGCGTCTTTATTGCCTTGGAAAGACTCCTATTTTTGCGCAGTTAATGCAAAAAATGGAAAAGTAGAAGGAGAAGGAACCTATATAAAACAATTTGATCACTTGAATTTAAAAGGGGATGAAACCTTGACATTTGAAGGGGCTATGGCATCAACAGGGTCAAAAATTATTCAACCACGGGGACGTATTTCACCAATTTTTTTAAATAAAGCTACCGGGGAAATTAAGGGGCAATTAGCAGGTACAGGTGGATGTTTTGTTTTGGTTACTCCAGAGAAAAATATTATTCACCCAAATAATACGAGAGCCAAAGGGATTTCTGAAACTATAGGTGATTTTGCTGAATCTAAAGCAGCAAAGGAGAATGAAAATGCCAATTATATGTCTTTTAAAGATGGAAAGGAAATGGTGGTTAGTGGCGATTTTAGCTACATTCTTACCGATAATTCCATTTCGGCATATAACAGAAAGACAAAAAAAATAATTTGGTTAAAACGCGATTATAAAGCCCATAGAATTATAATTTCTGGTGATATACTGTATGTTGGCGCTACAGATGTTGTATATGCGGTTAGTACAAAAAACGGTCATCCGCTATGGAAAGCACCGGTTAAAGGGGCTGTCTATGCTTTAGCTGTAGCAGACAATGCGTTGTTTGCTTCAACTGGCGAGGGCAAAATTTATTGCTTTAGAAGTGGGAAAGTAGAAAATACATTATTGGTTGAAAATAAGAATAAACCTGCAACGGTAGAAAAGGAGAAGAGAATTGAAATAGAACCTAAAGTAACAAATTTAAGCTTAGTTGCTGGTCCTTTTGCGAATGCCATTGGAAAGGATAAAGTAGAAATTCAGTTTGTTACGGAGGAAGCTGTTGTATGTGCAGTAAACTGGGGTGATGATTCAGGAAAAGCAATTACTTCAGAAAAAAAAGCAACTAAAAACCATAGCATTGTTATTGATAATATTCGTAAAGATTTTATTTACGAATATCAGATTATTGCTGGTGATACGAAGACTGCATTTTATGAGTTTGATAACTTTTTCAATTTTGAAGTGCAAGCAGCTGAAAACTCTATGGCTTTAGAAAAAAGCGAAGTGGTATCCAAAATAGAAAACTCATTTATAACGGGAAAAGGAATTGCCATAGTTTTAGGATTAGAAAATGAAAAACAAGCTTTGGAAATAGCATCCATTTCGGGTGTAAAAGTAATGTTGTTCGGTACGTCAGAATCCAAAGTGCAAAAGTTAAGAGAGAAAATTCAAAAAGAAGGTATTTACGGAGGAAAGATTTCGGTGCATACAGTTATGGATTTATCCAATGTACCAATTACTAGTGATATCGCAAATGTTGTGATGGTGAATAGTACATCTAAGGTTACTGCCAATGAAGTGATTAGGTTGATTAAACCTGAAGGTGTTGCTATTTTAAATAATGAATTAGATTATGACAAATGGTTAAAATCATCATCTAGTATGTGGCAAGTTAGCCACCTTAAGAAAGACGGGTTAAATGTACTAGTAAAAGCACCTTATGAAAATACAGGTGAATGGTCACATCAATATGGCTCTGCGGATAATAGTGCTTATGGAGGTGAAAGTTTATGGGGTTCAACAGGTACAGGCGACTTTGAAATTCAATGGATGGGACGTCCAGGACCGCGTTTTCAAACCGATAGAAGTGGGCGTAAACCATCTCCATTAGCGGTAGATAATAAAATGTTTGTACAAGGGAAAGAGCGTATTATTGCGGTTGATGCCTACAATGGAAATGTATATTGGTCCAAAGAAATTCCGGGTTTAAACCGTATGAATATTTTGAGAGATTGTAGTAACTGGGTAGCAGATGATGATTACGTCTATGTAGCTACAAAAGGTAATTTGCTTAAAATTAATAATGAAAATGGGAATATGAATAGTATCATTCCTGTTGAAGTAAGCCATGCAAATCCATCAAACGATTGGGGATATATTAGTGTCAGTAAAAACTTAATTATTGGATCTGCTGTACCAAAAAACAGTGGTTATACGAACTATTATGGCGGTGAAGGTTGGTACGATAGTCAAACAGGACCACTAACCGATAAAATTGTTAGCTACAAACTATTTGCAAAAGATAAAAATAACTTAGACAATGTATGGACGTATGAAAAGGCATCTACTTATATTATTAACCCGACCATTACGATTAGTGGTAATCAGTTGAGTTTTGTAGAATCTAGAAACCCAAGATTCAAATTAACTAAAGAAAATAGAGCCGACCCAAGCATCTTTAAAAATCTGTATTTGGTAAACCTAAATATAGAAACAGGAGAATTAATTTGGGAAAAACCAATTGCAACAGAACCAGGTGTAACTACTTTTTTTATGGCAGCAGGTAAAGATTGTATGGTCGTTTTAGCGGCAAACGCAGGGAAATACCATATTTATAATTACAGTGCTGCTAATGGTGATTTAAACTGGGAAAAGCAGCAAAATTGGTTTGCAACGCATCATGGAGGCCATTTTTCTAAACCTGCAATTGTAAACAACCGTTTAATAGTGAAACCTGCAATGTATAAACTAGACACGGGCGAGTTAATGAAAGAAGAAGTGCCAAAAGCTGGGCATGGTTGTGCATCTTATGCATTATCTGAGCAATCGGCATTTTATAGAGGAGGAAGCGTAACCCAATTCAATTTTGATACCAACAAATTTTCTCAATGGGAACGTTTGCGTCCTGATTGTTGGATAAGTACTATTCCTGCACAAGGATTAGTGTTATCGCCAGAAGCAGGTGGTGGTTGTAGTTGTGGCAATTGGTTGGAAACATCTATGGTATTTTCGCCAAAATCTAGAGCTCCAATTTCATTTATTTACGATAATGATAAGTTTATAGATAACGTTTCAGTAGAAATAAAATCTAGAGATGCCTCAAACAAAGAAATCTACTATACGTTAGATGGAAGTGAACCAACAAAAGAGTCTATGCGCTATACCGATGCCATAAAAATTGATAAAGCGAGCGAATTAAAAGCGGTTATTTATATTGAGAAAAATGGCGAAGATGTAAGGTTTTTAAGAACAAATTTTTTTGAAAAAGCGTATCCATCTCCTAAAATTATTGAAAATGCTCAGCTAATTGAAGGCAACTGGCAATTTTCAATAGAACGTGTTGGAGCTTCTGGAGAAATATATTATACAACAGATGGTTCAACTCCCAATGCAAAATCTCCGAAATTTACGGATCCGGTAAATTTCTCAGAAAAAACACTGGTAAAGGCTAAGACCCTTTGGAAATTTGATGGCAAAATTGTTGAAAGCAAAGAAACAAGTTTTGAAATGATAATCCCAGTATTGTTAGCCAATACTGATGTTGAAGCTAAAGCAGGAATTGCTAGAAGTTATTATAAAGGTGATGGTGAAGCTAAAAGCATTTCAAACCTTGATGGTATTCGCCCAAATAAGACTGTAATAGCGTTAAATGTTGATGGTAAAGGTTTTGAAAATGAAAATATGTTTGCTTTACGGTTCAGTGGTTATATATATGCACCAATTGATGGTATGTACACCTTGAGTAGTAAATCAACTAGAAGTTTCGATTTTGTCGACTTTCATAAAACTAAAATTGAAAGTAGGGGTAATGCCGAAATGAGTAGCATTTTTCCACTTAAAAAAGGATTGCATCCAATACAAATAGACCATTATGTTAATGGAGGGCCATCAGATTATGAGCTATTTATTGAAGGGCCAAATATGGAAAAAAAGCTTGTCTCAGCTGATATGTTATTTCATTAAAATTAGAACAATATGCGTCATTTTAAAATTATTCTTGGTCTTTTTTTAATGTTGTATACTACAAACGCTGAGGCTTGTAGGTATACCATTAGAGAAATTGGATTTTCAACCTTATCTAGGGTTACCTATGTAATTTATCGTGTAGATGATGGTTCTGCACTGTTTCCCAAACAACAAGCACTAAGTTTTTCAAATTCTAATATTAAAACATATGGATTGAACATAAATGAAGACAAAATAAGCCCTATTGTAGCCTTTGTTAAAAGTCAGAATTTAGCTTTTCCAGCCTATGTTTTAAAAGATAAAAACGGGCGTATGCTCGCTATGACAGAAACCGATTATAAGAATAATTTAAAATCGAGTATACTTTCATCTCCTGTGCAAACTAAATTGCTTAAAAATCTACCTCGGAATTATGCCTCGGTTATTTTAATTGAAGGCTATAACGCAGCGGATAATAAAAAGGCTAAGGAAACTGTTTTAAAGTCTTGCGAACGCATTACCAATATTATGCCCAATATGCCAAAACAAGTAGATGTTGGGCCAGATATGATTGCTATTTCTCAAAGTCAATTTCAAGAAGAAAAAGTATTGCTATGGAGTTTAGGAGTTGATGTAATGCCTGCAAAACCTGCTGCTTTTATACTATATGGAAAAGGACGTATGATGGGCGAAAAAATTACATTTCAAAAAATAATTGAGGATAGCGTCTATAAGTTACTTGCTATTATTGGTGCCGATTGCGAATGTGGTTTGGACAGAAAATGGATGTTAGGTTATCAAATACCGTTAGATTGGCCAAAAGACACGCGTCAAGGATTGAGTGACCGATTAGGTTTTGATGTAGATAATCCAATGGTTTTAACGGAAATGAGTCGAATTTTAGCCATTGAAAATCGTGTGCCTGTAGCCCCAGATGGTGTGTCATATGAACCTGTTGTTATAAATCTAGATGATGAGTTTGACGACATCCCAGAAATTAAACACAATGAGACCAATAAAGAAACTGAAGCTTCCGAAGAAAATTATGGTATGGTTATCTGGTATTCACTGATTGCATTCGTTATTCTAATTGGTGTTGGGGTTGTTTTTATAGTAAAACAAAAAAAATAATTTGAATAGAAGGTCTCTAATAAGGATAGCCGATAAAAGTCAAGAAAAGCTATAGCCTAAAAGTCTTTAGGCAACCAATAGTATCCAAACGGCTAAGGATGATAGAGCATCACCCTAAAACCTCCATCAGATCAAGCCGTTTTTGTAACTGTTTTAATTAAAAAATGAAAAAAATATTCACATTTGCAGCCCAAGTAACGACGCTCTTTATTTTAGTATTGACTTTAGGTTGTAAAAGTACATCTACAGCACAAGAGACCAATGATCTGGCTATATTGAAAGTAATGACCTGGAACATTTGGGGGAAGCTTAATTTGGAACCACGCTACACAATAGGAGGGAAAACAGCCAGACAAAGAGTTATCGAAATCATTCAAGATAGTAAGGCAGATATTATTACAATGACCGAAACTTATGGTTCTGCAAAAGCAATTTCAGAGGCATTAAATTACTACTATTATACGCCGTCACCGGAGGCTAACCTAACTATTTTTAGCAGATATCCCTTAGAAAATTTTGGAAATTTAGACGGTTTATCTCCTTTTTCTTTTATTGTTGCAACTGCTATTTTACCGAGCAATCAAAAAGTACGAGTTTATAATATATGGCTCACCAGTGTTGGTAGGCATATTGTAGCGATTAAAGATAAAAACCTTTCTGATACCGAATTTAACAGTGGAGATGAAAATCGTTATGCGCATATTCAACAACTGCTTCAACATACAGATTTTAAAAAAGATTTGGCAAATAGAGATCAAGTGCCAATAATTGTTGCAGGAGATTTTAATTGTGTTTCTCATTTAGATTTTACCAAAGCGACAAAAAAGAAGGGGTTAAATTTCGGCAGACTGTTAGCAAACAAAACAGCTATGGCTATGGCTGATACAGGTTTTACGGATACGTATAGGTCAACAAATACGCAAATAACCAAAGAAACTTTAGGGTATACATGGACTACAGTAGGGTTGGGATATACCTATGAATCAGATATAGGGTTTGTCCCTATTAAAACGGCAAAACATCCTGAACCGGAATACAGAAACCCTTTTGCGAGAATAGATTTTATTTACAGTATAGGTAAAAGCATAAATGCATTAACCTCAAAAACAATAATTCACCATAAATCTAATTTAAATCGAAGTTTTCCTGAGTTCCCATCTGATCATGGTGCAGTTTTAACGACTTTCGAATTAAATTGAATATAAAGTTTAAATATAAAAGAGACCAATGAAAAAATTTATTTTAAGTTCAATATTGTTCATTTCCTTTTTAAATCACTACTTGATTACCGCACAAGAAAATCAATCCTTAAAAGTGATTAGTTATAACATTTGGAATGGTTTTGATTGGGGTAAAGATAGTGACCGTAAAGCTCTGTTTATAGATTGGGTAAATACTCAAAAACCAGATGTATTTGCCTTGCAAGAATTGTGTGGTTATACGCAAGAAAAATTGTTAGTTGATGCTAAAAAGTGGGGGCATAATTATGCGAAAATCCTTAAAACCTCTGGTTATCCAGTTGGCATTACATCCAATAATCCTATAGAAGTAAAAGAAAAAATATTGGAAGGGATGCATCACGGAGCTTTACATTGCAAGGTTGATGGTATTGATATTTTTGTGATTCATTTTTCACCATTTAGCCATCAGAAAAGGCGCCGTGAAGCTAAAATTATTGCAGACAAATTAGCTGAATTTTCTAAAGAACAAAACAAGTATTTGGTTTTAGGAGATTTTAACGCTTTGTCGCCTTTTGATGCTCATTTGTATAAAGATAGAACGTGGCTTTTAGATGAACTAAAAGCTTCTGAAAAAGAACACGATCATGTTCGAAACTTACTAAATGACGAACTAGAATACGGTGTTATTGGTTCGCTTTTAGGGGTTCCTCTAATTGATGTTACTCAAAAATTTACGGTTACATGGGAAGATAGGTTGAGTTGCCCAACTCAGGTTTTTGAAGTAGAAAAAGGAAAAGGACCTCATAAAAATGCTACGCGAATAGACTATATTTTAAGTTCTCCTTTTTTAGCAAAAAAGTGTATAAATGCTAAAGTATTAAACAAAGAAGAAACCTATTATTTATCAGACCATTATCCGGTTTTAGCAGAATTTGATATAATTTCAGATGATAGTAAGGCAAATTAAAAAACCTTCTAAACATAATGCTTAAAGGGTTTTGAGTTTGAAAATCTCGCTGTAGCGTTTAACTACTTTGTCATTTTTATATATATACATTGGTTTAGGTGTATACATATTTCAGGACGGGTTATCTGGATGAGGCCTGTACTTCAGGTATACGCTGTAATTTTTTTTTCCACATATATGGCACATATTTTAGGCTGATTAAAAACGATGTGCTATTTGTTTGCGACCACAATTAATTTAATTTATTTAAATTAATATTTAAGACTAGTTTTAATGGAGCTGGGTACTGAAAATAGTAGAAATAAAAGCGATTTTGGAATATTCTGTCTTATTCGCTTTAAGGCTCGACTTATTTGACTCTCCACAGTATTTTCGGAAATATCTAAAATTTTTGAAATTTCCTTATATGTTAATCCCCTTCTTTTATTCATTATAAATATCTCTCTAGATTTAGGGGGCAATGAATCAATTTCCTTGTTGATCCAATCTAACTTAATTTTGATTGAATATTCCTCTTCCTCAATTGATTGTAACAATACCTCATAATGCATTTTGTCGAGAACATTGTCATTTCGCAGCTCCTTCCTATAATCATTGATAAATAAATTATAGACGGATTTATAGAGATAGCTTTTAACGGAGGACCGAATTTCTAAAGTATCTCTTTTTGTCCAAAGGTTTATAAAAGCATTTTGCACCAAATCTTCCGCCTTTGTTTCATTTTTGGTTAGACTGGTGGCATACAAAATAAGAACTTTGTAGTAATTTTCATAAAGTAAGCGATATGTTTGTTTATCGCCTACCCGAATCTTATCCAGCATAACATCTTCATCATAAATTATCTGATTGAACTCTCTATGCATAATCGAAATTAAAAAAAAAGATTAAAAAAATGCATGGTATAACATTTATTGATTGTCATAATGTAAACTAGATAAGCTAAAGTGAAAAAAAGCATAAAGATAATAATAAGACAGTATCTTCAAAATACAATTTCAGAAGAGGATTTAGACCATCTTAAAGATTGGATTTCCAAAGAAGATAATCAAAAGCATTTTAGAGAATTTATTTACTCTCATTATACTAATAAATCTTATGATGTAAAAAAGGCTTTTAAATTATTCGAAGATACAACATTTGACAAAGGATTTGTAATCCAATTTAAGAGTTTTCGAGCTAAGATTTTCAAGTATGCAGCAGTATTTATTGGCTTAATTGCATTGAGTTATTTTATATTTTATTTTAACCAAAATACGGACTTTCAACTACCCGAAAATCAAGTAACATTGGAAGTGGAAGGTATTGGAGTAAAAGTCCTCGATACTTCTGCTACAAAAGACCTTACTGGTAAGGGCGGTGAGGTTTTGGCGAAGCAAAATAAAAGCACTTTAGACTATCAAGGATTAGGTGGTGAAGACGGTGAAATTGTGTTTAATGTTCTTCACGTTCCATATGGTAAAACTTTTCAAGTATTGTTGCCAGATCAAACCCACGTTTTCTTAAATGCTGGATCCAGTTTAAGATATCCTAATAAGTTTCTGAAAGGGGAGAAAAGAGTGGTTTTTTTAAAAGGAGAAGGCTATTTTAAGGTCAGTAAAAATAAAAATTCCCCTTTTATAGTAAAAGCCAATGGAATAACTACTGAAGTTTTTGGGACCGAATTTAATATATCCTCGTATGCAGATGATTTATTTACTGCAGTAGTACTAGTTGAAGGTAGTGTAGGAGTAAATGATAATTCAGGGCAGCCTAATTTTAAACCCAATGTAATGCTAAAGCCTAATGAAATGGCATCTAAAACTAATGGTTCAGAAATTTCTATAGCGCAAGTAGATATATCAGATCATATTTTATGGATAGATGGCACCCTCTTTTTCAAGAATGAAAGCTTTGATTCTGTTGTTAAGAAATTGCAACGCCATTATAATGTTGTAGTAACTAATAATTATAAAGCGCTAGAAGAGAAAAAATTTACTGGTCGTTTCGATATAGAATCAGTAGAACAAATCTTAAGAACTTTTCAAAAGACAAATAATTTTAGCTATATCATCACTAAGAACAATATTATTATTAACCCTTAAACCATAATAAAATATGAAGTAAACCATCATAAATAAGAAAAATCGGGAAATGGTACCAACATCTCCCGATTCGCAATTCAATTAAAAAAGCTACTAAATAACCATTTAATCAAAACAAAAATATGAAAAATGCAGGAAAGCATTACATCTTTGGTGTATTCAAATTTGATATAAAAATGAAACTAACGTCTCTACTACTGTTTGTATGCTTGTTTCAGATCAATGCCAGTACTTATTCCCAGAAGTCCAAAATAACATTAGATATTGAAAATGAAAGTATTGAGTCGATACTATTTGAAAAAATAGAACACATTACCGATTTCAAATTTTTTTATGAAAATTCCGCTTTGGACTTGGATAAAAAACTAACATTCAAATTTAAAAAGAAGCGCATTGAAGAGGTCTTAAAAATAATGTTTAAGAACACGAACATCGACTTCGATATTATAGACAAGCAAATCATTCTTACAAAAAAGAAAATTCTTCCAATTAAAATATTGGAGCCATCTACTTCTATCCAATCAGGAGCGTTAAAATGGCAGAATACCGTCAATGGTACTGTTAGGGATGCATATGGTGAAAACTTACCTGCTGCAAATATTCTTGAAAAAGGCACCACAAATGGAACCCAAGCAGATTTTGATGGAAATTTTTCAATTTATGTGGCAGATAAAAATGCAACTTTAGTAGTTTCATATATTGGTTTTGTGACTAAAGAAGTGCCACTTAATGGTCAGTCGACCATCAACATTGTATTGGAGGAATCTACATTCGGATTGGAGGAGGTAGTCGCTGTAGGATTTGGTAGACAGAAAAAGGAATCAGTTGTTGGTGCAATAGAATCTATTAAGCCAGCAGAACTTGATATTCCCGTGCGATCATTGTCTAATTCATTGGCGGGGCGAGTGTCTGGTGTCTTAGCTGTTCAACGCTCTGGAGAGCCTGGGAAAGATGATGCTCAATTTTGGATTAGAGGTATTAGTACTTTTACAGGTAATCAAAATCCTTTGGTTTTAGTAGATGGTATAGAGAGACCATTAAATGATGTAGATCCTATTGAGATAGAATCTTTTAGTGTTTTAAAAGATGCGAGTGCTACGGCTGTTTACGGTGTAAGAGGAGCTAATGGAGTTATCTTGGTTAACACGCGTAAAGGGGTCAAAGGAGAGTCGAAAATTGATGCAAGATTAGAGCAAGGTTATGCATGGGCAACAAAGCGACCAAGTTATTTAAATGCTTATCAGCAAGCAACATTATTCAATGAAGGGATAGATGCGACACCTGGTTCTTCACAGTCTCTTAAGTTTAGCCAAGAAGCATTAAATGCATTTCAAGATCATACTGATTTGGAATTATACCCTGATGTTGACTGGCAGGATGTATTAATGCAAGATTTTACAGCTACACAAAAGTTAAGTGTTAATATTTCAGGTGGAGGCGAAAAGGCTCGATATTTTGTGGCTACATCTATATTTAATCAAGAAGGGCAATATGATATAAATCCAGGAGAGTATTCTTGGGTTTCCAATTCTGTTGGAGATTTTGGAAGTAATGTAAACTACTTACGTTATAATTTTAGATCTAATGTAGATATGGATTTATCAGAATCTACAACAGTTTCATTGGGCCTTCAAGGGAATATTTCTGAGAATACGGAACCTGCGGGTGATGTAAATGGAGGATCTGCTTCAATATATAATTGGATCGTAAATTCATCTCCTTATGCATATCCATTACAATTTAAGGACGGACAGTTTGCTCAAAGGGAAGTAATGCAAAACCCATTTAATTTGTTGTCGCAAAGAGGACATATGGAAACTATTGGTAATGTTCTTAGAAGTAATCTTTCCATTCAGCAAGATTTAAATAGTATTACAGAAGGATTAAGTGCTAATATGAAGTACGCTTTTGATGCGGTGAATTGGAACCGTACAGAAAGATTACGAGATATTGAGTACATAACGGCTATTGGTCGTGATGTGGATGGAGAATTAAATTACAATACTTACGGCACTGAAAGTCATACAGATTACCTTAATTATAGTTCTACGGCCTGGGGTGATAGGACACAGTATTTTGAAACTTCTTTTAATTACGACAGAACGTTTGGAAAACATAGTTATGGGGGATTGTTGCTTTATAATATGAGAAGTTACAATACCAATACATCTAGTTCCTATATAAATAGTCTTCCTAATAGGTCTTTAGGAGTTTCAAGCAGGGTGACATATGCCTATGATTCTAAATATTTTATTGAAGCAAATATGGGGTATAACGGTTCGGAGAACTTTCCAAAAGGGCAACGAATGGGTTTTTTCCCATCCGTTGCTTTCGGTTGGTTAACCTCAAGGGAGGAATTTCTTAAAGATAGTGAAGTAGTTACTTGGTTAAAAATTCGTGGTTCATTAGGGCAAGTTGGGTCAGATCAAATTGGATCTACACGTTTTGCTTATTTATCTACTATAGCTGGTTCATCGGGTTATTCTGGTTTTGGTCAAAATTATGACCAAGGAATTGGGGGACTTCAGGAAGACCAAATTGGTTCTACTGATATTACTTGGGAAGTTGCAACAAAATATAATTTAGGAGTAGAGCTAGGATTATTTCGTGATTTACGTATTAATACCGATATCTTTTATGAAAAAAGAGAAAATATTTTTCTACAACCACAGACATCTGAGGTTCAGGGTATACGTAATTCTATATGGTCCAATGAAGGGGTAATGGAAAATAAGGGGTTTGATATGTCAATGGAGTACAGTAAAGTATTGGGCGATTTAACCCTTACTGCAAGAGGTAATTTTACTTATGCTCGTAATGAAATTCTTGAAGATGGACGATATTATAAGAATTTTTGGCAAGATGCTAGAGGTACTCGTTACGGAGAAAGACTTTTGTATGATGCTAAACGTTTATTTTCAGAAGATGAGATTCAAGCATTACCAGATTATTATGATCAATTTGGTTTAGATAAAACTCAGCTTAGAGCAGGTGATATAATGTATAGCGATGTAAATGATGATGGTAGAATTAATGAGGATGACCGTGTTTATGCGGCTAACCCATCTTCTCCAGATGTCGTTTTTGGCTTTGGAGCATCAATGGAGTATAAGAATTTTGATTTTTCTTTCCTTTTTCAAGGAAGCGCAGGAGCTTCTGCGTATATTAATGCAGCATGGTATTTTTATCCTTTCCAGGCAGATAGGGATCCGAAATATTTAGGTTCTATTATTGATAATTTCCAAGATAGATGGACACCGGAAAACCCAGATCCTTATGCATTTGCACCTAGGCTTTATGTTGGTCAAGACCAAAATAATTATAAGGCATCTACTTGGTGGGTTAGGGATGCAGATTACCTACGATTAAGAAATATAGAACTTGGCTACACTTTCTCTATTCCTGAAAATTTCATAAAAATAGATAAGTCTAGAATTTATTTAACGGGAGTTAACTTAATGACCTTGAGTAAGTTTTCAAAAGATTTTTGGGATCCAGAAACAGGGGCAGCTGCCTATCCTATCCAAGCATCATTGTTCTTTGGGCTTAATGTATCATTTTAAAAAAATAAAACAGATGAAACGAATATTATTAATATCAATATTATCGCTTTTTGTATTAGGTTGTTCAGACTATCTTGACCAAGATCCAGAGCAATTGAATACTTTAGAAAAAGTTTTTGCAAGTAGATCAGAAGTAGAAAAATGGCATGCACAATTATTTAGCAATGATTATTATGTAGATATGTTAGCCAGTTCTTCTTTTTATCAACCTTTTTTGGCAGCTACCGATGATGCTGCAAACTTGGTAGATTGGCATGTTCAAACAATGTATTTAGGTCAAATTAATCCATCCCAGCCGTCAACCTCTAATGGTATCTATTTTTTCTCTAGATATTATCAGGGTATTCGTCATGCTAATATATTTTTGGAAAATATAGAGGATGTTAAGGATATGGGAGAATTAGAGCGAACACGCCTTGTATCTGAAACTCGTTTTATGCGTGCAATGTATCATTTTTGGCTTTTACGCGCTTATGGCCCTATACCAATAGTAGAATCTACAGTGGCTCAAAACGAAGACGGAAGTGCTTTGTTGGGAAGAAATACTATGGAGGAATGTGTAGATTGGTTAGTGGGTGAATTGGATGCCTCCACTCCTGGTTTAAGTGACGTAAGTTTACCATCAGAATTTGGTTTTCCAACAAAAGGGGCAGCTTTGGCAATGAAGTCCCGCATATTATTATATAGTGCAAGCCCAATGTATAATGGCAATAATGTATATGCAAATTGGAAGAATAATGATGGAAAACAATTAATATCTCAGACATATGATAATGAGAAGTGGAAATTGGCAGCAGATGCAGCTCTTGATGTAATAAATACAGGAAACTATCAATTGTTGGAAGCGGAAGAAGAAACTTTTGAAGGATATGTTGAGAACTACAGAAAAATCTCAACAACATGGAATGATGAGATAATATGGGCGAGGCCATCCAATACAAATTGGTGGGTAAGTGGATGTCTGCCAGGAGTATTTACAGGTTGGAGTGGGAGAAATTCCCTTACATTAGAACTTGCAAATGCTTATTTTATGGCAGATGGTACAACGGCACCTCCAATAGATGATTGGTTTGATAACCTATCATTTTCCAATACAGCGAGCAATGGTACAGTGGAAAATACATTTTCAATGTTTGTGAATCGGGAACCACGTTTTTATGCTTCAGTTCATTTTCCTAATATGGAAGTAGGATATCCTCCTGCTAGTCATCCAGATGCACTTTATCGTTTAGGTTTTTATTATACCGGAAACTCTGGATTAATTTCTTCAGGAGGTGATCGAAACTATACCGGGTTAACACCGAGAAAACATATCCCTCTTGAAACTACTACTTATAAGGGAAGTGATGGGGTACAACCAGTGTATTCTCCTAACGTTCCCTATCCAGAGATTCGTTTGGGTGAAATTTTTCTTAATTATGTTGAAGCAATGAATGAATATGCTGGTGCTTCTGCTCAAGGGGAAGTATTACAATATTTAAATTCTATAAGAAATAGAGCTGGTTTACAAGATTATACAGGAACCTATACCAAAGAGGAAATGAGAGAAATGATAAGACAAGAAAGAAGGGTTGAATTATCTTGGGAAGGCCATCGTTTCTTTGACGTGAGACGTTGGTTTATTGGTCATGGGGCAGCTGGGGTATTCAATCAACCTGTTCATGGGTTTGATTTAACTAGAGGTACGTATGATATGGATCCTGATTTTTTTACGAATACAGTAATACAGAATAGGTTATTTAGAACAGAACATTATATGTTTCCAATAAGAGCGTCAGAGGTTGCTTTTAATACGGAACTTGTTCAGGCTCCTTTTTATTAATAATCGTTCCTTGGTTTAATATAAAACTTAAAAATTATGAAAATATATAAACATATAGTTCTAATAAGTACTATGCTCCTATTTCTAGGATGTAGTTTTGAATATGAGAATGAACTGGATACTGCTTCCGTTATTTCTGATGTATTTGTATCGGAAAGAGATTTTCAAATTGTGGATGTAATTACAACGTATTCTGAATTTGAAAAGAAAATTATTGTTGAGCGTACTAAAGGCCTTTCTAAAGAAGTAGCATTAACAATAGCCATTGCTCCAGAATTATTGGAAACCTATAATACTAACGAAGGTACTAATTACCAATTATTACCAGAATCGTATTATACCATACCGGAAAGTTTAACATTTCCAACAGAATCAATTGATGTAGAATTTTCTATCAATTTCAGCCCTAATGATTTATTTGAATCTCAGGCAGGAGCTGCTTCCAATTATATATTGCCAATTAGAGTTTTTGGCAACCAAAATGGAACTGATATTGCTTCAGATTATTCAAACATATTGTTGAACCTTAATTTTAATCAACCAACAGTAACTGTTTTGAATTTGGATACTGTAACAGAGTTATCATTTGTTTCAGGGGTAGATTTAGCACAAGAAATTGAGCTGGAGTCCTCTACAAATTTCACCACCTTGGATGTGTCTAAAATTGATTATGGTGTTGCACTTCAGGATGTTCTTGATTACAATTTAGAGAATGGTACTTTTTATGAGTTGCTTCCAGAAAGTGCGTATACTATTGATGATATTTCATTTAATGAGCAATTGTTAACTTCAACTGTTAGCGTGCATGCGGCACTAATAGATGCTTCTAATTCTTATTTATTACCACTACGTATGGAAAATACTGCAGGCTATGTTATTAATCAGAATAAACCAATATTTGTAAAGGTAATCTTAGAAGAGATTAGATTGTCTTTTGATGGGGCAGCTAATACCCTGGGTTTACTTACAAATACAGCATCGGCTAGTGGTGTTTTTACGGCAAGGTTAAATTCAGCTTTGTTAGAAGATATGCCTATAAATTTAGTACCAAATAACGCATTAGTAACGGAGTATAATACAGCTAATGGAACAGATTTTATGCCCATAGAAATAGGTAAAATAAGTATTGATGATGGTGTTATAACGGCTGGAACTAATACCGTAAATGTAGATTATTCTGTAGATATTTCAGGTATGGGATTAGATGGTGAAGATCGATATCTACTAGCTTTTGAAGTAGATCAATCTAGTTTATTGGAAGGAACCATAGTGAATCAGGAAGTGATTTATGTAGAAGTTAAAAAATCCCTAGAAGGAAAGTATACTTGGTCTAATTCTTCAGGATATTTTAGAACAGAATCAGATATCGTTGAGTTACATCCAGATGCAGGGGATTACAAATACAGAGTTAAGGCTTTTGGTACAGCCGCTGGTTGGTTTGTAGGTTTTAATCTGACAACCGATATACACAACGGAAACCCAGAACATCTAAAAATAGAACTAGAACCTGCATTTGGAGCAACTATTACTGAAACTTCCTATTTTGATACAATTACGGGGACACTTTACTTTGATATAGTTTTTGGCGATCCAGTAGAAACTGCCACAAATACATTGTCAGACATAAGGCCTAAAGAGTAATGAGTTAGTTATGGTAAAAGCAAACACGGGTAGAATGGTACTCGTGTTTGCTTTTTTTAGTCAAATGCTTAGAGCAATTGGCTAAACTTAAAAAAGCAATGCTAACAAGTATAGAAAACCCAGAACGAATGAATATGATAAAAAATGTGTTTTTTATTTTAAAAATGAGTCTTATCCTGTTGCTACTTTCTTGTAGTAAAACTACTGATGACAACCCTTCAATTAAAGAGCCAGAACAACCAGAATTGGTATCAGATGAGTATGTATTGAATAACCAATTTGAAGAATTTATTGACTTTACAGGAAACAAAGGTGTTTGGAAAGTATTTGGAGGCGGAAAAGATGATACGGCAACAGCCGTATATAAAGAGAACAGTGGTTATAAAGGTTCAAATACGATCATGCTTAGGGCAGATCAAAAATCAGATATTGCAGTGAGTCAATATTTGGCAAAAGAATTAGAATATCGAAAATTATACCGTCTTTCAGGTAGAATTAAAACAGAAAGTGTTCAGGGTGATGGCGGGGCTAATTTAACAATTGTGGGCTCTTGGGTACGGTCAGACGTTGTTGTAGGGACTAGTGATTGGACCTATGTGTCAGTCGATTTTTTTGGCCCGGAAAACGGTGAACTAGCCATTGGATCTAGATTAGGTTTTTGGAATGCTGAGGCAACAGGAATTGCCTATTTTGATAATATAAGAGTTACAGAGCCAGAAGATGTATTCGTTACAAAAGGTGAGAAAATCGAAGCTTATATCGCCGATGAGTTGGTGTATGGTACCGATCAACAAATGGAAGCCTGGCTTGGTAGATTAGATAATTTTTATACCTCTTATGTTGAATTGTTAAGTGGGAAAATACCTTATGAAGGGAGAACAATGCTTATTCAATCCAATCCACGGAATTTTGCTTGGGCTTGGGCGGGAGAATATATTTATTGGAATGAGGATTATGTTACTAATGCATTAAAACTTGTGGTTGAAGAAGGGGATGCTTGTTTTGGGATAGTTCATGAAATTGGACATAATTTTGCACCAGGAAATTGGGATGATTACAACGGATCCTGGATTTGGGATGAAGAAGTAATGGCCAATTTTAGAATGGCATATGCCCTAGAAGATCTCAATGAAACTGTAGTGATGAATGAACAAAAATGGGTGGGTGCAGATATAATTAATTTTTATAAAATAGCTTATGATAATACTATTACTATTGGTCAAGAGGCAAATGGTGATGCTATTCAATACACATTGTTACGTTTGGTTAACGAGTATGGTTGGGAACCAATCATAAATGCCTTTGATGAGCTGTATGCTATGAATAAAGGTATTTCTATAGGCAATAATAAATGGGAAAAATTTGAATTCTTTTTAAACACTATATCTAAGTATACTCCTGAAGATGTTAAAAACACCTATACTACTGATGAGTTGACTCTTATTGAATCGGCATTAAATAAATAGAAATATAGAAAAATTATTATGTTGAAGACATTAAAGTGTATCAGTGGATTAATTGAAAATAAAGGGGTAGTTCTTTTTTTTCTGTTAATCAGTTCTGCTTGCTTATCACAATTTGCAGACTATAAACAAACCTTAGGCCAAATTGATGGTATGCCAATTTCAAATTTTGCGGTGGCTGCAAATATTAGTGAACAAGGAGAGTTGTTTAATGGAATTGCCAATAACCCAGGGCAACTTGGGAAATGGTTAGAATATCGAGGAAAGGCCATTCTTTCCTTTGGATATAAAGGAAAGAAAATTGGCTTGTTGGATTTTTTAACCATAAATAATCAACGACAATTTCCAATTTCTAAGCTTCACTATGCGGATCATAAAGAACTGCCAATTTCAGTTGTAATAACTAGTTGGGCACCTTGTGTTAAAGATGATTATTTTACTACTGCACTTCCGGTAATTCAGGTAGAAATTATGTTGAAAAACGAGACCAATGACGCCATTGATTTTGATATAAATTGGGCACTGGATGAGGTGTTTTCGGAAGCTATGGAGCCTTTTAAAAAAGATGATATGTACGGAATTGCGAATCAGTATACAGCATTGAGTAGTAACTATCATGGCGTTATGGTAGATGGCGGTGAGCGTTATAGTACTAAAATATCACTGCAACCTAATCAGGAAATTGAATTAAAAACGGCAATCAGTTTGTACGACAAGGATTGGGTAACTAGTTCTAAATATAAATCTTCACAGGAGCTTGCAAAATACACTTTTGATCATTGGGGTTTTTTAAAAACCAAAACAGAGGAATTTGATAAAGCTTTACCCTTAACCACGGATAAGGAGCTTAATTCTATTTTAAGATGGTATATGGTTCCTGGAATGATTTTAACAAAATGTACCATCAATAATGAAGTGGTAACGATGGGCTATAACGAACTAAATCAAAGAGATAGTTATTGGACTTCTTGGATTCATCTGGCTCTTTTTCCAAAGGCAGAAAAAATAATGATAGAAGAATCAATTGCGGCTATTAAAACTAATGGTAAAATTCCGACCACAATATTGCCTAAGATAGAGCGAATGGATGATTTGGATATTAACGCTTTTTTTATCCTTAGGTTTTTTAGATATGTTAATTTGCATAATGATTATGAATTTTCCGCAAAGCATTGGAATGTTATTGTAAAAGCCATGGATTGGCTTGTAAGCAGAGATGTGTTACAGGAGGGACTGCCACAGCAGAAATCATACTGGGGAGATTGGAAAGATGTATCAGGTGTACAGGGAAGGAAGTATTCACCCTTTACAGGAATGCTATATCTAGCAGCACTAAAAGAATGTATGAGTTACGCTTCTGATAATAATATTTCAGTCTTGGCTACGCGCTATAAAAAACGCTATAAAAAAGGGTATAGATTACTTAATAAAAGTGATGCCAAAGGAGGGTTGTGGACTGGATCCTATTACAGACAGGTTTGGTATGATGAGCGCGAATCCGATGTGATTTTACAAGATCAAACAGTAGGTGCTTTTTTTGGTGTTGTTATAAAGGATAGGGCAAACAAAATATTTGAAACCCTAAATAAAAATAATCTTACGCCTTATGGAATTGCAGAAACCTTTCCATATTATCCCAAATCATTTGGCTATAATCCAGGTGAATATCATAATGGAGGGGTTTGGCCATGGCTTAGTTTTATGGACATATGGAGTAGGTTAAAGCATAATAGAAAAGAAGAGGCGCTAGATTTGTTGAAAAAAGTTGCGAAAGCAGACTTGTTTGATTCAAAGGATTATACTCCTAATGAGCATATTAACAGTATCAATGGTAAAAATTTGGGTGTTTTTATGCAAGGATGGAATGCGGCGCTTTTTGGGGTCTATTATTTTGAAAATTTAGATTAACTTTTGGTGTTGAGGTATCAGAGGAAGGGAAATATTATAATTTCATTTTTATACCAATAAGTTTGGCTAAATTCAAAAGTATTGATTACATACTATTTAATGATGAAAAAACGGATTCATATAATTTTTATTGTAATCCTAGCAGTATTGTTAGGAAGTTGTTTGGATAAAAAAGGGGAGCAGCATAAAAATGAAATTGGTATCATTAAAGAAGGATCTAATCTCGAAAAGCAACCTTTTTATTTTCAAGTTAAAAATCTAATAGAAGCCTTGGATTTTGTTGGAACCCCAATTTCAGAGGAGGATAAGGAGGTTATTTTTAAACTCATCCACCAGGATGAAAAAACAGAGAAAATTGATTCTATTTTAGAAAAATATACTCTTTTTAATGTTCATATAAATCCTGAAAGTAGGGTAAAGGTAAAAGAAGGAGCTGCCAACCCAGAATTAGTGCAAAGTGGTTGGAAATCATATTTAGTTAGGGTTGAAAACGAAGCAGGCATAACAGCTAAACTAGCGGTACAAAGTAATCAGGCCAAACCAACGTATAACGGAGGGGATAGAGTTCAGGGTATGGGTAGCGCAGGAAAAGGGGAAGATGTTACTACAGCGGACATAAAAGATCGATGGTTAGCCATAGAGTTATTTACAAAAACTCCAATGAAACCAAATCTTTCCGGCCTAGCTGTTGAATACTTAATTGTACAATTGTATAGTCGTGATGCAGGTAAACGAGCAGCAAAAATTGCCTTTAATTGTGGACAGGGAACCCAAGATATCGGTTTTAGAAATGAAGTAGATCTCCTCTTTCATTGTTTGCCTTCTCAAAATGTTATTTTGGAAATTTTTGACGAGCACAAAAAGCCTACTACGGCTTCCTTTATCATCAGAGATGCTCAAGGTCATATTTATCCCAGTCAGGCAAAAAGGCTCGCACCTGATTTTTTCTTTCAAAAACAAATTTATCGAAGCCACTTAGAGCATCTAAGTTTGCCAATAGGTACATATAACGTAGTCTATGGCCGTGGCCCAGAATATCTCCCTAAAACTATAGAACTAGAAGTAAAAGACGATTTAAATCAACGTTTAACTATTAATTTAGAACGATGGATAGACCCTTCACAGTTTGGGTGGTATTCTGGAGATCATCACATACATGCTGCAGGTTGTTCGCATTACGCATCTCCAACTGATGGAGTAAACCCAGAAGATATGTTTCGTCACCTACAAGGAGAAGGGGTTAATGTGGGAAGCGTGCTTACTTGGGGCCCAGGCTATTATCACCAAAAACAGTTTTTTGAAGGCAAGGAGAATAAACTTTCTACAGCAGAAACCATATTGCGATATGATATGGAGATTTCAGGGTTTCCCTCTGGACATGCAGGGCATTTGGTTTTATTGCGACTTGCAGATCAAGAGTACCCAAAAACTAAAGTTGTTGAAGATTGGCCCACCTATACACTACCCGTTTTAAGATGGGCAAAAGAACAAGGTGCTATTACAGGGTATGCACATTCAGGATTGGGGTTGGAGGTGAAAGGTGAAACTTTGCCCAATTACGAGATGCCCAAGTTTGACGGTATTGGAGCTAATGAATACATTGTAGCAGTTACTCATAATTTGGTTGATTTTATTTCTACGATGGATACGCCTCCGTTGTGGGAATTAAACATTTGGTATCATACCTTAAATAATGGGTTCCGTACTAGGATTAGTGGAGAAACAGATTTCCCTTGTATGAGTGATGATAAGGTTGCACATGGCAGAAGTTACGTAAAATTAGATGGGAAGCTTAATTTTGATGAATGGGCAGAAGGGTTAAAGCAAGGTAGAACGTATACTTCAGAGGGTATGAGCCATTTGCTCGACTTTAAGGTAAACGAGGTAGCCTTGGGGACTCAAAATAGTGAAGTAAAATTAAGCAAACCTTCAAAAATAGTCGTTAATGCAAAGGTTTCAGCCTTGTTGAACGAGACAATTAACCCAAATATTAAGCCTTTAAACACTCAAGGTGAGTATTGGTTTCAACGACCGTATTGGAATATTGAAAGGAGTAGAATTGGCAATTCACGAACAGTTGCTGTGGAATTAATTGTGAATGGCGAGGTAGTTGATAAAAAGGTCATAGAAGCTAACGGTAGTATACAAGATATAACCTTTAACACCTACATTTCTAAGAGTAGTTGGGTTGCTTTAAGAATACCATCTTCATCCCATTCAAATCCTATTTTTATTGTAGTAAATAATGAGCCTATACGAGTGAATAGAAAAAGTGCAGAATGGTGTTTGAAAGCCGTTGATGTTTGTTGGGAATCCAAACAAGGTAATATGAATAAGACCGATAGGGAAATGGCGAGAAAAGATTATAAGTATGCAAAAAAAGTGTATCAAGATATATTAAATGATTACCTATAAACCAGCTATTTACCAATCTAATCCATATTTGCTGAAAATGAGGCTTTTTTTAATAGTTGAGGGTTATTTAGAATACCCTTACCTTATTCTAGCTGGTTTTTACAAGCAAATGTGGGATTGGGATGGTTTTTATGGGAAATTATTTTATAAGTATGGCAGTATAAGCTACTAATGTAGAAAATAAATACGAATAGGAATCTGAATAGGCCTGGGTGTTACTGAGACATCTATTGCCAATTTTGTAAGATATCTTACAATTATTATACAACTAGTAAAAATAAAGTAGACACCATTAACTATTTTGTAATAATCTATCATTTTACGTTTATTTTTTTTTAATTTAGTATTATAGGGGAATTTACAGCAATTAGAATGTCACGATTTTTTACATATTGTGATTGAAATTAGTTATGCGTATGTGGAAAACGATTTTAAAAATTTTCGGAATACTTTATCTTCCACTTTTGATGCTGTCTCTTATACTTTTTTTTTTCCAAAAAAAAGAACATATCAACTACTATTCCCACTTACAAAAGCGTGAAACGCAGATTAAAAAAAGTTTGTTTTTCGATCTTTTTCATACCCCTATACATAATGGGAATTACTGGGCAAACCTAGAGTATCCAGTAGATTTTGACCCACTGCATAAAGATGAAGCGTTCATAAAACCCTACATTGCCATCATCAAGGGACTTACCGATTATGATCAGTTTCGATTTATTGATTTAAAAGGACAGGAGTTTTTTCGTGTTGAACGCAAAGGAACGGATTCGTTGGAGATAGGTGGGTTACAGGACAAGCATAAAAGGCCTTATTTTAAAAAGGGAGTTACCCTAATAGAGGGGCAATTATATTTGTCTCCCATTAATTTAAACCGGGAATATGGTGAGATTGAAAAGCCCTTCAAACCTGTTTTACGAGTAGTGGGACCCATATTTGATATCAATAACAAAAAGATTGGGATTTTCGTCATAAATTTTAAAATGGAAAAAATCCTTGATCTTCTGCGATCTAATATTGTTGACAATAATTTTTATCTACTCAATGATAGCCTAAATATCATTACCACCAATACCTTTAAAAATCATATTCCGTACGAGCTTTCAAAATCGGTCTCGTCATTAGATAAAACCTCTGGGCTTTCTGATGAGCTTTTTAAGAAGGATACTACCATATTGAGCAATCATCATATTTATACCATATATCCTATAAATTTGAACGAGCCTAAACAGCTGTCCGCGTTTGGTTCGAACGCACCTTTAAAGATTGTAACATCTTCTAATTGGGTAGTAGTACATGAGTTGCCTTCAAGTTTTATGTATGCCACTTTAAGGCCGCTCTATTTAGGCGTTGGTATTCTCAACCTATTTGCCATTATAGTGCTAATGAGTCTGGCCTATTTTTTTGTAAAAAACAGAGTGGAAAGGGAAATGTATTTTAATGAACTGGAAACAAATAATGGGTTACTTCTAGAAAGTAATCTGAAGATTTCTAATATGAATCAACGGATAACAACCAGAAATAAACAATTGAGTGAATTCAATTATCTGGTGTCGCACAATCTTAAGGCTCCTGTATCAAGCCTATCTGTCATTGTAAAAATGATTAAAAAAGAAAATGAACTAGAAAAAGTAAATGAACTAGAAAAAGTAAATGAACTGATGCCCAGTTTGGTTCAAATTTCGGAAAGTATCACAGAGCTTGCTAAGGATATGGGCAACTATGTTTCTATATTAAATGAAAAGGAGTTGAAAATAGAGCAGGTTGATATTGAGCTGTTGATAGACAAGGTTAAGAATGAGTTTTCGGAAATAATATTGTATCCTAATGATTTTGAGGTTTATGTTGATTTGAAAGCTTGGAAACAGATTGAATTTTCAAGATTTTATTTGCAAAGCGTTGTTCAGAATTTAATTTCTAATGCCATAAAATATAGACGTAAAGATGTGGCCTCTTTTATTAAGTTTAGAACCGCAGTTGAGAATGATAAAAAAGCACTGTACATTACAGATAATGGTATAGGAATTAACCTAAAAAAACACGGGGATAACATTTTTAAACTATACAAAAGATTTCATAGACAAACCTCCGGAAAAGGGATTGGCTTGTTTTTGGTAAAATCCCAATTAGAAAGTTTAGAGGCTACTATTACGATAGAAAGTGAAGAAAATGCTGGATCAACACTAAAAATTTTATTTAATTAATATGAAGGAATGCAATATATTATTAGTAGATGATGACGAAGTGTATCTATTTATAATGGACAAGCTTATAAAGTCTTTATCAAATGATTTAAAGGTAAGCTCGTTTACTGATGGAGAACAGGCCGTTAAATTTTTATCACTTTGTTCAGAAGAACATATAAAGCTCCCAGAAGTTATTTTTTTGGATATCAATATGCCTTTTTTGGATGGTTGGGGATTTTTGGTGGAATTCAAAAAAATTAAGCCGCTCCTACATGATAAAATCAATATCTATATGGTTAGCTCTTCATCAAGAGATGAGGACATAGTAAGAGCTGCACAATTTGAAGAATTAACAGGCTACGTTATTAAACCTATGGATGAAGACCAATTATTAGAAATACTTACCAATATCTATGCTGACAATTGGTAATATGATCCGTAATACTCTAGGCAAGTAATTCAAACCTAGAAGTAACAGTGCTATTAAAAAGACGTTTTAGATTTGGTCTAAGACGCCTATAGCACCCGTATTTAATATACCCTTTGCATAACATACCACATACTGGACTTACTATTAGAAATTCCCTATACAATGGAGACGTTATTGTGGGTAGTTTTTATCCCCATATTTGCCAAGAAATTCCAATTATTGTTGCTATTGCTATGATTGAAGCAATTATCACATTTGCTTTTGACTAATTCAATTTTTTTTGTTTAGTTCCGTTTTTAACTGTCTATTAACCAGTTTTCGATTGGGCCAAGATGGTGCGATGGCATTCTCTACCAACCGTATACATAACTTCTCGATGCTCAATAGAAAATATTAATCCGCTACGCTTTATAATCTCACACGAAGTGCCAGTATCAGTCTTCAGTTCTTCCCACCTCTAGCACCCCACACCCAGCATTGCATTAAACTATATAATTGTAATGCTATGATCTTACTAACCGTTGAATAAATCATCACTTATCTAATCGTCACAGTACCACCACTACTGGGTTGCCATAATAATGTACCAGACGGTAAGAGACCTGGTGATACATCATTAGGATTCTCAGAAACCTTATCTGCGTAGTCTACCATGATGGTATGCAAACGGATGCTTTTTCGGGTAACCGTCACATACTTTATCTGGTTAAAAGAACCCGAATTTCGGGTCCACGATTTATCATCATCATTGGGTCGGGTAGGAGCGCCCCAGCAGCCTTCGCCTACGTAAACGGTGCCAGCGTCATCATCTCTTGTAAAACCTTCTTCACAGTCTTCGCCATCATCACAGGGCTTAATAGGGTATGTAGTTTTTACCACATGAGAATCTGATTCAAAGACAAGGTTTACCTTATGCTTATAAAACAATTGAGCCCAATTATTATACTCATCATCACCTTCAGATTTTCTGGATTGGTGTGGGCGCATGGGTTTGTGATATTGAGCTGATTTCCATTTTGAACGGTTATTGTACAATTCTTTTTTAAGCCATTCTACCTGATCTCCTCCTGCTGCTATTTCAGAATTGAGAGTATATAAAGTGTACAGATTTCTTCCAAAAGTAATGGCATAGTACGCATTTTTAGAGGGTACATCAAAGAGATTGTAGATGGTGCTATTCGCACGTTCATGGTTTCCGCGGGTAGGAATCACAGGAAACATACGACCATCAGATGCTATAGTGTGCTGCCAGTCATCAAACCATTCGATCCATTCATTATCAGAGTCGCTATTGGTCATATCTCCACCAAAAAATACTGCGGTAGGCTTGAGCCTGGAGACCATCTTATTAGCATTTACCCGAGGTACTCTATTATTTCTTGAATCTCCACCACAAACAAAAGACATAATATTGTTTTTATCAGGAGCCGTCCTGAACCATAAGCGTTTACTTACGCCCTCAGAATCTTTGATAAGAAAATAATAATTGGTGTCTGGTTCGAGGTTAGTTAGTTTAACAAAATGATTGCTCATCCCTCTAAACTCAATAATGCGTTTAGGAGAAACATGAATAGAATAGCGATCAGCATTAGTGCCACCATCATCTTCCCCGTAATATACCATTGGATCTTCACCAGAAACCTGATCCCAGCCTATGGTGATAGTAGTAGCTGGATCATCTGTGATCACAAGCCTGTATCTATCGCTGTGCGCGAAAAGACTATAGGAGATAAAGAAAATTATCAGAAAATGAAATATTGATCTCATGCTATTAAATTTGCAGTAAAAATGCTAATTAAATCGTTTTAGTGCAAATAAAATGATAGTTTTATCCCGTTAATTTTATCAATTAGTCATTATGCATCTACCCAAGCCATCACCTCAATTCTTAATCAAATTATTAAAAATCTGCGCGGCCTGTGTATTCTTTGGTCGTGCGTATGAACATATATTCTGGGATGCGCCTTACCGTTCCCTACTATGGGATCAGGCATTGTTTAGTCCGGTGGTAGAGGGCATCTTTGGGATGGACTGGAACAGCTATGTGACGGATGCTGGTATTGACTACAGTATACAATATACCATAATGGGAATCGGTGTATTTTACGTTTTATGTGGAGTACTGAGTTTAATCATCAAAAAAAAATCTGCTCGTTTTATAAAATGCTGTATCGCAATAGGTGCTATTTTACTAATTCTTTTAGCTGTGTTACAGGCAAAAAGTAGATTCTATCATATCTCTATGTTCCTGGAACATAGTATACAGTTTTGCAGTCCGTTTATTCTGTTGCTGTTTGTAAAACACATATGGAAAACTAGTAATTTAATACTTCTGCTCAAGATTATTATTGCAGCTACTTTTATAAGTCACGGACTCTACGCGGTAGGATGGCCATATCCGTTGCCAGGAAACTTTGTGACAATGACGATTAACATTCTTCATCTCTCTGAGTCAGCAGCAAAAACATTTTTACTTATCGCTGGTTTTCTGGACTTTCTTATGGCCATCATGCTCTTTATACCACGTCTAAGCAAAGCCGCTTTATTGTATGCCTTTATATGGGGTACACTTACAGCCTTTGCACGTATTGTAAGCGGGATGACCTATGATATTTCTTTTGCGATCATGCATCAATATTTCTATACAACAGTGTACAGAATACCACATGGATTACTGCCCTTGTTTACGTTTTATTTACTACGGTCAAATACTAAATCAATAAGCAGTAATTATAGTTAAAAAATTATTACTGGATAACTTTACAACCTATCTAACGATCCAACGCAAGTTGAGCACGTCGAAGTGTCGTTGTGCTTATGGTAGTATGCTCTTTCATAAATCAGTTCTTATGAATAAATATAAAGAAACTTATGGAGTTGATATCAGTAAGTAAGGATGTCTTTGATGTTTCTGGTAGTGTTTGTGGTCATTCTCAATTCAAGAATGATTCTTCGGGATTTAGCTATTTCTAAAATCATTATCTCAGAATGGTTTTGTATGGTCGAGAAAAAATTCATCTTTCAATATTCCATTTACTGGCTCTGCCATTGTGTTTTTATAACAATGGTTTTCCTCGATCATACTAATATTTATCTTTTTTCTTTTTAGTATTTGTGTATAGACACTGTGCCTGTTACACAAGTATTGATAAAGCTACTAATTTTTCTTAACTTTAGTTATGCAAGGCAAAAAAACCTATCAAGAAAAGCTTTTCAATTGAGCGATCGAGTTCCAGAAGACAATTTTTACAGACATTTAAAGGGTGCTATAGATATAGATTTCTGCTATAAGCTTACAGCCTATTATTATGACTCTAGTGGACAGAAGAGTATTGACTAAGTTTACCGAGCAGGATATGAGCGCAATATCAAGCAAGTAGACAGGTATATGAAAGCAAACGGCAGAGTACGGTAGAACCCGTATTTGGAAGGCTGACACAATTTATGGGGCTTCGCAAAATAAATACTATAGGCATAAAACAAGCTAGTAAAGTACTACTACTGCTTCAAAAATGTAGGTTTTGACCAGTTCTTTTATGTCAATAATTTATTGTTTGTTTTTAAATCGAATTTGACGAGCTGACTGGACGTTTTCGGTTTGTTGAATTAAAAGATTATTAGCGTCATTTAGCAATGCTTCTTTGTGAAATAACAAGGCACAATAGTCCTTAAAACCGTGAATAAGCACACAGTTTTTGCCTTGAAAAGTATAACAGGGGTGCATCCATTTAAAATCTTCTTCAAGACCACATGCTAAACAGATTTCTCGCAATAGTATGGTTTCTTCTTTCCAGTTTTTTATGTATTGGTTAACCTTCTCCACTTAAGATTGTTTTAATTTACATAGCCTTTAATGCTTCATTTAATGAACTAAGAAAGTTTACTTGAATCCCTTGATTACTTTCATAAATAAAATCTTTTAAACTTTTACTCGTATGTATTGAAAAATTACCAACGATAATTAAAGGCATCTTATATTGAGTGAATTTTTGAAGTATCTCTCCCGCCAACTTGGTTTTTAAATCAAAAAATGCTGGTGTCATATTTTTTTGATGTAAAATCATTTTATCAAACCCTTGATAATAGATGTTTCCCATTAAATCCAAGGCATCTTCTGTGGTTTGAATTATAATTTCGTTTGAAATAATTTCTGCGATTTTAATGCCGTTTTTTGAATGTTCTTTGATTTCCATTTGATTTTATAATGCGTTGAGCTTAGCCTGTTCTTGAATCAGTAGCTCAAATTCTTCTGTAGGAATATCTTGGTCAAATTTTATTTGAATTGTCTTTTTACCTGTTTTATAACCTTTTTCTTCGAGGACTTTACGGATATCTTCGGTTAATGAATCGATGCCAAAGCTCACATGTTTTTTAGCCAATGAAAATCCAGCAAGTATACCATTAAGTTTGTAAATTGGCACATTCCAACTGATTCCACCTTCAGCTTTTGGGGCAGTAGATTCAATTAATTTTTTGAGTTTTATCATCACCTCTTTAGCTTCCTCGGGTGATAAATCAATAAACTCATCGACTGTTTTAGGTTTGAAATCTTCCATATTTATTGTTGTTCTAATTTTCTGTTTGCTGGTCTAAAATACCAAGATATTACTGTAAGGACCAAAAGTAAAGTAGGACCAAATAACGTTATCATTCCATCTTTAACTATTGTATGAGAAATCATTGCTCCAGTCATTAGGAAGAAAAACCCCGCGTAAGCCCATTCTTTTAATAATGGAAATTTCGGAATGAGTATAGCGACAACCCCTAGAATTTTCCATACACCAAGAATGCTTAACAAATACATAGGATACCCTAGTAGTTGCATAATTTGAATATTTTCTTCTAATTGTAACAATTGCACAATTCCTGTAGATAACATTCCTAAGGAAATCCAAATGGTAGCAATCCAATAGATTATTTTGTTTCTTTTTTTCATATTATTATTCTTTTCTTTTGTAATGCAGTTGAGTTAAACCTGTTTCAAATGTTTTTACTTTCAAAAATTCAAGTAGTTGCTCAGGCCGACCATCTTTAAATAATTTTGTTCCATTTCCTAATAAAACAGGAACGATCGAAATGATAAACTCATCAATCAAGTCATTTTTTAATAATTCATTGATTATTTCTGAACCGCCATCACAATATATATTTTTTCCGTTTTCAGATTTTAGTTGCTTGATTAAATCAGTCAAGTTCTCCGTATAAAAAGTTGTTCTGCCAACTTTAGCTCTTGGAGTTCTTGTAATGACATAAACATCTCTTTCTCCATTGTCATAATGAGATGAACCAATTTCTTTAAGTACATAGTCATAGGTTTTTCTACCAATAATCAAAGTATCAATGGTATCTGTAAATTCTTTATAACCATAGTCTTCACCTTCCTTTTCAACAAGTTTTAAAAAACGAAGATCATCATTAGGTTTTGCTATATAGCCGTCTAAACTTGAGGCTATAAAAAGTGAAATCTTTCGCATTTTTTTTATTTTAGATTAATGAAAATTTCCTCTAATTTATCGTGAGCCATATTTAGGCCATAAGCAAATGGTAATTTTAATTGCTCAGCTCGGTGTTTTTCTGATTTGTATATAATCTGTATTGTTAACTTGCTTTTGTCTGCTGTTATTTTTTCAAAATTCAAGAACTCCAATTGCACACCTATCGGCATATTTTCCATTTCAAAAGTTCTAACGATTTCTTGGTTCGGAATAAGCTTGTGTATGGCTCCATTCGCCTTAAACATTACATTTCCTTCGTGTGAGGTTTCAAAGGCATAACTTCCGTGATTTTTGTTTTCCAACTTTAGTACGTTGGTTCCCATCCATTGAGCAATAAACTCTGCTTCGGTATATGCTTTATAGACCAATTCTACTGGAAGGTCAAAATCTCTAGTAATGGTTAATTCTTGCTTACCTTCTTGGGCATTGATTTTTGTTTTCTGTTCCATAAATTATTTTGAATCTGATTGATGTTTTTTGCTAATTTCTTGTTCACTTTATTTTTTGTGTTCGTGAATCTTCAATTTCATAACAGCTTCTAAAGTATTAAATCGCTCATCCCACATTTTTCTAAAAGGTTCGATAAAATCGGCTATTTGTTTCATCCCATCAGGGTTAAGTTCATAGAATATTTCTCTTCCCTTTTGTTCCTGTTTCAACAATTCACATTCGGTAAGAATTTGAATGTGCTTAGAAATGGTTTGTCTAGAATAGTCAAAGTTTTCGGCAATGGCACTTGGTGTCATGGCACTTGCCGCAACCAATGTTATAATGGTTCTTCTTGTTGGGTCGGCTATGGCTTGAAAAACGTCTCTTCTTAATTTCATTAAGCAGTTATTTGACTGCAAATATAAGTGCAGTTATTTGATTGCGCAAATAAAAACGATTTATTTCGATTCTTGAAAAAATTAAATGATGATTTTTATTGATTTGTACTTTGTTAACCAAAACCAGTTAAACATATTCAATTTTACAAAAAATAGTTACTAATTATTTTAATACTACTTGCTCATTATAATTTAGTGCGTTGAATTAATTGACCTGCCGCAATGGTTGTTTCGTGCAAATCAACCGAATGTGTTGACTGCCCTTTTATAATGAACACAAAAAAGTAATGCTGCTTACGGTGTGGTTTTAAAAGTTTCTGATAAACTTCTTTTAGTAATTGAATATTGTTATTAGGGCTAACTCTAATGGTCAACTTGTTGTATTATGTTACATTTTCGAGTATGTCTTTTGAGTCAATCATAGTTAGTCTTATAAATGGTCAATAGGTTTATGGCCTATTATATTATTGTCTTTGTCAAGTATTAAAAATGAATTCTGAGCAATTTCAATGATGTTTCCTTCAATGTCTGTAAAGTAAAAAAAGAGTCCGCCAAAGGGTGGTTCTGTAGGTTCCTTCAAGATATTTACTTTGCCTTTTAGTTGGTCGTACAACTCTAATACTTCTTCTTTACTATTTACATTGTAGCCAATTGTCACAGAACGAAAACCTTGTCCTTTATGGTCAACTCCAATAAAATTGGCAAGTGTTTTCTTATCACAAATGCTCAGTAAAAAACCATTAAGTTTAAAAAAAGCAATGTCTTTGTTTTCTGCAACTGTTGTCCAACCTAAAACGTCTCCGTAGAAGTTTTTCATTGCGTTTAGGTCATCTGCTCCAATAGTTAGTACACTTATTCTTTGTTCCATTTATTGATTTTATTTTCTAGTAATTACAGTTTTTAATGTCCCATTCGTTGTTTTCCTAGAACCTTTTTCCTTTTACAATCGCAGAAGATATTTGTCCGCAATGATGCGCATTATGATTAAGTAGAACCGACAATAGTTTTATTCTTTTCATATTTCCGAACCACGTTGTATCAATTTCTTCAAGCCATTCTTGGTCTGAGGTATTGGCAACTAATTTCTCAAGCGTATTGTAGCCTTTTTCAAAATACATTCTACTAGTTTCAAGGTCAAACTCAGTTCCTGTATCGTTTTTTCCCATGGTTGTTCCTTCTACATCAGTTTCGCAGCCAAAGAATTGTCCAATTAAATTTGTCGTTTCACCGATATGCCTATAAATAAATCCTACAGAAGCTGTTTGCTCTGTTAAGCGATAAGCTGAATTTTCAGTGTTTATGTTTTTACAGAAATGAGAACAGTCTTTTCGGTTTTGTTCAAGTAATTGTGATAAGATTTCGTTTTGCATTTTTAAGATATTTTAATTCTTTTTATTCTTTAAAACAGTTTCCAAATTTTTAAGTTTACTATTCCAAAATTCATCAAAATGGTTTAGCCAAGCTTTTAGCTCATTAAATCCTTCCTGATTTAAAATACAATGTCTTTCCCTGCCTATTTCTTGAATTGATATAAAGCCTGCCGATTGCAATATTTTAATATGTTTTGAAACCGCAGGTCTGCTCATATCAAAATTTTCTGCTAACGCATTTATATTATAGGTGTTTTTGGTAAGCATACCCAATATTTGTCTACGGCTTGGGTCTGCAATTACCTGAAAGGCATCAAGGGTGGGTATTGACATATTAGTACGGGGTTAAATTCGTAAACATTTTTTGAATGTTTTTGTCCCAACCATCAAACATAGCAGTAAGAATGGAATTATTCTCTTCTTTAAATCCGCTGTGAACAAGGGTTAATTCTGTTCCCTTATCTTTAGTTTCTAAAGTCCACTCCACAATGGTTTCTAATGTTGGATTGTTTTTGCTCAAACCACCGTTCCAACTATAAACAAGTTTTTTTAAAGGAACAATTTCCAAAACTTTGCAATAAAAATTTCCGTCAAGATTTAAACTAGGAATCGGATTTGTTGTAAACTTAAATTTATGTCCCAATTTTAGCCTAAAATCATTGGGCATCAACCATTTTTCTATTAACTCCGCCTTTGTGAGATATTCCCAAATTTCTTCGGGAGATTGATTATAAAACCATTGGTGTTTAATTTCTGTTTTCATTATTATGTAACTTTAAGGTTATACAAATATAAAAGTAACTTTCAGGTTACACAATATTTTGTTCATCTTTTTTGATTGATCAATGGCGAATTCAAATTTTACTGGTAATTTCCGAACACCTTATATTTATCAAAGTATTTTTGGTGTTTTGTTCGACTATCCACTACTGAAACAAAAAAAGCAGGAAAATATTAAGCGTTAAAAACGCTATATTTAAAATCGTTTTTCACAAACATACTATTGGTGGTTTTAATCATTTTTTATTTATATCACAGAAATTATCATTTATGGATCTCAAGGTTTATCTCTTCCAATAAAACGTTCCTTACCTAACAAAAAGTTGATAGCTCTTGATATGTTATAATCAATACTTTTTTCTGTTTTCAGATATGCAATATACCGTACTATTTCTTTTCGTAGGGAAGGAGATATTTGATCAAATTTAATTTTAGCTTCTTTATTCTTATTTAGAGCTTCTATCAATTTTGGATGGGGAACAATGGTTCTATCTAATGGGTCATATTCAATAGTCAAGGCAATGGTTTCACCAATACGTTTTGGAGAATCTTTAAGCATTGTTGTATTGATGTAGAATCGCCATAACCCACTGTATTTTAGCAAGGTTTGAGTGTAGGGTTGTTTATTAACAGTTCCTTTGATTGGGATGTGTCCTTTTGTTTTACCCGCTTGCACAAAAATTTCTTTTAAAATAGTTTCAGGGATTTGTACATAAGGATTGATTCCTATGATTTCTATAATTGCTGTAAAAGAATGACTTTTCATTTTATATTAGAATATTAGTCGTTAGTATCCTTATGTGAATAATTTTCAGCTAAATATTTTTTTTCGCAGGATTTCACGATATTCTTCAATTGTCATTTTGTGTGGTGTGAAATTTTCGGGTAAACTAACTATGGTTTTCCATCTTTCATTTCCTATTCTCTTTTCTTCAAAGTTTCTACATAGTGATTATTGGTCATAATTCCGAGAACGTTTCCAAATGGGTCGATTACAGAAGCTGTTACAAAAGCCATTTTTCCATCACTTCTGTCAATAATTGGTTCAAATAATTTAGCTCCTTTAGAAACCAGTAAATCGAGTGTTTTTTCTAATTCGTCAACGTGCCAATAGGCGATTGCTCCACCAACTTCTTTCGTTGAATTTTTCGGTGCATATTTACCGTCAATAATTCCAAGTTCGTGCTGATCATCTCCAAGTCGAAATTCCGAATAGCCTGGTACATTGAAATAAGGTTCCATTCCCAAAATTTCGCTGTACCATTTTTTTGCTTCTTCGTGGTTGTCTGCATAAAAACTGATGGTGGCAAGTCCTCGTAATTTGATATTTTCCATTCCTATTTTTTTTATAAATTAATTCTGGCTATTCGTTTATTTTCGCTTTACTTATTTATAATCAATAGCATCCTAAACGTTTTGATTTAATGTTTAAATAAATCTTGTGAAGAAGCAACTAGCTGCATTACTTTAATTTGTGGTGCACCCTCCAAACCGCTTTCATCCCGATGTTTTTGGAAAGAAAGAAATGAGGGAATCTGAAGCAAATGTTTTTGAATTTCCTCATTTTTATAATGTGATAGATGGACAAAGGTTTTTCCGTCTCCACACAAATAGGATATATATTGAAAATCGTTTGTATTCAATTTTTTAAAATCAACCATAAACAAATTAATGTTTTCTTGGTTCTTCTGAACGAATTCAGGTTTTACAGTGTAGGTTACTTTTACGGTTATCATTTTATTTGTTTTTATCATATAAACCATTTCCATCTACATATTTTTTCCGTTGAATTTCACCATATTCCTCCATTGTCATTTGGTGTGGAGTGAAATTTTCGGGTAAACTAATAATGGTTTTGATTCTATCTATTCTAAAATTTCTAAATTCATTTCTCAATCTACACCAAGCTACTAGAATCCAATCTTCTGAAAAACTATGGTAAATAGCAAAAGGTTCTATTTCTCGTGGAATGGGTTCTAAGTCAGTTTCTTTTTTGTAGGTTATTTTTAATACATTAAAATTTGTTAACCCACGTTGTACTACAGAAAGGAAATTACTTGTTTTTTCATTTTGCCAATTCTTTCCTATAAACGTTCTATTGGCTAAAAAATCGGCTTTTGATTTCTCTTCACTTCGCAATACTGCTTTTACTTTATCTATGGCATTATTAAATTCATTTATCAGAGATTCATCTTTGGTTTTTGCCATCATCTTTTGGGCAAAAATGAGTGCATTTGCTTCCGTTTCGGTAAACATTACAGGAGGAATCTTGTATCCATCTATTAATGTATACCCTTTTCCCTCTACAGCCACAATAGGGACATTGGCTTGTTCTAAAGCCAATAAATCTCTATAAACAGTTCGTTTGCTAATATTAAACTCTTGAGATAATTGTGCTATGGATACGTATAAATTGGATTGTAATTTTAAATGAATGGCTGTTAAGCGGGAAAGTCTTGAAATATTATTTGTATATGCCATTACAATAGTATTTTAAACGCTTAATATAACAATTTCATCCGTTAGAATTTGAATATCAAAATCCTGTTTTTGAACGATATTTATAATAGCATCATTATCTAATGCTTCGTTAAAAGTTTCAATTCTTAAAATATGATCACAATCCTCAAGATCAAAATCAACACGGTAATTAGGAAACTTATTTTTTATTTGTTTCTTTATTCCCTTTGCTTGTTTCTTTTTTAAGATATTCGTTTTATATACTTCTATCATTTTATAACCATTATAATTTTATACAACAAAGAAAACTAGGAGTTGTGACAACCCTTTGACAGCCTTTTTTAATTTTAAAAAATTAAACACAATGTGACAATAAATTGATTGTGGCTCCATTTGGTTCTTTGATAAAAAATCGTCTTACGCCCCAATCTTCATTGGTTATTGGATAAACGATTTCAATTTTTTGTTTTTTGGCACGTTGAAACCAGTTGTCTATGTTCGAAACTTCAATGGATAAAAATATTGCCGAGTTATCTAAAGGTTTGTTTTCGTTATTGCTAAAAATTGAAATTTGTGCAGTTGTATTTTCATTTGACGCGAATGTCACGATCCAACCCAAATCCATCGCTACGTCCATTCCTAAAAATTCAGTATAAAACTGTTTACTTTTCTCTATGTCGTTTGAATAAATATTTGGAACAATCCTTCGCATGATTTCTTTATTTTTCGTTGTGTGACTTTGATGATTTAGTTTACATTACACTTAGGATACAGTGTTGGCTGGTGGTTCATTTTCTATATCCCTCACTATACTTCTTTCTTGTAATGATTGACGATGATACCGCACTCATAAGGTATTGAATTTACCATTTTTAGATTTGTCAGTTTCTTAAAAATAGGGAAACCTTGCCCTAATGCTACGGGGTTTACTATCAAATGATATTCGTCTATCAGATTTGCGTTTATTAGCGAGGATACTAATGTAGCACCTCCATAAACGATTATATCTCCGTTGTTTTGGCTTTTTAAATTTGCTATATTATTTTCTAGATTTTCTTTCAAAAGGGATACATTTTGCCAACCACCTGGAATTTCGGTTTCTGTAGTTAAAGTTCTACTCACCATATATTTTTTTGAGTTTACAATATGCTTGGCAAATTCAAACCGGGCATCTGTCGGGTCTTGTATTACTTGTTTCCAATGAGCGTTAAACCCCTCTTGTGCCATTTGACTGCTTATCAGAATACTGTTAACCGATTTATTTAGATTTGTATGATAAGCTCGTAGGTCTTTATCCCAATTCCAATCTGGTCCCCAATTCCAAATCATCCAGTCTGTACCACCACTTTTGTCTGCAATATATCCGTCAATGCTTATTTGTGTTTCAAGAATTAGTTTGTTCATACTTTTATTTTTCTATTGTTATTAAAAATCTGCTAGAACGACACTTTTGCCTGCATTACGTGTAACCAAATATTGGTAATTAACTTGTGTTTATATTAAACCCCAAATTGCCTCAAATGATGGTCTGTATGTTTGTAAACTAATATTCCTATTTGCTTTTTGGTCATTTTACCAAAGAAATCGTGAATAAAATTTGGGTTATTATAATTTTCATAATTACGTAGCAATTCTATCCATTTCCATTTTTCCGACTCTAAATTGCCAACTTTGGCTTGTGGTTTAAATTGGTCTGAAGTAGGGATGTTTTTGTCAAATGGTTTGTCATCTTTTATCATTCTTTTCATCGCTATTTTGCCGAATATTTTACCCATAAAAGCTTGCTTGTAAGTATGGTCTTCTGTCCCAAGTATCCATCCATTCCAATACGTATTGTGTTTTAGCATTTGGATAACATTCATTTTACCCCATTGCCCTTCACTTTCATTGTTAAGTTTCTCAATTCGACTGATTAACTGCGCTCTTGTATTTGTATCAAAAATGGTTTTCATATTTATAATTTAATACAGTATGAAGTTATTGCTTTTATTTTTTCGCCCTTTGCACTTTGAAAGACATAAAAATCTGAAAAAGCATATTGCTTGCCGTTTTCCATTATCATAATTCCATTGGCAGCTCCTTCTTTACCGTGGGATAGGATTTGGTCAATTCTCAATTCAGATGCTTTTACAGCTTGCATTTTTTTCAATTCAGCCGTGAAAGCTTCCATTTCTTCTATTTTTTTATCCCCGATGACATTCCATACTATGTCATCAGTTACTCCTTCGGTTAAGAACTCAACATTCCCTTCTGCAAAAGCAATGTTAAATTGTTTAATGAATTCCATCTTGGGTGAGTTTCCACAATTGGGGCTGGATATTATTTTGGTCATGATGTTGTATTGTTGATAAAGTGGAGATTAAACTTATGTCCATCAAATATGTAAATAATATATTCAGAAATAGCTTATCCGTTTGAGCCATTAGTACCTGACTTTTTCAGATTGTGTATTTCAAAACTGTAATTCCGCAATCATAGGCTTTAGCACTCTTCAATTTCAAGTTTTTTCTATATTCCACTTTCTCAAAAATTGGCATTCCACTACCTAAAATTGAAGGATTTATGAAAAAATAATATTCGTCTATTAGATTTTCTTTTATCAATGAGGATACAAATTCGCCTCCTCCATAAGCGATTATATCTTGTCCTGCATCTTTTTTCAATTTGTCAATTTTACTTTTTAATTCGTCTTTAGTCAACTCAGTTGATTTCCATTCCGATTCTTCCAATGTATTGGTAAACACAATTTTATTTGTTTCAACCATCTTTTTGGCGGACTCATCTTTTTTGTTCGACTTTTCATAAATGTCAGTCCAATGTGGAATGAAACCTTGCGCTAACTTTCGACCTAAAAGTATTGTGTCGACAGGTTTTGTCAATTCACTTACAAAGTGTAGAAGTTGTTCATCCCAATCCCAGATCATCCAATCCATTTCGCCATTCGGTCCAGAAATATATCCGTCAATTGAAAGTTGAATTTGAAGTTTTAGTTTTCTCATTTTCTATCGTCTTGTAATATTACATATTCTCATTAAAGAGCAAATTGAATTTGTGTCCATCTGGATCGGTAAATACACAAACATAAAAGCCATTCTCATCATAAAATGCTTTTCTATCCTTTTTAGAATCGAATACAATTTCACCACCTGCCTTATTTATTTCAGCTACCCATTGGTTGTATTCTTCTTTACTTTCTGCTGCCATAGAAAACATCACTTCATTGCCGTTTTTTAAATCAGCAGATTTACCTTCCAAACTTGATTCTAACTTTTCTTTTTTGAAGAAGTGAATCACAAAATCATCAACACCAAAAAAGAAACTGACCAAATTAACTGATGGGCTTCCATTTAACTGAAAGCCCAATGATTGATAAAACGTTTTGGTACGCTCTATGTTTTCTACACCTAGGTTTGCCCAAATTTGTTTTGTTTTCATAATTAGCCTTTTATGATTCGCAATAGTTTTTTAATCGAAATAAAAACATAGCCCAATTGTAGTTACACCAACGATAAAAGTCGGTTCGTTCACTCCAGTCAAAGTGTTTTAGGGTAACCTTTGTTTTGCTATCTTTTTCAGTCAACTCAAAAGACACTTTGGTGCCCACCCATTCTTCATCTGAAGCGATGCATTCCCAAACGATTTTACTGTTTTCTACAAGTTCAAGAATCTTAAATTTCGTAATATAGCCTTCATCAAAATCAAATGTATTTACAAAACCGATTTCAGGTTTCACTTTAAGTTTCTTCGTCCATATTTCACTTAATCCTTCTTCTGAGGTCAGCGCACTGTAAACCGTTGCTTTTGGTGCTTTTATGTAAATGATGTGCTCAATGCTATCCATTTTTTAATTGTTTGTTGTTGCATTAATGATTATGAGTAAAATTCTAATAATCTCTGCATTTAAGTCTGATAAATTGTTTTAGAGGTTTCCATAATACACCTTAACATTAATAATTCTCTCATCTAAAATTTTAAAATATTCCGCATTTTCAATTTCACGTTTATCATACGTTATTGCTTTATAAATTAGAAAAGCTTCATTTGTATCTTCGATGAACTTCAAGATTTGATACTGTTCTACACTTTTATTAAATCCCCAGCACTTTTCGAAATATGAAACCTTATCCAATTTGTTGTCGTGAGGACTACTGAATTCAAATCTGTCATCAAGAATGTTTTCTAATGTTTCTTTATCACTTTTTTCATAACAAGAAAAATAAGTTTGAATTATATCTTGAATTTTCATTGTACTTCTTTACTAGTGTTTAATGCGATTATATTCTCTATTTGATAAACGTGTCTTTGGGTATGATATATGTTGAACCAAATCCATTCGAACCTTGTGAATTCGCCATATTCTGGAATTGTAAAATCAATGCAGGTTAGAGATAAATCTTTGTGTTGTATGACTTCTTTCATTTGTTCAATCCTATCTTCTAAGGCTTTTATTAAATCCTTTTTGACTATCCTATCCTTAGATGGTAAAATCGCTTCTGGGGAATCCATTTTAATTGAAGTATCTAAAAACAAGGTTTTAATCGGTTCTAATTTTTGATCAAATGGTCTTACTGTTTTTTCAGTATTACCATTTAATGTTTGCACAGAGGCATAAGATTTTAAGATATGCTCCCCAATTTGTCCTGCTGACCATACGTCTTTTGATTGAAAGTTTAATTGCTCCTCAGATAAAGAAATTAAAAGTTTTAGTAAACTTAGTGTAGTTTGATGAAATTCGTTAAGCGTGTTTCGTTTAATATCTGTCATTTTTCCTTTATTAAATAACTACATACAAATCTCAAAAAAAGAAGTTAATAAAAACTTGCCCTATGACAAGTTCTCATTCTAAGACAATACTTCTTTTCTTATCCTACTCAAAGAAGTATCTGTAATTCCTAAATAAGTAGCTATATATTTTAAGGGGACTTCCTTGATTATTTGTGGGTTCTGATTCATCAATTCCAAGTATCTTTGTGAAGCACTTTGCGTGTGCATTGTAACAGCACGGTGTTTTGCCATGAAAAGTTGATGAGACATCCAAGTGCGCCCCCATTCTGTAAAACCATCTATAGTGCTATACAGGTTTTGAAAATCACCAAAATCAATTTTATAGACTTCACAATCCGTTAAAGCTTGGATGTTTTCTTTTGAAGGCGTACGAAGAAATAATGAAGCTACTTCGATTAAAATATCGTTGGGTCCAAAAAATTCAGTAGTAATTTCATGTCCTTTATAATCGATAACATATGAGCGAAATAAGCCTTTTTTAATCAAATAATATTCGTTACTTATTTTACCTTCTTTAAGGATAGTGTCATTTTTACGAAACTCAACTTTAGTGTGTGCATTTATAATTGCTTTGTAATCCTCTTTTTTAATGTTAGGATGATTGTATATTTTTTCGAAAAAGGAATCTGACATTGTTCTTTTGTTTAAAAATATGAATTATTTTTCATCCAATTCGATAGCTTGTAGAATGTAATACTCAAGTATGTCATCTTTATAATCTTTAGAGTCACTTATTCTTAAATTTAAAGATTTCTTACCTACACCTTCCAGAAGGTTATATTTATCATCAAACTGTTTACCATTTGTAAATGAAAATGTTATTCCTTTTAAGGTGGGACTCACGGAAATGATAATTCTATGATGTCTATACACAGGAACTCCATAATATTTTTCAGTTCCTCCTCGCATTTCTTCTTTTAGCGATGGAAATCTTGTATGAATCAAGCTCCGAAATTTTGTGAAAATGGGTTGATGTTCTTCCTTGATTTTATCTTTTATGAATTGATTGATAGTTTTCATAGATGCTAATTTTTGAAATTAGATTTTTGTAGATAATGAGCACAAGCCCAAACCCAAATAGTACAAAATACGATAACGATCCTACCAAGCCAGCCTATAGGGGTTTCAGGAGTAATCATACCATTTGTTTCACTCAAATAAGCCCCCATAGTAGCTATTAAAATAAATTCTAAAACCCACAGTATTATGGTTAACAGAAGTATGTTTTTTTTATAAGGTTTAAGCTGTTCTTGTTTTCTGAATTGAAAAGTAATAAACACCGTAGCTAAAATCATAAACCCTAATAACCCTGCTGCAGAATTATGAATTTGACCGCTTATGGTCATCTGATCGGGTAGGGTGCTTACTGGATCGGTATTAAAAACACCCGCTAAGAAATTACCAAGAGATGCTATAATTAACAACACCCCTCCAATCTTGGAACCAGTATTAGGTAATTTTTGAATTAAGTATAAACCTAAAGTTAGAAAGCTTATTCCAAGTAAAAAAAATGCAACTTTCATTAACCAACCTGAAGTTCCCAATGCATATTCGCTAATGGGCTGCCATATTGGATTTACCGAAGTGTTGATGATATGTAATAGTACTAACAGGATAATAAATCCAATAGCACCTATTTTGGAGGTTGTTAACTTGTTCATATAATTTTAATTTAAGGCTGATATTTATTCTCTTTTCCCTTTGATATAGGCATGCATAGCCATAGCATGACCATGACCTAGCTCAAAATCTTCTTTTAGCCAATTGGTTATTTCGGTAGCTTTAACAGCTAACTCTCCATTATTTGTAAACCCTTTTTGTTCTGCTAGCGTTTGAAAATCTTTAGCGGTTTTACCTGTTTTATCTTCTATGTTTTTGATGTACGTTTTAAATGACATTGGATGTTTTTTTTGAATTTAGTTTATAAAAGTAAATGTAAGAAACCATTAAAATGGCAAGTATAACCAAAGGGAAAAATGATTGTACATTTAAACCATCAACAGCAAGATGACTTATAGTTGCAAATAAAAAATTAAAAGTAAAACCAGCATACGCCCATTCTTTTAATCGCTTGGGTGTTTTAGGAATGATAAGCACTAAAACACCTAAAATTTTAAACGTAACTAAGGCAACTCCAAAATATTCAGGGTATCCTAGGTGTTTAATTCCTTCTTTCGCTAACTCTGTTTGCGAAGTTAAAGCAGGCATTACTCCTTCAAACAGAGCTATAATTCCAGTCGCAATCCAATAAATAATTTTATCTTTTTTCATAGTGCTTATTTATTTTGATAATTAATCATCCAATTGATTCCAAACTTATCTGTACAACTCCCATAATATGCCCCCCAAAACGTATCTTCAATAGGCATTTCAATTTGCCCATCTTCTGATAGTGCATCAAAAAGATGTTTTGCCTCTTCACGAGATTCTGGCTCTAAATTGATATGCATATTGTTTCCAGGATTTACAGTCATCCCAAATTCTTTAGGAGCGTCCGTACCCATTAAGATATGCCCTCCAAGAATAGGAAGCTCTACATGCAACACCATTTTTTTAACCGATTCGTTCATCGGAGGATGATTATGGTCAGCTGGGACTTCACTAAAGCGTTTAATTCCATTGATAAAATCTGATTTAAAAACTTGTTTGTAAAAACAAAAGGCTTCTTCTGTATTACCAGGAAAATTTAAGTAGGTTGATACCCTTGCCATATTGCTTGATTTATTCTCTTTTCTTAACTGGAATTGTGATTCAATATACTGATCTAAGTTTTCAAGCCCTGCAGTAAATCCTTCTTTAAAGCCCATACTAATGATGGTTTCTAAATCTTCCAATTGGTCAAATTGAATATTGATTTGCACCAAAGCGGTATCACCTTTGTCGATAAACTCATTGTGCCATTGAACTCTTGGTTTAGTGTCGCTAATCACGGCATTTTCGTCACAGAAAGCATCCAAACCAGAAAAGCTTGTTAGGGGAACTATTTTTTCAAAATCAAATAAACACCAATGTTTTTCTCCTTCTGTACTTACCATGTAATAATGCCATTGTCCGCCCTCAATAAAATCCATTGACTTCGTTTTGTTTTTGTAAGGTTTTGGAGCCCACCATTGGTCTAGAATTTCAGGAGTTGTCCAAGCTTTCCATACCAAATCTTTGGAGACGTTAAATGATCGTTCTACATTTATTTGCTTGTTGTCTTTGTCAACCGTAAAGTTGAATAAAATAGCTTTGTTCATTATTGTTTGTTTTTTAATTGATTTAATACGTTGTCTAATTGGTTAAATCGATTTTCCCAAATGGCTCTAAATTGTTCTAGCCATTGATCGATTTCTTTCATTTTATCAATTTTTAGTTGATAATGGATTTCACGCCCTTGTTGATTTGCTTCAACAAGTTCACATTCATTTAAAATTTGAATGTGTTTTGAAATGGTAGGCCTTGCAGCATCAAAATTTTCTGCAATGGCTCCAGCAGTCATAGATTGAGATGTAAGTAATACTAAAATTGCCCGCCTTGTGGGATCGGAAATTGCTTGAAAAATATCTCGTCTTAATTTCATTATGAAGTTATTTGACTACAAATATATATGAAGTTATTTAGCTACGCAAATTGCTAATACAATTTCATTACAAAATTAGACGAACTTTATTTTATAAAATGGTGCAAAAGCGGGAATAAATGGTGGTTATCGGGTTGTGTAGTTTTTTCTGAATGTAAGTGGACTTGTTGAAGTATGCTTACGGAAGAAGTTTCCAAAATTAGAAGCGTCAGAAAATCCTAAATGATGCGCTATTTCAGCAATGCTTAAACTAGTAAATTGAATAAGTGATTTTGCCTCTTTTATAATTCTGTCGTTAACATGTAAAGTGCTTTTTTATTAGTCTCAGCTTTAATGGTTTTAGACAAATGGCTCGTACTGATATTCAGTAGAGCTGCATACTCTTTAACCTTTCGTTTTTCTATGTAATGAGTATGACCAATTTTTAAATATTGATTTGTAATGGAATGATTAGAACTTATTAATGGTTGTAATTCATTCTGAACATTGGTGAACTCTTTTATAATATAGAGTAAAGCAAGAAATTCATGTGTTGTAACTTTGGAAAAAGCGTCTATTTTTTCATAGGATTCAAATACCTCTTCAAATGCTGGCAATAATTCTTGATATGTTTTATTTTCTAATTGAAATAAGTTGATGTTTAAAACATTGAAAAATGGAAATTTATTAAAAAAGTCAAACTTTTTAATGAACTTTATGGGATAGTCATAAATGAAAAACCCTGTAAATCAAGGATTTGCAGGGTTTTTGGTGCCTTTTAAAGGACTTTCAGCGGAGAAAGAGGGATTCGAACCCCCGGAGGTGTGACCCTCAACAGTTTTCAAGACTGCCGCATTCGACCACTCTGCCATTTCTCCAAGTGTCTCATCAGGTATTCCCTGAATGCGGGTGCAAATATAAGAAGCTTTTTTATTTGGTAAAAGCTTTTTATTGTTTTTATTTTTTTCGATCCAAAAAACAGCATTCTTTCTTCTTTAAACTCCTCATATGGCCCAAAAATAGGAGGGTAGTAGCCATCGTTAAAAGGGTGGTTTAAAAGAGTCACGTTTAAAAAGGATATCCAATTGCAAAATTAAGTAGAGGTTCATCAAATTTAAAGTCGTAACGTTCTCCTCTTGGTAAGGACGGATCGTGAAATGGTGCGGCCAAATCGAACCGAATAACAAATCCTTGAACATCAATGCGGAGTCCAAATCCTGTACCCATACCCAATTCATTTATAAAATTGGAAGTAAATTCATCCTTTCCCGAAAAAGTAGGATTGGGTTTTGTGTTCCAGACATTGCCTGCATCAACAAACAAGGCCCCTTTAAAAAAAGAATAAATAGGAAAACGGTACTCCAAATTTGCTTCGATACTTACGTTTCCGGTTTGGTCAAAATAGGTGCCTGTTGAAGTACCATCTACGGCCTCGTTATACGTACCTGGCCCTATTGAGCGAGTTCTAAAGGCTCGAATACTATACGGACCTCCAGAGGAGTATTGTTTAACAAAGGGAACTACTACAGAATTTCCATAGGCTAATCCATAACCTCCAAAAATGCGGGTGGCTAGTGTTTGTTCTCTATTTTTTCCAAAATTATAATGATATCGGAAGTCGACACTAGCTTTTCCATATTGTGCATATTCTAAGCCTAGGAATTCCTTGGACGCCCCAACTGTTTTCTCGCTATCAAAAAGACTTATAAGGTTTCCTGAAGTATCAAAGGAGGTATTGAAATAAAACTGACTTTCCTTAGCTGTATCTAGCATTTCATTATAGGTAAATGAAAACGTTAAGCCTGAAATAAACTCTTGATCAAAAGTTCGTTGTAAAAATGGATTGTCATTTAATATGGTTTGGAATTCATCGGTAACATTTGTTAATTTATTATAACTAACCGCAATGGGGTTAAGTTCATAGGTAATAAACTCATTGGCTTCCCAGGTATATCCATAAGTTGCATTTCCAGAAAGTAAGGTAAAAAGCTGACTTCGCTTTAGGAGGTTAATTCCCAGACCTGTTTTTGTTTTTGGAATGGCGTACTTAAAAAATTGCTGGCCCAAACCAAATGGAGCTATAACCCGAGGGAAAATTAACTCGGTTTTTAAGCCTACTTCTAAACTACTTAAACCGGCTTGGTCCCCACTTGAAAACTGCGATTCATAACCAAAATTTATACTCGTATTTAAGGTTTCTCCACCCCTAAATAAATTTCTATTACTGTAGGTTAGCGCTAGATTAGGTCCTATAAAATTATTAGACTTAGAGACAGCTTGCAACTCTGTTCTTACAGCTCTTTTGGTTAATGGTGATAAATAAATATTAGCCTCTAAAACTCCTAAACTATCGGTTAATACACTATCAATCTCCTTGTACTGTATGTTTACAAATTTATAAGCACCAATGGTAGAAAGTCTTCTTGCCGTATTTTTTGATGTATTTGAATTGTAGAAATCACCTTCTTTTAAGGTGATGTATTTGTCCAAACGACTCGATTTAAAAAACTCCTCCTCTTGAATGTAATTCTTGGCCTGGTAACGTTCTATTTTTGTCGCTGAGGAATCTTGCAAATTATAATTTGAATAAACATTTATTGTTTTAATCTTATAGGGGACAGTAGCTCGTGTCGGCGTTTCTGGTTTTAATTTTAGATACAGATCAAATCGCTTCTTTTTATACCTGTTGGTGTCCGCTTCAAAAACCAAAAATTCGGAATTAAAATTATAATATCCCTTTGTTTTTAATTCTTTATCTATTCGCTGTCTTTCTAATTTTAAATTTGAAAGATTAAAACGCGTCCCTTTTTCTAAAGAAGTGGTCGCTATGCTTTTTTTAATAGCATTATAAATTGGTACTCCTAAATTATCTAATTGAAAACCTTCCATAACATAAGGCTCCTTAACTTTAAGCTTGTAATTTACAGATGCTGTACGCTTTGTTTCTTTAAAAGTTGCTACTATAGCACTGTAAAAGAAACCATTGTTTTCTAATCTATTTCTTAAAAGATCTTCTATTTCATAGATTTTTACGTTCGATTGATATATAGGTTTTTCACCAATTTTTTTGTAGAACCAACGGTTTAGGAATCCAGGTTTTTCCTGTTGGTTTTTATAAAAAAAGTAAAGACCAGGGCGCATTCCTAAAAATTTAGAATTTGGTTCTGGTCGTATAACCGCTGCTAATTCTGTTTTTAATTGATTTAGGTTTGTAACCATACTATCCATTTCAATATCCAGTTGAGCTCCGGTATACAAGCGGTCGTCTTCAGGGATATATTTGTTAATGCTACAGGAGTAAAAACAAAATAGGAAGAAGCAGAAGTAGATATAATATGGAAGTGTTTTATTCACTTTTAGTTGTTGTTTTTGGTTTCTTTGACTTCTTTAGTTTCTTTTTGTTTGTGAAAAATAGCATCCCAGAGTTCGCTAAACTGGTTGAATTCTTGTGTAAATATTAAGGCAATTCCACTAACAATGGTTTGTCCATCGATCACATTTTCAAATTCATTTTTCCGAAAGCCCTTAAGTCGGTACCTACCGTCCTTTGTTAAAATATACTCTAGGGCTACGTTACCAATAATGGGCGCAGTTTCACTATTAGTATTGCTTTCACCTTGGATATCTACTTCACTTCCCACGCGAACGATAAGTCTATCATCAAATAACTTTTTTTGAGCTGCAATTTCCAATTGGGTCCTATCGGTTGGTGTATCGCCTTGATAATCGGTATAACTATCAATTCCAAGATCGAGTTGAATCCCGGTTTTACCTAAAGCCTTGTTAGAAATAGAATTAAGTTGGTCAGAAATTGCATCGTTTAAATTGTTTCTTGCCAGGGTTTCAAAACCCCCAGAGCTACCATCACTACTGGTGTTTGAATAAAATCGATTTAATACTAATAAAGAAAAAACTTGCTGGTTTAGTTCTCCTTCTTGTTGATTCACTTGCTGCATTCTACTGTACACTTGTCCGCCAATAGCCCCTTGTTTATCTTCTGGCATATCTAAGCTAAAAGAAATATTGGGTTGTAATAATTCGCCATTTACATTGAGGTACACCAAAAAGGGTAAAACCTCTTCATATTTATTTTGTACAGACGTATCCGTTCCAGAAATTTGAGATGCCATTAAGGAGGAAGCTGAAGTTTCCACATTATAAATGGCACGCACTTCTAGCTTTGCATCAAAGGGATCACCTGCCCAACTAACGGTACTACCTTTGGCTAAACTAAATTTTCTATTCACTAAATTGTAAAGATTTAGTTCATAATGTCCGCTTGCAATTTCGTAGTTCCCTACAAGGTTTATAATGCCGTTTGGCGCCATTGTAAAAATTAAATCTCCCTGTCCCGAGGCTGAAAAATTATCTCCTGTAGCTTCGTCAATAATAACGGTAACTATTGCATCCTTAGGGATCTTAATTGCGGTAGAAATATCAAAACCTTTTATAAGAGCCGATTTTTCTTCTGTTTGGGTAAGAATAGCATCCGGATTTTCTCTATTTACAAAATAGACCACTCCATCTCTATTTTCTATGTTTGCTACATCTGTAGGTAATAGATAAGTAATATTCGTTTTAGAGCCTAGCGCTAATTTCGCATCTAACTTGGGTAGGTTTAAGTCGCCTGTAAGTTTTCCATTGGCATCAAAAGTGGCTTTGCCATACATTAAATTATTCTCTTCCTTTGAGGCATTAAGAATCTGAAAATTATTCGCTTTTATGGTTAGGTTAAAGGAGGGGTTAGAAAAACTTTCTGTACCTATATTTCCAGAAAATACCAATGGATTTTTAGCCTCATCATGAATCGTAAAATCAGACATCGTTAAACCCGAATTGTCTATCTCTAGTGTTTCTTGAACCAAAGTAAAACCAGTATTTAATTTTGCAATATTAAAACTAGCTTCATTAAAGTTTAATTGCCCTTTGTATTGTGGGTTTGTAGTACTTCCCTTCACATTAAATTGCCCGGACAAAGTTCCTTTTCCTTCCTTGAGTTCACCAAAGGAAAAATTGTTTAAAGCTTCCATTTTAAACGCATGTAAAGCGATATCAAGATTAATGTTAGATTCCGTGCCTGATGCCCTATAATTTCCACTTACATCCAGATGAATAACACCTCCTTTTAAGTCTGCATTTAAATCATAGGCGTTATTGGTGCCTAATTTGGTTGTAAAATCTAAGGTTCCTAGTTTCGTTTTTAAGATCTCGAACTGCTCAATTTTTAAATTGGCGGTAATCCTAGGATCTTCAAAAGGCTCTTCAAGGACAAGTGCCGTATTTAGGATACCGGAAGCTAGCTTTATTTTAGGATTTAAATAATAAAAAAGCTCATTAATATTGTAGTTCTTAAATACTAAGGCAGCATGGTCTTTAGTGTTATTTGCTAGTTTATTTGTCAGTTCAACCGATTGATTTTGTTTTGAAAATACAAAGTTGTTAAATTTAATATTGCCTTCCGTAATAACAACTTCATTGGTTGGTGGAACATGCCAGCTGCTCTTATTAAAAATTATATCGTCCGGAAGTACTTTAAATACAAGTCGCTCGCGATTGCCCGTAATTTCGGCCTTAACATTAAGTATTTTGTCTCCATCCAAATTGCCTACAAAACTAAGTGAAAGCTCGTTATTGGTTTGGCTTCCTATAATTTTAGTGCTTGGGATGTTGATAGGGCCAGCCGTAATGTTTTTAAAGCCAAAATTAAAATTAAAGTTGGTCGTATCTGTATCCATTTTAAATGTTAAACTATCCAATTCATTCCCCGCATAATTTATATGAGGTGCTGTAATATAGGCGTTTAGTTTTCTCGCTCTTTCATGAAAATCGATAGCAATATTTATAGTGTCTAGATCGTTTACATTGGCTAAAAACACATCATTTAGAAGGGGAGACTGAGAAATTTTCCCTTTTAATACGAGGTTCACGGGATTGGTTAGGGTATCTGGAACAGTTTTATCTCTGTAAAAATAACTCACTATATGTCGTTGTAAAGAAGTACTAAAGGATTGTGGATTGGCGTTAGAATTTAATTGAAGCTCAATCATTTTATTTTTTAGAGAAAAGGCTGTAGTGTCCTTTGTAACATGAGCGAATGCATTAAAATCTCCCAATAGATAGGTTCTATTTTCATAGACTAAAACACCATCATCAATTGTGGCATCCGCATCAAAAGTTTCTGTATTTCCCTTAAAATTAGCAGAAATTTTCATCCCAGTTTTTACTGCTTTATGAAGGAGCCCAAGCCCTTGCAGGTTAGCACCTACAATATCAAGTTCCGTATTTATTTCAGTAGCAATAGAGTCTAAAAGTACAGATCCATTTAAGTTTAGGTTTATATTTTCGTCTTTGTATTTTGAAAATAGCTCCCCTTTACCATTTGTTATTGCACCAGTAATATTAAGGTTCCTTAAGTTGTAATTATTTAATTTAAATTGAGAAATAGTGGCTTCCAAAGTTGCGTTTAAGGCATTCAAATTTTTCCCACTGCCCTTTGATTCTAACTGCATACTTAGGGCTCCTAATTGAGGATTGTTTAGAAGTTCGTTTAACTTGTAGTTTTCTATCGCTAGATTGGCATCATAAACTACTTCTTTTCCATTTTTTATATGGGCATCGAGCGTTGCAAGGCCCTGGGATGTGGTTAGTTTTACTTGGCTAGTTACCGCTGCAATAGTCCCTTTTCCGTTTCCTGAAAGCAAAACCTGTTCTGGCAATTGAATTCCTAAATCTTTTTCATTTACAAACTGAACTAAATCTGTTCTAGTGGTTTTTACAGAAAATGCGGACATATCAACATACAACTCTTTTGGTTTTATGAGGTTTGTTAGAATTCCGTTGGCTAAAATTTGGGTAGATTTCCCCCAGTTTATTTCGGCTTGTGATACCGAAATGGAGTCTAAAGTCCCTAAAGCTTGTATACGTCCAGTTAGGTTGTTTTTATTTAAGGTTTTTAGATATTTATTGTTTTTTAAGGCTGATTGAAACTTAAAAGCATCTGATGTACTAATGTTAAATGAAGGTATGTTTAAAGCAAATTTAGTGGCTTCAGGAGTTTTTAAGAACTGCGAAATACTAGAATAGTTTAGCCTAGCATTACCTGTAATGGTATTGTCATTTAATTGCAAGTCTAAGGCTGAAAGTGCTAATTCTTTGTCTGTAATTTTAAAATTAAAAGACAATTTTTTTAAATCTATTCCTGAGATTTCTTGACAACTAAACTGATTTAATGTAAAACCAGCATTCTCTTGCTCAAGGTATAAGTCAGATACTTTTAAAATGCTATTTTCAATAGAAATTGCCTCTGAATTGAAAATATCTTTTTGTGGTTTTATAGGACCAACCCTATAATTAATTCTATTGTTTTCTAAATTTAAATCGGCGAGACGGGCCTTTATTTTTGGCCATTGAAAACTGGGGGTTGTGCTATTGGATGAATTTACATTTGCGGCAGCATCTTTTATCAAATTATTTTCAAAAGCGCCATTATGTACAAGGATTTCGGAATTCTTTAAATTTAAAACATTGAGGTTAAAAATGTTTTTTTCCAGATCTATTAGTGGTATTTCTGTATAAAAATCCTTGAGATTTACCTGTGAAATTGTATTTGATGGTTCTAGTTCAATAGAGGCCGTAACATTTTTAAGAGCAAATTCTCCTATGGAAAATTTGGGCAAAGGAGAATCTGTAGTGTTGGTGTCTACTTTTACGAGTTTTTGAATTAACTTTAGATCAGTATCAGAAACTTCAATTTCCGAAGCCTTAAAAATAAATTCTTCAATATTTATGGTATCTAAACTAGCTTTAAGCTGTCCAATTTTAAATTCGGAACCAATACCTGCTACCTCATCCTTAAAAAGGATGGTAAAATCTTTGAAGTTCAAGTTCTTTAAAAAAATATTTAAAGGTCTAGCTATACTATCTTTTTGAAGGGTTTCAGTTGTATCCGTGCTAGCAAAAGCATCTATTATAAACTGAAAATTATAACCAGAAATACTATCTTTTCTAATAATATTTGCCCGTAGACCTATCCAATCTAAATTATCAACCCCCAACGCTTCCCCTTTTATTATTTTTAGTAATGGAATATTAGCTTCTAAGGATTTGGAATAGACTAGAGTGTCCCTTTTTTTATCTTCTAGAAAGAGTCCGTCTAATTTTAAATTACCATCAAAGGTTATAAATAACTTATCAATAGCAACCTTAGTATTTGTTTTGTTAGAAACATAAGTAACCACTTTGCTAACGATGATGCTTTGTCCCCAAGGACTTCTTATGAAAAAGATAAGTATAATCAGAAAAAATAAAAAACCGAACAACACACGAAGTAGGCGTCGCACAAAGCGATATTTTCGTTTTTTTGGTATTTTATCCTCTAAATTTCTGTCCGTATTCAAATCTAAAATATGAAGTAGTAAATTTATTACAATTAGATGTATCTAAATCATTATACTACTTTTAAATTTAAAGCTAAGAAATTGGAGAAATAATATGTGGTTTCCTTGCCCTTTTAACTTAATTTTTTAATTTTCATTAGTGATGGAGCTGTAGTTTTAATTCCTATTTTTTATATTTTATTGAGTATTTTTGCATACAGTAGGTTTTTGATAGTTTTATATGACTACTATGGTCCTATTAAGGGAATACTTATTTTAATTAAGTTGATGAATTAGATGGATATTGTAAAAAAATTAGAATGGCGGTATGCCGTAAAAAAGTTTAATCCAGAAAGTACGGTATCAAAACAAAAAATAGAAGTTTTAAAGCAGGCTTTTAATTTAACAGCTACGTCTTATGGTTTGCAGCCTATTAAATTAATTGTATTGAAAAATAAATCGGTTCAAGAAAAACTAACCGCGCATTCATACAATCAGCAACAAGTGGCACAGGCATCGCACATATTAATATTGTGTAGAGAAAAAGAAATTAATGCATCCTATATCTTAAATTACTTTAAAAGAATACAAGAGGTACGAGGAACAAGTTCAGAAATACTAGACCCATTTAAAGAAGAAATGGTACGGAATTTTAAAATCAAAACCACAGATGAAATTGCACAATGGGCCATCAACCAGGCCTATTTAATTCTTGGTAATTTATTAACGGTTTGTGCTATTGAAGAAATAGATGCTTGCCCAATGGAAGGTTTTGATCCAATAGCCTATGATGAGATATTGGAACTAGATAAAAAAGGACTGGCGTCAGTTTTAGTGTTGCCCATAGGGTATAGGGCAGCCGATGATCTATTTTCTGGGTTTAAAAAAGTGCGTAAAGACACAGCAGATTGCATTGTAGAAATAGAGTAAAAGTTACTAACTTTACGGGCTTATTATAGTCAGGCTGCAATTACACTTAGTGTATTGCGAAAAAAATTTAAGAACAAGTAAAATATAATATATGCCAGGATTTGAATTTTTTGGAGAAAAGGAACGAGCAGAGGTACAAGATGTGCTAGACTCAGGAGTTTTAATGCGTTATGGATTTGATGGTGTACGGAACAACCATTGGAAAGCGTTGGAGCTAGAGGAAGCCTTAACCAAGAGAATGGGTGTAAACCACGCGCAATTGGTAAGTAGTGGTACAGCAGCTTTAACTGTGGCTTTGGCCAGTGCAGGAATAGGAGCAGGGGATGAAGTTATAATGCCAACCTTTACTTTTGTAGCCAGTTTTGAAGCTATTTTATCTGTTGGTGCCGTTCCTGTTTTAGTTGATATTGATGATACACTAACCTTAGACCCTGTTGCAGTTGCAAATGCTATTACCACAAAAACAAAGGCGGTAATGCCCGTTCATATGTGTGGGTCTATGGCTAATTTGAGAGCGTTAAAAGAAATTTGCGATAAGAATAACCTTATTCTATTGGAAGATGCTTGTCAGGCTATAGGAGGCACTTATGAAGGGAAACCACTAGGGAGCTATGGCGATTTGGGTTGTTTTTCTTTTGATTATGTAAAAACAATTACTTGTGGTGAAGGTGGTGCCGTAATTACCAATAATGAAACCTTTTATAAAAATGCAGATCATTATTCAGACCACGGTCACGATCATATCGGGAACGATAGGGGTGCTGAAGATCACCCATTTTTAGGGTACAACTACAGAATATCAGAATTGCATGCGGCTGTTGGGCTTGCACAAATAGGACGTCTAGATGAGTTTATTGCTATTCAGAAAAAGACGTATACCGTATTTAGAACTGCTTTAGAGGGAATTCCAGAGGTTACCTTTAGAACAGTTCCAGAAGGAGGTGAAGAGAATTATTCATTTCTTTCTATTTTCTTGCCAACGGAAGAGTTAACTAGAAAAGCCCATAAAGCGTTAGGAGAAACAGGTGTAGATGCTTGTTTTTACTGGTTTGATAACAATTGGCATTACTATAAAAAATGGGCACATTTAACAAACCTTACGTCTTTGGGTAAAGTCCCTAATGAGGTAAAAGAACAAATGCCAGATTATAGCAAGACTGATTTCTCCAAATCGGATCAATGGGTGAGTCGTACAATTTCTTGTTTAATTAAATTAGGATGGACAGATGAGGAAGTAAAGAACCGAGCCGCTAAAATGGTTAAAGCGATACAATCAATTTTATAATTAAATTAGTAGTTGCAAAAAGTTAAATGAAGTAAGAATATCGAGGTAATCCTTTATCGTGAGAGAATGTCAGTTCGAGTTTTGATGAAGAATAAGACAGTGATATTGCAGCTTAAACAAATAATGAGACCATAGGATTTCGATTGCGGTAAAAATAAAAAAGCCCTTAAAACTTAGTTTTAAGGGCTTTTTTATTTTCTGAATACACTTCTAGTATTTAATGTATTCTACGATCTCTAAGCCATACCCCACAATGCCAATGCGCCTTGTCTGGGTGGTATTGGTTAATAATTTTATCTTACTAATATTTAGATCATGTAGTATTTGTGCGCCAACGCCAAAATCTCTAGTATCCATATCAATTTTAGGAGCTTTATAAACACCTTCTTTTTGGAGTTCTTTAAGTTGTGATAATCTATTGAGTAAGTTTAAAGATTGTGACTCCTGATTGATAAAGACAAAGGCACCTTTTCCTTCTTTGTTAATTGCAGCAAACATATCTTCCAATTTTTTATCAGGATTATTGGTTAATGTTCCTAAAATATCATTGTTGATTAATGTGGAGTTAATACGTGTCAGTATTTTTTCATCTGAATTCCAACTCCCTTTGGTCAATGCAATATGTACTTGATTGTTTGTTGTTTGCTGGTACGCATGCAGTCTAAACTCTCCAAAACGGGTCTGAATGGCGAAGTCTTCTTTTTTAACAATGAGACTGTCGTGATCCATTCGATAAGCTATTAACGACTCAATAGAAACAATTTTTAAATCAAACTTCTCAGCTACTTTTATAAGCTGTGGCAAACGCGCCATAGAGCCATCTTCATTCATAATTTCTACAATAACTCCTGCGGGTTGAAATCCTGCCAAACGAGCAAAATCTATGGCAGCTTCTGTATGTCCTGTCCGCCTTAAAACACCACCTTCTTTAGCAACTAAAGGGAAAATATGTCCTGGTCGTGCCAAGTCTTGGGGTTTTATATCGCCTTGTGTAAAAGCGCGTACTGTTTTTGCTCGGTCTGATGCAGAAATACCAGTGGTAACGCCATATCCACGTAAATCTACAGAAACCGTAAAAGCTGTTTCTAACGGATCTGTATTATTGGTTACCATCATATGCAAACCTAACTCTTTACAACGTCCTTCAGTTAGCGGTGCGCAAATAAGGCCTTTACCATAGGTAGCCATAAAGTTGATCATTTCTGGTGTAACTGCTTCTGCAGCAGCTAAAAAGTCACCTTCGTTTTCCCGATCTTCATCATCAACCACAATGATGACTTTTCCTTTACGAATGTCTTCTATTGCTTCTTCTATTGAATTAAGGTGTATTTTACTTTCCATTAATCAGTATTCTTGGGTTTCTTTTTAAATTTATTTACATAAACATCTATGATACTGCCAAAAGTAACCAAACCCTTATCATTTGTTGCGCGTAAGGTTAAAAAGATACCTAACGGAAGCATTACTAGCGTTGGTAACCATGCTCCTAATACAGGAGATATTTTACCAACTTTTGCAGAATTACCTACAAAAACTCCTAAAAAGTAATAGGTTAAGAATAAAAGTATGGCAATAACCATAGGTAAACCTAAGCCTCCTTTTCTAATGATAGCGCCTAGTGGTGCACCCACAAAAAAGAGTACAATACAGGAAAAAGCCAAAGCATATTTGTTATGTAATGATAAAATGTGAATATTATACCGTTGGTATTTGATCTCTATTTCTTTTTTTCGGGCGCTAATAGAGTTTAGAACATTTGTAGTAGCACTGTGTGCGCTATTTAATATTTGTTCTTGTGATTGCTCATTATAGTAGGCTAAGACATTGTTAGCTAGTGTAACGGAGTCCTTTGTTTTTTCTGGTATAACCGCCAATGCAGACTGCTTTAGGCTATCTGTTGTTTTAACTTTTTCAATTGCCTTTAAAACTGCTTTTGTTACGTTAATTTCGGGTTTAAAAGCACCAGCCCGTAGCGATATGTTTTTGGAAAAAGCCTTTATGTTTTTTAAATTGTCTTTTTTTATGGAATCTATATCTTTTATAAGCCGAGATACATTTTTCATTTTGTCCGTATCTGTCTTACGGTCTTCTTCCAAATCCTGATCCTCCAAATTGGTTAACGCTATATTTATGATATATTCATCAAAATTGGCCTTAGCAAAGGGGTGTAACTTTTTTTTAATGGCACTTTTGGATTGCACATCTTTATAATAATGACCATCCTTTAAGACCAGCTGCACAATGGGAGATTCTTTGCTGCTAATTAACTCGCCTGTTTTTGCTTTAATAACAACATTACTAATAGCGCCAGTTTCTTTTTGATGAATGATAACTTTTTCTAGAAAACGATCATTTTCACCAAATTTTTTGTCTACTTTAATGTTCATTCCTTCAAAATCACTAAATACACCTTCGGCAATTACCGCAGCAGGTTTTACTCTTCCTATATTCTGCTTAAGATTGTAAACTTTAAATGCTGCTGCAGGGGCAATGTTATTTGCAAAAAAGAAAGCAATTAGACCCAAAAACAGAACAAATACAATAAGTGTTCGCATAGCACGCTGCAAGGAGATTCCAGAGGCTTTCATTGCTGCAAACTCATAATTCTCTGCAAGCGTACCAAAAGTTAAAATAGAGGAAAGTACAACGGTAAGTGGCAATACTTTATCGATTAGACTTGGCATAAAGTAAAAAATAAACTTACCAATAATCATAAGATCTAAACCTTTGCCTGCTAAATCACCGATATAAAGCCAGATGGTTTGAAATATGAATATAACCATCAATATTGCAAACGAACTTAAAAAGTTAGAGAGAAATTTACCTAAAATGTAGCGATCTAATAGTTTCAATTGCTTAGTTTCTTATGATGTAGTACCCACTATCTTCGTACTTTTTAATGTCAAAAGTAAATAAGCTTTTTGATAAAGTTTGATTTGTTTTAAAAGAATTAACAGTAATGGTTGTTTTGGTGCCATTTTTGCCTGTTTCTATAAGGTTGTAGATGTGTTTTGTTTCGATATCGATACCTAAAAGTCTGGATTTAATTTCAGAATTAGAGTCAATTGGCGTTAATCTTACATATTGAATTTTTCTTCCGTTTACATTTTGAAGAATATCCCAATCGTATGTATGTCCTTGTTTGTAAAAAGTCAACATTTTAGACGGCGTTATTGCATTGTCATCATCAGACTTATCTTCAACAGTAACCTCTTCATTATCGGGTACAATAGTATATACCTTCTTGCCATCAAATAATTGCTTGGAACCTAAATAATTAAATAGATACTTTTCGCCCTGTAAAGTTACATCACCCCGAGTTTCTCTATTTATATTAGCATCACTGTTGTGCAAAGAGTGTTTAAAGTCAACAAAAATATTATCGTAGCTATTTACTTTTTTATACACCTCATCTAATAAGGCTTTTGCCTTAGCGGAATTTTGTCCTAATGTCACGTTTGCCATCAAAATAAATAATAAAACCCCTAGTTTTTTCATTGGTATCGTATTAATTGTTGTTTTTTTCATTTTCAAAAAATTGATCTAAGGCAATCATATCTGGGATAAGCACTTGTCTTGCTTTACTTCCTTCAAATTGCCCTACAATTCCGGCTGCTTCTAATTGGTCTATTATTCTACCTGCTCTGTTATAGCCTAATTTTAATTTCCGTTGTATTAAAGAAGCTGAACCTTGCTGTGCAATAACAATTACTTCAGCAGCATCTCTAAACAAAGCATCTCTATCCGAAATGTTATAATCAATACTTGTGCCAGACTCATCACCACCAACATATTCTGGTAGTAAATATGCATCTGCATACGCACGTTGACCGCCAATGTAGCCTGTAATTCGTTCTACTTCTGGAGTATCTACAAAAGCACACTGTACACGAGTAACATCATTACCTTGCGTGTATAACATATCTCCACGTCCAATGAGCTGATCTGCCCCTTGGGCGTCTAAAATTGTCCTTGAATCTATTTTAGAAGTTACTCTAAAAGCAATCCTTGCAGGGAAATTGGCCTTAATTATACCCGTAATTACGTTTACAGAGGGTCTTTGTGTAGCAATAATTAAGTGTATGCCAATAGCTCTTGCTAACTGTGCTAAACGTGCAATAGGTGTTTCTACCTCTTTACCTGCAGTCATAATTAGGTCTGCGAACTCATCTATGACTAAGATAATGTAAGGTAAAAACATATGCCCGTCATTGGGATTTAATTTACGGGTTTTAAATTTAACATTGTACTCTTTAATATTACGTACCATAGCTAATTTTAGCAATTCGTACCTATTATCCATTTCTATACAAAGCGAATTTAAGGTGTTAATAACCTTTGCATTGTCAGTAATAATAGCATCTTCTGAGTCTGGCAATTTTGCTAAATAGTGACGTTCTATCTTATTAAATAAGGTCAATTCTACTTTTTTAGGATCTACCAAAACGAACTTTACTTCAGCTGGGTGTTTTTTATACAGTAAAGAGGTTAATACTGCATTTAGCCCAACAGACTTACCTTGTCCTGTGGCGCCAGCCATTAGTAAATGCGGCATTTTTGCTAAATCTACAACCAGCGTTTCATTGCTTATGGTTTTACCAAATGCTATGGGAAGTTCCATCTCTGCTTTCTGAAACCTAGTACTAGCAATTACAGAACGCATAGAAACAATAGAAGGATTTTTATTTGGTACTTCTATACCGATGGTTCCTTTACCAGGAATAGGGGCAATGATCCGGATTCCTAAGGCGGCTAAAGACAAAGCAATATCATCTTCTAAGTTTTTTATTTTAGAAATTCGCACACCTGCCTCTGGTACAATTTCATATAAAGTAACAGTAGGTCCTATGGTTGCTTTTATTTGTGCAATACCAATTTTGTAGTTTTTTAAAGTTTCTACAATCTTGTTTTTGTTTTCCTCTAATTCTTCTTGATTTATAGTAATACCACCACCAGCACCATGCTGGTCAAGAAGATCTATATGTGGAAATTTATAATTTGATAGCTCTAAAGTAGGATCAAACTCACCAAAATCGTCAACTAGCTTATCCGCTAAGTTATCTTTCTCTTCTTTTTCTTCAACAACCTTTTCGACCTCCATAGCAAGCTTGTCTTCGGGTTCCCCATCTTCTTCCTGAGCAACAGTAACCTCAAAACTGTCTGTAAGTGTTTCTTTCTCTTTTTTTATAGAAGGAATATGCTCTTTATGAGTATAGGTGTCAATAATAACCGGAACTTCATCTTTTTCAGTGGCAAGCGGTTCATTTTCGCTTGTCTCTGTTGTTTTAAATTCTTCCGTTAGTGATGCCTTCTTTTCTTTAAAATAATGTAAGGTTTTATCTGGCGTAAACTTAAACAACCGGACAAGGATAAATATTAAACCGAATAGTAATAGAAGGAAAACTCCAATTTTCCCAGTAAAATCTTGAAGAAAATCATTCATTTCATAGCCGACTAGTCCTCCCAGCAAAGGCCATTTATTAGCAAAAAAGCCCAACGCAATAGAGAACCATAGTACAAATATGAGTCCCCAAATCCATTTTCGCAATAAACCTTGCCTACCCAAACTAAAAAATAAAGACAGTCCTGTTAAAAACAATAAGACTGGAAAAATAAAGGAGGCCAAACCAAATCCTTTATACAGAAATAAATGGCCAATAGCGGCTCCAAATTTATTGAGTAGATTTTTAGCTTGTTCATTTCTATTGGCAAATTCCGACAAAAGACTTTGATCATCTTGCCACGTAAAGTAAAAAGAAATAAATGAAAAAAATAAAGCAACAGAAAAGAGCATTATAAGACTTCCAAACAATATCTTATTTTGCTTGGAAGGAACTAATGTGCGTTTCTTTTTAGTGGGTGCTGATTTGGTTTTCTTTGTTCGTTTAGCCATTAAAAATTGTATTCCTTGAGAATAATTAGTCCGCTTGGAAGTAATTATAAATTAAATATTTTAGGGATGTAAATAATACATCCAATAATAGACGCTGCAATAGATACGATCATAACGGCTCCAGCGGATATGTCTTTAATGAATCCAATTTTTAGATCAAATTCGGGTTGTACGTAATCTGCAATTTTTTCAACTGCAGTATTTAAGCCTTCAATACCCATAACCATACCTATGGCAAAGATTTGCAAAATCCATTCTATGCTAGAAATTTCATAATAAAAACCTAGAGCAGTCATTAAAATACCAATAAAAAATTGAACTTTAATGCTTGCCTCTGTTTTTACGAGCAAAAATGCACCCTTTAATGCAAAACCAATACTTCGAATTCTGTTTTTTGCAAAACTTTCTTTTGCCATTTTACAATACTTCTAATGCAGCTTTATAATTTGGTTCATCAACAGTTTCTGCAACTTGCTCAGCGTGTATTACGGTACCGTTTTCATCTAAAACAACTATAGATCTAGACAAAAGAGCTTCTAATGGCCCGTCTGTAAAAGATACTTCATACGATTTTCCAAAATTACCATCTTTATAATCAGATAGCATTTCAACGTTTTCTATCCCTTCTGCACCGCAAAAACGAGCTTGAGCAAATGGTAAATCCTTAGAAATACATAAAACAACAGTATTATCTAAGGTAGCTGCATCTTTGTTAAATTGTCTTACAGATTGCGCACAAGTACCTGTATCTACACTAGGAAATATGTTTAAAACCACTTTTTTCCCTTTGTAATTTGCGAGTGTAGCTGTTGATAAATCGTTTTTTATTAAATTAAATTCTGGTGCAGTACTGCCTATTTTTGGTAATGTACCTATTGTGTTTAATTTATTTCCTTTTAATGTTACTATAGCCATAACTGTGTGCTTTTAAATTTGGTGTGAAATTAAAAAATATATGAGTGATATGTAACTATTTTAGGTAAAAAAGTATTTAAGCTGTTTTTTAAAGGCAATAAAAATTAATTATTGTTTTATTTATAAATATAGTCAAACCTTATTCTTTAATAAGAATATTCAATTTATATTCTGTTTTTACATCATTTATTTCACTAAATTTAGACTGATATAAAACATACTATTATGGCAAATAAAAAATTAACAACATCGGCTGGTGCTCCTGTATCAAACAATCAACGTTCTCAAACAGCTGGGAATAGAGGTCCTGTTCTGATGCAAGATTATAAGTTATTTGAAAAATTAGCCCATCAAAATAGAGAAAGAGTCCCTGAAAGAGTGGTGCATGCTAAAGGTTGGGGAGCTATGGGTACGTTTACAGTAACTCATGATATCAGTAAATATACACGGGCAAAAATATTTTCAGAAATAGGAAAGAAAACATCTATTTTATCTCGTTTTTCTACAGTGGCAGGGGAGATGGGGGCAGCAGATACAGAACGAGATGTTCGTGGTTTTTCTTTAAAGTTTTATACAGAAGAGGGGAATTGGGATTTGGTAGGGAATAATACGCCTGTTTTCTTTTTACGAGATGGCTATAAGTTTCCAGATTTTATACACACACAGAAAAGGCATCCCAAGACAAATTTACGTTCCCCAGAGGCTATGTGGGATTATTGGTCACTTTCACCAGAGAGTTTGCATCAGGTTACTATATTAATGTCTGATAGAGGAATTCCAATAACACCCATGCATATGAATGGTTATGGCTCCCATACCTATAGTTTTTGGAATACAGATGGAGAGCGTTTTTGGGTGAAATTTCATTTTAAAACCCAACAAGGACATAAACATTATACGAATGAAGAATCGGCACAAGTCATAGGGCAAACAAGAGAGAAATATCAAGAAGAACTTTTTGGTGCTATTGAAAAAGGGAATTTCCCGAAATGGAAACTGAAGATACAAATAATGCCTGAGGCTGAAGCCGAAAAAACACCGTACAATCCGTTCGATTTAACAAAAGTATGGCCACATGCAGATTATCCGTTAATTGATGTGGGTGAGTTAGAGTTAAATAAAAATCCAGAGAACTATTGGCAATTTGTCGAAAACGCAGCCTATTCGCCTTCTAATATTGTTCCTGGAATTGGATTTTCTCCAGATAAAGTGTTACAAGCACGAATATTTTCTTATGCAGATGCACACCGATATAGGTTAGGAACACATTATGAAGCTCTGCCTGCAAACAAGTCAATATCTGAAGTAAATCATTACCATAAAGACGGGGCTATGCGCTTCTTTTCTAACGATTTTGGAAATCCCGATGCCTATTATGAACCAAACACCAAAGGTGGCGCTGTAGAAGACCCTACAGTAGAAGAGCCACCAATGAAAATTAACGGTGATATACGACGCTATGAAGAAAATGACACCTATGGCGAGTTTAAGCAACCAGGAGATTTGTTCCGTTTGTTTGATCAAGATCAGAAAAACAGATTGTTTGGTAATATAGCTGCCGCAATGAATGGTGTGTCTATGGAAATTATTGAGCGTCAGTTGGTGCATTTTGATAAGGCTGATCCAGCATACGGTAATGGCGTACGAAAAGCCTTAGGTATTTCTGAGTTGAAGAATTATTAAAATTTAATTGAAATAAATCAAGAGGTTGCCTAGAAAGTGATTAAAACCGTCATTCTGAATTTATTTATGAATCCCAGCATTCTAATTCTCAGTAGCTATGAGAAACTGAAACCAGTTCAGTTTGACGAAAATTAGACTTTTAGAGGACCTATTTTCTAGTTTATAACCTATTTTATGAATACAGAAACGACTAATTTTTTTAATGCAATACGATCTAACGAGCTAGAAGAAGTTCAACAATTGCTAAATGCAAATCCTGATCTGGTACATGGCAAAGATGAACGAGGTTCAACACCATTAATTTTGGCAACCTATTATAATCATAAAGCAATAGCAAACCTTATTCTAAGGAAGAATGCGAAAATAGATGATAGAGATGGTTCTGGTAATACAGCACTTATGGGGGTTTGTTTTAAGGGATATGATGCTATTGCTAGCCATTTAATAGAAAACGGAGCAGATGTTAACGCTGTAAATTTTGCAGGAGCTACCCCTTTAATTTATGCCGCTACGTTTAATAGACAAGCCATTATAAAAATGTTGTTGACTAAAAATGCAGATGCAACAGTAAAAGATCAACGAGGAAATACGGCTTTAGATCACGCAAAGATGCAAGGTTTGGATGAGTTAATAACCTTATTGGAATAGTCTTGTATTTTACAAAAAGAAAAAGCCACAATTCTGCAAGAATTGCGGCTTTTAGTGTAATTATTATAAACGATCTATTTATCTATGGAGCCTAATACCCGTTTCATAAACTGGTTTAAAGCTTCTTTTTCAGGAACACCATCTTTTATAGATTTTTGTACCTCTAAAGCACCATACATATTAGAAATTAGCTCTCCAATTACATCTAATTCTTCATCCTTTAATGAAGAAACATCTGTTAGCGCCTCTAGCGTTTCAATAGTTTCAAGAACGTAATCTTCATCGTTCTCTTTTATAAAACCTGTAAGGTGTTTAATTATTGGTAACTTCATATACTAGCTCTTTTAAAACGTCATATTTATTAGTCTGAACCTGATTTTTTATAGTTCCATTTTCAAAAGAAGCAAAAGTTGGTAAATTATCCACGTTTGCTAATTTTCTAGATTCTGGAAATTTTTCAGCATCAGCCAAAACAAATGTAACCGATTCATTTTCAGAAGCCTCTTTTTTAAATTTAGGCTTCATTATTCTACAATTACCACACCATGTGGCAGAAAATTGAACAACAACTTTATTATTTTTAGCTATTATTTCAGCTAAATTATCTTTTTCTAATTCTAATAACATAATCGTTTCTGTCTTTAGTTTACATGTGCCGATAGGTATTCAGCAGTACCTTTAGAGTTGGCTTGCATAGCATCTTTACCTTCTTCCCAGTTTGCTGGACAAACCTCACCTTTTTCTTGTACGTGTGTATAGGCGTCTACCAAACGGATAAACTCATTTACATTTCTACCTAATGGCATATGGTTTATTCCTTCGTGGAAAACTGTTCCTTCTTCATCAATTAAGTAAGTAGCTCTGTACGTTACATTGTCTCCTTCAACAGTAATTACACCTGTTTCGTCATTGTATGATTCTTCCGTAATATCTAAAATACCTAAAGTAGAAGCTAGGTTTCTATTACTGTCCGCTAAAATTGGGTAGGTAACACCTTCAATTCCACCGTTATCTTTTGGTGTGTTTAACCATGCAAAGTGTACTTCTGCAGTATCACAGGAAGCACCAATTACGATCGTATTTCTTTTTTCAAACTCTTTTAATGCGGCTTGAAAAGCGTGTAATTCTGTTGGACACACAAAAGTGAAATCTTTTGGATACCAGAATAATAAAACTTTTTTGTTGTTGTTTTGAGCTTCTTCTAAAACATTAAGTTTAAAAGTGTCGCCCATTTCATTCATTGCATTTACATTTAAATCTGGGAATTTTTTTCCTACAAAAGCCATTTATTATTTATTTAAGGTTTATATTTTCTTAGTACAAATATAAGCCTCATCCTAGGATGATAAGCCGTAATAAAATTTTAATTATTTATAACACAATAAGCTTTGCTTATGTGTTCTTAAAAGGAAGACTATTTAGATTTTAATTGTCTTATTTTTATAGAAAAGGCAGCAAAAAGTAACGTCATAAAGGGGCTTAGCCAGTTAAATATAGCGTAGACAAAATATTCACCAACACCAACACCTAGAACACCGGATTGATAAGCTCCACAGGTGTTCCATGGGATTAATACAGAGGTTACAGTGCCAGAATCTTCCAATGTTCTGCTTAAATTTTCTGGGGCAAGACCTTTGTCTTCATATGCTTTTTTAAACATTTTTCCAGGAATTACAAGTGCTAAATATTGGTCGCTAGCAATTGCATTTAAGCCCAAACAACTAACAACAGTACTTGTAAATAGGCCAAAGGTTGTTGTAGCAATGGCGAGTAGGGCTTTTGTTATTCTTGCAAGAGCACCAATACCATCCATTATTCCGCCAAAAACCATAGCGCATATAATTAGAAGTATAGTCCATATCATACCTTCCATACCACCTGCACTAAATAATTCATTTAGGGTTTTATTATCCGTAATGATAGCGGTATCAGTTAGGACGGAATGTGTAACAGCCATTATGTTTGAGTCTGCTAATTGTGTTAACACATCTGCTTGAAAAATTAAAGCAAATACACCAGCTAAAACAACCCCGGTTCCTAATGCGATAAGTGGTTTGGTTTTAAAAAGAATAAGGATGATGACTACAATTGGAACTATAAATAAATAAGGCGTTATGTTGAAGGTTTCCTTAATAGAAACTAATAGTCCACTAACATCAGCCGTACCTGTAGTATCTATATTTAAGCTAATGACTGCAAAAACAAGTAATGTGATTAGAATAGTAGGTATTGTGGTATATGTCATGTACTTTATATGTGTAAACAAATCTGTACCTGCCATAGCAGGAGCAAGGTTTGTTGTGTCGCTCAAAGGCGACATTTTATCCCCAAAATAGGCGCCAGATATAACTGCGCCAGCAATCATTCCAGTGGGTATACCTAGTGCTGTTCCAATGCCAATTAATGCAATACCAACGGTTGCAGATGTTGTCCAGCTACTTCCAGTGGCAATTGAAATAATAGCAGCAATAACAACAGATGCGGGTAAAAATATAGTAGGGCTTAGCACCTGTAATCCATAATATACCATAGCGGGGATGATTCCACTCACAAGCCAAGTGCCAGATAATGCGCCAACCAGCACCAATATAAAAATAGGAACCAGAACACTTTTTAGGTTTTCAAAAATTTCTTTCCCCATAATAAATAGGGTAGTTTTATTGAAAAAACCAACAATTGCAGCCACAAGCCCTCCAATTAATAATATAATCTGATTGGAATATTCGCCCATCATTTCACCAGCAGCAAAAAATATATTATAAGCTAAGAGGGCCATTAAAATGAATACCGGAATTAAGGCTTCAAAAAAATTTAATTCTATATTTTCTACAATATGCTCATTTTTAGGATCTGAAGTGCTTAAATTCTGGTTGCTCATTAAATGCCTTAGTTAGTTACTTCGTAATATTACGATTTTGACACGTTTCATGCAAATTTTCAATTTTCCGAAAGCTATTTTATATGTTACTTAGAATGTTTAAATTTTCCATACAGTTTTTCATAATGCGGTAGGTTCTTTCAATGTCGTTATCGAGACCTATTGAAAAGCGAATTAAGCCGTTAGATAAGCCCATTTCTTTTTGTTCTTCCAATGGTATTTCAGAAGAAGTAGAAGTGCCTGGGGCGCTGAATAGGGTTTTGTAAAAACCAAGACTTACTGCTAGATAGCCAAGATTACGTGCTTGCATAAGCTCCATTAGAGCATTCGCATTTTCTAAAGAACCAACATCTATGGTTAGAATACCACCGTAGCCATATTCTTGATCTATTTGATTGTTCATTTGAGCATAACTAGGGTGTGATGCTAAGCCAGGATAAACAACACGCAAACCATCATTTTCAAAATGTTGGGCAAGATACATAGCATTTTCACTGTGTTTTTTAATACGAATATGTAGTGTTCTTAAATTTTTAAGGATTGAAGCTGCGCGTAAGCTGTCTAAGGTGCTTCCTAGTAACATACCAGCGCCATTGTTTACATCCTTTAAGCTTAAACAGAATTCAGTGGTTCCACAGACAGCGCCAGCAACACAATCGCTTGTACCATTAATGAATTTTGTGAGGCTATGAATAATGATATCTGCGCCAAGTTTTGCAGGGGCAATGTTTAATGGCGAAAAGGTATTGTCTACCACCAATGGTAGGTTGTGTTTCTTCGCTAATTTAGAAAGCGCTCTAATGTCTGCGATTTCTAAAAGAGGATTACTTACAGCTTCACAATAAATCATTTTTGTATCTGGTGTAATAGCATTTTCTACGGCTTCAATAGAAGTAATGTCAACAAAAGAAGAGTTTACATTGAATTTTTTTACAAAGTTTTTTAAAAAAGCATAAGTACCGCCATAAATGGTTCGGCTGCTTACAATATGGTCACCTGCGTTACACAATTGCATAATCACTGATGTAATTGCACCCATTCCACTTGCGTATACATTAGCAGTTTCTGTTCCTTCCAGTGCGGCTAATGCTTCTCCTAAATAGAGGTTAGAAGGGGAGGAGTGTCTGGTGTATAAATAACAACCTTCTGTATTGCCTTCAAATGTATCAAACATTGTTTTTGCTGATATAAAGGTATAAGTTGAGGAATCAGAAATTGAAGGGTTAACACCTCCAAATTCTCCAAAATATTGTAAATCTAGTATGTTGTCTGATGCTTTAGAATCCATTTTTTGTAGTTTATATACACTAAATGTACATCTAAGCAGTTGTATAATCAATAAATATTAATTTATTATTAAAATAAATCTATAAATTTTCATAAATGTAGATTTAAAATCTATATTTATGAAAATTATAGTGATTTAAAGAAAATATAGAATGGTAAAATTTGATGAAACTGACAGAATGCTGCTAGCATTACTACAAGAGGATTGCAAGAAAACAACAAAGGAATATGCCTATCAATTAAATTTGTCGGTTACTGCTGTCTATGAGCGTATTAAGCGTTTAGAACGTGCTGCTGCAATTACCAAATATGTTGCATTGGTAGATAAAAAGGTAGTAAAGCGTTCTTTTATAGTGTTGTGTCATATTAAACTAATACAGCACGCCAAAGAATTTGTATTGCAGTTTGAGCGGGAAGTACAAAAATTACCAGAAGTAGTAGAATGTTATCACGTTAGCGGTGACTATGATTATATTTTAAAGGTATTGGTGTCAGATATGGATGCATATAGAGATTTTATGGTGACAAAACTTACGGTATTAAAGCATATCGGAAGTACACAAAGTACATTTGTAATCAATGAAGTAAAACATACTACGGCCATAGCTATTGGTGCGTGATGGTATTTAAAATAAGAATACTTTGCGGTGAAAAGGAAACAACGAAAAGATATGAGCGAATAGAATACTGAATACGGGTTATTTAAACCTGTATTATGTAGGTTTAATTTTATAACCACAGAAAATAATGTTAATTTTACGACTTTAATTAAAGAGAAATATATGAATTCATATGATGTTGCCATAATTGGTTCGGGACCTGGTGGATATGTTGCAGCGATACGTTGTGCACAATTAGGAATGAAAACAGCGATAATAGAAAAATATTCAACTTTAGGAGGTACATGTCTTAATGTAGGCTGTATTCCTTCCAAGGCTTTGCTAGATTCTTCGCATCATTATGAAGACGCTGTAAAACATTTTGAAGAGCACGGAATTGATATCCCAGGTGAAATTAAAGTCAACCTAGAAAAAATGATTGCACGGAAGCAATCTGTAGTAGACCAAACTACTGGAGGGATAGACTTTTTAATGAAAAAGAATAAAATAGATGTTTATGAGGGTTTAGGTGCCTTTAAAGATGCTACCCATATTGCGATAACTGGTAAAGAAATAGTAGAAATTGAAGCTAAAAATACCATTATTGCAACGGGGAGTAAGCCCGCTACATTGCCTTTTATAAAAGTAGACAAAGAGCGTGTTATCACTTCTACGGAGGCTTTAAAATTGAAAGAGATACCAAAACATTTAATTGTTATTGGCGGCGGTGTTATTGGTTTAGAGCTCGGACAAGTATACAAAAGACTAGGAGCGGAAGTTTCTGTGGTTGAGTATATGGATCGGATTATTCCGACAATGGATGCTGGATTGTCTAAAGAACTAAACAAGGTTTTAAAGAAACAAAAATTTAAAATAAATACATCACACAAAGTTAAATCTGTTGAGCGCAAAGGAGATGAAGTCATTGTTAAGGCTGATAATAAAAAAGGTGAAGAAGTAACGTTTACGGGTGATTATTGCTTGGTATCTGTTGGCCGTCACGCTTATACGGACGGATTAAATACAGAAGCTGCAGGAGTAAAATTAACGGATAGGGGCTTGGTAGATGTCAATGAACATTTACAGACATCAGCATCTAATATATATGCCATTGGTGATGTTATTAAAGGAGCTATGTTAGCACATAAAGCGGAAGAAGAAGGTGTTTTTGTTGCAGAAACTTTAGCGGGACAAAAACCACATATAGATTACAACCTAATTCCTGGAGTGGTATACACTTGGCCAGAAGTTGCTGCTGTGGGCAAAACTGAAGAGCAACTTAAGGAGGCAGGAATTGCTTACAAAACTGGACAGTTTCCAATGCGTGCGTTGGGTAGATCTAGGGCTAGTATGGATTTAGACGGATTTGTAAAAATACTTGCCGATGAAAAAACCGATGAAATCTTAGGGGTGCATATGGTCGGTGCACGTGCCGCAGATATGATTGCAGAAGCAGTTGTAGCAATGGAGTACAGAGCGAGTGCAGAAGATGTATCTAGAATGTCACATGCACACCCAACATTTACTGAAGCCATAAAAGAAGCTGCATTGGCGGCAACTGGAGACAGGGCATTGCATATATAATAATCTTATAGTTCTAATAAAAAGGAGGCTGCCTGAAAAGGCAGCCTCCTTTTTATTAGTGTACCACTATAATAATTTAGTTCTTATGAGAACCATCGCAATACGGTGGGTTACTCGTCAACTTACAGGTGCATAAGTGGCAAGTTTTATCCTCTTCTACGGCAAACCCTAAAGAGGGTGTTGCATTGTGTTTACGGTGAGAACCATCACAAAATGGTTGATTTTCGCTATGACTGCAGGTACACCAAGCGTATCGCTTGTCTTTTTCTAAATCGACCTTTATAGGAGTGTATTGTTTTTTATCGCTCATTGTTTTCAGTTAATTAGCTGTAAACATAAACCAAAAGTAAATCATCAAAAATTTAGACGTTCAATTTTTATTCAATCTAAATAGAAAACAATGATTAAAATGAGGATCTAGCTTGTAATCTTCAGTTACAAAAGCTCCTGTATTTTGCATAAATAGTGAATTTTATTCTTTGACAATATTTCCAAGCATAGAATACTTCCTTATCGTTGAGACACAAGTAAGTTTTCTGATAATTAATAAATACTCCTAGAGTTTGCATAAATAATGATACCCATTATCGGTTATGTGGGCTAATCTTGTAGTCCCCCCATAATATTTACAAGTAATATAGTGTGCTATATTTATGAAAGATGAAACTAAATACCTAATTCGAAAATTGGTGCTTCAAATCACTAAATGCTGTAGTTTAATGCTACTGATTAGTGCGGTTACCCTATTGCTGTATTTTGATGCGTTTTCTAATAATCGAATACAGTTAGAAAAAATAACACTTGCTCCTATAGCAACAAATTTTGATATTTCCTTATTGGAAAATTCCAAAGAAAATACGGTTGTAAAATACGGCTATGAGTTGTTTGAATATACACCCAAATACATTGGCCCTGAAAATGGAAAACTCAATTTGAGATATACAGGGAATAGATTGGCCTGTACCAACTGTCATTTGCAATCAGGAACCAAACCTTTTTCAGCACCACTGATTGGTGTTACCAATAGATTTCCACAGTTTAGAGGGCGAGAAAATAAAATAGGTACTATAGAAGAACGTATTAATGGCTGTATGGAGCGAAGTATGAATGGAAAAAAAATTCCTGTAGATGGAAAGGAAATGCAGGCATTTGTTGCGTATTTAGCATGGTTAAGTCGGTTTACACCAAAAGATGGAAAAGTATTTGGCCAGGGATTTGTGAAAATAAAAATTCCGAATAGGAAAGTTGACTTACAGAAAGGGAAGAAGGTTTTTAATAAGGTATGTGTTGACTGTCACGGTGCTAATGGCGAAGGCAAAAAAGTTACCGAAGGTTATGTCTATGAATACCCTCCGTTATGGGGGGCTGATTCTTATAATAATGGCGCCGGAATGAATCGTGTTATTACAGCAGCTCAGTTTATTAAGGCGAATATGCCTTTTGGAGCAACCTATACGGCTCCCGTATTAAGTGATGAAGAAGCTTATGATGTTGCCGGGTATATCAATCAACAAATAAGGCCTTTAAAACCGCAGCGAGAAAATGATTTTCCAGATCTAAAGAAAAAACCAGTGTCTACACCTTACCCTCCCTATGCCGATATGTTTACCGTTGAGCAGCATCAGTTGGGCCCCTTTCAACCTATTATGGAGTTTTACAAGCAAGCGTATAATATTGTTAAATCTAAATAAATCAATACATATGAAAACAGAAAAGAGTAATCCAAGAAGAAAATTTATGGGAGCTATGATGCTTGGCGCTACAGCAAGCACACTATCCTTATTAGCCAACCCTGTGTATGCTAATTTACTAGAGTTTGATAATCAAAAAATGGGAGATGCAGACGATTGGTTCGATAAAATTAAGGGAAAACACCGAATTGTCTATGATGGTTCCACTCCACATGATGGGTTTCCCATTATTTGGAACTGGGCATTTTATTTATCGAACAATGAAACAGGATCCAATGATAGTGATATTACTGCAATGACAGTCTTAAGACACAATGCGATTCCTTTTGCTTTAACATCAGAAATATGGAAAAAGTACAAACTTGGTGAGATTTTTGGAGTAACCGATAACGCCACAAAAGAACCATCATTGCGTAACCCATATTACCAACCTCAGGATGGCGATTTTCCAATGCCGGTCATTCAAGGCATTAAGGATATGCAGCAGCGTGGTGCTCTATTCTGTGTGTGTAATTTGGCGATATCTGTTTATAGTGGGGTTGTAGCTCAAAAAATGGGATTGGATGCTAAAAAAGTATACCAAGAATGGATAGATGCTATTCATCCAGAGATACAACTAGTACCATCTGGAGTTTGGGCACTCGGTAGAGCTCAAGAGCATGGCTGTGGCTATATTTTTGCGGGAGGGTAATTAATGAATTACGATAAAAAGAAACCTATGAAAACGTATCTAAATTTAGTATTAGCATGTCTATTTGCAACAATGACATTGGCACAGAAAAAATCGGTAAAAATTGTATTTGATGTCGCCAGTGGTAATACTGGTGTACATAAATCAGCCATTAAACATATGTAAATGATGTCAAAATCATATCCAGATTCCAAATTTGAAATGGTCATCTATAGCAAGGCTTATAAAATGGTAGTTAAGGGTAAATCAGTTGTATCCAGGGAAATGGAAGCACTTGCCAAAAACAAAAATGTAGATTTTGTAGTCTGTCATACATCTTTGAATCGGCATAAAATTAAAGCTTCTCAGTTAGTTTCCGGAGTACGGGCTGTTCCTGATGGTATTTTAGAGAACATTGAAAAGCAGGCGCAAGGTTGGGGAAATATTAAAGAAGGCATAGATACTTAAAATATGTAACCAGGCTTTGTTAGGGTCTGTAAGCGCTAATTATAGCATATGGAAACGGTGTATTTTTTTGGATATTTAGGAGCATTGTTTGTCGGAATAATTTTAGGGATTATGGGAAGTGGGGGTTCAATAATCGCAATCCCCATTTTTACCTACTTATTTCATATAAGTCCCGTGGCAACTACGGCTTATTCGCTGTTCGTTGTGGGGGTCTCGGCTTCTATAGGAGTTGTAAGAAATTGGAGAAAAGGATTGGTAGATCTAAGAGTGGCACTTGTTTTTGCGATTCCTGCCTTTCTAATGGTCTTTCTTGTTCGGAAATATATGTTGCCAATTATACCAAGAGAATTATTTACAATCAAAGATCTCATCATTACTAAAGATATGATGGTAATGGTACTCTTAGCCTTTACGATGTTATTGTGTTCACTTTCAATGCTTCGGAAAAAGAAGCTTCAGGTTGTCCTATGTGGTAGCCAATATAGATACAATTATCTTTTAATCATGTTTCAAGGTTTGCTTATAGGTTTATTTACTGGTATTTTAGGGATTGGTGGTGGATTTTTGATTATTCCTACATTGGTACTATTGATAAAACTTCCAATAAAGAAAGCTGTTGCAACGTCTTTGTTTATTATCGCAATAAAATCATTGGTAGGATTTGTGGGAGATTTAGGGAATCATAAAATAGATTGGGCCTTTCTTTTCGCATTTACACTAGTGTCTGTCTTAGGTATTTTCTTAGGGATTTACCTTTCTACTTTTATTAATGGAGAGAAATTAAAAAAACTCTTTGGTTGGATGTTATTGTTTATAGCAGTGGGTGTTTTTTATTTTGAATTCTTCTATTAATTCTAAGCGAATTGTTTATAGTCCGAACTCTTATTTTTTTAGTTTTTATCTCGCTTAAATAGTTTTAAGGCATTTTGTTTTATCCTTTTTAATGTAGCTTTTACTTTTAATTCGTATTTGTCATACAGCAGGGTGATGAGAGTACATACAATTACAAAAACTACGGCTCCAATAATTGCAGGGATAGGAGCGAGCGAATATTTAAAAAATTGGTATAGGCCTAAGCCTGTAAAACTACCATATAGAATAATAAAATGCACCACATAGATGGATAAAGTGTTTTGGCCAATTTTTAAAATACTTGTATGGGTTATATATTTTCTAAATAACATAAAAAGAGCAAAAATGAATAACACATCACCGAGATGGATAAACAAATAATTGTTAGAGTATACGGCAACTAGAAGTTCAGTAGCTGTAGCTGCGGAAATCTCATAGAAAATTCTTGAAGAGTTTAGTAACAATAACCCGATGATAGCACAAGTAATAATAGCAATTGGATATAAGTACTTATGTTCTTTATGTTTATAAAAAAGTGAAGACATAAACCCACCAAATGTAGCATAACCAAACCAAGGAATAATCGTGAAAACAGATCCGTTTGCTTTGGTTAGGTAATTTGCCAATGCATTGGGCAGGTTGGGATAGGTCCATAGTTTGTAGATGGGTTCAAATAAAAACAAAACCAAAGTCATTAGTAACAGCGTAAGCGTAAAGGCAAAAGGTTTTGTTTTATTTGTTAATACATAAAGACCAATAATACCCAATATAGAAAATCCAATACAGTGTAAAACATCAATTAAATAGAAAGATTTATAGATGTTTCCGGTTAAAATACCTAGTAAATTTGTTCTAAGCAAGTAACCAATGACTATCAATTGTATACCGCGACGTACCCCTTTTTCAACACGTGGGTTTTTTATGCCTAACTTTTTTCCCCTGATTAATAGATAGGTAAAAATAAAACCAGAAACCGTAAAGAAAACGGGAGCTGTCATTCCTCTAAAATAACGCCAAAGACTATAACTCCACAAAGTTTTATCTTTATAAACAGGCTCTAATAACCCATCTATAAAATGTCCTTGTAGCATCATTAAAATTGCCCAAGCACGCATAGCGTCAATAAAATACAATCTATAATTACTATCTTTCATTGGTAGGAAACGGCTATCTACCTGCTATACAGGTTTTTCACTAACTTTAATTTGCAAAACTAGCTAAAATGCTCGCAAATGATTCTTATTTGAAGTATTTTCGTTAAAAATAGTATTGTATGAGTAGAATTTTAGCATTTGCAGGGAGTAATTCCAGTACCTCTATAAATTATAAATTGGTAAAATACACAGCTGCCTTGTTACAAGAGCATTCGGTAGAGATGTTAGACGCAGCTACTATGGCTATTCCAATGTTTAGTGAAGATATAGAAAAAGCAGAGGGTTATCCGCAGATTATAAAAAAACTAAAGGAAACCATTTCTGGTGTGGATGCCCTTGTTATTTCTGTCAATGAACACAACAGTAGTTTGTCTAGTTTTTTTAAAAATGTAATTGATTGGTTATCGAGAATTGATCGTAATTTTTTAGCAGATAAAAAGATATTTTTGCTTTCTTCTTCTCCTGGAAAAAGGGGTGGGATGAGTGCTCGAGATACAGCAAATAATATTCTTCCAAGATTTGGGGCAGAAATTGTTGCTACTTTTTCACTGCCTTCTTTTTATGATAATTTTGCTGAAGATTCAGGAATTTTGGAAGCAGAATTAAAAGAGAAACACCAAACAGCAGTGCGTCAATTTTTAGCTAAAATATAATATAATTTGCGAAAATCGGTTTCTTTTAAGGTTGATGACCTTTTTGAGTTTAAGGCGAAGCTATTGCAGTGGAGTCAGCAATTTAACGAGGTGGTATGGCTAGATAGCAATAAGCATACAGGTAAATACAGCTCCTTTGATGCGGTATTGGCAGCTGATGCTTTAACGGCCATTGCAACCGATTCCTATAACGCTTTTGAAGATTTAAAGGTGTATCAAGCGGAAACTAAAGATTGGATTTTTGGGTATTTATCCTATGATTTAAAGAACAATATAGAGTGCTTAAAATCTGAAAATTTTGACGGACTACATTTTCCAGACCTTTATTTTTTTCAACCGAAGAAGATTATTCAAATCATTGATCGTGAAGTGCATTTCTTGTACTTACGTATGGTTGATAATGAAATTGAACTAGATTATAAGGAAATTTGCGGCTTGGATCTAAAAATGGATAAAGGACAAGGGGCAAGAACCCCCATTCCTATTAAAATGAGAATCTTTAAAGATGAGTATTTTTATAGGCTAGGTAAAATGTTGGAAAGAATTCATAGGGGAGATATTTACGAAGCTAATTTTTGCCAAGAGTTTTATGCCGAAGGCGTAGAAGTAAACCCACTACAGACCTATTTAGAATTAAATAGCATATCTGAACCTCCTTTTGCTGTTTTTTTAAAACTAAGCGACAAGTATTTGATGTCTGCTTCTCCTGAGCGGTATATTAAAAAGGAAGGCATAAAGGTAATTTCCCAACCCATTAAAGGAACAGCTAAACGTTCGTTAGATGTTGAGGAAGACGAAAAATTAAGGCTGTCATTAGAACAAGATGAAAAGGAACGGGCTGAAAATATAATGATTGTAGATCTTGTTCGAAACGATCTATCAAAAAGTGCAGAAAAAAGTAGTGTTGTTGTTGAGGAACTATGTAAAGCATATACTTTTAAGCAAGTACATCAAATGATTTCTACTGTTACTTCAATAGTGTCTACCAATAAAAATCCTGTTGATATTGTACGGGAAACTTTTCCTATGGGAAGTATGACGGGTGCTCCTAAAATTTCTGCAATGCGAATAATTGAAGAATTAGAAGCTACAAAAAGAGGATTGTATAGTGGTGCAGTTGGTTACTTTACACCTGATAATAATTTCGATTTTAATGTGGTAATCCGTAGTATTTTGTACAATGTCACTGAAAAATATGTATCCTTTTCCGTTGGTGGAGCAATAACAGCAAGATCAATACCCGAAAGGGAGTATGAGGAGTGTTTGCTAAAAGCAAAAGCAATGCGCCAAGTATTAGAAGGTAAAGTGTCATAGTTTATATACATTTGTATTGTGCTACAAGAATTTAAAAACCATATTAAAACCAATTTTCCAGCATTATTGCAAAAGCCTTTTTTATTGGCATGTAGTGGGGGTATAGATAGTGTTGTTTTGGCGCATTTGTGCGCTCAAAACAATATGAATTTTGCATTGGCACATTGCAATTTTAAATTGCGTGGAAAAGCTAGTGACCAAGATGAAGAATTTATTAAAGATCTAGCCTCAGATTTGAATAAAAATTTTTATGTAACTTCTTTTGATACTACTAATTATATAAAATCAAATAAAGTATCTCTTCAAATAGCGGCAAGAGAACTCAGGTACAAATGGTTTGCTGAATTAATAACTCAAAAAGGCTTTACAACTGTACTTACTGCACATCAGGCAGATGATAATTTAGAGACTTTTTTTATAAATCTTTCTAGAGGAACTGGAGTGGATGGTTTAACAGGGATTCCTGCAAAAACCAATATTGCTACTAGACCATTGTTACCATTTACCAGAGTGAAAATTCTAGCATATGCAACGAAAGAAAATGTGAAATGGAGAGAAGATAGTACCAATGTGGAAACTAAATATTTAAGAAACAAAATTCGGCACAACATAGTGCCGCTTTTAAAGGAATTACATCCAACTTTTTTACAGAATTTTGAAAACACACAAAAGTACCTACAACAAACTGCTGTTTTGGCAGAAAATCACATCAAACAAATACAAGAACAGCTGTTTGTGCAAAAAGGTGAAGTCGTAGAGATTTCGATAACTGCCTTGCAACAATACGTACCCACGAACAGTTATGTCTACGCCTTGTTTAAGGAATACGGTTTTACGGAATGGGAAGATGTCTTAGGTTTGTTATCTGCAATAAGCGGTAAAGAAGTGCATTCTAAAACACATCGATTGTTGAAAGATAGAGATGTTTTATTGTTGAAGAGAATAGAAGAAATTCCGTCCATATCTTATGACATAGGCCCAGATGAAACGTCAATCATGAGTCCTATTAACTTAAAAATTGAAGAGGTATCTGTAGTTGGAGCTGTTTCAACACATAGTATTTATGTAGATAAAGACAAGTTGGAGTTTCCATTGCAACTAAGAAAGAAGAGGGAAGGAGATGTTTTTTATCCATTTGGATTAAAAGGAAAGAAAAAACTTAGCAAGTTTTTTAAGGATGAAAAAATAGATGTTATTTCTAAAGAAGCACAGTGGTTACTTTGTTCTGGAGATAAAATTGTTTGGGTTGTAGGGAGGCGTGCAGACGATAGGTTTAAAGTACATCCTATTACTACGAAGGTGTTGAAAATCAAATTATTAAAATAAAAATACCCAATTCACTTTTATTGAGGTGAGAGGTGTTTGGGTTTTCTTTTAAAATTTAATTCTAACTTTATAAAATAGTATCAGCAAATATGCGTCGATTAAAATTAATTTTAAAAATAGGAGTTCCAATTTTGGGGTTGTTTATCCTAGGAGTTAGTATTTTTTTATACTCCCTTACACCTAATTATGAAGGGGAAAGATTTTTAAACCAATTGTCAGATAATGTACAAGTTTACTATGATGATTACGGGATTCCTCATATATATGCTCTTAGTGAAAAAGATGCCTTGCGTACGTTAGGTTATGTACAAGCGCAAGATAGGCTTTGGCAAATGGAGTTGCTTAGGCGTATTAGCGCAGGTGAGCTATCCGAGGTTTTTGGAGAAGAGTTGTTAGAAACAGATAAGCTATTTTTGGCATTAGGAATTGATGACTATTCTAAGAAAACAGTTAAAGACTTAGATTTAAATAGTGATTATGTACAGCTGGCTGAAGCATATTTAGACGGAATTAATCAGTTTATAGAAGAAGGACCAACACCATTAGAGTTTTATCTTACAGGGATAGAAAAGCGTCCTTTTGTTTTAAAAGATGTGTATAATACCATTGGGTATATGGCTTTTAGTTTTGCTATGGCACATAAAACAGATCCATTACTTACAAGTATTAAAGGTAAGTTGGGAGAAGCCTACCTTCAAGATTTGTCAATAGGAACAACGGCTAACTCAACCTTGATAAAAAATTACAATTCCCTTACGGATTCTACCCATTTTAGTTTGTCAACGTCACTTTATAAAGCATTGGCGAAATTACCCTTACCGCAGTTTGAGGGGAGTAATAGTTGGGTAATAGCACCTGGTAAAACAAAAAATGACAAGGTTATTTTAGCAAATGATCCGCATATTGGTTTTGCACAGCCTTCTGTTTGGTATGAAGCCCATATAAGTACCCCAACCTATAAAAAATACGGGTATCATTTAGCCGGAATGCCCTATCCTTTGTTAGCACACAATAGGCAGTTGGCATATGGGATTACGATGTTTGAAAATGATGATGTTGATTTTTATTACGAAGAAACAAATCCAGATAATCCGGTTAGTTACAAAACAGAGAACGGCTGGGAAGACTATTCCTATATAGAAAAAACAATAAAAGTAAAAGGAGAAGATGATGTGAAATTCACGATTAAATCAACGCGGCATGGCGCTATTTTAAACGATGTCCTTGAGGGTATAACGGATGAAAAATCAGTTGCAATTTCTTGGATATATACGAAACTAGAGAATAAATTACTCAGTGCGTTGTATGGCATATCGCATTCAGAGACACAGCGTACATTTAAAAGTCATTTGGCCGACATCCATGCGCCTGGTTTAAATATTATGTATGGAGACGCAGAAGGCAATATAGCTTGGTGGGCTACTGCTAAATTATATGAAATGCCCGATAGTACAAATACCAAATTTATATTGAATGGTAGTGATGGTAAGCAAGATCGTATTGGTTATTTAGATTTTTCACAAAATCCACAGGCTGAAAACCCTCCTTGGAATTATGTGTATTCTGCCAATAATCAACCTGATTCTATTGCCGGTAAGTTTTATCCTGGTTATTATTTACCACAAAATAGAGCAAAACGTATTGTTAGTTTGTTAGAGCCTAAGTCCGATTGGGATTTAGAATCTACGAGCAAAATGATTACAGATGTTACATCTTCGATGAATCCTTCTATAGCAATAAACATGTCTAAAGATATAGATATCTCTAATTTAGAAGATGCGCATATTAAATTACTAGATGCGTTAGGTAAATGGAAAGGAGAGGCAGAAGTCACAAGTGTGGAGCCTACGATTTTTCATCGCTGGGTGTTTTATATGTTGGAGTATACGTTTAAAGACGAATTGGGTGATGCTCTTTTTGGTCAATTATTAAACACACATTTTCATAAACGTTTGCTGGCACCCCTTGTAGGAAATGAAAATTCTATTTGGTGGGACAACATAGAAACAACAGCGATTGTAGAAACCCAAAAAAGTATACTACAGGAATCGTTTGAAAAAGCAATTCAATCATTAACAAATGAATTTGGGAGTAATGTATCTAACTGGACATGGGGAAAGGTACATACTTTAGAGCATAAACACCCATTAGGGGAGGTGCAAGCCCTTCGAAAATATTTTAATGTAGGTCCTTTTTCAGTAAATGGAACACGAGAAGTTATTAATAATATGGCATTTACCTATGATGAAACAGGAGCGTATAGGGTTACATCAGGACCATCAACACGAAGAGTCATAGATTTTTCTGATATAGAAAATAGCATTAGCATTCTACCGACAGGTCAGTCTGGGAATCCGTTTAGTTCTCATTATGATGATCAGGCAAAAATGTTTGTCAATGGCGAATTTCGAAAAATGATGATGAACAAAGAAGAAATTATAAAGACCAAAAAATCTTTGCTTACTTTTAGGGTTAAGCCTGCAAAGAAGTGATAATAAAGAATCAATATGCTTACAAAAATTTACGGTAGTGCTGTTTTTGGAGTAGAAGCCACCACGATAATTGTGGAGGTTAATATTGATAAGGGTATTGGATATCATTTGGTGGGTTTGCCGGATAATGCGATTAAAGAAAGTAACTACCGTATTGCCGCGGCACTACAAAATAACGGTTATAAAATTCCAGGAAAAAAGATTACCATTAATATGGCGCCAGCCGATATGCGGAAAGAAGGTTCTGCGTACGATTTAACATTGGCTTTGGGTATTTTAAGCGCTTCTAATCAGATTAAGTCCGCCAATATAGACAAGTATATCATTATGGGTGAAATCTCATTAGACGGAAGTTTGCAACCTATTAAAGGCGCATTACCCATCGCTATAAAAGCTAAGGAAGAAGGGTTTACTGGTTTTATCTTGCCCAAGGAGAATGCACGTGAAGCGGCTATTGTAAGCGACTTAAAGGTATATGGCGTAGCGAATATTACAGAGGTGATCAATTTCTTTGACAAAGGCACAACTTTGGAGGAAACAATAATTGATACCCGAGCAGAGTTTTATAAAAGTTTGGATTTTCCGGAATTCGATTTTTCGGATGTTAAAGGCCAGGAAAGTATAAAGCGCTGTATGGAAATTGCAGCGGCAGGCGGACACAATATTATCTTAATAGGTCCGCCAGGCGCAGGAAAAACAATGTTGGCCAAGAGATTGCCGTCCATTTTACCCCCTATGACCTTGCATGAGGCTTTGGAGACTACCAAAATACACAGTGTGGTGGGGAAAATTAAGAACATGGGGCTCATGAATCAACGGCCGTTTCGCAGTCCGCATCACACCATTTCAGATGTAGCTTTAGTTGGCGGTGGAGCCTATCCACAGCCGGGTGAAATATCATTATCGCACAACGGGGTTTTGTTTTTAGATGAGTTGCCAGAGTTTAAACGAGGCGTTTTAGAGGTGATGCGCCAACCCTTGGAAGACAGAGAAGTAACAATTTCTAGAGCACGCTTTACGGTAACCTATCCCAGTAGTTTTATGTTGGTGGCCAGTATGAATCCTAGTCCCAGTGGCTATTTTAATGATCCAGATGCTCCTGTTACCTCTTCTCCTGCTGAAATGCAACGGTATTTAAGCAAGGTCTCAGGGCCGTTGTTAGACAGGATTGATATTCATATAGAAGTAACCCCCGTTCCTTTTGAAAAGCTTTCAGACGAGCGCAAGGGCGAGAGTAGTGTAGACATTCGCAAGCGAGTAACGGCAGCAAGAGAATTGCAAACGATCCGGTTTACGGAATTGGAGAATATTCATTACAATGCCCAAATGAGTACAAAACAAATTCGCTTGTACTGTAAGTTAGATGAGGCTTCTAAGATCTTGTTAAAAAATGCGATGGAGCGACTAAACCTTTCGGCTAGAGCCTACGACCGGATTTTAAAAGTAGCACGGACCATAGCAGATTTAGATGGGGCCCAACATATTGTTGGCGATCATATTTCGGAGGCTATACAATACCGAAGCTTGGATAGAGAAGGTTGGTTGGGATAATTGTAGGTGTTTATGAGATACCTCCATTATGGAGGGTAGAGGAGTAGACGAACATCCATTTTAGTGGATAAAAGCAATAGCGTGGTATATAGGGAGTAATCTTGGTAGGGGGGTATTTTATAGATAAAAGTTGTGGTTTGGGGTAGATTGAGATTTATTTCAATGAACTTTTATGTGCTATTTATTAAATTTGTGCAACGGTTACAATTGTTGTGTGAAGTTTTAAGGACTTTAAAGAAAGGTTATGTTAGTTTAATCGAATACTACAAACGATAAGTTTCATTATCGAACCGCCGCATACGAGACCCGTATGTGCGGTGGTGTGAGGGGTGCACTCCGTCATTTGTTGGCGGAGCCATCCACTCGATTAGCTGTTGCCTTTTATTCATTTTTCAACTGGGTTAGGTCGGTCAACTTCACTCCATCATATTTCCACAAATATCCTTTTCTGCCACCAAACCACAAATTTCCATCTTTATCTTCTAGGATTGTTCTTATCGAAATTCCTGATAATTTGTCTAAAGATTTGAAGCTCCCATTTTCAAAATAGCAAAGAGCTTCTCTGTCGCTACCAAACCAAACTTTTCCGTCTGAACTTTGGAATATAACGGTAACATTATTACTGCACAAACCACTGCTTTCATTAAAGTTTCTAAAGTTTTTTCCATCAAACTTATCCAATCCACCATTTCGATTTCCATTTGTTCCTATCCAAATATTCCCTTCTAGGTCTTGATAGAGATAGCGCACCATATTGTCACTTAATCCACTTCCCGTTTTGAACTCTTGGAATGTTTCGCCATCGTATTTCGTTATTCCGCCATTACTCATTGAAGCAAACCAAATGTTTCCATTTTTCTCCTGTATAATGTTTTGTATGACATTGTGATGAAGACTATCTTCATATTTTCTGCCTTTCTCAGCCAATATGTTTTGAAATGTTGTTCCGTCATATTTGTAAGCACCACCACCTGAAGTTCCAATCCAAAATATTCCATTTTTGTCTTGAATTATTGAATTTGCTTGGTTTGGGTTGACTGTTGGGTAGATGTTTTTGTACCATTCGCTGCTTGTGTCAACATAGGGAAGTGAAATTTGAGTAAATATTTTGCCATCGTATTTGCACAAACCTTTATTTGTTGCTAGCCAAATTATTCCTTTGTTATCTTCAATAATGTCCCATATTTGGTTAGTGCAAAGTCCATCATCTTCATTAAAATTTGAGAATTTTTCGCCATTAAATCTATATATTCCTTCGGTTGTTGTCCCAAACCATAGGTCTCCATTTTTGTCTATTAAACTGCTTGTAACAATGTCAGCACTCGTATAAGTTTTAGGTTCTTTTAATTCAACAGTTTTCCGTTTCTGTCCGTCACAAGAAAAGAATAGAAGTAAAGTTATTGTAGAAATCAGAAAGTTCATTATTCTCTTTTTGTTGTTTTAGTTGTTCGTTAAGGCACTTAGTTTACAAAGTTAAAGTCACATCCTTTACACTAGATTCTGACTTAATCTAATTGATACTTGTTTATCTCTTATCTTTTTTTCGTTAAAATAACCTAAAAATACATTTCTATAAAACACTTTCCAAATTCCATTGCCAAGTTCTTCAATTGCAACGTGTTTACCTTTTAAAGCTGCGGATACATATACCCAATAATAAGATTTCCATCTCACAGCTCCACTTTCTGTTACTTTGAGTATTTTATACTTCGTGTCATACTCAAAGTTAGGTATTCTTTCGGGGAAGGGTCTAGTAGAGAAATTATGTATATCAGCAGGTGTTTTCATATCTAAGGCTTCATGTGGTCTTACGTTATTATATTGTTTTACAAAGTGATTTAAACGTCTTTGTTGCGCCTTCAAATCAACTGCTGAAGGTTTTGCACAAGCAGCCTTTAAATCACGGTGCATTCGCTCGTGTCGTCCATTTTGGTCTGGGCGTGCAGGGTCGGAATAAACAGGGTCAATTCCCAATTCAATAAACCAATAAGATAGCCTGGTATATCTTTGAATGGCAGCTACAGATCCAAAGGGACTACCGTTGTCTGTATGTATTTGTTTAGGGATGCCATATTTTCTAAAAACCTTTGTAAACTCTTGCTTAACAGAGATAAAGTTCTCTTTGTAATAGTAATTCTTCCACTTGTCCAATTAAGGGTGTTTTTATCAACTTATTAGGTTCATTGATAATTCCTTTTAGAAGTTTTTTAGCAATTCGAGGGCTTACTTTCTTTTCATAATAATCGTGAATTTCGTCAAGTTGTGTTTCAGCAAATTCAGACCAAATAATTTTCAAAGTCATTATTCGTATTTGGCTAAAAGATCAGAACTGCTTTTAAATCGATTGTTTCGAAAGTCAGATTCCGATTTGCCAATTCTTTTGTTCAATTCATCTTGAGTCATAGGTTCAAATATTCGCTCATCAGAAGCCTTTTTTTCTTTTCTCAAAATTTTTTCGAGACGTGAAACAGCTTCTTCACTCTGAAGTTTTAAAAATTCTTGTACAAATTCTATTTTTCGAGCTTCTAAATTCATTTTATTGAGCTTTTTATCAAAGATACAAAATGATCAATTTAATCCTCTAATTTTCTTGAATTGGGGAATTTAGCAGCTTGTTTCCAGCGGTTTATGCACTGAAGATTACCAAAACCGTATTTGGGTAGATGTCGCAGGAATCGAGGGAAAGAAGATGTCCTTACCAGGAGGGCGGGGCGTTAAGAAAATCTTTTGAAGACATTTTTAGCGAACAAGCCAGCTGGCGTATGGCAAAGGTTACGTGTAACTATAGGTGGAAGTCAGCCGAGGTCATAGTACCCACGAGAAACGAGTTGCATAAAACAGTATAGGTCTCACAAGTGGGGAAGGACCGAACGCAATCCTTCTGGAAATTACGATGGGAGCATTGATTTTCGTTAATTGGGTGACCGATTCCCAAGAAAATCTGTAGCCTTTTGAAAAAGTACAGAATAGTTTCGATTGGTGTAAAGAGCGATTGAAAAGATGGATTGCGAACCGCCGTATACGAGACCCGTATGTACGGTGGTGTGAGGGGTGCACTCCGTCATTTGATGGCGGAGCCATCCACTCGATTGTAGCAAGTTATTTATAGTTCAAGTTTTCAGGTCTTTTTTCTACTTCAACATTGTGACCTGGAAATCCTTTTAAATCGGCTGTTAAATTATCATCATAAGTCAAACATAGTTTTCTGTTTGAAATTAATACACATACAATATGAATATGGTCCTCTATATTAGATAGTAAGCTTTTTTCTATTTTTTTGGAAAAATGCTGATTTTTGAACTCCTCAATTTCAGTTTTGGTCTTTTTCTGTAACCTACCCTGAATCTGTAATCGACTTATTATTGATGGAATAGCATTTGGTTTAGAACAATCTCTAGAAGATTTCAAATACTCTACTAAAAGTTTTTGTGAAACGACTAAATTGGCATAATCCAAAAGTTTTTCAGGCTCTTTTTCGACTAGTTCTTCATCATATTCGTTTATCCATTGAATTAACTCTTTATAATGAGGGTCTATTGGCGTTGCAAAATTCTTAGCTACGTTATTATCGATAAATATATCCTTCATTACTCAGCTTCAATTGCAATATTCATAACATCAAGCATATAGGTTTCAAAGAAACTCTTTGGTGCATTTTTTATTTGTCCGTTCTTTAGCAACTTCAAATTGTAATGCTTTGCTTTCACACCGTTATTATCAATGTAGTACGTCTTAACATCTTCCTCTGAAATATCTTTTTTCGCAATTGCCAATCTTAACCTATTTATTAAATATTCGCTGTGTGTTTCAATTATATATCTTTTATTCTCCTTAGTTATTCTATTAACCAAATAATCTCCAAATTGAGCTTGAACTCTTGGATGTAAATGAATCTCTGGTTGAGCAATAAATAGTGTAGACCTATTGCCTAATTGTAAGTCAGCTACTATAATTGGCAGAAATTGACTTATTCCAAATCCCACATCACTTAAAGAAGACCAAACACCATTAGCTTTTGTTCTGATTAAAATCTCAAATCTTCCACCATCAAGTCTTTTAGATTTGATTTCGTGAAGTAATCCTAAGTCTTTAAGAATAGATATTAATTCTTTATATTCTGACGACTTTTTAGTTTCCCAAGCAATTATTTGGTCTTCATAATTTTCGCCAAATTTCCCAACTTTTAAGTCTTTTTTAGAAGTTTCATAATAAGTTCTTTCAGGGAATAGTCTAAATGAACTTATATAATTGATTTTATCATCAAATCTGTTAAACATTGATGTTATAGAAGATTTAAATGAATTTAAATAATAAAACTGTTCATTTCTCAAAGTTTCTTCCAATTCATTGAAATCAGAGAACCTGAATTCAATTTTAGTCTTAAGCTTTCCAAACTTATCCTTAATTCTTTCTTCTCCCTTTTTTTCAGTTTTAATAGAGCTTTCAACAATTTCCATTATTTTTTTTATCATTTCAGGCGACCTAGCATAGCTATTTGGGTCTTTATCCATAAAGTATTCAAACTTTAAGTTATATTTTCTAACCTTTTCAATTTCTAAGCTAAAAACATCTGATTCAGCATATAGTTTTTCAAGAACTGGAAGATTTCTAATTTTATCATTGCTCCAATAAGTTGTAACTTTTTGCTTTTCATCATTATCCTCAAATTCGAGTTTGATTAACTTAGATTTATCGTGATTATGAACTATTTCTTCAAAATCACCCATTTTTATGTATTTACCATTGGGTGAAAATTGAAAAGGAAATTCTCTTGACTGAATAGCTCCTAATATGCTGTATAGTAAAGAACTTTTTCCACTACTATTCGCTCCAGTTATTAAAGTTATTTTTGAGGTGTCAAATTCTATTTTGTCATAGCATTTGAAGTTTTCAATATTTACTTTATTTATCATTTATTCGGTTTTTTTTTAATTTGCTACAACGTACGGATATATGTATGTATACGGCTATTCCTTTTTTATGGGTGAATATACACAAATAAATTTATTAGAAAAATGTTGAAGATGTATGTTCTTGAGCATAATTAATTAGGCTTGAAAGACAAATTATTAATGTTAACAAGATTTTTTTCATAATTGTAGGTAATATACAGGTAATAGTATATATACTGTTATTTCTATGTTTAATCTAATATAAGTAAAAGTAATCCTAGGATTGAAATGGTTGGTGTGGTTTTTCCTGAGATAGCATCTGTATGTTGTAAATTAGTTCTTTGTTGACAAAAGTTTATATTTCTATTGGCTACAATTGTTGTCTTTAATATCTTGTAGCGTAGGGTTGAAGCTATTGGAGGTAATATTAAAGTTTCCACTATTTCCATTATTACCGATAAGTGGCCTGATTCCACAAAGGTTATTTAATGCGGTATTAGAAGATATCGATAAAGAACCTGTAGAAGTTAAACTGCTTAATCCATTAATATTCACTAAAGAATTATTATTCATAATAATTAAACTTTGTCCAATAGATTCTAAATTGCTTAAGCCATCTAGATTTTCTAAAAGAGCATTACTATTTATATTTAAATAATATCCAATAGATTTAAGATTATTAAGCCCACTAATAGTAGTTAAACTATTATTATTGTATATAAATAAATAGTGTTCAATAGCGGTTAGATTGTTTAAACCATCAAGGCTCGCTAACGCATCATTTTCCTGTATGTCTACATACTCTCCAATAGTGGTTAGCTTATTTAAACCTTCTAGATTAATTAAAGCTTTATTAAGATTTATAATGAGCTTTCCTCCAAGGGAATTCAAATTACCTAAACCTATCAGATTAGTTAAACCAGTAGTATTGTATATACCTAAATCTCCAGTAATAGAATGAAGACTACTTAGGCCTTCAAGATTAGTGATATTAGATCCACTTATATAAACACCACCGCCCTCAACTTTGGAATAACCTCTTTCTTCAATATAATCTATGTGCTCTTGCGTTGTAATCGTGGTAGAACCGTAAAGAACAAGTTCACTGGTAGTAAAACTTAATTCATTACCATACCCAGTTCCAGCTTCATTAGTAGCATAAGATTTAAGGAAATAGGTTGTGTTTGGTCTAAGATTAGATAAGAAACTTGTAAAACTCGCTGTTCCTGAACTATCTACGGTAAAATCATCACTAATTGTTGGGTTTGATAATGTGCTCCAACAAACACCATTTGCAGTTATATTTCCTCCTCCATTATTTGTAAGGTTACCGCCACTTGTAGCTCTGTTGGGAGTGATTTCAGTAATTGGTAATGTAGTTAGTACAGGGATTCTCTTTGATGTTGTGAAACTTAACTCATTGCCATAAACTGTACCCACACTATTAGTTGCATACGACCTTAGATAATAGGTGGTATTTTCAGATAAATTGGTTAGTTGGCTAGTGAAACTACCAGTTCCTGTTCCATCATTTGTATGGGAATCAGTTGTTGTTGGACTTGTTGAAGTGCTCCAACATACCCCTTTTGCGGTTACATTTGCTCCTCCGTTTTCTGTAATTTTTCCACCACTTATTGCTTTAGTTCCTGTAATATTTGTTAGTTCAGTTGTTGTGATTGTAGGTAAAGCAAGAGTTGAAAAAGTAAGTTGGTTGCCATAAACTGTACCCACACTATTAGTTGCATATGACCTTATAAAATAGGTGGTATTTTCAGATAAATTGGTTAGTTGGCTAGTGAAACTACCAGTTCCTGTTCCATCATTTGTATGGGAATCAGTTGTTGTTGGACTTGTTGAAGTGCTCCAACATACCCCTTTTGCGGTTACATTTGCTCCTCCGTTTTCTGTAATTTTTCCACCACTTATTGCTTTAGTTCCTGTAATATTTGTTAGTTCAGTTGTTGTGATTGTAGGTATAACTTTCACAATGGTTTCATTTTTATCACAACCTAAAAGGGTAAAAATAAAAGATAGTAGAACTAAAGGTTTTTTCATAGTTATAATTTTTGCCAACATGCGGATAGTTGTATGTGCAATGTTCTTTCCATATTATGGGCTAATATAAGTAATCAAATACAAAACTATGCCCCCTAAATTAAAATTTGAAGGGAACTATAACCACGTTTTTGGGCTAATATTAGCTATTATATTATTGCCTACAGAAGGTTGTGGTGCTTTTGCAAGCTTGTATTTCAGAAGTCATACAATATAGAAGCTTGGATAGAGAAGGTTGATTGGGGTGATTGGGGTTTTTAAAAGAGCACTACTTGTTGCTGCTTTTTAAAAAGTTTGTTGTTTATTGTTGCCTCCTATGTTAAACTCTAAAAATAAACGATGCATGGCGAATCTTGAAGTGGTACATGAGAACAAGGATTTTATAGTCATCAACAAGCATGCAGGACGCATCAGTGAAAAGAGTCCCTTCGAGGATAATACAGTTGAAGATCAGGTTTTTAATCACCTTTTAAAAGTCAAACCGAAGCCGTATGTTGGGGTGATACACAGATTAGATCGGGTAACCAGTGGGGTGTTGCTTTTTGCAAAGAAAAAAAGCATACTGGTAAAATTCAATGCGTTGTTTAGCAGTCGGCACGTACAAAAAACCTATTTGGCTATTGTTGCCATTAAGCCGCCAAAGGATAAAGGACAGTTGGATCATTTTCTTATAAAAAATAGGCTCGAAAAAAAGGCTGAAATAGTGCAGTCTAAATCCAAAGACTCCTTAGCTTGTAATTTATCCTATGAACTTATAGGTAAAAATGATTTTGGATATCTTTTAAAGGTACAACCAAAAACAGGGCGTTTTCACCAAATTAGAGCGCAATTGGCCTATATAGGGCTCCCGATAGTAGGGGATGGAAAATATGGCTCCAATAAAAAATACCTCCCATTGTCTGTTTGTCTGCATGCATGGAAAATAACGTATCAGGACTCGGTTTCTAAGGAGAATATCAGCTTTGAGGCAGCATTACCAAAAAATGATTTTTGGTCTTTTAAATCAATCTAAGTATTGTGACTAACCAGGATTGAATTTTACACTGTATAATTATACTTCTAAATATTGAGTTGAACATAGGGGTATTATGGCTTGATATCTTCCAGTAAACCACAATTGCATGCTGAACACCATCAATCAAAACCTAACATCAAAACCCTTCAAAAACGCCCAAACCAAAAAGGGCAAAGTCGTATTTAGCGGGATCGTTAGCGTCTAACTTGCGCAGACTTTTGTCTAATTCAGCCAAAGCCTTGGCGTCATTTTGTTTTCGTTTTAGCAAGCCTAATTTACGGGCCACATTGCCGGAGTGTACATCTAAGGGACATGAGAGTAGAGTAGTAGGTATGGTTTTCCATATCCCAAAATCAACTCCGGTAGCAGCATCACGTACCATCCAGCGTAAAAACATATTGATGCGTTTGGCAGCAGATCCTTTTAATGGGTCAGATACATGTTTGGTAGTACGTTTGGGGTGTGGAATTTCAAAGAACACAGCCTTAAATTTAGAAATGGCCGTTTGTAAATTATCCGTTTCGGTATGTTTGGCAAAAACAGCTTCTAATCCGTTATGATGGGTATAGATATTTTGGAGGCTTTTGACAAAAAAAGACAAATCGGTTTCATTAAAGGTTCGGTGTACAAATCCTTGAAACCTGTCCAAATCGTCATCGGAATGGTGGAGTATAAAGTCGTGAGGCGCATGATCCATCAGTTCCATCATCCGGGAGGCATTCGTAATAATGCTTTTGCGATTTCCCCAAGCGATGGTTGCTGTTAGAAAGGCGGCAATTTCAACATCTTCCTTTTTTGTAAATGCATGCGGAATTTGTATGGGGTCTGTTGTAATAAACTCCGGGTTGTTGTATTGTATTACTTTTATATCTAAAAACTCTTTCAATTCTGTCTTTGTCATTCTAAAGGGATATCTAATAGTTTAGCAGCTAAGAGCGGCATAAATAATAGTAAGTTGTGACAAGCATGCAGTAGGATGGACCAACCCAACCCAAATTTTATACGAATAAAGGAAGCGAAAGCGCCTAAAACTAGTTGTGGAGCTACTAAAAATGGTGCTAAAATTAGGATGGTGGGTGTAATTTCAAAATTGGATATATGTACAGCACCAAATAGGATAATGGAGGTGTATAAGGCTAATTTAAAGTATTTCGAATTTTTAAAGAACACTAAAGGGCCTCTAAAAATAAACTCTTCAAACAGGGGAGCGGCAATAATGGCCATTAACCCCAATAAGGGTAATCCCATTTCATCCATGGCTTTGCTTAATGCGTGCTCATTGGGATCTACTATTCCAAACGACTCCCAAATGGTGTTAAAAACTACAATGCCAATACCAAAGGCTAGGCCTAAGAATAGTAATTTGGCAAAAACAGTAAGTCGATAGTGAATAGCTGTGTTTTCATCTTTTTGATACACAGGATTTTTTAAAAAATAATAAACTTCTTTTAGCATCCCTAGCTTGTAATTTGTCCGTCTACCATAACTAATTTACGATCTGCCATATCAGCAAGTTCTTGGTTGTGGGTTACAATAACAAATGTTTGTCCAAATTCATCTCGAAGCTTAAAAAATAATTGATGTAGGTTGTCTGCACTTTCTGAATCTAGATTTCCACTAGGCTCATCAGCAAAAATTATAGATGGATTATTAATTAAGGCGCGTGCCACGGCAACACGTTGTTGTTCCCCTCCAGAAAGTTCATTGGGTTTGTGCTGGTGCCTTTTTTCAAGGCCTAAGAAATTTAAAAGTTCCTTGGCTCTTTTTTCAGCCTCGGCTCTTGGCGTCTTTTTTATAAATGCTGGAATGCAAACATTTTCTAATGCAGTAAATTCTGGTAGTAATTGATGGAACTGAAAAATAAAACCAATATAATTGTTTCTGAATTTAGCTAATTCTTTGTCTTTTAGTTTTGTAATGTCTGTATTGTTAATCAATAGTTCACTATTAGATGTCGCTGAAATGGCATCCAACGTTCCTAAAATTTGCAATAAAGTGGTCTTGCCAGCGCCAGAAGATCCTACAATAGAAACAATTTCTTTTTCTTGAATATGGACGTCTACTCCCTTAAGAACTTGTAAATCTCCGTAGAATTTTTGTATGTTTTTGGCTTTTATCATCTATCTTATATTTTCACGGTTGAAAGTAATCATTAGCAATGATACTGCAAAAATAAATAAAAGAAAGGCCACTTCTTTATTCTATTTTTATTCCTATTTTTGAAATAGAAGTTGCCGTGTATATAGATGTTAATTAAGAATCTGTTTTGTAGTCTGTTACAGATTGCTAGAGTAAATCAATAGTAAATATGTCATTTTATAAAAATTTTGAAGAATATAATTTAAAAGCTACGGACGACGTAAAAGAAAAATATTCAAAAATAATAGAGGGTGTAGGTGAAGATATCGATAGGGAAGGATTGGTAAAAACGCCTGAAAGAGCAGCAAAAGCAATGATGTTTCTAACACAAGGGTACCAACAAGACCCTGTGGAAATACTAAAAGGAGCCATGTTTAAGGAGGATTATGACGATATGGTCATTATAAAAGATATTGAGTTGTACTCCTTATGTGAGCACCATATGCTTCCTTTTTTTGGCAAAGCACATGTCGCTTATATTCCAAACGGACATATTGTTGGGCTAAGTAAAATACCTAGAGTGGTCGATGTTTTTGCGAGGAGGTTGCAAGTGCAAGAACGACTAACTCATGATATTCTAGAATGCTTAAATAATACCTTAAAACCAAAAGGGGTTGCAGTTGTAATTGAGGCATCGCACATGTGTATGATGATGCGTGGGGTTCAAAAACAGAACTCTGTTACCACGACCTCGGGATTTAGAGGGCAGTTTGAAAAACAAGAAACACGCAATGAGTTTTTAAAGCTAATAAGTTCTAATTTGTCATAGATGTGGCATTCATTTTGCAGATTGGTTGAAGAATACTAATTTTAAACCGTATGATGACTAAAAAAAATACAAAAATAAGGGATTTATTTCTTGGGCTTCTGTTTGATGCTGTAGGAATGCTATCCTATACTGTATTGGGGCTAGGGGAGTTTTCAGATGTTATTTGGGCGCCTTTAGCTGCGTGGCTAATGACTAGAATGTATAAAGGTAAGATAGGGCAAGCTGCTGCTATGGTTGCTTTTGCGGAAGAATTAATTCCTGGAACAGATTTTATTCCCTCTTTTACAATAATGTGGTTGTATACCTATGTGTTTAGTGGGGCAAAAGCTGATCAAATAATAAGTAAAAATAAATGAAGAAAAAACACATTCCGTATATAGTGCTCGTTTGCTGTGTATTATTGATTGGAATACATTTGGTTATGGCTGATTTTAATGACTTGACACTTGGTTTCTATGCCGGAATAATTTCTGCTGTTTTGGTTGCTATTGCAATGCTACTTAACATACGAGATCGTAGAAAAGGAAATATTAAGTAATGATTAAATATTGATTTAGTTTGAAAAGAAGAAACTTTGTAAAGAAGGCCACCTTAACTACTATGGCGGGTATTATTGGAGCAGATATTGTTTTTGGGTCTTCGATGCCTGCAAATTACAACCCTTTAGTACTGCAAGAAGCTGATCCGTTTCAATTGTTTGGATTGGATAAGGAGATGGTTGTTTTAAATGATAAACCATGGAACATTGAAGCAAAAGCGCATTTGTTGGATGAAAAAATCACCTCCAATAAAAATATGTTTATCCGGAATAACGGGTTAATTCCAGAAAATATTGATGTTGATAATTGGGTGCTTACCATAGATGGAGAATCTGTAAGTCAATCAAAATCTTATTCCTTAAAGGATTTAAAATCAAAGTTTAATAAATACACATATCAACTAACAGTTGAATGTGGTGGTAATGGTAGAAGTGAATTTAATCCGCCTGCTAAAGGCAACCAATGGACCATTGGTGCGGTATCTTGTGCAAACTGGACAGGAGTGCGATTAAAGGATGTTTTAAATGATGTTGGTGTAAAGAGCGATGCGGTGTATATTGGGTATCACGCCGTGGACACGCATATTAGCAGAGATCCAAAAAAAGAGCCAATTTCTAGGGGGGTGCCTATAGATAAAGCAATGCAAGATGAAACTTTGTTAGCTTTTAAAATGAACGGGGAAGATATACCAATGACACATGGATATCCGTTACGTTTGGTTTGCGGAGGATGGCCTGCATCTACATCTGGGAAATGGATAAACAGAATTAGCATACGTAATATTGTACATGATGGTACTAAAATGATGGGCACTGCATATAGAGTACCTTGTAATTCCGTTGCGCCTGGCGATGTTGTGAAGGATGAAGATATGTGTATTATAGAATCTATGCCTGTAAAATCACTGCTTACCTATCCAAAATCGGGAGCTATGATAAAGGACGGGAATACATTAAATATTAGAGGACACGCTTGGGCTGGTGAGTTAGCCGTTGAAAAAATGGAGTATTCCATAGATTTTGGTGCTACCTGGAAGGTGTGTACATTGGATAAACCTGTAAATCGATTGGCATGGCAGCATTTTTCTGCTTCGGTTTCTTTCCCTAAAAAAGGGTATTATGAAATATGGGCAAAGGCTACGGATGCTAATGGGGTAGGGCAACCTATGTTAGTTCCGGGTTGGAATCCTAAAGGTTATTTAAATAATGCGTGTCATAGAATAGCAGTAAAAGTGAATTAAATGGCAGGAGATAATGAATTTAAAGCCCAAGCAAAGCAAGTGTACCGTATGCTAGTTGTGGTTTGGTGTATTGTGCTTTTGGGAGCTGTTTTTGCAGTATATGCGCTTGTAGACCCTAGTTTATCCGCTTTTAAGGATAAAAGTGAAACAGAGCTATCTGTGGTGCGTGATGAAGTTACCGAAGATGATTGGGATAAAATAGAAAACGGAATACACCTACGAACAGGTTTTGTTGATGATGATGGGTTGCTGACGGTTGTAAATAACTGCACCAATTGTCATTCGGCTAAATTGGTAACTCAGAATAGAATGACAAAGGAACGGTGGGTGGCTACTATTCGTTGGATGCAAGAAACCCAAAATTTATGGGATTTAGGTAAAAATGAAGAAATAATAGTAAATTATTTAGCTAAAAATTATGCGCCAACAAATGTTGGAAGGCGTGAAGCATTGACAAATGTGGAATGGTATGATTTAAATGTGAACGCTAATTAATTACTTAAGAAACCTTCCGAGGCCTAATCTAGAAAGCATCTTTTTTTCAAAATTCCAGAAAAACTTAAATTGCCCAAAAATCCAGCCATAAACCACTAAAAGAAACTGGTATATTGGAAAGATAATGGCTATTCTTAAGGATATATACGCTAACCCTCCCCACCAAATACCATCAGGAAAAGCCGTACGGGCTATGCCTAAAAAAGAAAGAATTGGCTTTGCAACATAAATTGATGAAGATCCTGTTATACCAAAAACAATAAAAATAATAATAATTTGAAGATTGCTTTGGATACCCCAACGCTCTTTTAATTTTTGCATTTACCTAAAGAATAAGCTGCAAATATAAAATCTTATATGCGAGGAACAAAATGTCCTAGACGTTGATTGTACTTTCTTTGAAAATAAATAAAGTAATTGTATAGTTTGTAATTTACTTCGTAACCATAATCTATGCCAGGATAATAATCTATTTGCATTTCATATAAGCTAGAATTGTGTCTAAAAGGCTGAGAAACCCTACTGTTCCATTCAGCAACATAAAAAGTGTTTTTGGATTCTAAATAAGATTGTGAGTAAAATTGATATGGTTTTGCAAAACTAGTTAACCAAAAGTTAAATCCAGGATCTATAATTGTTATTTCGTACTTAGATTCTTCATCTGCAATAACAACAGGGTCTCCTTCACTTTTGTTGAATAATTCTTTTTCAGATTCAGAGATGTTTAGTTGTTCCTTTGTGCTTGCACAGCTCGTTAGCAAAAGAATGGTGCTTAGTAGTATACCGGATATAAAGAGTGATTTTTTCATAATAGGACGTTTCTCTAATATACGAAAAAAAAGCCATTAGGGTTTCCTAATGGCTTTTTATAAATGCACTAACTGCTATTTTTTTCCAAATAGGCCACCTAATAGGCCGCCAAGTCCTGAGCTACTTTTTTTGTCGTTTCCACCTAGTATCATGCCAGCTACATCGTCCAAGATGCTTCCATCGCCATCAGAATCTAGAAAAGACTCTATTAAGGATTGTTGGTTGTTATTGTCACTGCCAAGTAAACCTCCTAGTAAGTTTCCAATACCATTAGATTCTACTACTTGTTCGTTTCTTGCTTGTTTACCTAAGACTCCCATTAAAATAGGGGCTGCAACTTTAAGAATTGTTGCAACTGTATCTGCGCTTACACCTGATTTCTGGCTTAAAGCATTTTCTACTTGAGGTTGCTTTGCACCTAAAACGTGATTTAAGATACCTTGACCGTCATTCATGACAGATTGGTCTATTCCGCCACCAAACAAACCTCCAAGGTTGTCTAAGATGCTACCATCGTGTTTGTTTGATAAAGCGTTCATAAGCCCTTGAGCGCCTTCTGGAGAAGCTGTATTTTTTTTCATAGCTCCCATTAATAAGGGTAGGGCCATACTTAGTACGCCTGCTGTTTTTTGTTCAGATTCTCCTGCTTGACCAGCAACACCTTTAATGATTTGTGAGCCCATTGGGCTATTTAGTAAATCTAATAATCCTGACATTTTTTTATAGTTAATGTTTAATAATGCTCTAAAATACAAAAAAAAGGTAATAATGTATCTACGAATAGTATTAAGGTTATTTTAATAATGCTATAATTTTAGTCGCTAATTCTTTGCCAATTCTGTCTTGTGCTTCCATTGTTGCCGCACCAATATGAGGGGTTAATGATATTTTGGGGTGCATTAGAATTCTGATTTCTGGTGAAGGTTCAGATTCATAGACGTCTAATCCGGCAAAAGATACTTTGTTGTTTTCTAATGCGTCTACTAGAGCAACCTCATCTAAAGCGCCACCACGTGCCGTGTTAATAATTCCAACGCCATCCTTCATTATACTAAACTCATTTTTTCCAATGACGTAGGTTTTTTGAGCGGGTACATGAATTGTAATAAAATCTGATGTTTTTAAAACCTCTTCTTTAGGAGCGCTTTTAAATGTAAAGGAAACAGATTGTCCGTCAAAAAAATCAATCGCTATGGTAACTGCTTCTAGTTTAGGATCGTGATAGATTACGTTCATCCCTAACCCAATAGCTGTTTTGGCTGTAGCTTGACCTATTTTGCCAAAACCTATAATGCCTATTGTTTTCCCTTTAAGTTCAATGCCTTTTGCATAGGCTTTTTTTAATTGTTTAAAGTTGCTGTCTCCTTCTAGGGGCATAACTCTATTGGCATCATATAAGAAACGAACCCCACCCAGTAAATGGGCAAAAACTAACTCAGCTACAGCTTCTGATGATGCTGATGGAGTGTTTATGACATGTATTCCTTTTTTTTTTGCGTAGTCAACATCAATATTATCCATACCAACGCCACCGCGACCAATTAATTCTAAGGAAGAGCAATTGTCTATAATATCTTTCTTTACTTTGGTGGCACTACGTACCAATAAACCAGATATCTTGTTCTCGTTAATATAATTGATGAGTTGTTCTTGTGCGACTGTTGTTGTGCTGACTGAGAATCCGGCTTTTTCCAAGGCGTCTTTGCCGCTTTGTGCTATGCCGTCGTTTGCTAGTATTTTCTTCATACTTTTTGGGTAATTATGCGTTTCGTTCTAAATCACTCATAACATCTACCAGGACTCCAACACTGTCTAAAGAAAGTGCATTGTACATAGAGGCTCTATAGCCGCCAACAGATCTGTGACCGTTAATTCCGTTAATACCAGCTTCTTTGCACATAGCTTCAAAGGAATCTTTTAGACTTTCATCAGTTAATGTAAAAGTTGGATTCATAAGAGAACGATCTGCTTTATCTGCATATCCTTTAAATAATGGGTTTAGGTCTATCTCTGAATATAGTAATTGCGCTTTTTTGTTATTCATTTCTTCAACAGCTTTAATTCCGCCTAAATTCTTTAACCATTGTAAGGTTAGCATTGAAACATAAACGGCAAAAACAGGAGGTGTATTAAACATACTCTCTTTGCTAATATGAACTTTGTAATTTAACATAGATGGTATTTGTCTCGATACTTTTCCTAAGATATCTTCTTTTACGATTACTAATGTGGTTCCTGCGGGACCCATATTTTTTTGAGCACCAGCGTAGATTAAATCAAATTGAGAGAAGTCTAGTACACGTGAAAAGATATCAGAGCTCATATCGCAAACCATAGGAATTTTAGTTTTAGGGAATTCTTTTACCTGAGTTCCAAAAATAGTATTGTTAGAGGTTAGATGGAAATAATCTAAATCTCCTGGAACCATATAATTTTTGGGTATATAGTTGAAATTTTTGTCTTTAGAAGATCTTATCTCAATAACTTCTCCAAATAGTTTAGCTTCTTTTATAGCCTTATCACTCCAAGTGCCCGTGTTTAAATAGCCTGCCTTTGATTCTAATAGGTTGTAAGCAGTCATCAAAAATTGCATACTAGCACCGCCTTGTAAAAACAACGCTTTGTAACCTTTGTTTTTGAGGTCCAATAGTTCTAAGGCAAGTGATTGGGCAGTATCCATTACATCCACAAAATCTTTACTTCGGTGAGATATTTCTATAAGAGATAATCCAGAATCGTTAAAATCAATAATTGCCTCTGATGCTTTTTGCAATACCTCTTTGGGTAATATACAAGGTCCTGCACTAAAATTATGTTTTTTCATTTTGTAAGAATTTGTTTGTCTAAAATTGGATTATTAGAACGATAATTTGTTTTCAAATAGACCAGCTATACTATTATATAGTAGAAGTCTATGCAATTTATAACTAGGGTAAAGGTCTAACTTTTATCACAATGCGCCTTTTTAAATTTTAATTAATTTTGGGATGTTTTCAACAAGAATTCAACAGTGTCTATATTGTCTGCGTAATCAGTTAGACTAGGGTGTTGGGTGTTTCCAAATTTAATCTCGTTCTTAAACAGACCTTCAGCGACAATACACTGTATCTTATCCTCATCAGCTGCTAGCTTTTTGTTTAAGCTATCTAAAGAATCATAATACTCATAGAAAACAGTTGAAATGGGAGAGCCATAGCTTTCATCCTCCTTAATCATTAAAAAACCATTTTCTAAGATATTAAATTCACTCATGAGATATACCGCCTTGTTATAATCGTAGTTGTTGGCGTATTTGTGGTTATTTATAATGTCTTGCTGTGGGTACATTGCCTTGAAAAATGCTTCAAAATCATATCCTTGGGGGACAAATAATTTAGAGACGCTTCTACAGCCTAATCCGTAATACCTAAAAATATCTTCGCTTAAAGCCTCTAGTTGATCTTTACTCTCTTTACCGGTTAAAATGGCGACAGAATTTCTATTTTTACGTATGATATTTGGTTTTTTTCCAAAATAATGTTGAAAATAACGGGCAGTATTGTTGCTTCCTGTGGCAATTACAGCGTCAAAATTTTCTAGTTTCCCGTCTACAAAAATAATGTTGTCTTTTAATTCTGGAAGGTAATCAATAAGGTAGGAAGTAATAAACGGAAGTAGTATTTTATCATTGGATGAAAGTTTAATTAAGGCTGTATTTCCAGTTAAAATTGTCGCTAGGAAATCATGGAAACCTACAAGCGGAATATTACCTGCCATTATTAGAGCTATCTTATTGTTTTTTAATATATTTAAGTCATACGATTTAAACCAGTTATTTAATTCTTCTTTTATGAGTAGTTTGCTCCAACTTTCCAGGCAAAAATAGATGTTTTCTTTGGTGAACCATCCATTGTGTATACTGGCAGAAATGGTAGCTTCGTTAATTCTGGAGATCCAGTCGTCCGTGTTTTCTAATTGCTCTTTTGTATTTGCAAATTCACAAAAATCGGCAAATAAAGTTCCTAATTTGGAAAAAGCAGCTATTCTATCCTTAAGTTTAGTCATTTTATTTGTATAGTGATTTAATAGGGTTTACCTTTGTGCAAAAGTAGATATACTGATGAAATATCAGTCTTAAAATTGATATAAATTATGGCAATAATAATTACAGACGAATGTATTAATTGTGGAGCTTGTGAGCCAGAATGCCCAAATACTGCAATCTATGAAGGTGCAGATGATTGGAGATACGCTGATGGGACGTCATTAGAAGGCAGTGTTATTTTACCAAATGGTAAGGAAGTGGATGCAAATGAGTCTCAAGAACCAATTAGTGATGAGATTTATTATATATCACCAGATAAATGTACGGAATGTAAAGGTTTTCATGAAGAACCACAGTGTGCTGCCGTATGCCCAGTTGATTGTTGTGTTCCTGATGAAGACGTTGTGGAAACAGAAGAAGAACTTATGGGAAAACAGCGATTTATGCACCCTGAATGATACGTTTTATAGAAATGCTATAAAAAAAAACGAGGACATTTGGCCTCGTTTTTTTTGTTTTTGCTTGTCTGTATTGTTTCATTGTTTTTGAAAACTATTCCATTTTCTACTGTAGCTGTAATTTAACCTTGGCTAAGTGCTAAGGAAAAGCAAAACAGGCTAAAAATAAGAACAATTTTGTTTTTCATAAGGATTGATTTTTAGTCTTTAGTTTCTTTAAAGGCAATGAAAATCGTTTTATTTGTTTTTGAAAAATTTATTAATAGTATATTTGCGCCACTAAAATATAACTAGAATGAAAGCAGGTATTGTTGGATTGCCAAACGTAGGAAAGTCTACTCTTTTTAATTGTTTGTCTAACGCAAAAGCACAAAGTGCAAATTTTCCGTTTTGTACGATAGAACCTAATATTGGTGTGGTTAATGTGCCAGATTCTAGGTTGGAAAAATTAGAGGAGTTGGTAAACCCAGAAAGAGTTTTACCTGCAACGGTAGAGATAGTTGATATTGCAGGCCTTGTTAAAGGAGCAAGTAAAGGAGAAGGACTTGGAAATCAGTTTTTAGGAAATATTCGTGAGACAGACGCTATTTTACATGTATTGCGTTGTTTTGATGATGACAATATTGTCCATGTTGATGGTTCAGTAAACCCTATGCGAGATAAAGAAACCATAGATATAGAACTGCAATTAAAAGATTTAGAAACAGTTGATAAAAAGCTTGAAAAGGTGAAGCGTACCGCAAAGACTGGTAATAAAGAAGCTCAAAAAGAAGAGGTAGTCCTGTTGAAAATAAAACAAAATTTAGAGGCAGGTATCTCGGTAAGAGCTATTGATATAGAGAAAGACGATCGACTGGAGTTTGTAAAACCGTTACAGTTTATTACAGATAAACCAGTGATGTATGTTTGTAATGTTGGTGAAGATGGTGCAACCACAGGGAATGCGTATGTAGAAACGATTAAAGAAGCAGTTGCTAGTGAAAATGCAGAAGTAATATTCTTAGCAGTAGGTACAGAAGCAGATATTACAGAATTAGAGACTTATGAAGAAAGGCAGATGTTTTTGGAAGATTTAGGTTTGCAAGAGCCAGGTTCTGCAAAGTTAATTCGAGGTGCTTATAAATTATTAGATTTGGAGACATATTTTACGGCAGGTGTAAAGGAAGTTCGTGCTTGGACAATTCCTGTAGGCGCAACTGCTCCCCAAGCTGCGGGTGTTATTCATACCGATTTTGAAAAGGGATTTATACGTGCAGAGGTTATCGCGTATAATGATTATGTAACATACGGTAGCGAAGCTAAGGTTAAAGAGGCAGGAAAAATGCGCGTAGAAGGTAAGGAGTACATTGTTAAAGATGGAGATGTTATGCATTTTAGGTTTAATGTGTAAACCGCGTTGAACATTGTATTTATGGTTTTAGTTTGTTGCGTATTCTTTACGATTTAAACTAATTTTATTGGATGGTTAGTAAATCGTCCGTTTCATTAGGTGCTCTTTTTGCAGTGCTCGGTGTGGTTTTGTTTTCAGCAAAAGCTGTTATTGTTAAATTAGCATATCAGTATCAAGTAGATGCTGTTGCACTTTTGCTTTTTAGAATGCTGTTTTCTTTGCCATTTTACATTGCTATAGCTTTTCTTGTGAAACCATCAAAACCAGCTGAAATACGAAAAAAAGACTATTTGTGGATTGCTTTTTTTGGATGTATCGGGTATTATTTAGCTAGCTATTTTGATTTTATTGGGTTGCAATACATCAAAGCTGGATTGGAACGTATAATTCTATTTATATATCCAACAATTGTAGTTTTACTTTCCTGGGTTCTGTTTAAAAATAAAATTTCTAAAACCCAATTCTATGCAATATTGATTACGTATTCAGGAATTGTAGTTATTTTTTGGAGTGAACTTGGTTTGTCAGGAAATAATACACTTTGGGGTGGTTTTATGGTTTTTCTTAGCGCAGTTACTTATGCTTCTTATTTGGTGGGTAGTGGATGGTTGATTCCTAAGTTTGGTGTACTGACATTTACGACCTACGCTATGCTAGTTTCAACTGCTGCAGTTATTGTACACTATCTTATTGTTGGGGATTATGATCTGATAAATTATCCGAGTGAAGTATATGTTCTGGCGGCAGTGATGGCTGTATTTTCTACGTTAATACCCTCGTTTTTGGTGTCTGCTGCAATTAAACAATTAGGGGCATCAACGTTTTCTGTATTTGGGAGTCTAGGACCAGTATCTACTATTATTTTGGCGTATTTTTTCCTAGACGAAAAAATATCTTATGTTCAAGCTCTGGGAATGTTGATTGTGATCTATGGCATTGTATTGGTTACCGAAAAAAAGAAGAAAATTGAATAAGAATAGCTGAGTTCTACGAAGTGGTATAATACTATCAACAAAATAACTGCTGTATTGTTAATTACTTTACTGCATTGAGGTTTTATCTTTTTCTAACACTTCCTATATTAGCGTGCAAACTGAAATTTGCATATAATTAATGTCAGACAACACTAAATATACAGAAGATAATATCCGTTCCTTAGACTGGAAAGAGCATATTCGTATGCGGCCAGGAATGTATATTGGTAAATTAGGTGATGGTTCTTCAGCAGATGATGGTATTTATATTCTTCTTAAAGAAGTTTTAGACAACTGTATTGATGAATTTGTGATGGGTGCTGGTAAAACCATTGAAATTGCAATTAAGGACAATGTAGTAAGTGTTCGTGATTATGGTCGTGGTATTCCGTTAGGTAAGGTTGTAGATGTTGTTTCTAAAATGAATACTGGCGGAAAGTATGATTCTCGGGCCTTTAAAAAATCTGTAGGATTAAATGGAGTAGGTACAAAAGCTGTTAATGCACTATCAAATTTCTTTAAGGTTGAATCTTCTAGAGATGGACAGTCCAAATGGGCTGAATTTAGTCAGGGTAATTTAATAGCAGAAGAAGGACCGTTAGAAACTTCGAAACGAAAAGGAACTAAAGTTTCTTTTACGCCAGATGAAGCTATCTTTAAAAAATATACCTACCGGAATGAGTATATAGAGCGAATGATTAAAAACTATGTATACCTAAACCCAGGGCTTACCATAGTTTTTAACGGGGAAAAGTTCTTTTCAGAAAACGGGTTAAAAGATTTATTGGAAGACAACAATAATTCTGATGATATGCTGTATCCTATTATTCATTTAAAAGGGAATGACATAGAAATAGCAATTACGCATAGTAAAAGTCAGTATAGTGAGGAATATCATTCTTTTGTAAACGGTCAGCATACAACACAAGGGGGTACGCATTTAGCAGCGTTCCGGGAGGCAATTGTTAAAACTGTTCGTGATTTTTATGGTAAAAACTATGAAGCTTCGGATATTCGTAAATCTATAATTTCTGCCATTTCAATTAAGGTGATGGAGCCTGTTTTTGAGAGTCAAACCAAAACAAAGCTTGGTTCCACAGATATGGGCGGGGAATTCCCAACAGTACGGACCTATATTAATGATTTTGTTGGAAAGTACTTAGACAACTACCTTCATAAGAATACAGTCACCGCTGAAAGCTTGCAACGAAAGATTGTTCAAGCAGAGCGGGAGCGTAAAGATTTATCAGGAATACGTAAGTTGGCACGCGATAGGGCAAAAAAAGCGAGCTTGCATAATAAAAAATTACGTGATTGCCGTGTGCATTTGGGGGATTTAAAAAAGGATAGACGCTTAGAGTCAACCTTGTTTATTACCGAGGGAGATTCGGCTTCTGGATCCATTACCAAATCAAGAGATGTAAATACACAAGCTGTATTTAGTCTGCGAGGTAAACCTTTAAATTCATACGGGATGTCTAAAAAGATAGTGTATGAAAATGAGGAATTTAACTTGTTACAGGCGGCTTTAAATATAGAAGAGTCAATGGAGGACTTGCGTTACAATAACATTGTAATTGCAACGGATGCCGATGTGGATGGAATGCATATTAGATTGTTGTTAATTACGTTCTTTTTACAGTTTTTTCCTGAATTAATAAAAGAAAATCATTTGTATATATTGCAAACGCCCTTGTTTAGGGTGCGTAATAAAAAAGAAACTTTTTATTGCTACAGTCCAGAAGAAAAAACTGAAGCGATGGAAAAATTAAGTGGAAAACCAGAAATTACCCGATTTAAGGGATTGGGCGAGATTTCTCCAGATGAGTTTCAGCACTTTATAGGTGATGATATTCGCTTAGAGCCAGTAATGTTAGATAAGGCAATGTCTATTGAGCAGTTACTGAGTTTTTATATGGGGAAAAACACCCCAGACCGACAAAAATTTATTATAGAAAACCTTAAAGTAGAACTTGATATAATTGAGGAAAACTAATTATAAACCAATAAACACGAATCTTTCTTTATGGAAGAGAATGAAGAAGTAAACGAAAACCTTACAAATGATACGGAAAATCCTCAAGAAGCCTTAACCAAGGTAACTGGGATGTATAAGGATTGGTTTTTAGATTACGCCTCTTATGTTATTTTAGAACGTGCCGTGCCTGCCATCGAAGATGGTTTTAAGCCTGTGCAACGTAGAATTATGCATTCGCTTAAGGAGTTGGATGACGGTAGATATAACAAAGTAGCTAATGTTGTAGGGCACACCATGCAGTATCATCCACATGGTGATGCGAGTATAGCAGATGCAATGGTGCAAATTGGACAAAAAGAGTTGCTGATAGATACGCAAGGTAACTGGGGTAATATATTAACAGGGGATAGGGCTGCTGCCTCTAGATATATCGAAGCTAGGTTGTCTAAATTTGCATTAGAAGTTGTTTTTAGTCCAAAAATTACGGAATGGCAGCAATCTTATGATGGTCGTAAGAAAGAGCCTGTAAATCTTCCCGTTAAATTTCCACTACTTCTAGCTCAGGGTGCTGAAGGGATTGCTGTAGGTTTGTCTACTAAAATTTTACCACATAATTTTATTGAGCTCATAGATGCTTCTATTAGGCATCTTAAAGGTCAGAAATTTAAGTTGTTTCCGGATTTTCCAACATCAGGTATTATAGATATTAGTGGGTATAATGATGGGTTGCGTGGCGGTAAAATTCGCGTACGAGCAAGAATAGCACAACTGGATAAGAGTACATTGGTTATCAACGAGATACCTTATGGAACCAATACCTCTTCTTTAATAGATTCAATCCTTAAAGCAAACGATAAAGGGAAGATTAAAGTCAAAAAAATTGAAGATAACACCGCTGCGGATGTAGAGATTCTTGTGCATTTGCCATCTGGTATTTCGCCAGACAAAACAATAGATGCTTTGTATGCTTTTACAGCTTGTGAATCTTCCATATCTCCTTTAGGTTGTATTATAGAAGATAATAAGCCGCTATTTATCGGGGTTACCGAAATGCTGGAGCGTTCAACAGATTACACGGTTGAGTTATTGAAAGCTGAATTAGAAATTCAACTTGGAGAATTGGAAGAGCAATGGCATTTTTCTTCCTTAGAACGAATTTTTATAGAAAATAGGATTTATCGAGACATTGAAGAAGAAGAAACTTGGGTGGGTGTTATTACGGCAATTGATAAGGGTTTGATGCCGTATACCAAACATTTAAAGCGCGCAGTAACAGAAGCAGATATTTTGCGACTAACAGAAATACGTATCAAGCGGATCTCTAAGTTTGATATAGATAAAGCTCAACAATTACTGGATAGTTTAGAGGAAAGGATTACTGAGGTTAAACATCATTTGGAGCATCTTATTGAGTTTACTATTGATTACTTTAAAAACTTAAAATCCACTTACGGAAAAGGAAGGGAGCGCAAGTCTGAAATTAGAATTTTTGATGATATCGAAGCTACTAAGGTAGCTATTCGGAACACTAGACTATATGTTAATAGGGAAGAAGGTTTTGTAGGTACCTCGCTTAAAAAAGACGAATACGTTACGGACTGTAGTGATATTGATGATATAATTGTTTTTACACAAGATGGAAATATGATGGTTTCTAAAGTAGATTCAAAAATATTTGTAGGTAAAAATATCATTCATGTAGCCGTTTTTAAGAAGAAGGATAAGCGTACCATCTACAATTTAATATACAAAGATGGCAAAGGTGGAGCTAGTTATATTAAGCGTTTTAATGTTACGTCTATCACTAGAGATAAATTATATCCACTAACCAATGGGAAGCCTAACTCTGATGTGTTGTATTTTTCTGCCAACCCTAATGGAGAGGCTGAGATTGTGACCGTACATTTAAGGCAGGTTGGTAGCATAAAGAAATTAAAATGGGATATTGATTTTTCAGACGTTTTAATAAAAGGGAGAGCTTCTAAAGGAAATGTAGTAAGTAAGTATGCAGTGAAACGGATTGATTTAAAAGAAAAAGGAGTCTCTACTTTAAAACCACGTAAAATTTGGTTTGATGAAATAGTAGGGCGACTTAATCTAGATGGAAGGGGTGAGTTGCTAGGGGAATTTAAAGGAGATCACTTATTATTGGTTGTAACTCAAAAAGGAATTGTCAAAACTATTAAGCCGGATGTTTCCACACATTTTGATGACGATATGATTGTGTTGGAAAAATGGAATCCTAAAAAACCGATCTCGGCCATTTATTTTGATGGAGTAAAAGAGCGTTATTACATTAAACGCTTTTTAATAGAGCAAGGAAACAAGGAAGAATTGTTTATTTCTGAACATCCTAAATCCATTTTAGAATTGGTTTCTACGGATTGGAGGCCAGTAGTGGAATTGGAATTTTCTAAAACTAGAGGTAAGGATGTTAAGTCTAATCAAGAGATTGATATAGAGAATTTTATAGCTGTAAAAGGAATTAAAGCTTTAGGAAATCAGCTTACTGCTGATAAGTTAAAATCTACTACTATTTTAGAGTCACTGCCCTATGAGGAAGAAGAGGAGTTGGAGCCAGAAGAAATGGAGGTGAATGAAGAAGTAGATTTATCTCCTTCTTTGGAAAATAATACTAGTGAAGATGATGTTGATGGTGATTCTGAACAAACCACTTTGTTTTAGAGCTATAACCTTTAATATTGCTATATTTGCAACTTAAAAATAATTTTTATGGATTTTACAAACCCACTAGTTTATGGTGGTCCTGCTTTTATAATTTTCATCTTATTAGAATTAACATATAGTAAAAATCATAAAGATCATCATGACTTATACGACTGGAAAGATCTTTTTGCTAGTGGAATTATGGGGATTGGTTCTGCGGTATTGGCGGCTGGTCTAAAAGTTGTATCTGCAATAGTAATATTCACCTATGTTTTTGAGCTTTGCAATCCCATTGTGGATGGTGTGCACACCAATATATTGGGTTATCAGTCCTTTGGTTATGCGTGGTATGTGTGGATTTTATGTCAGCTAGCAGATGATTTTACCTACTATTGGTTTCATAGAGCTAATCATGAGATAAGAATTCTTTGGGCTGCACATATTGTTCATCACTCGTCTGATAATTTTAATTTAGGCACAGCTGTTAGAAATGGATGGTTTACATTGGTGTATAAGCCCTTCTTTTATATGTGGATGCCAGCCATAGGGTTTGAACCGGAAATGGTAGTTTTCTGTTTGGGGATTGAAGCTTTGTGGCAGTTTCAGTTACATACGGTGTTACTTCCTAAGCTAGGTATTTTTGAAAAATTTATGAATACACATACGATGCATCAGGTGCACCACGCACAAAATGTGGAATATTTGGATAAAAACCATGGTGGTTTTTTAAATATTTTTGATCGAATTTTTGGTACTTGGCTAGAGTTAGATGATAAAATTGATGTAAAGTATGGGGTTATACATGCTCCAAACTCTAACAACCCCATTGTGATTTTAACGCATGAGTTTAAAGATATTTGGATAGATTTAAAAAAATCAAAGAAATTATCACATAGGTTTATGTATATCTTTGGGCCTCCAGGCTGGAGTCACGACGGTAGTACAATGACTGTAAAGCAACAACAGAAGCAGTTTAATGAATATAAAAAGAATAGTCCTGAAGCTACCTTTGAAAGGCCTAATTAAGTAATTAAAAGGTTCTAGCTTGGTTTATTTTAAGTTCAGGCGTATGTTTAACTACTTGTTAAACTTTATTTTTAAGATGCTGTTGGTTAGTTCTATGACTTCAAATTCATAAACAGTGTTAGTTGTATTTGAAGTGACTGTAATTGTCTTTGTTAATTGGTTGACAAGCCATTTTCCTTCATCCATATAGTGTGCATCTACAGGTGATAAAACACTAAAATTACATTGGTAATTTTTCTTAAACTCAAACACTTGTCGGTACCTGCTTTCAGGAAAAACGAAAACCGTAGCGGGTCTGTAAATTTTATAATCGCTAGTATTCTCTTCTTCGTAAGAATTCATCCAAACTTGTTCTAATTCAGGAAGGTAATAATTCTGATCTTCATTGTCGCAACCTGTATTTAATAAGCTAAAGGTAAGGCATATAATGGCGTAGAGCGTCTTCATTGCGGGGTGTTTAATGGTAAGATGTATTCTAGCGATTAAGGTTGCGTAGGCATCGTAAAATTATTGAAATCGCCTCTCGCGAGGTATACAACGATTTTGAGCTTTTGTTCTACAGTTTGCACGTTATAGGAGTGTAATAGTTATAATGCCTTACAAAGGGTTCTTGAGTCTTACGCGAGGCTTAGGGCGTAGGTATGGTTAGGTATGGTTATCTAGTTTATTGCTGCAGTAGAAGTGATCCTATTTAGCTTAGTTCGAATTTTTTGCTTAGCTAAGGGGGGTTATGAGCTTATTGGTCATTCCTAGTTGCTACTCCTTTCTTAATTATTAATTTCTTTTTTGTGTCTCTAGAGGCGTTGGTGTATTCAAACGTATAATTAGTTGCAGTTGTTTCTAGTATTTTAAAATGTATTGAGGATTGATTGTTTAATGATTTAAGTACAAATTCACAATCGTTAATCCATCTTACTGTTGAACTATCAATCTTATTTTCATAGTACTCCACACTGTATTTATCATCTCTTGTGAATTCTCCTGTTTTTTTTACACCTTCAATTTCATAATCAAAAGTAAAGCTTCCTGTTTTATAGTCTTTGCAGTTTCGTGTTGGTGTGTAGCAAGAAACAAAAACAAGAGTAAGGACTATGTAAAAGTATTTTATTTTCATACTGCAAAATAATTAAATAAGAATGAGATAGCGAAGTATATATTGTAAAAAAATGTGTTCGTTTATTAATTTTTATCAAAAGTTTCAAAAGTACCATCAGTATGGAAAATAATTACTTTGCTAATTTCTTTTTTTGAATTTGAAATGATTGTTTTGGATTCTGAGTGATGAGTTGGGGTGGGTGGATTTTCTTTTTTTTTAGCCTGAGGGAAGCTACCTTTTCCATTAAGTAGCCAATATAAATTTACATCAGGAAACGCTTCAACAATCTTTAAAACAAATTCTAAGCTAGGTTTATTTCTTCCGGATAATAAATGAGAAATGCTAGAGCGCTGCACGTCTATAGTATCTGCAAAGGCAGCAGCTGTTAGACTGTAATATTGAATGATTTTTTCTAGCCTTTTTATAAACTCTTCAGAATTTACCATTGTAATAAATTTTTAACGATTTTTAAGTTGATGGATACTTTCATAAGTGCTAAATAATTAGATATTTATTGAATAAAATATCTATGTAATTAAATATAAATAATTGATTTTTAATACCTTAAATGCATGTTATAGAAATTAGTGATTTCAAGTCCTGTGTCTAATTACAAATGTAATCATTTATGACAACTTCTTTAAAAAAAATGTTACAGATGTAAATACAAACATTACAAATGTAATTTATAATGAAGCTATATTTGCAATACATTTATAGAGATGGTAATGATGAATTTTGAAAAAATATTTAGAAGTTGTAAGGTTAAAAATGTAACAGGTCGCTATATAACTGTAGCTACCGTTTTTCCTTTTTTGGATAGTACAATTTTTAAAAATAAAATTGAAACTATTGGAAGTTCCGTTTTAAAGGCTCCAATAAAAATGATAACTATTGGCTATGGAAAAACAAAAATTTTAATGTGGTCGCAAATGCATGGTAATGAATCCACAACTACGAAAGCGGTTTTAGATTTTATTAATTTTTTATCAGAACCATCTACTGAATCAAAGTTAGTTTTGGAGAATTGTACCATTTGTATAATCCCCATTTTAAACCCTGATGGAGCTGCAGCTTATACAAGGGTAAATGCAAATGCTGTTGATTTAAATAGAGATGCACAAGATAGGAGTCAACCAGAGAGTAAGGTATTGCGACAAATTTATGATGCGTTTCAGCCTGATTTTTGTTTTAACCTACATGACCAGCGCACTATTTTTAATGTAGGCACAACAAATAAGCCAGCAACTGTATCTTTTTTAGCTCCTGCTTTTAATGCAGAACGTAGTGTGTCATTGACAAGAGGAAAAAGTATGCAACTTATTGTTGCTATGAATACTGTGTTGCAGCAGTTTATTCCAGGTCAAGTTGGGAGGTATGATGACGGATTTAATAGCAACTGTGTAGGGGATGCTTTTCAAATGTTAGATACGCCAACGATATTGTTTGAATCTGGACACTATCCGGAAGATTATGATCGAGAAAAAACTAGAGAGTATATTTTTTATGCGCTGCTAACTGCAGTAAAAACGATTGCAGAAAATTTAATAGAAAGTTTTTCTATAGCAGCGTATTCACAAATTCCTGAAAATGGAAAACAATTCTTGGATGTTATTGTTTCTAATGCGCATCTAGTCGATTCTAGCTATAGTGTAGGGGAATCTATAGGGATTCTGTATAAGGAAGTGTTACAAACAGATAAATTATATTTTGAACCACAACTCACGAAAAAAGGCGACTTGGAATATTTTTTCGCACATAAAGAATATAACTGTCTGAATGATAGTGATTTAATAGCATTGAAAAATAATACTAGTTTGTACTCCTATTTGTTTTTAAATTGAAATATTGATTGTTAATTGTAGAATAATTACGTTTTTGATAAAAAAAACACATATTTGATAAGTATATTTCTATATTTTATTATTTTTGCCTAAAATATAATTACATATAATGACTAAAGTTAAACTAGACGAAATTGACCATCAGATTCTGGATATGTTAATAGACAATACCAGAACTCCATTCACAGATATAGCAAAAAAATTGTTAATTTCTGCTGGAACCGTTCATGTTAGAGTTAAAAAAATGGAAGAAGCTGGAATTATTCAAGGTTCTTCTTTGACGCTAGATTATGTTAAGTTAGGGTATTCCTTCATTGCTTACGTTGGTATCTTTTTAGAGAAAACACATCAAACCAAGTTTGTTTTAGAAAGATTGGCAGGTATCCCTTATGTAACAGTAGCGCATATTACAACGGGTAAGTTTAATATATTTTGTAAAATTAGAGCTAAAGATACACATCATGCTAAAAATATAATTTTTAAGATTGATGATATTGATGGTATTAGTAGAACTGAGACTATGATTTCTTTAGAGGAAAGTATCAATGACAAGAAAAGGTTAATGCATACAATTTTTAATGAATTGTAGGCTTTTAAAATACATTTTGCAATAAGACCCAATGTTGTTGCATTGGGTTTTTTATTTAAAATTATGAAAGCAATTGAATTAACAAAAGAGGAGTATAATTTGCACTACAAAGAGTATATAGATTTAGCAGGCTCAGCGGACTTGCTAGATACTTTGCATCAAGCTAAGGGTGAATTTGAATCTCTTTTACGTTGTATTCCAGAGGATAGATTGCATATAACATATGCGGTGAATAAATGGACTATTGCAGAAGTGCTTATGCATATTATTGATACGGAAAGAGTTTTTCAATATAGAGCTTTGTGTTTTTCTCGTTTTGATAGCACTCCATTGCCAGGCTATGAACAAGATAACTATGTGTCTAATTCAAGCGCAGAAACAAGAAATAAAAAAGAGTTGCTAGAAGAATTTTTGGCAGTTAGAGCATCTACAATTCAAATGTTTGTGGCTTTTAGTGCGACACAATTAGGATTTGTAGGAAGCGCGAGTAATTCCCCATTGAGCACTGCTGCAGCTGGTTTTATTATATGTGGACATCAAAAACATCATACGCAAATATTACAAGAGAAATATCTTAATGATTAATTAATCTTCCATTTCATCTCCATAAATTGTATCGGAAGTTTCCAATTCATCTGTATCGTTGGCTTCAATTGATGATAATTCTAATTCTTTTTCAATTTTATCATCAAAAGTAGCGATGAAGTTAGAAAGGCTTTTGCTTATTTTTACCAAATAAATAATGTTTTCAGTCTTTATTTCAACAGCTTCTACGGTTTCTCCATTGGCATTTTTAAACGTAATAATGTCGCTATCCCCATAACCATGCGGATAAAATTCAATTAATTTTGATGCAACATTATGGTCTAGTTTTTTGTAATCTACAAGTTTTCGTAACATAGGTTTAAAAGGTTGGTTTTCTATAATCTAAACTAAAACTTTTTTCTATTGGAAAACGTAAAGAGTTGTAAAACAACTATTTTATGTAGGTCAGCTTCTTAATCTTTGTAGTAAGCAAAAGAGTTCTTTAGTAAATCCTCAGAAACAATAACATCTATTTGGCATTCGCCAATTGTTTTGAGCAATACAAAATTAGTGTTGCCATGTGAATTTTTTTTATCAAACTTTAAAAGGCTTAGAATGTTTGTAATGTCCTCATTCGTAAATGAGACTTTTCCGTATCTATTAATAAACGTATTTTTTATGTTTTCTAACTGATTATCAGCTAGCCCTGTTAATTTGTTACTTATAAAGCTTTCCAATACCATTCCCGCAGCTATAGCTTCTCCGTGTAATAAGGTTTTGTGGGATTCACTTTCTAAGAAATAGGACTCTATGGCATGACCTAAAGTGTGGCCGAAGTTTAATATTTTACGGAGGTTTTGTTCGGTGGGGTCTTGAATGACTACATCATTTTTTAATAGTACCGAATCATAAATGAATGCATCTATATTAGTAAAGTCAGATAATAGGTTGAGCTCATTCCAGTATTTTTTATCACGTATCAAACCGTGTTTCAACATTTCGGCAAAACCACTTTGCATTTGTCGCCCTTCTAGGGTTTGAAGAAAAGAGCTAATGATTAACACCATTTCAGGCTGATTTATTACGCCAACTTGATTTTTTAAAGAACCTAAATCTACACCTGTTTTTCCGCCTACAGAGGCATCTACCATAGCGAGAAGTGTGGTGGGAACATTGATAAATGCGATACCTCTTTTAAAAGTAGAGGCGACAAAACCACCGAGGTCTGTTGCAACACCACCACCTAAATTAATGATTAAGCTTTTTCTATCCGCATCTAATTCAGATAAGGCATACCAAACTTGAGTACAAGTTTCTATATTTTTGTTTATTTCGCCTGCTTCAATTTCTATAATTTCAAAATCATAATCCCCAGAAATCTGTGACATAAAACTAGGTAAACAGTATTGGTGCGTATTTTCATCAACCAGAATGAATAGTTTGGAGTAATTAGATTCTTCTAAGTGCGTGTTAAGTTCTGTATATGCTTTTTCGTTAAAATGAATTGCATAGGTATCAGATAAAATAGAATGCATAAATATTATTTTAGATCACACAAAATAAAGACATATTTTAGTTATTAGAATACAAAATCTGTATTTATATTTGCCGCTTTACGAAATTCATAAAAATGAAACAAATTTTTGAAAATACAGCAACTGCTTTTGCATTAAAATCTGATTCGGAATTAGAACGAGCGTATTTTTTGTTTAAATTAATAGCTAACGAGCCATTGGTGCGTATTGGGACTGCGGTTACAAATTTTGCAATTAAGGCACATTTGCCGGTTGAAGGCTTAATAAGAGCTACTGTTTTTGATCATTTTTGTGGTGGAGTGAGTGAGGAAGATTGTTTGGGGGTTATTGAGCGAATGTATGAGAAGAAGGTGAGTACCATTCTTGATTATTCAGTAGAAGGCAAGGAGGAGGAAAAGCAGTTTGATTTGGCGCTTGAAAAAATTCTACATGTATTAAATTTTGTAAAAGAGAAAGAGTCAATTCCTTTAGCGGTGTTTAAACCGACTGGTTTTGGACGGTTTGCACTTTTTGTAAAAGTAGGTGAAGGTAAAGAGCTCACAGATGCAGAGCAATTAGAATGGAATAGGGTAGTTGCTAGGTTTGATAAGGTGTGTAAAAAGGCTTTTGATTTAGATGTGGCATTATTGGTTGATGGTGAGGAGAGTTGGATGCAAGACGCTGCAGACAATTTGTGTGCGGAGATGATGCGTACCTACAATAAGAAAAAGGTTATCGTATGTAATACGTTGCAGATGTATCGGTGGGATCGATTGGATTATCTAAAAAAACTTCATCAAGAGGCAAAAGAGGAAGGGTTTAAGATAGGAATGAAAGTTGTTCGTGGTGCCTATATGGAGAAAGAGAATGAAAGAGCAGAAGAGAAAGGGTATCCTACGCCTATATGCGAGTCTAAAGCTGCTACAGATCATAACTTTGATGCAGCGGTAGACTATATAGTTGCTAATTTAGATGATTTTTTACTTTTTATGGGCACACATAATGAGAATAGTTGTTATAGTTTGATGGCATTAATGGAGGATAAAAAGATAGACAATGTTGATGACCGTATCTGGTTTGGACAGCTGTTTGGTATGAGTGATCATATCTCTTTTAACCTTGCAGATCAAGGGTATAATGTAGCAAAATATTTGCCTTTCGGGCCTGTGAGAGATGTTATGCCCTATTTAATCCGTAGGGCAGAGGAGAATACTTCTGTAGCCGGACAAACCACAAGAGAATTGTCGTTATTGAAGGCAGAAAGAAAACGCAGAAAAATTAATTAAAAAAAGGTGCTTGTTAACAAGCATCTTTTTTTAATTAGTTGTTTGGTATATTTAGTTTTTCTACAACTACCTTAGAATTACAATTGGTAACTGTTAAAACAGCTTCTTTTTCTTTGAGGTAACCTTCAATCTTATAGGTTTTACAGGGGGTAGATTTGGTGTCACTATTTTTAAAATCAATATCTCCATCCTTTAAAAAATAGGCAATTGCTGTAGAATCTAATGTTTTGTTGGCAAAAAGTACTTTAATTTCATCAGAATAAGACAATGGCTTGGAGCGCAAATCCTTTAAAACCCGGCAATTGGGGAAATAACAAAATTCTGCTCCAGTTTCTTCAGATTTCTTTTTTAAGAAAAAAGTTAAAAATACAATACCGATTGATAGTCCAACCAAGTACCATCCTAACCGTTTGATAAACGCCATAAATTAAAAAATTAAAAAATTGATATCACTATACTGAAGGTCGTACCATTCTCCTACAGATTTGTTGGTTAAAATTCCGTGGTACATATATAAACCGTTGCGCAAGCCTTTGTCAAATCGCAAGGCATTTTCCATTCCGCCATCCTCACCGATTTTTAATAAATAAGGGGTAAAGATATTGCTAATAGATATGGATGAAGTTTTAGGGTAGCGCGATGGGATGTTTGGAACACCATAGTGTATAACACCATACTTTGTAATGGTTGGTTTCTTATGTGTTGTAAGTTCAGATGTTTCAAAACAACCACCTGTGTCTATGCTTACATCTATAATTACGGCATCTTTTTTCATATTTTCTACCATTGTTTCTGTAACAATGATTGGTGCGCGATCCTTACCGCGAACTGCTCCTATGGCAACATCACATCTTTTAAGGGATTTTAGAAGATTTTTAGGTTGTAGGGTAGATGTGTAGACTGTTTGTTTTAAGAGGGCCTGTATTTGTCGCAGTTTTGTGATGGAATTATCAAATATCTTGACGTTTGCGCCTAGGCCGATAGCAGATCTTGCTGCAAACTCTCCTACGGTGCCAGCGCCAATAATAACGACTTCTACAGGTGGTACACCACTAATATTACCAAACATTAAACCATTGCCATTATTTGTGGTTGCCATTATCTCTGCTGCAATTAGAATAGAGGATATTCCAGCAATTTCACTTAAAGATCGTACTGCAGGGTATTTTCCATCTTCATCTTGTATGTATTCAAAAGCAATGGCTGTAATTCTCTTTTTTGCCAGTTCTTCAAAATATTTTTTTGATTGTGTTTTTATCTGTAATGCAGAAATTATAGTAGTTTGCGGGTTTAGCATTTGCACCTCAGATAATGTGGGTGGCTCTACCTTTAAGAGGATGGGGCACGAAAATACTTTTTTAGTGTCCTTGGTTACTTCTCCTCCAGCATCGGTATAGTCAATGTCAGAAAAATTAGCACCTTCACCAGCGCCAGATTCAATAAGAACTCTATGGCCATTGCAAGTTAATGCGTTAACAGCATCGGGTGTTAGGCATACTCTTTTTTCGAGAGATTGGTTTTCTTTTAAGATTCCAATAAATAGTTCGCCCTTCTTTCTTAGAATCTCTAGCTTTTCTTCTTGGGGTAATAATTGGTATTTACTGAAAGGAGAAGAAGGCTGATTCATTAATGTTTTAATTTGTTGGTATACCGACCAAAATTACAATTTTATTTTTAAAACTAAAGGCTGTTTTATTCTTAGAAATATTCTTATTTGTTGAAATTACAAGAAGTTGATTTTTCGCTCTTTATCACTTACAACTTCAAGTTTAATATTGGTTCTGTTGTCTGGTAGAAAAGAGCTAATTTTTTCTGGCCATTCGATAAACACCCATTTACCTGCATAAAAATAATCTTCCACACCTATGTCTAGGGCTTCCATCTCATCTTCTAATCGGTAAAAATCAAAATGGTAGGCAATGGTTTCGTTGGTTTTATCTTGATATTCATTTACAATTCCAAAACTAGGACTAGAAGTGTCTCCTATAGCACCTAGCTCTGCTACAATCGTTTTTATAAGTGTTGTTTTTCCTGCACCCATATCCCCGTAAAAACAAAGGGTTTTTGTCGGGGTTTTTAATATAATTTCTTTGGCTAGATTCTTTAGTTCGCCGTACGTAAAAGTTTTATTCATTGGGTGAATGGCTGAATGAAATGAATTTTTTGTAAAGATAAAAATTACCGCTTTCTTTTGGTGTTTTTTAGGAGGAAATTAAAGTAAATAGTTCAGTAAGAATAGCCTACCTAGGTTCTAAAACCACAAAGGGTATTATCATTTCCTCTAGGGATACTCCTCCATGTTGGTAGGTGTTTCTATAGTAGGTTACATAGTGATTGTAGTTGTTTGGATAAGCAAAAAATAAATCGTTCTTAGCAAAGATAAAAGAGCTACTCATATTAATGCTTGGCAATTGTATATTTGAAGGTTTTTTTGTTGCCAACACGTCTTTGTCATCGTAAGAAAGACTTCTCCCTGTCTTGTATCTTAAGTTTAAGCTTGTATCTTTATCTCCTAGAACTTTAGATGGTTGCTTAACATTTATGGTGCCGTGGTCAGTTGTAATTATTAGCTTCTGACCCATTGCTTGCGCTTGCTGAATGATCTCCAGTAAGGGCGAATTTTTAAACCAACTTACGGTTAAGGAGCGGTAGGCTTTGTCGTTACTAGCAAGCTCTTTAATAACTTCCATTTCTGTTTTTGAATGTGAGAGCATATCTACAAAATTATAAACAATGACGGTTAGGTCATTATCTTTTTGTGACTTGTAATTTTGTGATAAATGTTTGCCTTGTTTAAGGCTGCTTATTTTATGATATTCCCATTTTAAATCTAAACCTAGTCTTTTTAGTTGTGCACAAAGAAATTTGTCTTCAAATAGATTTTTACCACCTTCTTCGGTGTCATTCTTCCACCATTCGGGATGTTTCTTCTCCATTTCAAGAGGAGTTAGTCCAGAGAAAATAGAATTACGTGCATATTGTGTAGCAGTAGGTAAAATGCTAAAATATGGAACTTCCTTTGTTTTTTTATAGAATGAATTAACAGTACTTTCAAATGCTAGCCATTGGTCATATCTTAAATTATCTACCACAACTAGAAGGGTTGGCGTGTTTTTTAGCTCTGGTTGAATTAATTTTTTGAATAAATTATGTGATAACACAGGAGCAGCACCTCCAGAAAACCAATTTGGATAATTTTTGTCTATGAATTTACCAAATTGATTGTTTGCCTCAGTTTTTTGAGATTCTAGAATTTCAAACATTCCAGAATCTTCAATCTCTTCCAATTGAAGTTCCCAATGTATTAGTCTTTTATAGAGTTCTGCCCATTCTTCAAAAGAATTTACCATTGATAAATCCATCGCAATTTTTCGAAATTCTTGTTGGTAATTGGAGGTTGTTTTTTCTGAAATTAACCTAGAATGGTCTAAGCTTTTCTTTAGGCTAAGTAATATCTGGTGTGGATTAACGGGCTTTATAAGGTAATCAGCAATCTTAGAACCAATGGCTTCTTCCATAATAAGTTCCTCTTCACTTTTTGTTATCATTACAACAGGCAGTGTCGTATGCATTTTTTTAATTTCAGAAAGTGTTTCCAAGCCGCTAATACCAGGCATATTCTCATCTAAAAAAACAATATCCACTTTGGTGTTTTCTAGCTCTTCCAATGCTTCTCTTCCGCTTTTGCAAGTGACTACTTGGTAATTTTTCTTTTCAAGAAAAATTATATGAGGTTTTAGTATATCTATTTCATCATCTACCCAAAGTATTGTTATTTTATTCATTTAGTACCTATATTTGTGATTGTAAAGAAAGAAGATTTTGGTGAAATCTAATAAACTTAAAATATTCAATGATCCAATTTACGGATTTATTGGCATTCCTAGCACTCTAATTTTTAATATTATAGCGCACCCTTATTTCCAGAGATTACGTAGGATTTCTCAAATGGGACTCTCTTATTTGGTGTACCCAGGGGCACATCATACAAGATTTCAGCATGCATTAGGAAGTATGCATCTAATGACTCAAGCAGTACAAGTTCTTCGTTTCAAGGGGGTTGTGATTTCAGAGGAGGAAGAGCAGGGACTTTTATGTGCTATTTTATTACATGATATTGGGCATGGACCTTTTTCACATGCAATGGAACGTACCATTGTAGAAGGGGTAGATCATGAGTCTATTTCCCTTGTTTTTATGGAAGAGTTAAATAAAAAGTTTAACGGAAGTTTAACTATTGCTATCTCAATTTTTAAAAGGGAACATTCAAAGAAATTTTTGAATGAATTGGTCTCTAGTCAGTTAGATATGGATCGATTAGACTATTTAAAACGGGATAGTTTTTATACCGGTGTTGCAGAGGGAAATATTAACGCAGAGCGTTTAATAACAATGTTAAATGTTGTTGACGGCTGTTTGGTAATTGAAGAGAAAGGAATTTATTCTGTAGAAAAATTTTTAATGGCGCGTCGTTTTATGTATTGGCAAGTATACCTGCATAAAACAGGTTTGGTAGCTGAGCAACTACTGATGAAGACGCTGCAGAGGGCTAAATATTTAATAGGTAAGGGGGAGATAATTTATTGTAGTCCCATCTTAAGTTATTTTATAAATACGAAAGTTTCTCTGAAAGGTTTTACAGAAGATGTAATTCAAAAATTCGCACAATTAGATGACGTAGATATTATGTCGGCCATAAAGGAATGGCAGAATCATCCAGATTTTGTATTGTCTAACTTAAGTAAAATGATTTTAAATAGGGAATTGCTTCATATTAAATTGAAGAAAAAACCAGTGGAGAGCGCTAAGTTTAAAAGAGAATTTCAGGGATGTAAGGAAAAATATGGACTCACAGCTGCCGAAACTGAATATTTTGTATTTACAGGAGAAATAGAAAACACAGCGTATAATCAACAAAAACAGCCAATTAAAGTGCTGCGAGACAACGGAAAAATTACAGATGTTTCTAGGATATCAGATCAATTAAATAGAAAAACCTTAGGGAAGACAGTTACAAAGTATTATGTATGTTATCCAAAAGATACTAATTTTTAGCATATTAAAGCGTGGAGATTTGTAGCTTAGAGTCAAAGTTAAATTGTAATAGGAAGTAGATTGTAAATTTGGTGATATTATTGTGTTTAACTAAACTCAAAAATATTTCACTATTTTTCTTACTTTTGTCCATATGAAGAGTGAAATTATTTAAACTTTCGGTTTTTACAAAAAATTGTTAGAGATAAAATTCCCTAAAAATAAATTAATAAAGCGTGAAGTTTACAGCCAGTCAGATTGCAGGTATTTTAGAAGGAGAAGTTCAGGGTGATCCTGAAATTGCTGTAGATACACTTGCTAAAATAGAAGAGGGCAAAGCAGGATCGCTTACATTCTTGTCCAATCCAAAGTATACTCCATACTTGTATACAACAGAAGCTTCAATAACAATTGTTAACAGAGATTTTGTTCCTGAAAAAAAATACTCTACAACCTTAATTAAGGTGTTAGATGCATACCAATCTTTTTCAAAATTACTAGCCTACTATGACCAAGCTAAGAATGATAAAAGCGGAGTAGAGCAACCTGTGTATATTGATGAAACAGTAAAACAAGGTTCTGATTTGTATTTAGGAGCATTTTCTTATTTAGGTAAGAATGTAATTTTAGGTAATAATGTTAAAATATACCCTAATGTTTATGTGGCAGAAAATGTAATTATAGGGGATAATGTAACTTTATTTTCTGGATCAAAAATATGTTCAGATTCTGTAATTGGTAACAATTGCGTGATCCATAATGGTGCTGTTGTAGGTTCTGATGGTTTTGGCTTTTCGCCAACAGAAAAAGGTACGTTTACCAAAATTCCACAAATAGGAAATGTAATTTTAGAAGAAGATGTAGATGTTGGTGCGGGTACAACAATAGATAGGGCAACAATGGGTTCTACGATTATAAGAAAAGGGGTTAAATTAGATAATCAAATACAAATTGCCCACAACGTAGAAATTGGAGAAAATACCGTAATTGCTGCACAAACAGGGATTGCTGGATCTACCAAAATTGGAAAAAACTGCATGATAGGTGGTCAAGTAGGTATTGTTGGTCATATTGTAATTGGCGATAATGTACGTATCCAAGCACAATCAGGTATAGGGAGAAATGTAAAAGATGGAGAAGTCCTACAAGGGTCGCCAGCTTTTAATTATGGTGATTTTAATAAATCGTATGTGCATTTTAAAAACTTACCAAAAATAGTAAACGGAATAAATAACATTGAAAAAAAATTTGATGGAGAATAAATCCAATAATAAACAAAGAACCATTGCAAAAGAAATTACCCTTACAGGGGTGGGTTTGCACACAGGTGAAAAAGTAACTATGAAATTTTTGCCAGCTGCAGAAAATTTTGGTTATGCATTTAAACGAATTGATTTAGAGGGAGAGCCAATTATAGAGGCGGATGTAAATTATGTGGAGAATACACAACGCGGCACCAATTTAGAAAAGAATGGCGTTAAAATTCAAACCCCAGAACACGTGTTGGCTGCCTTGGTAGGCTTAGAGATAGACAACATTTTAATAGAGTTAAACTCGCCAGAGCTACCTATTATGGATGGTTCGTCTAAATTTTTTGTTGAGGCTTTGGAAAAAGCTGGAATAGTGGCGCAAGAAGTTGAGCGCAATGATTATGTTATAAAGGATGTTATTTCCTATAGAGATGAAGAAACTGGAAGTGAAATTACAATTATTCCTTCCGAGGAATATCAAGTAACCACAATGGTTGATTTTGGAACCAAAGTATTGGGGACTCAAAATGCTACATTATTAACTTTAACGGATTTTAAAGAAGAGATTTCCAATGCAAGAACATTTAGTTTTTTACATGAACTTGAAGCATTGCTGGAACATGGCTTAATTAAAGGAGGAGACCTTAATAATGCTATTGTTTACGTAGATAAGGAAATTTCAGAAAGCACTATGAAGAAGCTAGAAAAGGCTTTTAATAAAGAGAAATTATCGGTAAAACCAAATGGGATATTGGATAATTTAACGTTGCATCAACCCAATGAAGCTGCACGTCATAAATTATTAGATGTGATTGGCGATTTATCTTTGATTGGTACAAGAATTCGAGGTAAAGTCATAGCGAATAAGCCAGGGCATTATGTAAATACTCAATTTGCTAAAAAACTAGCCAAAATAATTAAAGCGGAAAAAAGAAATAGTGTGCCTAAGTACGATTTGAGTTTACCTCCATTAATGGATATTCACCAAATTATGGATATGCTGCCTCATAGACCTCCTTTTTTACTGATAGATAGGGTTTTAGAGCTTTCTAAAAACCATGTAGTGGGGATGAAGAATGTGACGATGAATGAGCCCTTCTTTGTTGGTCATTTTCCAGGAGCACCTGTAATGCCAGGCGTTTTGCAGGTAGAAGCTATGGCACAGACCGGGGGTGTTTTAGTTCTAAGTACTGTTCCAGATCCAGAAAATTACCTCACTTTTTTTATGAAAATAGATAAAGTTAAGTTTAAGCAAAAGGTTTTACCTGGAGATACATTAATATTTCATTGTAGCCTTATAACACCAATACGCAGAGGCATATGTCATATGCAAGCCTACGCTTATGCAAATGATAAATTAGTTTGTGAAGCAGAAATGATGGCTCAAATAGCAAAAAAACAATAGGATGAATCAACCTTTAGCGTATATACACCCAGGAGCTAAAATAGCAAAAAATGTAGTTGTAGAACCATTTACAACCATACATAATAATGTAATAATAGGAGAAGGAACTTGGATAGGTTCTAATGTAACTATTATGGAAGGTGCTAGGATAGGAAAAAATTGTAACATTTTTCCTGGAGCAATTATTTCAGCTACCCCGCAAGATTTAAAATATGCAGGTGAAGAAACTATTGTAGAGATAGGAGACAATACTACGATTAGAGAATGTGCTACAATAAACAGAGGTACTTCGGATAGGCAAAAAACAAAAATTGGAAAGAATTGTCTAATTATGGCATATTGCCATATTGCACATGACTGTTTTGTAGGTGATAATTGTATTTTTTCTAACAACTCTACCTTAGCAGGTCATGTAACCGTAGGTGATAATGTTGTATTGGCAGGTTTGGTTGCTGTGCATCAATTTGTATCTATAGGGAACCATGCTTTTGTAACGGGTGGCTCTTTAGTACGTAAAGATGTGCCTCCATTTGTAAAAGCAGCAAGAGAACCTTTATCATACGTGGGTATTAACTCTGTTGGTTTGCGTAGACGAGGAATTTCAGCTGAAAAAATTAGAGAAGTTCAGAATATTTATCGAATATTATATCAAAAAAATTATAACAATAGTCAGGCTGTAGAAATCATTGAAGCGGAAATGGAGGCAACTCCAGAGCGCGATGAAATTTTACAGTTTATCAGGGATTCTCAAAGAGGAATTATGAAAGGCTATTTTAGTACAAATTAAATAAAAGTATGGCATCAACATCAGACATTAGAAAAGGATTGTGTATAAAATACAATCATGATATTTTTAAAATCATTGAATTTTTACACGTAAAACCTGGTAAAGGTCCAGCTTTTGTAAGAACTAAATTAAAAAGTGTAACTACAGGTAAGGTAATAGATAATACTTTTTCTGCCGGTCATAAAATAGAAGACGTTCGTGTAGAAACACGGTCCTATCAATTTTTATATGCTGATGGAGAAACGTACCACTTTATGAATACGGACGATTACAATCAAATTACACTGCAAGAGAGTAGTTTAGATGCGCCAGGTTTACTAAAAGAAGGGGAAGTCGTAACTATTTTGTTTAACACAGAAGATAGTATGCCGCTTTCTGTAGATATGCCTGCAAGTGTTGTTTTAGAGGTTACCTATACAGAGCCAGGAGTTAAGGGAAATACGGCAACAAATGCTACAAAACCCGCAAAAGTGGAAACAGGAGCAGAAGTAAATGTTCCGCTTTTTATTAACGAAGGCGATAAAATAAAAGTAGATACGGAAAAAGGCTCCTATATGGAACGTGTTAAGGAATAATAAGGGTGCAGCACTTTTAGATAATTCGCCTTATACGAAACACTTAGGGCGCTATTAAATACTGATTTCTCAATACAAGATACCATGAAATTTCCCATTCCACATACATTAAAACAAATTGCTTCCATAATTGATTGTACTTATGTAGGGCAAGATGATTTCTCTGTTTTAGGGATGAACGAGATTCATGTGGTAACCATTGGTGACATCGTTTTTGTAGACCACCCTAAGTATTACGCTAAAGCTTTAGCATCTAAAGCGACAATTGTTTTAATCAATAAAGAGGTGGCTTGTCCTGAAGGGAAAGCTTTGTTGATTTCAGATGATCCTTTTCGTGATTTTAATAAATTGACAGCTTATTTTAAGCCGTTTCAAAAATCAGTCTCTATACTATCTGAAACTGCTACGATTGGTGAGAATACGATTATTCAGCCTAATGTTTTCATAGGGAACCATGTTGTTATTGGAGCAAATTGTGTGCTGCATGCTAATGTTTCAATCTATGACAACTGCGTTATTGGTGATAATGTAACGATACATGCGGGCTCTGTTTTAGGAGCTGATGCTTTTTATTATAAAAATAGACCAACTGGTTTTGATAAATTATTGTCAGGAGGAAGGGTCGTTGTTGAAAATAATGTGGATATTGGCGCTTTATGTACTATAGATAAAGGTGTTACAGGAGATACTACTATTGGTGAAGGCTCAAAGTTAGACAATCAGGTACACGTAGGACACGATACAGTAATTGGTAAAAAATGCTTAATCGCTTCACAAACAGGTATTGGAGGTTGTGTAATTATAGAAGATGAAGTCACACTTTGGGGGCAGGTAGGAACAACAAGTGGCATTACTATAGGTAAAAAAGCAGTAGTGATGGGACAAACGGGAGTGACAAAATCCATTGAAGGAGGTAAAAGCTATTTTGGGACGCCCATAGAAGAATCTAGGGAAAAATTAAGGCAATTGGCCAATGTGAAAAAAATCCCAGCTATTTTGCAAAAGATTGAAAATAAATAAACAAAGATTACTTTAATAATCGCTGGTAAAGCTATATTTTTGTACAGCGAAAAAATAACAAACGATATAATGAGTGTTTTAGTAAATAAAGATTCCAAAATAATTGTACAGGGTTTTACAGGTAGTGAAGGTACTTTTCACGCTGAACAAATGATTGAATACGGAACTAACGTAGTTGGTGGTGTAACTCCAGGTAAAGGAGGACAAGAACATTTAGGTAGGCCTGTTTTTAATACCGTTTTAGAAGCAGTAGAAAAAGTAGGGGCAGATACTACTATTATTTTTGTTCCTCCAGCATTTGCTGCAGATGCAATTATGGAAGCTGCTAATGCAGGTATCAAAGTTATAATTACAATTACAGAAGGAATTCCAGTAGCAGATATGGTTAAGGCTGCTGATTATATAAAAGATAAAGATTGTCGCTTGGTAGGTCCTAACTGTCCAGGGGTTATTACGCCCGGAGAAGCTAAAGTAGGTATTATGCCTGGTTTTGTATTTAAAAAGGGAACGGTAGGTATTGTATCTAAGTCGGGTACCTTAACCTATGAAGCTGCTGATCAGGTTGTGCGTCAGGGCTTAGGTATTACCACAGCTATTGGTATTGGTGGTGATCCAATTATTGGAACTACAACAAAAGAAGCTGTTGAATTGTTAATTAATGATCCAGAAACGGAATGTGTAGTTATGATTGGTGAAATTGGAGGTCAATTAGAAGCTGATGCTGCACAATGGTATAAAAACAGTGGAAGTAAAAAACCAATTGTAGGCTTTATAGCTGGTGAAACTGCTCCTGCTGGTAGAACAATGGGGCACGCTGGTGCTATTGTAGGTGGTAGTGATGATACGGCACAAGCTAAAAAGCGTATTATGAGAGATTGTGGAATTCACGTTGTCGATTCTCCTGCTGAAATAGGTTTAAAAGTAAAAGAAGTAATGGAATAGTAAGATTAATAGTATAATAATCTCACTGTTTATAAGTAATAAAAAGTGTCTGTTCTGCGGACACTTTTTTTGTACGTAAATTTTAGCGTAAATTGAACTTCTCAATCAGAAAAAAAATCAATAGGCTATGAAAAATCTATTCAATAAAAATGATGTAAAAGAAACTATTTTAAGAATAAATAAGCTTACTCCAGAAACTCCGGGGTTATGGGGAAAGATGACCGTTGATCAAATGTTGGCGCATTGTTGTATAGCCTATGATATGGTTTATACGGATAACTATCCTAAAGTAGGTGGATTTCAAAAATTTATAATTAAACGCTTTGCAAAACCTACTGTTATAGGATCAAAGCCATATACCAAAAATGGGAGAACAACACCTGAGTTTATTATAAAAGAAAGAAAATATTTTGAAGCTGAAAAAAGGAGATTGATTCAAAACATAGAAAAAACCCAAGCGTTGGGGGCTACTCATTTCAACAACAAAGAAAATAGAGCATTTGGAAAATTAAGTACTACTGAATGGAATACTTTATTTTCAAAACATTTGGAACATCACTTAACTCAATTTGGTGTTTAAAATAAGATATACTCGTGAAAGTACCTATTTCATTCTTTTTACACCTATCATTTTTAAAAATTGAAGACATATCTTTTAAAGGTGTAAAACAAAACCTATATTTGAATAGCAATAAAACAAAATTTTAGTACATGAGATTGTTAGAAGGGAAAAACGTAATTATAACTGGTGCCAGTAGAGGTATTGGTATGGGAATAGCAAAAGTATTTGCAGAAAATGGCGCAAATGTGGCATTTACATATAGTTCTAGTGAAGCACCTGCTTTGGAGTTAGAAAAAGAGTTAATAGCTAGCGGGGTTAAAGCAAAAGCTTATAAAAGTAATGCAGCAAGTTTTGCACAATCAGAAGAATTGGTTGCTAAAGTATTGGAAGATTTTGGTGGTATAGATGTATTAATTAACAATGCAGGCATTACCAAGGACAACTTGCTAATGCGTATGGGGGAAGACGATTTTGACGCTGTTATTGAAATTAACTTAAAGTCTGTTTTTAACATGACAAAGGCGGTGCAACGTACAATGTTAAAGCAGCGTAAAGGATCTATTATTAATATGAGTAGTGTGGTGGGTGTTAAAGGTAATGCCGGACAAACAAACTACGCTGCCTCAAAGGCTGGGATGATTGGTTTTACCAAGTCAGTGGCCTTAGAGTTGGGTTCTAGAAACATTAGATGTAATGCCATAGCACCAGGTTTTATAGAAACAGAAATGACAGATAAACTAGATGACAAAGTTGTTCAAGGATGGAGAGATGGTATTCCTTTAAAAAGAGGGGGGTCACCTGCAGATGTAGCAAATGCTTGTTTGTTTTTTGCATCAGATTTGTCGGGGTATATTACAGGGCAAGTGTTGAACGTGGATGGCGGAATGCTGACGTAGTTGATAGTTGAAGGTGGAACTGAAAAATTATATAATTTTCAATGCTAGAGTAATTTTCGACAACCAAAAAGAGATGTTATTACAGATGCAAGAGCATAGCATATTTTTAAATTCATAAATACATAAAAATGATATACGTTTCAACAGCGGAAATAGCGGGTAAAGAAATAGATTCCCATTTAGAAATTGTTCGCGGTAGTACAGTACGGGCAAGAAGCGTTGGTCGCGATATTTTTGCGGGCTTAAAAAACCTTGTAGGAGGAGAGATATCTGAGTATACTAAATTATTAGCAGAAGCTAGAGAGCAAGCTATAAAAAGAATGTTAGATGATGCGCAGCGCGTTGGTGCAGATGCGGTAATAAACGTCAGGTTTACTACCTCTCAGGTTATGCAAGGAGCAGCAGAAATGTTGGCGTATGGAACTGCTGTAAAATTAAAATAGATGTACAGTATTATTCCTATTTTTATTATGATGTTGATATATGGTTCTGTTTTTGCTATTATTATATATCTTATTTTTAAAAGAATAGAAGATAAGAAGAAAGAAGATTTTGAGAAAAGAGATAACTAATACATGCAGATTGAAACCGTACTGTGGATCATTTTAGCAGCGATTTTTGCGCTGTTATTGGTTTTATTTCAATATTATTACAAAGCTAAAAGGAGAGGTAAACTTATTGTTTTGCTCTCTTTTTTGCGTTTTTTAGGGGTTTTTGGAATTCTCTTACTGCTAATAAACCCAAAGTTTGTTAAAAATGAATACAGTGTAGTAAAACCCGACCTTGTGCTTTTAGTGGATAATTCTAGTTCTATAAAAAATGCTGATGCTGAGGCAAGCGCAACAGGGGTTTTAAAAGAGTTTAATGGTAACACGAATCTAAAGGACCGATTTACTATTTCTCAATATAATTTTGGGGAAGGACTTAGCGAGTTTAATGATTCTTTAATTTTTTCTGATAAGAATACAAATATTGGGGCAGCTTTAAAGTCTGTAAAAGAGATATATAGGGGCACAAATACTGCAATAGTATTGCTTACGGATGGGAACCAAACTTTAGGTGAAGATTATGAGTTTTTTGGAAACACTTCAAAGTTCCCTGTATTTCCAGTTGTATTGGGGGATACTACTAGGTATGAAGATCTAAAAATCACCCAAATTAATAGAAATAAATACGCCTTTTTAAAGAATAAATACCCCTTGGAGATACATGTTTCTTATGAAGGAAAAAAAACGGCTCAAGCTGTTCTTACGGTTTCTGAGAATGGCAAGAATGTATATCGAAAAAAATTATCCTTTACTACATCTGACAATAGTAGAATCATTGAAACAGCCATAGCCGCCACTGCTGTTGGAATTAAAAAACTAACGGCGACTATCAGTGTTTTACAGAACGAAAAGAATAAGAGTAATAATAGTAAAACAGTAGCAGTAGAAGTTATTGATGAGAAAACAAACATTGCTATTGTTTCAGCTATTGAGCATCCCGATATTGGTGCGCTTAAAAAAGCTATTGAAAGTAATGAGCAGCGTTCTGTACGTGTTCTTAAGCCAACGAGTGATAATAAAACATGGGAAGATATCGATTTGTTTATTCTGTATCAACCTTCATCACCTTTTCAAAATATTTTTAAATATTGTAGCAATACAGCTAAAAATTCACTTGTAATCACTGGCACAAAAACGGACTGGAACTTTTTAAATACAGTGCAATCTGAGTATGTATTTGAGGAAGGATATCCTGAGCAAGAAGTAATACCGATTTTGAATGCTTCTTTCTCCAAGTTTGATGTTTCAGATTTTGATGTAACCGATTTTCCTCCGCTGCAGAGTAATGTAAGTCAGCTTATTGCTATTAATACCGATGAAGTTATCTTAAACACAAGTATAAGGGGTGTTCAAATTGAAACGCCATTGCTATCAGTCTCTGAAAATGAAAATAGTAAAACGGGGTTCTTGTTTGGTGAGGATATTTGGAAATGGAGAATGCAAACCTATCGTAATCAGAAAGACTTTAAGAAATTTGATGACTTTATTGGGAAATTGATGTTGTACTTGGGGTCTACCAAGCAGAAAAACAGGTTTATTTTAGATTATGAACAAATCTACATTGGCCGAAATGAGGCTATTATTAAGGCTTCTGTTTTTGATGAAGCATTTGTTTTTGATGTGAATGCAACGATTGACTTAAAAATTAAAGGGAAAGACAGTTCAGTTAATAAAGAAGTGTCAATGTTGTTAAATCAATTTAATTATGAAGCAGATGTAAGTGATTTTCCAGCAGGTGATTATAATTTTACCGCAACGGTCAAAAACACCAATACTATTAAATCTGGTACGTTTTCTATCGTAGATTATGATGTTGAGCAACAGTTTTTATTTAGTAATCAGCTTAAATTAAACAGATTGGCAAGGAGTACTAATGGGAAATTATATTACCCTAATGAAATTAAGAAGCTAAATAAGGTTTTATTACAAGAAAACAGGTTCACACCAGTACAGCAGAGCAAGGAAAATGTTGTATCTTTGTTGGAATTTAAAATTTTATTAGTACTCATTTTATTGGTTTTTGCAATAGAATGGTTTTTAAGAAAATTTAATGGACTAATATAAAAATAAATATAAAAATGGATAAATTACCCAAGATTGCATTGCCCGTAATATTTGTAGCAGTACTTATTATTGTTTTAATTTCTAAATCTGCCGTTACGATAGACTCTGGTCAGGCTGGAGTTTTGTATAAAACATTTTCTGATGGTGTGGTGACTGATGAGCCGCCAATGGGAGAAGGTTTTCATATAGTAGCTCCTTGGAATAAAGTATTTATCTATGAAGTAAGACAACAAGAGGTATTGGAAAAGATGAATGTATTATCTAGTAATGGATTGGATATAAAACTAGAAGCTTCTGCTTGGTTTGAACCAGTTCGTAGTGAATTAGGAAAATTACACCAAGAAAAAGGAGAAGATTATGTTCAACGTGTCTTGTTACCAACCATAAGATCTGCTGCTCGTTCCGTTGTAGGACGTTATACACCAGAACAATTGTATTCTAGTAAGAGAGATGCAATACAACAAGAAATTTTTGATGAAACTCAAAAAATAGTGCAGGGTGAGTATATTCAGTTGAATGAAATACTAGTCCGTGATGTTACTTTGCCGCCAACTATAAAAGACGCAATTGAGCGTAAATTAAAGCAAGAACAAGAATCTTTAGAGTATGAATTTCGTTTGGTGACAGCTAAGAAAGAAGCTGAGAAAGTAACAATCGAAGCACAAGGTAAGGCAGATGCTAACAGAATATTAAGTGCATCACTTAATGATCAGATATTGCAAGATAAGGGTATTGATGCTACTATTAAATTGGCGGAATCACCAAATTCTAAAGTAATTGTTATTGGAGGAGGAGATTCTGGTTTGCCAATTATATTAGGGAACCAATAATTTTTGATTCCTAATTATAAGAAACTAACAATAGTTTGTGAAATTTGATATTTATATTTTTTTTAATAAAAATTAATTTTACTTTTACAGCATAATGAGAAACAATAACACACATCATCATTTTTTAACTTGCGATCAAGCGAGCTAGAAATGTTTTACAGTGTTTAAACATAAATCTAACCCGTTTGAGAAATCAAACGGGTTTTGTATTTAATCACGTTTAGATTTCTTGAACTATCAAAGTGAAAACAAAATGACAAAAATTAGAATTGCAATTCAAAAAAGTGGACGATTGAATGAAGATTCCATTGCGATATTAAAAGATTGTGGCATATCCATAGATAATGGCAAAGATCAATTAAAGGCATCTTCTAGGAATTTTCCTATGGAAGTTTTTTACCTTAGAAACGGTGATATTCCGCAGTATTTAAGAGATGGAGTAGTAGATATTGCCATCATTGGAGAAAATGTATTATTAGAAAAGGGTGGTGATATTACTTTTTCTGAGCGCTTAGGTTTCTCTAAGTGTAAAGTGTCTTTAGCGGTACCAAAATCTGTTAAATACAATTCAGTTCAAGATTTTGAAGGAAAGCGTATTGCAACGTCTTATCCAAATACAGTAAAGAATTACTTAGATTCCAAAGGTGTTTCTGCTGATTTACATATTATTAATGGTTCTGTAGAAATTGCACCTAATATTGGTTTGGCAGATGCTATTTGTGATATAGTATCTAGTGGTAGTACACTTTTTAAGAATAACCTTAAGGAGGTAGAGGTTATGTTGACAAGTGAGGCTGTCTTGGCAGTTTCTCCTAAAATAACAGAAGAACGTAAAGAAATTTTAACCCAATTAGAATTTAGAATTCAATCGGTTTTAAGAGCTAGAAAATCAAAATATGTGCTGTTGAATGCGCCAAATGAAAAATTAGATACCATTATTTCATTGTTACCCGGAATGCGAAGCCCTACAGTTTTACCGTTGGCAGAAGAAGGGTGGAGTTCTGTGCACACCGTAATAAATAAAGATAAATTTTGGGAAGTAATCCAAGAGTTAAAGAAAGCAGGCGCGGAAGGTATTTTGGTTTGTCCAATTGAAAAAATGGTATTGTAATGAATAAAATTTATAACCCTCCTGTAACAGATTGGAAGGTGGTTTTGGAAAGACCAACGCAAACGGTAGCAGATATAGAAGGTATAGTGACGACTGTTTTTGAAGAAGTGAAGGTTGATGGGGATGCGGCAATACAAAAACATACAACTAAGTTTGATGGGGTTACTTTGGAGACCATCCTGGTTTCTTCTAAAGAAATTACAGCGGCAGAAAAATTAGTTCCTAAAGAATTAAAAGTAGCAATACAACAAGCAAAAAGTAATATTGAAGCGTTTCATACGGCCCAAAAAACAAACAGAGTATCTGTAGAAACAGCAAATGGAGTTCGTTGTTGGCAAGAAAAGAGACCGATACAAAAAGTCGGATTGTATATTCCCGGAGGTACAGCGCCATTATTTTCAACAATTTTAATGTTAGCAACTCCAGCAAATATAGCGGGTTGTAAAGAAATAATATTGTGTTCTCCTCCCAATAGTAAAGGTGAAATTAACCCCACTATTTTATATACTGCTGCGTTGTGTGGCGTTTCCAAAATATATAAAGTAGGCGGAATACAGGCAATTGCAGGAATGACTTTTGGTACGGAAACGATACCACAAGTGTATAAAATATTTGGGCCAGGAAATCAGTATGTAACCGTTGCAAAACAAATTGCAACCAAATATGGTGTAGCTATTGATATGCCTGCAGGCCCTAGTGAATTATTGGTTTTAGCAGATGACACAGCTAACGCGGCATTTGTGGCGTCAGATTTGCTAAGTCAAGCAGAGCACGGTACTGATAGTCAAGTTGTATTAGTATCAACCTCTAATAAAATGATTTATGCAGTTGAAACAGAAGTTGAAAAACAACTGGCAGTTTTACCACGTTTAGAAATAGCCACAAAAGCAATAGCAAATAGCAAGCTTATCTATGTTGAAACGATAGAAACAGCAATGCAATTGATAAATGAGTATGCGCCAGAGCATTTTATTGTGTGTGTACAAAACGAGGATTATGTTTTAGATACAGTTGAAAATGCTGGTTCTGTTTTTATTGGTAATTATACGCCAGAAAGTGCCGGAGATTACGCATCAGGCACCAATCACACCTTGCCAACGAATGGTTATGCCAAGCAATATAGTGGTGTAAACTTAGACAGTTTTACCAAGAGTATTACCTTTCAAAAAATATCTGAAGAAGGTATAAAAGAGATTGGGAGTGTTATAGAACTAATGGCAGAAGCGGAAGGTTTGTATGCACATAAAAACGCAGTAACATTACGTTTAAATAGTTTGAAATAATGAAAGATTTTGACGTAAATCAGTTAACGCGAGAGAATGTAAAAGGGCTTAATCCGTATTCTTCAGCAAGAGATGAATATGTTTCTGACGGCACGGAAATGGTATTTTTAGATGCCAATGAAAATCCGTTTCAGAATGGTGTTAATAGGTATCCAGATCCACAACAGCGTAGTTTAAAAGCTATTTTAGCAAATCAAAAAGGAGTAACGCCAGAAAATTTACTTCTAGGGAATGGTAGTGATGAAGTTTTAGATTTGCTCTATAGAGCTTTTTGTGAACCTAAAGTAGATAATATCATCACCTTACCTCCAACCTACGGTATGTACAAAGTACTGTCTGGTATTAACAATGTAGCAAATAGGGAAGTTTTATTGACGAGAGATTTTGAGCCTAATGTTGATGAAATAGTAGCAGCCGCAGATGGAAATAGTAAAATTTTGTTTTTATGTTCTCCTAACAACCCAACGGGTAATAGTTTTGCAGCTGAAAAAATGCATCAATTGCTAGAGAATTTTAATGGTTTGGTCGTTGTAGATGAAGCTTATATAGATTTTGCGGCTACACAAAGTTGGGTTTCACAGTTAGATACATATCCAAATTTAATAGTGACACAGACTCTTTCTAAGGCTTATGGTTTGGCTGGAGTTCGGTTGGGTATCTGTATTGCATCCAAAGAAATTATTGCGATTTTAAACAAAATAAAACCACCCTATAATGTAAACGAGTTAACGCAACAACGGGCAAAAGAACGCGTATTAGATGTAGCTACTGTAAAATCAGAAGTATCTCGTATAATGAATGAAAAGAATGCTTTATCTAAAGTATTACTCCAAGTAGAATATGTAGAGAGAGTTTACAATTCTGATGCTAATTTTATACTCGCTAAAGTAGATGATGCCACAAAAAGATACAACCAACTATTGAAAAAAGGTATTGTAATACGCAATAGAACTACACAGCCATTGTGTGAAAATACATTGCGATTTACAGTAGGTACAGCAGAAGAAAATGGCAAACTAATTAACGCACTAAATCAAATAAATACCTAGCTGTAAAATGCGGAGTCACTTCAAACTGAAGGTTGTAAAAAATTCAGGACAGAACGAAATGTTAAATGATTTTACAGTAGAACCATAACGAACTTGAAAGATGAAAAAAGTATTATTTATAGATAGAGACGGTACTATAATTAAAGAAACTGTTGATGAGCAAATAGATGCATTTGAAAAAATGATCTTTTATCCAAAGGCATTTACTTTTCTAGGAAAAATAGCAAAGGAATTGGATTATGAATTGGTGATGATTACCAATCAAGATGGCTTAGGAACCGATGTTTTCCCCGAGGATACCTTTTGGCCGGTACAAAATTTTATTCTAAAATCTTTTGAGAACGAAGGTGTTGTTTTTGATAAGGTGTTTTTGGATCGAACCTTTCCGTATGAGAACGCCCATACCCGTAAGCCAGGTACAGGTTTGTTAACTGAATATTTTTCAGAAGCATATGATTTGGTGAATTCTTTTGTAATAGGAGACAGGCTAACAGATATTGAGCTTGCAAAGAATTTAGGTTCTAAAGGTATTTTTATTAATGACAATACCAACTTAGGAACGGGAGAAATTACGGTAAAAAGAGAAGAATTGGATGATATTATTGCTTTAGAAAGTAGTGATTGGGAAAAAATTTACGAGTTTTTAAAATTAAAAGATAGAGTTTCAGAAATTACTCGTAAAACCAATGAAACTGATATTTATATCAATGTAAATTTAGATGGCACTGGTAAAAGTAATATAAAAACAGGATTGTCTTTCTTTGATCATATGTTAGACCAATTGGCACGTCATGGGCAGATGGATTTGGAGATTACGGTAAATGGAGATTTAGAAGTAGATGAACACCATACTATAGAAGATACGGCAATTGCCTTAGGGGAGGTGTTTGCAAAAGCTTTAGGAACTAAATTAGGTATAGAACGTTATGGTTTTTGCTTACCAATGGACGATTGTTTAGCCCAGGTAGCCATTGATTTTGGAGGCCGTAATTGGTTGGTTTGGGAAGCAGAGTTTGCCCGCGAAATGGTAGGAGATATGCCAACTGAAATGTTTTTACACTTCTTTAAATCGTTTTCAGACGGAGCAAGAGCTAATCTAAATATAAAAGCAGAAGGTGTAAACGAGCATCATAAAATTGAAGCTATTTTTAAGGCATTTGCAAAAGCGATCAAAATGGCAGTAAAAAGAGATGTAGAAAAAATGGTTTTACCTAGTACAAAGGGAATGTTGTAATTGATGAAAATAGTATGGCGTATTAAGTTGTATTACTTTTTTTTACGCTGTACTTAATACTTAAATGAAAATGAAAATAGTAATTATAAATTACGGCGCAGGAAACATACAGAGTATAAAATTTGCAATAAAACGCCTTGGTTTGGAAGCAGTTCTATCAGATGACGTATATGAAATTCTAGGGGCAGATAAAATTATTTTCCCAGGTGTAGGGGAGGCAAGTAGTGCAATGCATAAATTAAGAGCGAGTGGTTTAGATGCTTTAATTCCCACATTAAAACAGCCTGTTTTAGGTATTTGTTTGGGAATGCAACTGATGTGTAACGCTTCTGAAGAAGGAGATACAAAAGGCTTGGGTATTTTTAATGTTGATGTTGTAAAGTTTACGAATAAGGTAAAAGTGCCACAGATAGGATGGAATCAGATATCAAACTTAAAAACAACCCTTTTTAACACTGTAAAGGAAGATTCTCATATTTATATGGTGCACAGTTTTTACGCACCAGTTTCTAAAGAGACTATTGCAACCGCTACGTATGGTGTAGATTATAGTGCTGCTCTGCAAAAAGACAACTTCTATGGAACGCAATTTCACCCAGAAAAAAGTAGTGTTGTTGGGGAACAAATTTTAAGAAATTTTCTTGAAATGTAGTAGCTTAAACAAAGTATAAGATAAATAAAATTAGTACTTTTTACGTACGTCATAATACTTCTTACTTTAGATTATATTAAAAAATAAAAATGAGAGTAATACCAGCAATAGATATAATAGACGGCAAATGTGTACGCTTGTCTAAAGGAGATTACAACACTAAAAAAATATATAACGAGAATCCTTTGGAAGTTGCTAAAGAATTTGAGGCTCACGGCATTGAGTATTTGCATTTGGTAGACCTTGACGGGGCAAAATCCAAACACATAGTAAACCATAAGGTGTTGGAGCAAATAGCTTCTAAAACAAGCTTAAAAATAGATTTTGGCGGCGGATTAAAGTCGGATAACGATTTGCGTATTGCCTTTGAGAATGGAGCAAACCAAATTACAGGCGGAAGTATTGCAGTAAAAGATAGATCCGTATTTTTATCTTGGTTAGAGAAATTTGGAGCAGATAAGATTATATTAGGAGCCGATGCTTTGGATGAAAAAGTGGCAGTTTCTGGCTGGCTAGAAGAATCTAAAGAAGAATTGCTTCCATTTATACAACAATATCAAAAACAAGGTGTTAGCTATGTTATTTGCACAGACATTAGTAAAGATGGGATGTTAGAAGGTCCTTCTTTTGATTTGTACGCAAAAATAATAGCAGAAACAACAGACGGATTAAAGTTGATTGCCAGTGGCGGAATTTCTACTTTTGATGAGTTGCCAAAACTAGCAGAAATAGGTTGCGAAGGAACTATTATAGGAAAAGCCATTTATGAGAATAAAATTTCTATGAAACAGTTGGAAGAATTTATACTAAATAATTAAAGAGTTTGACGTAAAGAATTTAGAGGGCAACATAGTTCTATTTTCTTTTGTCTCTTTTCTAGTATCATATAAAAAAATATGTTAACAAAAAGAATAATACCCTGTTTAGATATTAAAAATGGCCGCACGGTAAAAGGTGTAAATTTTGTGGATTTACGCGATGCTGGTGACCCTGTAGAACTTGCAGAAATTTATGCAAAAACAGGAGCAGATGAGCTCGTTTTTTTAGATATCTCAGCTACTGAAGAGCGCAGAAAAACATTAGCTAACCTGGTGTTGCGTGTAGCAGAAAAAGTGAATATTCCATTTACGGTTGGAGGCGGTATATCTTCAATTGAAGATGTAGATGTACTGTTGCAAAATGGTGCAGATAAGGTATCTATAAATTCGTCTGCAGTTAAAAATCCACAGTTGATAAATGATTTAGCCGCTAAATTTGGATCGCAATGCGTTGTCGTTGCAATAGATGCTAAGAATATAGACGGACAATGGATTGTACATTTGGTTGGTGGTAAAGTGCCAACTGAACTCAATTTGTTTGATTGGGCTAAGGAAGTAGAAAAAAGGGGAGCAGGAGAAATTTTATTTACTTCTATGGATAATGATGGCACCAAAGACGGTTTTGCAAATGAAGCTTTAGCTCGGTTATCAACGGAGTTAAATATTCCTATTATTGCCTCTGGTGGGGCTGGTTCTATGCAGCATTTTACAGATACATTTAAAGATGGCAAAGCAGATGCGGCATTAGCTGCTAGTGTTTTTCATTTTAAAGAAATAGAAATAAAAGACTTAAAAGAAGAATTAAAAAATAACGGAATTCCTGTTAGATTATAATATCAATAGTAAAACGCATAAAATGATAATAGATTTTTCAAAAAGTACAGATGGTTTGGTACCCGCAATTATACAAGATGCAACGACTAAAACAGTATTAATGCTTGGGTATATGAACCAAGAAGCTGTAGATAAAACGAAGGAAACTAAAAAGGTTACATTTTACAGTAGAAGTAAGCAGCGTTTATGGACTAAAGGCGAGGAGAGTGGTCATTTTTTAAATATGGTGAGCATTACGGTAGATTGTGATAATGATTCCTTGTTAATTACAGCTAATCCTATTGGCCCTACCTGTCACACAGGTACAGATACATGTTGGAAAGAAGACAATACCCCTAACTATGGATTTTTATCTGAATTAGAAGATACAATTACAGATCGTAAAGATAACCCAGAAAATAAAGACAGCTATGTAGCTTCACTATATAGGGCAGGAATTAATAAAGTTGCACAGAAAGTTGGTGAAGAAGCTGTTGAAGTAGTCATTGAATCTATGGATAGTAACGATCACTTATTTAAAGAAGAAAGTGCAGATTTATTGTTTCATTACCTAATTCTTTTACAAGCTAAAGGGTATAAATTAAACGATATTGTTACCGTGCTTAAAGACAGAAGTTAGTACACTAGTAATGTAAAACTTCTAGTTTAAAATACTCAAATAATTGGTTTATTAAGTTTGACAAACGATCTATATTATTAACAATAGGATGGGTTAAGAGGTAATAAATTATGGATACAAAAAGACCGTTAGAACTTCTAATGGGTCTTTTTAATTGCTTGTTGTATATGTTTATAACCATGTATCTAATTCTTCCTCACGAATAGAATCAATGGTGTAATCTCCAATTTTATTTTTTCGAATAGAAAATAGTTGAAGTGTAAGCAAACATAAAAAAAGATAGCTTAATACAATTCCAATGCCTACGGGTAAAAAAGTTTCTGGTAAAATAAGATCTTTATAATTAGTATAACCAAACAATAAACTGGCGGTATCTATTAGTTTATATGCGTATACTGCAAATACGATATAAAGGCAGTATTCTAAATTTCTCATTTCATTATCTGGGTATTCATTTTCTTCTAATTTATACCAAAAAGCATACAAATATGCCAGATGAACTAACGTTAGAATTGCGAATAAATAACTGTCTATTTTATTAAAGTAAAACTTATCTATAAACAACCCATAAAAATTAGAAATAATAACAACAGCTAATAATAGTGCTGAAATTATAATTGCTGTTTTCCAGCTATATAGATGTATAGGCTTTTTCATTGTTCTTTTTAGAATTTAGATTTGGATACTGTATTCTAATTTGAAGAATCAAAGTAAGTATCTTACTACAAATGCTAAAAAAATAGTCGCTTAAAGCCTTAAATAATGGTGAAAATGTAGGGTGCTAGGATGAAAGGTATTCTAGATCCGTTGACAGGAAAACCCAACAAATTTAGAATATGTAAATTTTTACGACAACCAACCTTTTTCTGTAGCCTTTTTTGTGAAAACAACCAATGCAATTGCAACTATAATAATAAGTATAGGAAAATATAAGGCTTGGTATCCCATAACCTCTATAGTATTACTCATAAAGAATGCATATGCATTTTGAACTAAAACAGCTAATAATGATAGGAGAAACATAGTTTTAGCTAGTTTTTTGCGTAAAAGCAATAGAATGCAGCCTAAAAGTCCAGCAAAAACAGCTATTGCAAATGCTGCCGTTACCCAAGAAGGTCTACCCGTATAAAGCTCTTGTTGAACTTCAGGCAGAGCGGTTAAAACTTCTTCTGACATATACGCATCCGCTAAATATGCCATAACTCCCATAATGTTCCAGATTAATGCAACAATGGATAGTATCCAAAACCATGCAGGTATTTTTTTTGTTGATATCTCAGTCATTGTATTTTTATATTGGTTAATAGGATAGTAAAGTACAAAAAAATCAGATACATCTTATGTCTTATTATTGGTGTATTTTTGTAGGAGTGAAAAAACAAAAACAATATTACTTAGTTAGATTACAATTTTTAGGTTATCGCTTTAGTGGTTGGCAGAAACAGCCAGGCCAAAAGACTATTGAAAGCATGCTTTTAAAAACTTTAAAATTTGTGTTGCCAGACAGACAATATAAAATACTAGGTGCAGGCCGTACAGATGCAAAAGTATCTGCACTAGATGCTGCTTTTGAATTGTTTTTAGAAGGAGAGCCTGTAGATTCAATAGAAGATTTTAAAATCGATTTTAATAAAAATTTACCGTCAGATATTCGAATTTTATGTATTGAACATATTAAAGAAAAGTTTAATATAATTCAGCATAGCAAAGAGAAAGAGTATGTGTATTTGTTTTCTTTTGGAGAAAAAAACCATCCGTATGCAGCACCTTTTATGGTAAACATACAGGATGATTTAGACTTAAAAGTAATGAAAGAGGCTGCTAAAATGTTCAATGGAACTCACAATTTTAAAAGCTATACAGCCAAACCCAAAGAAAATGGGAAATTTATTAGAACGATCACACTTTCAGAAATACGAGAAAATACCATTTTACAGGCTAATTTTTTTCCGAACAACTCTTATGCTTTTCATATTAGAGGAGAAGGTTTTATGAGATACCAAGTACGGATGATTATGGGAGTATTAATTCAGATTGGCAAAGGAGAATTACAGCTTTCAGATATAGAAAAATCACTTAAAAAAGATTCTGAAGTTAAGTTTACGTCTGTAGCTCCTGGTTCTGGTTTAATGCTTCATTCACTGGAGTTTAATTTTTGATGAGAACTAATTTTTTCGTATATTTTTTGTAATTCTGTTTAGAAACTATACAAATGCAATATTGGATATCTTTTTTATTGATCATTCTATTTGTTTATATTGTAATTAGTGTTTTACTTTATTTTCTTCAAGACATCTATTGTTTAAACCAGAAAAGTTAGACAAGGATTTTCATTTCCAGTATGGAAATCAAGGAATAGATGAATATAGCATTACCACAAGAGATGGTGTTATAATTAATGGTCTTCATTTTAAGACTAAAAACTCTAAGGGTGTTATGGTTTAAGCAAGGTTGCTAAGCGTTATATGCCCTTTATGCCATTGTCATTATTAATTAAATTTCCGATGCCTACCTATAAATAGTTTAGTGTCTATTGCCATAAATAGGTTTTCATTCTTACCTATAGGAATCTTACTAAAATATAAAATACCATCAAATAAGTTTATACAGCAGGTAGATTGTTCCATGGTATGGATTACGGGTAATAATTACTGCCACGAATTATTTTTAAAACTGACTTTTGCTGTATTTCTGAATCGCGTATCTTCTTTTTTATTGCCTTTGGCTTTGTTAGAATTAACTAAGCCCTCTAAAATATTGACTAATCTGATGCCTGCATCTCCATTATTGAAACACCTATTATTAGATATGTCTATTTTGTTTATTCGGTAACCTTGTTCGCCTTCAACCCTAAGGCCACGAAAGAAATTGTCGTAACATTCATTGTTGGTTAAGGTAACTTCTTCTGATTGTGATATATTAATTCCATTTCCGGTAAGGGAGTTGTGCATTTTTGAATCAGTAATTGTAAATTTAAAAACGCGTCTAAAATAAAGATTATGATAGTACTTTTCAATCATTCCATTGGTATGCAAGTTCATTTTTGTTAAAAAAACATCTTTAGCTCCTTTAATATGAATCCCCATAGCACAATTGGAAACTTCTATATTTTTCAATGTGATATTAGAACTTTTTGCCTTTGCGTAGCTACTGCCGTCAGCAGTAAGCAAAATTCCTAGTAAAGATTTCCGAATGCCTGGAATATTTTCTGTCTTTCCTTTGGAGTGGTAGGTAGGATCTAAATGTTGCTCCGAATCTTTTAAGTTTCCGAGAACCTTAAAATTTTGATATCTGACATTATGTATACCTGTTTTACTATAAATAATTGGGCTGTTGTATAACGTATCAGTTACAGTTAGAAGTACACCTGAAGGATCTTTTTCTGAATATCCACTTATATTTATATTGGAATAGACTATGAGCGATTTGCTTAAAATATAGGTGCCTTTTCCTAAGACAACAGTCCCACCTTTTACCTTGTTTAATTGGTCAATTGCGGCTTGGATGTTATCACCTGGAACTAACTTTATTGTTTGTAAGGAGTTGGTAGAATAAATTTTACCCCCTTGTATCTTTTCTTCTTTTGTTTGAAGTATTATATTTTTCTTTAGGTGTAACCGCACTGAAGTTTGTAAATAACAAAAAACATACAATCCCATTAGAAGCGGTAAATAGTATGTTTTTAATAGCATTTGTCATTTCATTACTAAATAAAATTAAGTATAATTTATACGTCAAACAAACCAGAAGACAAATACCTGTCTCCTCTATCACAAATTATGGATACAATAGTACCACTTTCTAAACTGTTTGCCAATTGCACGGCTGCATAAGCAGCGCCACCACTACTAATCCCCGAAAAAATACCTTCCTCAGTCGCAAGTCTTTTAGTCGTGTTCTCAGCTTGTTCTTGGCTAACCTCCATAATTTTATCAACTTTACGTGCATCAAATATTTTTGGTAAGTAGGCTTCAGGCCATTTGCGAATACCCGGTATTTTTGCACCATCCTTAGGTTGTACGCCCACAATTTGTATGTTATTATTTTTTTCTTTTAAATAGGTTGATGTTCCCATAATAGTACCCGTTGTTCCCATTGCAGATACAAAATGTGTTATTTGGTTATTGGTGTCTCTCCATATTTCTGGACCTGTAGTTTTATAATGTGCTTTCCAGTTATCATCATTTGCAAATTGATTTAGTAAAATAGCACCATTCTTAACTTGGTTCTCAGCATAATCCCTAGCACCTTCAATACCAACATCCTCAGCTGTTAACGTAACTTTAGCTCCATAGGCACGCATCGTTTGGATACGTTCTTTCGTGGAATTCTCAGGCATCACCAATTCAATATCTAATCCATAAATACCTGCAATCATTGCTAAAGCAATACCTGTATTGCCACTAGTTGCTTCAATAAGTTTGGTTTGCTTGGTGATATCACCGCGTTCTAAAGCACTTTTAATCATATTATAGGCTGCACGATCCTTAACGCTACCACCAGGATTATTACCCTCTAGCTTAAAAAGTAAGGTAACATTGGGGTTGGTGTTTAAAACTTTGGATGTAACTAAGGGTGTATTTCCTATTAATTCTAATATATCAGGATACATTATGTGTTGTTTTTATTTTGATTTCTGTTTGATGAAATACTTTAGAGTTGGGAGGTATGGACGTTGTAACCCAAGCATTACCACCTATGATACTGTTTTCACCAATTATTGTTTCTCCACCTAAAATAGTAGCATTGGCATAAATTGTAACATTATTTTTAATAGTTGGATGTCTCTTGGTTTTTTGAAGATCTTTTGTGACAAACAAAGCACCCAAAGTTACTCCTTGGTATATTTTCACATGATCTTCTATAATAGCGGTTTCTCCTATAACAACCCCAGTTGCATGATCAATAAAGAAAGAATTTCCAATTTTTGCACCAGGATTTATATCTACGCCTGTTAGTCTATGTGCATATTCTGTCATTAAACGCGGTACCATAGGAAAGCCAATGATGTTCAGCTCGTGTGCCAACCTGTATATAGCTATGGCATAAAAACCAGGATACGCCATATAAACCTCTTCTATTGATAAGGACGCAGGGTCACAACTAACAATTGCTTCTGCATCTAAATTTAATTTTTTTAAGATGCCTGGCAGTTTAACAACGTATAATTCCCATATTTTTTTACAAGGTTTGTTTACTTCCCAACAAGCAAGATTTACTAATTCGTCAAATTGAGATTCTAAAAGTAATAGATTCTCTTCTACAGGAGTTTGGGTATCAAACAACGTATAAAAAAGTTTTTGAGTAAAAACTTCTGTTTTCTCTTTAAGACTAAAGTTTAAATTTGGTTGCTTTTTATACAACTCAATTTCCTTAATTACAGATTTTAGCATCATAAATCATAAATTCTACTATCAAAATTAACCATAAATTCTAGATGAAGAATTTTAAAACAGTTAACTTTCGCATAAAATAGTTTATTAGTAATTTTTTTATGGAAAATGTAGTTATATCCAAAAATACGCTTGATTTTTTGAATAAATTAAAGCGAAACAATACGCGTGAATGGTTTTTAGCGCATAAAACCGAATTTAAAACACACGAAGCTAAGTTTAAAAAATTTGTAGCCGTGTTGAATGAAGAATTAAATGTACACGATGAAATTGAAAAATCAAAAGTTTTTAGAATCTATAGAGATGTGCGTTTTTCAAAGGACAAAACACCATATAAAACACATTTGGCGGCTTCCTATACTAGGTCTGGCACAAAGTTAAGAGGTGGTTATTATCTTCATATAAAAGAAGGAGAGAGTTTTATAGCTACTGGTTTTTGGGAGCCAAATAAAGAAGATTTATTTAGAATTAGAAAAGAGTTAGAAGTAGACGCATCCGAGTTTCGAGAAATAATAGGAGCAAAAGATTTCGTAAATATTTGGGGAGTGTTAGTTGGTGATGAACTGAAAAAGGCACCGAAAGGGTTTGATGCTATGCATAAGAACATCGATTTAATTAAGAAAAAACAATACATCTTTGTACGTAAGTTCACGGATGAGGAAGTTTGGTCTTCAAACTTCTTAAGCACAGTAAATGAATCGTTTAAAGCCATTCGTCCATATTTTGATTTAATGAGCGATATTTTAACAACAAACCTAAACGGAGAGTCTCTTTTAGACTAGAACTTCTTCTTCAAAGAATTGCAATTGATTTTTTAATCTAGCTATGACAATAGACATCATCCTTTTGTTTAAAGCAGAAGAGTTTTGAACATAAACTTGATATTCTTCAAGGGTAAACTGTCCTATGATCATCCCTTTTAAAGAATTCCGAAACTTTATGTCTCTCTGTAGTGCGTTTTCTATGTAGTCTATCCTTTTTTCCAAGGATAGTGTATAGAATTTGTTTTTATGTTTTTTAGTGTAATTTTTAAAGGCAAATAAGAGTAAATCATTTTGTAATTTTACTATTGGTCGAATTGTTTTATTTTGAAAAAGTTCATCATTACTAATCCCTTCAGCTATTTTTGTAGCTTTCATCTCTGGCCTAATACGCAAGAGATCTATTGATCTTTGGTTCATAATTAACGTTTTATTAAAGATACAATATGTATTGCTGTAGACTTTTCACACATAAATTAGTTTTTAACGGTGTTATGAACATTTAATATGTTTTTATTAAAATTTTAATTTAAATAAGTTACTATATGAAGTTTGGAAAAGTAGATCAACCAGAATTTATAGATTTTAGTATGCCTAAAGACCATCCAGATACGAAGGTGGTACTTACAGGAACAAGAAGTAATGAACCATTACATATCTTTGTTGGTTGTGCAAAGTGGAACAAACAAGACCTAAAAAATTTTTATCCAAAAGGAACAAAAGATGAGTTGGTATATTATTCTTCTCAGTTTAATTCAATTGAATTAAATGCAACATTTTACAGGATTTTTCCAGCCGAACAATACCAGAAATGGTATGATAAGACTCCTGATGATTTTAAATTTTTTCCAAAAATAACAAATGAGATTAGTCACATACGAAGACTAAATGATGTTGTTTACCCAACAATAGATCGTTATTTAGAGGTAACATCTATTTTAAAAGAAAAACTGGGAACTATTTTTTTACAAATGCATACTAATTTTGGTCCTAAAAATTGGGACAGGGTCGTTAAGTTTGTTGAATATTGGCCAAAAGAATTTCCATTAGCGATGGAGTTTAGACATACAGATTGGTTTACAAATGAAACCGTTGCCCAAGAATTATACTATTTGTTACAAGAAAATAACATAGCGAACATACTCGTAGATACGGCAGGGAGAAGAGATTTAATACATATGCGTCTAACCAATAATGAAGCGTTTATACGCTATGTAGGTGCAAATCATAAAAGTGATGCTGATAGGTTAGAAGATTGGGTAGATAAATTGTGTTCTTGGAAAGAAATGGGGCTAAAAAACATACATTTTTTTATACATCAGAATTTGGAATTGAAGTCACCATTATTATCGGCTACTTTTATTAAGAGTTTAAACAAAAAAATGGGTTCTAATTTGAGTATCCCTAAAACGCTACTAAATAATGATCAAACACTCTTTTAATTCATTAATTTTACGGTTTAAATGATAATTTTATGAGATTTCACACCAGAAAATGGGTAAAACCAGAAGATTTAAATGCAAACAAGACTCTTTTTGGGGGTAAAGTGTTGGCATGGGTAGATGAAGAAGCTGCTTTGTATACTATTATTCAATTAGAGAATAATAAAGTGGTAACAAAGTATATTTCTGAAATTAATTTTATGAGTTCTGCCGTGGAAGGAGATATTGTTGAAATAGGGATTGCAGTTGTTAAATTTGGTGTCTCTTCGTTAACCTTAAATTGTGAGGTGCGTAATAAAATGACAAGAGAAACCATTTTAACGGTAGATAATATTATTATGGTAAACCTTGGCGAAGATGGTAAACCAAAATCACACGGTAAAACTAAAATTGAATTTGTTAGAGATCGGCTCGCGTAATAGCTAAAGTCTTCGAATAGAACCTATGTTGCTTTATTTTTCTCAAATGTATTACCAGAAAAATCTAATAGCATTTTGCTATTTAACTCTTTAACCGCAATGGGTAGAAAATAAGATAATTAGTAGTAGACTTGAGAAATTTAAAATTTGTTTTTTCATTCTATTTTAACTTTCAGACAAGCTTTTAGCTACTGCTTGTACTTCGTCTAAAACCCGAAGCAAATTACCACCCCATAACTTTTCAATTTGCGTTTCTGTATAGCCTCTTTTTATTAACTCTAAGGTTACATTAAAGGTTTCTGAGGCATCTGACCATCCTTCAATTCCGCCGCCGCCATCAAAGTCAGAACTTATACCAACGTGTTCTATACCAATTAGTTTCACCATATGATCTATATGATTTACAAAATCTACAACACTCACGGGTTTTGGTCCATCTTTTTGTTTTAAAGCAACTGCTTCAGCAATTTCTCTTGCCTTAAAACGAGCATCGAAAAAAGCCGCCCTATCTTCAGCACTAAGGGTAGAAATTTCAGTGCCTGTATACATTTTTAATTGTAAGGAGTCTGCAGTTTTTTTAGTTAAACGATTCAGATGTGCATTCCACGCATCATTTTTGTCGCCATCTAAATATGATTTAAAAGCAACGGTCTGTACAACGCCACCATTTTCTTTAAGCAATAGTAATTGCTCATCGTCTAAATTACGACTATGGTTGCAAAGAGCTCTTGCAGAAGAATGAGATGCAATAATAGGTGCTTTACTCAAGGCCACCATTTGTTTCATTGATTCACTAGAAGGGTGCGAAATATCGATCATAATCCCTAATCGATTCATTTCTTCCACCGCCTTTTTACCAAGTTCACTTAATCCATTATGTAACCAAACGCTATCTTGTTCTCCAGTGTTTGAATCGCAAAACTGACTATGACCATTGTGAGATAAGGATATATAGCGGGCGCCTAATTGGTGGTATTTTTCAAAGTTTTCCAAATCTTCACCCATAGGGTAGGCATTTTCAACTCCAATCATCGCTACCTTTTTACCTGCTCTATCAATTCGTCGTACATCGTCAGAGGTTAATGCTAGCTCAATTTGCTCTGGAGCAATTTCAGTACACAACTTATGGATGGCATTAAACTTAGCCATTGCATTTTCTTCCGCTTTTTTATAACCTTCCGGCGTTAAATCACCTTGCCCCGTATATACAATCAACCAAGAAACATCTAGATCGCCGGTTACCATTTTTGGGATATTTACTTGGGTGTCTAATTGCTGTGTGTAGTTAATACTATCCGAGAAATTTTTCACATTAAAATCGTTATGAGTATCTATCGTAATTACCTTTTTATGAATACGCATTGCCTTATCTAGGAGGCTTTCTTCTTTCTTTTTTACGCTTTCGCTACAAGAGAAAAGGAATAAAATGCTAATAAACACTGCAAATTGTTTCATAGTAAAATAGTTTATACGTACAAATAAAGCCATTTCACAACACAAAGAGAAACATATAGAACATATTATTGCCTATACTTTATATATTATTGAGATTTACTCTAGTATAAAGCCAGTTTTATACTAGAGAGAGACATTTATTTAATATATTTCACTTTGAAACTAGAAAGCCTACAATCTGCCATAGCCGTATTACAAGAAAAACTTACGGCTTATTCTTTTGATGAATTATCAACTGAAGAAGCTTGCGTTCTACAAGATTCTTTAAATAGTTTTAAAAGTGTAGTAGAATTATCTAGTTCAAAGCAATTCTTATTTATTGGAGAAGTAACTAAACCAGATTACAACAAAGAATTAATAGAAGTAAGTCCTAAAGGCTTATCCAAGCAGGAGTTTCTGCATAATATGGGAGGTGAAGATCAATTGTTAGTGGCAAAAGCGAGCAATGAAATTAAAACACCATTGCATGGTATTCTTGGTTTTATAGATCAATTGTTAGACAGTAATTTAAATGCACCTCAATTATGCTTGGTTAATGCAATACAAACCACTTCTTATAATATGTTAGAAGTTTCTCAAGATATTTTAGAGTATTCTAAACTAGGTGCGGGAATAGCAAACAATGAAGATATTCCAATAAAATTTTACAGTGCTATACGAGATGTGCTGTTTTTGTGTAATACACTTATCCTTAATACCGATTTAAAGTTAGAAGTAGCGATGGATTCAAATATTCCAAAAGAATTATTTGGAGACCCATCTAAATTATCTCAAATACTACTAAACCTGATAGGTAATGCAATTCAAAATACTCGAGAAGGTGAAATTTTGCTTAAAGCAAAAATTAAGGAAGAATATGAAAATAATATGCTTTTAGAGTTTGAAGTATGTGATACGAGTGAAGGGATTACAGATGCAAGCTTAAAAAATATTTTTGATCCTTATAAGGAAAAAAATGAACTAAATTCAGGATTAGGCTTAAGTACTGTAAAACAAATGGTTGAAGTTCTAGGAGGAGAAATATATGTATCTAGTAGGGCAGGGGTTGGTACGGTATTTACATTTACAATACCTTTTAAAACAGCGAATAATACAGCAACCAAAACTGAAGCTATTTCAATTGAAGGTATGAAAATTTTGATTTTTGAAGACAAGGAGTTAAATCAAAAAACTATAGATGTTAATTTGGAAAAATGGAAGTGTAAAACATTTCTTTCAGATAATTTTGAAAAAGGGGTAAAGATTTTAGAGCGTCATGATATAGACATTATTTTAATAGACTTAAGAACACCAAATGGATATGGTCTTGAAATAGTAAGCCATATCCGAAACCATCAAATAGTTAGCATACAAAATATACCTATAATGGCAGTTTCTGCAGATCATAATATTAAAAATAATGTTGAATTTGATGTTGATAATTTTAATGATTTTCTATTAAAACCGTATAGTTCTGATGAGCTTCTTTTAAAACTAACAAATTTAAAACACTAGTGAAAAATAAGATGGGAATAACAAAGAATCATATAGAGGAAGAAGAAAAAAATTTTAGATTAAATCTTACGCCAGTATTAAATGAATGTATAGGAGATTTAACCTTATTACAGGAATTAGTTATGTTGTTTAACATGAATGTCTTAGAGTTTATAGGGATGGCAAAGGTGTATATTAAAAATGAAGATTATGAATCTTTAAAATTTAGTATACATAAAATTAAAACTGGTTTAAAAATGATAAAGATTGACGCGTTGCATAATTGTCTAATACAAATGGAAGTTACCATAGTAGATGATGAAGTAGATCGTATGCAGCTAAATTTTTTATATGAATGTTTTACTGAAGAATACCAGATAGTAGAAGAGCAGTTAGCAGAGGAATTGGAGAGATTAAGTGATGAATATATTGAATAATATGAGTATGAATACACCAAGAGTAACCAGGACTAGGAAAGGTATTTCAAAACGTATAGAAGCTATAGGCATTCCTTCCAATAACGAAGAAAAACATAATGAATTTGTACAATTTTTAAATACTAAAAGTCAATGTTTAGAAAATAATTCTTCTGCGACAGTAGCAAACCATCAAAATAATAAAGTTATTTTTCTACCCCCTCAAAGCGTATTTAAGGAATTATATGATTGTTGCGATACCGAAGCTAAACTAATCTTGTTAGACGAAATCTCGCTGTTGGGTGATGAAAAAGAGCTTCTTTTAGCAGTTTCAGAATTAAATGCTCCTGAAGAGATAATAAGAAAAAAAGCAGCTAGGATAATTCCGATGTTAGAAACACGGATTAAAATATTATCGTTAGAAAGTTCTATTCGTTCTAAAAATTATCATCATCAAGAGTCACAATATGATTGTGATACTTCTTCTTTTCCTTTAGAGTATACCCTTCTGTTAGAGGAATTAGAAATTAATTCATCTAAACTAGCAAGTATTTCTAAAAAAGAACCTAAGGATCTACAACGTTTTATACGGAAGATTAATTTGAAATTGTTTTCTTATAAATCCTAAAAGTAAAGTGCAATATGTTTTTTATAAGTTTTACAGGCAATCATTTTTACTTTAGATGTTACTCTATTAAAACTATGTTTTCACAACAAAATAGAATCAATTCACCACATTTTATTGTTCAATAAATACTGTTTTATTAGTTTTAAAGCAGTTTAAAAAACCCAAATTAACCAAATTAAAGACATACTATGTTATATGATACCTACGGAGAGGAATATTTAAACTTCCTTTATGACTTAAATGAAATCTTGAGTTTAAACGAATTAGTTGAAGTAGACTATATATAGTCACTTAAGTGTATAATCCTTAAACCTTTTGTTATGGCAAATCAAAACAATGCAGCCTACCTAAATTTTGTAGAAAATTTAAATGTTATTTTAATGGAAATTAATGTAAGTAAATTAAACTACTCATAATGTAACCGTAAGAAAAACAAAAAAAGCAACCCTAGGGTTGCTTTTTTTGTTTGATATGAGCCTATGAGTCTATCCTAAGTACGTTTTTAAGATCTTACTTCTAGAATTGTGTTTTAACTTTCGAATGGCTTTTTCTCGTATCTGCCTTACCCTTTCTCTAGTTAGATCAAAGATTTGTCCAATTTCCTCCAAAGTCATAGAGTGTTGGTCACCTATACCGTAATATAATTTTACAACATCTGCTTCTCTAGGAGATAATGTCTCTAATGCTCTGTTAATCTCTGTATTTAAAGACTGTTGCATTAGGTTTTGGTCTGGGTTAGGAGACTCACCATATTTAATAACATCATATAAATTTGAATCTTCACCTTCTTTAAAGGGGGCATCCATAGATACGTGTCTTCCAGAATTTTTTAACGATTGTTTCACTTCATTTACCGAAAGCTCTAATTCCTTAGCAATCTCTTCCGGAGAAGGTGGGCGTTCATGTGCTTGCTCCAAATAAGAAAATGCTTTTTTTATTTTGTTTATAGAGCCAATCTTGTTTAATGGTAAACGTACAATTCTAGATTGTTCTGCAAGTGCTTGCAATATAGATTGACGAATCCACCAAACGGCATACGAAATAAATTTAAACCCCCTAGTTTCATCAAAACGTTTGGCCGCTTTTACCAAGCCAACATTGCCTTCATTAATTAAATCGGGTAACTTAAGTCCTTGATTTTGATATTGTTTCGCTACAGAAACCACGAACCTTAAATTAGCTGTTGTTAATTTTTCTAACGCAGCTTCATCTCCTTCGCGTATTTTTTGAGCTAATTCTACTTCTTCATTAGCAGTAATTAAATCTATTTTACTGATATCTTGCAGGTATTTATCTAATGATTTTGATTCTCTATTAGTTACCTGTTTGATTATCTTTAGTTGCCTCATATATGTATGTTCAGTATGTGTTTAATTTATGACTACAGTATACATTTTAAAACGCTATTTTCCAAACAACTACAGCTAATATTATACGCTAGTTATTAATAATCTAACGATTCTTAAAGGATAAGTGCTTGAAACCATCAGAAACAATAAGAAAAGAATCACAGTAACTAATGTATTATTTGGTAACTTTCCTGCTTTATTACGCTAAAATATGAGTAAGAGAGCTTTAAAAAAGTATTTATCTGGCCTAAAAAAGGCTGAATTAGAAGAACAGCTTTTGGGATTATATGAAAAATTCCCTGCTGTAAAATCCTACTATAGTTTTGTTTTTAATCCAAAAGAAGAAAAACTAATTCAAGAGGCTAAACTTAAAGTATCCAATGAATATTTTCCAATCAAGCGTAAACGACCTAGGGCACGAAGGTCTGTTGCTCAAAAATATATTAAAAACTTTTTATTATTAGGTGTTGATGCTCCTCTGGTTGCAGATGTAATGCTGTATAATTTAGAAATTGCACAAGAATTTGCCCAGCATAAAAATGTACAGGAAAGTTTTTATAAAAGTATGCTAAACTCATTTGAGCAAGCAGTTCAATATATTGCATTGCATTCACTTTTACCAGAGTTTAAAGAACGTATTCTACGTATTTATAAGGAAACACAGGAAAAAAAATGGCCCTTTTCCGAGGGTTTTTCTAGAGCCTTGGATTGTATAGATTAATATGCATTTTCCAATAGAATCAATTCTTTTTTTAGATTTCTACGTATAAGTTTTATTTAAGCGTAAAATCTTCTAATTTTGCAAGGTTTATTTTTAAACGAATACCGTTAATTTTCGGTTCATTATGTAATAGTTTTACCATTTGGAACAACAAAAGACAACAACAGAAAAAACATTATACGATTATCAATTAGAAGATCTTAACAAAATTTTTGATTTTTTTAATGAGAATCCTAAAGGGGTAAATTTGTTATACCAATTGCCAACAGGGGGTGGGAAAACTGTTATTTTTTCAGAGATAGCTCGTAAGTATATTGCTGAGACAAATAAAAAAGTTGTGGTGCTTACACATAGGATAGAGTTAAGTTTACAGACTTCTAAAATGCTCAAAGGTTTTGGAGTTCATAATAAGGTTATAAACAGCAGTGTAAAAGACCTGAATGACCAAGATGAATATATGTGTTTTGTTGCTATGGTAGAAACACTAAAAAATCGTTTACAAGACGATTTGGTAGAAATGAAAAACATAGGGCTTGTCATCATTGATGAAGCGCATTACAATTCTTTTCGCAAGTTATTTAAATACTTTAAAGACTCTTCAATTTTAGGGGTTACAGCCACGCCTTTAAGTTCCAATATTAAATTACCAATGAAGGACAACTATAAAAAGTTAATCATTGGAGAATCTATAAAATCGCTCATAAAAAGAAATTTTTTATCCAAAGCCAATCAGTATAGTTATGATGTAGGACTTAAAACCTTAAAACTAGGTATAAATGGAGATTATACCGTAAAATCTTCAGATGAATTGTATGGTAATATATCGATGCAAAGTAAACTACTCACGGCCTATGAAGAATTAAGTAAGGGCACCAAGACGCTTATTTTTAATAATGGTATAAACACTTCTTACTATGTGTATGAATCCTTTAAAAAAGCAGGGTACAACATTCGTCATTTAGACAATAAAAATTCGGCAGCAGAGCGTAAAGATATTTTAGAATGGTTTCATAAAACCCCAGATGCTATTTTAACTTCAGTTAGTATTTTAACAACTGGTTTTGATGAACCAACAGTAGAGACCATTATTTTAAATAGGGCAACACGCTCATTAACATTATATTTTCAAATGATAGGCCGTGGATCTCGTGTACTGCCAACGAAGGATGAATTTACGGTTATCGATTTAGGTAATAATGCCAAGCGATTTGGCTTGTGGAGTGAACCTGTAGATTGGCAAGAAATTTTTCATTTCCCAGAGTTTTATTTGGAAAATATAAAGAATGATGAAGAAATAGAGCGCGATTTTGTGTATGAAATGCCTCAGGAATTAAAAGATGAGTTTTCTAAATCTGAGAATATCTTTTTTGACATCAAAGGGGAGTATAAAAAGGCGTTTGCACAAGGCTTAAAATCCAAGTCGGTATTAGAAAAAAGTATAGAGCAACACGCTCAAATTTGTGCAGAAAATAGTGAAGATGTGTTTGATGCTCGTATACTTGCAAAAAAATTAAAAGAGGAAATTGCTTTTCGGGTGCGACAATATTCGTATTGTATCATGAACAATACAAAAAATTATAAGGAATGGTTAGAGGAAGATTATGAGCGTAAGTTACGATTACGAATTTCTCAAAAGTTCTCTTCTAGAATGTAAATAACGCTATAGTGAAAAAGGTTTTAATTGTTGGTTTTGTTTGGCCAGAGTCTGATACTACAGCTGCTGGTAGCAGAATGATGCAATTAATATATTTTTTTAAACGGGAAAACTACATCATAACCTTTGCCAGTACAGCTTCTAAAACGGAGTATTCTAATGATTTGGGGGCTCTAGGTGTTTGTGAAAAGAAAATTGAGTTAAACCATCCTAGTTTTGATGATTTTATTTTGAATCTTACTCCTGATATTGTTTTGTTTGATCGTTTTTTGACCGAAGAACAATTTGGTTGGCGCGTAGCACAAAAATCACCCAATGCAATTAGAATACTAGATACGGAAGATCTTCATTTTTTGCGAACAGCTCGAGAAATTGCCTTTAAAAATAAAAATCGAACTGCTACAGAAGTAGATCTAAAAGCTCAAGAAATAACAAAAAGGGAAGTGGCAAGTATCTATAGATGCGATTTTTCATTGATTATTTCTAGTTATGAAATGCAGCTATTACAATCTTCCTTTCGTATTTCTAACGAATTATTGTTGCATTTGCCATTTATGTTAGATACCATAGATGCAGCTACAGCAAATAACTGGAATACATTTAAAGGTAGAAATGGTTTTGTTTGCATTGGTAATGGCAAACACAAACCAAATGTAGATGCTGTTTTGTGGTTACATAAAGATATTTGGCCAAAAATAAGAGCAAAACTTCCCAATGCCAGTGTATCTATATATGGGGCATATTTGCCTCAACAAATTAAAGAGAAACACAATCCTAAGCATGGTTTTTTTGTAGAGGGATGGACTAAGGATGTAGTAGGTGTAATGATAAATGCGAAGGTGAATCTAGCTCCTATGCGCTTTGGAGCTGGTATTAAAGGAAAATTAATAGATGCAATGCATACTGGTTTACCAAGCGTAACTACAGCAATAGGGGCAGAGGGTATGCACGGAAATCTACCTTGGAATGGAGAAATTGCGCCAGATCTAGAGCGCTTTGTAGCAGCGGCTGTGGCTTTGTATACAAATGAAGAGCTTTGGGTAGAGGCGCAGCGAAATGGAAAGGAAATACATAACAAATACTATTCTAGGACTATATTAGAAGCCAAACTCTCTAATAAAATTAGTACTTTGCAGAAAGGCTTACAAAAACATAGAAATCAGAATTTCATTGGGAGTATGCTACTACACCATACCATGGCAAGTACAAAATATTTGTCTAAATGGATTCAAGTAAAAGAGAATAAATAATTACAGGAAATGAAAGAAATTGAATGGAAAGTTGCTCAAGAGTTTGAGGATATCACCTATAAAAAATGTAATGGAGTTGCTCGTATTGCTTTTAATAGGCCTAATGTACGCAATGCTTTTCGGCCAAAAACAACAACTGAGTTGTACAAGGCTTTTTATGACGCACAAGAAGATACCTCAATAGGTGTAGTACTATTATCAGGAGAAGGTCCTTCTTCAAAAGATGGAGTGTATTCTTTTTGTAGTGGTGGCGACCAAAAAGCAAGAGGTCACCAAGGTTATGTTGGTGAAGATGGTATGCACAGGCTTAATATATTAGAAGTACAACGTTTAATACGCTTTATGACAAAAGTTGTGATAGCTGTTGTGCCAGGATGGGCTGTTGGTGGGGGACATAGTTTACATGTGGTTTGTGATTTAACTCTGGCGAGTAAGGAACATGCTATTTTTAAACAAACCGATGCAGATGTTACTAGCTTTGATGGGGGGTATGGTTCTGCATATTTAGCTAAAATGGTGGGACAGAAAAAAGCGAGGGAAATTTTCTTTTTAGGACGTAATTATTCGGCCCAAGAGGCGTATGATATGGGAATGGTAAATGCTGTGATTCCACACAACGATTTGGAGGAAACGGCGTACCAATGGGCACAAGAAATATTAGAAAAATCACCAACTTCTATTAAAATGCTAAAGTTTGCTATGAATTTAACTGATGATGGTATGGTTGGGCAACAAGTTTTTGCAGGCGAAGCAACACGATTAGCATATATGACAGAAGAAGCTAAAGAAGGTAGAAATGCTTTTTTAGAAAAGCGTAAACCTGACTTTGGTAAAAACAAGTGGATTCCGTAATATACCAATTTAGTGCTCTAAATTAAAAAAGAGTCTTGCCAATGAAGACAAGACTCTTTTTACGAGAACACTATATGAAAATGAAAAATTTTATTTCTTTTTTTATACACTACTAAAGTAAGATAGAAGTAAGTTATTTTAAAATCAATGTTGCTAACTACACTGTTATTGTGGTGTACGTTTATTAATAAGTGGTTGTGGTATGTGTCACACCCCAAAAATCATAACAAAACAGAAAATAGATGTCGTTTAAAAAAATGCACCCTCAATTAAAAGAGGCTTTAGAACGCTTAGAAATAACAGAACAGTTGCCCTATCAAAAACAAGTACTACCTAAAATAAAGGGTGGCGCTAATCTGTTTTGTATTGCTCCCAAAGACTCTGGTAAAACCACGGCTTTGGTTATGGCTACCCTGCAGAAGTTAAAATGTGAAGCTTTTGAAGATGCGCCACGTGCCTTAATTTTTGTAAAAGACAAACAAGCGGCCTTAACATTGCAAGATGAATTTAAGCGGTTTATTTATAGAATGGACGTACGGATATATTGTGCCTATGAAGAACAAAATATAGAAGATCAAAGAGATGATATTTATGACGGTGTAGACATTGTTATAGCAACACCAAAAAGATTAAATAAGATTTTCTATTCTAACGGAATAAATCTAGGGCAGTTAAAATTATTCATCGTTGAAGATGCAGAGTTTTTAGTTAAGCCTAATTTGTTTTCAGATGTAATTAGAACTCCAGAAAGTATAGATAAATGTCAATATTTAATATTTTCCACCAAGTTTGATGAGCGTATGGAACGTCTGCAAGATTCTTTTATGTTTAATGCACAAATAGTTAAGATATAGTTCATAATTTATTGTATTAATTAAAAAGAGCCTTGTCTTTAGATGACAAGGCCCTTTTACGAGAACACTATATGAAAATGAAAAATTTTATGTCGTTTTATTTATAATGCTAATATATAGTGCTTTGTAACTTACTGAAAATTAATGTTGTAAACTATTCATTTTATGTGGTTAGGTTAGAAAGTTTTGATGTTACCATAAAATCATAAAACTTTTTTACTCTTAAAAGTAAATCATTAGGGTCAATTATTCAATGGCCGCTATAATTCCAGCTAAAAATGCATTGGTATTAAAATAAGGAGCCTCTGCAAGTCCTGTTCTCACAACAACCAAATCTTTGGACGGAATTATAAAAACACGTTGTCCTTGAAACCCATTTGCAGAATACATATCTCTAGGCACATCAGGGAATTTACCTTCGGCATTCAGCCAAAAGTGTGCTCCATAGGTTCCGTTAGAATGTGGTGTTGGTTTTGTACTATAATCTACCCATTCTGGTTCAAAAATTTGCGTACCGTTCCAGCTTCCCTTGTGTAGGTATAACAATCCAAATTTAGCCCAATCTCGTGTAGTTGCCCAAGCGTACGAAGAGCCAACATAGTTACCCTCCATATCTGCTTCAATAATCATAGAATGCATACCTATCTTGTCTATTAAACTGGTATAGGGGAAGTCTAAATATTCTTGATGTGTGTTAAATTTAGTTTTCAAAATACCCGACAACAGATTTGACGTACCTGAAGAGTAATTCCATATTTCGGTTGGTTTAGCTACTGCTTTTTTTTCTTGCTGTGCCAAAGTCATATCTGCATCTAAAAATAGCATTTTAGTAACGTCAGAAATTTTAGTGTAATTTTCTTCCCATTCTAAACCACTTTGCATCCGTAACAAATGGTTTAGCGTAATATTTTTACGATTATCTTGCTGCCAAGCAGGTATTGGTGCAGCATCCTCTATATTTAATTTCCCTTCATATTGAAGAATTCCGTATAGCGTAGCTATAATACTTTTGGTCATAGACCAGCCTAAAACCTTGGTGTCTTTAGTGATACCCCCTGCATATTTTTCAGCTATGATTTTATCCTTATAAATAACTAAAGCAGTCCTGGTCTTTTTGGTTTCAGGGGGTGAAAAAGCAATGTCTAAGGCTTTGTCTAGTGCGGTATAATCTACATTGGCAAAAATGGTGTCTTCTTGTTCCATGTCACCATAAGGAAAAGGTAGTCCCGTTTTCGGCTGATTTCTATTTGGTTTTAGAATGAATTTAGAGGCGTCATAATCTTTCGTAATCAAAACAGCTCCTAAGCCATCCCTATAAATTGCTTTTCGCTCTAGTAATCCAAAAACACTAGAAGAAGCACTTTTTAAAGCAGTATCAACCTTAGAATCTGCTAATTTTATAAGAGGTATATTATTATCCACCTCATTTATGTTTGTTGCTAACCGATTTGCTAAAAAAACATTGGAAGCCATATTTTTAGCAGCATAACCAGAAATCATATTTAGTTTCGGGTAGTTGTAAGCTACAGCAGCAATGATGGCTAACACTAAAACCAGTAAAACTCTTTTTAAATTTTTCATATTGTAGAATGAATTAATCACTTTTCAAAAATACTGGTTTTTACTTAAGGGCATTTATTATCTTGCAGAAATCTAAATATATATACAATGAAATCTTTTACGCTTACTTTTATAGTGGTTCTTACCTTTGTTTGTGGTTCTTATGCACAAAAAAAAGACATTACTACTGCGCTTTATGGCACGTACAATGATTATAAAGAAAGTTCTTTGGATGCGCGAAGAATTAAACACACTCAATTAAGTCCCTTATTAAAAGCATATGCATCCAATAAAAAGTTTAAGGTTAAAAAAGTAGGACAATCTATTGAAGGGCGTAGTATTTCACTGATAAGTATAGGAACTGGCCCCATAAATGTGTTTTTATGGTCGCAAATGCATGGCGATGAGCCAACGGCTACTCAAGCAATTTTTGATATTCTTAATTTTTTAGACCACAATTCTTTTCAGAAAGAAAAAGAAGAAATATTAAATAAGGTAACGCTTCATTTCTTACCTATGTTAAATCCAGATGGGGCAGAAGTATTTACAAGAAGAAATGCCTTGGGAATAGATATCAACAGGGATGCATTGCGATTACAATCTCCAGAAGGTCAAATATTAAAACGTGTACGGGATAGTTTAAAGGCTGATTTTGGTTTTAATTTACACGACCAAAGCACCTACTACAATGCAGAACGTACAGCGAAACCTGCCACCATTTCGTATTTGGCTCCGGCTTATAATTACGAAAAAGAGATTAATGAGGTACGAGGTAATGCTATGAAAGTTATTGTTTTCATGAATACTATTATTCAGAAATATGCGCCAGGACAAGTAGGTAGGTACAACGATGATTTTGAGCCCAGGGCTTTTGGTGATAACATCCAGAAATGGGGAACAAGTGCCATCTTAATTGAGTCAGGTGGTAATTATGATGATATTGAAAAGCAAGAAATACGAAAACTGAATTATGTTTCAATAGTATCAGCAATTTATGCGATTGCAACTAGTTCTTATCAGGGTATTGCTATCGATGAATATGAGAAAATACCTAAAAATGATAGAAAATTATTCGATTTAAAAATAGAGAATGTTACGTATGACCTATTAGGAAAAAAATACCAATTAGATATAGGGATTAATCACTTAGAAATTAATACAGAAAGGCATAAGGCTTTTTATTGTGTAAGTAAAATCATAGATCAAGGAGATCTTTCTACGTATTATGGATATAGAACCTTAAATGCTACTGGGTATACCGTAAAGGAAGCAAAAGTGTATCCCAGAATTTTAAATACAATGGAAGATTTTAATAAATTAAATCCTCTTGAAATTGTAAATGAAGGCTATTTATTTGTTGTTGTAAAAGATTTTCCAGTGACATTAAAAACTACAAATTTGCCGTTAAATATTGTAGAAACAACATATACGCCTTCAAAAACACTACGGTTAAATGTAGGTAAAAATCCGAACTTCTTTTTAGAGAAAGACGGCAAACTTAAATTTGCTGTGGTAAATGGTTATTTAATCAACTTAGAAAATGGCAATGGATTTTTTAAAAATGCACTGGTTTTAAAACAGTGAATTAATACCCAAAGGCAATAGTAAGTTGTGCTGCATTATTTAAAATAATTGCCAGCATAGTGATTGCTGTAATGACAATACTCATGAAAATACCAAGTACCATTGTTTGGTAAATTACGGAAGTATTACCTATGGCACTATTTTCAATAATATTTTTAATTGTTTTCATAGCTTGTAGTTTTTAAGTTCTAGCTATAATGTTATGTATAGCTCTTTATATACTAAACAATTAGAAAGAAATAAACCCTACTTTGCATCATTAAAAAAGGGAGCTTCAGTTGTGAAACTCCCTTTTTTAATTTGTTTTATTAGATGACCTATTCACAACCCCCTGTAAATCCGTCTGCGTTAAACTTTGTTTGCACAGCACCTTGTCTACTTTGATTTTGAACCTGTATCGCTAAATTATTAGTACCACTTCCATCACGCTTTGGTGTACAATATTCAAATAAATAAAAACTATTGGCTCTTTCTGAAATTTTAAAAGATATATCATTAAACGTATCTTCTAATTCTTCTTTATTACTTGCAAATACACTAGAAGTTTTTCCTAATTCTTCTAATATTTGCGTATCTATCTCGCTACCCAAGCCAATGGTGAAAAATGAAATATTTGCGTTTGCGTTCTTCACCTTTTTTAAAGCATCAGCTTTCGTATAACGCGAGGCCTGATCTGTACCATCAGTAAAAATAACAATAGAAGAAGCTCCAATAACATTTTTAGTGGTACTGGCCTTAATTAAATCACTAGCTAAGTCCGTTGCCTTAATTACAGCACCATATAAATCTGTGGAAGGATCATTGCTTATGTCTGTAGTTATGCCATTTATTGACATAATTAATTCTTCTTTTGAAGAAGTAAGCGGATTAAGCTCATGCAATACTTTTTCTCCATCAAACCATAGAATTGACATTTTGAAAGATTCTGTTTCAGTAGCCATTACGTTGTTAATAAAGCTAACAGATGCAGATTTTAATTCATCTAAACTGCTACTTAATACACTATTACTCAAATCTAGTACCAAAAGTGTACTATTACTAAAAATTTGAGAATTCGGTGAAATTCTAGCAAAAGATTCGGAAGTGGATATGGTATTAAAACAATCATCATTCCTGCCTTGTTCATAGATCGTAAATTCTTCAGCTGTTAATCCAGAAACAGGATTACCATCCTTATCAGAAACCTTAAAGAAAATAGAAACTTTTCCAGGTTTTGTTGTGTATTGATCTTGTATAGAAAGTATTAATTGATTTTCGCCCAATCCGAGACAGTCATCTACAAGCTCTCCTTCTCCCAATTCACCTTGATTATCAAAATTAAAGTCAACATCATCATCTGCATTTCCACAAGAAAACAATACTGCTGTTAGGCAAAAAAGGGTAAGAAATTTTAGGTTCAGTTTCATATACTATATTTTATGTTCTTTAGTTTAACGTACTAATGTGTACAAAATTATAGGAGTTGCCATGTTTTGGTTGTTAAAAAGTGTTAAGATTTTAATCTTAGTTTTATTGATCGTATTAATTCTGTCTTAGAAAGTTAAAATGCGATATGAAGTATTTGTTAAATTGATACATTTCTTATTTTTTTTTGGTAAATTGGGGAAGCAAAAACAAACGATTCCTTTATCGTTTTAAAAACTATGAATTATGCCAACATACTCCCTTAATTTAAATGGTAAAACACAAACTGTTGATGTTAGTGAAGATACTCCTCTCTTGTGGGTATTAAGAGATCAGTTAGATTTGGTAGGTACCAAGTTTGGTTGTGGAATTGGACAATGCGGTGCCTGTACAGTTCATATAGACGGTAATGCTGCACGAAGTTGTTCAACACCAATTAGCCAGTTAGCAGGTAAAGTCATAATTACAATAGAAGGTTTGTCAGAAGATGGCTCACATCCTGTGCAACAAGCGTGGAAAGAAGTAGATGTGCCACAATGTGGGTACTGTCAAGCGGGACAAATAATGACAGCTTCTGCTTTTTTGGCAAATAATTCTAGTCCGTCTTCAGAAGAAATTAAGAATGCGATGCACGGTAATATTTGTAGGTGCTCTGCGTATAATAGAATACATAAGGCAGTAGAAGTTGCTGCAGATAAATTAGTTTAATAATATATTTAAAAGCAACAATCATGTCAGAATCAAAAATAGCATTTAGTAGAAGAGGATTTATACGGACATCTACATTGGCCAGTGGCGGAATCTTAATTGGTTTTAATCTTTTTAAATCTTGTAAGCCCAATGCAAAACCTCCAGTAGATTTAGCCCAATTAGATTACAAAGATTTTAATGCATTTATTAAAATTGCAGAAAATGGAGCAGTTACTATTTTTTCACCAAATCCAGAAATTGGCCAAGGTGTAAAAACAGCAATGCCAATGCTTATTGCAGAGGAGTTAGATGTTGCTTGGGAAAATGTGCATGTAGTCCAAGGAGATTTAGATACAGTAAACTACCAACGTCAGGTGGCAGGCGGTAGTCAATCTATTCGTTTTGGTTGGGAGCCTTTACGACAAACGGGTGCTACTGCCAGACAAATGTTAGTGAATGCAGCAGCAGCGCGTTGGGGAGTAGAAGCCTCTGAATGTACAACCAATGAAGGTGTAATTACCAATGCCAATGGGGAAACCTTAGGATATGGAGATGTAGTAGTTGACGCAGCAGTATTGGAAGTACCAGAAAATGTTAGTTTAAAAGATTCCAAAGACTTTAAAATCATTGGGACCGATGCTACCAATGTTGATATTGATAAAATTATAACAGGCAAACCTTTGTTTGGTTTAGATTACAAGACAGAAGGGATGGTTTATGCATCTGTGTTGCGTCCGCCAGCTTTTGGTCAGACGTTAGTTTCTTTTGATGATGCGGCAGCTAGGGCCGCTGAAAATGTAATCGATATTATAAAGTTTGATAATAAAATAGCTGTCTTAGCCAAGGATACTTGGTCTGCAATGAAAGCGAAAAAAGCTTTAACAGCAGAATGGAAAGCCGATGAGGAATTGGAAAGTACGGAAGATCATGATAAAATACTAGTAGATTTATTGGAGCGTAAAGACATAAAAATTTTACGAGAAGATGGCGATGTAAAAAAAGCTTTTGCACAAGCAGATAAAATTTTAGAGCGTACCTATGAAGCTCCATTTTTACCGCATAACTGTATGGAGCCTATGAATTTCTTTGCCCATGTAACTCCAGAGAAAATATTTTTGGTAGGGCCCATACAAACACCACAAGGTACAGCTGCAGGTATTGCAGCTAGTTTGGGGAGAAAACCTGAAGAAGTGCATTTAAAAATGACGCGGATGGGCGGTGGGTTCGGGAGACGTTTGTATGGTGATTTTGCTGTAGAAGCCGCAACCATTTCCAATTTATCCAAAAAACCTGTAAAAGTTGTCTTCTCTAGGGAAGATGATATGACAGATGGCATTTATAGACCAGCGTCTAAATACAAAATTCGCGCCTCTATTAAAGATGGTGCCATTACGGGATATCACCTTACAGAAGCAGCCATAAATGGAAATATGTACGGATTAATACCAAACTTTTTTCCTGCAGGAGCCATCGATAATTACAAAGTAGACGCTGCCAATTATAAAAGTAATATTACAACAGGTGCCTGGCGTGCTCCTTATACTAACTTTTTAGCGTTTGCTGAGCAGAGTTTCTTTGATGAATTGGCAGATGAATTGCAAATAGATCGTGTGCAAATGCGATTAGATTTGTTGCAGAAAGTAAAAGGTACAACGGATGACAGAATTCAATATTCACCAGAGCGGTTGGAAGGTGTCATAAATATGGCAGTCGAGAAATCGGGTTGGGGAAATAAGTCAGATCATGTGTATCAAGGTTTTTCTGCCTATTACTGTCACAATTCACATGTTGCTGAAGTTGCAGATGTAGTGATGGAAAATGGGGAGCCCGTTGTTAAAAAGGTAACTTGTGTGATTGATTGTGGTATTGTTGTAAATCCGTTAGGAGCTAGAAACCAAGCAGAGGGAGGGGTAGTAGATGGTATTGGACACGCAATGTATGGTGATTTTACTTTTAAAAATGGTGTGCCATCATCTAAAAATTTTGATACTTACAGGTTAATTCGGATGAAAGAAGCCCCCGTTGTAGAAACTCATTTTATACAAAATAATTTAGCACCAACAGGATTAGGGGAGCCAACGCTGCCACCAGCTGGTGCAGCGGTTGCAAATGCCCTTAAAGCGGCAACAGGGAATCGATTTTTAAAACAGCCTTTTACAAAAGAGTATGAATTATTGAAAGGAACAAAAAAAGAAATTTTAGGATAGCATGACGATTTTATTATTTGGTGTCACCAAAGATATTATAGGGAAAAGCACATTAAGTTTTTCTGATTTTACTAGAGATAAATTAAAGACAGTACACGATTTAAAAGTGTATTTAAAAAAAGAATATCCAGACTTGAAAAAATTATCATCTTTGGCAATTGCCGTAAACAATTCATATGCAGAAGATGTTTTGCAATTGCAACATACAGATGAAATTGCTTTAATACCACCAGTTAGCGGAGGATAATTTATGGATAAACGAAAAGGAAATATGCTGATAGACAATCACAATAGAACAATAAATTATTTACGTTTGGCAGTTACAGACCGTTGTAACTTACGTTGTAATTATTGCATGCCCGCTGAGGGAATAAACTTTGCTAAAAATGATAAGCTCTTTACTATAGATGAGCTCTCTAAACTAAGTGAAATACTAGTTTCTCAAGGGATAGATAAAATTAGAATAACAGGAGGGGAACCTTTTGTGCGGAAAGACCTAATGGTTTTATTGCGCAAATTAGCTGTTTTAGAAGGGTTAAATGATATTTCTATAACCACAAATGCTACTTTAATTGGACCTTATATAGACGAGTTAAAAGCTTTGGGAATCACCAATATCAATGTAAGTCTAGATGCTATTAATAAAGAAACGTTTAATAAGATTACGAGACGAAATGAGTATGATTTGGTTCACAATAACTTAATTCGGTTAATTTCAGAAGGTTTTAATGTTCGTATCAACTTTATTGTACTCGAAAATCAAAACACGGAAGATATCATTCCAATTTTAGAGCTGATGCAGCATTACAATGTATCGGTCCGATTTTTAGAAGAAATGCCATTTAATGGTGGCTCTAAGAAGTTTTTAATGATTAAATGGACCTATAAAAAAATTCTAAAACACATCACGGATGCTTTTCCAGAGATTACGGAATTGGAATCGCCAGCAACATCAACTTCCATCAACTATAAAATTAAAGGGCACAAAAGTACGTTTGGTTTAATTCCCTCTTTTAGTAGAACATTTTGTGGGAGTTGCAATCGCTTGCGAATTTCCGCAACTGGCGATATTATCACTTGCCTTTATGCAAAACCAAGTGGCAACTTACGAGAGATTTTAAGAACTAACAATTCTGAGGAAGCTGTAAAAGAACGGATTCTAGAGGCTGTTGGGAGTCGTGCAAAAACGGGTTTTGAGGCACAAGAGAAATATGCTTCAGTTTTTAGTAACTCAATGACCTCCATAGGAGGTTAATTACGGATCTATCAATTTGTGGTATATATTGATGGGAAAATATTGAAAACAGACATAGAAACAACTTAATTGTAGCATTTAACTTGAAGCATTTAAAACTAAACGGACTGGTATTATCGGGTGGTAAAAGTACCCGGATGGGAATGGACAAAGGGGTGATTTTGTATCACGGAATTCCGCAACGCGAATATTTATACAATGTATTGACCACAGTTTGCGAAAACACCTATTGGAGTATTCGGGAAGATCAACGAGATGAATTTTCGTCTGAAACCAAGGTAATCATTGATGAAAATAAATTTAGGGGACCTTTTAATGGTTTGCTCAGCGCACACCATTATGCGCCAGAGGCGGCATGGTTGGTAGTGGCCTGTGATTTACCGCTATTAGATCTAGAGGCAGTACAGCAATTGATAAGCCAAAGGGATAGCAGCAAACTTGCCACAGCTTTTGCTACCAAAGAAAGTAGATTACCTGAACCTTTATGTGCCATTTGGGAGCCCAAAGCACTAAAACAATCTATATCATATTTAAACGCGGGAAACGGTAGCTGTCCGCGTAAATTTTTAATGAATTCTGATATTAAATTGGTGTACCCTGAGCAAGATAAAGTCTTGTTAAATGCTAATTCTATTGAAGAATATAAAGATGCGCTACAAAAGATAAATACAGTAACAGCAGAGTAGTTTACGAGGATAAATATGAGGTATATAAGACAAACTGTTTTAAAAGAATTTGGTGTAGCTGCACAAGAAAAACTGTTCAAGGCTAAAGTCTTAGTTGTTGGTGTTGGAGGTTTAGGTATTCCTGTGTTGCAATATTTAAACGCAATGGGTGTAGGTACTTTAGGTTTGGTAGAAGCAGATACTATAGATATTACTAATTTACAAAGACAAGTGTTGTATGCCGAAAATGAGGTGGGTGCGCCCAAACTCGCAACGGCTTTAGCGAAATTACAAGCCCAGAATAGCACAACAATTTTTAAGCCATTCCATACTTTTTTAACCCGAGAAAACGCTCTAGACATTATAGCAGAATTCGATCTAGTCGTAGATGCTTCTGATAATTTTGCGACAAGATATTTAATTAACGATGCCTGTGTACTGTTAAAAAAAACCTTTGTTTCGGGGGCTATTCAGGGTTTTGAAGGGCAATTAAGTGTTTTTAATTACAATGGTGGACCAACGTACCGCTGCTTGTTTCCCACCATGCCGGCTGATTCGGAAATACCCAATTGCAATGATAATGGTGTTTTGGGGGTAATACCAGGAATCATAGGCAATCTACAGGCTTTGGAAACCGTAAAAGTAATTACGGGAATAGGAGAAGTGTTGTCAGGTAAATTATTATTGTTCAATGGTTTAAATCAGTCATATCAAAAAATAAAATTTAATTCGGTGGCAGAAAATTTTCTTCGAAGTGAATTAGAAAAAAGTTACGGTTCTGAAAGTTGTACTAGTGGTTTATCAATCTCTGCACTTGAGTTTAAAGAAATATTGGAAAAAAATGCTGTCATTCAGCTTATAGATGTGCGTACAATAGCTGAGTATAACGAGTATCATATTCCAAAATCAATCCACATTCCTCTTTCAGAATTAGAAGTACATCAATCTAAAATAGAAAAAAATACAGTTGCTTATGTTATTTGTCAGTCAGGAAAAAGAAGTGCAATAGCGCAGCATCAGTTGTTTGATTATAATATATCCGTTATAAATATTGATGGCGGTATGAATGCCTACAAAGGTATATCAATTGCAAAATAAGTATGATTACATATAAAGAAGCCTATGCAAAAGTTTTAGAGCACACCGTTGATTATGGTACGGAAAACGTGTTGCTACACAAGGCAATGGGTAGGGTTTTGGCTGAAAATATTAAGGCTGATAGAGATTTTCCGCCATTTAATAGGGCAACAAAAGATGGGATTGCTCTTAATTATGATGCTATAGAAAAAGGATTGCATTCGTTTGTCATTGAAGCAATTATCCCTGCTGGGAGTCCAACCATAGAACTAAAAGATACAACTGCTTGTGTAGAAATTATGACGGGCGCTGTTGTGCCAAAGAGCACCAATGTTGTGGTAATGTATGAACATATCACTATTGAAAAGGGTATTGCAAAAATAGATAAGAAGCCAATAATAGGACAAAACATACACACTAAGGGTAGTGATGAAGCTAAGGATGCTATTGTTTTATATCAAAACAGAACCATTACAGCTGCTGAAATAGGAGTACTGTCAGCTGTTGGTAAATCAGAAGTTTTGGTGAAAAAACACCCTACAATTGCTGCTATTTCTACGGGTAATGAACTTGTAGAAGTTAATGAAAACCCCTTGCCTTATCAAATTCGAAAATCCAACGTAAACTCTTTGTTTGCAGCACTTTTTGATGAGGGTATTGCTCCAGAATTACTGCATTTAAAAGATCGTAAAGACGCCATAAAAAAAACCTTAAAAATTGCGTTGCAGGAGAATGATGTCCTGTTGGTTAGTGGTGGAGTAAGTAAGGGTAAATTTGATTACCTACCAGAAGTTATGGAAGAATTGGGTGTAACGAAAGTGTTTCATAGCGTCTTGCAACGTCCAGGAAAGCCATTTTGGTTTGGGGTACATAAGGCTACAAATACGGTGTTATTTTCGTTTCCGGGAAATCCCGCATCAACTTTTGCCAATTACCATATTTATTTTAAAGACTGGTTGGCGAAATCACTAGGAATTCCAATAGTAAACAATACTGTTATTCTGAATGAAACCATTGAAAATAAGGGTAACTTGACTCTTTTTCTTCGTGTTAAAATAACTACTATAGCGGGTAGGTTAATTGCCAATAGAATACAAGAAAATGGTTCAGGAGATTTAACAAGTTTAGCCAATTGTGATGGTTTTATTCGGTTAGAACCACAACAAAATGAATATTGTAAAGGAGAAAGCGTACCTTTTTTATCCACAAGAAGAATTGTATAAATGACGCACGAGTTAAAAAAAATTATAAACGCCTATGAAAACGCTAAACATGAAGGGTTGAAATCTGTTTTAGTCACTGTTGTTGCTTTACAGGGATCGTCCTATAGAAAACCAGGCGTACGAATGCTTATTATAGAAAATGAGCAAACTATTGGGGCAGTGAGTGGTGGTTGTGTAGAAAAAGAGATTAGTAGACAAGCTCAGACCGTTTTTAACACAGGAATAGCTAAGGTAATGACCTATGATGGTAGGTATAGATTGGGGTGTGAGGGAATTCTATATATTTTAATAGAACCTTTTAATCCTAATAAGGAATTTTTATCTGCTTTTTGGAATACCATTGAAAAACGCAGCTCTTTTTCTATTACTTCTTATTTTGAGCAAAAAGAATCAGAAAATACGCAATTTGGATCGTTTTTTACGTTTTTAGATAAAAAAATGTTTGTTTTCGATAATTTTAGTGAGGCTAATGACCTTCAGGTTTTTCAACAACAAATGGAGCCGTGTTTTCGATTGCTCATTATAGGTGCAGAGCATGATGCTGTGCAATTAAGTACTTATGCTGCATTAACAGGTTGGGAAGTTACCGTATGTACGATACCCACAGAAGAAAAAACGGTGCATGATTTTCCAGGAGCGGAGCGTATGCAAGTAACCACCCCTGAAGAATTAGATGTTACAGAGATAGACAATCAAACCGCAATTGTACTAATGACGCATAGTTACGCTAAGGATTTACAATATTTAATGGCATTAAAAAACGCTGTTCCTGCATATATCGGTTTTTTAGGACCTATATCTAGACGAGAAAAATTATTAAGCGAATTTATAGAACAGTATCCAGAAGTTTCGGAAGCATTTTTGGAACGTATTTATGGTCCTGCTGGATTGGACATCGGAGCAAAGACACCAGAAGAAATTGCGGTGGCTATAATTGCCGAAATTTTGGCCGTGTTACGTAAAAGAAAACCAATGTTTTTAAAAGATCGTCTAGTTAAGATTCACATGCCTAATGGACACTGAAAAAACAACTATTGCAATCTTAATTCTGGCAGCAGGTGCTTCAAGTAGAATGGGATCACCCAAACAGCTATTGCCTTGGAAAAATACAACGCTCTTAGGGAATGCAATTATGGAAGCCAAAGCAATTGTAAATACCAATTTGTTTATTGTTTTAGGCGCAAATGAAGCCAAAATAAAAACGGAACTCAACTTAAAAACGGAATCCTATTTTATAAATCCCAATTGGCAAAAGGGATTGGGGAATACAGTGGCATTTGGCATTAGTCAAATTGAAAACAGTCGGAAGAAATATGCAAAAATACTAGTGATGTTGGCAGATCAGCCCCTAATAGATCGTGTTTATTTAACTGAAATGATAACCGCTTATAGGGCATCAGGAAAAAGTATTGTTGCAACAAACTATGGGAAAAGAGTAGGGGTGCCTGCTATTTTTAGTAACCAATATTTTTCAGAATTAAAAAAGTTAGACCATGATTTTGGTGCCAAAGAGATTTTGAAGAAGTATCCCTTAGATACGCTATCTTTAGATCCCAAAGGAAAAGAAAAAGATATAGATACAATAGAAGATTATAACAAGTTAATGTAAGGTTTATGAAACAATATCAGATTGCAATTTTTACGTTTTTAGTTTTTAATTTTGGTTCAGCCCAAGAAATGGGTTTTGAGGAATACAATCCTACTTCTACCTTAGTTGTTCCTAAAAATGAAGTAAACAGGGCTAAATTTCCCTTTATAGATATTCATAGTCATCAATACCGAATGGCAACGCAAGATTTATCTGTTTTAATTAAAGATATGGATGTCATGCATATGGGAGTGATGGTAAATTTAAGTGGGGGATCTGGTGATAATATTAAAAATATAGTTGCTAATATTAATGCCAACTACCCCAATCGATTTGTTGTTTTTGCAAATGTAGATTTTAAGGATGTTGGGAGTCCTGGTTGGGGTAAAAAGGCAGCTCAACAATTGGAAACTGATGTTAAGAATGGTGCTAAAGGTTTAAAAGTATTCAAAAGCTTAGGTTTAAACAATAAGGATACGGATGGAAATCGGATTGCAGTTGATGATGCCCGCTTAGATCCCATTTGGAAAAAATGTGCCGACTTAAATATCCCGGTATTGATACACTCAGCCGATCCAAAATCTTTTTGGGATGCACAAGATAGTGATAATGAAAGGTGGTTAGAGCTTAAAACGCATCCTAGAAGAAAGCGTTCTGCTACGAACCCTGTTCCTTGGGAGCAAATAATTGAAGAACAGCACAATATGTTTAAAAAGCACCCAAAAACGAAATTCATAAACGCCCATATGGGCTGGTATGCAAATAACCTTGATAAGTTAGGTCAGCTCTTAGATGAAATGCCAAACATGTATGTTGGCATTGGTGCTGTTATTGCTGAATTAGGAAGGCAACCAAAAAACGCTAATGCTTTTTTTACAAAGTATCAAGATAGAGTCCTGTTTGGAAAGGATAGTTGGAAACCAGAAGAATTTCCGACTTACTTTAGGGTTTTGGAAACAACAGATGAGTACTTTCCATACTATAAAAAATACCATGCTTTTTGGGCTATGTACGGCTTAGGTTTGCCAGATGAAGTTCTTAAAAAGTTATACTATAAAAATGCGATGAAACTATTACCTGGTTTAGATAAAAACCTTTTTGAGTAATCGTATCATCTATTTTTTAATGTACAACCTCTATCTTTTTTCAGCTAGAGGTTTTTTTATGGATTAAAATGTGATTTTTTTCTAGTAGCACACACTAATGTTATAAACGAAATATAAATATGACCAAGGAGGATAAATTTATTGCCATTATTCAAGAAAACCAGAGACTCATTTTTAAGGTTACTACGATATACACAAATAATAATGTAGATCAACAAGATTTGTATCAAGACATCGTATATCAACTTTGGAAGTCTTATGATAGTTTTAGGAATGAATCTAAAAGGAGTACTTGGATGTATAGAGTGGCTTTAAATACTGCACTTACTAGAATTAAATCAAATAAAAAAAATCCAAAAGGAATCACTATTGATAAAGTTGTTTTACAACAAACAGAGCATTATGATCCACAATTTGAAGAGCGATTAAAATTATTATACGAACAAATACAGCAATTAAATGTTTTGGAAAAAGGTATTATGCTACTGCTTTTAGAAGGAAAAAAATATGATGAAATAGCAGAAATAGTGGGTATTTCAGTAACTAATGTTGGAACACGTGTTTCTAGGATAAAGAAAAAGTTGAAAAATAACATTCAAAACAAATAAATATGGACTTAGAAGAAATGCAATTAGTATGGTCTAAAATGGATCAAGAATTAGAAAATCAAAAGAAAATAACGAATAAAATAATTTTAAAAATGACCCAAGAACATTACGCTAATAAGTTTCGTAAAATAGCAATCTATGAATCATTAGGAGCCTTTGTTTGCTTTGTGGCTGGCTTGTATCTGCTTTTAAATTTTTACAAGTTAGATGTATGGTATCTCATAGCTTGCGGTGTTTTATCTATCCTGTATTTATTCGTAATGCCTTTTTTAGTATTGCGACCTTTGTACAGTATTAAAAATATCAAAATTGATAAAAACAGTTTCTCAGAAACCTTACGTATCTTTTTAAATTCTAAAAAACAATTATTATTGGTACAGCGTATTGGTGTATTTACTAATATTATGGCCGTACTTTTTATACTTCCAACATTTGGGAAAATACTAAAAAATAAAGATTTTTTCACACAGTTAGATGGTGTTACTTTTTATTTGTCGATAGCCTTTGTATTTGTTTTAATGACTGTTGTATCTATATGGGGTTATAAATGTTACAAAAATATTTCAAATGCTGCTGAAAATATTTTGAAAGAGATTGATGATGTGGATCCAGAAGCTTAACTAGAGCAGTCTGTGTGTAGCGAAGTGTTTAAAATTTCTCTGGGTTCTAGTTTTAGCCATTCCTTTTCTTTAAAATTTTGATCAGGATTTGGGTGCCAATCACTACTCCAGGGTTCTAAGGCAACAGCATAGGTTTTGCCCCACCAGGGTGAGTTTTGTTCGGCATAGCGCTCTTGCCAATACCATAGATTTTTAAAGACATTTTTATCCCAATGCAAAGAAAAACTCATCGTGTCCGTCTTTATTTTATAAAAGGCTTCTTCTTTAAAATTAGTTAAAAAAGCCATATCAGCAAAATTTTTAGAGGGTAATTTTTCAATGATACTGGCATCTACGCTCTTCCCATCGGTAGCTTGAACAATGGGCCAATCTTGTACAATATCTTGGGTGTAGATGGATGTTTTACTAACGGCGCCTTTGGCTATAAACTTAGAAGCACTCGTTTCTATGGTAGCGCCATTTTTTAAGAAAGGAATACCAAAAGCAATATGATGCCCCCACATTAAATGCAATTTGGTGTCAGATTCATTGCTTAGTGTTTCTTCAATATATAGTTTAGTGTCACCTCTTTTGATACTGAGTGTTTTTTCTATTAAAATAGGGTAACGTAAGGGTCTGGTCCATACTTTTAATTTAACTTCTTCTTCAGAATTATGAAGAATAGCGTAATTCCAAGGAATTAAAGAAACCTCACCATGTTGGCCTAAACTTGCATTTCTATAGTGCATAGCGGGTGTGTTGGGTAAAATTTCTTGCCAACCCCCATAATAATAATCTTCAAACTGATTGTTGGTATCTCGCATTTGGGTAGTAACATCATTTGGATTCAGAATGTCTTTATCCAATTTCAATAACAAATCGGTAGCTGTAGGCTTGTATGTAAATTGAAAAATATCACTGCCACGATCAACTAAAATGCCAATCTTTAAAAATTCGTTTTCAAGATAAACCACTTTCATACCATTGTATGTCCATTTATCATTTATTGTGCAATGCTTCATTTTAAAATTTAAAGTGATCTAAATTATTTATAATGTTATTTTAGAGTAAAATTACGAAAGATTAAAAATGATTTCATCAAAAAAGAAACTATTTTGGAGGAACTTTTAAATACCATCAAACAATGTACAGTTTGTGCATACAAGTTGCCATTAGGCCCACGCCCAATTGTAAGTGCATCGGTCAGTAGTAAAATAATTATTATTGGTCAGGCTCCTGGCAGTGTTGTGCGCCAAACTGGAATTCCTTGGGATGATAAAAGTGGAGAGAATCTTAGAAAATGGATGGGGATCACTGTTACTGATTTTTATGATCCTACCAAGGTAGCTTTGTTGCCTATGGGATTTTGTTATCCAGGTAAAGGAAAGTCTGGCGATGTAGCACCGACGAAAGAATGTGCTCCTTTATGGCATGACCAAGTATGGGATAAAATTGAAAATGAACAATTAATTCTATTGGTAGGGAAGTATGCCCAAGACTATTATTTAAAGGATGCTGGGAAGCGCACACTCACCGAAACAGTTAAAAATTACACGGCGTATTTACCCAAGTATTTTGTGTTGCCACATCCATCTCCTAGAAATAATATTTGGCAGGCTAAAAATGAGTGGTTTAGCGTAGCTGTGATACCTACTTTACAGCAGATTGTAAAAAGCGTACTATTTCCGTAATTATTAAAATAGGTAATTTTAATTTTTGCACTAAAAGTTGTATCTTTGTATCCTAAAAGCAAAAGTTTAAATACTTTTAAGTGGTTCCCAATAAATACTGATTCTAAATCTTTTAGACAGTTGTATGAAGAAAAGTCGCCCATGGTATTTACTCAATTCCTTTTATTTAGAGCCTTATCGGCTAAGTACTATTCTAAAAACAGTAAATATTAATGGCGAGATCGCAACAGACATTCGGTAAAAAAGAAAAAGAAAAAAAACGGTTAAAAAAGCGTGAAGAGAAAGCAAAGCGCAAAGTAGAAAGAAAAGCAAATTCTAAAGGTGGTGACTTTGAGGATATGCTAGCTTATGTTGATGAAAATGGACATCTTACCGATACTCCACCAGATCCGACCAAGAAAGTTAAAGTAGATGCTGAAAGCATTATTATAGGTATTCCTAAGAAAGTTGAAGGAGAAGAAGAAGACCCTGTAAGACAAGGAAAAGTATCTTTCTTTGATACCTCTAAAGGATTCGGATTTATTATCGATTCAGAAAATAACGAAAAATATTTTGTGCACGTTAGTGGTTTAGTAGACGAAATTGCTGAAAACGACAAAGTTTCTTTTGAACTTGAAAGAGGAATGAAAGGGATGAATGCAGTACGTGTAAAAAGAGTTTAAATTTAATTTAACTCATAATCATATTAAAAAAAAGCGGTCATATCTATGACTGCTTTTTTTTAGATTTAATATTTCTACTAGGACCTAGTAGAAATATTATCTTGTAACTTTATCTAAAATTAAAGAAAATGGAATCTTTCTCTGAATTCAAGCTTAAAAAGCAGCTGCATTATGCCATAGATGATTTAGGATTTACCACACCAACACCTATACAAAAAGAAGCTTATTCAGTAGTGCTTTCTGGAAAGGATATGGTTGGTATTGCACAAACAGGTACAGGGAAAACATTTGCCTATATGCTTCCTATTTTACAGGATTTAGAATTTTCAAAACAACTCACACCACGTGTACTCATTATGGTACCAACAAGAGAATTGGTATTACAGGTGGTGGAACAAATTAATAGTTTTGCCAAGTACATTAATGTACGGGTAATGGGAGTGTATGGGGGCACAAATATGAATACCCAAGCACAAATGGTATCTCAAGGAACAGATATTATAGTGGCTACACCTGGACGTTTGTATGACCTTGTTTTGTCAAGAGCATTACAGCTGAAGTCTATCAAGAAGTTGGTGATCGATGAAGTAGATGTCATGCTAGATTTGGGCTTTCGTTTTCAGATTACCAATATTTTTGAATTGTTACCAACACGCAGGCAAAACATTATGTTTTCTGCTACAATGACCGATGATGTAGAGGTGTTGATCAATGATTTCTTTATTAATCCAGAAAAAGTCTCTATAGCGGTTAGTGGTACCCCCTTAGACAATATTCACCAAACCCAGTATGCGGTTCCAAATTTTTACACCAAAGTTAATTTGTTGGTACATCTGTTAAAAGACAATGAAACCTATAAAAAAGTATTGGTTTTTGTGGCGAACAAACGTTTTGCAGACCGACTTTTTAAAGGACTGGATGAGATTTTTTCAGAGGAACTATGTGTTATTCACTCCAATAAAACCCAGAATTATAGAATTCGTTCTATAAATCAGTTTGATGAAGGTAAAAATCGAATTTTGGTGACTACGGATGTAATGGCCCGTGGGTTGGATTTGGATAAAATATCACATGTCATTAATTTTGACACTCCTACTTTTCCAGAAAATTACATGCACCGTATAGGTAGAACCGGTAGGGCAGAAGAGCAAGGAAACGCTATTTTGTTTTATACCGAAAAGGAAGAAGCATACAAGGATGCCATTGAAGCCCTTATGGAGTATACCATTCCGACCTTGGAAATTCCAGAAGCTGTAGAAATCTCTACCGACTTAATACCCGAAGAGCGTCCAAAAATTTTAGAGCACCATAATCCTATTAATATAAACCAAGAAGAAAAAGGGGCTAGCTTTCATGAAAAGAAAGAAAAAAATCAAAAGGTAAACAAAGGCGGGTCTTATAAGTTTGAAATTGCTCGAAAATATAAAAAACCAAAAACCAAAGGCGATAAGAATTACAACAAACGGAATAAAAAGAAATAAATTGTATTTTAACTTCCTGTAAGACAAAGACAATGTATGGATTCGTGAGCAACTTGAAATACAGCACGATTAATATCATAAAGACAGTTTTTAGTAATTTGTATGCTAACTAACATATTTACAATTCCCTGGATACCAAGTCTGAGGATTTCCATTGGTTGTAAACTCCAAACCTAATAGGATATACGATTTATCTCTTTCGCCATATCTCTCTTCAGTAGTTTTTAATATATGCCCGAACTTAGATGTAATACTCCAACTATGTCCAGTTGGTGTAGACTGGGGTTTGAATATTGAATTCATATTTTCTGATTAATGCCTAATATTCGGATATATGCATTGCTACATATACTACCTTATTCCTCCATTAAAGAAATATACTTTTGTTTGGCAAAGACAGTGAGCTCTTCAAAAAAGGAGGTAAACTCCGCTTCAAATTCTTCGTAATGTTCTTTTAAGTCCAGGATGGCAAAATTCATTTTAGATTTGTTTTTGGTGCGCCTATTCACCCCGTCTAAAACTCTGGAAATACCTGCTAATTTAGAGTAGTTAAAAATCCAGTTATCAGCAATCATATGGGGCATCATCCGTTTGGTGCCTTCGGGTAATACGGTGTAATTATCTTCCAAAAGATCATAAAAATTCTCTACAAATTCGTCTAGAGGAGTGTCAGAATAGGTCTTCCAATTCTTGGCTAAAAAATGGTCGTAAAAAATATCGACAATAACACCACTGTAATGACTGTAATTCTTATGGAGTCGTTTGGTGCTTTTACGAACCGTTTTGTGCGAATCTGTAAATGAATCGATAGCCCTGTGCAGTAAAATTCCCTTTTGAATGCGTTCTGGTAAATGTTTAAACTTATTGCCACGAATACTATCCGCAATAAAATTGCCGATGGTGATGTCATCATCTTCAAAAGAAAGGTAAATGTGTGCTAAGAAATTCATAAATCGCTTGTATAATTCGTGCTGTTGTAATTTACAAATTCAAAGTATAAAATTTACTTTTGTATATGTATATTTGTTAAAATTTTTAGTAGCAAATGACATTAATAAAATCGATTTCAGGAATACGAGGAACAATAGGAGGAAAGCCTTCAAATAATTTAACCCCATTAGACGCAGTAAAATTTGCCGCCGCCTATGGTATTTGGCTTAAAGAATACTCAAAAAAAGAAAAACTTAAGGTGGTTGTTGGTCGTGATGCCAGATTATCTGGAGAAATGATTCAGAACTTGGTGGTTTCTACATTGGTAGGCCTTGGTATAGATATTATAGATTTAGACCTTTCAACAACACCAACGGTAGAAATTGCAGTACCATTAGAAGAAGCTGATGGTGGAATTATACTAACGGCAAGCCATAATCCAAAGCAATGGAATGCACTTAAACTTTTAAATAAAAAAGGAGAATTCTTAGATGCAACTCAAGGTGCTAAAATATTAGAGATTGCAGAAAAAGAAGATTTTATTTTTTCTGAAGTAGATGATTTGGGTACAATTTCTAGGAATGATTCGTATATAGACATTCATATTGATGAAGTCTTAGATTTAGCCTTGGTTGATAAAGAAGTAATCAAGGCTGCTAAATTTAAAGTAGTGGTAGATGGCGTTAACTCCACCGGAGGTATCGCAATACCAAGACTCTTAGAAGAATTGGGCGTAGAAGTCGTAAAATTATACTGTGAGCCTACAGGTCATTTTCCGCACAATCCCGAGCCTTTAAAAGAGCATTTAACAGATATCAGCGCGTTGGTTGTTAAAGAAAAAGCCGACTTTGGTATTGTTGTAGACCCAGATGTAGATCGTTTGGCGTTTATAAGTAATGATGGTGAAATGTTTGGTGAGGAATACACCTTGGTTGCTTGTGCAGATTATGTACTTGGGAAAACAAAAGGAAATACGGTTTCTAATTTATCATCTTCAAGGGCGCTCAGAGATATTACTGAAAAGCACGGTGGTACGTATGAAGCTGCAGCCGTAGGGGAAGTAAACGTTGTTACAAAAATGAAAGCCAATAACGCTATCATTGGAGGTGAAGGTAATGGTGGTATCATTTATCCTGAAAGTCATTATGGGAGAGATTCCTTGGTTGGTTCTGCCTTATTTTTAATGTTGATGGCTGAAAAAGGGGGTACTGTTGCAGAATTAAGAGCAAGTTACCCGAGTTATTTTATGAGTAAAAAGAAAATAGAATTAACACCAGACTTAGATGTGGATGGTATTCTAAAAGGAATGGCTCTAAAATACAAAAATGAAGAAGTTTCTACCATAGACGGTGTTAAGATAGATTTTCCTGAAAATTGGGTTCATTTGCGTAAATCGAATACAGAACCAATCATTAGAGTTTATACAGAAGCCAAAAGTCAAGACAAAGCAAATGCTTTGGCAGATCGTATTATTGGAGAAATAAAAGAAATCGCAGGATTATAAAAACAGAATATTATGAGAAAAATACTATTGATGCTTATTGCGCTATTTGTATATAGTGGAGCAAATGCACAAGCTGATACATTACGGGTAATGAGCTTCAATATATTGCATGGAGCTACTACTAAAAACGATTTCAATTTGGATACCATTGCAGGGGTAATAAACAAATACAAACCAGATTTAGTAGCACTTCAAGAAGTTGACTTTAAAACAAATAGAGCTAAAAAGTACGATTTACCAACAGAGTTAGGAATACGAACTAAAATGGCATCCTTATTTGCACGGGCCATGTATTATGATGGTGGGGAGTATGGTGAAGGTGTATTGTCGACCCTAAGTTTTGTCAGTAGTGAAAACATTGCATTGCCTCATTTAGCCACATCAGAGCCAAGAGCCGCATTGGTGACTAGAGTGCGAACTAAAAACGGAAATATCATTCAGTTTGTTGGGACTCATTTGGATCATTTAAATGATGAAACCGATCGGATTATGCAAGCAAAGGCAATTCGTGATACTTTGGGAAATACCAAATATCCAACTTTAATTGTGGGGGATTTAAATGCAGAACCTACTAGCGAAACGATAAAAATTATAACTGAAAAATTTACAAAGCCCAAACATAAAAATGCATGGGGAGGTACGTATCCTGCAACTGGTCCAACAAAAACTATAGATCATATTTTATATAATATGCCTAAAAAATGGAAAGTCTTGGATTATGAAGTGGTTTGTGAGAATTACGCAAGTGATCATTGTATTGTAGTCGCTACACTTGTGTTTACGCCTTAAGCTTTTAATTTTTGTTGTGTTTTGGTTTTTTTCCGGCATGTTTCCAGCGCCTGTGCGTCCATAAATAGTATGCTGGCTGTTCTCTAATTTGTGTTTCGGTTAGCTTTAAAAATTGGTTGGTAATTTCATTCTTTTCTGTATTTTTCCCGGAAGGTGTTATCGGAATTAACTCAGCCTTGTAATACCCGCGTTTTTCTTTGGTAACTTTTAGAAAAACTACAGATAGGTCTAATTTTTTGGCCAATACCTCGGCCCCATTAAAAACGGGAACGGTTAGTCCCATAAAATTACTCCAATATTGCGCTCTTGAATAAGGAGGCGATTGGTCACTAACCATACCATAAGCGGACCGTATATGGTTTCTTTCGTTGTAAAGAACTGTTTTTACCGTATCCTTTTGTAGTATGGGGGTTGTATTCCACCTAGAACGTACTTTTTTTATCCATTGGTCAAAATACTTGTTTCCTATCTTTTGATATACCGCGTACCCTTTAGAAGTGATATAATTATTAATACTTACATTCCATTCCCAATTGGCATAGTGCGAGCAAACAATCAAAACACTTTTTTCTTTTTCAAGCGCTCTAAGAAGATCAATATTAACTACCTGGTACCTCTTTTTTACATCGGCCTTAGACATATTCATCGTCTTCACCATTTCCATAAACGTATCACACAAATGTTTATAAAACTTTAATCGAATTTCTTTATGTTCCCTATCGGATTTATCGGGAAAGGTTAGTTTTAAGTTGTTTAATACTATTTCTTTTCGATATCCAAAAACACGATAAACAAAAAAAAATACCACATTAGAAACACCGTAAAATAGGCGGTGAGGAAGAATAGAAACTATCCAAAGAAATGGGAATATTAAAATAAAGATAAGTAACTGCATTCAAAATAAAATTAAGACAAATATAGTTATATTTGATGCCAAATAGAGTAGTTACAATGATGAATTTACACCCAGTTACCATAGTATTGATCGTGGCAAATGTTTTAGTGTCGTTAAAAGGATTTAATGATAGATTATTTTTTGAACGGTATAAGTTTGGTGTGGGGGCTATACATGCGGGGCAGAAAGACCGCATGTTTACATCTGGGTTTTTACATGTAGATATGTCGCACCTTTTCTTTAATATGTTTACACTGTATTTTTTTGCAGATGTATGTATTGATTGGTTTGGTCCTATACAATTTGTAATTATCTATATGATAAGTTTATTGGCAGGTAGTTTGTTGGCATTATTTTTTCATAAAGATGAACCGTATTATAGTGCCGTAGGCGCTAGTGGTGCCGTAACGGGAGCTTTATATGCTGCTATTTTATTAGAACCTAATATGCAATTAGGGATTATGTTTATTCCAATACCATTACCCGCTTATGTATTAGGTATTGGGTATTTGTTATATTCTATTTACGGAATGAAAAAACGGATTGGTAATATAGGACATACTGCACATTTTGGAGGTGCCATTGGTGGATATGTAACCACCTTGCTTTTTATGCCGTCTTTGTTAGTGACCCATACATTAATGGTTGTTTTGTTAGCTATACCTATAATAATCCTATTTGTTTTAGCTAAAATGGGTAAACTTTAAAAAAAAAGCTCAAAGTACAGCAATGTACTTTGAGCTTTTTCTTTACTGAAAAAATAGACTACGGTAGCAATTCAGCCATTTTATCTTCTAATGCTTGACCTCTTAAGTTTTTAGCAATGATAATACCGTTTTCATCTAGGATAAATGTAGATGGTATTGCATTAACACTGTATAACTGGGCAATTTCTTGTACATTTTTTTCATTGTACACCTGCTGCCAAGTTAAACCGTCTTCTGCTATAGCCTTTTTCCATTCTTCAGCATTTTTATCTAAAGACACTCCTATAATATTTAATCCTTTTTCATGATATTTGTTATACACATTAACAACATTAGGATTTTCTTTTCTACAAGGTACACACCAAGCAGCCCAAAAATCGATAATAGTAACCTTACCCAAAGCATCTTTCAACGCTAAATTTTCTCCTGAAGGCGTTGGTGCAGAAAACTCTGGTGCTTTAGCACCAATAGCCGTATTCTTAGAAGCTTCCAAAGCATCTATTAAGGATTTTGCTGCCTTTGTATTTTTCACCTCTTCCGTTAGGTTGTTTAGCATTTCTTTTGTTTCCTCATCACTAATTATTTTACTGGCATACATTCTATTAATGATCATAGCAGAAATAACAGCATTAGGATTTTCTTTTGCAAAAGCCATTTCAAAGGCCTTACCTTCTTCCTGTATCTCTTGCATTTCTTCTTGCAATGCTTTCATTGTGGCTGTATCTTGCGTCATGGTAGCTTTCTGATAATCTTTTTGGATAGACATCCCTTTAGCTCCAATTTTTTTAGAATCATTTTTGAAAGCTGTAAACAAATCATTCTGAATAGTCCCTGTAGCACTATAGTCTATTAAACTATCTTTATGAGCAGCTAATTCTATGGTTCCGTTTTCAACAAAAAGCATCATATTGGCTCTACTATTTTCTAAGAGTATAACATGTGGCTCCAAAGAGGTTGGCTCCCCTTTAAAACTAAATTGACCAGCGGCAACCGTTGCGGTATCTACTTCAATTATAGTATTGTTTTCGCCTGCCGTTTTTAGAAAAACTTTAGTGCCGTCCGCAACATCTCCTCTTAAGGTACCATTTAAAACAAACCCATCGTTTTTTTCTCCACAAGCCATCACCATTAGGGTGATTGTAAGTGTTATTAGTAATTTTCTCATTTTTTTTCTTATTTTTTTAGAAGTGCAAATGTAGTTAATCTCAGTTCATAAAAAAAGCCCTTAACATTTTACTAATGCAAGGGCCTTTATATGTTAAAACTTTACTGTTAAAACTTATATCGCAAACCTAATGCGATATCAAAGTCAAAATTATCGCTAAAATGTTTGTAACCAGACAATCCTATTTCTGGCCTAAAATCGAGAGAAACAAGAAGTGGAACTCCTAATTCATAATCAAAATTGTACTCAATACCTACATCTCCTGCCGCAAAAATAAACAAGCCACCATCTGGAGTTTGCACATCATTAGGGTCAGAAGGGTTTGTTATGGGTTCAAAATTAACGCTACCTAAGCCTCCACCAAGGCCATAATACCAATTAAAACCATTGTCAATTTCTAGTACCCATTGGTGTATTCCAGATAGTTTAAATGAATTGTAATTTCTGCTGTCTCTCCAACCCAAGTTGGCTTCTATACGTGTATAATTTGTCAAACTTTTTTGATAGGACAATTCAGCTCCAAAACCTTTACTGTCTCCCAATCGTAAACCTGCAGTGTGATCTGCAATGTCTTGGGCACTTAGGGTTGCTGTTATCAAAAAAACAAAAAATGGAATTACTTTTAAGATTTTCATAATACTTTTAAATTTGATGTAAAAATATAGTGTTTTCATGATTTTTACGTTAATAAAAACTTAATTTAGATTTCAAAAATTATACCACGTTGGATACTGAGCTACTGAATAAACTAAAAAAAAAATTAGAAGGAGATTTATTATTTGATAAATTAGCAACTACACTATATGCCACAGATGCTTCCGTTTATCGTAAAATCCCAATAGCCGTCGCTTTTCCTAAAACCAACGAGGATATAAAAAAGTTAATAGATTTTGCAACAGTACATAAAATTGGATTAATACCAAGAACAGCAGGTACTTCTTTAGCCGGACAATGTGTTGGGGATGGCATTGTTGTCGATGTTTCCAAACACTTTACGGGGATACTTTCCGTTGATGAGGAGAAAAAGCAAGTTACCGTTCAACCCGGGGTAATTAGAGATGAATTAAACCAGTATTTAGAAGCCTATGGTTTGTTTTTCGGGCCAAACACCTCCACATCCAATAGGTGTATGATAGGGGGTATGGTCGGCAACAATTCATCTGGAACGACCTCTATTCAGTATGGTATAACAAGAGAGAAAACGGTTTCCCTAAAAACAATTCTATCCGATGGTTCTCTGGTAAACTTCGGTGCACTAAGTGAAGCTGAATTTCATCAAAAAAGAACAGAAGATACCTTAGAAGGGAAGCTATACAATGCGATATATGATGAATTATCGATAAAAGAAGTTCAAACAGAAATTAAACAACAATTTCCGAAACCTTCTATCCACAGAAGAAATACTGGGTATGCCATTGATGAACTATTACACAATAGCATTTTTGGCGCCACAGGTACCTTTAATATGTGTCAACTATTAAGTGGTAGCGAAGGCACCTTAGCATTTACGACTGAAATTACCTTGCAATTGGATGAATTGCCACCAAAGCATTCCGCTATGGTAGTTACACATTATACAAGTTTAAAGGATTGTTTATCCGATGTTGTTCCTGTAATGAAACATCAATTGCATCTTTGCGAAATGATGGATAAGGTAATTCTGGATTGTACAAAAAATAACAGGGCGCAATTGGCCAATCGGTTTTTTGTGGAAGGAGACCCAGCTGCATTGCTCATGTTAGAACTTAAAGCACATTCTAAGGCGGAACTAAATGATGACATTGATCGCCTTTTAAAAACGATTTCTACCTCAGGTCTAAGTTATGCAAGTCCTATCTTATTTGGAGATGATATCAAAAAAGCAATTGAATTACGAAAGGCAGGCTTAGGCCTTTTAGGAAATATGATTGGCGATAAAAAAGCGGTTGCCTGTATTGAAGATACGGCTGTTGCACTAGAAGACCTTAAAGATTTTATCGCCGAATTCACGAATATCATGAAGGGGTACAACCAAAGTGCGGTGTATTATGCACATGCCGGTGCAGGTGAATTGCATTTACGGCCTATTCTAAATTTAAAAAAGGCGGAAGATGTAACCCTTTTTAGGGCCATTACTACAGATGTGGCTAAGCTTACCAAAAAATACAATGGTTCTTTTAGTGGGGAACACGGGGATGGTATAGTACGAGCAGAATTTATACCCTTAATGATTGGTGATGCAAACTACCAACTGTTACGCCGTGTAAAGTCTTATTTTGATCCGAATGGAATTTTTAATCCTGGAAAAATTGTGGACTCTTATCCTATGGATGAGTCTTTTAGGTATGAGATCAATAGGGAAGAACCTGTAATAACTACACTTTTAGATTTCTCTGATAGTGAAGGTATTTTAAAGGCTGCAGAAAAATGTAATGGGAGTGGTGATTGTAGAAAAACACACAAAATGCCAGGAGCTATGTGTCCTAGTTACCATGTAACTAAAGATGAAAAAGATACAACTAGAGGTAGAGCCAATGCACTTAGAGAGTTGTTAACAACAACAGATAAGGCCAATAAATTTGACCAAAAGGAGCTCAAAAATGTTTTTGATCTTTGTTTAAGTTGTAAGGCGTGTTCTAGTGAATGCCCTAGTAACGTTGATGTGGCGACATTAAAAGCCGAGTTTACCTACCAATACCAAGAACAAAACGGATATTCTTTTAGAAGTAAACTTTTTGCATACAATACGAAATTGAATGCTTTGGGCAGCAAAATGGCTGGTATCACTAATTTTATGTTTAATTCTTCACTAGTTGGTGGGCTTATTAAAAACATAAGCGGAGTAGCGCCAAAGAGGCGTTTGCCTAATGTATATCGTTTCAAATTTGACAAATATCTTGAGCAGTATCAGCTGTCCATAAAATCAACAAAAACTAGGGTTGTTTTATATATTGATGAGTTTACCAATTATATGGATATAAACCTCGGAAAGGATGCTATTGAAGTCCTCGTAAAATTAGGGTATGATATTGAGTTGTTTTATGCAGAAAGCGGACGTACATTTATTTCCAAAGGCTTTTTAAAACAAGCTAAAATAATAGCCAATAAAAACGTAGAAAGCTTAAAAGGATATGCTGAAAAAGGAATTTCTATTATTGGATTGGAGCCTTCTGCTATTTTAACGTTTCGAGATGAATACAAAAGGTTGATAGAAGATAAAGCTGTGGTAGATTTAATAGCAAAGCATTCTTTTATTATTGAAGAATTTTTAGCCAATGAAATTGCCATTGGAAATATTACAAAAGATCAATTTACTACAGAGACAAAAACAGTAAAGATTCACAACCACTGCCATCAAAAATCTTTGAGCAACCAAAAAGTAACTTTTGATGTGCTCAACCTACCAGAAAACTATTCAGTTTCCATTATTAGTTCTGGTTGTTGTGGTATGGCTGGTTCTTTTGGGTATGAAAAAGAGCATTATGAAACCAGTATGGCCGTTGGTGGTTTAAAATTATTTCCTGCCATTGAAAAGTCCAATAAAGATGTAATTATCGCTGCAAATGGAACGAGTTGTAGGCATCAAATTTACGATGGCACCAAGCGTACAGCCCAACACCCCATAAGTATTTTAAAAGATGCCTTATGCTAAGGGAGGTTCTTCTTTTTGTGATTTTTGGGTTGTTGGGAAAATCTCTTCTGTAACATCATCATTCTTGGTAATGGAAGCAATTAAATCTTGAATATTCATATTCTTAATTTCCTCATCCGCATAAAAAGCAGCTAGTTTTTCGTGGCTGTATTGGTATAATTTCCAACGCTTAAAGGAGTATTCTAAAGCTGTTAGGTTTTCTATCCAATCTCCAGAATTTAAATACGTACAACGACCGTTTTTGTTCTCTCGTATTTCTTTTTTTGGTTGATGAATATGTCCGCATGCCACATAATCATACCCATTTTCAATGGCTAAATTTACAGCTGTTTCTTCAAAATTACTGATGTATTTGACGGCTCCTTTTACACTATTTTTTATTCGTTTCGAAAGGGAGTATTTTTCTCTTCCTAATTTCACAAGGCCCCAATTAAGGGCGCTATTAATTAATATCAATATATCATAACCCTTGCCTCCTAATTTAGCGAGCCATTTTGCATTGGTGATGGATGCATCAAAAACATCGCCATGGAAAAACCATGCTTTTTTGCCGTCTAAGTTTAACACCAATTTATCTGCAATTTGAAAGTTACCCATAGCAGTTCCGCTAAATTTGCGTAACATTTCATCATGATTTCCAGTAATATAATAAACTTCTACGCCTTTAGAAGCCATACCAATTATCTTTTTTAAGACTTTCATATGCGATGAAGGAAAATAACGCTTGCTAAATTGCCAAACGTCAATGATATCGCCATTTAAAATTAAAATTTTAGGATCAATACTATTTAAATAAATCAAAACTTCATCCGCATGACAACCGTATGTACCTAAATGAAGGTCTGAAATTACAGCGACATCAATTTTTCTTTTTTTCATAGATTCAGTTTATACAAACTAAAGTTTTATATATGAACTGAATATAAACAACAGGTCAATATTTTGTGATGATTGTGTTAAGTCTACATTATGCCATTACTAAATTTTTGATTCTCTTTCGTATGATTTATCTTTGGGACATTATTTGCACCGATTAATTTATATACATGGCAGGAAACACATTTGGGAATCTTTTTAAATTGGTAACTTTTGGAGAATCACATGGCGTAGCAATAGGGGGCGTATTAGATGGTTGTCCGTCTGGGATCGAATTAGATTTTGAGGCCATACAAACAGATTTAAACCGAAGGAAACCTGGTCAGTCTAAGATCGTTACACAACGTAAAGAACCAGATGAAGTGGAATTTTACTCTGGAATTTTTGAAGGAAAAACAACAGGAACACCCATAGGGTTTGCCATTCATAATACCAATCAAAAATCACATGATTATTCTCATATAAAAGATTCATACCGGCCATCGCATGCAGATTATGTATATGATAAAAAGTATGGCTTTCGGGATTATAGGGGAGGCGGACGTAGTTCTGCACGTGAAACCGCTAGTAGAGTAGTAGCTGGTGCGATAGCAAAACAGTTTTTAAATAAAATTAAAATAAATGCTTTTGTTTCTCAGGTTGGACATTTAAAGCTAACAAAAACCTACAAAGAATTAAATTTAGAAGATGCTGAATTAAATCCTGTCCGTTGTCCAGACCAAGAAATGGCAGCTAAGATGGAAGCTTATATCAAGGAAGTTAAAAAAGAAGGCGATACTATTGGCGGTGTAATAAGCTGTGTTTTGCAAAATGTACCTATAGGGTTGGGTGAACCTGCCTTTGATAAGTTACATGCAGAACTGGGGAAAGCAATGTTAAGTATCAATGCCGTAAAAGGTTTTGAATATGGAAGTGGTTTTCAGGGGATAACGATGAAAGGTAGTGCCCACAACGATCAATTTAATAGTGATGGAACCACAAAAACAAATTTTAGTGGTGGAATACAAGGAGGTATTAGCAATGGTATGGATATTTATTTTAATGTGGCTTTTAAACCAGTTGCGACTATAATACAGCCTTATGAAACTATAGATAAGGAAGGTAATATGATAAAAACACAAGGAAAAGGTCGTCATGATCCCTGTGTTGTACCTAGGGCTGTGCCAATTGTTGAAGCTATGGCTGCATTGGTATTAGCAGATTATACATTGGTGAATAATTCAATACGATAATTTTAGTAAAATACTATAATAAAATTATTGCTTCACTTTTATTTGGAATATAGCACAGCAAAATAGTATATTACTCAACAAAATATACTAGAATGAAGAAGTTAGAGCTGCATTGGCAGATTATGATAGGAATGGTTTTAGGACTGCTCTTTGGTTTTGGAATGGCACAAGTTGTTTGGGGAAAACAATTTATATTAGATTGGATAGGGCCATTTGGAAGCATATTTGTTAACCTTTTAAAGCTAATTGCAGTCCCATTAATACTAGCTTCTTTGATAAAAGGGATATCGGACTTAAAAGATATTTCAAAATTTAGAAATATAGGATTACGTACTATAGGGATTTATATATTTACGACTATTATTGCTATAACAATAGGTTTGGTCTTGGTTAACCTTATAGAACCAGGAGAAGGTATCTCTGAAGATACCATTGCAAAACTTTCAGAAACCTACGCTAACGATAGTAATGTTCAAGGGAAAATAGCAGAAGCAACCACTCAAAAAGAAAGAGGGCCCTTACAATTTTTAGTAGATATGGTGCCAGACAATGCCATAGCCGCCTTGGGTAATAATAAATTGATGCTTCAGGTTATTTTCTTTACTATTTTTATGGGAATCTCTATGTTGCTCGTTGGAGAAAAGCGTTCTAAGCCGTTAAAAAAGTTTTTTGACTCCTTAAATGATGTCGTTCTCAAGATGGTAGATTTAATTATGCTTGCGGCACCAGTTGCTGTTTTCGCTTTGTTAAGTCAGGTTGTGGTTACGGCTGATGATCCTGAAATATTACAAAAATTATTATCCTATGCTGGGGTCGTGGTTTTAGGGTTAATTCTTATGATTGTATTTTACTGTACACTTGTTTCCATCTATACAAAAAAGAATCCTATTTGGTTCTTAAAACAAATGAGTCCGGCGCAATTATTAGCTTTTTCAACAAGCTCTAGTGCAGCTACTTTACCCGTTACAATGGAACGGGTAGAAGAACATATTGGGGTAGATAAAGAAGTATCTAGTTTTGTCTTGCCAGTTGGAGCTACCATTAATATGGATGGTACCAGTTTATACCAGGCGGTAGCAGCGGTGTTTATTATGCAAGTACTTTGGCCCGAAGGATTGACATTTAGCAATCAATTATACATTGTATTAACGGCATTATTAGCATCCATTGGATCAGCAGCTGTTCCTGGTGCAGGTATGGTTATGCTTGTTATTGTTTTGGAAGCTATTGGTTTTCCACCAGACTTATATCCCGTTGCCTTAGCCTTGATTTTTGCGGTAGATAGGCCTTTGGATATGTGTAGAACGGTTGTAAATGTAACAGGAGATGCTACGGTTGCAATGGTTGTGGCTAAATCAGTAGATAAATTACATGATCCTAAACCTAAAAATTGGGATGATAATTATGATAAAGTAAAATAAAAATCACTAGAAGATGAATATTTGTTTCTTAATGTACCCTTGGGAAGAAATTGATCCAGAAAATGATACCAGTTTGGCTCTAATTCATGAATGTATACGAAGGGGACATGGCGTTGGTTTATGTACGCCTGCTAATTTGACTATTCGCAATAGTGTTACCAATGCGTTCTGTACAGTTCTTAATAGAATGGAAAAAATTCCGGTCAATCTGAAAACTTTTTATAAGCAAGTAAAACTACGCGAAGAAATGTTGCCTTTGGCGGGTTTTGATGTGATTTTTATGCGGGGTAATCCGCCTTTAGATCCTATAATGCTTAACTTTTTGGATTCAGTTAAGGACGATGTCTTTATTGTAAATTCCATTCAAGGTTTGCGTGAAGCTAATAATAAATTATATACGGCTGCTTTTGGGGATTCACATAGTAACATTATACCCGCAACACATGTATCTAAAAACAAAAATTATCTAATAAAACAAATCAGGGAATCCGAAGCCGATAAAATGATTTTGAAACCTTTGAATGGTTTTGGAGGTTCAGGGGTGATATTAATAGAGAAATCGGCCATGTCTAATATAAAGTCCTTGTTGGATTTTTACATTACAAATTCTGATGGTTCTTCTAATTATGTTATTCTTCAAGATTATATAGAAGGTGCTGATAAAGGTGATATTCGTATTTTATTATTAAATGGGGAACCCATTGGAGCTATGCGAAGGATTCCAGGAACCGAAGATCATCGTTCTAATGTCTCTGCTGGAGGAACTATTGCAAAACACACCCTAAGCAAGGAAGAAAAAGCATTGTGTAAACAGATAGGTCCTAAATTAGTGAATGACGGCCTCTATTTTGTAGGTATAGATGTCATTGGTGGAAAACTTGTAGAAGTTAATGTTATGTCGCCCGGAGGCATTACCTATATGAACAAGGTGTATAAAACCAAGCTTCAAAAACAAGTGATAGATTTTGTAGAAAGTAGGGTTTTAGATAAGTTGAAAGCTTTTGATAGGCGTTCTAGGTTAAGAAGTGAAGTAGACAATGCTTAAATTATCTGTTGCTGATATTATCCATGCTATTGAGTTAGGAGTAAAATTTGAAGCAGTTTCTGAAGATTATTCCTTTACCATAAAGATTGAAGACTATGTTCCCTTTGTTTGTGCAGCAGTACATAACGGACATCAATTCAGAAAATCACTTTGGGATAATTGTCTGCATACTGCTTATGAACGTTGGTATGAAGAAGACCCTTGTACCAAGCAAATGATAGAGAGTCAGCCTATAGTTGTTGCTGGTTGCGATAGCAGGTTTGAATACGATTTAAATAGGGCTCCTGAAAATGCTATTTATACAGATGCCTGGGGAAAACAGCTTTGGAAAAATGAGCTTCCAGCAATTGAAAAAAGTATAAGCCTAGAAAAACACCATTCGTTTTATAAAGTAATTGCAGCCCTAATTACTAAATTAGAAGCGATACATTCCAAAGTTTTGGTTTTTGATATGCACAGTTACAATTGGAAACGATGGGATCGAGAAGTCCCTACTTGGAATATGGGAACTAAAAATATAGATATAGATAGGTTTGGTGATTTTACGGTTTCTTGGAGTAATAAGTTAGGAGGAATACAATTGCCAAACGGAATAAAATCTACATCCAAGATAAATGACACTTTTCAAGGAAATGGTTATTTTTTACAGTTTATCACTCAAAAATTTACGAATTCCCTCGTCTTTGCCACAGAAATAGCTAAAATTTATTGTGATGAAGAATCTGGAGTTATATATCCAGAAATTGTGAAAGCAGTAGCAACGGCATTAAAAAACATAATACCTTTGCAAGTAACTGAATTTAGCAATAGTAACGTATAATGCAAGAACCTTTAAAAGTTGATATAAAAAATGAATTTGCCGATCTTTTTGAGATTGATGCCAATTTAAATCGGTTAGTAAAACGAATAGAATTGCTTAGCTATGTAAATCCCTTAAATTTAGAAAAGGAGAAACAGCGTTTCTTTGCCTCTAAATTTACGGAGGTTCCAGAATTCAAATACCCCAAGTTAAAATTTGATCCTTATAAATTACATCGTTTATTTTTTTCTCAACGTTTAGAACGAATAGAGGATGATGCGATTCGCAAACTATACCAGGACATTATATACTACTATTCGAATATGATACAGTGTATAGAGACCATTGGAAAGGAGAATAAGTTTTACTATAACTCCTTAAAAATTTATGGTACACCAACGGAAAAAGATGTGCAAAACGCACAATTTATATTGCATTATAAAGATGAAGAGAACACCCCTGATTTAGAAAAAAAATATTCATCTAATGAGGCGGTTTCTTATTTTGAAACATTTGGAAAGCAGTATAATTTCCCGATCAATATAAAATTATCTACCAATATTGCGGCAGACGCTATGGTAAGTAATGCCACTAAAAGTTTACTCATAAAAAAGAATGCGAAGTTCAGTGAGAATCAGTTGTTAACCCTGGCACATCATGAAATAGGGGTGCATTTGGTGACTACCTATAATGGCGGACTACAACCTTTGCAAATTTTCTCAAATGGTTTTCCTAAAAATGTAGAAACTCAAGAAGGCTTGGCTGTTTTTAGTGAATATATGAGTGGCGCATTAACATTAAAAAGACTAAAAGAATTGTCTTATAGGGTGTTAGCCTCAGATAGTTTAATAAAAGGTTATAATTTTGCGGATACGTTTGATCTGATTCATAATCAATACAAATTGAATAAGAATGATGCCTTTTCTATAACATTACGTGCGCATAGGGGAGGCGGATTTACAAAAGATAGGTTATACCTTAGTGGTTTACGAAAAATATACAAGCGCTACCAAAATGGAAAATCTATGGATATTTTACTGCGTGGAAAGGTTACGTTGGAATATGAAAATGCCATTTCTAACTTAGAAAGCAGGGGACTTTCTGAAAAAATAACACACACCAATATTGCTTATGAGCAGTGTTTAAACAACAATAAGACTTTGGATTTTATCTTAAACAATTTAAAGTAAAAGATTAAATTATTCCAATTCCCTTAAAAGTTATGTAAGGATTCTGCAAAATTATTTGGATCTATTTTTCTAATAGTCCGAATACTCCGTTGGATAGAGTAATAGAATGTCGGCCTTGTTCACATTATTCTGGTATTTAGCCTCCGCAGATAATTTTTTCCATACTTCAGAATTACTAAAGTCACCCCATTTGGTTTCTCGTTGTTCCATGTTTGTAAACGTGGTCATATACATTAAGTTAGGCATACGATCGCCTGAGATCACTTCAGCATAAAAAACAGCATTAAAACCTAACTCATCAAAGAGCTTTACTTCTCCTCCAGCATTAAACATATCCACTTTATTCAAGTAAGTCATTTCAGTGGGTGATTCATAGCTACGCAACTCGTAGACACGATCCTGACGAGGACCTTCTACTGAAGTTGCCTTTAGTTTGGGCATTTCCGTAAATGCACGTAAAACAGTGCTCGTAAATCGTTCGTAGGGCGGATTGTTGTGTGATGCGTTTATATAATCTTTTCCTGCCAAGACATAGTCCTTATCTTTTGAAAGCTTTTTTTCTATCCCTTCAAACTGCACTAACGAAGTAAAAGGAATCAAAACATAGACCTTATTTGCTAGTATAAACTTGCTCGATCTTAATTTAAATACACCCACATGATCAATTCCTGTTCTTTTAAGTGCTGGCAAGAGGGCATCTTTTAGGTAAGCGTCCATCATACTTTCCTGTTTTTCGTTTTTGACAGTAAAGGTTTTAAGTTGATAATACTCCTGAGCTTTCCCTTGCGCATAGAGTGTTGCGCAAGTGATGCTTGACAAAAGGAAAAATACAAAAAAAGAAGGGAGCAATTTTTTCATGAAAATTAGTATTGATTCTATGCGAACCTAAATAAATTAGTCTATATATCCTAGTATAAGGTTTATATAGCGTGTTTAAAAGTGTTACTTTTACATAACAGCAATCTCTTATATCCTCTTTTAAATGTCTAAATCATCCAATAAAATCAATATTTTTACATCAATTTTTGTACTGCTCAGTCTTGCTATGAGCTGTAAAGTGGTAACGAACACGAATGCAATACCAGAAACTTTAAATTTAATAAAGCTGGATACAGCTACTCCTATCTATAAAACACCAATTATGGGATGGGCAAGTTGGAATAATTATAGGGTGAATATCAATGAAACTATAATTAAATCACAGGCTGATGCTATGGTGACTTCGGGTTTAAAGGAGGTTGGGTACTCCTTTATAAATATTGATGATGGTTTTTTTGGAGGTAGAGATCCAGAAGGGAATATTGTAGCACATAAAGAAAGGTTTCCCAATGGAATGAAAACCATAGCTAGTTATATCCATTCAAAAGGATTAAAGGCGGGCATATATTCAGATGCAGGCAGCAATACCTGTGCTGCCTATTGGGACAAAGATACCATTGGTGTTGGTATGGGGCTTTACGGCTTTGATAAACGCGATTTAAACCGATACTTAAAGGAATGGGACTATGATTTTATAAAAGTAGATTGGTGTGGTGGCGAATGGCTGGGGTTGGATGAAGAGCTACGTTATACTGAAATAGGAAAAATTATAAAAGAAATTAAGCCTAGTGCTGGCTACAATGTGTGTCGGTGGGAATTTCCTGGAAAATGGGTTACACAGGTGGCGGATTCTTGGCGAATTTCTGGAGATATAAATAATACTTTTCAATCAATTTTACACATCATTGATCTCAATGCAGATTTGTGGATGTACAGCTCACAAGGGCATTATAATGATATGGATATGCTGCAGGTTGGCAGAGGAATGAGTTATGAAGAAGATAAAGCACATTTTACCATGTGGAGTATGATGCAGTCGCCACTTTTATTGGGGAATGATTTAACCAAAATGAGTGCAGAAACCATTGCTATTGTTACCAATGAAGAGATCATTGCATTAAATCAAAACCCTTTTGCATACCAAGCGAGACGGGTGGTAGATGGTGGAGATTTAGAGGTTTGGGCCAAACCATTGGTATCCACAATGAGTGGGGAAGTGGCCGTAGCCTTGTTAAATAGATCAAATACTGACGATATCATTTCTTTTGAACTAGAGGCTGTAGGGATTGATGCTTCCAAAACGTATACCTATAAAGATTTATGGTCTAAAAACACACAGGGTACTACCTTAAATGAAAAAATAAAAATAGAAGTGCCATCACATGGGGTAGTGGTCTTAAAAATTACAGGAAAATCCTTACCGTATAATGTATTTCAATATAAGGATAAGCATAATTAATTTAAGTGTAAATCTTAATTTTATTCGGCCCTATGTTTTTTATACATCTTTGTTACCTGTAGGCTTTGCCTTATCTGTAAACATCTTCATCCAAGTACACTTCAAAATTATCATACCAAGCCGTTCCTGTGCCTGTCATTTTACAACCAAAAGAAACAGAATTAGTATCTTCGGTTAAAGGAAGTTCAATGCTATACTGCGTCCATTCAGTTGTTCCCTTGGGACTTAGTGCATCACAATTTTTGTCTGAAATAATACGTCCATTTCCATTTAACTGCATCCAACTCTTCAACTAATGTTTGATTACTATCATTACATACGAAAGACATATAAAATGTTTTCCATTATAAAGTGATTCTTCATTTTAAGCAATTTTAGGGTAGAGCCACTATTTAGAATGTACCGTTGGTTATAAAGATATATACTTATTTCTTGGATATTTCACTTGGTACGAAAAGCGTTCTTTTCGCGTTTCTTTGCTTTTTAAATTTAGACTCCAACGCAACACTCCGTTTTTAGCATTGTATTCAGTAGCGTAGGTTTCAATTTCACTCACTTTAATTTCTTTGTTTTCGGATAGGGGAATCCGATCCATCAATGTAATGGAGACGCTTGTGTTTTTGTTGTTCTTAATTTCAAGATCATAGGCTCTGTTTAAGATCCTGTTGTTTCCTAAAAAAGATTTGTCCTTAAAATTACGATCTTGTTTTCTTGTGACCGTTATTCCTGCATCAATACCCAACGAAATAGTCATTTCTTTGGCAGTTGTATATGGATCTAAGACCGTTTTACCTGCAAATCCTCCTTTAAAATAGATATTGGCTTCACCAGGTAGTAAATTGAATTGCTCCCAGTCTTTAAAAGATGCTGTTAAAAATACATTTTCATTGATAACAGGGATGGCCAAATACTCATAATCGGCATCTAAAGTAAAGGTATTTATTTCCAAGGATATAATATCTCCGTCCGATGCAATAGAATATGGTTTTTTGATAGCAAATAAGGTATGGGTAACATCATTTTCTGTTTTACTTTTTTTTGTCGTTATAAGAATTACACCAGCACTTGCATTGCTTCCATAGACAGCCGTAGCATTTTCATTCTTCAGAATTTCCATGGTTTGTATGTCTGCGGCATCTATATCGCCCTCCTCAAAATTTGGCATAGGAACGCCATCTATAACATAGAGTGGTAACTCTTGGGCAACACTTGGGGCTCCTTTAGTTTGAATACCAGCTACCTTTCCAGATAATGCATTTGACCTCCCATAGCCTACAACGACAACCTCATCTAATTGAGCGTGATTTTCTTCCATTCGAGTATTTATAATAGAGGCATAGATAGGGGTTTCAGAAGAAGTATAACCGATATAAGAAAACTCTAATTCTTGCCCGGTTGTAATGACTAAACTATAATTACCATCCCAATCTGTTTGCGTACCACTATTGGTACCTTTGATAACTACATTACACCCTGGTAAGGGCTGTCCAGATGCATCCGTAACTCTCCCTATTACCTTTTTTACAGCTGGATTGTAGTAATACTTGCTTTTTTGTACGGCTGTTGGTTTGTACCAATTGGCATTGACAAAATTAAGATACTGAGCTTCTATGTTTGGTTTTGTTGTTGTCTGTTGTATTGGATTTCCGGTAGATAAGTTAATTTTCACATGCTGCCAATCCGCACCGGTATTTTGATATACATTGGCTTTGTATTTTAGTTGTATATTACTATTGAGTGCTTCAGATTTAATATCATAGGTTGGCACCCAACCTGCATCAGTAACCAAGTAAGAAATCATTAGATTTAAGGAGGTTGCCATAGGAGCATCAAATTTTACACTCAATTCGCCTTGTGCAATAGCAGGTCCTTTAGTAAGTTCTTCTTGTTGTAGTCTAAGTTCTCTTATTTCAGCGTTTTGAATGTTTATTTCTAGGTTGATGTTAAAAACTTCATTTTTAATGGCTGTAATTCGTTCTCGGTAATACCTACTAATCTGTTTTAACTTTTCTAAATTTAAAGACTCATTGGTAGCGCTAATGCTCCTATTCGTTGTTATTAAGAGTTCTTCTTCTTGCAAACCTGAAATTCTATTATTTAACAGTGCTATTTTAGATGTCAGTTCTTTTATTTGGTCTTGTACTTTTGATGCTTCTGGCAAAACCATAAAGCTATCTAAATAATTAATTCCATAATCTATAGATAGTATAGAAACCGATTGTAATCCTGAAATCTGAATACTATTTTCATCAACTTTAGAAGATAAGCCTGTAAATTTTAACTCAGTTGTTCCAGCATCTAAATTAAAAGAACTGCTTCGGGTTACATATGCACCACTGAGGTAAACAGTTACTTCTTTAATTTTTGAAGGGATTTTTTTGTCATTGGCAAAAAGAGTAAATGGAAGTAGGAGCAAAATATAGATATAGTTCTTCATCGTATTGGTTTTTAAGGTTAGCCAAACCTATAACCAAATACTGCGATATAAAACCAATACTACGCAAGTGCATCCCTTTGTAGCGTAAAGTGGTGGTTTGGATGAGTAAACTCGCTTTTGTTCCAAGCTACAATTGTGAATACTTATTTTTTAACGGCTGTATTAAAATCACCACCACTTGGAAGTTCAAATAATTCCAAATCAAAATAGGGAGTAGCCGCTAATAAATGATCAAAAATATCAGACATGATGTACTCGTAGTTTTCCCATCGCTTGTCATTGCTAAATGCATAGACTTCCAACGGAATACCTTGAGGGGTAGGAGCCAATTGCCTTGCCATAATAATCATATCTTTGTTGATAGCGGAATGGTTTTTTAGATAGGTGTCTATATACTTTCTAAAGATGCCAATATTAGTCAAGTTTCTACCGTTAATCAATAAAGATTTGTCTACATTCTTTTCCGTATTATAAGCAACTATATTTTCTTGTCTGCCAACGATATACTCGGCAACAAGGCCTATTTTTTTAAGTTTTAGAAGTTCTTTATCCGTTAAAAACTTTATACTTTCCTGCTTAATAATAAGCGCTCTTTTTATTCGTCTCCCTGGGGAGTCAATCATTCCGCGCCAATTTTTAAACGAATCGGAGATCAGCGCATAGGTTGGAATTGTAGTAATGGTATTATCAAAATTTTGGACTTTAACGGTAGCTAAATTTATTTCTACAACATCCCCATCTGCCCCATAATTATCAAAAGAAATCCAGTCGCCAATGCGTACCATATCATTGATAGAAACCTGTATACTGGCTACAAAACCAAGGATTGTATCTTTAAATATTAAAATTATAACTGCTGATGCTGTCCCCAGTCCAGTTAAAAATTTCCAAAGCTCAATTTCTGTAAGTATAGAAAATGCAAATAGCAATCCCACAGACCAAAGGAAAATCATAAACACTTGAATGTAGCTATCTATGGGTTTGTCTTTTAACTGTGGTATGGTTTTAAAGTAATCTTTGAGTGTGTTTAAGATGCTGCGTATGACCCAAAGGGATAGAATAATTCCAAAAACTTCCAAACATTTTAAAACAAAATGCTCAGCAATTGGAAAACCTACAAACACATATGGAATTACCTTATGCGCAAGTATAACAGGAACAATATGTGCAATGTTCCGAGGTACTTTATTGCGTACTAAAAAATCGTCAAAATTTGTTTTCGTAGCACTTGTAAATCTTCCAAATAGATTTATGATTAATTTTCGGAGACCAAAATCAAAAATTAAAAGAATTACGAGTAAAATGAGAAGTAATAATAAGCTATTTAAATACTGTGCAGCTACTTCATTCATTCCATTCTCTACAAAGTAATCGTGTATTAAGCAAGAAACCTCTTCCATAGTAAGCATATATTCTGAATTTTAAAAAACATACAAAATTAACCAATAAGAATGTAATACGGTTACAAATAGCGAGGTATTCCTGTAGGCAAAATACAATCAAATACACTAAGATTCGCTATTCTAAGAATTTAGCTTTTAGTTCAGGAGTAGGAATCATACACGCATCCTTTTTACCATACCATTTGTATCTGTTTTTAGCAATATAATCATAGACAAAATCATTGAAAGCCGTTGGTAGTTGCTCAAAAACCCATAAGAGTTTCCAAGCCCCTCCAAAATTCTTTCCAATTTTAAGGGCAGCTTCCGACTTTGTATAATACGCCACATCAGGTTCAACCAGGATAATGGAATCCACTTGTGTGGTATCTATATTGCGATCCGAAATAAATTTTTGCCCAGTAGCTCCTTGTAGGGTCGCAAAACGAAAGCAGTCATTCTTATCGTGTTTAATTATAAATTGCACAGCACTATTACAAAGATTACACACACCATCAAAAAATATAATTTTTTTGTCTTTATCCATTATTTCTTTGCTTGAACTAATTCTAACTGGTCTACACTTGCTTTGGTTGTAAAAAGGCCATAATTAATGACTACTTTATTTTTTTCAATGGCATCTATGGTGCCCACAGCCTTTCCATCTGTTAGTCGTACTCTGTCGCCAACCTTATAAACAGGTTTGGGCTTTAGCTTTTCTTTAACAATCGCTTTTTTCTTTTCTACTTTTTTCTTTTCCCGGATCACCTCTACTTTTTTGGCAACTTCCTGTTCTACTTGTTGCTTCTTTGCCTTTTGGGCTTTTACCTCTTTAACCGTTTTCTTTTTTCGCTTGCTATTTTCTGTTTCTACAATGCGGAGCATTTCTGATACTAAGACTCGTTTTTTAGTATCTTGAAAATACTTTTCAGCCGCATCATTTACTTTATTCCCCAAATAAATCATCCGCTGGTTATGATCGTACAACTCTTGATAATTTTCTAATTTAGATTTTATTTTGAGATTTAGATCTTCTAAGCGTTTGGATTCTTCCCGGGCTTTAGATTCCTCTTCTTGCAATCGAGATCCTGTTTTTTCCATTTTGCTGCGTTCCTTTTGCATTTTTGCAATGGTGGCATCAAAACGAACTTTTCCGCCTTCTATTTTTTTCTTCGCTTTGTTTATTAAACTATATGGAATCCCATTTTTTTGAGCTACTTCAAAAGTAAATGAGCTTCCTGCCTGTCCTAACATTAATTTAAAGATAGGCTCTAAACTCTTCGCATCGAATAACATATTGGCATTGGTAGCATGGGGCAATTCATTCGCCAGTAATTTTAAATTGGCATAATGCGTTGTAATTACACCGTAAGCACCACGTTCATAAAATACTTCTAAAAAAACCTCGGCCAAGGCACCACCCAATTCTGGATCACTACCCGTACCGAATTCATCAATTAAAAAAAGTGTTTTATCGTTACACTTCTTTAAAAAATAGTTCATATTCTTGAGTCGGTAACTATAGGTACTTAAATGATTTTCAATGGATTGGTTGTCTCCAATATCTGTCAATATTTTTTCAAACAAACAAACGGTACTACGCTCATGCACCGGAATTAACAAGCCACTTTGCAACATTAGTTGTAAGAGTCCTATGGTTTTCAGGGTGATACTTTTTCCACCAGCATTGGGGCCAGAAATCACAATTATTCTATTCTCTTTTTCTAAGGTTATGGTTTGTGGCCAGGTTTTTTCGTTCTTTCTTGTATTCGAAATGTATAAGAGTGGGTGATAGGCGTCACGCAAATGCATTACCCTTTCTTCACTAATCTTTGGTAGGATAGATTTGGTGTCCTGCGCATATTTGGCTTTTGCAGCGGTAATATCCATCTGCGTTAAATAGTTTTGGTAGTCAACCAAAATATAGCCAAAAGGCCTGATGGCAGCGGTAAGTTCTTTTAAAATTCGCTGCACCTCTTCCTTTTCATCAAACTCTAAATTATTAAGATCCCTACTATGGCGTAAAGTCGCTTCAGGTTCAATATACACAATGCTACCTGTTTTGGAAGTCCCCATAACAGCACCTTTTACCTTTTTACGGTGCATGGCTTTTACCGCTAATACCCGCCTGTTTTCTACTACAGACTCTCGTATTTCATCTAGGTAGTCGGCCGAATTATAGGTGTTTAAAGCGGATAAAAAACTAGAATTTATTTTTCCTTTTACGGCATTGATATCTCTACGAATCCCAAACAATGCAGTAGAAGCCTTATCCCGTACTTCACCAAACTTATCGATGATCGCATCTATAGCCGTTGGGATTTCTGGTAATACTGTTAAACTTTGTGAATTGCTGTAAAGTAGCGGGTAATACTCCTTAAATTTTTTAAAAAATTTGGTATGTACCACAACTGTATTACAAATGCTTCCTATTTTCCGAAAACCAGTAATTTCTAGGGTGGCATTTTCTATTTTTAACAAATGGATTTCTTTGGTAATGGTATCAAAACCGTGATTGGGAATCCTATTATCATTGTCAAAAGAAGCTACATATTCGTGTGTACGCCCCAAACTGTCCAAAATTTCTTCTTTGGTTTCAAGGGGTGTGAGTTGCAATACCAATTCTTTCCCTAATTCTGTACTACAACGTAGGTTTAAATGTTCCAAAATGGTATGGAATTCTAAATCTTGTAGGGTCTTGGAATGAATTTTAAGCATTGTCTATTTTTAAACTTGGCAAAGGTACAGATAAGAGTTGAAAATAGAAATAAGTTACTTTGTGCATTTTGATGCTATTTTAGAGAATACTGCCAGTTCAAGTATTTTTTGTCACTTCGGGTGAATTGTTTTGTAGCGCAGTGTAAAAATAATTAGAATCTAGAAGTTTTTAGTTATAATGAGTTCTCGATACATTCTTTATTTTATTACACAAAGAAATCGAACTGACAGCTAGTTACTATTTTGCCTATTAAGCAAGTATAATTTAGAAAAAATTAAAAGCTGTTGACAGAAGACTTAATCCCCATTCAGCAACTCTCAATACAATTAATCTAGGGTTACCTTGCTTTGCCACCAATCTTTATTTGGGCTAAAGTCTTTATCCAAAACCTTTTTACGCTCTGCTTCCCTGTAAGGCAATTGCTTGGTTCGTATATTTACATCCCGTAAGCTATCTTTTTCAGCATTGTATTCCGGGTCATGCAGGGCCATATTAGCATTTACACTAGTAAGCCATTCTTTTAATTCCCCAGCCAATGCCTTTGTTTTTTCCTCGTTGGTACTGGCAATATTAGTTTGTTCTGAAGGATCCTCTTTTAAATGATACAATTCATTGCGATCATCTTCATAATAATGAATCAGTTTAAAATTGTCTTTTAAAATGATTGAAGAAGGTTCCCCTCCCTGATTCCCATAATGTGGATAATGCCAAAACAGCGGTCGATTTGCAATTGTTTTACCTTCCAATAGCGGTTTTAAGCTAACGCCATCTGTATGCTGATTGGGCTGTAACGGAATACCTGCTAAATCTAATATTGTAGGGTAGAAGTCGGTCCCAATTACTGGGTATTCAATAGTTTTAGTAGTATTTCCGGGTACTTTTATAAAGTAAGGTTCCCGAATTCCGCCTTCCCATTGGTAGCCTTTTCCACCACGTAGGGGTAGATTAGAGGTGGCATAGGCATCACCAGAGGCAACACCGCCATTGTCTGATGTAAATACAACAATGGTATTCTCATCCAAGCCCAACGCTTTTAGTTTGGCTAAAACCACTCCTACAGCATCATCCATAGCTTCTACCAAGCCACCATAGATGGGGTTGTCTTGTACGGTACGAATGGGAAGTACCCGTTCCATTTTAAATCCGTTTTCAGGAATTCCTTGTTGCACTGCTTTGTTTCTATATTTTGCCCATTTTTCCTGAGTGGTTTGTATGGGGCCATGCACCGCATAAAAAGAAAGAAAAGCAAAGAACGTAGAATCTTTGTGCTGTTCAATAAAACTTGCGGTTTCATTGGCCAAACGCATGGAAAGGTTTTCACCATCTTTTTTATTTTCAATTTTGGGATTTTTCCAAGGTGAGAAATAGCCTCCAGCGGGACTACCGGCATGCCAACCTGCTATATTGTAATCGAAACCGTGATGTTCTGGAGAAGAATCTTCCCCCCCTAAATGCCATTTTCCAGCAAAAAACGTTGTGTAGCCCGCGCTTTTCATCGCTTCTGCCATAGTTACATCTTCTTTGGGGAGGTTGTGTAAATATTCCGCAGGTAATAATTTATCATGCCGATTCCCTTTCCGCCATTGCTCGCCAGATGCTGCACCAATCCAATCTGTTATTTTATGACGGGCTGTAAATTGCCCCGTAAAAATACTGGCTCTAGACGGACTACAAACCCTACTAGCAGCATACCCTTGTGTAAATACAGTACCTTCTTTGGCCAATTGATCTATATGAGGTGTTTCATAATAGGTGCTTCCTGTCACACTTAAATCGTGTAGCCCCAAATCATCAACCAAGATGAAAAGTACATTTGGTTTTTTAGGTGATTGCTCCTTTTCTGAACAAGAAATAAATACAAATAAAATGAATAGTAGAAATGTAAATTTTGTTTTCATAGTTCTCTTTAGTTATAATCTTTTCCGTTTTGGCTGTTTTCAACAGAGGCCATCCATTGTTGACATTCCTTTTTTAGTTGTTTAACCTGTGTTATATTCTCGGCTGCTATATTGTTTTTTTCCGATGGGTCTTTCAATAAATCATACAACTCAAACGTAGCACCCTTATCTATACTGATGAGTTTATAGGTGTCATTTACCCAAGATAACTGGTGTTGGTATTCAAATCCAATGGATTTGTTTCGTACTGTTTTATCTTCTAGTAGGGCAGGCAGTAAGCTTACGCCATCTAGAGGTCTGTCATCACTCTTTTTAAGGCCTAAAATATCACGTACCGTAGGTAGGTAATCACTGGTTACTGCAGGAAAATCTGTATGTGTATTTGCCTTTAATTTGTCTTTCCAAACTACAAATGCCGGTACACGAACACCTCCCTCATACAAGCTGCGTTTTCGCGCTCTAAAAGGTAACGCACTCCCTGGTGTATTTCTTTCAGGACCATTATCACTACAAAACCATAGTATGGTATTTTCATCCAATCCTTTTTCTTCCAACAGCTCCCATAAGCGACCTATTTGTTCGTCCATTTCAGTAATTGCGCCAAATAAAAGTTGTTCTTTCAAGGGTAAGTTCTGGTACATTGCGCGGTGAATACTATCTGTAACCAAGGGTAAATGTGGTGTATGGATCCAAACCGTAGTAAAAAATGGAGTTTTGTTGTCGCTCGATTTTTCAATAAAAGGAAGCACTCGATCTATGATAATTTTAGTGTCGCTTCCGCTTACATTTTCGGTTTCTTTTACCTCATTACCAATCCAATAGGAGGTACCATAAGGCTGGCTATCATCCGTAGTTATGGCTTTCCAACCGTATTGTTTGCTTTCTCCTTCATCAAAAGTTTTTGGATACACCAAAGGGTCATAGGTGGGTACTTTAGATTCTGTACTGAAAAAAGAATCGTAGCCGTGCATGGTAGGAATGGTGAAATCAGTTGCGAATTTTGGTTTTCCTCCACGGTTGGCATCTAACTCTTGTTGTGTTAAGGTTCCTAAATGCCATTTGCCAAAGTGTGCTGTGGCATAGCCTTCCTTCTTTAAAATTTCTGCGATTGTAATTTCCCCTTCACGCAAATGCCCATCGTTGGCATTGTTGATATTGGTCCGCTTTGGGTGTCTCCCCGTCATGACACTAGCCCTTGTTGGGGAACAAACAGGGGAAGCCGAGTAGAACCTATTAAAAGTAACCCCTGCTGCAGCTAAGGCGTCTAAATTTGGAGTTTTAATGATGGAATTGCCATTGAAACCAACATCATTCCAGCCCAAATCATCCACCATTATTAAAATAATATTGGGTTGTTCTGTTTTGGATGTATCATTTTTATCAGCACAGCTGGCAAAAATGAAACTAGTGAGCAGTACTGATAAGAAATATTTCTTAATCATTTTTATGGGTTTTACGGATCGTTAAAGATACACAGAAACGCTTAATACAACCATCACCAAAATTGTTAGAATTAAAACAAGGGGACCTACAAATTTCAACCATTTGTCATAGCCAATCTTTACAATGGCTAAGGATGCGAGAATAAGGCCAGTAGGGTTCACAAAATTAAACAAGCCCATTCCATAGCTATATGCATTAACGATATGTTCCCTTCCAATTCCAACAGTATCTGCTAAGGGAGATATGATAGGCATACTCAATACAGCCATACCTGAAGAGGAGGGTATAAAAAATGTTAAACCACTATAGACAAACATAACGGCATTGATAAAAATACCCTTTTCCATACCGCTGGTTATATTCGCTGCATAAAATAAGAGCGTATCACTTATGGCGCCGTCATGCATTAACACAGTTACCCCTTTGGCGATCCCCACAATAAAAGCGACGCCTAATAAATCACCCGCTCCCTTTACAAAGGTTTCTAAAAAAACGACTTCCTTTATTTTTGCAACAAACGCAATGCATACAGCACCTAGTAGAAAAACGGTTGTCATTTCTACAAACCACCAATCTAGTTGTGAAACACCAACGATCATAACGATGAAAGTGGTACTAAAAATTATTAGAATAAGCCGTAAGCGCATTGTAAGCTTCGGCGTGTTTTCTAAAGAATGATTTCCAAATAATTTTTCAATTGCTGCTTTTTGGTCATAAATAATAGATTTGGAAGGATCTTTTTGGACACGTTTGGCATACCAAAGAATGTAAAAGATGCAAATGAGCAACCCCAGCACCAACATGATCACTCTACCAGTAAGCCCTGTTGTCCAATTTATACCTGCGGCATTGGAAGCGATGATTACACTAAAAGGATTTGTCGTTGAAGCAAGCGTACCAATGGAGGAGCCTATATAAATGGATGCCAATGCTACCATCGCATCGTATTTTGCGGCTAAAAAAATGGGAATCAGAATCGGGTAGAAGGCTATGGTTTCTTCTGCCAGACCAAAGGTAGTTCCGCCCAAGGCAATTAGTAGCGTGACTAGAATAATTAAAATATATTCTTTTCCTTTAAGTTGTATGGCCAGCCATGCGATGCCAGCATTAAAAGCACCAGTGTGGTTCATAATGCCAATAAGCCCGCCAATAATTAAAATTAAGAATATAATATCTGATGCTGCTATGATTCCTTTTATGGGCGATTGTAGAAATGCCCATACCCCTTGTGGTCTTGTTTCAATTTTTTTATAGGTATCGGGTATACCAATAGGCTTTCGAATCTCTCCGTTTTTGAATTTTTCTAAGGGAATATTAATACGCAAGGCACTTAGGTTTTCTTGAGTCGCTATAATTGTTGTTATTCCGCTAGTGGTACTCCTTGTAAAGGTATTGTCTGCTGCAGTATAACTTAATTTGTCATAACTCCCAGCGGGAATTAAATAAGTTAAAAGGGCAACAATGGCAGCAATGAGGACCAAGATGGTCTGTGCGGAAGGAAATTTTGATTTTTTCACTGTTGGAAAGTTTTTAGTTTTTTAAAGATAGTATTATTTTAGTTGCATAAATTGGGGATACTTATGTATGAACAAATAGAAGCTAGTTGGAAAAATCAGTTACATACAGAACTAGAACAACCCTATTTTAAGGAGTTAACGGACTTTGTACAGCAAGAGTATGCTACAACAATATGTTACCCAGCGAAAAAGGACATCTTTGCTGCTTTTGATTGGAGTACTTTTGATGCTACCAAAGTTGTCATTATTGGGCAAGACCCGTATCACGGTCCCAATCAAGCGAATGGCTTGTGTTTTTCGGTACAGGATGAAATTCCGCATCCGCCATCATTGATTAATATTTTTAAAGAAATCGCTACAGATATTGATTTACCATATCCTAAAAGTGGTAATTTAGAACGCTGGGCAAAACAAGGTGTATTGTTGTTGAATGCGACCCTAACGGTTAGAGCACACGAGGCTGGGAGTCATCAAAAAAAAGGATGGGAAACCTTTACAGATGCGGTGATCCAAAAGATATCCAATGAAAAGGAAGGAGTTGTTTTTTTACTTTGGGGCGGCTTTGCCAAAAAGAAAGCAAAATTAATCGATGTCAAAAAACATCATGTATTAACCGCTGGACACCCATCACCTTTAAGTGCAAATAGAGGGTACTGGTTTGGCAACAAACACTTTAGTGCAACTAATGCTATTTTAACTAGGATAGGGGAAAAGGTTATTTCTTGGTAAGATTTTTTAATGACGAATGATTCTCGATACACTATTTCATTCTTCAATAGTACTGGAACTGACAACCATTAACTAAAAAACAACTACAACAAAATTTCCTTGGCCTCTAATTTCGTATCCATTAAATCTAAAGAAAGTAGGGTATCTTGGACCTTTTCTAAGGTTGTAGTACTTATTTGAGATTGACTCCAACGGGTGATGGACAACCATTCTTGAATGTCTTGCAATTGCTGTTCGTACCTATTGGCCAAAGTTCTATCAATACTCGGAATCGATTTAAATTCTTCGGTATACAGGTTAATCACCTCTAGGATGTGCGCTATGGTACCCGGGTTTTCTGCGATAAAGGCATCGGTAGCTGCAATCACAAAACAAGGCCAGGGCGTAGGACAATCGCCAACACGCCTAAACGTACCCTCATCGACCAGGGGTTTGGTGGTAAAATGTTCCCACATAAAATAATCAGCTGTTCCTGCTGTTAAGCCTGCTATAGCACCCTCTAAATTATTGATCACTTCAAAGTCTAAATCGGTTGTGTTCCATCCTTGCTTTTGTGCATTTACATAAGCCATTAAATGACTCCCACTACCAAACCTACTAATGGCTGCCTTGGTATTTTTTAGATCGCCAATGGAATTGTAATTGCTTTTTGCACCTACGTGAATGCCCCACAAAAGGGGAGTGGTTATATATTCTTGTACTATTTTGGCTTTTGTACCTGCCGCAATGCTCTTTACCAAGCCTTCTGTAAGGATGATGGCTAGATCGGTTTCTTCATCTGCTAATTGTTGACACATTTTTCCTGTGCCTTCAGGAATGTCTGTCCATTGCAAATCGATACCTCTGTCTTTAAAAGCATTTTCTTCGATTGCCAAATGCCAAGGAAGATTAAAATGTTCTGGAACGCCTATGATCGAAACTTTTTTCAAAATATTATGTCAGTTTAGTAAGTGTGTATTGTATGAGCGCATCAATAGTTTTTGATGGTGTTGTAGAAAATTCTCCCGTATTCCTATTTGCTAAAATAGCATTTAAGGAAACAGCATGGTGTCCCAGTAATTTTGACAAGCCATACATACCCGAAGTTTCCATTTCTAAATTGGTAATTTTTAATCCTTTGTTCTCAAAGGAAGCCAGCTTATCATTTAAGGCATCATCTTGGGGTTTTAATCGTAGTGTTCTTCCTTGAGGTCCGTAAAAGCCCACATTAGTGGCTGTAAAACCCAGTTTTATTTTATCGGACATCAATTGTTTTGCCAAGCCAGCATTGCAAGAAACTACATAGGGTTCGGATTTATCCCGAGACCAATTTGTATGTTTTACAAAGGCTTTTTGCAGGTCGGCATCTTGAATGTGTTTGCTGTCGTAAAACTGTAACAAGCTATCAAAACCAATGGCTTTTTCACTGAGTAAAAAAGAATCGATTGGAATTTTTGCTTGTATGGCTCCAGAGGTTCCAATTCTAATAATATCCAAACTGGTTTTTTCTTGCTTAATCGTCCTGGAAGTAAAATCGATATTGACCAGAGCATCGAGTTCATTGAGTACAATATCAATATTGTCGGTACCAATACCTGTAGAAATTACAGTAAGTCGCTTCCCATTTAAATAGCCGGTATGGGTTATGAATTCGCGCTTCCCTTTTTTTAATTCAACCCTATCAAAATACTTAGAAACAGCAGCTACACGATCGGGATCTCCTACAGTGATAATCGTGTTTGCAATGTCTTCTGGTAAAATATTAAGGTGATAAATACTGTTATCAGCATTTAAAATAAGCTCTGATGGCCCTAACTGCATATTATAATTTCAGAATTCTATCTGTTGAATTGTTGAACAAATAATTATACTTTAAGGCACCACCTAAGTATACATCATTGTCTTGAATGCAAGAATAATAACTTGTTTGTTGTTCTAAAATTTCTTTTCCTTTTTTGGTGAGTCGCACTGGATTAAAAGAACCAAACAATGGTTTTAGGGTTGTAATTATTTTTTCATATTGTATATCGCCAAAGCCGTACGCATTATCATCAGCAAGTACTTTTTCTATCAGCTGACTTTTGGTTTTTGGTTTTTGTGTTGTTGCAATATGCATGAGGTTATTTTCAACAGCATTTAAACCATTCTTCACAGAAGGAAAACGTTTTATATGTGATACTATCGCCTGCTTTAAATACGGAAATCTGTACTTATCAAAATCTGTTAAGTTTTCAAGTCGGATAGGGTTGTCACTGCAATAGAGCTGCCAAATATAATCGGCATATTCGATATCATCTTGACGTAAATTTGTTTTGTTTTCGTATAAGTCGTGTAACTGAACTTCGGTTAATTCGTTGAGGCCAAACATTTTTTGTTGCCCTTCAACTTTGCCGCTACAGACGATAGATATTTCCGCATATCTACGGTGCATTTTCAGCCAGCTAACAACGGCTAACATATTTATTTGACAAAACAGATCATACTCAAACCACAATACAATTTGGTCTTGTTGTTTTTGATTGCATAAAGAACGATACTCTTTTAACGTACGTTCTATAAAATTAGACTTGGAGACTTTATAATTTTTGCTTAAAAAATCGAACCGCGTTTTCCAGAAATTCTCACTACCTACGTTATTTAATGTTTTGCCTTCGCATAACATTTCACGCCAGGTAATAATTTCTCCTTTAATTGGTAACGATCTTAATCTATTTGTAAAGCTATCTCCGTTGGTTATGTGTAAGATGGAACTCATAATAGTGATCAGATAATAATGTTCAGAATTGAACTTTTAAAGTTACATTTTTATCTAAGGAATAAAAATATTTTTAACAATTTTTAACCGCCAACCCGCTTCACATGAAATCCTTTTTCTTTTAAAATAACCATAATTTGGTCTCTAAAATCCCCTTGAATAATAATGCTATCATTCTTGAAACTCCCACCAACACTAAGCTTGGTCTTCAATTCTTTCGCTAATAATTTAAAATCTTCGGTAGCACCCGTATAGCCTTCTAAAATTGTAATTGGCTTCCCTTTTCTTTTTTCATATTTACATAGGATAGGGTCATCTTGCAACCAAATTTCACTTTTTCCTACTTTTTTGGCTTCTTTTTCTTCTGATTCTTTGTGATCTGGAAATAGATTTTTAAGTTGATCTTGTAAATCCATAGGTACCCTTACTTTTTTATTAATCCAAGTTCTATAAGTCGCTCGTGTAGAAATTCTCCTGCCGTAATATCTTCAAATTGTTTTGGGTGTTCCGCATCAATACAATGGTCCAAACAGTTTAAAGACATTTCACTTACGGGATGCATAAAAAACGGAATCGAATAGCGCGAAGTTCCCCACAATTCTTTCGGGGGATTAACAACTTGATGAATGGTAGATTTTAATTTGTTATTTGTCAAGCGCGATAACATATCACCCACATTAATCATTAATTGATCTGGGCGCGCAATAGCATCGACCCATTCGCCTTTTGTATTTTTTACTTGCAACCCTTTTCCATGTGCCCCCATTAATAAGGTAATCAGATTAATATCACCATGTGCTGCTGCCCGCACTGCATTTTTAGGTTCGCTAATAATAGGAGGGTAGTGTATAGGTCTTAAAATAGAATTGCCATTTTTTATATAGTCATCAAAATATGTTTCCTCTAAATTAAGGTGTAGGGCAAGTGCTCTCAATACATATTTTGCTGTTTTTTCAAGCATTTTATAGGTTTCCTTGCCTATCACATTAAAATTAGGCTGTTCTGCAACTAGTACATTATCTGGGTATTCTGCTTCTAATTTTGGATTGTTGGTGACATACTGCCCAAAATGCCAAAACTCTTTTAAATCGCCCTCTTTTTTTCCTTTGGCATGCTCCTTTCCAAAGGAAGTATACCCACGTTGCCCACCAATGCCTTCAATTTCGTAGCTGTCTTTAACTTCTTGTGGCTGATTAAAAAACTGCTTAATTTCATCATATAAATCAGCGACTAATTTTTCGGATAAAAAATGGCCGCTTAAGGCTACAAACCCTATGTTTTCAAACGCACTACCAATTTCTTTTATAAATTTTTGTTTTTGTGTTTCGTCTTTAGATAAAAACTCTTGTAAATCAACACTTGGAATATGACTCATTGTTTTGTGTTTTTTTGGTCTTCAAAATTACTAAAAATATAACATTGGAGCTATAAATAATAAATTTCTGAAACAATATACGAATTGAATTTGTTACTTTTAATCTCCAATTTATAAAACATTTCCCAGTAATGGAATTTAATGCAACTACAATTTCTTCACATCAGCAGGTACTACTTTACAAACGTATGCTAAAGCCGCGTTTAATAGAAGAAAAAATGCTTATTTTATTACGTCAGGGTAAAATTTCGAAATGGTTTAGTGGCATTGGTCAAGAAGCAATTTCTGTGGGAGTCACCAGCGCCTTACAGCAGGACGAATACATATTGCCCATGCATCGAAATTTGGGTGTGTTTACCACAAAAGACATTCCTTTATTTCGATTGTTTTCGCAATGGCAGGGCAAGGCAAACGGGTTCACCAATGGACGCGATAGAAGTTTTCATTTTGGGACACAAGCGTTTAAAATAGTAGGGATGATCTCTCACCTTGGTCCGCAATTGGGCGTAGCAGATGGTATTGCATTGGCCAGTATTTTAAAAAATGAGGGAAAGGTTACAGCGGTTTTTACAGGGGAAGGTGGCACCAGTGAGGGTGATTTTCACGAGGCCTTGAACATCGCAGCAGTTTGGCAACTACCAGTTTTGTTTTGCATAGAGAATAATGGATACGGATTATCTACCCCCACTAAAGAACAATACAACTGTAAGCATTTGGTAGACAAAGGTATTGGTTACGGGATGGAAGCACACCAAATAGATGGCAATAATATATTGGAAGTTTTTAGCAAAGTAACGGAGCTCTGTGAAAGTATGCGTTCTAATCCACGCCCGGTATTGCTAGAGTTCGTAACCTTTAGAATGCGTGGCCATGAAGAGGCGAGTGGTACGGCCTATGTGCCCGATGAATTGTTAGAAGTATGGGCAAGCAAGGATCCTATTGCCAATTATGAGGCGTTTCTAAAAAAAGAGGGACTTTTAACGGATGCGCTAATAGCTGATATTACGAGTGATATAAAGACTGAAATTAATGACAATCTACAGCTTTCATTTGAGGAACCTGCGATTACATCTACCAGAGAACAAGAACTATCTGCTGTGTATAAGGCCTTTGATTATGTTGAAGTAAAGCCACAGCCATCTGTAAAGAATATTCGATTGATTGATGCCATTTCTGAAGGGTTACAGGAATCCATGCAGAAATTTGAGACCCTTATTATCATGGGGCAAGATATTGCTGCTTATGGAGGAGCGTTTAAAATAACAGCGGGATTTGTAGCACAGTTTGGCGCGTCACGGGTACGGAATACGCCTATCTGCGAATCGGCCATTGTTTCTACGGCCATGGGCTTGTCTATTAATGGTATAAAATCAGTGGTGGAAATGCAATTTGCCGATTTTGTCAGTAGCGGTTTTAATCCCGTTGTAAATTTGTTGGCGAAATCGCATTACCGATGGGGGCAACATGCCGATGTTGTGATTCGGATGCCTTGTGGAGGGAGTGTAGGCGCTGGTCCTTTTCATTCGCAAACCAATGAAGCTTGGTTTACAAAAACTCCAGGCTTAAAAGTAGTCTATCCTGCGTTTCCCTATGATGCTAAGGGTTTGTTGACCACAGCGATAGAAGACCCCAATCCTGTCTTATTTTTTGAACATAAAGCCTTGTATAGAAGTAGTTATCAAGATGTGCCTGAAGGGTATTTTACGCTCCCCTTAGGAAAGGCAAGTGTCATCAAAGAAGGAAATGCAGTGAGTATTGTCACCTATGGCTTGGGCGTGCATTGGGCTTTAGAAGTTTTAGAGAACAATCCAGAGATCGATGCAGATGTGATCGATTTACGTTGCTTGGCGCCTTTGGATACCGAAGCTATTTTTGCATCGGTACAAAAAACAGGAAAATTACTCGTATTGCAAGAAGATAGTTTGTTTGGTGGCTTGGCGAGTGATATTGCTGCGATGGTCGCCGAACATTGTTTTGAATTTTTAGATGCTCCTATAAAACGAGTGGGCAGTTTGGAAACTCCGATCCCTTTTGCCAAAGCCTTGGAAACGGAATATTTGGGCAAAGAACGCTTTGTTGAAGAATTGCAAGAGCTACTCGCCTATTAGAAGGGGAGTGGTGCTGGTGTGATTCGATGAAAGGTTAAAATTATCGGCAAAGAACACAATTATAGTGTATTGATACTTCGTATTTTATGGTATCTTGTTTGGTGAGAACCAAATACCGATATCCGATGAAAAATTACGCACTAGTGTCTCTTAGTGTGTGTGTACTGTTTTTATATAGTAGCAATCTAATGGGGCAAAAAAAGCAGCCCAAAGAAGTGGTGAAGCAACCCAAAATAGTTTTTAAAATTGAAAAACGAACGTTACTAGAGCAGTATGCGCCGGACTTGGTACTTTCGGCAGAAGAACGACTGAAGTTAAAGAAAGCTCGGTACAAAGATTACCTTCTTAAAAAAGGAATACTAGATACGTTGCAAATCTCTGCTGCAAAACGAAAACGTTTATTGAAAGACTTGCGTTACAAACCTTTTTCTACAGAACTTTCTAAAACTCTAGCCGACGCCAATTTTGAGGATGAAAACAATTAATTAGTGTGTTTTCATTTTCGCTTTTCTTTTCTCTAGTTGTCTGTTAAGATCATCGACTGTTGAAGTTATTGCGGCTTCAAAAGAAGCTACATTGGACTCTGAAAATAATCGCGGTCCAGGAGCACTTAAACGAATTCCAATTACTTTTCCAGTTTCCGGAGAAGAAGTATTTTCACTTTTAAAAAAAACATCTGCACGAACTATGAAATCGTACTTGTTAAAAAGTTTGTCAATTTTTTTGGCAGCAAAAATTTCTAAGCGGTTACTAGCAGTAACACCATCATAGTGAAAGTTTATATTCATAAAATTAATCTTTGTTTCAAGGTACATATACTCTATGAGTTATTCTAATATTTTTTAATAATATTCAGTTAATAAAAATGATTTCTGTTGAATAGTGCAAGGGAGTGTTTGTTAATGGTAATTTAAGGAAAGTTTAACGTAAGAAAAAACAGACGAATTGGAATATATTTCGTATCTTTTATGGAGAATAAATGTACGTTAAGAATAACTTAAATAAACAGAATCGCTATGGAAACTACAAAGAAAACACAGAGTTCTGCGGGATCTACGGACATTTCAAAAAGTGAATGTATGCTAAAGTTGCAGCGCAATACTTTAGACTTACAGCAATTGGAAACCAAAATGGCTTCTTATGTATGTGAGCCCAATACATACGAGCTTTTTAATAAATGCCAAAGTATTCTGCATAATTTAAGGAAATTAAAAAAGAAGAATCAGGAATTGATTCAGACCGTACAGCTGCGAAAGCAACTCCAAATTACGGAATTGGAAAGTACCATTCGTCAAGTCCGTGACTTTGTAGACTTATCGCAATCGGCCCATGAGTATCAAAAATTATTGCGGTAAGCATTTTTAAGACGCTCAAGAAAGCAGAACGAACATTAAAAGTGTTGGTTCTGCTTTTTTTTACCGTGAACATTTTGCTTTTATATAGTATGGCCATAAAAAAAGCGCAACCTTAGATTGCGCTTTTTAATTAGAACTACTTGATTCTTTATTCTTCTAGGAGTTCTAAATCTACGATACTCTTGGTAACGATTTCTTTTTTAGACTCAGCGTCAGTAGTTGTGACCTTCTTGTAGGTAATTGTAAAAGTTTTTCCCTTTAAATCTTCATCTTTGGTTAGATTGTGCTTTTTTAAAGCCTCTGGACTAACGTCTTGAAATTCTAAAGCAGTATCATCTTCAGCTGTAAAGTGATACATTTCTTTTTCATAACCAACATAGGTTGCTGTTACGGATTCTGTATCCTGAGATACTTTCGTTGTTGCTACTGAAGCAAGTGCAAATAATGCAATACATAGTGTTTTCATGTTCATTTTAATTTAGGGTTAAAATCTATTTACGCAGTTATTTTAGATCTAGATTTCAACGCTATTGATTTTATGAAAACTTTATGAAAAATGGGAAAGCTGCATTTTTAACTAAAGAGGTTGGGAACCTAGAAGCAATAGGAATGAAGGTACTTTTATTTATTCTATTTTACATAATATAAATTATAGTACAAATGTTATCATTGGTATTTTATGAGAGGAGTCCATTTGATAGCTATAATGTAGTATTATGTAAAATATCCCAGAAGCATTCGTTTTCATAAGAATAATTGGAACTTGGGTCATTAAACTAATAAGCGGTTTGCTTCGCAGAGTTTTTTAAAACATTATGTATCTATAATTAGCCGTTATGTAAAATAGCCGCTACCAAGCGCTCGATTGTTTTATAAAATCAAATTGCTTTTCCAGCCACATCATCTCACAGCTTCACAAAATTGATACTTAATCAATTTTATTCACTCGTATTTTACACACAATTATCCAACGCTTGCCAACGCCAAAATAAAAGCTAACCTTTTTGCTGTTATTAAAAATCGCGTATTCAATAAAATTTACGTAATAAAAAATTTTAGGCGATTCTCGTAAGCTTGCCACAAGAGCATAAATTTTAAAAAAAATAAAATTCTATGCACTTGTTATATTTAGAACTTCAATTAATTTTTTTTTAAATATTTCATTATCTTTTGTCTTGAAACAAAAGAAACAAAAATTCAAGGCTGCATAAATTTTTGGAAACAATTTACGGTTCATTCGCTATATTTTAGGAAACATTGTAACTAATTTACATTGCTTTGAAATTCCTTGTTTAATTGAAACTCTTAAGAAACGGTATTACTAAATCCCTAAAATATGCACGCTCATTTCACCTATTGTTTTGACCAAAATTTTATGAGGCCAAGTTTAACATTGAGATTCTATTTTACATAATATTTTATGGCATACTACTAATTACATCATCTATTCTACTACAAACATCACCTAAATCATAGGCATCCGAATTGATTTTTGATGTGTTGTTTTCTATTAGTTCTAATTTATTATTAATTGATTCTAATAAATCTAACATTGCATTTGCTTGGTCTTCATTCATGACTTTAATTTTATATTAATTTAATTGTTATTACTTATAAGGCCTTTAATATATGAGATTCCCGTTTCTGAAATTCTATAATGACCTTTATGCTTGAATACTTTTTTAGTAGACATATTTGATTTCATAGATGCTGAAGGATTAGTCAATTTTACACCTTGCTCTAATAAAAGTTTAGAGGCTGCTCTAGTAGAGAAGATTTTATCATCAGATGATAATTGTACAAAATAACCTGCCAAAAGCATTTTGTCTACATCCTTTGCCGAATTTGGCAACTTGTTATAAAGTTCTCCAAAAGAGGTATCATCTATATCATTGTCCTCATCATCAACTTGACTTGTACTTTCTATTTGAGCTTTGGTATGCTCCACTCTAGTATTTACTTTTGATTGATTTTTATTATCATCTTCTAAATAAATTTTTTCTAAAAATGAATTGATTGTTTCATCATATTTTGAAACAAATTCTTCACTACCTTCAATTTCAACTTCGCGTGAATTTAAATTAATTCTAATTTTTGCTTTTTCTTCCATTATTTTGTTTGTTTTAAAATTATTTCTTCTGCTTTTATTCTTCCAGATGGAGAGATTTCACAAGTACCTTTATTTAAATCCATTTCTATTAATCTTAACTTATGTAATGGCTCTAATACTAATTTTATAAAATTGGGCTTATTTTTATATTCAATTGTAGTTCGCATTTTCTCTATATCGTTAGGGCTATTATCAAATAAAAGGATTAATACTTGAGTTTTTGCAGGTAGTTTAGGGTTTAAGATTCTATGAAAGCCGTCAGACTTCCAAATAACATCTAAATTTCTTTCTGTTATCCTATCAACTAATTGCTGCGTTTCAGCTGTAGACAGTCCAGAGGCTAGCCTAATTACTTCTGCTAATACCCATTTTACTGAATAAAAGATATAGGTAGCATCCATTTTATTTGGAGATATTGCACCTATATGCCCTACTCCACGTTTATTTCTAATATTAAATATTGCTTTTAGTGTTCTCGGTATTAACATTCTAAAGGAATCATTTCCACTTCCATTTTCATAAGACCTTATAACAGTATCACTAAAAGTTGAAAGTTTAGAGTTGTAAGAAGTATAGCTTCCAAATAATTCAAATTCAATTATTCTCCTCATTGATTCAACAAAATGACCAGAATCTAATTCACTTGGTTTCCACTTTTGAATAACATAGTTTTCTTCAATCTCCTTATAAGAATCCATAAGCTTTTCAGCAATTTCATTACCATATTTGCTTTCAAGAATTGTAAATGCTTTACCCTTACTCATTATTTAACTGCTTTATTAATTCTTCTGCATGTTTTATTCCTGGTCTAATAAGTTTAGCCGCTTGCATTTTTCCGGAGCCATTTATTAAAAGAAATTTCTTTTGTTTGTTTAATGTCATAGAAAAATTTGGCTTATCAACTTCTCCATAATTAACACACATATCTCTTAATTCTTTAAATGAAATGTCATTAATTCCTAATTGCATTTTTCCCCACATATAAAGTAAAATTACATTTACCATTTTTTTTGATGTTGTATTTCCAGGTACATCTGCAATAACTTTAACAATATCTCCATCGATTACGATTACATTTTCATAGGCTAACTCTGCAGATGTTGTTGTTTGCGTTTTCTCCTCGATAAAGTCAACCACTTCTATATCACCTGATACTGACGGTAGATATGTAGTCGTTTTTTTGTTCGCATCTAAATTTTCTTGGACAATTAATTTTTCAAGACTACCTTGTATAATTGATTTAAAGTTTTCAATTTGACTATTTACAAATTGTTCATCTCCAGAAATTTCAAACTCTTTACTTCTTAATGAAAACTTAATCTTTGCTTTGTGTGTATTATTCTCTGCACCCATGATAAAAACTCTTTTATAATTTCATTTATTTTTTACAATATGCGTGCCAATGAAAAACATATGACAAGTTGTCAATTCCGGAAATTGCTGGCAGAGGGTTAACTGTTTAAAATGCCGATTAAGTGAAAATTAGCCAGATTGTCATAAAAAACAAAATACTTTTACTGACATATGATTTCTGCATAAAATATTATGAATATATTTTTTTATAAGTATAAATTCAGGTTTAGTTTTTATTTGTTATGTAAGTGCTGTTATTTAAAGGTTTACGGTTTTACGTAAATATTTTTTTATAGCAAGTACTCATATTTTATTTATTGAACAAATAACCATTCCACACACATTATGCTTCCCTCCTACGTCGTCGCATAAAAAGTGTTCCATTAACATCGTAGAAGAAACTTTTAGAATAAATTTTTTCAAAAAACTTAAGAAGAACCTTTCGCTTTTAACCAAAGCTCAGGTTACATAACGCAGAACATTATAGTACAATTGTTCATTTATGTTGTTTAGCTCATTGTTTCCATTTGATAGCTATAATGTAGTATTATGTAAAATATCCCAGAAGCATTTGTTTTCATTAGAATAATTGGAACTTGGGTCATTAAACTAATAAGCGGTTTGCTTCGCAGAGTTTTTTAAAACATTATGTAACTATAATTCTCTATTATGTAAAATATCCCAGAAAGTCTTGAGTACACAATAAACTTTGGTACTGGGGTCATTAAACATTAGGCTCTTGGGTTTAGTACTAAATAAGAAACATTCTGCTGTTTGTAGCTATAATTCAACCTTTTTTGATTTGTGCTGTTTATGATATTTAGAACTAGATTTGAAAATCGTAACTATCAATCTTTAAAGATTATCTTTTTTTCTTGATAAAAAAAGAAACAAAAAAATCAAGGCTGCACAAAACTTTGTAAATATTAATAAAATGTATTACAAGCCCTCTAAAATATGGACGCTCATTCACCTATTGTTTTAACCAAAGTTTTCTGAGGCCGTTTTGCCAACGCTTCATCTGGGTAAAAACTCACTAGTTCTATTTTACATAATATATAAAACTAAAATTTTAGTTTATCTAACATATTCTCTTTGGCATTAAACTCACTTCATTTTCTATAAATATATTGCTATCGGATTGCAATAAATCTACTGATGGAATTATATTTAGTCATAAGAATATTTAGCATACTTATTTATGAAACTATTTAAACCTTTACCTCTAACGGCTAACATTTTCATCTTTTCTACTTTTAATTGTCCAGCTTTATTATAGCTGTATTTATATGTTTTAAAAGAATCAAATTTCACTAAAATATAATCAATACCTATTTGATAAGCTTTCACTCCAGAAGCTCTATTTCTATATCTTTCCATTTTTAATCACCAGGATTATGTCTATGAGGTTTTAACTTTGGGTGTTTGGGTTTGTTAGGTGGTGTAACTCTCCTTCTTCTATCTGGAGTTCCATCAGGTTTGTTTGGCTTTGGTCCAGGTTTAATTGCTTCTATTATCATTGTAATATTTGTTTTTTCTATTCGTGGCTTGGTTTGCCATATCCTAGTTTAATATTTAAATCTCTTATGGTAGAATATAAATCAACCATTGAGCCTTTTTTTATAATCCAATTTGTGATTAATTCTAAAATTTTCTCAGCATCTTCAATATATCCCATTCTACTATCAGCACCACGAATACCTTTTTCATCAATTCTATGACCTCTAGTTAAATAAGTATTCTTTTCTTCATAGATATAGTCTCTAGCTTTTTTATAGCCTTTACCTTCTGGTAAATGCTTTAAAAGTAATTTACTAATACCTTTATAGTATATATCGTATTTCCTCTCTGGGTCATCAATATCTCCTAAAGCAAATTTCTTTAACTCATCTTCAGTTTGAAGTATTCCTTCTGTATCAATTGTTAACTGTTCTCCTACTACTTCATCAGCTTTAGAAATAAGCATCATTCTTTCCAACTCCTCTTGCTCTGAAAGTTTTTCTGATTCTTTCTTTTTATTACCTTTTTTATTATCACTCATAAATTATGCTATTAAATATTGAATATTTCTTTTTTTAATCTCTCTGTTGTTTCTTCAACAGATTCATTTTCCCAAATGTTAACATTTAGACTACTAATAGCTAAATCAATATCTGGCATTTGATTTTTAAATTTCCCCCAACTATTACTATCGTACATATAAAAATTATAAATAATACTTGGATGCACTTGTGATTTTTCTGCGTATTCTCTAACGAGAACAGATTCATTGATAAATGGTAATATGTATTTAGACCGCTTTTCATTAAATAAATATTCACGAGCAAAATTATTTGCTTTTTCTTCTTTTAGCCATAAATCAGGCTCTCCGGTTAAATGATATTTTACTTGCTGTATTTCGTTAAAGTCATATAAAACGTGATGTAATTCGTGCATTAATGAAAACCATAATGTAGGATATCTTTTGTATAAATCATTTATTACAATACAAGGTTTACCATTAACTACAAAAGTTGCACCTCGAACAGATATATTTGGTAAAGATTCTTGATAAATTACAGTAACACCTATGGAGAAAAGTGCTTTTACAACAGTAACTAATCCTTTTTTTATATTTTTAGTATAAGGACGAATTTTAGGTATTAAATCAATTAACTGTTCTCTGCTATAAGAATTTGGGTTTTCCAAAAGTTTAAATTGAGAAAGTGCAGATTGCACCCAAAATTCTCTCATTAAATCACTTGAACTTCTTTTTGTTCTACTAAAAGCTGGAGTTACAACTTCTTTTGCAAAATCATATATTGAATTTAAGCCAAAGAATTGTACTATTCTTTTTTCAATTGAGTCATAATCAGTTTTAGAAGAAATGAATTTCTTTTTGTGTAATTGAGATAAGTCAAAATTTTGAACAATAAAATTATTTTTTTTCGCTTTTTCTATATCTCCAATTTGTTCACTTGGTAACTCTTGCAAATACACTTTAACAAAATCATCGACAGGTAAATTTAAAAATTGCGCCAACTTAATTATAGTAATAATATCAACACGTTTTGCTTCTTTATTTAAAATACTGTTTAAACTTTTCTTTTCAATACCAAGCATTGCTTCTGCTCTACTTTGTGTTATTCCTAACTCATCAATTCTCCTTTTAAAAAGTATGCTAAATGGCTCTTTACTAATATCATCTGCAATGTGTAATGGTTCGATTAATCGATTGAAAGCTTCAATGAAATCTGAATCCTCGGTCATATATGGGTAAATTTACATATTAAAAAACACTGTATAATACGCAAATATATTAAAGTTAGGTAAATTTACCTAACTTTATAATAATATTTTTAAAATGAATTATTTCATATTTTGAAATAAAAATAAAGAATAGTATAAGTGTGCAGTTTCCGTATAGCTGTGCTATTTTACATAATTGTAGATATGATTGCCTTTAGGCTCATATCGTCAACAATTATGTAAAAGGAAACCAACACGCCATACTTAAATAATTGATTCTAATAGCAGCTGCCAAAACATCCAATTGTTTTATAAAATCAAATTGCTTTTCCAGCCACATCATCTCACAGCTTCACAAAATTGATTCTCAATCAATTTTATTCACTCGTATTTTACACACAATTATCTCCCAAACCCTCGGGACTTGCCAACGCCAAAATAAAAGCTAGTTTTTAGATGTTATTTAAATTCTAGCGTAATTGAAAAATTGTGCATCATATTTTTTTCTACGTGATTCTCGTGGATTGCCATAAGAGCATAAAATTTAAGAAATCGAGTTTTTACGAGATTCACGAACACCTTTAAAATTCTACAATAAATAAAGCTGTGAGTAAAAATAAAATTCTATGCACTTGTTATAGTATAGCTACTATTTAATTTTTTTATTTGAAACATTAAAAACTTCAGTTTTATTGTATTGTGGAGAACAAAATCTAGCTATAAATTGTTTTCATAGTCCATACTTTGATTCAGTACACGAACAATCAAAATATCTAGATCTGTAGCTAAATAAAAATAGTATGAGATTTATAAGAAAACCTTTTTAATGAGAATACAAATGCTGAGGCATCGCGTCCAAGATTGATGTTATCTGATAAAACTTGAAAGATATCGTGTATTCCTAATAAATATTCTTGCGCCAGTTTTAATCCAAACCTTTCAATTCCATATTCGTACATTTTGGTAAGATCACTTTCGGCCTTTCCAGATACTTTATAAACGCCCATCTGCTCTCATACGTTCTTCAACTTCTTTCATAATATCTGGAACAGATTTATTGTTAATGCCGCTTTCCATACCTTCTGTTATGGCTGCTTTTAATGCGGAAAATTTAGCATTTTTTGCCTGATCCTGTCTTACTAAATCACGAAGATATTCACTATCATTAGTGAATTCACCAATTGTAATTCGTGATTTTATCCATTTATCTTGTTTTTCAGTAAATGTTATTGTTTTTCTAATTGTAGACATGTGTATTTTTGTTTTAATAATCATACTATTGGTGCAATTTAATGTATTTTGATTGAATATTACAAAAAAATAGAGTTCTAATTTCATGTATTTAGTAGTTATTACCATTCCACACACATTCCCCTCCTATTGTCGTTTTGTAAAAAGCGTGTTGACTCGCTCCACTCCTATTTGATAAATAGGAGCTCGTGAACCGCAAGCAGTTCCATTAACATCGTAGAAGAAACCTTTAGAATAAATTTTTTAAAGAAACAGTAGTAACAACTTTGCCAGCGTACCAACTCGCTCAAAAAACAAAAAAGGTCTACCAGACCTTCTGTATTTTTGCCGTAACCAAAGCTCAAGTTACATAACGCGTACATAATTAGGATATGTGTTGCGTAAAACAGCGTATAGTCGGTGCCCAACTTCTAGGAAAATTGCAATACTCTTATTCTCCTTTGTTTATTATTTTAATTAATCTTTCTAATTGAACATCATTGCCTTTTAAAACCTGATCTTCATCTTCTGAAATATAAATATCTGGTGTTGTACCATTTCCATCTAACGTTTCTCCATTTCTTTGAAATGATAGCATAGTAGAAATTTTAACTCTAATGTTTGAGTTTTTTAAATCTATTTTTTTAGAATTACCGCTAGAGCCATCTGTAGTAACACCAACTATTTTAATATTTGGTAATCCTTTAAAGGCACTTGTAAATACTGTAGCAGCACTAAAACTACGCTCATTTACCAAGATGTAAATAGGTTTTATATATTCTTTATTTCCGCTTTTTAAAATCATATAATGAGGATTACTGAATTTAGATTTATCAAATTCTCTTTGCGTGGTAAAACTTTTAGAAAATATTCTTATTGACTTTCTTTCCAAATCATTGAAATTATTTGAAGTATTTGTATATAGAAATCGGTTAGTCATGGAATTATGAGTAACACCTTTGTCTTCAGTCCGCAAATATGCAACATTCGCAACCCAAGGAGAATTTGATTTTGGAACGATGTAACTAGCAAACTTTTGTATTAAATCTCTACCTCCCCCAGGATTAAATCGGAGGTCAATAATAAGTGCCTTTGTATTATTAAAAGTAGAAAATGTGGAGTCAATGTATTGTTCTAAATTGTTTATTTCATCAAAGTGATACATTTGTGGCAGTGCTATATATCCAATATTTCCTCCTAATAGTTTAGAGATACGATTAAAATTACCTTTTTTAATCTCTTTAGATTTTAAGAGTACAGTTTGTTCTAATTTGGAATAGTAACGATACTGTTCGTTTTGTAGTTGAACAGATTCTTTTTTGTCTATTTTACCATTGGTAAAAACAATTTCAATCTGATTGCCTAATGTTACGTTATTTATAAAGTAAAGCTTACCAAGTTGTTGTATTTCAGATACTCCCTCATTAAATTTTGCTTCTTTGGGTGCTTTTTTAGATGTATAAACCAAAGAATCAATCATTGTATTAATATCAATTCCATTTATAGATTTAATATATGGATACACTGTATGTAAATACTCATAAATTCCTTCCTTATCAATATGTTCTTTTAAGGCTAAAACTTTTCCTTCTAATGGAGCTATCGAAAATGGTAACTGTAACGAATATGTTGAATTCCTTTCTTTTTTAAACATTTCATTTTTCACGCTCGAATGACGATCTCCTATTTCTGCTACTATTTTTGCTAATTCATGTGTTAGATAATTAACATCAATATTATTTTTTGATTTTCCTATCTTACTTTTTAAGGAATTTATAGCACTTTCATAATTATAATCTGATAAAAATACGTACGAAGACCTTCTTTCAAGAATTTGCTGAAACTCTTCAATATCTTCTATTGCTTGTGATAGAGTTATCTCTTTTAACTTTTTTCTATTCTCGTAATTATACTCTAAAACCTTATTTCTGTTTTCAAGCGTATATGTTCCGATTGCATTTTTTTTTTGTTTTCCAGATGAAAGTAGAAGTTTTACTTTTTCATTAGGAGTAGAACCTAGTTTTGTTATTACTTCAACTAAATCTTCAGAAAAACGTTTTTGCCATTTATCGCCAAATTCTTGCTTACAAAAATCTAATACCACTTTAAGTGTAAACACATCTAACTTTTCCAAAGTGTACCATTTTGTATTAAATTGTACAATTGGTTGGTCATTTTCCCATTTTACAGCCGTAAAAGGTGATGCTTTTTCTAATTGTAACTTTTGACCAAAGCCAATTGAAGAAATGAAACAGAACGCAAATAAAATAAAATAAGTTCTCATTTTTTTTTAGTATTTAAGATTGAAACCTTGTTAAAGGTATCTTTATAAGAATTCATTCAAAAATGATATCGACAAATACTAGTTGACAATAGATAACACTTACCTCCTTATCGACTTTACAAAAGTGAAGTTTTATATATTTACATTACAGATATTTAGTAATAGTAATACACCAAATGAAACAACTTTCTAGCAATACGATAAAGACAATTAAATTTCTTTTTAATTTTGGTTTTATAGCTGTTTTATTATTTCAACTTATTAAAACAGCCCTTTATACATTACCAAATGATTGGCTTTTCTTTTTAACAAGCGATGCAATAGAAAATTTGATATGTGCTTTAATTGCATATGGATTGTATTATTATGTGTTACAATTAGATAAAATTTGGAAAAAAATTGGATTCGCTATTCTCTTTATTTTTTTACTAGTATCATTAGCGTTAGTTAAAGACTTTAGAATACACAATGCGATTGAATTTGAACAAACATTTGAATATTTTACAAGCTTTTTAGGTCAATCACTTTTATTTTATTTAGGTATTCATTTTATAAATAGATTAGAGTTTTTAAATCGATTTAAAAAATTAGAAAAAGAATTGAACATTGCTAAAGAACAATTACTGAGAAGTCAATTGCATCCACACTTTTTATTTAATGCATTTAATTCTCTGTATAGTTTATCATTAAAAAATAGTCCGGAAGTTTCTGAATATATATTAAAGTTATCAAGTATGATGCGTTATGTAACAGACGAAATTCAACTTGAAAAAGTACCATTGGCTAAAGAATTAGATTTTATTGCGACATATATAGCTATTGAAAAAATACGCTTTGGGAAAGATGCCGCTATTCAACTTACTACAAAAGGAAATTTAACTAATGAAATATTAATAGCGCCCTTTCTTTTTATTCCACTTGTTGAAAATGCTTTTAAACACGGATTTTACACTAATGGTAAAAGTGCTTTTGTACATATACATTTGCTTATAGAAAACGATGAGCTTTTATTTTCTGTAGAAAATAAGGTATTTATAAAACAACATTTTCAAGAAAACAACCGAACTGGAAAAGGTCTTAACAATTTAAAACAACGTTTACAGTTGTTATATCCCAAACACTTTTGTTTGGAAATTAACAGGACTAAAGACAAGTATATAGCACAGCTAAAAATTATTTTAAACTAAATGAATTTGTATAAAGCAATACTAATTGATGACGAACCTTTAGCTATTGATGTAATTGTACATCATCTACAAAAGTTTTCCAATATTGAGGTGGTTAAAACATTTACAGATGCTGTTGAAGCTTTTAACTATTTAAAAGAAGGACACCGCGTAGATCTTGCATTTACAGATATTGCAATGCCTGAAATTTCTGGAATTGAGCTTGTTAAACTATCCAAGGCAAATACGATGTTTATTTTAACCACTTCTTACAGTGAATATGCTGTTGAAAGTTTTGATTTAGAAGTTGTTGATTATCTTTTAAAGCCAATTTCTTTTGAACGTTTAACAAAAGCAATTACTCGTTTTGAGAATTTGAAGAAAAAGAGTAATACACCTAAATTAGAACCCTCTTTTTTTGTAAAGGAAGGAGACGAATTCATTAAAATATTAGTAAAGAATATTGATTATATACAAGGTTTAAAAGATTATGCCAAAATTGTTACTGGCAACAATTATTGTTTGGCTTTAAAAACATTAAAATCGATTGAAGACGTTTTAATCCCGTATCAATTTATGAGAATTCATAAATCATATATTGTTCCTTTATCTAAAATAAGTCAGTATAATGGTAAATGTGTTCTCATAAATAATATTGAAATCCCTGTTGGTAGTAGCTATAGAGAAGCTCTAAAGGTTTATTTAAACATAAATAAACTATAAGCCCCTCCAACAAAATATCATTTAGATGCTCTACCTTATAACATAGCTGTAAAGCTGTCTTAGGATTGCTTTTCAATATTTCGCATAGTACTTGAAAGTTGTACGTAAAAATAATTACCTCACATTAATCACTTCTTCCTCAAAATCCATTTGTTCCCTATACTGCACATTCCACCATGCATTTTGTCGTGTCAATGTAGGTTTTCGGATCACATTGGTGCCACAATGGATCTCCCCAAGGCGTACGTGGTAAAACCACGAATCTACCCAATGTACGTGCTGCCCTAAATGCTCCATCACAATTTGTGTATAGGCTTCAAAAAGGTCGATGGTATTTTCTGGTATTGTTATCTCTCGCCAGCCCGATTTAATATTTCCATTGGCATGAAAAAGTCCGCGATTAGCATCTCTGATAAGAGTAACAACCTCTTCTACTGTATTCTCCGGAAAACCATCTTTAAATTTTTTTGCTATATGTGTCACGCTTTCCATACGCCCAAATGAACCATCTGAAGGGATAGTACCAGATGGGTTATAGATAATGGTAGCGGCTTGCTTCTTTACCCAGAAGATGGTTCTATTAAGTCCTTTTCTTTGAAACCAGCGTAGACTTATACCTCTCATCATTTCTGACTGCCCTGTATCGGTACATACTTTTCGCAATACTGTCAAAGCATCAGTAGCTTTCATACGCGGCCCATAGGGCCTAGGTATTAACACATGACCATTAATATGTTGCATATTCACCACATTTGGAGTAAATGCGGAAGTCTTTGCTTCTCTTTTATTCTCCCTCCAACTATTGAGGTCTGAAATAGCATCAAACAATACTGGCAATTGGTACACTTTGGTATCATCAAACTCATGGGCCAAGTTTCTATCAAGAGCACCCATAAATTCAGTTTCAATAAACTGGTTAACGCTATTGTGGTGCTTATCCCTTTCGTGGTATAAAAATTCAAAGGGACTAATATTGGCAAAATAGTGCCTATCCTGCCCTTCCCCTGGAACATATGGAATTTCATGTATGGAATGCCCCTGCCATCGCGCATTTGATTTTGCCAAATTTCTGTATATCCAAGGCGGATTAAGTTCTTCTAGACTGCGTGGAGGATGATGGTGCAACCAAAGTTTCCCACGCAGCATCTGTGTGACAGGAGATGTGCCATCGTCCATTTTGCGATCTAAGATCCCCGAAGGGCGATAGCTTGATTCATGGTATTCAGAAAGTCCGTCCCTATACGTGCGAATAGCTTCATTTAGGATGCGTATTGCAATTCCAGGCGAAGCTCGGCATATGGCTGGCTGGTTGTTTCTGTTTTTGACAAAAGTCAGAATCTCATCAATATGTCCTACATCTAACCAAGTAACATCAAACTGCACTATGGGCTGTTTGCCTTGTGCTCTAAGAAAATGGAGCAAGTCAGAATCCATTAAATTACTGCCATCCATAAAAGAAACATTACCAATAACAAGCTTTCCTAAGGGAGCGTTAGCAGTAGCTGGAAATACTTCAATATTGCCTCCATAATTAGCACCACTGTGGAGTTCATGCAGCTTTGTAAAAAGGCGATCTGCTTCAGCGTGTGGGAAGCGAGCCGTTATTTGTGGGCTTAAATGCAATTGGATACTAGTGCTGCTGACTTGAAAAGGAGTCAGCATATCTCTTACCCGATTTTGGAATGTGTGCTTTAATGCCCGAAGCATATCACGATCTTCAGCCTGTGTAGCACTGCTAATCTCTCGATCTAAGATGGTCGTTAAGCTTCGCAATATCCCTTGAAGGCCTCTGACTACTGCTGAAAAATCTCCCGCATCTGGGATTGCACTAGATGAACGTGAACGGATCTCTTCGGCCATAAATCTCCTGATATTATATACCGCCCCCATTTTTGTGAGCAAGGCAAAGGTATCTTTGAAAGGAACGGAATGCCTTCTTCCCGTAGTATCCAATGCTCTTACTTGCCGCTGCCAAAATGCTTGGATAACGCCCACTCCACTTGATGGAAAATGGGCCGTAACCATAGTTGCCAAGTTTTCTACCAAGGCCGACTGTATGATATTGGAACGAAGTCTAGGCAGATGCAGTAGCACATTCATACTATTACGAGGACCTTGGGTATACCCCACTTGATATTGGTCCTGCATCCAAGCATCCCCCAAGGACATATTTTCAGGCACTTTTACAAAACTTACATTTGGAATCTGTCTTAGGATTCTTTGAACATCTTCTACAGCTGATCCATTTTCAGGAAGTTCACAGATATACAATCGCTTAGCGGGCGCACTGTTATCGGGAAACAACAAAGGTGCTATCGAGAAAAATCCCCAATCTTCTAATTGATACCCCCCGTTTGCAGCGGGTCCAAACACCTCGATTTTAATTAAATTTTCATTTAATCGCATGGGGGAACCCATTGTATAATGTCCTAGGTTTCTACTATTTGTAGGAGAACCAGGGAAAATACCCGCCTCAACTTTGAGCCTAAGTGGATTGGCTGAGAAAACAAGATTAAACTCTCTAAAAAAAGAAGCGGCAGCCGGAATGGTTCTACTTCTCAGTTCATTACCTCTACTGTCATACACCTTGATCTGTTCAGCACGTTGTCCTGAGATTCTAATAAAGCAATCGGCATTTTGCAAAGCCGCAGGACTAGTTGCTTTTATCAAAATAGGTGTCAAGTCGTTATCATGAGACGCTTTTGTTTGCCGCTCAACATCCATCTGAATATCTGGACCCGGACTCATAGCTCTGGGGAGTCGTCTACCATCTGCATCAAAATTGGGCAAAATAATAGCTCCCGGAGCGCGCTGTCTTAGCTGGTAATCCCTACTTGTAGTAGTAAGAGTTCCATCGCGATTATAGTCTGCATGAATTTCAAAGTTCATCTTTTAGGTATTTACAATGACAAAATATCAGCTTTCAACCCATGCGCCAGCCGCATTTTTTTCCCAACGAGGTAGTGCATCGTCATTTCTCAACTTCACTAAATTTGTTGGTACTCTAACCTCCCATGGATCTCCCTCAGGAATTTCATCTCCCGGTTGGTTTAAACGTTCTGCAAGTTCATTGGCAATAGGAAGGTATAAGTCACTAGATATTGCAGGTAAAGGACCTCCATTCCAAATTTCTCCGAAGGTCATATAATGGTCAACGGCTCCTTCAAAACCTGGACGCACAGGAATTACTGCTCGACAATATCCGGACTTGATAAATTGATTAAACAATGGGTCCGGATCATCGTAAGAGATTCTTTCTTCCCACTTATTTTTTCTGCCCCAGAAATATGGATAGGTCAACCAAGTAATATGCTCCCATTCAAAGGCCTGCTCAAAGAATCTAACATAGGGGCCTTCCGCCTCGTTTTCATACAAGTTAATCTGAGGAAGCCCATTTGCGCCAGTTTCAACAGCATTAAATAGGTCAAAATGTTGATCTGTCAATATTGAAATACAGTTCTTCTTTAATTCATCTTTCATAATTTCAATATTCAAACCTGGATTCTTGCCTTCAATTTCAACCCCCGCCTGTAATTCTGCCGCAGCTAATCTTTCTTCATAATCTGCCATTTTTGCTTGATAAGCATCCATAAGTTTCGCATGGGTATCTAGTTGCCATTTTCTATAGGCTCGTGACGTACGCTTGCATTTTACTTCAATACCAACGGCTATATCTGCCAAGTCATTTGTTATAAATCCAATGGGAATACTTTCAGTCTCATTGTCTAAGGAAGTTACCCAAACCCAATTACCATCATCGCTAAATCTGTTGGTCTTGCGTCCAATAACCACATCTACAATCCTTTCACTACTCCATTGTGTACAGGCAAGTCCCATAGATGCTTGTATAGCTACATAACCGTCATCAATGGTTACAATACCTGAGTTTTGGAAATCCGTACTTTCTGAACCTTCTCCAGCATTGTAATTGTAGGACTTAGTAATAAATTCCTCAGGTGCTGGAGTAATTCCTTTTGCTCCGTATACATGTGTCCAATAATTGTAGTTATCATCATTGATGAAATTGGGCTGTAACGTAAATTTTATAGGCTTCTCAATTTCTAAGATATTTGAATGTTCTTGTTGCATAGATTCCACCAAATATGCACCGGGTTCTGGAATCATAAAATCAAACATCATACGTATTCCATAATTGTACATCTGTGCTTCATATAGTTTCTCAACCCATTGATAAACACCAGAAATATGCGCATCACCTTCAGTATTATTTAGGCTATGACTATTTGTTTCTTCTGTCTCACTAGTAACTACTATTCTGTTACTTTGCAAAATGCGTTCTGTAAGTTTTTCTAAACTTCTTTGAGTAACATCTTTACTAAAGCTTGAAGCCATACTGGTCGCTTCCTGCTTGGAAGTACTCAAGGAGCCTTCAGCACTTGCTGAAAAGCTTACAGTAGGCCCGTAAGAACCTGAAACCGACAAGCCCGCTTTCAAGGAAGCATCCGTTTGAATTGTTTCACTTGTCTCTCTGCTGAGTTCGAATCGATCTGTACTCTCTAATTCTCTTTCTTCAATTTTTGTTGTTTCTGACTCGGTGAAACTATCACTTACGGTCTGATTAAATCTTCGATGGTCACGGGCTTTAAGTTCACCTTTTAAAACATTTTCAATATGTGCAACATCTCTTCCTTCATACCCTTTGAGCTGTTGTTTAACAATGATCAAATCTGCAATTCCAGATGGCGATACACTTCCTTTGGTCTTTGGCACTCTAGTATCTAAGATGTTATAATTATAATCTTCAAAATTTTCAATCATAGACAGATGACCCCACATAGACATTTTTGGAAATGATGTAATGACCATCGTGTTTCCAATACGCTTCATAGATTTAGTTTGCTGCGTTTGTGTCATCAATTCAAGTCCGTCAGACAACTCTTCAATTTCATATTTTAAGTTAGCAATGATTTTATCAACGCCCATTTCAGAAATGTCATATTTCCTCGTCTTAAGTAAAGCTCGTGTTTCATTAGAGAGTAAGTTGTCTGTGCCTACTTTGAACCTAAATAGAGTTGCTAGTAGCGACACTGGTCTAAATATTTTTGCGCCAGCATAAGCATTCGCCATGCTAAGATTAGAGGTCGCCGTATTTGGCTTGCCGTAGTCTGTTTGCTCATTTAGAACATTAGCGGCATTTTTACCATTCTGAATCAGTGACTTTGCATTTAATATTTTTAATTGCCCAAGTGTATTTAATTGATTTATATGTTCCTTAAAAATATTAAGCTGTTGCAATTCCTTGGGGGGAGTGAATCCATTGTGTATTTTTTGAGGACTAGACTCTAAATGACTATTGTCTAAGGCCATTATCTCTTTTATTGCTTGCTTTAATCTGCGATACAAATCGGCTTTTTCCTTAATCTGCTTCTTTTTTTCCTCAAGTCTTTTCCTTTCTTCTTCTTGCTGCCGCTTTCTATCTTCTTCTCTCTGTTTTAAAATGCTTTTCAAATCAGATTGCGATGGCAACTTTAAAGGTCTATTTCTATATTTTTTAAGTGCTCTTGCCTTAGTTAAAACACCCGCATCATCATTAATTTTATTTACAAGCTCCAAATCTCGCAATGCATTGGATAGTTCTTCTATTGGTTTTTGATGGTGCTCTGGTAAATGTTTGATAGATAAGATACTGTCTTTTAGTCTTTCTATTGTTTTTAGAAAATCATTGTTCTTTACAGTCGTAGCCACTGTTGTTCCAAAGGAATCCTTAACGGCATCTTTTAATTCGACTTGAGTTATATTTGCTTGTTGAATAAGTTCATCTAAGGTTTTCTGAAAACTTATGATTTTGTCATAAATTTTCAAGTCACTTAATTTCTTGACAAACGCATTCCCATTTGCAAATTGATTTGATGCATTCTTTAGTATTTCCCTCGGATTTACTTTTCCAATGGAAGCAGCTAAAGCTACTTGATAATTTGAATTTTGACTTAAATCTATTATCAAGTCTTTTTCATTCTTGACTGGCGGTCTTTGTAAGACAAATTTGAATAATGATTCCATAATTTTATTTTATTATTGATTTATTTTGCACTAACCTATTTCCCTTATATACTTTCATAATAGATATATCAATTTACCTATTCTATTGATATGAAGCTTTTTAAAATGTATAAGTTGTAAGAATTATTATACAAATGGCATTGTAAATCATTACACACTACCCTTCTCTCCTACACTGTGTCGAGCTCAGAGGAAGCTTGTTGTATAAAAATAATGGCATTAACATTATGGAAGAAACTGCAGTTTGCCAACATGCAAGATGGCCTATATATTAAAAAGGGCTAGTTAGCCCTTTTCTAAGCACCTTACCTTAATTTATTCTAAGTAACACTTTCCCTGACACTAGCCTTCCCTTCGCAACACCTCCAAGGGAGAACTTCGCAACACCGTTTGAATATTACTTAACCCAATACCCAAAACCAAGAGCGTTATTCCCGGTACAAATACCACCAAAGGAATAAGGGAAGGCACAAAGGGTTCCTCAAACACAAATATTGCCAAGCATAAACTGCTCCCTAGGGCTAATAGAATACCCACCAAGCTGCCTAACAACCCTAAAAACACATATTCAAAGGCTGTAATTTGTAAAATCTGTTTGTTTTTGGCTCCTAGAGTTCGCAACAAGACACTTTCCTTAATACGTTGGTATTTGCTGGTCCTTACAGAGCCAATCAGTACGATGATACCGGTGAGGATGCTAAAGAACGCCATGAAATTGATTACCCATGCTACTTTATCTAGGATCCCCTCTACAAGGGTAAACACCTGTCTCAAATCTATAATAGACACATTGGGGAAGCTACGCACCAGATCGCGCTGCAAGGCTGCAGAACTTGCCTCATCTGGAACCGTAGTAGTTAATACCGTAAACTGTGGTGCTTCTTCCAAAACGCCTCTAGGAAATACAATGCTAAAATTGAGTTGTATTTGAGACCAATCTACCTTTCGAATACTCCCTATGGTCGTTTCCATAAGCACTCCTTGTATATTAAAAACAATCGTATCCCCAACAGTAATATGAGCATCTGCTGCGATATTATCTGAAATAGAAATAACCACCGGATCATTAGAATTTAATTTTGGGGTCCACTCCCCTTTTAACAATTCTTCCGAAGCCACCAGCGTATCCCGGTAGGTGGTTCTAAATTCATGATTTAAAATCCAACCCCGAATTTTACGCGTGCTATCTTGGCGAATCTCATTTACGAGTCGCCCTTTTATGCTATGCATCCGCATGGCAACCAAAGGAATATTATTTAGGACCGGTAAGCCTTTATCTGTAATACGTTGTACGAGGTCGTTTCGCTGTTCGGGCTGAACATCTAAAATGATAATGTTCGCATTTTTCGCAGTCTGCCCTACGGCTGTTTTAGATAAGAGGATATCTTTGGTAAAATACAAGGTGCTCATTAAAAACATTCCTAAACCGATGGCAACCACCAAAACTACGGTTTGATTGTTGGGTCTAAACAAATTAAGTAAACTTTGGCGTGCTGTAAAACGCCACTGTTTTGGAAAAAATCGTTTGATGAATTTCATACAACCCAAAGCAACCCCAGCTAACAGCACAAATGTGATTACCGAAGCACCAACAAATACCAAGGCATATTGGGTGTTTTGAATCAACCACAGGGCAAATAAAAATAGAAACACTAAAATAGCAGCAAAAACAAGCAAACGTACTTTTAACGGTTCTTGCGATGCTTTTTCATCTACGCGCAATACGTCTAATGGGGAAACATACCAGGTGCGCAATAGTGGCAATAAGGCAAATAAAACGGACATAAATAGCCCCAGGAATACCCCAATAAATAGCGGTTCAGCAGAGATGGAAATGTCTAAAGTAAAGGGTAGGAAGTCTTTTAATAGATAGGGAAAAAGGGCTTGGAGTCCCATACCAATGAGCGAGCCAATGAGACCTCCTAGGATGCCAATCCCCGCAATTTGTATCAGGAAAATAAGAAAACTTTGTAGTCGTGAGGCGCCCATACATTTTAAAACGGCAATGGCTTTTAATTTCTCTTTTATGTAAATATGTACGGAGCTGGCAATACCTATACAACCTAAAAGTAAGGCGATAAAAGCCGTTAAATTCAAGAATTTGCCCACATTGTCATACCGTCTTCCCAAGCGTCTCGTGGCCCCTGTATGGGTTTGGATGTCCGCATTTTCTAAATCCAAAATGGGCTCTAGTTTGTTTTCGAGGGCTCTTAAATTTAAAGTATCGGATACCTTGTAGAAATACTGATATTCTTTACGACTCCCAAACTGTAGCAATTCCGTTGCCGCCACAAAGCGAAAGGGAATAATCACAGGCGGTGCCACTGAACTGGTTATTGCCGAACTCCCTGGAATGGATTGTAAGGCACCAGCAATAGGAAGCGTTAGTTCCCCTATTTTTATAGAATCCCCAGCTTGTATATTGAATTGAAGCATTAAGGTAGCATCTACCAAAGCACCACCGGATTCTTGGTATACACCGGCTGAAGCGGCTGGTAGGGTTTTTATTGTACCGTAAAGTGGAAAGTCGCCTTCCAAACCGCGTACCTTCACTAATTTAGTACCTCCATTTTTAGGGAAGGCAACCATAGATACAAAATTGACCTCGGAGGCATCGGGTGCTAAAGAGTCTATAATTGCTTGTGCACGCTCCGTAGGTTCTTGTTTGGAGTCGATGATAAAATCTGCTCCCATTAAGGTTTTAGACTGACTTTGGATGTTCTCCTTTAAATTGGTGCTAAACAATTGAATGGAAACCACGGCAGCAATGCCCAAAATGATGGAGGCCATAAACAATAACAAGCGTACTTTACTGGCTTTGGCATCGCGCCAAGCCATTTTAAAAAGCCATGCTAGTTGTATGTTTTGTTTAAAAGTGGTGTTTTTCACAGGACAGTGGTTGGTTCATTGGTTGCTATTTTGCCACCCTTCAGCTTTAAGATTTGTTGGGTGCGATTGGCTAATTCCAAATCGTGTGTAATAATAACCAGAGTGGTACCCTTTTCGGTATTTAAATCGAGCAATAACTGAATGACCTTTTCACCGGTTTCTTCATCTAAATTCCCGGTAGGCTCATCTGCAAATAAAATGGAAGGTGCATTTGCAAAAGCTCGAGCCAATGCCACGCGCTGTTGCTCCCCACCAGAAAGTTGGGACGGATAATGATGTACCCGGTCTCCTAATCCCACTTTTTCTAACAAAGCCCTACTCTTTTTTGTGGCTTCTTTAGCCCCTTGCAATTCCAAAGGTACACTCACATTTTCAAGGGCGGTCAGTGTGGGTAGCAATTGGAAGTTCTGAAAAATAAATCCCACTTCTTTGTTTCGCAACTGGGCTCGTTGGTCTTCATTCAAACGGTTTAAATCTTGTCCGCATAATTCCACCGAACCCGCATTAGGCTGATCTAATCCAGCGCAAAGCCCCAGTAAGGTGGTCTTTCCACTTCCGGAGGGACCTACAATAGAAAAGGTTTGTCCTTGGGCAACATCAAAAGAAATATTGTGCAATACTGTTAATTGTTTGTTACCACTGCTATACGTTTTTTCCAACCCAGCAATCTTTAATATCTTTGACATGTAAATTTTAATTTAAAAGACCAACTTATGTCCAAGGCCCAAAATAATCAATTGCATTCAATTGTACCCACTAGAATGGCTCCGAAACTCCTAAAGTTTTGTTATTTTATTATAGCACTGTTATTATCTATTTCTTGTAGAGAAGCGAATCCTAAAAATATAGCGGACACCCAACAGACTACAGTAGCAGTAGAAGATACAGTAGAAACGAAAACTACAAGTAAAACTATTTTGTGTTTTGGGGATAGTATTACAGCAGGTTATGGTTTGGATGATACGGATGATGCGTATACAGGAGTTTTGCAACAACAAATTGACTCTTTAAACTTGGATTATACGGTGATTAATTCTGGTGTAAGTGGCGAAACAACAGCGGGCGGTAAAAGTAGAATAGATTGGGTGATACAACAGCAGCCTACCCTATTTCTATTGGAACTTGGTGCCAATGATGGTTTGCGTGGTGTAGCTCTAACAGAAACCAAAGCTAATTTGCAAGCCATTATCAATGTGGTCAAAGAAAAAAGTCCAGAAACTATCATTGTACTTGCAGGCATGCAATTGCCACCAAATATGGGATTGGCCTATGCCACTGGATTTAAAAACCTTTTTATAGCTCTAGCGGAAGAAAATAAACTTGCCTTGGTACCCTTTATTTTGAAAGATGTAGGCGGAATTGCCGCTTTAAATCAAAATGATGGCATTCATCCCAATGTTGAAGGGCATAAAATAGTGGCGCAGAATGTATGGGAGGTGCTACAACCTTTATTGTAGTTTTTATCTGGCATACAAAACTAAAGAGCTTTGCAAACACCGCTACAACGATGGTAAAGTGTTGAACAAAGCTCTAAACTCTATTATAGTAATACCCAAGGCAGTTGTCACATTCTAGAGCTAATTCTTGCTATTTAGGCCTAATAAGTGTATCAAGTTACCTTTGTTAACGGTTTTACAACCAAGTAACCACATCTTCTATCTTTCGTCTCGATTTTCCATGTGCTGGCGCTTCTTTTCGATACCCAAAAGCAACCATAAACGACAAACCGTATTTGTCTGTATCTACCCCAAATTTTTTACGTAATAAGGCTTCCGCTTTTTTTTGATGAAATCCTTCAATAGGACAACTATCTATTCCGGTTAAAGCTGCTGAAGTCATCATATTAGCTAAGGCGATATAGGTTTGTTTGGAAGACCAATCAAATAATTTTTTATCCGTATCCAAATCAAAATCACGTTCTTGGAATTCTCTATAAAATTTAGAGTACATTTCTATAACATCTGTTGGTAAGTCTTTAACGTCTTTCATCATTTCCATAATGTAGGCTGAATCATGTTTTACCATAGGAGCCTTCATACTTAAGCCCAATACAAAATGACTGGCAGTATCTAACTTTAAAGGAGCTCCCCAGGCTACAGGTTTTAATAATTCGCGCAATTCCTTGTCTTGTACTACGATAAAATGCCATGGTTCAAAACCGAAAGAACTGGGTGATAAATTTGCTGTTTTAAGAATAAAGTTCATGTCTTCGTCTGAAACTTTTTTTGTCGCATCAAATTCTTTCGTTGCATGTCTGTATTGAAATGCATTGATAATTTCTTCTTTGGCAATGTTTGGTATATTCATAATTCTATATTCTTATCTCTAAGTATTGTTTTATGCTTTTATACTATAAAAAGTATAGTAACAAAAGTAAAGCTAGTTTTAGTTTCTCACAATAACGGTCAAAAATGATAGTACACTTTTTTTTGATAAAATATTTTATAACATGCTGATATTAAAATATATAAATATTTAAAATACTACAATAAAAAGTATAGTTGTATAATTAAGTATAGTGTTGTAATTTTGTTAGAATACATAGAATGATTTATGGTAATAGCACCTAAAAAAAGATTAATTAAGTATAATGATAAACTGTTTTCTTGTACCACAAGTATCGCAATGGAATTGATTGGTGGGAAATGGAAGAGTGTGATCTTAATTTATCTTATCGATGGTAAAAAACGTTATAATGAATTACATAAATTAATTTCTACAATTACAGAACGTACCTTGAGTTTACAATTGAAACAATTGGAAAAAGATGGTTTACTAACTCGTAAAGTGTATACTAAAAAACCACCTTTAAAAGTAGAATATGCATTAACACCTTTTGGTGAGAGTTTGGTTCCCGTACTGACATCAATAGCAAATTGGGGAAAAATGGTTGCGGATGAAAAAGGAGAAATTATAGAATAAGTAAAAAAGCTTCCTTTTTTACAATTCCATTACACATTTTATGCTTTCCTTCTAAGCATTCGTTAGATGCACAATAACGTTTACGCTAGCAAATTAAAGGAAATTTTAATTCCTTGTATAATCATACCCGTTCCTATGATCGCAATGATTAATCCCATTATTTTCCCAATAACCGAGATCACATTGTTTCCCACCATTTTTACGATAAGGTCACTTGCTCTAAACGTTAGATAGGTAAGTATACTCATGAATGCAAATATTGCGATGACCAAAACGATGTGTATGGGCTGTACTTTAGACACAAAATTCATAGCAGTAACAATAGTTCCGGGGCCAGCTAAAATTGGAATAGCCAGTGGTGAAACCGCTATATTTTCATCAATATTGACATTTTTAATGCTCTTTACATTGGATTGTTTGGATTGGAGCATTTCAAAACCAATAAAAAAGATTAAGATGCCCCCTGTGATTTTAAAGGCAGGAATACTGATGTTAAACAATTCAAAAATAAATTTCCCTAAGAGTACAAAAACGGTTACAATAATAAAGGCAATTAAATTCGCTCTTTTATTGATGTCATTTTTAGTTTTCTTATCTGCACCCTGGGTTAAGGATACAAAAACCGTCATGTTTGATATCGGATTGGTGATGGCAAAAAACCCTGTAAATACGGTGATTGAAAATGTAAGTAAATTATCCATTTGTCGGTAACTATTGATTTTAAAAAGCGGCAAATGTACTTTATTATTCCAAAGTACAAATGCTTTTTTTGCGATTGTTTTAGTTCTTAAATTTCACGTTAATTTTGGTCCCTTCTAATTCCAAAATCAGAGTTTCTTTTTTAGCCGTTTTAGTTCTTGATGCAATTCTTTAAACAAGCCGCGTGCAATGAGTACTTTCATGATCTCATTAGTGCCAGCATAAATTCTGGCCACCCGATTATCCGCATACATACGGGCAATGGGATATTCCCACATATAGCCATACCCTCCAAATAACTGTAGGCATTCATCTACCACTTTACTGTGCATTTCTGTGGCGGAATATTTCGCCATAGAAGCACTTTCAGCAGTTAAGAGATGTTTTGATAACAATAAAGTACAGCGGTCTAAAAAAGTCTGATGCACTTGCAATTGTGTAGCGCATTCGGCCAGTTTAAATTGGGTGTTTTGAAACTGGGCAATGGGTTGCTTAAAAGCAGTTCTTGTAGCTGTATAGGCTATGGTATTTTCTATGGCCCCTTCTGCCCCTCCAATAGCATTTAGCGCTACAGTTAATCGCTCTCTTGGCAATTCTGACATCATAATTTTAAAACCTAAGCCTTCTTCTCCCAATAAATTATCTTTGGAAACTTTTACATTGTCAAAAAATAATTCACAGGTGTCCTGAGCTTTCATTCCTATTTTTTTTAACGGGACTCCCTTTTCAAAACCTTCTGTGTCACTTTCCATAATCAATAAAGACACGCCTTCTTTGGCGGTTCCCCTATTGGTTTTTACGGCTACAATACACATGTCACTCATATACCCATTGGTGATAAAGGTTTTTTGTCCGTTTACCAGATAATAGTCTCCTTTATCTATTGCACTTGTTTTAATTGCCTTAAGATCGCTGCCACAGTTTGGCTCTGTCATACCCAAAGATGTAATGAGTTCCCCCCTAGCCATTGGCGGTAGGTATTTTTGCTTCTGCGCTTCGGTTCCATACTTTAAGAGGTAGGGCGCGATGACATCTGAATGCAATGAAAAGCCAGGACCATTGATTCCTTTTTTTGCCAATTCTTCAATAAATAAGGCGCTAAAGCTAAAATCTAATCCACTTCCACCATACTGCTCAGGCATATCAATACAGAGCAAACCCAGAGCTCCAGCACGCAGCCATATTTCTCGACTCACCATTCCCTTCTTCTCCCATGCATCAATATGCTCTATAATTTCATTGTTGACGAAATCCTGAATCATTTTTTGCATCATTTTATGTTCTTCTGAGGCGTATGTTTCACGGGCAATTAAAACATTTTGTAACATAAATCTACTTCTTTTTTGATCTTGTATTCCTCCTAGAATGTACTCCTTCTCGCTTATTGCGTAATGGGCTAGAACTACTAAAGATAGCGATAAATTCCTTACTACAGACATTCGTCCAGGATGCTGTACTTGGGTCCTTATAATATTCGTATTTTTGCTTCTCGTTTCATATTCCATACCAAGAACTAAGACATGATTGTACCTAAATTACATTATATAGCTGAAGGAAGCTCCCCGAAAGATCTTCTTGAAAACATCCAAAAGGCCTGTACATCTGGAGCGGAATTGGTGCAATTGCGGTATAAAAATATTTCAGAGAAAAAATTTTTAAAGGTAGCCACGGCAGCTTTAAAAATTACATCCCATTTTCAAACTAGACTGATTATTAATGATCATTATAAAATAGCAGAAGCCATAAAAGCAGACGGGGTACATTTGGAGGAATCAGATGCCTGTCCTACGCTAGTGCGAAAGCATATATATCCTTGGCAAATGATTGGTGGAACGGCACATACCCTACAAGATTGCGAAACTTTACTCGCTAAGGAAGTAAATTATATTAGTTTGGGGCCTTTTAGAAGTGTAACAACCCTAGACAATGGGAGTCCTACTTTAGGCTTACATGAGTATACTGCAATTATAGAAGCCCTACAAACAGAAACTCCGCTACTTGGTTATGGAACCATAACCACAGAAGATGTAGCGGCCCTATTAAAATCGGGTATTTATGGTATTTCAGTATCAGAGGAAATTACCCAAGATTTTGATAGGATACGGACATTTAACAAATTGTTAAGCGCAGCTTCAACCCAAGAGCAACGCCATACATTTGAATAGTGATTCTTCTATACTTGTTTTTTTAAATAGTGGATAAAATACATGTTGTTTCTAGTATACAAAATACCGCTTCTAGCGGTAATATATAATTAGAGGATATACTACTTCGCCCATATTTCTCACAATATATCGCAACAATTTATAGGCCAATTAATTCTCTTTTTTACTGGATAGTCGCAAGATAAGATAACCCAAAAGTCCCGCAATAACAGATCCAATAATAATACCAACCTTAGCGGAATTGATATTCGTCATATCTCCCGAAAATGCTAGGTTTCCGATAAAAATTGACATAGTAAATCCAACCCCTGAAATGGCTGCGATTCCCAATATTTGCTTAAATTTCACACCAGAAGGCAATTCAGTTAATTTCAGTTTAACTCCCAAATAGGAAAACAAGGCAACCCCTAAGAATTTACCTATAAATAGACTAAAAATAATAGTGGACATTAAAGAAAAGTCAAACTCATAACTGGTGCTTATAACAACACCTGCATTAGCAAAAGCAAATACGGGTAGTATAAAATAGGCTATCCAACTGTGTAATTTATGTTCAAGATTTTGTAATGGTGAACGAACATCAAAAGTTAAGTCGTCCAAATTTTCAACATATTTTACTTCGTCCTTTGTCAGTAAAGGTTTATCATCATCAGAGACCTCCTTTTTAATGTTGGTAGAAATTGAACCAACTTTTTCTGAAAAGGATTGTATGTTAATTTTCCTTTTTATGGGTATGGTAAAGGCTAAAAGCACCCCTGCAATGGTTGGGTGTATCCCGGATTTTAAAAATAAAAACCAAATTACAACAGCAAAAATTAATCCGATTTCCAAGGAATACTTTCGTTTATAGTACAAGAAACCCAATAGGCCTATAAGGAACGTACCGTACAATAGAAAAAGCCAATTGATATCTACACTATAAAAAGCGGCTATGACGAGCACTGCTGCAATATCATCTATGATTGCAAAAGCGGTTAGAAATATCTTTAAACTTAAAGGCACTCTTTTTCCTAAAGTACTTAAAATAGCCAAAGCAAAGGCAATATCTGTTGCCATTGGTATGCCCCAACCTTTTACCGTATCAGGATTTTGATTTAAAAACAAATAGAGACCGATGGGAATTAAAACACCTCCTAAAGCTGCCATAAAGGGAAAGGCTGCTTTTTTTAAGGTGTTTATTTCTCCAATTAACAATTCCCTTTTTAATTCGAGTCCAATTAAAAAAAAGAAAATGGCCATTAAACCATCATTGATCCATAATATCAATGGTTTTTTTAATTCAAAATCATGAAAGGAAATTCCAATTTCATATTGCCATAAACTTTCATAGATGGCTACAAACGGGGAATTGGCCCATAGCAATGCGATTATTGTTGCACCAAAAAGCAACATACCCGCTAAACTTTCTATTTTTACAAACTTTTGAAATGGCGTTAATAGTATTCTTTTTAGCATTAAATGTATTTTAGATTCAAGGCAAATACCTTTGCAATACTTGCAGCCTTCATTTTGATTTTAACCGTTGAATAAGTTAAAAGAGCGGTACTGCATCGGTACTTTCTCTATTTTGGAAATTAACTGTGCAAGTTCTTAAAAAAAAAATATTTCACCAATTTTATCAGATTTAAATTGATGATTTTCCTTTCTAAAATCTTACTAAGAATGAGGAAATTATTTTCTGTTATAGCGGTGTACATCAATACTAATAGTAAGTAGAACAGAAAACTTTTCACCTCGGCTCAATGAAAATAGATTCTCTTATAATCCTGAGATTTCAGTATCTAACCAACTTAACCTATCGTTTATCCAGCTTTTAAGGTAATCTACTTCTTCCGTATAGGTATTGCCAACAAACTTATTAGGCCATACATATTGTCCTAAAATGGGCCATTTTTCAAAATTATTTTGAATGCCATCTGATAATGTAAGCGTTTCGGCGTAGGCATCTACCCTTTGCAAAATGGCTGCATTAGAAAATTCGGCACCACGCAACGCTAGCCAACGTGCTTGTAATTGCGAAACAAATGCTGGGTCTTCCAATAATCGATTCCACCAAAATGGTATTTGGTGAGAATCTTCGGGGCAACGTTCATTAAATTTATAAGCCCATACATTGGTTGCTCCACCTGCACAGTAATTTGCATTACCAAAAGCTAAGTTGAAATCCCATATAGGCCCCATTTTTAGTTTTTTATTTTTGTCTTTTGTAAGCCATGTACTTATTCTATAACCATCTACATTGTTTGATAATTCATTCAACAAAAAGAATTCGATAAAACTTTGAGTATCAATATAAGCAGCATATCCAGTACTTGGATTCGCAAAATCACTACCAGACAATGCATTTTCAAAAGACGCTAAATAATCACTTATATAAGCGCTTTGTTCGGTTGTAATATCGTCCTCATCTGGAGTGTCATATAAAAAATGGATTTTTTGTCCTGAACTTGAGCTATTTGGTGCATATGCAGATAAAATAGAATTTACATCTGTATACGGACTTTTATGTTTATCTACCTTAAGAATATATCCTCCTGTTAAATCTTCACCACTATTCTCTTCAATTTTTAACTTATTAAGCGCGATACGATTGTCATCTCTTTTCAGTTTTTCCATCAATACATAAACGCCATTATATGATCCATTGATTGTTACATCTACAAATTTTGCTCTACTAGCATAACGCCCAATAGCTCTAGATAAATCGTATAATAGTATATTTCGTATCAAAGATTTATCACTATAAGGAGCATATAAAATCCAATCTTCTTCCTCAGGAAAATCAAGTAACGAAACATTTACATCTTCATTTGATGCATCTCTAGTTTCAAATCCAAATTGTTTTTTGGGAAAGGATTGAGAAGACGACCCTCTTATTTCTATTCCTATTGCACCCTCATAATCTATTTCATCACCTACAGCAATAGTCATTTGAGCATTAATTTTTGGCTCATCAACAATTTCTGTTCCATTGGTATTTATAGCTACCTGAGGAAGTTTAGTCACCAGAGGTATTTCATCAATAGGTGCTTCTATATTGCTTGTTTCTTTTTCGCAGGAAAAAAGAAACAACATAATAAAACTGAATACGAGAAAATTTGGTCGGGTTTTCATTTGCTTAAAATTTGCATTACAAACAAATGTACTTCATTGTTTTTGAAGTGCCGAAAATATAATTGTCAAAAAAAATAAATGATTTTTGTCCACTTCCTTACATTTAGTGGCTATAGTTATGGAGATTGTCTACATCAGCTAGCTGCTTTTAGAAAGAATCTATTCTTATTTTTAAAGTGTACGCGTAATAGATTTAGATGTATTTCCTCTTTTAAGTTTTAAATTATAGGTGAAAGTTGCTTCTCCTTGCTCCGAGTATGAGATCCTACAATTATTCTTATCAAAAGACCATCCTGGGTATTCTTTGGCCAACCGGCAACCCAAATCAAAAGGAACTTTTATATCTTCATAGTATTCTTCAGAACTAATAATGATTCCTTTATAATCATAAACAGCTTTAATATAATTTCCATTGGCTTCAATAACGACATCATACGTAATTGACTTGTTATTGCTATAAATACGTTCTTTTGTAATGTCGTAATCTGCTGCTACTTTTTGTAGTTTTTTAATACTTGCAGCCAATTGTTGGTTGGTTGCATGACCAAAATTTAAGTACTTTTCATTAGTTACCTTTGAAGTTGTAGAACTATTTTCACTTAAATGAGTCGTTGTCATTGCCAATTCATTTTGTGCATAGATAAGGTTGGTTAGACCTAAAATACATAAACCAAAAATACATTTTTTCATCTGTGATACGATTTTATGAGTTATACTTATTTACAAAGTTTTAGATATCATAAGTAGGTCGTATGAACTAAAACATTAAGGCATTACTAAGCTACACTACATGAAATTCATGTTTTGAAATTAGGAATAGACTACCAATGAACAAGCTATAGACAATGAATAGACAATTGTATGATTTAAAAATTAAAATACTGGTAATTAGGTTTTTACAAATTTTGAATAAAGAAATCTAAATCTATATTTTCTGAAAGGTTCAGCTTTTTTCTTAAGCGATATCGACTTGTATTTAGTGAAGCAAGCGTTATATTTTGAAGTGTAGCAATACTACGACTTTCAATTTTTAAACGAATTAAAGAACAAAGTCTAATCTCATTTTTACTTAAATTAAGGTAACTGTTGTTTAGTTTACTATAAAAAGCATCATTCAATTTATCTAAGCGCTCAAAGAAATCTTGGGTATCGTTATCCACACTTATTTTGTTGGCAATAGCTTGGTCTAATTCTTTAATTAGTGTATCACGCTCTTTTGTAGTGGTTTGTTTAATAGCTTCTAATTGATCGGCAAGTTCTTTTGCCCAATCTTGATCTTGGGTTAGTTTTATAGCAAAATCTGATAGATCACGTTCCTTAGATACAATTTCAGAATTGAGCTGCTCTACTTTTAAGGCGGAATTTACGAGCTTTTGCTCTGCTAATAGTTGTTTGTTTTTCGCATTAATAAAATGCTGACGACGACTAAAAATGAGTGCCACAAATAGGATAATAAATGTAGATGACAAAAGTCCTGCAAACCATAATTGATTTCTTTGGCTTTTAATCATATTTTCCTTTTGAATGCGATCTAATTTAAAGTTAAGTGCAATTCTATCTATAGTAATATCGTTCAATTCCTCTTGCCATTTTTTATCGGCTTCCTTGGCAATACCTTGGAGGCTATCTCCATATTGTCTAATCTGCTTTGCTGTGGCATAGGCAGCAGTGCTATTCTTTTGCTTTTCAAGTAATATTTCTTTAGTTCTTAGAAATTCTAATTTAGAGCTGGGTGTTAAATTATTTATTTGATCTTGAAAAAGAACAATTTCTTCCAATTCACTAAATACTTGTTGTGCTTCAGCTACCTTATTTAAATGGGTATTTGTTATCACCAACTGGGATCCAGCACTTACCAATCGAGGAATGTCCTTGGCCAGAGTGCGTTCGTTTATAGCACTCTTAAAAAATTCGAAATTGGTTTTATATAATGGCTGTGCTTTTTTATAATTCTGCTGATCAACATAGACATCTGCTATATTATCTCGAATACTACCTGCTAAGGTATGGTTGGGATATTCAACTTGTGTAAATGCATACGCACGTTTAAAAAAATATAGGGAAGAGTCTAGTTCTTTTTTATGCCAATATAAAAATAGACCGTAGTTGTTTATAGCAGAAGGATGGTAAATATAGCCTAGATTTTTTGTAAACTCCATATTCTTTTTATGTTGCACATCAGCACTATCCAAAATGCCAAGCTTAGCATAATTTTCTGCAAGAATACTTCTTGCGTAACACCGCATTTCTATATATTTTTCACGTTTTTCAGTAGGTGTTAAATAATGTTCATTTTTTTTATAATATTTAAAGAAATCTAGATAAGACTTTGTAGATTCTTTTGGGAAGCCAATCTCTTTGAACCAGTTTCCAGAATGCAGATAACTATCTAAAACGAAGCTATGATGACCTTCTATATATTGTAATAAATCTAAACGTTTAAATTGACGGGATAAATACGTTTGCAATTGAGTTTCTGAAAAGGAAGCACGTCTAAACGTTTTTATATCATTCTCGGGAAATTCAGACGAAATAGAATCGCTAATCACTTTAAATTGAGCAAAGGCATCTTCGCTTGTAACTGCTGTATTCTGAGACCATAATTTGGAGAATACTACATTTATAAGAAATAATAACGCTAAATAATAATATTTTAACAACAATTATAAATATACTAAGGTTAATTAAAGATACTTTTTTTCGGAAGAGAAGCACTAAAACTCTTTAATGAAACATAGAGACGATCCCCTAAATTAAAATTTTCTAATACATTATTGAAAGTTGCATTTAATCCTTGTACTATTTTCAGCATATGCTCATTAGCTTACCACAAGATATTAATTTATAAGAACAGACAGTTTTCCATTCGGATGTATACCGAATCGTCTCTTCTGGATAATTTGATAGCCAAAATTTAGAAGCACTACGTACCTATTTTACCGGTTTTTTAGTCATAGTGTACCATACTTCTGTTGACCATAATTTTTGATTGGCAGTACTTACAAACGGTTTCTTTATATGAATATAAACAACCTTACCCTCCTTTATCCCGCTAGATGTGAGCAATACCTTTTTCCGATCATCAGACAGCTCTACTCCATCAATGATCAATGTTTCTACTCCTTTTTTAGGTCCTCCATACTGTTCTGTTGCCTCATAATAGTATTGTTCCATAGTAAAACTAGCACTATCAATTGCTTCGGAAATATTAATAGGTTCCGTAAATTCTATTTCCATTCCATTGGCTTTGGCTCTAACAGCCAGCATTTCAAAAGTTGATTTCTCATTATAATCAAAACGGTGCAAAGCGTACCACTCTTTGCCTTCCTGTCTCCAATTCCCTCCAGAACCAATACCACCAGCATACAGATTGCCGTCTGGCCCCCAAACGGTTCTATTGATACCAGCGTCTAGCCCTTGAATAAAACGAAAGGCAGCTCCTTGTTTTACCCCCTCTACATCGTCAATAAATACGCGCTTTATTCCACCATGGGTAACATCACCAAAAATCAATTGATCTTTATAAGGACCAAGATTTAAAGTCGTAGGCTGACTGGGTGAATTGCTGATTTCTACATGAGGTAACCATACCAAAGGAGGTTGTTCCTCATAATCTTTTACACGGTCCCAATCGGCATGACGAAACCCATACCACTTTCCTTTTTCTACTCGTATCACCTTGCTTGTTGGAATCCAATTTCCTTGATTGTCAGACACATAAAGTGCACCATCTGGTCCTTCGCCAATACCATTAGGCGTTCTAAAGCCTTCGGCAATAACTTCAACCTCGCTGCCATCCTTACTAATGCGAATGACCTTGCCACGGTCGGGTACATTTTTATATTCCGAGCCTAGATCTGTTGCCAGAGTTGCGTAAAAACTATTGTCTTTATAAACGAGTCCAAAAGCAAATTCATGGTAATGTGAAGTCACATGCCAAGCATCACACACTTTCTGATACTCATCTATGATCTCATCCCCATTGGTATCTACCAAACGTGTTAACTCTTGCTTCTGCAACACATAAATATCTCCATCTACAATCTTGATCCCCAAAGGTTCTGCAAGTCCTTGGGCAATTTGTTTTACTTCAATAGTAGCAGGATCTGTGGTGTTGTAATTCTTTAAAATATACACCGCACCCGTTGCGTCCCAGGTACATATAATCATCTTATCCTTATCTATAAAATCTATACCGCCTATTCTTGGATTAAAATCGGCTGGTTTTGCTTGGTACATATCAAAAGAAGGGTGTACGGCTTCTAATGGCATTTTATCACCAGGAGTTCCGCCTGCTCCCTTAGCTTCGTAAGGCAATAGTTTTTTAAACGCTTTGGTATCATAATAAAAAACGGATTCAGGAACTACAGTAAACTCCTTACCATCAGCAGACCATTGCAATGAAATTGAAGATCCACCGCCACCTTGATGAAATTGAACTTTGAAGGCATTCCATCCTTTGCGTAACTGCCCTATTCCATCAACGGGCTTTGGTGCGTGACTACCAGTATTATCAATTATATTTTTATTGTTTAATTGTAAAATGGATCCGTCATCACTAACCAATCTAAAATGCTTTTCTACAGTCATATCAGATTTAATATACCCAATAAACTCCATGTAAAAATTCTCCCGTACCTCACTTAAACTACTTGCGTTTGGTTGATGGATTGCAGGGGCAATTCCGTTAAAAATTGGTGCTGTACTCGTTGCTAATTTGTCGTATAAATCACCACTGTCATTGGTCAGGTAAAAATTAACAGCAACACCTTTTTCTTTTTTAGTGGCGTCCTTCGTTATTCTGTTTAGCGCATCCAATTCAATTGGAATTGCAGGAGTGTCTGCAAATAGATCTATGGTAACAGCTTCGGGTTCTGGCTCTCCATCTAACGATAGTATGTAATATGCCATACGGATTGCATCTTCTTCGGAAATATCTGGATGGGCGGTCATCGGAACATTCCCCCAATTGCCTGTACCACCCATAATAATTTTACGTTGTAACATATCAATCGTTGGCCAATTAAAAGGGTATTTACCTGCTATGGAATCATACGCGGGTCCTACTAAATTCTCATGTTTTAAATGGCAGGCAGAACAATCGTTCTGCGTAGCTATATTAAATCCTTGTGCAATTTTTCCAGAGAGGTCTAACATAGGTGGACGCCAATCTTCAGGAATTGGATTGAAATATGTAATGATTTGTGTTTTTTTGGAAAGCGAAATTTCATTGGAATGAATGTTTTGCTCTGTACCGTCTATAATTTCCTTATGGACAAATTGCCCCTCAATAGCATACTTAAGGATAGGAACAAGATCTTTTGATGCGCCCTTCATAATTTTGAACGATCGCTGTAAACCAGTATAATTTTCCTGAACTTCAAATTCTGGAATCTCACGAATTTGAATCGATTTCCCCGATTTCCCTATCAATTCAAAATCAATCCCTACTTGATTGTCTATGAGTGAATACCCCAAATAATTAATTTTTGGAACCTCTAGACCCTCTGGAGTTTTCAACTTCCACTGTGTAACTGCAGTACTGTCTTGTGCGTAGGTATAACCAAAACTTGTGGGTTGTATGCCATGTGCTGTTGTATACACAGCTCCTTCATAATTTACGCCGCCTTTCCATACCTTATACAAATTTCCTAATTGTAGGTTGTAGGATACATATAAATCCTTATGTAGGGCAACTGTTAGCATTCTTGGCTGTTTGTCTATTACGGATCTAAAAACCCATGTATCTATTGGTCTTTCATATGTTACAGGTGAACTGCATGAAACACAAATAATTACAAAAAGGATAGCAACGGAAAACTGGTTTAGGTTTGGTAATTTCATATTAAAGAATATTAAGTGATGAAACTAATCATAATATATTGAACATCAAAGTATTGTATTTAACTACTTTATCCCTTTTTGTGAGGTTTTTACTTTCTCGCAAGACTGGGAGCAATAAGGCAAAAAAATATCAGAAGCTGCTTTAAAATTTTGGATAAGTGGAGCTGCCATTGACTGGATCTAAAAAAAGCTTTGAATTGGTAGCGATAGACCAAATCATAGGTAAGTATTACACGAACAAAAGTCTGTGCAAACAACTAAATTATGGTTGCCATAGCTGTAACAATAAAAGCACATACACTTTAATGAATTGTATATGCTTTTTTAGGAATACTGCTAGTATAACAATGAATTACTTTACCAAAAGGATTAATCCAATCTACCCCTTTCTATATCTTTCATTAAATCATTAATTTTATTCACAGAGAATGGTTTAATAAGATAGTTACTAACCAAACTATATGATTTAGCGCGTTCAACATCAGCAGAATTTACAGAAGAACTTACAATATAGATTCTTATTTTTTGATCGGTTGGAACCTTTACAAGTTCATCAAGTACTTGCCATCCATCCATAATAGGCATATTTAAATCTAAAAGAATAATGTCTGGTAATGTATCACCAGATAAAATTTTTGGAATTAAATCATCTACAGCTTCTTTACCATTTTTGTAAATTAAAAAATTAGTACAAAAATTAGTGGCTTCCATTATTTTTTTGGTACCAAAAATATAAATAGGATCATCGTCTATTATACATGTCGTATCAATCATTGTGTTCATATTTAAAATAAATTTTAAACGTTGAGCCTTTGTCAACTTCACTTGTTACCTCTATTTTTCCATCCATAGCTTCAATTTGGTTTTTAGAGATAAAAAGACCAATGCCACGGGCGTCTTTGTGTTCATGAAATGTTTTAAACATACCAAAAAGTCTATTTCCGTTCTTTTCTAAGTCTATGCCTAATCCGTTATCGATAATAGCTAAAGATATAAATTTTTCAGAAAGATCAGTAATAATTTTAATTACACAAGGTCTATCAGGCGAGCGATATTTAATAGCATTTGTCAAAAGATTAAGGAGAATACTCTCTAAATAAGCAGGAACCACAAGAACAGTTAATTTTTTGTCAATTTTAAGCTGTACTGATATCTGATGTAAATCTAAGGACGGTTTTATATTCTGTAAGACCCTGTAAATACAATTACTTAGGTTTTTATGCTCTAAATTTTCCTTTATATGAGAATTTATTTCTACAATTTCAGTTAAATATTCTACAGTATCAGTCATATTATCTGAAGCCGATTTGATATGCTGAAATATTTCATCATCGATAACATTCTTATTTTTGATTTTATTAATATCGAGAAGCATAGCCATATTACCCGTATGCGATCGTAAATTATGAGAGACGATATGCGCAAAATTAAGGAGACGGTTGTTGTGTTCTTTAAGGCTTTCTGTTAATTTTTTAGTTTCCGTAATATCCTGTAATTGTGATACAAAGTGAGAAACCTTTCCAAGGTCATTTTTTACACTAGATGTTGAAAGAAAAACCCAAACAATTTTTCCATTTTTATGAAAGTAGCGTTTTTCTATTTGAAAATTATCTCTTTTACCTTCTATAAGCTCACGCATTAATTCTTGCGATGTCTCTATATCATCTGGATGTGATAATGTAGCAATTGGAATTTTTAGTATTTCTTCTTCAGTATAACCAAAAGTTTTACAAACACTGGGGTTAGCACTTGTAACTTTACCTTCTAAATTTAATAATGTCATTCCTATATTTGCGTACCAAAAAGTTTGTCTAAACTGCTCTTCCCGTATAGATAATTCTAATTCCAATTTTTTGGAAGCATCTATATCTTGGATTAAACCATATAACTTTTCACATTTCCTGTGTTTAAATTCGGAAATACCTATTATCCGAGCCCAAAAGAGTTTCTTATTTACTTTTAATTGTAACTCAATATCGAAATTTTCACCTTCGCTTAAGGCTTTGTTCATAATAGCGGACATCTTTTCCTGTTCGCTTTCTTTTATAAATGTTAGAATAGAGTATTCTAAGTGGTAATGCTTAGTAGAGTCTACTGCTAATAATGTGATAAGGCTATCACTCCAAAACACCTCTTGGGTTTCTGGGTTTACCTCCCAAGACCCAATTTTTGCCACTTCGTTAGAGCGTTCTAAAAGACTTTTATAATTTAATAGTTGTTTAGATACAAGTGTTTTTTCGTTTATATCTTGAAAAAAACCATAGAGCCGTTTGCATTGTCCGTTTTCAAATTCAGAAATCCCTATCGTTCGTCCCCAAAATGTAGATTTATTTTTAGGTTTAATTAACGCATCAAAATCGAAGTTTTCTCCAGCACTAATCCCATTGTTAACAGCAGAAATAATTTTTTTACGGTGATCACCTTCTAGAAAAAAGAGGTATACATCATCTAAGGTTGGTAGGTAATCTTTTGGAACACCAACCAATTCTTTAATTGTATCACTCCAATAAACAGTATTGGTTTCTAAATTTACTTCCCAAATACCAATTCGTGCCTCTTGATTAATACGCTCCATTAAATCGGAGTTTTTAATTAGTAATTGCTCATTGAATTTACGAGTGGAAATATCAGAGTTCAACCCTGCAATCAGTTCTGGGTTTCCATCACTATCGTATTCCATAATCCTAGCGCGCGATACAATCCAAACCCAATGCCCTTTTTTATGTCTTAATCTAAATTCACATTTGGAATATTCAGCTCCTTTTAAGTGTTCTTCAAAAGCATTTTTCACTGTCTCTATATCATCTGGGTGCACATATTCTATCCAAGCTGTAGCTCTCAAAGATGCTAGTTCTTTTAGTGTGTATCCACATAACTGAGCCCAGCAGTCATTGTATTCAATTTGATTGGTTTTTATATTGTATTCCCAAGATCCAATGCCTACTCCACTAATAATATTTTCGTAATATTGTACTTTATTAGTTAGCTCTGCTTGGGTTTCCTTTAGTTTTGTAATAGACGTATAGGTCCCTAACATACGATAAGGTTTATTCTCTGCATTATAAATTACAGTCCCTTTTACATTTAACCAAATGGTATGCCCTTCTTTATGCGTAAATCTTAGGTTTTCATTATAGGGATATTGATTTAAATTTCGTAGATGTTGTTGAAAATTTATATTTGCGCGAACCATATCGTCAGCATTACAAACGTCTGATACCGAAATTTCCTGCTGTTTTATTTCATTGGGTGTATATCCTAAAGTTTTCCAAAATGTATCGTTGATCCAGCCGCTTAGGGTGTTGTGGTTTTCTATATCCCAATACCAAATGCCATCCAATACATTATTTTCAATAAAATTGAATATTTTACTGTCTTTTTTAATAAGGTCTTTAAGTTCTTTTTCTAAAGGATTCATACATTAAAGCTGGTTAAAATAAAAACAACATTTTTGAAAAGATTATTTTTATAAGGAGTTCTTAATCAATGATTTATTTTTTTTAAATTTAGTTAAAAATTTATTAATTATAAGAATTCTCAAAAACTAATGCTTACGTGTTATGTTTGTTTTACTTACAAATGGAAAACCATACTTCTATCTATTGTAAAACGTCCTAGCGTAATAATTTTGGTATCTTATAACTATTCCTAGCCAAAAACATAATATATTAGTATAGAAAGCATTACGAAAATAATTTATTGAAATTATGAGAAAATCAAACTTAAAATATTATATTTTTGAATTTCACATTTATAAATTTATGGAGAAACATTTTATTTTTGGTTATGGATCGCTTATTAATGAAACCTCAAGACATAGATCAAGCCCATCAGCTTTTGAGGCTATTCCCGTAAAAATAAAAAATTATACACGTGGATGGTTTGCAAGAACAGGAGTAAAAGGGCTATCTACAACTTTTTTGGGTTGTTTAAGAAATGATTCTGAGATATTATTAGCAGATGAAAAATTACCTTTTGTGAACGGTGTTATCTACGAAGTAGATAAGAATGAGTTGCCCATCTTAGATAAAAGAGAAAAAAGATATAGTAGAACAAAAGTAGAACGTAGTGATATTATACCATATGAAGGGAAACCAAAGTATTTTTTTTAAAGAAGACCCAATCTTCTATGTATACATTATAGCTAATTGATTTCAATAAGTGACTACTTTAAAAAATCTAACTATAAATTTTATAGAAATCTTTTATGTAAATTTCTAACACTGTCCCATATCTTTGTACACTCATAATTATAAAACCGATCACAGTGATGAAAAATACACCCTTAACTATAGTGGCGAAGATCTTCGCAAAAGAAGGAAAGAGAGCAGTTGTAAAATCAGAATTAATAAAATTAATAGCGGCTACTAAGGCAGAAAAAGGATGTATTACTTATGATTTGCACCAGGACAATGAAGACCTAAATGTATTCTTATTTTTTGAAAACTGGGAAAGCAGAGCGTTGTGGCAAGAACATATGAAAAATAGCCATATAGCGGCATTTCAAAAAGCAACAGAAGGGATTGTGAAATCCGTTGTATTAAATGAAATGACACAAATAGAGAACTAATAAAGGGTTCAAGAAGCTTTGTTTGCAAGGAAGAGTTCTCGATACAAAATTTAGTTTGAATGTCACTTCCAGTATATGCTTACTTAGAATATAAAATTAAACATACACCCAATAGAATCCCAAAAAGAGGTACCATTTTTTTTCGCTTATTTTGTTCTTTAAATATGAGTCCGCCAACCACAACGGCAATTAATATTTGACTGCGTTTAATAGCTGAAAGGAGCATAATTAAAGCATCGGGATCCTCTAGTGCTTTAAAATAAAAATAATCAGCTGCTTGTAGTAAAATTCCAACCGCGGGAATGGTCCAACGCCATTTAAAAGCTTTTCGCTTTTCAGCATAAGGAAACCATACCATTGATAAAATCACTAGTAAAATAAGAATCACATAAAAGCAAAACCAAAAAATTAATGTTTGCGGATTTAAGTGTAAACTCTGGATGAGGAATTTATCGTACAAACCACTGGAAGCTCCTAAAAATGTGGCGGCAATGATGGCATAGATCCATTTGTTTCTTTTAAAATTAATACCTTCTTTTTTTCCAATTTTTGAATATAATAAGACCGAAAAAATAATAAGAAAAAAACCAATCCATTGCAAAAAGTTCGGTTTTTCTTGGTAAATAAGAATTGCTCCTATAAAGGTAAAAAAGGGGCCAGCCGAACGAATAGGTGTTACTATGGTTATTGGTAAATGCTTTAAAGCCTGGTAAGCTAATAGCCAAGAGGCTGCCATTAAAACAGATTTTATAAAAATAAACCCGTGTAATTGCCAAGAAATAGTAGTGATGTAAAAACCAATATTTTTGGCGTATTCTGGAAAATAAACAGAGCCTATAAAAAATGGTACAAGAAAAATAAATCCAGAGCCTATAGTACCCAAAAGCACCGGTAACACTTCGTTTCTCTGTACAGCATGTTTTTTGCAAAGGTTGTGTAAACCCAAAAATAAAGCAGCCAAAAGGCCCAAATACATCCACATGGCGCAAAGATAAGTTTTATGGTTATTCTTCAACTAGTACGCGTCGCCTTTCTTCTTAAAGAACAGGTTAAATAATAAGCAATTATTTAATAATTTTAGGATACAACAGCTGTCTTGTAATTTTGTTGATCTTCAATTTTCAGCGCACTTTATTAAACAAAATTTTAATATCTTTAAAACAAACATAAATTCGGTAGTCATGAAAGAACTTAAAAAAGAAGATATTAAACAAGAGGTATTTGATTTATACGATGATTATGTCCACAATAAATTGCAACGTCGTGATTTTATAGAACGATTATCACTGTTTGCAATTGGGAGTGTTACCGTTCCTGCTCTTATGAGTTTTTTAATGCCAAATTATAAAGATACTTTTTTAGTTGCTGCAAATGACCCTCGATTAGATTCATCCTACATCAATTATGATTCCCCTAAAGGAGGTGGAACTATAAAAGGATTATTGTCTAAACCCAAGGATACAAAACAAAAATTAGGCGGAATTATAGTGGTACATGAAAATAGGGGACTCAATCCATATATAGAAGACACAGGACGCATGGCAGCTCTAGAAGGTTTTCTTTCATTGGCTCCAGATGCATTATCTCCTCTTGGGGGGTATCCTGGCAATGATGATGAGGGAAGAGCAATGCAACAGAAGCGGGATAGAATGGAAATGCTAGAAGATTTTATCGCCGCGTATGACTATTTAAAAGCACATCCAAATTGCAACGGAAAAATTGGAGTAGTAGGCTTTTGTTTTGGAGGGTGGATCTCTAACATGATGGCGGTACGCATACCAGAATTAGCAGCTTCTGTACCTTTTTATGGGGGACAGCCTACAGAAGATATTGATAAAATTAAAGCGCCTTTATTACTACAATATGCAGGCTTAGATACGCGTGTAAACGCTGGGTGGCCTGCCTATGAAAAAGCATTGAAAGCAGAAAATAAAGCCTATCAAGCCTTCGTGTATCCTGAAGTAAACCACGGATTTCACAATACCTCTACTACCAGATACGATAAAGAAGCAGCCACCCTTGCTTGGAGTAGAACCATCGATTTTTTTAAGAAGCATTTGTAAAAGCTGTGTGTGGTATTGCTTAAATGATTAATCGTACTTCTCCCAATTCCTCTATACGGTACAGAAATTTATCACCTAGAGAACCAATAAACATAAAGTGAATTGGTATTTTCCAACGTTTCGATAATTCTTTTATTTTTTCGGGTTCAAATTCACCTTCCTCTTCAATAAATTCGATAGTTATTTTTGGATAGGCCATATCCAATACTTTTACTTCATTTTTTAAATTGGTAGCAATATGATCTACTTGGTACTTTCCATTAGAAAATACCTGTAAGCCACAGTTATTATGATTTAGTTAAAAGAGGATTGTTTAAAGGTTAAAACTATCAAAAAAACTTCCATAAAAAACCAACTACTTGGTTAAAACATGCTCAAATGTGTTGGAGGACGCAGCAACTACAGCCCGTTCCCAATTCTTTGGTAATTTTTCTTTAAGAAGGTCTCCTGGCTTCAATGCAGGGTATATTTCTCCGTAATGTTTAATCACAGTAAAATCTGTTCTACGCATTCTATGCCAAGGTCTTAGTTGTCGTGTAGATTGTAAACCCATAGACCCTATCATTTCAGCTACACTATGCATTGTTTCTTCATGGTAAGAGGCAGTTCTTTTTGCTTTATGATCTACGTCTAAGCCTTTTACTAATTTAGGATCTTGAGTGGCAACACCAGTTGGACAATCGTTTGAATTACAACGTAAAGCCTGTATACATCCTATAGCTAACATCATTCCTCTTGCTGAATAACAGAGATCTGCACCGATAGAAATATTCTTAATAATGTCAAAAGCTGTAATAATTTTACCACTACAAATTATTTTGATTTTATCACGTAAGTCATATCCAACCAAAGCATTATGTGCAAAAATAAGTGCCTCAACCAAGGGTGTGCCAACACTATCTGAATATTCTATGGGAGCAGCACCGGTACCACCTTCAGTACCATCAATAGCAATATAATCTGGCATAATATTGGTTTCTATCATTGCTTTACAGATTGAAATAAATTCTCTTCGCTTTCCAATGCATAATTTTATTCCAATGGGCTTAGCACCAGATAAATCACGCAACTTCTTTATAAAAAACATCATTTCTATAGGGGTTTGAAAAGCCGAGTGCCCAGGAGGAGAAGCTACTGTCTTTCCGATAGGTACATTCCGAATTTCAGCAATTTCTGCTGTTACTTTCTGTCCTGGCAATATTCCACCATGACCAGGTTTGGCACCTTGTGAAAGCTTAATTTCAATCATTTTAACATTATGATGTGCTGATTTTATTTGAAACAAAGCTTCATCAAAATTTCCATCAAGTGTACGAGCTCCAAAATATCCTGTTCCTATCTGCCAAATAATATCTCCTTCGTGTTCTAAATGGTATTTTGTTAATCCACCTTCACCCGTATTGTGTGCAAAGCCTCCCATTTTAGCACCTTTGTTTAAGGCCATTACTGCATTTTTACTCAATGAGCCATAACTCATAGCGGAAATATTTAAAATACTAGAATCATAAGGTTGTTTGCATTCTGAGCCACCTATGCTAATTCGTAAACTTTCAGGGGCTACGGTTGCAGCACATAACGAGTGATTTACCCATTCATATCCAACTTCATATACATTTAGTTGAGTTCCAAAAGGTAAGGTGGAAAGCTCTTTTTTTGCACGTTGATATACTATGGAACGCGATTGCCTTGTAAAGGGTACGCCACTAAAATTTGTCTCAATAAAATATTGGCTAATCTCAGGTCTAATACTTTCTAAAATATATCTAAAATTTCCAATTAGAGGAAAATTTCTCCGAATTGTATGTTTTTTTTGAAAAAGATCTTTTAACCCTATAACTAACAGAGGAGCAATGAGTACAAAACTCCATAAAATAGGAGGCCAAAAGATGGTAATGCTAAAAATCACCAAAATTATTACGATCGAATAAATAATAAACTCTCTTCTCATACAAATATTTTTTAGTAAAAAATAGATCGCAAAGATAGCCATTTTAAGGAAATTAAACAGCTGAAATTATGCCGTCCATTTACATATAGACATATTCCTTTTTCTTTATTATTTTGCGAGAATTACTAATTTATTTCTAGCTTAGTATAAGAAAAACGATACTATTCTCTTCCTTTTCTTTCCCTTTTTAAAGTAACCGCAAACATTTTTTTGTTCAGATGCCATTGAAACTTAAAGGAACTACTGAATATTATGCCTTTTTTATGATAGGTTGAAATTTAGAATTAATGTACTTTAGATGCCAATGGATGTAACCTCAAAAAATATTCAATTACAATACCAAGGCTATGCAAATACTTCTACGTTATGGACAAAAGATGTTGTATATAGTCTGTCTCAATTTGAATTGAACAGTAAAAAAACAATTCATTTTAATGAGGCCTTACCCAATAGTTTACGCCTTGGAAAACGCGTAGAACGTTTTGTAAGCGCAGAATTAACGAATGATAAAGAAATTACAATCCTCGCAGAGAATGTACAAATACAGGACAACAAGCGTACTGTTGGAGAAATTGACTGCCTTTTAAAACAGAACAATACTGTTTTTCATATTGAAATTATATTCAAATTTTACTTGTATGATAAAAATTCGGGAACTACAGAAATTGAACATTGGATTGGTCCCAATAGAAACGACAGCTTAATTAAAAAAATAACTAAATTAAAAGAAAAGCAATTGCCTTTATTATACAATAAACACACCCAAGCTGTCTTAGAGGGGATTGGAGTTACTGCTGAAGAAATTAAACAAGCTGTAATTTTTAAAGCGCAATTATTTATTCCCTATAAAACAAAAGAAGTTATTGAATTTAGTTTAGTTAACAAAGACTGTTTAGCCGGATTTTATATTCACTTTTCTGAACTAGCTCAATTTAATACCTGCAAATTTTACATTCCAAAAAAAATAAATTGGTTGTTAAAAATTCAAACTCAAGTAAATTGGTTACACTATCCTGAATTTTATATTAAAATAGCGGATAGTGTTCACCATCAAATCTCTCCCCTTTGCTGGATAAAATTTCCCAACGGCACTACGAAAAAATTTTTTGTAGTATGGTGGGATTGTTAAGTGTAATAAACAATCTCAACTCAAAGGAATGAGGTAGGTGGCTGAAAAAATATTTTACATTTCGAGGAAATTCTCGGTTAATTAAACCCTCAATGAAGGATTAAAACTCTCGTTTCCCAAATTCACTATCAATAAACTTCGATTTGTTCTTAGCTGCATTAAATGTATACGACAAGTTTAAGGATACCATATCTACTTCATAGCGATAATTAGTTGTGGTATAAAACTGTCCTGGTCTAGACGTGGTAATCCGTTGTTCGTTAGTATTTAACAGTCCCATATCTATATTTTGCCATTGCAATGTAGCTGACAATTTATCATTTAAAAATGTTTTTCTAAACGTTAAGTTTGGCGAATAAAACCTTGAGTCTTCCCCCATTGCCGTATTTCTATCAGACAAATAATTAAATGAAAATTGAACCGCTGCATTTTCCCAAAATGAGTAGGTAGAATTTAAGTTTATGGAATAAATAGTTGCCTTAGTGTCAATTGCATACGATCTTTCAACTCCATCTCTATGTCTAAAATCTAAGGAACCAGAAATACCATAAGTGTATATATTAGCCCCAATAAAATTTGTCCAGTTTTCTGTTGGTTTTAAGGTTGCACCGATCTCTAAGCCAAGAGAATTACTCTTACCTACGTTTGAGTATACTCTATTAATAATACTATCTAGAACTGCTCCGTCTGACTCATAGGCCAAGGTATTTACACGATTAATTACATTGGCTACATGTCGGTAATACGCAGTTGCAAAAATAGAATTCCCTTTTTCAAACTTCTTTGTGATACCAATTTCAACCAAATCTATAAATTCTGGCTCTAAGGTATTATCTCCTTGTTCAAAAACTTCAGAATGTTCGCGCTCGGCAAAACTATTCATTTTAAATGTTGTGGTTCGTTCTACCCTTTTACTATAGGCTGCTTTTAAATTTGTTTTTTCATTAACCGTATACTGTACAGATGCAGATGGAAACAATTTCACAAAATCATACGCATACACATTGGGTGTTGTTTCGCTTCGTAGTGACTCTGTATATTCACGATCCATAGCTTCCAATCGTGCGCCAGCAGCATAGTTCCACTTATTTTTTGCACCCGTTAATTGTGCATATCCAGAATGTAAAATTCTCTTTAAAGATACATCACTAGAAAACTCAGGAACCAAAACAGCATCACGCTCATATACAAACTCTCCCGTATGATCTAAATCACGGTATTGATACCCTGTTTCTAGGATCCCAATAGAAAATGGTTTCCATTGATAGTCCAAATTAATTCGTGTACCATACAGTGGGTTATCATTGGTATTATACTCTTGCTGATATACAATACTATGGTCTGGATGTCCTAAATTATCATTCACCGTTGGTCCTCCTAAAAATGTGTACTCATATAAAAAGGAAGTCGATAATTTAGACGCATTTGTAAATTCATGAGCGTAATCAAAACTACCCAATGCAAAATCTCCCTTTCTAATTCTTAAATTGTGATTGTAATATTCAAACGTATACAATCGAGTATCACTATGTATTGGAGATACTGCGTGATTGTCATAATACACAATATCAGCAAGCCTGTCTTTAGTGTGTTTTCCCGCAAAAAACCCTAGGGAATAAGTATCTGCTTTATTAGGAGTATACTCAACATTAAAACGACCATTATAACTGATTTCATCAAAACTACGCTCCCCATCTGATGGCAGAAAAGTTGTTTTGTTTTCGGCTTCATTAATGATGAACATATCTCCTTCTCTTCTACCCGTTTTATCATTCCGTTGATAACTAGCACCTAATGATATATTCCAGATATCGGTTCGCTTATTTAAGGTAGCATCCATTCCGTATCTTTGGGCAGCAACCTTAGTATCATACGGTTCAATGGAGGGTAAGCCGCCACGTACATTTATTTGGGTAAATATTCCGTTTGTCGCTCCTTTTTTGGTGATAATATTTAAGATTCCACCTTTTCCTTCCGGATCGTATTTTGCAGATGGTGCCGTAATTAACTCTACTGTTTCTAAAGCATTTGCTGGTAACTGTGCTAAAATTGCAGCAGCATTTCCTTGGGTAGGCTTCCCATTTACCAAAACAGCAAAACCTTGACTTCCTCTTACACTGATTTCACCTTGTCCGTCTACCGTAACGGATGGCAAATTCTTAATAACATCTACCGCAGTACCCCCCTCACTATTTTGATATTTTTTGGTGTCAAAAACCTGTCTGTCAATTTTATGTACCACAGCTAATCGATCTCCTTGTACAACAACTTCATCCAACTGATTTCCTAAGGTTAATTGTATATTACCCAAAGCAATAGCAGCTCCTCTTTTAGATAGGGTTATGCCTTCAACTTTTTTGGAATTATACCCCATAAATGAAGCTTCCAAATAATAACTCCCTGCCTTTACATTTGGAATAGAAAATGAACCATCCAATTCTGTGATAACGCCTGTTACTAATGTACCATCTTGTTTTTTATACAAGGCCGCAGTAGCATATTCTAAAGGAGTATTATTTGTTACGTCGGTTATTTTTCCTAAAATTTGAGCCGTTGTTGCTTGTAAAATAAAACAGAATACGATGAATACTAAAAAGTTTTTTAATTGCATAAAAAAGTATATTTATAATTTTTGACTAAATTAATACACCTCTATATAAGGGAATGGTTTATTTGAAAATAAAATGGTTTAATCCCTCCCTATCCTTGAGATTTTTTATACTGCAACGGTGTTTGCTTTACATAACGTTTAAAGTATTTGGTAAAATGAGAAGTGTCTTTAAAATCCAAGTCATAAGCAATCTCACTAATGGGTCTATTAGTGTATAATAGTTGCCTTTTTACTTCTTTAATAATATATTCTGCAATAACATCTGATGCCGTTTTATTAAAAACTCGATTGCATAAAGCATTTAAATTTTGTGCTGTCGTATGTAACTCCTGAGCATAAAAAGCGACATTGTTTTTTAATTTTTTTGACAACAACTCTAGAAATAATGTTGCATTATCTGTAGTCTCTATTGAAGTAGCTGAAGCATATTTTACCAGTTTAGCTAAAATGGCTTTTAAACCACCTTCTACAACTTCTGTAGTAATAAATTCTTGCTTCATTTCCCAACATAATACTTTAAATAGATTGGTTAACGACTTATCGTTTTGGGCAATATCAATCATTTGGATATTTTGCAATTTCATCAATTGCGTATTAATAAACTTATCTAATGTTTTTTCAAGAAATGATTCCTTTATTAGAATAACAAACCCTTTAGGCACTGTACTAATTTCCCAATTATGGACTTCATCCTTTTTTATTAAAAATACTATGGGTGGTTTTATCTCAAAATTTTTAAAATCTATATGATGAAAACCATTTCCTTTAACAAAATAGACTATTTCTAAATATTTGTTGTGTCTATGTGGTTTAGTATATCGTTTTCTAATATCGAAGGCTTCTATTTTAACATCAATTTGTGACGTAATTTTATTGTATGTACTTATTGTATCAATCAATTTTTACTGAATTATAGTAGGTAAAAATAGGCAAATATTAGAGACTTCAGAGGTGTTTATCATTTATGATTCAAGTTGTGATATTATTTCTTATGACGTCCTAGTCCTTTAAAATTAATGGGCGATTTTAGATTTTTTCTTGAAAAAGTGAAAATTTCTATGAGAAGTAGTATTTTCATTGCAACAAATTAATAAATTAACGAATGAAACCTAAGCTATTATACATTTTATCGGGGTGGTTTTTGATTAGCTCCACCACTGCCCTATTTTCTCAAAACAACTATCGCACACATCATACGGTAACTGCTAATTTAAAAACTTTGGCAGCAAAAAATGCATCCAATGCAACCTTAGTGTCTTTAACAAAAACATTGGGTGGTGAAGATATTTGGGTTCTTACACTGTCTAACGGGAAACCAGACAGTAACCCTGCAATGGCGGTTGTTGGAGGTGTAGATGGCTCCCATGTATTAGGAATTGAGCTTGCTACTAAATTTGCGGAAAATGTGCTTCGCAACCATAAGGATGTATTGGAAAACACTACATTCTACATTTTCCCGAATATGAGTCCAGATGCTTCAGAGCAATATTTTAGCACACTAAAGTATGAGCGACAAGCCAATGCAAAAAAAACAGACGATGATAGAGATGGAGAGACAAATGAAGATGGATTTGAAGATCTAAACAAAGATGGATTAATTACATTGATCCGTATTGAAGACCCTACAGGAGATTATATGCCCTTGGAAGAAGATCCTCGTATTATGGTAAAGGCAGATTCAAATAAAGGTGAAAAAGGTACCTACAAAGTATTTTCAGAAGGTATTGATAATGACAAGGATGGTGCATTTAATGAAGATGGTGTTGGTGGCGTTTATTTTAACAAAAACTTCACCTATGATCCCCCTTATTTTAAGAGTGGTGCTGGAGAACACCCTGTTTCCGAATTGGAAAATAGAGCCCTCTTAGACTTTTTGTATGAACGGTGGAATTTGTACAGTATTTTTACTTTTGGCCCTACCAATAACTTATCTGAACCCTTAAAATACAACGCTGCTAGCGCCAAAAAAAGAGTGGTTTCTAGTATTTTGGAAAATGATGCCAAACTAAACAAACAGCTTTCAGAGAAATATACCAAAATCATAAAATCTAAAAATGCACCAGCTTCAGGCACACAAGGAGGCGGATTTTTTGAGTGGTCTTACTTCCATTTTGGAAGATTAGCAATGGGAACCCCTGGTTGGTGGGCTCCTAAATTTGAAGGAGACTCTATTAATAAAGCCCCAAAAAATAAGGATGCAAACTTTTTAAAATGGGCAGAACAAGAAAATATTTCCAATGCCTTTGTTGCTTGGAAATCGGTTTCTCATCCTGATTTCCCAAATAAGAAGGTAGAAGTTGGTGGTATTTCACCATTTATTCAAAAAAACCCACCTTACGCTATGGTAGACAGTATTGCCACGAAGCACACTGCGTTTATTTTAGAGGTGGTTAAAATGCAGCCCAGTTTATTATTTACTAACCTAAAGGAAGAACAGTTAGGATCTGGACTTACCCGTATAACCGTAGATTTACATAACCAAGGGATGCTGCCTACTCATACAGAAATGGGAACAAAATCTAGATGGGTACGCAAAATAAACATCACGGTTGATTTAGCCAAGGGTCAAGAAATTATATCAGGTAAAAAACGTCAGCTTATCTCTAATATTGATGAAGATAGTACCATACATCTTAGTTGGTTAATTAAAGGAAAAGGAAAACTGAGTGTAAAAGCGGGAGCCCCACAAACAGGAACCAATGAAATAACCATAAACCTATAAAATACTTATAATGAAATCATATATCTATTTAATGGCACTCGTAGTTTCTGGGTTAATGTCCACCACTGTAGAGGCTCAAAACGTCAACGATTTTTTCAGGGCCGCTGGCTCGCCTCATAATCCAAAAGTAAAAATTGCTTTTAACAAATATTATACATCAGAGGGCCTGGCTGCAATTAGTAAACAAATAGCAGAAGCTCACCCCAATTTAGTAAAACGGCAATCCATCGGGAAATCTACCCAAGGTAGAGATATTTGGATGCTTGCAATTACTGATTATTCTGTGGGTGATGCCAACCGAAAACCAGGGTTTTATGTGGATGGAAACATTCATTCCAATGAAATACAAGGGGGTGAAATATGCACCTATACAGCATGGTATTTAACAGAAAGTTTTTCTGATGTTGCCTATATAAAAGAAATGCTCAAAGATCGTATCTTTTACATTGTACCAACGATAAATCCTGATGCGCGTAACAATTATATGAAAGAAGGAAATACTGCCCACAGTCCTAGATCGGGTATGATAGCCTTAGATGATGATAGTGACGGACTTTTTGATGAAGACGGTTATGATGATCTCGATGGCGATGGTTCTATCACCATGATGCGTAGAAAAAATCCGAATGGAAATATGATCGTAGATCCTTTAGATCCAAGGAAAATGATACAAATAGGACCTGATGATATAGTAACAACACAACGCTATGAATATTTAGGCAGTGAAGGTTTAGATAATGATGGTGACGGACGTATTAATGAAGATGTTCCTGGATATTATGATCCAAACAGGGATTGGGGATGGAAATGGCAGCCAGATTATGTACAGAGAGGAGCTTATAAGTATCCCTTCTCTGTTCCAGAAAATAGAGCAATTGCCGACTTTGTTCTCAGTAGACCAAATATAGCTGGAGCACAAAGTTTTCATAATTCTGGAGGAATGATTCTAAGAGGTCCAGGAGCCGAAGAAGATGTGGCTACCTATAACCGAGCCGATGTAAGAATTTATGATGCCATAGGAAAAAAAGGTGCGGAACTGTTACCTGGATATCGGTATATGACCGTTTATAAAGATTTATATTCTGTTTTTGGTGGGGAATTAGATTGGTTTTATGGCTCACGAGGTGTATATACCTTTACAAATGAAATTTTTACAGGTTTTGCCTATTATAAAAATAAAGATGGTGATAGAGATCAAGCTTATAAAGCCGAAAAAGACCTCCTATTAGGCGATGGATTTACCAACTGGAATGCCTACAATCACCCTACTTTTGGAGCAATTGAAATTGGCGGTTTTAAAAAGAATGTGGGCAGGGCTACTCCTGGTTTTATGTTGGAAGAAGAAGCACATCGAAATATGGTATTTACGTTTTATCACGCACATCACATGCCCCTATTATCTGTAGATAGTATTACTGAGAAATCATTAGGAAACGGATTAAAAGAAATTACAGCCATCATAAAAAATGACCGACTTATGCCAACTCACGCTAGTCAAGATCTAAAGTATAAAATAGAACGACCAGATTATATTTCTATTTCTGGAGCAAATGTTTTGGCCGGAATGATTGTAGATAATGATGACTTTAATATAACTACAGAGCAAAAAAATAATCCTAGTAAAATTAAAGTAGGTAATATTCCAGGTAATGATATTGTTAAAGTAAGGTGGATTGTTAAAGGCGGCGGTAAAGTAACTATTGCTGTAGACAGTGCCAAAGGAGGGCTAGTCACTAAAAAACAAAATTAAATAGATACCCATAAAACACTAAAGTAGCCCCATATATACTGGGCTACTTTTTTTATTTAAAATTAATAAAGGATAATTTTGTCCGTTATTAAAATATGTTTTAGTTTTGCCTGTATAAATATAGTGTATGTTTTCAAAATCTTGCGAATACGGACTTAGAGCAGTACTCTTTATTGCGCAAAAATCTACAGTTAATACTAAGGTTAGTTTAACTACAATTGCAGATTCTATTGATTCGCCCCAAGCGTTTACAGCTAAAATTTTACAACAACTAACAAAAAGTGGTCTGGTGCAGTCATCTAAAGGACCCTATGGCGGATTCTTTATAGAAACAGAGGCATTGTCTACCATAAAATTAAGTGATATTGTCGCTGTCTTAGATGGGAATGCTATTTATACAGGCTGTGGTTTGGGCTTGCAACAATGCAATGAAAAAGAACCTTGCCCCCTTCATTTTAAATTCATTAAAATCAGAGACGATCTAAAACAGATGCTAGAAACCAACACCCTTGCTATTGTTGTTAAGGAAATGGATTCTGATTTATTTCATCTTAAATTATAATACTTTTATACATATATCGGATAAAAAGGTATTCTTATCCTTTAAATACAATGAAACCTATAAAAATTAAAATTATGAAAACAGCTTCCTTAACAAATGACAAAATTTACAAAGAAGATAAACCTTCCTTACAGCTCCTTATGGAAACGGAAGTAAGCAAAGAGATTCGAATATTAATGCGCAAAGGTCAGGTTATGAAAAAACACAAAGCACCCCGGCCTATTGTGGTAGAATTGTTTGAAGGTAAAATAGAGTTTGGTGTTAACGATACCATCCTACATTTAAAAAAAGGCGATTTATTAAGTCTAGATAGTAATGTACCCCATGACCTAGTATGCAAAGCAGACGCCATAGTGAGGCTGTCTATATCTAAGACGGATTCTATAGATAGAGTGCATAAAGTAATAAACAATTAAATAAATAAAGTCAACTAAATAGTTATACAATGAGAAAAATTTGGATCGCTTTTACAAGTGTGGTTACCCTGTCTTTTATAGTCCTCATATGGATTGGAACAGAGATTTATCAAACGCAACCTCCACTACCCGATCAGGTGGTTGTAAAAGAAACTGGAGAAGTGTTTTACAGCAAGGCTGATATACAAATAGGACAAAATGTTTGGGAATCTATTGGCGGTATGGAAGTAGGCTCCATTTGGGGACATGGCAGTTACGTAGCGCCAGACTGGACAGCCGATTGGATACACAAAGAAGCCGTGTATTTATTAGAACATTGGGCTCAAGACGATTTTAATACCAATTATGCCAGTTTAGATGTTGAAAAAAAGGCTGCTTTAAAAGCACGCTTAATTAAAGATATAAAAACCAACTCCTACAACCCAGAAACAAAGACCATTACAGTTTCTAAGACTCGTGTTTTGGCTATTCAGCAAAATATAACACACTACAGTGCTATTTTTGCCAATGGAAATGAACGGTATGCCATTCCTGTAGGAGCCTTAACCGATGAAGCTAAGCTAAAACAATTGAATGCTTTTTTCTTTTGGACCTCTTGGGCCGCGAGTACCAACAGGCCAGGAAAAGACTATACCTATACCTCTAACTGGCCTCATGAGCCCTTAATAGATAATGAAATTACGGACGACTCGCTTATTTGGTCGGGTTTATCTATTGTATTGTTGCTCCTATTTATTGGGATTCTTACCTATTATTACTTAAGAAATCACGAAAAAGGAGAATCGGTTACCAAACCCGATAGTGATCCGTTGACGGGATTAATAATGTCTAAATCACAAAAAGCCGTTTTAAAATACTATTTAATAATCTCTTTCTTAATTGCATTGCAAGTTATTTTAGGAATCATAACGGTACATTATACAGTGGAAGGTCAAGGCTTTTTTGGATATGATTTATCTAGTTTTTTACCCTACTCTATTACCAGAACCTGGCATACGCAACTGGCAGTATTCTGGATTGCTGCAACCTGGCTAGCCACGGGATTATTTTTGGCTCCTATGATTTCAGGAAAAGAGATGAAATACCAAGTATTTGGTACAAACTTCTTGTTTGTCGCTTTATTGGTTATTGTTCTAGGTTCTATGTTAGGAGAATGGCTTGGTGTACATCAGTTTTTAGATCTAACAACTAACTTTTTCTTTGGCCATCAAGGATATGAGTATATGGATTTAGGTCGGTTTTGGCAGATTTTCTTAGGAATTGGACTTGTGCTCTGGGTAGTTATGGTCAGTAGACATATTCTGTTTGCCATTAAGAAGAATGATGAATCTAAACACTTACTTATTATATTATTATTGTCTGTAGTTGCAATTGGTATGTTCTTCTTTTCTGGTTTAATGTATGGTGAAAATAGTAGTTTGCCTGTTATTAATTATTGGAGGTGGTGGCTAGTTCACCTATGGGTTGAAGGTTTTTTTGAGGTTTTTGCTACTGTAGTTATTGCATTTATATTCGCTAGAATGAAAATTATTTCTACAAAAACAGCAGGAAGAGTTTCTATTGCCTCTGCCACTATATTCTTAGCAGGAGGTATTATAGGCACCTTACATCACTTATATTATTCGGGCACACCAGTACAAGCAATCGCTTTAGGAGCTACTTTTAGTGCACTAGAGGTGGTACCACTAACATTAATGGGATTTGAAATTAGAGAACATTGGAATTTATTAAAAAGTAAAGATTGGATACAGAAATATAAATGGCCTATCTTTTTCTTTATTGCTGTAGCTTTTTGGAACTTTGTTGGTGCAGGAGTTTTTGGTTTCTTAATTAACCCTCCTATTGCATTGTACTACATACAAGGTCTAAATACTACTGCCGTGCATGCCCATACTGCCTTGTTTGGTGTTTATGGTATGTTAGGAATGGGGTTCATTATTATTTGCTTGCGTTTTTACTCAGACAGAGTATGGAATAGCACCAAACTAAAAAGAGCCTTTTGGTTTTTAAACATTGGATTGGTTGCTATGGTTTTATTAAGCATGTTGCCCATAGGAATTATACAGGCATACACTTCTATCACACAAGGATATTCGTTTGCCAGAGATGCTGATTTGTTGTATTCCCCAACAATACAAACTTTAAAATGGCTACGTATGGTGGGTGATACCATATTCTCTGTCGGTATATTTTACTTCTGTTGGTTTACCGTAAAAGAGACCCTATATTGCTTTAAAAAAAAATAGGATTACAAACTTCCAACACATAAAAAAAGGAGCCTGTAACGGGCTCCTTTTTAGGTATAGGTAAAAGGTTTATTGTAGGCCCCTTGCCTTTAACATAGGTTCTATTTTAGGATCGCTCCCGCTCCAATCCTTATACATTTGTTCTAAATCTACCGTATTACCTCTAGACAATATCATATCTCTAAATCGTTGCCCATTTTCACGTGTTAAACCCCCATTGTTTTCAAACCAATTGTAGGCATCATGATGTAGCATTTCTGTCCATAAATAAGAGTAATACCCAGCAGCGTATCCACTACCAAAAATATGTGCAAAATAGGTAGATCTATAACGTGGTGGTACGGCACTTACAACATCTAACTTTGTTTTGTGTAATGCTTCTTTTTCAAACTTATTAGCATCTGTAATAGTTGCATTGAAAGTTATAGTATGCCACTGCATATCCAAATTAGAAGCTGCTAGGTTTTCCGTTAAGCCATAGCCTTGGTTAAACGTAGCTGCTTTTTTAATTTTATCTAATAAAGCCTGTGGTATTTGTTCTCCTGTTTTATGGTGTAAGGCATAATTCTTTAAGATCTCTGGGTATAAAGCCCAGTTTTCGTTAAACTGAGAAGGAAATTCTACAAAATCCCGAGCTACCGCAGTTCCGGATAATGAAGGATATTCCTGATTTGCAAAAAAACCATGTAAGGCGTGTCCAAATTCATGAAATAAGGTACTAACTTCATCATAGGTCAATAAAGCTGCATCTCCCTCGGCAGGTTTTGGATAGTTACATACATTATAGATCACTGGTTTTTTATCATACAAATGAGACTGGGTTACAAAATTACTCATCCATGCGCCACCACGTTTACTTGGTCTAGCAAAATAATCGCCATAAAATAAGCCCAACTGCTCCCCATTTTCTTCAAACAACTCATATACCACTACATCTTTATGGTAAGTTGGTATGTCTTTCCGTTCTTTAAAAGTAATACCGTATAGTTTCTCTGCAGCGTAAAAAACACCTTTCTCTAATACCGTTTTTAACTCAAAATAAGGTTTAATTTCATTCTCATCTAAATCGTATTTTTCTTTTTTTACCATATCAGCATATCGATTCCAATCCCAAGCTTCTACCGCAAAATCTTGACCATTTTTTGCAATCATATTTTGTATGGCCGCAGCTTCATTCTTTGCTTTAGCCGTAGCAGCAGGTATTAAACCGTTAAACATAGTAAAAACATTTGCTGGTTTTTCTGCCATTGTTCCTTGCAAGCTCCAAGCTGCATAACTATCAAACCCCAATAAAGCTCCTTTTTTAGCTCTTAAGGTAGCTATTTCAGTAATTATTGCTTTGGTATCTTGATTTGATCCATCTGCTCTCATCCAAGCAGCCATAAATATTTTTTCTCGTGTAGCTCTGTTTTCTAAACTTTGTAATAACGGCTGTTGTGTTGTATTCAGTAATGGAACTTTCCACCCTTTACCCTCTTTATTTTCTAAAGATTTTAATTGGACATCTGATAAACCAGCTAAATCAACTTTATTTTCAAATACCAAAGCGCCATTATTATTAGCTTCTAATAAGGTTTTGTTGAACGAATTTATAAGTGTCGCTATTCTGGTATTGTAAGATTTTAATATTTCCTTATCGGCAGCGCTTAAATTTGCACCCGATTTTTCAAAGTTTTCAAAATAAGTCAACAATAGTTTATAAGATTCAGGATCTAAAACTAAATTATCTCTTTCTTCATACAATTCTTTTACACGCTTAAATAAGTCATCATTTAAATAAATACCATCTTGTAATTCAGAAAATTTCGGGGCCATCTCCTCTTGCACAATTTGTAAGCTATCATTGGTATGTGCAGCCGTTAGTCCAGAAAACACTTGCTGTACATTCTCTAATTGAGTACCACTTTTTTCTAAGGCTAATATGGTATTGTCAAAGGTTGCAGGTTCTGTATTGTTTGCTATTTTGGAGACAATCTCCTTTTGTGTAGCGATACTATGTTCTAAGGCAGGCTTAAAGTGTTTGTTCTTAATTAATCGAAAGTCTGGTGCACCATACGGCAATTTGCTTTCTACCAATAAAGGATTTTCTGAGTTATTCATAGTGTTTGGAGTTGTCGTTTCTGTTTTAGCATCTTTACAAGAGGCAAACATAATAGTAACGAGTGCTACTGTGTATATTTTTTTCATTACAGTGCCATTTTAAAGTGGGTTATAAAGATAGCGTTGTTCCCAAAATTACCCTCTTAAAATTTACTTAATATTTGGTCTGACCTAAAGGATAGCGCTAATTGCAACGAAGGTTTAATATTCTTATTATTTTTACATTTTATTTTAAGTATGCAAAAAAAGAACCACCTTCATTACAAAATGTACAAGCCTTATGGGATTCTGAGTCAGTTAGCTACGAATGACCAAAACCAACGCAAAAAGAAATTTCTATCAGAATGCTATAATTTTCCAGAGGGTACAATGCCTATTGGTCGTTTGGATGAAAAATCAGAAGGATTACTATTACTAACTACAGATGGTAAGCTAAGCGATACCATCAATAGAAAGGGTATAGAAAAGGAATATTATGCACAGCTGGATGGATTAATTACCGATGAGGCTATACACGCTTTGTCCCTTGGTGTACAAATTGGCATTCATGAAAAGAAGTACACCACCAAACCTTGCGAAGTAAAAAACAGTCAACCTCCTTCTACCCTCCCATTTCCGGATCCTGCAATAAGAATTGGACGACACAGACCCAGTTCATGGATAAGTATTACCATCACAGAAGGAAAATTTAGGCAAATTCGAAAAATGACAGCTGCGGTAGGATTCCCTACATTACGTTTGGTTCGCGTACGTATTGCCGATATTACTTTAGACAACCTAAGGGTTGGGGAAGTAAAGCCTATGCAGCTATAATTATACTTTTAGGGCAACATTGTTAATTCCGTATTAAATAGTGTTAAAAAAAAGAATGAACATTCATTTTTGTGTAACTTTGTCAAGAATTAAGACAATTATGGCCAAATTACAGAAAAGTATAGACAAGCGTAACGCACTTATTAAAGCAACAATAGCCCTTGTAAATAACAATGGGTTTCATGCAACGCCAATGTCTAAAATAGCGAAAATGGCAAATGTGTCGCCTGCAACTATTTACTTGTATTTTGAAAACAAGCAAGATTTAGTAAACAAAACTTATATCGAGGTAAAGGAAAAATTAACAGCCCATGCTTTTAATCACTATAAAGCAGATATGCCTGTAGCAGCAGGTTTTAAATTGATTTGGAATAGCATAGCCGATTTTAAATTCAATAATTGTGAAGAAGCAATTTTTTTGGCGCAATGCGATAATACACCCATGGTTGATGAACCGAGTAGACAAAAAGGAATACAACATTTTCAAACCCTTTTAGAATTATGGGAACGCGGTAAAGAAGAAGGTATCATTAAGCCTATGTCCAATTATTTACTGTATGCTTATACAATTATACCCTTATCGTTTTTAATTATTTCTCAAAGAAGAGGTGCCATACAACTCACCAAGGACCATGTAGAAGAAGCCTATAACGCTGCTTGGAATAGTATTAAATTATAACTAAAATTAAAAAGAACACAACGCAAAATATATGGAATTATTAGATAAATTAAATTGGAGATATGCTGCCAAAGCTATGAATGGCGAAAAAGTAGCTGAAGAAAAAATTGACAGAATTATAGAAGCTGCCCGCCTGGCTCCTACTTCCAGTGGATTACAACCCTTTGAAATTTTTGTAATAAAAAATCAAGCGGTAAAGGAAAAAATTAAACCCATTGCTTGGAACCAATCTGTTATTTCAGACTGTTCCCATTTATTGGTTTTTGCTGCCTGGGATACGTATACTCCAGAACGCATCAATTATATGTTCGACTTAACCAACGAAATCCGTGGTTTTAAAAACGAAGGTTGGGAAAATTACAGACAAATGTTGTTGGATACCTATCCTCAAAAAGACGCAGAAGAAAACTTTAATCACGCTGCAAAACAAGCCTATATTGCTTTTTCACAAGCCATAAGTGCAGCCGCTTTTGAGGGTGTAGATGCAACTCCCTTGGAAGGCTTTGATCCTTCGGCCGTTGACGAGATCTTAGGTTTACGTGAAAAAGGATTGCTCAGTGCCGTTTTATTGCCCTTAGGCTATAGAAAAACAGAAGAAGATTGGTTGGTAAACCTTACTAAGGTGCGTAAGAGCACTGAAGATTTGGTAACCGTAATTGCATAAATAAAAATATGACACAGACAATATTATTAAAAAACAGACCTATTGGTAAACCTTCAGTAACAGATTTTGAATTTGTAACTGATGAGTTGGAAATAGCGATTAGCGATGGCGAATTACTTCTAGAAACCACCTACGTATCTGTAGATCCCTACCTAAGAGGAAGAATGAGTGACGCCAAATCATATGTCCCTCCTTTTGAATTAAACAAACCGGTGCATTCAGGCGTAATCGCTAAAGTACTTGCTTCTAAAAATGAAAATTTCGAACTAGGAGATTTTGTTTCTGGCATGTTAGATTGGAAAACAAAACAAGTTGCTACAGGCGAAGGCCTTTTAAAAGTGGCTGCTTCAAAAGCCCCTTTAAGTGCATATTTAGGGGTTTTAGGAATGACAGGTTTAACAGCTTACTTGGGTTTAACCCAAATAGGGAAGCCTAAAGCTGGCGAAACCCTTGTTGTTTCTGGTGCGGCAGGTGCCGTTGGTAGTGTAGTTGGACAAATAGGAAAGCTTCTTGGGCTTAGGGTTATTGGTATTGCAGGTTCCGATGAAAAAATAGCCATGTTAACTTCTAAATTTGGCTTTGACGCTGGTATAAACTACAATAACAGTACAGATATAAGAGCAGACATTGCAAAGGCTGCACCAAATGGTGTTGATATTTATTTTGATAATGTAGGCGGACCCATCTCTGATGCCGTACTTTTTAACATCAACAAGTTTGCTCGGATGATTATTTGTGGTGCAATAGCTCTGTATAACAATACAACACTACCACAAAGTGTTAGTGTACAGCCTTTTTTAGTTAAAAACAGTGCTTTAATGCAAGGGTTTATTGTATCTAACTATGCAGATAAGTTTCCAGAAGCAATGAAGCAACTATCAAGCTGGTTAACAGAAGGAAAACTAACCTATACGGAAACAATAGTAGAAGGTTTTGAGAACATTCCGAATGCTTTTATCGATTTATTCGATGGGAAAAACAAAGGAAAAATGATTGTTAAAATTTAAGAAGTATAATTTTTTTATCAACTTAAAAAAACAAAAGAAATGAACAATTTTGAATATAAAAACCCAACTAAAATAATATTTGGGAAAAATACAATAGAAAATTTAACTACAGAAATACCAGTAGATGCTAAAGTTTTAATGCTTTATGGTGGTGGTAGCATTAAAAAAAACGGAATTTACGATCAAGTAAAAAAGGCATTAGCTACCGTAGATTTTAAAGAGTTTGGTGGGATTCCGGCAAACCCTGAGTATTCCATTTTAATGGATGCCTTAAAAGTCATAAAAGAAGAAAAGATCACTTATTTATTAGCTGTTGGGGGTGGTTCTGTAATTGATGGCACTAAATTTTTAGCTGCTGCTGCCTTGTATGAAGGCTCAGAACCATGGGATATGTTCAAAAACAAAATCCGTCCAAGCGAAGGATTGCCTTTTGGAACGGTATTAACATTACCTGCTACAGGTTCTGAAATGAATTCTGGTTTGGTAGTATCTCGAAAAGAAACCAAAGAAAAATTTTCAATAGGAGGGCCAGCATTGTTCCCTGCCTTCTCCATTCTGGACCCACAAGTCATCCAATCTATTCCTCAACGTCAATTGGCCAATGGGATCACAGATGCCTTTACACACGTTTTAGAGCAATATATGACCTACCCTGCCGGCGGTTTACTACAAGACCGTTTTGCAGAAAGTATATTACAAACTTTGGTAGAAGTGGCACCTACAGTAGTAGAAGATCCTACAAACTACGAGGCAGCATCTAACTTTATGTGGAGTTGTACCATGGCACTAAATGGTTTAATTCAACAAGGTGTTCCTGGAGATTGGGCTATACATATGATGGGGCATGAATTAACGGCCTTGTTTGGAATAGACCATGCAAGAACATTAGCTATAGTAACTCCTAGTCATTACAAGTACAATTTTGAAGCTAAAAAAGAAAAATTAGCACAGTATGCAGAACGTGTTTGGAACGTTACCGAAGGTAGCCAAGAAGACAAAGCATATGCCGCAATAGAGAAAACAGAAAACTTTTTCCATGCATTAGGTATAGATACTAAACTATCTGACTATACAAAAGATTACAAAGGTACTGCTGAAGAAATTGCTAAACGTTTTAAAGAACGTGGTTGGAAATTAGGAGAGCGTCAAGCTTTAATGCCTGAAGATGCTGAGAAAATTGTAAAAATGGCATACTAAATAAGTGAAATGAATTTTATTAAAACAACTGTTATTGCACTATTAATACTAACGGTTACAGCTTGCAATAATAAAAAAGAGAAACAATCTTCTGAAAAAGTTTCAGAAGAAAAAACAACACTTAAAAAAGATAAAAAAATGAAAGTCTTATTTGTATTAACATCTCATGATAAATTAGGAAATTCGGGTAAAAAAACGGGGTTCTGGGTTGAAGAATTTGCAAGCCCTTACTACAGTTTATTAGATAAAGGAGTTACAATTACCATAGCAACACCAAAAGGAGGCGCAGCACCAATAGATCCAAGTAGTACTGCACCTGATGCCGCTACGGAGGCAACAGCGCGATTTAACAAGGATGCAGTTGCCAAAGAAAAAATTGCAAACACCAAGGTTTTAGCGGATATGAAGTCTGAAGATTTTGATGCCGTATTTTACCCCGGTGGACATGGGCCATTGTGGGATTTGGCAAACGATGCGAATTCTATTGCATTAATCGAAAAATTTAATGTAGAAAAGAAGCCAATAGCATTTGTATGTCACGCTCCTGCTGCCTTAAAAGGGGTTAAAGGAATTGATGGAAATCCATTAGTAAAAGGGAAGAAAGTAACTGGATTTACGAATACTGAAGAAGATGCTGTTCAACTTACAGCAATAGTTCCATTTTTAGTTGAAGATATGCTTACAGCAAATGGCGGGCTCTACTCTAAGGCAGCAGATTGGTCTGCTTATGCCATACATGATGGAAATTTAATTACTGGGCAAAACCCTGCATCATCTGAATTGGTTGCTAAAAAATTAATTGCTGCTTTGAGCAATTAAACCAGTATAATTTATAAAAAAAGCCTGTAGACCATTTGTCTATAGGCTTTTTATATTTCTTACAAAACAATAAAAAAAAGCTGTTATGTAGATATTAATATTCTATATAACAAATTTTTATGAAGTAAATATAAACTAATACATTAAGATACTTCTTGAGTTGTTTTCTTCGATTTACGATACATATATGTACCAAAAATATTTCGTTTTGCAAAACGGTAAATCTTGTCTGAATTGATCATTTTTATATACACCTTTTTTGGTACTCCAAAATATTCGTAAGTAGTTCCATCCAAAAAAGTTATTTCTAAAAGCAGACCATTGTGCTGAAAATCTAAAATACCAGAAACAGAAGTAAGTGTTTTATACTCCTCCGCATTGGTTGCTTTAGTTTCAGGTGCTATACTCACTAGAAAATGATAGCCATCTATAATTTGCCTACTCTTTATCTCTGCCTCTTCACGTTTGGCATCTCCTTCTTGAAATTTATCTGGGTGCCATTCTTTTACTAAATTTCTATAACTAGATTTTAATGATTTTAATTCTATGTCATTTTCAACAGAGAACATTTTTTTATATTCATTAATACGCTTCATAAAGGTGCTTTTTTAAAACCAGCCGCGAAAGTACACCTTTTTTAATTGACAAACGCTAATTATAGATTATGCTTTAAATTCGTTTTCTTTTTTAGCAAACGGCCTTATGATTAAACCCAAGGGTTTATCATAGGTAAAGTAACTTGTCATCCACCCAATAAATGCCGATAATTTATTCCTAAAACCCACGAGCGACATAATGTGTATAAACATCCATACCAACCAAGCAAAAGTTCCCTGAAATTTCCATTTGGGCAAATCTACTACTGCCTTTTTTCTTCCAATGGTAGCCATTACCCCCTTATTTTTAAAAATAAAAGGAACCAAGGCTTTGCCAGAAACTCTATTTAAAATATTCTTTGCCAACTGTTTTCCTTGCTGTTGGGCTACAGGAGCCAGCATGGGCAATCCATACGGATTATCTTTGGATATACAAGCTGCAACATCTCCAATAGCAAAAATTGATTCCGTATGCAACACTTGGTTGTATACATCTACAGCAATCCTATTACCACCAATGATGGCACCTTTTGGCAAACCATTAATTGGGGCCCCTTTTACACCTGCCGTCCATATTACAGTATCCGTATAGAAATAAGAACCATCTTCAAGTATTAACTTACTTTCCTCATAGGAACTAACTCTAGCGTTTAAATTAACAGTTACACCTAGATTTGTTAAGTACTCTAAACTCTTTGCAGAAGCCTCCTCTGACATTGCATTTAATAAATTAGGAGAAGCTTCATATAAGTTAATGCTCATTATAGAAATATCTAAGTCGGGGAAATCCTTTGGTATCACGTGTTTCTTCATTTCACCTAAGGCCCCAGCTAATTCTATCCCTGCTGGTCCTCCTCCGACAATGGCAATATTCAAAATTTCATCTAATTGTTCAGTACCCTTCTTAGCCAGTGCTTTTTCTAAATTTTGAAAAATAAAACTACGCAGGTTTAAAGCATCTGGAATAGATTTTAGGGTTAATAAATTCTCCTTTACAGATTCAAAATTGAAAAAGTTATTCTGACTTCCTGTGGCTATAACCAAATAATCATACGTAATGGTTCCTATTGAAGTGTTTAATTCCTTAGCCTCTATATCAACAGAAGCTACATTGGCCATTCTAAAAGTTACATTTTTATAACCTCTAAAAATACGCCGAACAGGGTAAGCAATACTATCTGGCTCCAAACCTCCAGTTGCAATCTGATACATTAAAGGTTGAAAATTATGGAAGTTGTTCTGATCAATAAGGCGAACATCTACATCTTTATTTTTAAAAGATTTTGCTATTGATATACCTCCAAAACCTGCGCCGATAATCACAATTTTTTTTCTATCTCCCATACCCTTAAAATATATTATAAAGATACAAAACTAAGTACTTTTACACATTTAAAGATGCATCTATTTTAAGAAAAAAATTGCTGTAAAATATAAGGATTTTACATAAAAAAAAGAGCCTATCCAAACTGGATAGGCTCTTGGTACAAAGCTTTAGCGTATATGTTATATAACTTTTACGTTTACTGCGTTTAAACCTTTTTTGCCTTCTGTAAGATCAAATTCAACTTCGTCACCTTCGCGAACTTCGTCAATTAATCCAGAAATGTGTACAAAATGGTCTTTTTCTGAACCTTCTTCAGTGATAAATCCAAATCCTTTAGAATCGTTGAAGAATTTTACTGTTCCTTTACTCATTGTAATGTAATTTAATAATTTAATAAGTTGCGAATATACAACGAAACCACCAGTGTACCAAAATTAATTTAAATAACTTAGAATCAGTTGTTTTGGATCATCAGTAATTATTGAAAATTAATGACTACTTACCATTCTATCGGTCTGTAATCCTTCAAGAATTTACCACTCCAATGTTTTCCTGTGTTTATACCATCAATTAAAGGGTCCATTACGCGTGCTGCTCCGTCTACAATATCTAAAGGGGGCTGAAAATCATGTAATTCTATCTTCTTTTTAGATAATTCTGCAGGGTCTTCATCTGTCACCCATCCTGTATCAACCGCATTGATATAAATTCCATCTTTTGCCAAGCTACCCGCAGCCGTATGTGTTAGCATATTTAAGGCAGCCTTTGCCATATTGGTATGCGGATGTCGATCCTCCTTAAAAAATCTATGAAATTTACCTTCCATTGCAGATACATTCACAATGTGTTTTTTGCCCGTATTCTCTTTCTTCATTACTTCAGAAAGTCGATTACACAATACAAAGGGAGCAACAGAGTTCACCAACTGTACTTCGATCATTTCTGTTGTTTCTATTTCGCCAAGCTTTAAACGCCAGCTGTTTGTTTTACGTAAATCTACTTGCTGTAAATCTGCATCTAACTCGCCTTCCGGGAAAACTTCCGCTGCTTTTAATGAGTTATCAAAGCTATACGGAATTTGAGACAATTTTGCAGAAGCTCTTATCCCAATTCCAGGTTCCGGCCCATGCCAGGTTACCGGCATATTTTTATTTGGTGATGCCCCAGCCGTTAATGTTTTGAGCTCTTGCATACAGCCTATATGATCTTGTAAAAGATCCGCAGCATACTGAGGCAAATCAGAAATTGGTCTTTCTTCATTTGCCATTAAGTGCGTGTAAAAACCTGCTGGTCTCCGTACTGTTTGTGCTGCGTTATTAATTAAAATATCTAAATTCTCGTACTTCTGTTCTATAAAATTACAGAAGATTTCTACACTGGGTATATGCCTTAGATCCAGACCGTGAATTTTTAGACGGTGTCCCCATTGGGTAAAATCGTCTTCCTTTGAAAATCGCAAAGCAGAATCAACCGGAAATCTAGTAGTTGCTACTACGGTTGCCCCTGCTCGTAATAACATTAGGGTAATATGATAGCCAATTTTTAATCGAGAACCTGTAATGACCGCTGTTTGCCCTTTTAAATCAGTCGTCTGAAACCGTTTTGCATAATTAAAATCGCCACAACTGCTACACATAGTATCATAAAAATGATGTAGTTTACTAAATAGCTCCTTACAAACATAGCAATTCCTAGGGGATTGCAACTCTTGTTCTTCTCTATTGGACAGATCGGCTTGTGGCAATAATTTTGGTGCGACAAAAACTACGGCTTCACGTGCGCTACGGATACCCGTTTCTTTACGGGCGTTTCTATCTCGTGCATCTTGTTTCCGTTTTTGTGCTTTTTTAGCATCCTTTTTTCTACGTGAAAATTCCTCCCTACTTGGTCTAGAAAATAAACCTGCTGCCTTTATTAAGGCCGTTCTTTTACCTTTGGGAATCTCAAAAATTTCGTCCGTATTTTCAACCAAATATTCGAGTACAGAAATACACCTTTCAATCTCTTCTGCACTCAATGCTTGCACCGCATTATTTTGTTCTTCATTCATCCTATATAATGCTAATTCTAACCTTCTTTTTCTTTAACCTTGTATTATTTAATTCTTCAACTAGTTTTGGTGCAATTGCCATAGGTACAGATACAAAAGTACAGTCTTGTTTTAACTCTATAACCCCCAATTGATCTTTGCTAATTTTTCCTTGTTTAAAAAATAAACCTGCAATATCTCCCTTTGAAATTTTATCTTTTCTACCTCCCGAAATAAACAAAGTTGTCCAATACGGCGCCGTTCTTGTATTGGTTTTTGTTAATTTTTGAACCCCTACATTTTTAATAAAATCAGGTAAATTTTCTTTCTCCCATTTTAGTATGTAGGCTGTACCTCTAGAGTTTACACGTGCCGTTCTTCCGTTTCGATGTATAAATTCTTCATTTTTATACGGAAGTTCATAGTGAATTATATACTTCATTTCTGGAATATCTATACCACGAGCCGCTAAATCTGTAGCTACAATTACATCATAGGTTCCATTTCTAAACTTAAGTAAAGACCGTTCCCGATCTTTCTGCTCCATATCGCCATAAAAACAGCCATGTGTAATATTATTTTTTTCCAAAAAAGTACTCACCCCTTTTATACTATCTCTTAAATTACAAAAAATAATACCTGGGTTATTTCCAATCTGATTTAACAACTGCAAAAGTGTTCCAAGCTTATCTTTAGAGGGTGATACCACAATTTTAGTGGTTAACTTATACGATATTTCTTTGAGGTAATTTATGGTTTTCGCTTTATCTAAACGCACAAAACTAGGAATAGAAACTCCTTGGGTTGCAGAGGTTAAAATGCGTTTATTTAAACTAGGTAATAAATTAATAATATATTTCATCTCTTCCTCAAAACCGGTTTCTAAGGATTTATCAAATTCATCTAAAACAAGGGTTTTAATAAAATCTGTAGAAAATCGTTTATTATCAAAATGATCTGCAATTCTACCAGGTGTTCCTATAAGTATAGCCGGCGTATGTTTTAACTCAATTTTATCTTTAGACATTGCTCTACCTCCATAAACGGCATTTACTTTGTACCCAGAACCCATAGCCCGTATTACCTGTTCTATTTGTATAGCTAGTTCTCTGGATGGCACCAAAATTAACGCTTGGATTTCTTCAAACTCGGGATCTAACCTATCTATTAAGGGCAACAAAAATGCAAGTGTTTTCCCGGTTCCTGTTGGTGATAACAATACCGTATTGGTTGTGTTTTCTATAACAGACAAGGCTTCTTCTTGCATAGGATTTAACTGCTGAATATTCAACTTTTGTAAAATATCTGCCCTATTCTTAATTGTATTTGCCATACTCGTTTTGTGCTATTAAAGCGCGATTTTTTTATCTTCTGTTGAATTAGAACCTATATTTTTAGTTTGTCCCAAATGATGAGCTAGTAACTTATCAATTAACTCTTCCTTGGTTAAATGATGAAATACAGTGTGTATTTTTTCTCTGAATGCTGAGGGAATGGTATGATTGGGTTTTGTTTTAAAAATTTTCTTAGCCCAAAGCAAACTATTATTTTCTTCTATACTCGCTGCATCTGCTTTTTTAAACTTGGTAAAAGTTAGACCAAGTTCCTTTTCAAATTCAGCAATATCTTTTTCTTCTTCTTTTTGCAATACGGTTAACGAAAATCCGCTTGCTCCTGCCCTAGCCGTACGCCCACTTCTATGTACATAGGTCTCATAAACATCTGGCAAATGGTAATTTACAACATACGATATTTCTTTGACATCTAAACCACGAGCTGCTAAATCTGTAGCTACCAATATTTTTATATGGCCTTCTCTAAACTGACCCATAATTCGGTCTCTAATGGGTTGTGTTAAACTGCCGTGTAAGGCACCTGATGAAAATTTATGAATCGCTAAATTCTTGGCTAATTTATTAACGGCAGCCTTTGTTTTGCAAAAAATAATACCACTCTGACCCTCTTTTGAATTCAAGAAATGCATTAACACTTCTAACTTTTCTATAGGTTCTACCACAACGTATTGATGGTCTATGGCGGTATTACCAACCACCTCCATATTTACGCTAACATGAATTACGTGCTTAGACAAGTAATTTTGCACCAATTGTTTTATGGTACCAGGCATAGTTGCCGTAAATAAGATGGTCCTTTTTTCATTGGGCAAGGCAGCCACAATAACATCCAATCCTTCTTTCAGTGAAGTCACCATTTCATCGGCTTCATCCAAAACCAAATACTTTGCATTTTTAATGCTAATTGCGCTTCGTTTTAATAAATCGATCAAACGACCAGGGGTCGCAATTACAATATGGGTCTTTTCGGTTAAACGCTCTATTTGTGGTTTTATAGGAGTTCCTCCGCAGACAGACGCTATAGAAACTTCAGGCACATACTTAGAAAAGGAAATCAAGTTGGTATAAATTTGTTGCCCTAATTCTCTTGTAGGCACCACTATAACCGCTTGTATAGAATCATTATCAGTATCTATAAGTTGAATTAACGGCAAACCAAAAGCAGCAGTTTTTCCTGTTCCCGTTTTGGCAAGCCCAACAAAATCCTTATTAGATTCTAATAAAACAGGTATAGATTTTACCTGTATTTCTGTTGGCGTCGTAATTTCTAAATCGGCTAAGCTTTTTTGTAACAAGGCATTAACACCTAGCTTAGAAAAATGTTTTGACATAATTTAATTTTGCGCAAAGATAGTTACTATTTTTTGCTACAAAGCATAAAAAAAAGGGGATCTTTTAGACCCCCTTTTTACAAATTGGTACTCGTATATGTTATAAAACCTTTACGTTTACTGCATTTAAACCTTTTTTGCCTTCTTCAAGATCAAATTCAACTTCATCGTCTTCACGAATTTCATCTACTAATCCAGAAATGTGTACAAAAATGTCCTTGTTTGAACCTTCTTCTTTGATAAAACCAAAACCTTTGGCATCATTGAAAAATTTAACTGTTCCTTTACTCATTGTAATCTATTTAATTTATTAATTATTAGATACTATTCAAATATGATGCCAGTAATTATTTATCCACTTACATTTGCAATAAATTAGCGTATTGCATATTAGAAACATACATAACAATCCCTATCCTTTTAAGGAACTCTGTAGTGTCAACCCACTACTGAAGGACTTTGTATTTGTAAACAATTACAATACCTCTACCCTAGATTTTTCCAATCAGCAAGCCGTATTAGAATTAAATAGGGCGTTATTAAAGTTGTATTACAAAGTAGATTTATGGAGTATTCCCAAAGGATATCTTTGCCCGCCTATTCCTGGACGTGCAGATTATATTCACCATATCGCTGATATTTTAGAGAAAGGGCAATTAAAGAAACCCATTAAAGGATTAGATATTGGCGTTGGAGCAAATTGTATTTATCCTATTTTAGGCTGTCAAATATACAACTGGGAAATGGTAGGTTCTGATATTCATACCGTAGCTGTGGATTCTGCAAAACAAAATGTAAGCAACAATGCTTTACTAAAAGATAAAATTGATATCAGGCACCAAACCAATAAGGCAAACATTTTTGAAGGGATTATTAAGGTTGGTGAACACTTTAGTTTTACGATGTGCAACCCTCCTTTTCACACATCTGAAGAAGAAGCAACAAAGGGAACATTACGCAAATTGAAAAACTTGGGTATTCCTAAAAATAGAGAACTTAATTTTGGGGGAATGGCGAATGAGCTTTGGTGCAATGGTGGGGAAGCTTTATTTTTAAAACGTATGATCAAGGAAAGTGTAGCCTTTAAGGATAGGGTTACCTATTTTACGAGTTTGGTATCTAAGCGTGAACATCTTCCGAAACTAGAAAAACAACTCACAAAATTAAAAGCGACCTATTTTAGAGTCTCTATGGCACAAGGCAATAAAAAAAGCAGAATTCTTGTCTGGAAGTTTTAAATTAGAAATCATTAAAAGTCTTTTATAAAAAATAAGATCTACAGTTTTTAATATGACTGTAGACCTTAATATTAAAATATACTACTTTATAACATAGAATATTTTAGCCAATTAAAGCTCAAAACCTGGGTTTTGAATTAATGCATTATTATTTTCTATTTCTTCTACAGGAATAGACAAATAATAATCTTCAGGCTTAAAAAGTCGTACTACAGGTTCTATACTAGTTATCCTATTAATTGAGTATGTATCAGCTACTACATCCTATGCAAACCTGAACAGCAGTATAATGTAGATTTAAAAAATCGTCAGCTATTCTCCATCGTATTAAATCTCAATAACGATGTGTTTCAAATGCTAATTATACCTTTCACTCATTTACGATATCATCAAAACTTACGGAACTTAAAAGTGGCATGCCTGCTCTTTCTCGAATGACATTTACAGTATTTAAAGCGTTCCCCGTTTTCCCTAAAGCAAAAACAGCGTCTGCATAATTCAAATAAATTTCTGTAGCTTGACTACCGGGTTATTACTTTGTACGGTAACAACGATAGGTGTTACGGTGTTAGACAATTTATAAGCCGCTAAGTCAGATTGAATTCTGTTTTGACGCATGAATGAAACAGATGCACCAGTAGCAGCGGCAGCACTAGCATCTGTTACAGCCTTATGAAAATATGTAAGTGACCCTGCATATACCATATCTGAATATCCGATTATTGCTACAAAAAGCGGGTCTCTACTATCAAACAATTCTGTTAAATCATAAAATACACTGGAACCAATATTGTCTTCCAATACACTTGATTCGTGAAGCAACAATTCTCCAGAAGTACCATCTTTTATAAAGGCAGTAAAGCATCAAATTTAGCAATGCAACCTACATGTAAAGAAACACTACTTTTAAATACAATAGCAACATTCAAATTTTGTTCCCAACACCTACTAATTTATTTTGCAGTAAATTTATTGCATTGTTAAAATCACTTAAAACTTGGCCATAGGTTTCCTTTTCTGTACTTCTAGGGATTTTAAGTAATTCAGGATCTAAGCAAACATTCTGTACCTCTAAAATAAAAGATAGTGTCCCTTTTTAATTAAGACACACCAATGTTTATTAAACAAACCATCTTAACGTTAAGCTCGCTAGGGGTCATAAAGGATTTTTTTTGCCCAAATTGGTGAAGAATTATGCCCTAAAAATGATTAAACCAAATTATAGGATTACGAATAGGGAAATTACGGACGACTTCTTCATCCCTGGGATAATGCTTCAGATTCTCCCAAGTTTTAAACCATTTTTTATTATTAAAATTCTTTGCTCCAAATATTAAAAAAGACTGTGCTACAGGCCAGTTTTCCCAATACATCACATCGGGCTTAAGTTGCCATAAATTTTTATTTTCTACAAAAGGGTATAAATATTCTATTCCTTTCTTTATACATTTTCCATCTGGGGTTTTATAATTCCATAAATCGTGAGTGTCATCAGAAATAATTTGAACTAAAATAGTCATTGCATCTAGATTAAAAAGAGAATAACCATACGGTTTAGTACGAGCTAATTCTTCAGGAAAACTACCATTTACGGCCATTTGATTGGGTAATAAAACGGTCTTATATTTTTCTCTACAAAAATCAAGAATTTGGGTGTTTCCAGTTAGTTTTGCAAAAGAAGCTACTTGCATAAACCAACAAGTAGCATGATTATTAGTTCTACTCATCTCTTTTTTTCCATATTTGTGTGAAGTAAGCCAAAACAAATATTCAGAAAACCATTTTTTAATCTTATCCACTAATTCCAGTTCCAAACTTGAAGTATTTTGAATGACATACAGCGATTGTGCTACTTCCATTAAGTGAATAGTATCAATTATTCCTATTCCCCTCCCTGTAACTTTTCCTTTAATGGCCTGCGCATATAATAAGGAAGGATTCATTAACGTTTGTGGGTCTACAAACCAGGATTTCATATGCGTTAATGCCTTTAATGCATACTTCTTATCCCCTGTGATTTTATATGCAGAAGTAAGGATGCCTACAATTTCACTGAAACGAATCATAGATAGCCTGTGGGCCACAAAATTATCAGGATTTGACATCCCATCTTTCTGTATGTAAACCCCATTCGGGTTTTGATGATCTGGCCACCAATAATCACCTTCAGAATAAAAATCATGAATTCCACCCGCACTTCTGTAGGCGGTATCAGCAGTTACTGTAATGGGGGGTTGTTTTAATGCTAGATCTGCCTTTTTTAAAATAGAATCTTTTAAAACCACAACTACATCTTCTTCATTGATTGTATTATTTCGTGTATCTGCTTGTTTTTTACATCCACTGGTACAACTTAACACACCTAATCCCATCCATATTAAAAATCTATATTTCATTTTACCGTATTTTACTATTTACTAGCAAGTTTTATTTTTGTGTTTGGTTATATATTTCCATTTTACCTTTCCTATGGTATTAAGTTTTCCTTTTATCGCTTGGGATATAAATAAAATTCTGCTTCCCCATTTATTTTTAAACCTTCTAATCGAGGTTTAGAACCAGATGCACTCAGAAGATTGTATACACCTGTTTGACCCACTACTGATATTTCCATACAGCAGAAGCCACAAATATCAAAATTACAAAAAACTTAAAATTATTATCTAAGATGAATATATTAAAAAAGTAATTAAACCCGTTTTGTATTATGATTTATATAAAAAAAGTTGTTCATTTTACTGATAATAAATAAAATTTTAATCATAAACATTAAATATCAATAGCTCAAATGGAAATCATGAAAGAATTTTGGGAGTATTAAGAAAAATAATAAAAGAATAGCTTTAAGCAAATCTAAGTCGACAGCCACAGCTTAATAATTTAGGGCTCATTAGTTTGTACCTAACCGCTGAATTTATGGAAATTGAAAGTAAAGAAGACTTGTTTAGAAAAATTTTAGATACCATATTTGTAAAATAGAACGAAGTAGCCCCAATAGTATTCGGCTAAAGTTAGCTTCTCATTTTAATGAGTTTGAAGATTATTTTGTTTTAGACAATATGGCTTTAAAAGTTTGCAAATTATCAGGGGGCTCTCGTTCGAGAATATGTAAAGAAGATGCTTATGTGTCAGTATACAAAGGCTATTTCGCTGATCAAAGTTCTAATTATATTTTCAATAGTTTTAGAAAAAAAACTATGTATGAATTGAGAACAATAATTCTAAAACAAAACTCATAAAAAAATAAGCTTGCACTTGCCATATACTAATATGGGTTGGAATGGCTCTTAACTAAGATTTCAGTTGCATAATTTGACCTTTCGAAAAAAGGTATTTGCCGTTTCACTTTCTAAGTGATTATATCCATGATAATTATGACCCGCTTTCTCACAGCCATTTGTTCCTCAATATTTCATACAGATAAATCCATCCTGCCATTTTATTTTTTCCAATTATGTTTTGCAAGCATCATCATTTGGTAATTCTTTTATAAAATTCAAAATGTTTTGACCTTGCATTTGTTGACTTAATAATACTGAAATTAAATCACTAAATAAATTTATTCCTCCGGTGGGTATCCGTGGATTTTTTCAAAATCTTCATCAAAATTTTCACGCAAATACGTCATCAATCTCTTTTTATAATCGTCCTTTAGCCAACTTAAAAAGTTAAAGGTACTTCTACTAATACACTTGGCATACATTTGTATGCGGTGATCAATATCATCATCTAACAGTTTAGCCAACGCTAAAGCATCATATACGTCTTCACTATTTTCGATACATATTTTAGCATGTTGTTCTATAGAACGTTCCAAAACAACCTTGGATGATTCTCCTCCAGAAACTGCATCGGTATAGGTCGCTTTAATATCAAAATAAACTTCTTCAGATTTTTCAAACTCTTTACGGAGTTCTTCTGGCATCTCATGTCTAAACGTACTTTCTATATCTTCATCGTTTTGTAAGCGATCCATATAGAAATTTGGATTACTAAAGATGGTTTGCCAATCTAAATCTGCTCCCCAAGGTCCAAACCTGTGATAGTTATTCCCTAAATCTATTACTGTAAATTTAGATTTGTTATTTAAAATACGAGAACCACGCCCTATCATTTGGTAATACAAGGTTAAGGACTTTGTTGCTCTATTTAATATAATAGTGTCTATGGTTGGCTCATCAAAACCAGTTGTTAATATACTAACAGATGTCAATATAGCGTCTGGTGTTTCTTTAAACCATTTTAATATTTGTTTTCGTTGTTTCTTAGTCGCCGTATTGTCCAAGTGCATTACCGGAAAACCAGCATCCTTAAACGTATGATATACCTGTATAGAAGTATTAATACCATTATTGAAAATTAAAGTCTTTTTATGTAAAGAATTCATTTTATAAGCTTCCAATAATTTATCTAGCATGGCAGTACTAGAATATAGATCTTCGGAAGATTTTACCGTATAATCTCCATTAGATCCAATCTCTAAAGAGGTTAACCCCATATTGTATTGATACACTTCTGCCCGAGCCAAAAATTCATTTTCAATCAAGGAACCAATACTTTCTCCTGCTATTAACTCGTTGTAATTATCTTTCATTGGCAAGTTCTTATTAGAACTCAGCGGTGTTGCTGTAACACCCAAAACAAAGGAATTGTCAAAGAATTTAAAAAGTTTAGTAAAGGAGTTGTAATGTGCTTCATCAATAATAACCAATCCAATATCAGAAATATCCAACATATCGTCATTCAAACGATTGTTCAAGGTTTCTACCATTGCTACAAAGCAACTGTATCTTTCTTGGTCATCTAAATTAGCAGTACTATTAATAACCTTGTTGATGACCCCAAAACTAGTAAGCATTTTAGAGGTCTGATTACAAAGTTCAACACGGTGCGTCATAATAAGCACCTTCTTCTGATGGTGTTTTAGATATTGCCTAACTATCTCTGAAAAGATAACCGTTTTTCCACCTCCTGTCGGTAATTGATACAATAAATGGTGATCATCAGGAGCGGTTTCAAATCGTTCAAAAATTTCATGTAAAGCCCCTTTTTGGTAACTGTAAAGCTCTTTATCTGTCTTCTTTTCTTGTAATTCGAAAGCAACCTTCATCATAACACCCTTTTCTTGTAGGCTACAAAAATAAGGCCTTTACTAGATTTTAAACGTATAAATAATAAAAAACTGTAATTATTTTTAAAATTTCAACATTCATCTTATTTATGATGACTTTTGTCCATTTTTACTGGAAAATCTAGAAAAAATCACCATTTTTTTCTTGGTATTTATAAAATAAACGCCCGTTAAAAGAATAACGGCTGCAATAACAGATTGTAAGGTGATCTGTTCGTCTAAGAAATACCAACCCAGCACTAAGGCTATAATAGGATTGACGTAGGTAGAGGTCGCTACTTTTTCAGGAGAGACAATTTTTAATAAATAATTGAAAGAAGTAAAGGCTATAATACTCCCAAAAACTATTAATAAAACCATTGAAATTTGGACACCACTACTCCAAACTGTAGGTAAAGACCACGACTCTTCAAAGAGCACGCTAGCTATTAAAAGCAGAAGACCACCAGTAATCATTTGGTAGCCTGTATTTACAAAATAATTGGATGGTAAATCGGCCTTTGAGACAAACAAACTACCATAACCCCAACTAATCATACATACAAATATCATCACCATTCCTAGTATAGAATTTTCCTGACTTACAATTTCCTTTTGGCTCACCAACAAATAAATACCAATTACGCCCAGGATAACTCCAACAATAGACATAGGTTGTATTTTTTTTCCTTGGAGAATAAGCATTAGCAATAATACCACCAATGGCTGAGCTGATATCTCTAACGCTGCAAAACCACTATCTACATATTTAAGAGCCCATACTACTACCCCATTACCAAAAGCCAGGAATAAAAAACCAGCTATTGTGGTATTTAACAGCTGTTTTTTAGTAATAGCAATACTCAATTTCATAATCTTACTAATACAAAATATTAAAACACCTGCGGTAATAAAACGTATAGAAGCCAACATAAATGGTGGTAATTCTGCTACAGCTATTTTATTTAATAAATAGGTTGACCCCCATATTACATAAATAGAAAAAAAAGCGAGTACAACCAGTGTTGTATTTGAAGATTTACCCATGATAATATTTCCAATTTTATTCTAGGGCAAAAATACGCATAACTTTCTGTTATAGAAACTATAAATTATGTAGGATTCTATTTTTAGCTTTCTTATCATACATCAATGCGCACTATTTTTTTGTAATTTACTTTTGTGAAAAATGGAAGTGTTATGGAATATAAAATCTTGAACAACAAAGAAAGAAATAGGTTTGAAGTGCATATTAAAGAATATGTGGCTTTTGCTGAATATAAGCTTTCAGAAAAGGCTATTGCTTATACACATACTGAAGTTCCTAAAGAACTTTCTGGTAAAGGAGTAGGCTCATTTATAGCTAAAGCTGTGCTAGACTACGCCTTTGATCATAATTTATATGTTAAACCGCACTGCCCTTTCATTAAGGCCTATATAGATAAACATCCTCAATATCAGGAAAACTCAATTTTTCACAATAAAAATTTACAATAATGAGCACAAAAAAAGTAGAACTCGTAGCGGCGCCAAGAGCACCACATTTTGTAGGAGACGGATTTAGAGTACATAATTTTATACCTAGCGGATATCGGTTAGATATGGAACGCATGAGTCCGTTTATTATGTTAGATTATAATTCTAAATTTTATTTCCCCCCATCCGATGAACCCAAAGGTGTTGGTGTACATCCACATAGAGGTTTTGAAACTGTAACGGTGGCTTATAAGGGAAAAGTAGCGCACCATGATAGTAGTGGCGGTGGCGGTGTTATTGGTGAAGGTGGCGTACAATGGATGACAGCTGCATCTGGAGTTTTACACAAAGAGTACCATGAAGAAGAGTTTAGTAAAGCGGGAGGTGATTTTCAAATGGTGCAATTGTGGGTTAATTTACCCGCTAAAGACAAAATGAGCGCCCCTAAATACCAAGGTTTTTCTAAGGAACAAATCAATAAACACATCCTAGACGATGAGGCAGGTATCGTAGAGGTAATTGCGGGGAACTATAAGGGAATTGTTGGGTCTGCAAACACCTTTACACCTTTACATATGTACAATGCAAAACTTACAAAGGGTAAAAAAGCAAACTTTTCGTTTCCTGCTGAATATAATACGGCACTACTCGTTGTAGAAGGCAGTATACTTGTGAATGACCAAGAAAAAGTACCCACAGATCATTTGGTGTTACTTGAAAATGAGGGCGAAGAATTTACAATTCAAGCAACAGAAAATTCCATAGTTTTAGTGCTAAGTGGAGAGCCTATTCATGAACCTATTGCTGCTCAAGGGCCTTTTGTAATGAATACAAGGGAAGAATTAGTGCAAGCCATTAATGATTTCAATATGGGAAAATTTGGCTATTTAGAAGATTAAAAAAACTATGAAAACAATACTACATAAAGCAGATACCAGAGGACACGCAAATCACGGTTGGTTAAACTCGTTCCATTCTTTTAGCTTCGCTAATTACCATAACCCAGAGCGGATGAATTTTGGTGTATTGCGCGTATTAAATGATGATACCGTAAGTGAAGGCAGAGGGTTTGGGGCACACCCACACCAAAATATGGAAATTATTTCAATTCCACTTGAGGGTGATTTACAGCACCAAGATGATATGGGGAACGCTACCGCTATTAAGGAAGGTGATATTCAGGTCATGAGTGCTGGCACAGGTGTAACCCATAGTGAGTATAATAAAAATAGGAATAAGGCTGTACAATTTTTACAAATTTGGGTTATTCCCAATACTGAAAATGTAGTACCTCGCTATGATCAAATTTCGACTATCGAATTATATAAAGAAAACCAATTGTACCAAATTTTATCACCCAACAAGGATGATGACGGCGTTTGGATTTATCAAGATGCTTGGTTTCATTTGGGAGAATTTACAACCCAAACAACGACCAACTATACCTTAAATAAAAAAGAGAATGGCATATATGCTTTTGTTTTAGAGGGCGCTATAGAAATTGAAGGGCAGAAATTAAATAAGCGTGATGGTTTCGGTATTTGGGAAACAGATAATATTACACTAAACGCAAGCAAAGACAGTAAAATTTTACTTATGGAGGTTCCAATGGAATTTTAATAAATTAGAGGACACAATTTTAAACTAAAACCCAATGTCGAATACCCTATTAATTATTGAAGAAAGAGCTGCTAATATTGGCAATTTTATGGTTGGTCGTTTATTGCCATTTCGACAAAAGAGAGCTGTAGGTCCCTTTGTTTTTATAGATCATATGGGACCTGCTACTTTAAATGAAACCGAAAATTTGGATGTTCCTCCCCACCCTCATATTGGTTTGTCTACCCTAACCTATTTACTTGAAGGTAGCATCATGCATAAAGATAGCTTGGGCACGGAAATGGAAATAAAACCAGGGGCGGTAAATTGGATGAGTGCTGGCAAAGGTGTAGTACACTCTGAACGGACACCTGCCTATTTACGAAATACTAAAAAAACAATACACGGGTTACAAATTTGGGTTGCATTGCCTAAAGAACTAGAAGATATGGAGCCTAACTTTTCTCACATCAACAAAGAAGACATTCCACATTGGGTAGCACAAGGAGTATCCTTTAAATTAATTGCAGGGAAAGCCTTTGGCAAGCAATCTCCTGTTCCTGTGCACAGTAATTTATATTTTATAGAACTAAAAAGCACTGCTAAGCAAACCATAGACATAGGCGAACATTTGTTTGGTGAAAATGCTTTATATATCTTAGAGGGAAGTATTACGAATGATGGTCACACCTATGAGTCTAACCAAATTTTGGTAGCTAAGGAACCTAATTTATGTGCCTTTGAAGTGAATGAAAATACGACTGTTTATATTTTTGGCGGGGATGCTTTTCTTGAAGAACGGTTTATACATTGGAACTTTGTATCGTCTAGTAAAGAAAAAATAGAACAGGCCAAAACCGATTGGAAAAATCAAAAATTTCCAAAAGTACCAGGGGAAACAGATTTTGTTCCCTTGCCAGAAGTTTAACAAATTAATTTAACCAAACCAACTTAAAGTTATGAAAACAGGAAGATTAGAAGCATTTAGTGATGGTGTACTTGCCATTGTAATTACCATAATGGTCTTAGAAATGGGAGCTCCCGAAGAAACCACATTGAAAGGGTTAATATCTGTAGTACCCGTATTTGTAAGTTATTTGTTGAGCTTTATTTATATTGGCATTTATTGGAACAACCACCACCATTTGTTTCAAGTAACCCAAAAAATAAATGGTAAAATTTTATGGGCTAACTTACACTTACTATTTTGGTTATCGCTTATTCCTTTTGCTACCAGTTGGCTTGGAGAAAACCATACTGAAGCGATACCCGTTGTTGTTTATGGTGTAGTCTTATTAGGTAGTGCTATAGCCTTTGCGCTATTAGAACTTTTCATTATTAAGAATCACGATGAACACTTTCCGTTGCGTCAGGCAACAAAAAATGGATTAAAAGAATACGTCTCAATAGCTTTGTACGTTTTTGCAATTCCTTTAGCCTTTATAAACACTTGGATTGCAATTGGACTTTTTATCATTGTGGCCATTTTGTGGTTTATACCCAATAAAAAAATTGAAAAATCTGTTTTGGATTAATACGGCTTAAAATTTTGTTTAGCCAAGTCTTTTCTAATTCTACTTAGGCTTTCTGGTGTAATTCCCAGATAAGAGGCAATCATCCATTGTGGTACTCGCAACATCACATCTGGGTACATTCGTATAAACTCTAAATAACGCTGTTTAGCAGATGCTCCTATAAGCAAATGTATTCTTTTGTTTAAATGCCGAATATGATTGTGTAATAATTTTTCATTCTTCTTTCTAAAGGATGGTGTTACCTTAGCCAATGATTCTATAAATTCTTCATCTAACAGTACCACAACAGTTTCTTCTAAGGCATCTATATAATAATTTGAAGGTTCTTTAAAATAAACACTATCTCGATCACTTACCAACCAATTCTCTGTCGCAAACTGTAATATGTTCTCTTTTCCGTTTTCATCCAAACCAAACAAGCGCAACACCCCATTTTCTACATAAAAAGTATGCTTACAAATATCCCCTGCTTTTAATAATTGTTCATTTTTAGCTACTACTATTGATTTAACAAATGGTAATAATTGCTGATAAGCGATCTCATCTACACCCATTTTTTCAATAAGATATGTTTTAAAATTTACCAGCATAAAACAAAGATACTATAAAAGCATTTTTAAATGAGTTCAAAAACAAAACAAGTGCTGTACACTATTCCCACTGCATTCGTTGCAATCTAACTGCATTTAATATGGCTAATAATGCAACACCAACATCTGCAAATACAGCTTCCCACATTGTTGCCAATCCGCCTGCTCCTAAAATTAAAACAATTGCCTTAACTCCGAAAGCTAATGCAATATTTTGCCATACAATTTTTCGAGTGGAACGGCTTATCTGTATGGCTTTGATCACTTTTGATGGTTGATCAGTTTGAATGATAACATCTGCGGTTTCTATAGCCACATCACTTCCTAAGCCACCCATTGCAATACCCACATTGCTCGCTGCTAATACGGGTGCATCATTTATCCCATCTCCCATAAATGCAACCTTATTTTTTGGGTTTTGTTTTAAAATTTCAACTTCATTTAATTTATCTTCTGGTAATAATCCACCTTTAGCATTTTCAATATGTAATTCAGAAGCCACCTTTTGCGTTATGGAATCCTTATCACCCGAAAGCATCACTATATTTTTAATGCCTATTTTATGCAATGCGGTAATTGTTTCTTTAACATCGTCCTTTAATTCATCTGCTAGAACAACATAACCTGCAAAAATAGAATCTATGGCTACCAATACAATAGATTCTACAATAGTCTCCGTTTCTTCTAGTACCTTAATACTATTGGTATTCATCAAGGCTTTATTACCGACTAAAATTGTTTTACCATTTACGATGCCCTTCAATCCTTTTCCGGCTATTTCCGATACTTCGGTAGCCTTAAAATCTGCCGATTCAGTTTTATATTCCAAAATAGCTTTAGCGATAGGATGTGCAGACTGTTCCTCCATAGCCATAAGATATTTCATAAATTCTTTCTCATCCCAATGGATCGCTTTAATTTTTGCGATCTTGAAAACACCTTTAGTTACCGTACCTGTCTTATCTAGTACCAAAGTGTTGATTTTGGTCATTGCATCTAAAAATGAAGCTCCTTTAAATAAAATACCATTTTTTGAAGCTGCTCCCAATCCACCGAAATAACCCAGCGGAATAGAAATAACCAAAGCACATGGACATGATATCACTAAGAAGATCAAGGCGCGATACAACCAATCTCGAAACACATACTCTGTAACAAAAAAATAAGGTAAAAAAGTAACCCCAATCGCTAAAAAAACTACAATGGGTGTATAAACACGAGCAAACTTCCTGATGAATAATTCAGTTTTGGATTTACGTGCAGTAGCATGTTGTACTAAATCTAATATTCTAGCAATAGAACTGTCTTTAAATTCTTTTGTAACTTCAACCTCGATGACATTTTCTAAATTAATGCTACCGCCAAAAACAGTTGCTCCTTTTGTTGTCGTATCGGGTTTACTCTCACCTGTTAAAGCCGCTGTATTCAATATTGCTTTTTCAGAAATTAAAATGCCATCCAATGGAATTTTTTCACCCACTTTAATTTGAATTTTCTCACCAATTGCTACCATTTCCGGAGAAACACTAACGGTATCTCCATTTCTAAAAACAGTTGCTTCCTTGGGACGCACATCTAGCAATGCTTTAATATTTCCTTTCGCCTTATTTACTGCTGCACTTTGAAATAATTCACCTACCGTATAAAATAACATCACCGCTACCCCCTCAGGGTACTCCCCAATTACAAAAGCACCAAGGGTTGCAATGGCCATTAAAAAGAATTCTGTAAAAACAGCACCTTTTTTAATACTCTCCCAGCCCTCTTTTACCACTGGCAATCCTACTGGTAAATAAGCTATGCCATACCAAATTACACGCACCCAATCTTTGAAAAAACGAACATTAAAATAGTCTAACATAATGCCAATAATAAGCATTATAAAGCCTAGTGTTGCAGGTGCATAGGTTCTAAGTTTATTTGCAGAATTCCCAGTGTTATGTCCATCATCGTGATGTTGTTTTTGTTCGTTACGTTTTTCTACTATATATTCTGTACTGCAACAGTTCTCCATTTCAAAATAGTTTTAATACTACAAAGATTCTAAATTAACTCGTGCAATGGAAGTGCATTAATGTCCGCTACATTTATCACAAATGCCTTTCACCACCATATTTACATTTTCTGTAACAAAACCCTCTGGCACTTTAATTTGAGGGATTTTATGATCTGTTAAACAAATAGTTTCTTGACAATTATTACAATGAAAGTGCAAATGTAAGTCGGTACCAATTTCACAATTACAGTCTTTTTCACACAACGCATATTTAGTAATTCCAGTACCATCGTCTATTTGATGTACCATATCCTTCTCCTCAAAAGTTTTAATTGTTCTGTACAAGGTAGTTCTATCTGCCTTGTCAAATGCATTTTCTATATCACTTAAGGTTACCGCTACCTGCTTATATACAAGAAACTTATAAATTAACAAGCGCATTGCCGTAACACGTATGTTTTTTGACTCTAAAAGTTGTTCTATTGTTTCCATAATTAATGTGAGTGCTCTGCTTCCCCTTTCTTCATTTCTGCCATAAGATAATACGCATTATTATAAGCAAATTTTGTTGTAGTATCAATAGCATTCAAAAAATTTACAGCTACCCATTGGTCAACCGTATTACCTTTAAGGACTTCTACAGGTTTAAAACTCCAATCATTATTTTCTTTTTCTACCGTAAAAACAAAGAATTTTCCTCCTTCTTTAACAAGCGCACCCTCTGGTAAAACTTTACTTTTTCTAGCATCTATTTCAATTTTACCTTGTATGTACATCCCAGGTATCAGATTGTCTTTTTTATTTTGAATTTCTGCATGAATGTGCACAGCTTTTGGATTTTCTTCAAATGTTTTACCAACAGATACTATACTGGCAACCAATTCTTCACCTGGTACAGATTGAACCTTAAAAGTGACAATCTGTCCTTCTTTTACGAGATGGACATCTTTCTCAAAAACCATTAAATCTGCGTGAATATGATGTGTATCTACAACCTCAAAAAGTTCTGTTTGTGGATTAACATATTGCCCTGTTTTCACATTTACTTTTTGCACAAACCCTTCAATTGGGCTAAGCAATGGTATGCTTTGAAAAATAGTGCCATTACGAACACTAGCTGTATTAATATTTAATATTTTGAGCTGTGCAGCCAATCCATTCACCAACCCCATAGATACATTATATTCAGATTCAGATTTTTGAAAATTAACTCCCGAACCAACGCCTGCATCATATAATTTTTTTTGACGATCAAAATCTTTTTTTAAGAAAAGACCATTACTATATGCATTAAGGTAATCTGTTTGTAATTGAACAATATCAGGATGCGATAAATACGCAACCACTTGTCCTTTCCCTACTTTATCGCCTTCTATAACATTTATAGAAACAATATTAGAACCAATTGTTGCGGTAATTGCCGCCTCGTTTTGCGGCGGCACTTCCAATTGTCCATTGGCTTCTACAAAACCGCTCATTGTACGCTCTGTGAGCTCATTAGTTTCCATTTGCAATGTCGTATATTGTTCTGAAGTTAACATGACATCTTCTCCGTGATTTTGCTGTGTTGTTGCTGCTACTTCTATATGGCCAACGTTTTCTTTTGAAGTGTTTTTGTCGTTCTTGCAAGCAGTAAAACTAACCGTTAGCACTAGTATTGTTATATAATTGTATTTTTTCATCGTACTATTTATTGATTATAATATTGGATTTGAAACAAACTCTCTGCGTAATTTTTAAAAGCAGTTTGGGCATCTAACTCTATTTGGATTGTCTCTTTCATTAGTTGTGTGAAATCTGTGTAATCTATGGCTCTCTCTTTATAAGCAAACAATGCTCCTACACGTTGCTCTTTAACTAATGGTAAGATTTCTGCCTTATAAAACAACCATGAAGAATTCCATTTTTCATAGTTTTCTAAAGCTTGATCATAATTGGACTGAAGTTTCTTTTTTTCATAGTTCGCTTTAGACGCAGCTATTTCTTTATCTACTCTTGCCGTTTTTATCAGTGCTTTGGTACTACCTGATAAAAAAGGAATAGAAATACCTGCTTGATAACTATAAAAACCTGACTGCCCTTGTACACGTTGTACACCTCCCTGAAAATTAAACTTAGGTAAATTGGTTGCTTTAGCTACTTTAAAATTAGCTTCTGCAACCTTTTCATTGGTCTCTACTATTGAAAATAAAGGATGATTTTTTATAGTCGTAATTTCTGTTTCTATTGCAGGAGAAAATGTATTCGCAACACTGTAAAACACTTCTGAAGGCAACCATAAGTTTAACCGGGAAAGTGCTATACTGTAATTGTTTTCAGCTGTTTCTTTCGCATTTTTAATTTGTAGAACCTGGCTCTTAGCTGCCATAAACTCTAACTTAGAAATTATTTCAACTTCATAGTTTAAAGAAACAGCAGTTGAAAAACTGGTGTAAATAGAATCTAATTCCGTAAAGAGTTCAAGCTTTTTTCTAGCTTGAAAAGCATGTACCCAAGCCAACTTAACTTGTTGTTCTACTTGCAATAAAGATAAAGCATATGACTTTTTAGCAAGTTGAATATGTTGTTCTTGCAGCTTCTTTTTTGGTGCAATTCCAAAAACATCCATATTGGATTGTCCAATACCGACGAGTGTGTAAATTCCATCGCCATCATTAATTTCTTCTCCTCCAGTAAAAATAGTTGTTGTGCCTAAATCTACAGCAGTACTTTTTAAAGCATATTCTTTAGAAATTTCTAACAATCCTTGTTTTAATAGTGGATAATATTCTTTAGATAATTGTACAGCCTCTTCCAATTTAATCTCTTGTTGTGGCAGCTTGATTTCCTGTGCTTGTACTCCAAACAATGAGACAAAGAAAAATACAATAACTGCTGTTACCGTTTTTGGCTTCTTAGCAAAGTTCATTTTAAAAACTCCCTTTTCTACCCAATGATATAAAATTGGCAAAACAAACAAGGTCAAAAAAGTTGCCGTAAGCAAACCACCAATTACTACAGTTGCCAAAGGTCTTTGCACCTCTGCTCCTGCTCCTGTGGATATTGCCATTGGTAAAAACCCCAAAACATCAGTAAAAGCAGTAAGCATAATTGGCCTAATTCTTCTTTTTGTACCTTCTGTAATTCTGTCTTTTAGGTTGGTTACACCTTCTTCTTTTAGCTCATTCAACCCACTAATCATAACGAGTCCATTAAGAACAGCTACTCCAAATAGTACAATAAAACCTACCCCTGCCGAAATACTAAAAGGCATATCGCGTATCCATAAGGCAAATACACCACCTATTGTTGCCATAGGAATGGCGATGTAAATCATTAAAGTTTGCGGTATCGATTTTAAAGCAAAATAGATAAGAATAAAAATTAACAGCAAAGCAATTGGCACAACTGTTTGCAACCTATTACTTGCCCGCTCTAAGTTTTCAAAAGCACCTCCATAACGTATATAGTAACCTGGAGGTAATTTTAGTTGCGTATCTAAACGACCTTGTATTTCTTCTACAACCGACTTAACATCTCGGTCTCTAATATTAATGCCGACATAGGTTCTACGGTTTGTATTATCCCTACTTATTTGCATTGGTCCTGGCTTGTAACTAATCTCTGCAACTTCCCGTAACGGTATTTGAGAACCAGAAGGAAGCATCACGAATAAATCCTTGATATCAGAAATATCATTTCGGTTCAATTTATTTAACCGAACCACTAAATCAAATCGTTTTTCACCTTCAAAAATGACTCCTGCTTGTTTCCCTGCAAAAGCAGTTTCTACACTATTATTTAAGTCCGTAATATGTAAGCCATATTGTGCAAGTTTATTTCTGTTGTAATTAATAGATATCTGAGGCTGACCTGTAGTTGCTTCAACCTTCATATCAGCAACCCCTTCTACACTGGCTATTATTTTACCAATTTCTTCTGCCTTTGAGGCTAAAATGTCTAAATTATCTCCAAATAGCTTGATGGCAACATCTTCTCTTACTCCAGTAAGCAGTTCATTAAATCGCATTTCAATAGGCTGAGTAAACTCAAAATTGACACCAGGAACAAGACTAACTTCAGCTTTAATTTTAGTTACTAACTCTGCTTTAGATGCTGCCGAAGTCCATGCTGATGGTTTTTTCAAAATAACAAAAACATCTGCAATATCCATAGGCATTGGATCTGTAGGTACATCTGCTACACCAATACGACTAATAATAGATTTTACTTCTGGAAATTTAGCCTTAACAATTTGTTCAATTTTTGTAGTTGTTGCAATAGATTCTGTAAGTGAACTCCCTGGTTTTAAAATAGCATGAAAGGCAATGTCTCCTTCATCTAACTGTGGAATAAATTCGCCTCCCATCCTAGTAAACATAAAAATAGCAACCATAAATAAAGCCACAGAAACGCCAAGTATAAGTCTTCCCTTTAGAAGTGATTTGGTAAGTAGTGGCTCATATTTAACTTCTAACCAGCGAACAAACTTGTCGCCATAAGATACTTTATTGGAATTTGATGCTCTTAAAAATAAAGCAGAAATCATTGGAACATATGTTAAACACAAAATCATTGCTCCAATCATTGCAAAAATAAACGTTAACGCCATTGGCTGAAACATTTTGCCTTCAACACCCTCTAAGGCAAGGATGGGAATAAATACAATTAAAATAATCAGTTGCCCAAAAAAGGCAGCATTCATCATTTTTTTTGAAGAATTGCTAGCGATCTTATCTCTTTCAGCTTCGCTTAATTTTTTCTTTTTTAGTACTTGCGATGCCATTAAAAAAACCATACTTTCTACAATAATAACAGCACCATCTACGATGATACCAAAATCTATAGCACCTAAACTCATTAAATTAGCCCATACACCAAACACATTCATTAAAATAAACGCAAATAGCAATGAAAGTGGAATCGTAGATGCCACTATAAGTCCGCCTCGCCAATTCCCCAAAAGCAGCACAAGCACAAAAATCACTATGAGTCCGCCTTCCAACAAATTAGTTGTTACTGTTTCTGTAGTTTGAGCGATAAGTTCACTTCTATCTAAGAATGGCTGTATAGTAATCCCTTCTGGCAGTGATTTTTGGATTTGCGAAATGCGTTCTTTAACATTTGCTATAACATCATTAGAATTTGCTCCTTTAAGCATCAAGATCATTCCTCCTACTGCTTCTCCTTTTCCATCCTTAGTTAATGCACCGTATCGTACTGCATTACCAATGGTTACAGTTGCAATATCTTTAATTTTAACAGGAATATTATTCTCGTTTTTTACTAGGATTTGTTCTATGTCTGAAATAGATTTTATGAGTCCCTCTCCTCTAATAAAGTTTGCTTGGTGGTTTTTTTCTATATAAGCACCACCAGTATTTTGATTGTTATTTTCTAAAGCCTTAAAAATGTCTGTAATTGTAATCCCAATAGCAGCTAGCTCACTTGGGGTTATTGAAACCTCATATTGTTTTATTTTCCCGCCAAAGGCATTCACTTCTACAACTCCAGGAACCATCGCCATCTGACGCTTTACAATCCAATCTTGAAAAGTTCTTAATTCTGTAGCGTTATATTTTCCTTTATGCGCATCTTCTACCTCTAAAGTATATTGGTAAATTTCACCCAAACCCGTTGAAATGGGTCCCATTGAAGGTTTTCCAAATCCTTCTGGAATTTGTTCTAAAATCTCAGGTAGTTTTTCAGACACCAATTGTCTGGGTACATAAGTGCCCACTGCATCATCAAAAACAATGGTAACAACAGATAATCCAAATCTAGAAATAGAACGAATTTCTTTTACATCTGGTAAGTTGCTCATTGCCAACTCTACTGGGTAAGTCACAAATTGCTCTATCTCTTCCGTTCCTAAATTAGGAGCTTGTGTAATTACTTGTACTTGGTTGTTTGTAATATCTGGAACGGCATCTATGGGTACTTGTGTCATACTCCAACTACCAATTCCTATAATGGCAAGTGTAAACAAGCCAATTATAAATTTATTGTTGATTGAAAAATCAATTATTTTATTAATCATAAAAATATATAATACAGTTAAACAAATTGATAAAGATTTGCTGTAGCAAAAATTAATCTACCTAAAAACCTATTAAATAGGTAATTAGAGCATATGGTTAATCCTATAAAAAACTGTATTATACCCTTGGAGGCTGCAAGATAGATTTAGAAATATCTTTTCCTAGACTTTCAAAATGAAGAAAAACAGTAGTCGCAATATCATTAGCACCTAATGATAATTCTGCTATTTTAAAAAATGTAGTTTGTATATGGCAACATTGACATTGACAAAAAGGAGAACACATATCTATATGTCCGTGATTGTCATCTACGCTATGTACAATTTCTACTTGCATTTCATTCTGTAACAAGTCACCATCTTCACAAGGAAGAAAGTTCAATGTTAATATATAAAACGATAATATGAAAGTTACAAATTTCATTACGACAAAGATAGAATTAAATTAATGCAATGGTGTTGCAAAAATTACTTTCTTAAGAAAGGCTATTTAATTAAAATTATAACTTCTAATTCCTCAAAACAATTCCTTAAAAATTTAATTAACTTTTGTGATATAGAATGAAATAACTTTAGAATGAAATGCTAAATTTGCAAATTAAAACGAACCGATAGTGATTATAGATTATATTATTGCAATGTTATGGAGTATATCCCCCTTTGGGGAGGCTAAAGTTGGTATACCCTACGGAATGCTGAATGGTTTAAACATATATATTGTTTTTGTAGTTTGTTTTTTATCTAATTTATTAGTTTTTCCTATCATGTTGTTTTTCTTAAACAAGATTAATCAATACCTATTGAATTGGAGGTTTTATAAAAAAGGAGCTATTTATGTAGCACGAAAAGCTAAAATAGGGTCTGGAGATAAAATAAAGAAATATGGTTTTTGGGGACTCATCTTTTTTGTAATGTTACCAATACCAGGAACAGGTGTTTATGCCGGAACAATTGCTACTTATTTATTTAAAATAGAAAAGCGTAAAGCTTTTTTAGCAAATGCTATTGGCATTTTCTTTTCCTCTGTAATTGTATGGCTAGCTACTTATTTTGCAATGCAAGGAATGGCTTAATTTATTTTATTCGTTTTTTTAGTTCTTCCATAGATTCTTGCAATTCTTTTAATAATCCTTTCTCTGTTGTAGCGTCTAAACCAAATGTAATTTTACTGTTTACTTGCCATAATTCTTGTATTTGCGCTATGTCTACTTGATAAGGAGGATATGTTTCATTTAAAGAAATTAAGGACACAGTATTACTACTAGGCACTTTCTCTATTTTTTTAACTAAAACGGCATCATAAAGCACAACAACATACATTTTATTTGGACTAACATCCTCTATACTTTCAATGGCTTTAGCCAAAACCCATTCATTAGGATATAAATTGGGAAGCATACTATCCCCTTCTATTTGAAAGCCTCTATACGTAGCGTTTCTGAATTCTGGAATTGGTAAATCAAAAGCAGGTAATTGTTTGTACCAATTTGCATCCTGTATATTTTGCGGATAACCTGCTGCCGCTTTGGCATTAACCAACACCATATTTTCATTGTCGGAAGCATCTACTGTTACAAATTTTGGGATGACACTGTGTATCGTTGTTACTGATAGATATTGTTGATTACTATCCCCGAAAACCCATAGCGGATTAATCTTAAACTGCCTTAATAATTCTGATACTACTTTTCCAGATAACTTTGTTCTTCCACGCTCAATATCTGCGGTAGTACTAGGTATTCCTAGTAGTTTTGCAAATTCTGTTTGCGTAAACCCTAAGTCCCTACGTACCGCTATAAAACGTTTTACCTCTATTGTATTTTCATTTCCCATATGCTAATATACAACTTATGGAATATATCCAATACTTATTTGGATATATTCCATAAATCTTATTTACTACGTTCCCCTATAAATTGATCGCTCTTACTTTTAAACAATATATTAAAAGAAGTAAGACTGCCATAGATACGGGTTATGTACTGTTGGAGGTCAATTTTTTCTTGATCATCCAGGTTTTTACTTGCATTAATTTTTTGCTCCATCACCCGAATACGGTCACGGACCATCACTATTTTATGAAAAAAAGTATCAATTGGTATTTCTTTATTGGATGAGTTACCGTCACCTGACTCTAAAATTAAGTTTCCTCCTTTCCATTTGTCTGCAATTGGAGTAATACTGCTAGCGTCACTCCATCGTTTTAAAATAGAAACTAAGGATTGTTTCACTTCAAAAAAACTAACACTATCTACCTTATTTTCAACCGCTTCAATGGTTTCAAAATCAGGATCAATTGCAATAGTTTCCAATCCATTTTCTATAAAAGTAACCCAGTAATGTTTAGACGTTACATTGGTTACAACACCTTTTTCCAATTCTTTATGGGCTATTCTAGAGCCTATTCCTATATAGTTGCATTCTTCTTTATTTTAATTTTATGGCTAATTTATAGTACTCTTAGGAATTAACAAAAACTAAACAGTGACACCCTTAAAATTAAAATCCAAAATTGTAACTTCGCAGCTTTGCCAAATACGTAAATGATTACATACGAAGAAAATATAGAGATTAAAGGTGCACGTGTACACAACCTTAAAAATATAGATGTTACTATACCTAGAGAAAAACTTGTTGTGATAACAGGACTCTCTGGTAGTGGAAAATCGTCCTTAGCTTTTGATACGATATATGCTGAAGGTCAGCGTAGGTATATTGAAACCTTTTCGGCCTATGCACGTCAGTTTTTAGGCGGTTTAGAGCGTCCAGATGTAGATAAAATTGATGGGCTTTCACCCGTTATTGCCATCGAACAAAAAACAACATCTAAATCACCTAGATCTACGGTTGGTACCATCACAGAAATATATGATTTCTTAAGACTCTTATTTGCTCGTGCTGCAGATGCACATAGTTACAATACAGGAGAAAAAATGGTGAGCTATAGTGATACTCAAATAAAAGAGCTCATTATAACTGACTTTAAAGACAAAAAAATTAATGTTTTGGCGCCCATAGTAAAATCCAGAAAAGGGCATTATCGTGAGCTGTTTGAACAAATAGCAAAGCAGGGATTTGTTAAAGTTAGAGTTGATGGGGAAATAAAAGATATTGTAAAAGGCCTAAAATTAGATCGCTATAAAAACCATGATATAGAAATTGTCATTGATCGTTTAAAAATAACGGATACTGCAGATTTAGATAAGCGGATAACAGAGACTATTAACACAGCGATGTATAGTGGCGACAATGTTTTAATGATTCTTGAAGAAGGCAAAACAGTGCCACGGTATTTTAGTAGGGATTTAATGTGCCCTACCACTGGAATATCATATCCTAAACCAGAGCCAAACACCTTTTCCTTTAATTCACCCAAAGGAATGTGTAACAGTTGCAACGGATTGGGTCATAAATACGAGGTAAATAACAAAAAGATTTTCCCAAACATTAAACTCTCCATAAAAGATGGAGGTATTGCTCCACTAGGCCCGTATAAAAACTCTTGGGCTTTTAAACAATTAGAAACCATTGCACAGCGATACAATTTTAAGTTAACGGATGCTGTTTCCAAAATTCCAGAAGAGGCTCTGGCTATTATTTTGAATGGAGGTAACGAAAGTTTTGAGGTAGATTCAAAAACATTGGGTATAAAACGGACTTATAAAATTGAATATGAAGGAATTTCAAATTTTATAGAAAGCCAATTTCAAAATTCTGGTTCTGCACCAATAAAGCGTTGGGCTAAAGAATATATGGATAAGGTGCTATGTCCGGAATGTAGTGGCTCTAGATTACAAAAAGCCTCCCTGAATTTTAAATTGAACGATAAAAATATTGCAGATTTAGCCAATATGGATATTGTGGACTTGTTTTCATTTTTTGACAAGATTGATAAAAAACTCACTAAAAATCAGCTTAAAATAGCAGAAGAAGTCGTAAAAGAAATTAAGTCCAGACTTCAATTTTTATTAAATGTTGGCTTAGACTACTTATCCCTAAATCGAAGTTCAAAGTCGTTGTCTGGTGGTGAAGCACAACGTATTCGCTTGGCAACACAAATTGGTTCTCAACTGGTTGGGGTATTGTATATACTCGACGAGCCAAGTATTGGTTTGCATCAAAGAGATAACGAGCGTTTGATAACTTCACTAGAGGCCTTGCGTGATATAGGAAATTCTGTTATTGTCGTAGAACACGATAAAGATATGATAGAGCGTGCAGATCACGTAATAGATATTGGCCCTAAAGCAGGCAAACACGGTGGTGAAATTATATCCGAGGGGAAACCAGAAGATTTAAAAAACTACCATACGCTTACTGCCGATTATATGACTGGCAAGAGAAAAATTCCTGTGCCAGAAAAACGCAGAACTGGTAATGGTAAAAAAATAACGCTTACAGGCTGTACTGGTAATAATCTTAAAAATGTATCTGTAGAATTTCCGTTAGGCAAAATGATAGGTGTAACTGGTGTTTCAGGAAGCGGAAAATCTACTTTAATAAACGAAACCCTCTACCCTATTTTAAATGCCTATTATTTTAACGGGGTTAAAAAACCAATGCCCTATAAAAAAATTACAGGGTTAGAAGATATTGATAAGGTTATAGACATTAATCAATCGCCTATAGGTAGAACACCACGGTCTAACCCCGCTACCTATACCGGTGTATTCAGTGAAATTAGAACCTTGTTTACCAAAACTCCAGAAGCAGCAATTAGAGGTTACAAACCGGGTAGATTTAGTTTTAATGTTGTTGGTGGAAGGTGTGAAACTTGTCAAGGTGGTGGATTACGGGCAATAGAAATGAACTTTCTACCTGATGTTTACGTAGATTGTGAAACATGTAACGGAAAACGTTTTAATAGAGAAACCTTAGAAATTAGGTATAAAGGTAAATCTATTGCTGATGTTTTAGAAATGACCATCAATGAAGCCGTTCCTTTTTTTGAGAAAATTCCTAAAATTAATCGCAAACTAAAGACAATACAAGACGTTGGCTTAGGGTATATCTCTTTAGGGCAACAATCTACTACCTTATCTGGTGGAGAAGCACAACGTATAAAATTAGCAACTGAGCTATCTAAAAGAGATACCGGAAATACGTTTTATATATTAGATGAACCTACAACAGGTTTACATTTTGAAGATATTAGAGTGTTGATGGAGGTATTAAACAAATTAGTAAACAAAGGAAACACTGTTTTAGTCATAGAGCACAATATGGATGTGATAAAAATGGTAGATTATATAATAGATATTGGCTATGAAGGTGGTCGTGGCGGCGGAATGGTTGTTGCACAAGGAACTCCCGAAGAGGTAGCCAAAGACACTGAAAGTTATACCGCAAAGTTTTTAAAAAAGGAATTAAAACAATGTACATAAATCCTTTATACTTTTAATTAATAGTTTTTAAACATATAATTTATTACTTTTAATTTTTTAACACTAAAACCTATTGATATGAGAAGTATTCTTTGGCTAGTTGCTGTAATTTGTATTATTGTTTGGCTTTTAGGTCTTTTAGAAATTATACCTGGTATTGGCACAAACAGTTTAATACACATTTTATTAGTAATTGCAGTAATTGTAATTTTATACAATATTATTTCAGGTAGAAAACCATTGTAGACGATTACAAATACACATTAAATTTTAAAAATACTAAAGGGATAAATTGAAAAAGTTTATCTCTTTTACATTTTATACAAAATCATGTGTTAAGGGTATGATTGTCATAATCATTTTACATAAAAATAATATAATGAGAGCAGAAAAACACCCCAAAGGCTGGAACGAGATTAAAACCAATGATTCTTGGGCGCTTTTTAAAATAATGGGCGAATTTGTAAATGGTTTTGAAAAAATGAGCGCCATAGGTCCATGCGTATCAATTTTTGGTTCAGCAAGAACTAAGGAAGATGATAAATATTACCAACTTGCTATGGAAGTAGCTAAAAATATTGCAGCGGCAGGTTATGGTGTCATAACTGGTGGTGGTCCAGGTATAATGGAAGCTGGTAACAAGGGAGCCAACTTAGCTGGTGGTACTTCTGTTGGACTAAACATAGATTTGCCTTTTGAGCAACATGACAATCCGTATATTGATCACGATAAAAGCTTAGATTTTGATTACTTTTTTGTTAGAAAAGTAATGTTTGTTAAATATTCTCAAGGGTTTGTGGTAATGCCTGGTGGTTTTGGAACCTTGGATGAACTTTTTGAAGCCATAACACTTATTCAAACTAATAAAATTGCCAAATTTCCAATTATTTTAGTCGGAACTTCTTTTTGGTCTGGCTTAATGGAATGGGTAAAAAACACGATGTTAACTGAAGGTAATATTAGTCCTAAAGATTTAGACCTTATAAAGATAGTAGATACAGCGGAAGAAGTTGTTGATATTATTGATGTTTTCTATAAAGGGCGTGACTTAAGTCCAAATTTCTAGAAAATTTATGGCATTAGTTAAACCAAATAAATATCTATTTAAGTCAGCGTTTATATTCTTGTTCGTCTTTGGCGTACAGTTACAAGCACAACATATAAACATTATACATGCTTCATTAGATAAAACATGTAATGAAATAGCTATACACCAAGAGTTTAGATATACAAATAACTCCAAAGATACTTTAGAGGAACTTTATTTTAATGATTGGGCAAATGCCTATGCAAGTAAAAATTCAGCTTTAGCAAAGCGGTTTGCCGAAGAATACAAAAAGAGCCTACACTTAGCAAAACCTAAAGAAAGAGGTCATACAAATTTAATAAGTGTTGTAGATAACAACCACAATGGATTAGAGTGGGAACGAACTAAAGGCAAAGACATTGTTAAATTTAGTTTAAATACCCCAGTAGGACCAAATGAAACAATTACCTTATTTATCACTTATAAAGTACAGTTACCTCCAAATAAATTTACTGCTTATGGGTACGATAACCAAGGTGGATATTATTTAAAAGATTGGTATATGACCCCTGCCGCCTATACTGGCAATTGGCAACTGTATTCCAATAAGGACTTAGAAGATTTACAAACAGATATTACAAACACAAAAATAAATTTCACCTTTCCACATAATTTGTATTTGACTTCAAACCTAGATAAAACAAAGGAGGTTGTTATCGATTATAAGAAAACAGCTATTTTGCAGGGGTATAGCAGAAAAAGCGGAGAAATATTTCTTAGTACTGAAAAAAAATTCACCACACACATAACACCAGATTTAACTATAGAAACAGATTTCTCTGCCCCAAAGTATGAAGAAATACTGCAAGGAATCTCCATAAATAAAGTGGCCCATTTTATTAAAGAAAATTTGGGAGAGTTTCCGCATAAGAAAGTTTTAGTAAGTGAATTGGACTATCAAAAAAACCCCTTATATGGTATCAATCAGCTCCCCTCTTTTATTGTGCCTTATTCTGAAAATTTCAATTATGAATTAAAATTTTTAAAAACGACTTTATATACCATTTTAAACGAAAGTATATATGTTAACCCTAGAAAAGAGAAATGGGTAACAGATGCTATCGTCAACTATTTAATGATAGCCTATGTGAATAAAAATTACCCAGACCAAAAATTATTGGGGAAATTATCTAAAATATGGGGTATACGAAGTTTTGAACTTGCAAAAATGGATTTTAATGATCAGTATGAGCTGCTTTCTATGCTTACTACAAGAAAAAACTTAGGGCAACCGCTTACCACATCAAACGATTCTTTACTTAAATTTAATCAACAAATAGCGAACAGTTATAAAGCAGGATTAGGATTAGCTTATTTATCAGAATATACAGGCTACGGTAAAGTAGCCAAAAGCATAAAAGAATTTTACGCGTTATACAATGCGCAACCAGTAACTGCAGAAGACTTTGAGACTATTCTAAAAAATGAAACCGACAAAGATATTGATTGGTTTTTTAATGAATTTATAGCAACCAATGATAAAATTGACTTTAAAATAAAGAAGGTAATAAAGACTTCAGATTCTTTAGAAGTTATTTTAAAAAATAAAACTTCTACCAATATTCCTATTTCTTTGTTTGGACTAAAAAAAGATTCCGTAGTTTCAAAATATTGGTTTAAAGATGTTCAAGGGATTTCATCTTTTACAATCCCCAAAAATGGTGAAGATAGGTTGGTATTGAATTATGACAAAAAAATTCCTGAATTCAATCAAAGAGATAATTGGAAATCATTAAAAGGATTTTTCTCAAGTAATAAAAAATTAAGACTTCAGTTTTTTAAAGATGCTGAAAACCCGTACTATAATCAAGTTTTTTATAACCCTGAAATTAATTTCAATGCGTATGATGGGTTAACACCAAGCATAAAATTACACAATAAAGTACTCTTGGATCGTCCATTTGTTTTCGCAATTGCTCCTGCTTATGCTATCAAGCAAAAGTCTTTTGTAGGTAGTGTAAAATTTAGTGTAAAAAACTACCATAAAAATAAAAACCTTTACCTTTCTACCTACGCTCTTAGTGCTTCTTCTTTTCATTTTCAAAAAGACTCAAGGTACTCAACCTTTACACCTTCATTTGGTTTGGGTTGGCGACAAAAAAATCTGCGTGCAAACAGAAATCAATATTTCTTTATGCGTTATATAAACGTATTTCGGAATTTTGACAAAAACCTAGTTATAGATACAGATCCTGATTACAGTGTTTTTAACGCTCGATTTATAGATTCTAATAATGGAATGATAGATTACTTTTCGTGGTTTGTAGATACACAATACGCTGGCAACTTCTCTAAAGTTTCATTTGATCTAGAGTATCGAAAATTATTTCAAAACAACAGACAATTAAACGTACGATTCTTTGCAGGTAAATTTTTAAGAAATACAACAAATTCTAATTTCTTTAGTTTTGCCTTAGACAGACCAACAGATTATTTATTTGATTATAGCTATCTCGGTAGATCTGATTCATCTGGAATCTATAGTCAACAAATTATTATTGCTGAAGGTGGTTTTAAATCCAAATTAGAGAATCCCTACGCCAATGATTGGATAACTACTGTTAATGCAAGTACTAATATTTGGAGATGGATTGAAGCTTATGGAGATATAGGCTATCTAAAAAACAAAGGATCCAATTCTAAGTTTGTTTATGATACAGGGATACGGTTAAACTTGGTAACAGATTACTTTGAACTCTTTTTACCTATGTATTCTAACAATGGTTGGGAGGTATCCCAACCCAATTATGCTGAAAAAATTCGTTTTATAGTTACTTTAAACCCAAAGTCATTAACTGGTCTTTTTACAAGAAAATGGTTTTAATTTAATGCAGGATATCACCAATACACCCACAAAAATTACACATATCGTAATTTTACTATCTAAAAATAGCAATTAATTATCAAATATTCAATAATATATAACTCCTATAAATTGCATAAATGAATCCATTTTGATACTTTTGTATGATATAACTTCTAATAATGAGCGTAAAACCACAAACCGAAGACAATATTTCATTTGATGATTTTAAATTACAAATCGTTAAGGATTATGAAATAGCAGTTACAAGTAGGGAATGTAGTTTATTAGGAAGAAGAGAAGTATTAACAGGGAAAGCTAAATTCGGTATTTTTGGAGATGGCAAAGAATTGCCCCAATTGGCAATGGCTCGCTCTTTCAAAGATGGTGACTTTAGAAGTGGTTATTACAGAGATCAGACTTTTATGATGGCCATTGGAGCATTAGATTCCAAACAATTTTTTCACGGCTTATACGCAACTACAGACATTACCAAGGATCCAATGAGTGCCGGTAGACAAATGGGCGGGCATTTTGGAACTCACAGTTTGAATGAAGATGGAAGTTGGAAAGACCTTACTGCACAAAAAAATAGTAGCCCAGATATTTCTCCGACAGCTGGCCAAATGCCTAGACTATTAGGTTTAGCACAAGCCTCTAAAATATATAGAAATGTTTCGGGTATAGATGCTACTAATTTCTCTAAAAATGGAAATGAAGTTGCTTGGGGAACAATTGGGAATGCAAGTACAAGTGAGGGGCATTTTTTTGAAACTATTAATGCCGCTGGGGTATTACAAGTACCAATGATCATTAGTGTATGGGATGATGCGTATGGAATCTCAGTACCAGCAAAACACCAAACTACAAAAGAGGATATTTCTGAAATCCTTAAGGGCTTTCAAAGAGATAAAAAAGGCAAAGGGTATGAAATTTTAAAAGTAAGTGGTTGGGATTACACTGCATTAATTCACGCTTACGAAAATGCATCCGATATTGCCAGAGAAGAGCACATTCCTGTACTTATACATGTCAAAGAATTAACACAGCCACAAGGACACTCTACTTCTGGTTCACATGAAAGATATAAAACAGCAGAACGTTTAGCTTGGGAAAAAGAAAACGATTGTAATAAGCGATTTAAAGAATGGATTTTAGAAAAGAGCATTGCTACAATTGATGAGCTTTCAGAAATTGAAAAAAATGTTAAAAGACAAGTACGTACAGCTAAAAAAGAAGCTTGGTTAGAATTTATACAACCCAACAAAGAAAGAAAAAAAACATTAGTTCTTTTATTGGACAACGTAGCAAATAAGAGTCCTAATAAAAATTTCATTATCAAGCTAAAGAATGATTTAATTGCCATAGAAGAGCCAATTAAAAGAGATTTAGCATCATTTTCCAGAAAAGCGCTTCGGTATTTGATAGGAGAAAATACTCCTGAGAAATTAGCTTTAGGAAAATGGATTACGAGCTATTTGGCAGAAATACAGCCCAAATATAGTTCACATTTGTATAGCGAGTTAGCCAACAATGCTACAAGTATCTCAGAAGTTAAACCAGTGTTTGATGATGCATCAGAAATGGTTGATGGCCGGGTAATTTTACGTGATAATTTTGACTTTCTTTTTGCAAACAACCCTGAATTGTTAATTTTTGGGGAAGATGCTGGTGCTATTGGAGATGTTAATCAAGGTTTAGAAGGATTGCAAGCCAAGTATGGTGAATTAAGGGTTGCTGATACTGGAATTAGAGAATCAACTATTATTGGACAAGGTATTGGAATGGCATTAAGAGGGTTACGTCCTATTGCTGAAATACAATATTTAGATTATTTATTATATACATTACAAACCTTAAGTGATGATTTAGCCACTTTATTATATCGTACCGTAGGCAAACAAAAAGCTCCCTTAATAATTCGTACAAGGGGACATAGATTAGAAGGCATTTGGCATTCTGGATCGCAAATGGGAGGTTTTATTCACCTGCTTAGGGGGCTGTATGTTCTTGTTCCTCGCAATATGGTTAAAGCTGCTGGTTTCTATAATACCTTATTAAAGACAGATGAGCCTGCTTTAGTTATTGAATGTTTAAATGGATATCGCTTAAAAGAAAATAAGCCAACCAATCTAGGAAAACATTGCACACCCATCGGCGTGGTTGAAACAGTAAAAGAAGGTAGTGATATTACAATACTTTCGTATGGAGCTACCTTACGTATCGTAATGCAAGTTGCCAAAGAACTACAAGAGGTTGGTATAGATGTTGAAGTAATAGATGCGCAAAGCTTATTGCCTTTTGATCTAAATAAAGATGTTGTAAAAAGCATAAAAAAGACAAATAGATTATTAGTTATAGATGAAGATGTTCCTGGTGGCTGTTCTGCATATCTTATCCAAGAAATATTAGAAAAGCAGGGGGCTTATGTTTATTTAGATAGTATGCCACAAGCATTGACAGCAAAGCAACACAGACCCGCTTACTCAACAGATGGCGACTACTTTTCTAAACCAAATGCGGAAGATATTTTTGAAAAAATATATAGTATTATGAATGAAGCGGAACCACTTAATTTCCCTAGGTTGCGGTAAATAGTATGTAATAACTTCTACCTAGATTTTATATGCTATGGTTAATCAAAAAATAATTTCTACATTTGATCTCTATATATTCCAAAATCGAAAATGAAAAATTCTATCAAAACAAATATTGGGTTGGCATTATTGCGTATCGTGCCTGCTCTATTAATAATACTTAATCACGGAATATCTAAATTAGAAAACCTTTTTAGTGGTGAAGAAATAAAATTTCCAGATCCAATTGGTATTGGTGCCAGTCCTTCATTATTTCTTGCAGTTATAGGTGAAGTCTTATGTCCATTTTTTTTAATACTAGGATTTAAAACTAGATGGTTTGCCATTCCCTCTGCTATTACAATGTTTGTAGCAGCTTTTATACAACATGGAGAAGATCCTTTTTCTAGAAAAGAAATGGCTTTACTTTATTTTTTAATATTTGTTGTTATATTTCTTTTAGGACCTGGGAAATACAGTATCGATAGAAAATAGTGGTTTAAAATATTTTAACCAATAGTTCTTTCAGTAAATCTGATTGACTCATATTGGCTCCCCCTACTCCTTTTCCTTTAAGGTCTAAATCCCTTAGTACGGAAATAATTCCACTTACTTTTTTCATTGGAAAATTTTTTGCTGCAATTTGGTATTCCCCAACAAAAAATGGATTAACACCTAAAACCTTAGCGACATTACCTTTTGAATGGTCTTTTAAACCGTGATATTGTAATATTTGCGTAAAATATGTATGTAATATTGTAATGGTTACTACAAACGGATTGTCTTTTGGGTTCTGAGAAAAATAATTTATAATCCTATTCGTTTTAACAATATTGCGCACTCCTATTGCTTTTTTAAGTTCAAAATTATTAAAATCCTTACTAATACCAATATGTTCTTCAATAGCAGCAGGAGTAATTTGGGTATCTTTAGGAATAACCAATTTCAATTTTTCTAACTCATTATTTATTTTACTGAGATCCGTACCCAAAAACTCAACCAATAACTGAGAAGCAATGGGTGTAATTGTATATCCTTTTCCTTGTAACACCTTCCTAATCCAATCTGATACCTGATTTTCATACAATTTTTTACTCTCAAATAATACGCCCGTTTTCTGTAAAGCTTTGTGTAATTTTTTACGTTTATCTAATTTAGCGTACTTGTAGCATAGCACCAAAACAGTTGTAGGTTGTGGATTATCCACATAACTACTTAAATTGTCTATAGTTCTAGACAAATGTTGTGCTTCTTTAACTATTACTACTTGCTTTTCGGCCATCATAGGATATCTTTTGGCATTACCAATGATATCTTCTATAGTAACATCCTTACCGTAAAGAACCATTTGATTAAAACCACGCTCTTCTTCCGTTAGAACAGATTTTTCAATATATTCTGAAATCTTATCTATATAATAAGCCTCCTCTCCCATTAGAAAATATACAGGCTTTATATTTCCATTTTTTATGTCTGAGATTAACCTTTTTACTTCATCCATTGAAAAAAAATCATCAAATTTGTAGTATGCAGAAGCTTAATTTTATTCCGTATAACTTCCGTTTCAAAAATAGCGAAAATAAAATCTATATTTTTGATATCATCCGAAAAAAGTTTGTGGCACTCCAACCAGAAGAATGGGTAAGACAACATGTTGTACACCATTTAATTCACCAAAAAAAATACCCAAAAAGCCTAATTAACGTCGAAAAGCAACTGGTAATTAACAATTTAAAAAAAAGATATGACGTTGTGGTCTTTAAGCCTGATGGATCTATTGCCATTTTAATAGAATGTAAAGCACCGGAAATTGAAATATCACAAGCTACTTTTGATCAAATAGCCAAGTACAATATGCAATTAGATGCCAATTTTTTAATGGTAACCAATGGTTTACATCATTTTTATTGTAAAATAAATGCAGCGGATAATAATTATCTTTTTTTACAAGATATTCCTGATTTTAACCGTTAAATTTGTTTTCTTACAACTTAAAATAAAGAAGTAAGTTTTTATGTTTAAAATTGCTGTTGTTATCTTAAATTGGAATGGTATAAAGTTATTAGAACAATTTTTACCATCTGTAGTTGAACATTCTAAAAACCATAACGTATATCTAGCGGATAATGCTTCTACTGATGATTCTGTTGCATTTGTTAGAGAGAATTACCCTTCTATCACAATAATAGAAAATAGCGAAAATGGAGGGTATGCTAAGGGATATAACGATGCGTTAAAATTTGTTGATGCAAATGTTTTTTGTTTATTAAATTCAGACGTAGAAGTAACAGAAGATTGGCTTACCCCTATTGCCACTCATTTTAATACAAATCCTGAAACTGTAATCATTCAACCAAAAATATTAGATTTAAAAAAGAAATCACATTTTGAGTATGCTGGTGCCGCCGGTGGTTATTTAGATTGGTTAGGGTATCCCTTTTGCCGAGGAAGAATTTTTGACACTCTAGAAAAAGATGAGGGACAATACAATGATGAAACTTCAATTTTTTGGGCTAGTGGCGCCTGCTTATTTATTAGAAAGGAAACATTTAACCTTTTAAAGGGTTTTGATGAAGACTATTTTGCCCATCAGGAAGAGATTGACCTATGTTGGAGAGCCCAAAATAAAAAACTCCACATTATGTATATAGGGTCGTCTACCGTATACCATAAGGGAGGGGCTACATTAAGCGAAATGAATCCAAAAAAAACCTTTTTAAACTTTAGAAATTCACTTTTTAGTATCCTAAAAAACACGCCCATTCAAAAAGCTATTTTTATCATTATGGCACGCTTATTGTTGGATGGTATAGCTGGTGTACGCTTTTTGACTACATTCAAGTTTTCCCATTTTTTTGCAATACTACAAGCGCATTTTAGTTTTTACTGGAATGCTCCCAAAATGTTGAGAAAAAAAGGAAATAATTTAAAATATGCCAAGTATTACGTGATAAAATCTATAGTCTGGGCCTATTTTTTAAATCATAAGAAGAAATTTAACAATTTAGTAAAAGATTAACTATCTTTTATGAGCATTACATAGAACATTTTAATTATTTTTGAATCAAATAACTATTAATAGTAACACAATTATGAAAAAGATTTTTTTAGGCTGTATAGGAGCAACCATTTTATTATCATCTTGCGTTTCGCAAAAGAAATTTTCGGATTTAGAAGCAAAACATAAAGAATCTCAAGATTTATTAAATTCTGCTACAGTTAAATTAAATAGTTGTATTGAAGAAAAAGCGACAGCTACAGCTAGATTAAGAACTTTAGAAGACCAAAATGATTTCCTAAAGGCAAACAACCAAATATTGGTTGACAACATGGGTAATTTAACAGATTTATCTGCTAAAGGTGCGCAGAACCTTGAAAAATCATTAGAAAGTTTACAAGAGAAAGATTTAACTATTCGCAAATTAAATGATGCCATTACACGTAGAGATTCTGTGAATCTTTCATTAGTACAGAGTTTAAAAGGTGTACTTGGTAACTTAGATGATGAAGATATTGAGATCAGTGTAGAAAAAGGAGTTGTATTTGTTTCTATATCTGATAAATTATTATTCAGCAGTGGTAGCTACAATGTAGCAACAAGAGCAAAAGAAATTTTAGGTAAAGTTGCGCAAGTTGTAAACAACAAGCCAGATTTTGAATTTATGGTTGAAGGACATACTGATAATGTATCTTACAGAAAAGGTGTTTTGTTAGACAACTGGGATTTAAGTGTTAAACGTGCAACTGCCGTAGTACGTATTTTACAAAATGATTATGGTGTAGATCCTAAGCGTATGACAGCAGCTGGTAGAGCTGAATATGTACCAGTTTCTTCTACTGATAAAGCTAAAAACAGAAGAACTAGAATCGTTGTTCTTCCAAAAATTGATCAATTCTATAGTATGATTGAAGAAGGAATGAAAGATCCTGCAATTAACAACTAAGAATAAAAGAATAATAGTAAAGCCACAACATAATATTGTGGCTTTTTTTTTGCATTAATAATTTTATTTGGGGTAACATTATTTGAGTTTAGTTGATATACTAGTAACTATAATACTCAAGGAAATGAAAACAGAAAATAGAATTGAAAAAGTGATATTAGCCTTCTTTGTATTAAGTCTTCTATTAATTTATAAGGCTATAGGTCAAGACCTAAAAGAAAGTAAAATACAATTTAAGATTTCTTCCCGTATTGGTTATGATTTTCCTACATATGCCAACAATACACCATACATAAATTACAAAGGAGGCGTAGACCTTGGACTATCTCTAGATTATTACTATAAATGGATTGGAGTCGGTGCTGATATTGACTATATCTTAAATAGTGCTAAAAATACGTATCCGACTACAAACTTATTTAATTCAAGTGGAATTGAATTAGAAGACATTGTATTAAGCACAGCGAATATTACTAGATTTTTTTATGGTATAGGTCCAAATTTTCAATACGTCAACAAATCTCAACGATTTACGGCTGAGATTAATACACGTATAGGATTTTCTACTATTGATGGAGGTAAAACATCACTAACGCATAGCGGTGGAGCTCTTTTAAATTTTTATGCGGGATATAATGCTACAAAAATATTGTCTACCAAAGGACAACTCAAATTTTCTTATTTTATTACTAACCACTTTGGTTTTAATTTGGGTGGCTATTATTTAAATCATTTGAATACACCAGAATTCAATGAAAGTGGAGTAACAACACTATATGCTCCATTTACAGAAAAAATAGAACGAGATGAAACAAGCTCTTTTATACTAGATGATGCTAATCCGATTACGCTAAACAGCGCTATAAATCATACTGTTTGGTCCATAGGGGCATTTATGGGTGTCACTTATAAATTCTCTAAAAAAGCAAAATCATGTAAACAATGTGGTTTAGATCATAAACCACATTGTACAGAAGACTTAAAATGTAGTATAACTACCCTTGTAAAAGATAAATATTCAGGTGAGCTTTTAGCTAATGCAAATGTAGTCTTAGAAGATGGAGTGGGAAATACTATTAAAACAGGAGTAACAAATCTATTTGGCATTATAATTTTTGATGAAGTCCCTGTTGCTAACTATACTATTAGAGGGAAGTTTTATAAGAAAGATTTAGAAAAAATTAAAGTTTCAATAGAGGATTTTAAAAATTGTTCGATGAACAGTAAACCCATTGAAAAAAAATTATTCTATAGTGATCAAAATTTTATAATGAAGGGTGTTGTTGTTGAATGCAATACTACGACAACAATAGAAGGAGTAGACATTTTACTAAGGGACAAGATTTCATCCGCACAAAAGAATACACGCTCTACAACTAAAGGTGAATTTATTTATTACCTTAATCAAACATCAATTTATACTTTAAAAGGAATCAAAAACGGCTATTTTTCAAATGACGTAGAAGTCAATTCAAAAAATTTTAACCGAAAGGAATCCTTGTTTATCGATTTACAAATGTGTGTAGACCCTTGTGGAAAAGCAATTAAATTATCAAACATAAACTTTGAACTCGGAAAGTGGAACATAAATAGTAGCTCTCAAAATGCTTTACAGTATATCATTTTATTAATGAAAGAAAACTCAAAAATTAAGGTAGAAATGTCTTCACATACAGATTCTCGTGGGAATAAAACCTTTAATCAAGTACTCTCCCAAAAAAGAGCACAATCTACTGTTGATTATATCATGTCACAAGGAATTAATAAAGACAGATTGATAGCCCGCGGAGCAGGTGAAACAGAATTGCTAAATTATTGTATGGATTTTGTTTCATGCACCGAAGAAGAACACGCCATAAATAGAAGAACAGAATTCAAAATAATCTGCTCTGAATAAACTAAAAAAACGTTTATAAGATATCTAAACTCCCTTTTCCTTCTCTGAGTACTTCTGGTTCACCCTCAGATAAATCTATGATGGTAGAACCTATATTATCACCATATCCCCCATCAATAACTATATCAACCAAATTTTCCCATTTTTCATAGATCAATTCAGGATCAGTTGTATATTCCAACATCTCATCTTCATCTCTGATAGAAGTAGAAATAATGGGATTACCCAATGCCAATACAAGTGCTTTGGCTATAGAATTATCCGGTACGCGAATACCCACGGTTTTTTTCTTTTTAAAATCTTTAGGTAGGTTGTTATTTCCTGGAAGTATAAAGGTATAGGGTCCTGGGAGTGCCCTTTTTAATATTTTAAAGGTCGCAGTATCTATCTGTTTTACATATTCAGAAAGGTTACTTAGATCAGCACAGATAAACGAAAAATTAGATTTTGCCAATTTCACACCCTTTATTCTTGCTATTTTTTCTAAAGCTTTGGTATTGGTAATATCACACCCCAATCCATAAACTGTATCCGTTGGATAAATCACTAATCCGCCCTTTCTAAGAACATCAACAACCTTTTTAATTTCATTGGGGTTTGGATTTTCAGGATATATTTTAATAAATTGAGCCATACTATGTTATCATAAGGAATACTGTAAATTTACTAAATAATAAATATGAAAAAATATACTTCATATATATATTTATAGAACTAGTCGTTTTTTGTTTCAACTTATGTTGAACAGATAAAACTACAGGAAGTTTGAGTAATTGAGAAAATATAGGACTGATGACTTGTAAAGATATGATATATACCTACCAAATTTACTGTTGTTAATATGTATTGTTAGTTCGCTGATGAAAATAATACGCTACCCCTATGCAAAAAAATATAGTTGATAAACAATCTGTTTTATGCTAATATTTCAAGTTTAGCAAAACGCAATAGCAGTTTTTTAATATCACCTTTGTCAAATTGTATTTCTGCTTTTTTATCGTTTCCTACACCATCAATCTTTACAATAACACCTTTGCCAAACCTTGTATGATTTACAACAGTACCTTCTACCAAATTTAAATCTAATTTAGTAGCATTACCGATTGGGTTTCCCAATTCAGGCTTTAGTTTTCTTAATCTTCGCAATTGGTTTTCATTGGGTTTTACATTCGTTGGTGCTATACCAGAAACGGGTTTTATTTGCCGTAACTTGCTTTTATCAACATCACCAAATATGTCCGTATCTATTAGCGATTTGTATTTGTAGGTACTTACGGGAGTTAGGTTTTCAATATATTTTTCATCTATTTCATCAATAAACCTACTGGGTTCAGCATCTACTAGTTTTCCCCATCTATACCTACTCTCTGTATATGTCAAATAAGCTTGCTTTTCTGCTCTTGTTAAAGCAACATAAAATAACCGACGTTCTTCTTCTAATTCGCTTCGGGTATTCATACTCATTGCAGACGGAAAAAGATCTTCTTCCATACCCACTATAAATACGTGCGGAAATTCTAATCCCTTTGCCATATGAATGGTCATCAATGCTACACGATCATCATCACCTTTATCATTATCTAAATCTGTTGCCAAGGCAACATCTTCTAGAAATTCTGCAATGTTTCCCGTGGCATCTGCTAACTCCATTTGCCCTTCAACAAAATCTTTTATACCATTTAACAACTCTTCAATATTCTCCATTTTGGCAATCCCTTCTGGCGTGCCATCTTTTTTAAATTCTAAAAGAATCCCTGTTTTTTTTGCAACATATTCAGATAATGTAAAAGCATCAGCACCTTCATTCATAATCTGAAAGCTCTTAATCATATTGACAAACTCAGATAATCTACGTTTTGTACCGGTATTAATTTTTAAATCTATTTTGTCTATATTTTCCATTACTTCAAAAATGGAACGTCCATAATGATTTGCGGTAACGAGTAACTTATCTAATGTTGTTTGGCCTATTCCACGCCCTGGAAAATTAATAATACGCTTTAAAGCTTCTTCATCCTTAGGGTTAATAACTAGTCGTAAATATGCCAATACATCTTTTATTTCTTTCCGTTGGTAAAAAGATAATCCGCCATAAATCCTGTAGGGTATGTCTCTTTTTCGCAACGCATCTTCAATGGCTCTTGATTGGGAGTTGGTACGATACAACACAGCGAACTCTCCGTTGTGTTTTTGTTCGTTCATACGGGTGTCAAAAATAGTACTAGACACAAACCTACCTTCTTCTGCGTCTGTGATACTACGGTGTACTTTAATCATTGGACCGTCGTCATTAGATGTCCAAACTACTTTTTCTAACTGATTTTTATTCTTCTCTATAATGGAATTGGCAGCGTTTACAATATTCTTGGTAGAACGATAGTTTTGTTCTAGCCTATACATTGTAACGTTATCATAATCTTTTTGAAAATTTAATATGTTATTAATATTTGCTCCTCGGAAAGAATAAATACTCTGCGCATCATCACCTACAACACAGATGTTTTGAAACTTATCTGACAATGCCTTAACAATTAGATATTGGGAGTGGTTTGTATCTTGGTACTCATCTACTAAAATATACTGAAACCTGTTTTGGTATTTTTGGAGTACTTCAGGAAAAACATTTAAAAGTTCATTGGTTTTTAATAGTAAATCATCAAAATCCATTGCTCCTGCCTTAAAACAACGATCTACATAGTTTTTATAAATTTCCCCTGTTCTTGGGCGCTTTGCCATAGCATCTGCCTCTACCAACTCAGGATTATTAAGATATGCTTTTACAGTTACTAAATTGTTCTTATATGATGATATCCTGTTTTGTATTTGCTTGTATTTATAGATATCCTTGTCTAATTGCATTTCCTTAATAATAGAAGAAATAAGGCGCTGGGAATCTTGGGTATCATAAATCGTAAAATTGTTTGGGTATCCTAGTTTATCTGCTTCAAAACGCAACAATTTTGCAAAAATGGAATGGAAAGTTCCCATCCATAAATTTTTAGTTTCTGCGTATCCTGCAATATCTCCAATACGTTTTTTCATCTCTCGGGCTGCCTTATTGGTAAAGGTAAGCGCCAAAATATTAAACGGATCTATACCTTGTTGCATTAAATAAGCAATACGATAGGTTAACACCCTTGTTTTACCAGAACCAGCCCCAGCAATAACCATTAATGCTCCTTTTTTGTGTAATACAGGTGCTTTTTGAGCCTCGTTTAATTCTGAAATAAATTCTTCCAAATCTCTAGTCGTGTTATATTTACAGGAAGTGTAAATTTAACCATAAATACTGCCATTTAGGGTATCTCTTTTTAATAATTATAAACAATGAATCTGTGCTAATTATTTTTTGAATATCTTTATTATTCCAGAAATGAACCACTTCTAAATATACTATTAAATTTATGATAAAAAACAAACTACTACTCGTCTTATTCTGTTTTAGTTGTATTATACAAGCACAACATTATAATTTTAATACGGATTACAAAAATATAGAAGCTAAGGTTGTGGATTGGCGTCACCATTTTCATCAAAACCCTGAGCTGTCTAACAGGGAATTTAAAACCGCTGAAAAAATTGCAGCACATTTACAATCGTTGGGTATAGAAATACAAACTGGTGTTGCCAAAACGGGTGTAGTTGGACTCCTCAAAGGAAATAAGCCTGGTAAGGTAATTGCTTTGCGGGCGGATATTGATGCCTTACCAGTTACAGAACGCAATGATTTGCCCTTTAAATCTGAGGTAAAATCAGAATTCATAGGAGTGGAGACAGGAGTTATGCACGCTTGCGGACATGATACACATATTGCTATTTTAATGGGGGTTGCTGAGATTCTATCAAAACATAAAGACAAGATTAAAGGTACTGTTAAGTTTATTTTTCAGCCTGCTGAAGAAGGGCCACCACCTGGGGAAGAAGGGGGAGCATCTTTAATGATAAAGGAAGGGGTTTTAGAAAATCCAAAAGTAGACGCCATCTTTGGCTTGCATATTAATTCTGCTACACCCGTTGGTGTTATAAAATACAAAACAGAAGGCATAATGGCTGCTGTTGAACGATTTGTCATCAACGTAAAGGGTAAACAAACACACGGATCGCAGCCTTGGTCTGGTGTAGATCCTATTCTTATTTCGGCTAAAATTATTGATGGCTTGCAAACTATTATTAGTAGGGAATCTAACTTAACACAAGAGGCTGCCGTAATAACTGTAGGGAAAATTACAAGCGGAGTGCGTTTTAATATTATTCCAGAAAGCGCAGAACTTATTGGTACGGTAAGAACATTAAACCCTGATATGCGGGAACTGATTTTACGCAGAATGAAAGAAATGACAGAAACCATTGCTAAGGCCTATGGTGGTGAAGCTACCTTTGAGGTAGAAAGTCAGACGGCTATAACCTATAACGATATTGCTTTAGTCAAACAAATGTTACCTACAATACAGCGTGTTGCTGGTACTACTAAGGTTCAAATTATGAAAGCAACAACAGGTGGTGAAGATTTTTCCTATTTTCAAGAAGTCGTTCCTGGTTTTTATTTCTTTTTAGGGGGAATGACTCCCGGAAACACGCAGTCATTTCCACATCATACTCCAGATTTTAAAATTGATGATGCTGGGATGCTGTTGGGCGTAAAAACATTGACAGAAATGAGTTTGGATTATTTAAATAATTAAGACGTAGTAAATTTAAAAATGATTAATCCATATAGTCCGTCTCTAATTACATTTTTTGAAACCATAACTGATTTTAAACATAGTTCTAATCGAATTAATAGTGTTCTCCTAAAAGATGTTGAACGATATACAACGGAAGGCGCTAGATATTTTTCTGGAACTTCATTAATTATTGGAGATTGGACAGGTCCTACAACTGATAAAGGTTGGAAATTACCTTTTCATACTGGAATAAAAAAAGCAGTTTTTAAGGAAAACTACACTTTGGAAATTGAAAACCTTTTATCAAGGGAATTCAGCTTATCTTTTGCACAATGTTATGAAGCATTTGAAACCCTTCTTAAAGACTTTATATGGATTAAAATAAAAAATGATGATCAATTTAGAAATTCATTATCGGAAGATTACTCAAGGAAATCATTAAATGGTGGGGACAGACTATTTAATTTAGTAAAAAAAGCTGGAGCAAATAGGTTCCAAACCTATTCAAATAGAAATAATAATACTTTTAGGTTTAAAGAAACTTTTGATGTTTTATCAGAAGCGCGTCATGCAATTACTCATTCTCAAGGAAAACTAAAAACTTCAAAAATTCTTAAAAGTAAATATCATAAAGATCTTTATGAGCATTTTTTTTATTAAATAAATTGGATGCTAATACAACCAGTTTAAACTTTAAATTCAAAACACTGGACTCTGTTTTAATTTATTTAGCAGAATATGGCTATCAAATTTTCAAAATTTTGAGTCAAGAAGATGGATTTGAATGGGAATATAAAATACTAGCAGATAAAAAAAATTAATCCAACTTATCCAACAAATCTTGTGCCTTTTCATAATTAGGAGTATCTGCTGGTATGGAACTTAAGATGGTTTTACAAGCCTCATAATCCTTCTGCTTTAATTTACTCAACACTAAATACCATAAAGCATCATCGGCATATACAGAGGTGCCTGTGCTTAAGCGAGTTAAAATATTTTCTGCTTCTGCATATTCAGAAAGTTCTAATTGGGTAATGGCCTTATAAAATAATAGTTCTGAGTTGACTGCGTCCTTAGCTAAAATTTGCTCAAAATAAATTTTTGCTTCATTAAAAGATTGTGTATTATAGGCTTCTTCCGCCTTTTTAAGCACCGTTGTATTTGTGCTTCTTTCAACTATATTTATCTCCGAAATTGTGTTTAAGTCTTTATAAGTTGGAATTCCTGAAATAGAATTAAAATAAAAAAACAATCCTGAAAACAAAAGCAAACAAGCTGCTGTTGCATATTTCCAAGGCTCAAATTTTATCACCTTTGGTGATTGATTTTTGAAGTATTCCGTAGCGGTCGCATTCAAACTATTTTTAAAAGCTAAGGTTTCTTCTTCCTTGGCAAATCTATTTTTAAAATGGTGTGTTGCTTCTTTATAAAGGTTAAAAGATTCTAAAAAAGGGGCATCTGTTTTTAGTCTCCTTTCAAAAGATAATTTTGCAGCATCAGACATCGTTTCTTCTATATAGTCTTCAAATAATAAATAATCGTTTTCCTCCATCATTACAAGTTAAAAAAGGTTGTTATAATTTGGTGCATTACGCACCTTATTCGTTAATTCACCAATACACAAAGACTTTTTTTTACGCACATATGCATAGGTAAAACCCAATGTTGTAGCCACTTCTTCCATCGATTTTATTTTAAAAGTAGCTTTTAGTAAATCCTGACATGCTTTCCCTAATTGTTGAAACATTTCATTAAATAGCTCTTGTTTTTGACTAAAAATTAAAGTTTCATCTGCTAGTTCTTCTGCATCGTCTCCTTTAGATACAATTTCTTCATTAATTGTTACCTTTTTTAACATAGGTCTCTTTAGTTCATTCAACCATTTTCGTTTGCACAACAGAAAAAAGTAAGCATCAAAGGGACACGTAAGTTGTAGATTTTTGTCCTTTCCTTGGTGATATATTGTTACCAATACTTCTTGAATTAAATCCTTAGCTAAAAATTCATCACCGCTATTATTCTTTATATAGTTAACCACTTTAGGCACGTATTTACTATAAATCTCCTTTATAATAGTAGAATCATTTGCAACCAGTCCATCTATATAAATTTGATCTTGGTGAAGATTTTTAATACTCATAAACAGTGATATTTTAAACGAATTTAAAAAAACTTTACCAAAAAGGGTAACAAATTTTAGATAGTGCTGATATAAGGGTGAAGAAACTTAAAAATAAGTTAGTTAACAAAAATTAGAAATTATGAAAAACGTTAAATCAATTTTAGGAATGTTGTTTTTAGGAGCAATTTTATTTACATCATGTAACAGAAACGATGATGGGGATTTTGAAAATATCATTACACCACCAAGTACGGAAGAATTTTCTGCAATTAAAGACATCGCCTTAGAAGGTATTACACAAGATTTTAGTTTTGATGTTAGTACAGGTACAGGAATGTTTACTACAGATAATGGAGTTCTTTTATCAATTAATGGTGCTTGTTTAACTAATGATGGAACAGCAGTTACTGGGGTTGTAGATATTGAATATGTTGAAATCTTTGACAAGGGAAATATGCTTACTACCAATAAAACAACTATGGGTCTATTACCAGACGGAAAAAAAGCATTGCTAATTTCTGGCGGAGAATTTTATGTAAATGCAACTCAAAACGGGGAGCAATTAGAAACTAGTTGTGGAGTTAATGTGCAAATCCCTACTAGCCTTACTGGTGGAGAAGATTATGATATGACCTTATGGAATGGAATTATTGATCCAGAAACCGGGGATTTAGCTTGGGATGAAGAAATTGACGCTGATGGTAATGGTAGAAAGTTAGAAGTAGGAGAAAATAATGGAGGCACCATTTACTATGCTCAATTTGGTGAGTTTGGGTGGTCAAACGTTGATAAATTCTATAATGACCAAAGACCAAAAACAACCATATTAGCTGCCGCTCCTAATGGGTATACCAATGAGAATTCGGCCGTTTACTTATCGTATGATGGAGAATTACCAGCCTTAGCAAAATTAGATACTTTTGATGAAAACACTAACTTATTTAGTGAGCATTACGGTCAAATTCCAATTGGTTTAGAATGTCATGTTATTTTTGTTACTGAAGAAAATGGTGACTGGAGATATGCTATTAAATCAGTTACCATTGTAGCAAATGATATAATTACATTTACACAAGGTGAAACGGCTGTTGTAACTGAAGCACAACTAAAAGCTATCATGAGTACCTTGCCATAATTCTGTTTTTATAATGTTCAAAAAAAGTGATGGCACTACTAGCCATCACTTTTTACTGTTTATATTTATCACATTAAAATCTATGATTAGTTGTATGCTTCATTATTGCTATATTTATATTCAAATAATTTAAAAAAATGAAAAAAACTGTGTCATTTCTAGTATTACTTCTTATTCAACTAAGTGTTTTTGCACAGAGAGAACAGTCACTTGACACGATTGTACGTGAAGCTAAAATTGGATATGATGTAAATGGTAACTTAATTTCTTTTATCCCCAACACACCAATTTTACAACAAATTGCAGGAGCTCCTACAGCTTTCTATTCCTACTATTGGGAATTTGGAGACGGACATTACAGTACCGAAAAAGAACCTAAACATCACTATCAAGAGAAAGGAGACTATACAGCTTCGTTATGGGCTACAAATAATTATGGAACAGAAAAACCTCCTGCTACTCGGCCTACAACTGTTTCCATTAACCAATCATCACAAGAAATAGAAGACACTTCTTCTATGCAAGATGATTTTATCATTAAAAGAAACAGGGAACCAATGGTCAACGAAGAAATGGTAATAATTGTTAGCTATAAAAACACCTTTAATTATGTGGCGTCTGGAAAAATCCATCTATTTTTTAATGAATCTCAATTCAAAGCAGATAATTTTGAAACCCCAGAAATAAGAACACATTATGGCGAAAAGATTCTAGAAGAAAACAATACACTAGTTTACACTACACAAATTAATGATGAAACTACGTTTTTAGCGGATAAATCTTATGATCAAGCTCCTATAGCATACCGATTTATTCAAGACTCTACGCTTAAAACAAATTTACCATTATCATTGGAAGAGGCTAAACTTAAATACAGAGACCAAAGTGTTATTGAATTTAATGGTATAGGCCCAGGCGAAGAGCGAAATATATTTTTAAGTATGCGTACCTCCCCAGATATGTTGAAAGATACGAGTGCTATAATTTCGGTAAGAGGTGTGTACGTACCAGACAACAACTATGGCAACCATAAGATTAAAGATATGGAAATGGAGATTGTAACCTCTCATGACCCTAACAAAATGTCATCTAATGGAAGCATAATGAATTATAGATTTGTTCGATTTAAACGGTTAAACTATAAAATTAAATTTCAAAATAATGGGGAAGGTCCAGCACGTACAATTCGGTTGGAAACAGATATTCCTGAAATGTTAGATATGGCAACCTTAGAAATTGAAGATCAATATCCTGAATGCCCCATTTGTCCTAAAACCCCGGTTACCTATAGTTGTTTAGACACTACCTTTACTAAGAATCAGGCTATATTTACCTATAAAAACATATACATTCCAGGTAGCGAGCAAAAAAATGTACAAGAAAAAGATTCTACCAAAGGTTTTGTAAAGTACAGTATCAAATTTGCCAAAGATTTTCATAAAGAGAAAACAAAGAGTAGAACTGCCATTATTTTTGATAAAAACGAACCCATTATCACCAATTATGCAACAACAAGGTTTTTGCCGGGAATTTCCATTGGTGTAAAATCTGGTTATAATTATTACCCTAATTTAGAAGCATCTAAAAGTTATTTTATAGGAGCTACTATTTCTCCCTACAAATCATACCGCTGGTATTTACAAGCCGAATGGGTTAATAACTTTAACTCCTATTCAAGTACTAATTTCACTGAAGAAATAGTTGGAAATGCCCAAGGATTGAGACAATTGCAACGCACAACTACGGTAAATAAGCAACAAAATGTAAATTGGGAAGTACCCGTTTTACTACGTTACAATATGAACAACTACATTGGTTTGGGTGCTGGAATACAAGGCAATTTTAATTTTAGTGAAAAACAAACTTCCTATGCTTCGGTTGACTTATATGAAAATGAAACCGATGATTTTTTAATAAGCAGTTCAACGAACTCTAAAGAGTCAACCAATTCTTTTACAAACATTGGAAAAGGTATTTTGTTTGATGCGACCCTTGGGTTTTCTCGTATTGGCCCTAGTTTGGGCGCACGTTATGTTCTGAATTTTGAAGTAGATTTTAATTACTGGCAATTCTATGCAATTTGGAAATTCTAATTCATTTTATGAAAAAATTTGTGGGTTCTTTTTTTTTTATTTTACTTTCATTTTCTGCAGTATCGCAGAGTTTGGAAGAGAAACTATACACCAACTTAGATGTATTAACTAAAAACCCTTCGTCCTCCAGCCTATCCATATTTATCAAACAGTTGGAAATATTATCCAAGACTACTACTACAAAAAATGATGCCCTAGCCCTTGTTATTTCCTACTGTAATTTGGGGTATTACAGCAATCAGTATAGCAGTCTAAAAGAAAGCATAACCGCCTATGAAACTGCTTGGAAAATCTATGAAAATTATCAATTTTCCAATTATGACATTAATGACAACTGTTTAATTCCGTTGGCACGATTATACATTAAAACAGGAGAATATATTAAAGCTGAAAATACAATTAAAACATATGTAACTAAGGCTGAAGAAAAAAATAAAAAAACTCAAAAAATTAATGGCATCCTTAATTTATCTACGCTATATAACAGCACTGGAAGGTTTAATGCCGCCATACAAACCATAACGGAAGCTGATAAACTGAATACCATTCCACCTAGCGAGCAACAAAAATTACAAAACAACTTAGCAACTGGTTATATTGGGTTAGTAGAGTACACAACCGCAAAGAAAATACTAAAAGAAATCCTTCTAAAATTTAAGGAGAGTCATGTAACAACATACAAAAGTTTAGCTTTTATCGCTTTGCAAGAGAAAAACAGTACAGAAGCACAGCAATATTTTAATTTTGCCAAAGCAGAACTATTAAAACAACAAGAATTTACATCCAGAGACCTGGCGCTTTTACATTTGGAAGAAGCACAACTGTATTATCAATTAGATCAAATTAATGAAACTAATATTAGTCTCACTAAAGCATTGAAAACTTTGCTTCCTTTATACAATGACAAAGCTTTTCCTAATGTTGAAGAACTATACGCAGAACCTATCTTTATTAGTATTTTTGATTTAAAAGCAAAATTAACAGACAACCCAACAGATGCCTTGGCTTGGTATAAATTGAGCTTTTTTATAAATAAAGAACGATTTAGAGGTTGGTCTTCACAAGAAAACAAAATCATTCATCAATCAGATCAAAAAAATAGAACAGAACGGTGTTTAGAGTTATTGCTTGCTTTATATAAGGAAACAAAAAATGAGCAATACCTTACGGATGCTTTTCAATTTGCTGAAGCAGTCAAATCTGGTGTTTTATCTGAACGCTTGCTAAAAAACAATCTCATAGAAAATACCTTAGATCCACTTTTAGTAAAAGAACAAGAAATAGAAAAGCAACAAGAAATTATAATCGACAAATTAGTTCGATCTCAACTCCTTAAAGTTGAAGACACTAAAGCGCTAAATACAAGTTTAAATACAGTCGCATTACAATTAACAAGTATAAGAAATGAAATTAAAAATAAATATCCAACCATAAACTCTACAATTTCTGTTGCTTCCCTACAACAAAAACTAAAAGTAGATAATGCCGTACTGCTGTCTTATTTTTATGGAAAAGAGAATATCTATGTTTTTATGCTAGATGCTAAAAACATAACACTAAGTAAAATTGAAATAACACCCGACTTTGAAGCCACTTTACAGAAGTTTATTCATTATTTTGACAATCCGTCTGCAATAAATAACGATGTTCATAGCTATACCCAAATCGCCCATTTGGTCTATAAGAATCTTTTTTTTAACAAGGCTGGTACCTATGTAAATGTTTTGGTTATTCCTGACGGATTATTAAGTTTTGTGTCCTTTGAATCTTTATTAACCCAACCTACAACTACAACTAGTTATACCGAAATGCCTTTTGTAGTTAAAGAACATAAGCTAGTATATGCTACTACTGCCATACGCTATTTTAAATGGGAAAAAGCAGTTAAAAAACCATCCGTATTAGGTGTTTTTCCTGTATTTCCAGATAGTGCTCAAAATTTAGCCTATTCCATTAACGAAGCCAACTATTTAAAAGAAGCGGTTAATGCTACCCTACTTTTGGAAGAAAAAGCAAGTAAAATGGATTTCTTTACTGCTATGGAAGGCTATAATGTATTGCATCTTTCAACTCATGCAAATAGTGGCAATTTTGTTATTCCTGCAAGTATTGACTTTTATGATGATACACTTTTTATGAATGAAATATATGCCACAAATTTTTCGTCGAAAAGCATCGTCTTGAGTGCTTGTGATACAGGCATCGGTAAATTACAAAAAGGAGAAGGGGCTTTGAGTTTGGCAAGAGGGTTTCAGTATGCAGGAGCAACCGAACTTTTGTTTACGTTATGGAAGGTTAATGATAAAAGTAGTTCTGAGGTTATGCGTTATTTTTATACCGATTATAAAAAAACCAATGCTATGTTTATAGCGAATACAAGCTCCAAACTAAATTATTTAAAAGACTATAACATTACTAATGCAAAAAAATCACCCTACTATTGGAACGGATTTGTGTATTATGGAGGTTTTGAAATTCCTAAAAAAACAGTTCCATATTTTTATATACTGATAGTAGGAGTATTGGTATTGACCGCTTTTCTATTATTCTATTATCGTAAGAGAAAATAACCCGTTAAATTAAAAAACAGCTTCTCCCTATATACTCTACTTTGTATACAAAAATAACCCTGTCTTATAGGTAGTATCTATCTGCTGTAATTTTCCTTTATATTGTTCTGGAAAATCTTTCATTCTTTTTTTAGATGCTAAAATATAGAGTTTATCATACTCACTTAATATAGAATCAATTTTAGTGGGCTCTTCAGCCTCTATTACATTTCCTTTATTGTAAAACTGACTCGAATACGATTTTGTTCTATAATATAGTATGGGTGGATTCTGTTCTGAATTTAGTACTTCAGTCTTCTCAATTAATAATTTATCAGAATTCATATAGGTTTTCCACTGGTCTGTAAAAAGAGCCCCTACTGCAATTAAGAATACGAGTACGGGGAAAACAGCACATGCTATCAAGGCTTTTCTTTTATGTTTGTATTCTGGCCACCAATGTGCAATTAATAAGGCCATAGGTATTGTAGATGGTAAAATATAGGTGTGCAATATATTTTTAGAAATTGTAAAAAATATAGGCGTCCAAAATAGCCATAACAATAGGAAAACAACATATTTATCTTCTAGTATCCTCTTTTTAAGGTGTACCAATTTGGCAATAACAATATAAAACCAAGGCAGTGCAAAAACGAGCATAAATGCCCAAATAAGACCTAGGGGCTGCGATTTAGGTTTCCCGTATAAATCGCCACTCCAACCTGGTTTTAAAAACCGATTAAAATGTTCTCCTACTATAAAATAATCTAGAAATCCTGGAGAACGCTGCTCTGTAAGTAAATACCAAGGTAAAGCTATGAGAATGGTAATTAGAATACCCACTACCCATGGGAGCTTATTTAAATTGGAAAAAAAGCTTTTACGATCTAGTAATAGCCATAAAAAAACAGGAGGTCCTGTTAATACCAAAACCAAGGGTCCTTTGGCAAGAAAACCTAAGCCAAGACCAACAAAAAACAGGTAATTCCAAATCGACTTTTTTTCTAATGTAATAGCCTTCCAAAAAGACAACATAATTAATAGAATACTAAAACATAAAGCAGAGTCTGTTGAAACCACACCCATATGGATTAAAAATTCTGGTGTTGTAACTAATACTAAAGCGGGTATATAGGGTGATACCTTCGTTTTTTTAACAAAATAGCCTAAAATGAACAACATTGCTACCCCTAATAAAAAAGAAGGCAAGCGCGCTGTAAGTTCAGTAACTCCAAACAATTCAAAACTTGCCGCAGAAAGCCACGTAGATAAAGGTGGTTTGGCCCAAAAAGGTACAGTGTAGTCTATTTGCAACACTACCCACTCCCCTGTTTCCTGCATGAGTCTAGCAATCTCTGCATACCTAGCTTCCGTCTTGTCTAATAATGGCAGTGCTCCTGTTAGGATAAACCTAAAAATGATAAGAGAAATTACGCCTACCATTACATAATTGAAAGTGGTTTTTTTAGTTGTCATTTTTCTTTGTAGAAAATTTAATGTGCTTTTGCACTTGTTTTACAAATCTTATTTATTTTATATAAATCCAACCAAAGTTGAAAAAAATAAGATGCCTTTACTTTAGAATCTCCTTGATCTACCCAACGTTTTAATGGTATTTCCAACATTTTAGATATTGCTTTTTCTTTCCCATACAAAACCAATATTCTATTAAATATTTCAACATCAAACAACCACCGAGACACAAATGGATTAACAAATACTTGTTCTGCTAGTTCCTTTGTGAAAATTTTACATCCACATTGGGTATCATATACCTTTAATTCAAGTATTCTAGAAATAAGGGTTGCGACAAATCTACCGATAAAAAAGCGAGATGATTTTCGCTCTATTCTAGATCCAATTTTCATTATACGAGATCCAAAAACAAAGGTAATTTCACGCTCAACATACTCAGATAGTGAATAAAACTCTTCTAAGGATGTTGCCAAATCTGCATCTAGATAACCTACCAGTTCAAAATTGAAATTCTTGCAAACATAGGTAATACCATTACGTACAGTTTCTGCCTTCCCAAGGTTTTTACTATTCTTATATGCAATTACTTTAGTGGGATACTGTTTTTCCAAGCTTAGTAATTCTTCATACGTGCCATCTGAAGAACCATCATCTACAAAACAGATAAAAGTGTCTGTATTTTTAGCTATAAAATTGTCGTAAACCTTGTTTTTTAACTCCTTTACTTCGTTATAACAGGGTATTACAATACAAATTTTATTGGATAATTTGGTCACGTTGGTTTATTTTGGTTTGCAAGATATTAAAAAAGGACGTCTTAATTGTTATGCGATATAACTTATCTATTTCTATCTCAATTTATAGTAATTTGGTTACAAATCTTCTGCAAAATTAACAACAAGGACCAAAATTAAATCAGTAGATTTGTTTTTTTAATTTATTAATAGCTTATGAAAAAAATTACTTTATCAACTTTTGTTATTCTACTGTTTACTTCTATTTCTTTTGCTCAAAAGAAAAGTGATCTATTATTCCAAATTGAAAATTTAAAAGATAGTATTGCCAAAACCAATACATCTCTTGCTGAGGCTAAAAAGAGTGAAAAAGTAAGTCTTGCAAAAGCAGAATTATTTGAGAGTCAAGCAACAGAGTTACAAGAAGCCAACAAATCACTTTTAAATAATCTTAAAAATTTTACACAAGTATCTAGCCAGAATTCAAAAAATATGGAAAGAACCTTAGTGGCGTTACAAACAAAAGAAGCACAATTATCTATTTTAGAGAGTACCTTTAGTAAGAATGATTCTACGGCTATTGTTATACTTACCAATGCCAAACAAACTTTAGGTGAAAATGCTAGTGTTACTGTAACGAATGGTGAGGTTGTAATAACAGAAAACACTCAAAACTTACTTGATGCTACCAAAACTAAAGTTAGTGTGAACGGAGAATCTTTCTTAGAAAAATTAGCAAAAATCCTAATCGCGAATCAGAATTCTCAATTGACAATTACTGGTAAAACAGACGGCTTATTACAAATAACAAATGCATTAATAGCGACCTACAGTATTGTACCAGAAAGAATTTCTTTAAATTTTGTTAGTACTGAAGTTGCACCTGTATTGTTTAAAATTAATCCCGACTATACCCGTTTTTATACAAGAGTTAGGGAGCATGTAAAAAAGTTAAAATAGATTCTTATCTATTGATTACTTTTACTTTATATAATTTTTGCAAAAAATGTACGTTTTAAATCCGTAATCAAACTTAACAACAAACCAATATGGACGGAGAACTAATAATACAGATGTTTGCCTATTTACTACCTAGTGTAGTAACAGGGGTTGTGGCCTTTTATTTTTTTAAAATGCATACAAAAAACGAAGAAGGAAGACGACGTTTTTTACTACATAAGGATATGCAAAAAAACACCTTGCCTATTCGATTGCAAGCATATGAGCGAATGGCACTGTTTTTAGAACGTATAGCAATCCCAAGTTTGGTTGTACGTGTAGCCCCTATTGGGGCTGATAAAGACGCTTATGAAAATCTTTTAATAAAAAACATAGAAAAGGAATTTGATCATAATTTATCACAACAAATATACATAAGTGATGATTGTTGGAATATTATTAAAACTGCCAAAAGTGCTACCATACAAATGATTCGTAAGGCTGGTATGAGTGAAGCAGATTCTTCTGATAAATTAAGAGAAGATATTTTAAATGAAACAATGGACAAGCAATCCCCTTCTACTACAGCCCTATCTTATGTAAAGAAAGAAATAGGCGAATTGTGGTAATCTAGAACAATTATCATCTTACCTCCATTTTCCGTTGGTTTGCTTTTTTTTCAGCATAATTAAATCCTTGCGCCCACCATTTTGTCATTAGCTTTTTATTAAATACTAAGGAATTTTCTGTAAGTTTAGTAGGTGTATAGTATAAATTTAATTTTACACCTTTGTGTTGTGCATAAATGACCCCTTCAGAAATATCATGGTATTCTATTTGATCTAGAACAAACCCATAAATACTTAGCATCAGAGAGAAAGGATTTTTTCCGAGTACTTTATTGTGTTCCATATTCTCTGACTCCAGTATAATGGCGTCTACTTCTGTAGCACCACGCTCTATGGCTTCTTTTATTGGTAATACACAACCTAGTCCACCATCTCCATATTCATAACCATCTTTAGTTACCAAAGACATAAATGGTATGTAATTACAAGAAATCCATATCCAATCGCAAAACTCTTCATACGATAAATCCCGAATGGATTTATACTCTACTCTATTTTTTGATAGGTTAGATACCGTTACAACCACATCTTTAGTGGTGTTTTTTATAATTTGATTGTAATCTGATTTTGTAAAATTTTTTTTAATAGTAGTCCGCAAAGATCTACTCTCACCAAAAGTTCTTTTACGCTTTATAAATTGCAATAAAACATTAAAGTAATTAATAGTAACAAATTCACGACCATCTTTTCTTTTTACTCTAAAAGGATTTAGACTAAATATCTTGCGCTGTGTTACATTGGTGTATAAATCATACAACAAACCAACATTATTTAATGCCAACTGAGTTATTAGCAAACTACCTGTAGATGTTCCAACAAGTATGTCGTAATCTCTTTTTTCAGTTTCCATTAAATATTGAGCTACTCCTCCAGCAAAAGCACCTTTACTACCTCCTCCACTTATCACTAATGCTCTCATTCTATCTCTATATGGTTTGTGTCTAAATTCATATTTTCAGCAAAATCATAACCACTTTTCCACCAAACAGTCATTTTTTTCTCTTCAAAAATAAGTGAATTTGTAGTTAAAACAGTGGGGGTAAAATAAAAATTAATAATGGCATTGTTATTACTAGCAACATATTTACCAATACGAATGTTTTGTTGCTCAATTCTATCCAACATAAAGGCAAACATATTGGTCAATAGTGAAAATGCATTTTTAGAAGGCATTCTATTAAAAAGTGTTGTTTCTGTTTGTAAAATAATAGCATCCACTACCGTTGCTCCTCTTCGTATAGCTTCTTCAATGGGTACCATACTCCCCAATCCCCCATCGGCATATTCGCATCCATTCTTTTTTGCAAGGCTCATAAACGGCGTGTAATTACAGGAAATCCAAATCCATTCACAAAATTCATCGTAAGTAAACTCGTTTATTGACTTGTACTCTACTTTGTTTAAAGACAAATTAGAAACTGTGATAACAATTTCCGTATTTTGCTCCTTTAAAAGGTTAAATTCTTCAATTGTTAAAGAATCTTTAATCAATTTTAAAAGATTATAACTCTCTCCAAAGGTTTTACTTCCTCTTAAAATATTCTTCAGCACATTAAAATGATGAATACCTATAGTTTCAATACCATTTTTTTTATGGGTGATATAGGGGCAAGAACTAAATATACTATCCTGATTTACCGAAGTGTATATTTTTTTAATCTTTTCTATTTTCTGTAATGCCAAATGTGAAATAAGTAAACTTCCTGTTGAAGTGCCTATAAACATATCATACTTATGTTTCGATTCTTGCAACAAAAACTGGGCAACGCCACCTGCAAACGCGCCTTTACTACCACCACCTGAAATTACCATTGCTCGCATAACCCTAAAGTTTACTTTTAATATAACGAAATTCCGCTTCCTTTATTTGAAATTCTAAGGTTTCAAATACTTTTTTATACTCCTTATCCTTTACCAATTCATCAACCAAATTCCGAGCATACTTTTTAAATTGCCAAACGGGATGGATTGTAGCATTTGCTAGATCTTTTAAGTTATTTTCTGTCAAATAAAACAAATCATTTAAGTAAGAAAAAGCGAGTTGACGCGTTTCAAAATATTCGGTTTCGCTTGTATAAGACTGTAATTCTTTTATGAATTTTTGTTTATTTACTTGATCATACTCTTTTGTCATTATAGCCAAAGCCAACCATAATAATCGTACATTTTTATTTGAAAAACCTATAATGTCTTTTGTTTTCTCTAAATAGGTAAAACGTTCTCCTGGATTATAGATCCATAGTTTATACAATACGTTTTCTATCGTTATATAGCTTTTATCATTTAAAAACGACATAAAAAAATCCATATCTTCGGGTGTAATCTTATCTGTTGCTAGTACCAATGCCTGACGTATAGTAAGATTGTCTGATTTGAAGATGGAATCCTTAATTGCCGCAGAAAGAGATTTTGTATAAAACTGAACAATATGTTTTTTTAATGCTGTGGATGAATTAGTATTCCAATACCGATCAATAATAACTGAATTATTTTCTTTACTTACACTTAATTCCCGTTGTAATTTATAAAATGTTGCTATTGATGATGATGTTTCTTTTAAAATACGTTTTGCTTCGTCTATGGGAAAAACAGTATCTATCAACCATACTCTCTTAAAGCTTGATAAATCTTGTCCACTAGCCTGCTCCATTTGGGATAGAAAATTAGCAACAGTAACATTTTTAAATTTATTAGTTTCCAAATAGGTTTTAATTCCTTTTTTAAAAGCTTCCGCTCCTAACTGCATTTGTAGTGCCTGTAATGCCCAAGCTCCTTTTTCATAAAATGTGAGACTACTTGCTTTTGGATCCATTAAGGCTTCTCCTTTATTGTTTTTTGAAAACTTATCCAATTGCATTGCTGTATTGTATAGCTTCCAATAAAAATGATCTGCTCCAAACAATTCCTTTTCGGTTAAATATGCATAATAGGTTGCAAAGCCTTCATGTAACCAATGGTGTTTACTGTCTACTTCTGTAACCAAATCTCCAAACCATTGGTGTGCTAATTCATGGGCATTAATATTTATGTAGTTTTTATCAGTATACCCTATAGAATCTACTACATAAGCATCAGAAAATATAGTGGCACTAGTATTTTCCATTCCCGCATACAAAAAATCACGAACAGGAATCTGCTTGTAAACTTCCCAAGGATAAGGCACTCCAATTTCTTCTTCTAAAAAATCAAAAATCTGTTTATTATATCTATATGTTGGTTCTGTTTTAGTGGAATCTTTTGGGTAATAATATAACTGTAAAGGCACACCCGAAATAGAAATTTCTTCTTTCTTGTTGTACTTACCAATGGCAAAAGCCAATAGGTAACTAGACATTGGGTGGTTCATATTAAAATTCCATGTTTTTAAATCATTGGAAATAAAAGTCTTTTCTAAATTTCCATTGGCTATAACTTCATAAGTCTTATTAAATGCAATGGATACATCAAATTCTACTTTTTCATTCATATCATCAAAACTAGGCAACCAATGACTGGTATATTTCCCTTGTCCTTGTGTCCAAATTTGATTGTTTGCCATATCATCTTCATTCCATCCAAAAAAATAAAGTGTTTGTTTGGGCTTGGTAGCATAGTGTATGGTCAGTTTGTATTCTTTACCCTTCTTTAATTTTTTATAAATACGCAATACTTTTGTATCCGCAGTGAATTCCACCTTTTTATTGTTTAACACTACTTTAGAAAACTGCATATTTTTTGCATCTAAAAAAACAGAATCTGTTTGCTGTAGTACGCTAAAGGTATAGGTGACTTCTCCATGTAATTCGGCAGCCTTTGCGTCTGGGAACAAATTAACTTTCGCCTTTAAAAAGTCGACTTTATCTTGTTGTTGCGCTGTCAAAAGAGAGCAATTCAACCAAATAAATACCAAACTAAAACATCGATAAAAAAACATTAATATAATTTTGAACCAAAATAAGCAATTTCATCTTTTGCAGTTGTTTAGATTCGGTTTATTTTAGTCGAATGAACCCTAATTATTTACAAACTCCCATTGCCTATTTAAAAGGTGTTGGTCCTAACAGGGCCGAAACCTTACAAGGAGAGTTAGGAATATATACCTACCAAGATCTTATCAATCTTTTTCCAAACCGATATTTAGACAAGACTAAGTACTACAAGATAAGTGAGTTACAACGAAGTAACTCAGAAGTACAAGTCATTGGAAAAATAATTCACCTTAAATCTGTGGAGCAAAAAAAAGGAAAAAGACTTGTTGCCACTTTTCTAGATGAAACAGGTAAAATGGAATTGGTTTGGTTTAAAGGGCAAAAATGGATCAGGGAAAACATAAAACTAAATGTTCCCTATGTACTTTATGGCAAAACTAATTGGTTTAATGGTACTTTTTCTATGCCTCACCCAGAAATGGAACTATTAGAAGCGCATAAAACAGGATTAAAAATTAGTATGCAACCTATTTACCCCTCTACAGAAAAATTGAGTAACAAAGGGGTAACCAATAGAGTTACCAATAAATTAATGCAGCAATTATTTCTGGATACCAAGGGACGGTTTGTAGAAACTTTACCCGATTATTTACTATCAGAGCTTAATCTGATGAACAAAAGCAATGCCCTTTTTAATATTCATTTTCCAAAAAATCAAGAAGAATTAGCCAAAGCACAGTACCGCTTAAAATTTGAAGAACTTTTTTATATTCAATTACAGTTGATTAGAAAAAAGATCATTAGAAAAAATAAAATTAAAGGCTATCCATTTACTGCAGTTGGTTCTTATTTTAGTAATTTTTACAAGAATCATCTCCCTTTTGAGCTAACCAATGCCCAAAAAAGAGTGCTAAAAGAAATTAGGGCAGATTTGGGTAGTAATGCACAAATGAATCGTTTGTTACAAGGTGATGTGGGCTCTGGAAAAACTATAGTTGCCTTAATGAGTATTTTACTTGCCTTAGATAATGGCTTTCAAGCTTGTTTAATGGCTCCTACCGAAATTTTAGCCACACAACATTTTAACGGAATTACAGAGTTACTAGAAAAAACTAACATCAATGTGGCTTTGTTAACTGGTTCTGTAAAAAAATCTGCACGAAAAATAATTCACGAACAATTAGAAAATGGTGAACTCCATATTTTAATAGGTACCCATGCCCTTCTAGAGGACAAAGTACAATATAAAAATTTGGGGCTGGCAATCATTGATGAGCAACACCGGTTTGGTGTGGCGCAACGTGCTAAATTATGGCATAAGAACGAGGTACCTCCACATATACTGGTGATGACAGCAACACCTATTCCCAGAACACTAGCGATGAGCTTGTATGGGGATTTAGACATTTCTGTCATAGATGAATTACCACCAGGCCGCAAACCTATTAAAACCGTACATCGTTATGATGCCAACCGTTTAAAAGTATTTCAATTTATAAAAGATCAAATACATTTGGGGCGTCAAATCTATATTGTATATCCTTTAATTCAGGAATCTGAAGCTTTAGATTATAAAGATTTAATGGATGGTTATGAGAGTATTGTACGTGATTTTCCAATGCCAAATTACCAAATATCAATTGTACATGGTCAAATGAAAGCAGAGGACAAAGAATTTGAAATGCAGCGTTTTATCAAAGGAGAAACACAAATTATGGTGGCAACTACCGTTATAGAAGTGGGTGTTAATGTTCCTAATGCTTCTGTTATGATTATAGAAAGTGCAGAGCGTTTTGGTTTGTCGCAATTACACCAGTTAAGAGGTCGCGTTGGGCGTGGTGCAGACCAGAGTTATTGCATTTTAATGACCAGTCATAAATTGTCTTCAGATGCAAAAACACGAATAGAAACTATGGTGCGTACCAATGATGGTTTTCAAATTGCTGATGTAGACCTAAAACTGCGCGGTCCTGGTGATATTATGGGGACTCAACAGAGTGGTGTACTAAATTTAAAAATAGCAGACCTAATAAAAGACAATGACATTTTAAAAACTGCTAGGCATTATGCAATACAAATTCTCATGAATGACCCAAGTCTTAGTAAATCCAATAATACCGTGCTTTTAAGCGCTTATGAACAACTTATAAAACATAAAAATATTTGGAATTATATAAGTTGAACATCGTAATTTTTAATTATCCTAGAAGTGCAATTTTATAATATTCTATACTTTTGAGAGTTGAGGTCTTTTTAGCTCAAAACTAGTATGATCTAAAGTATTTTCAATAAAAAAATTACAGCTAATTTAGCTAAATAAAAAGAAGAAAACGATACAATATATGAAAACACTATTTGACAAAGTGTGGGACTCACACGTAGTAAGAAAAATAGAAAACGGACCAGATGTTCTTTTCATAGATCGCCATATGGTGCATGAAGTTACGAGTCCTGTTGCATTTTTAGGAATTAAAAGTCGTAATATAGGGGTGAAACATCCCGAAAAAACATTTGCAACTGCAGATCACAACACCCCAACCATTAACCAGCATTTACCAGTAGAAGATCCTTTGTCTGCAAAGCAATTAAAAGCATTGGAAGAAAACTCTAACGCTTACGGTATTAGCTATTGGGGATTGGGCCACGAAAAAAATGGTATTGTTCATGTTGTAGGTCCAGAATACGGAATTACCCAACCGGGAGCAACAATAGTTTGTGGAGATTCACACACCTCTACCCATGGTGCCTTTGGTGCTATTGCATTTGGTATAGGAACCTCTGAAGTAGAAATGGTTCTCGCAACTCAATGTATCATGCAGCCCAAGGCTAAAAGTATGCGTATTAATGTGAATGGTAAATTAAGCAAAGGGGTTACCCCAAAAGATGTTGCTTTATATATCATATCCCAACTTACAACTTCAGGTGCTACTGGATATTTTGTAGAATATGCCGGAAATGTTTTTACCGATATGAGTATGGAGGGTCGTATGACGGTTTGTAATTTAAGTATTGAAATGGGAGCCCGTGGTGGGATGATTGCCCCTGATGAAAAAACAATAGCCTACGTAAAAGGAAGAGAATTTACACCCACTGGTGCGGCTTGGGATAAGGCAAAAGCATACTGGGATACTTTATACACAGATGAAGGTGCAACGTTCGACAAAGAACTTACGTTTAATGGGGCAGATATAGAACCAATGATTACCTATGGTACCAACCCTGGAATGGGAATGGGAATTGGCAAGGATATTCCCAATGCTGAAAATTTAGAAGGTGGTATTGCAACCTATAAGAAGTCGTTACAATATATGGCCTTTAATGAAGGAGACTCTATGATTGGAAAGCCTATCGATTTTGTATTCTTAGGCAGTTGTACCAATGGAAGGATTGAAGATTTTAGAGCATTTACAGAAATTGTAAAGGGAAGAAAAAAAGCTCCTAATGTTACTGCTTGGTTGGTTCCTGGTTCTCATAAAGTAGAAACAGCAATTAAAGAAGAGGGCTTGTTCGATATTTTAACAGAAGCTGGTTTTGAACTAAGAGAGCCTGGTTGTTCTGCATGTTTGGCTATGAACGATGATAAAGTACCTATTGGTAAATATGCTGTAAGTACCTCAAACAGAAATTTTGAAGGAAGGCAAGGTCCTGGTTCAAGAACACTATTGGCTTCTCCCCTAGTTGCTGCGGCTGCGGCTGTTACTGGAAAAGTTACAGACCCAAGAGAATTAATGAATTAGTTGATAGTTGTTAGCTGTCTAAATTATAAAAGGGCGATAATCTTTTAACTATCAACAAACAAATATAAACGAACAACTATATTACAATGGCATACGATAAATTCAATATATTAAAAAGTAGCATTGTTCCGCTATCTATAGAAAACGTAGACACAGATCAGATCATTCCTGCTAGATTCCTTAAAGCAACAGAGCGTAAAGGATTTGGAGATAATTTATTTCGTGATTGGCGTTACAATACAGACAATTCACCAAAAGAAGACTTTGTTTTAAATCAAGATAAATACACTGGTAAAATATTAGTTGGTGGTAAAAACTTTGGCTCTGGGTCTTCTCGTGAGCATGCAGCTTGGGCCGTTTATGATTACGGATTTCGATGTGTTGTTTCTAGTTTTTTTGCAGATATTTTTAGAAATAACTGTTTAAACGTAGGGGTGTTACCTGTACAAGTTTCAGCTACTTTTTTAGATAAAATTTATGCAGAAACAGAAAAAGATCCTTCGGCAGAAGTAGAAGTAAATCTACAAGAACAGTCCATCACAATTGTAGGCACAGGAGAAAAAGAATCTTTTGACATTAATGTGTACAAAAAAGAAAATATGCTCAATGGTTTTGATGATATTGATTACTTGCTAAATATGAAAGACGAAATTACGGCATTTGCTGAAAACACGCCTTTATAATTAGAAATGTATCATAATAACCCGTCTACACTACAATGAAAAGAAAGATTGAAATAATGGATACCACACTCCGTGATGGTGAACAAACCTCTGGTGTGTCCTTTTCTGTTTCAGAAAAATTAACCCTAGCTAAATTATTATTAGAAGAGTTAAAGGTAGACAGGATTGAGGTTGCCTCAGCTCGTGTATCTAACGGAGAATTATTATCAGTACAACAAATAACCAATTGGGCTGCAACAACTAATTATTTAACTAAAATTGAAGTCCTAACTTTTGTAGACAAAGGTGTTTCCATAAAATGGATGCAAGAAGCTGGTGCCAAGGTGCAGAATCTTTTAACCAAAGGATCTTTAAATCACCTAACCTACCAACTTAAAAAAACACCAGAGCAGCATTTCAAAGAAATTGCAGCAACCATAAGTTTAGCTCAAAAGCATAAAATAGAAACCAATGTGTATTTAGAAGATTGGAGTAATGGTATGCGCAACTCTCAAGCGTATGTATTTCAACTTTTAGATTTTTTGGTTAACCAACCCATCAAACGAGTTTTACTGCCAGATACATTAGGTATTTTAACACATACGGAAACCTACGAATACATCGCTAGTTTAGTAGCCAAATATCCAAACCTACATTTTGATTTCCATGGTCATAATGATTATGATTTAAGCGTAGCTAATGTAATGGAAGCCCTTAAGGCGGGTTGCCACGGGTTACATTTAACGGTCAACGGAATGGGCGAACGTGCTGGTAATGCACCAATGGCTAGTGTTGTAGCTGTCATCAATGATTTTTTACCAGATATTGATATTTCACTAAAAGAAACTTCTCTATATAAAGTTAGCAAATTAGTTTCTGCGTTTACAGGCGTTGGGATTCCTGCAAACAAACCCATTGTAGGTGATAATGTTTTTACACAAACTGCTGGTATTCACGCAGATGGTGACAGCAAAAAAAATCTATATTTTAATGACTTATTGCCTGAACGCTTTGGCCGAAAAAGACAGTATGCTTTAGGAAAAACGTCTGGCAAAGCAAATATTCTTAAAAACTTACAAGAACTTGGGCTTACATTAAATGATGAAGATTTAGGTAAGGTTACCCAACGTATTATAGAGCTAGGTGATAAAAAGGAGAAAGTTACGCAAGAAGATTTACCGTATATAATTTCTGATGTTTTGGATAGTGAAAGTTACCAAGAAAAAGTAATTATAAAATCATATGTGCTTACGCATTCTAAAGGATTAAAACCATCAACTACGGTTGCCATAGAAATTGAGAATGAAATGTATGAAGAGAATGCACAGGGAGACGGACAATATGATGCTTTTATGAATGCAATCACTAAAATTTTTAAATCAAAAAAAGTACAACTACCAACACTAATAGATTACGCTGTACGTATTCCACCGGGTAGTAGTTCAGACGCATTATGCGAAACTATAATTACATGGAAAAGTGATACAAAAGAATTTATAACGCGTGGTCTAGATTCAGATCAAACCGTATCCGCTATTAAAGCAACAGAAAAAATGTTGAATATTATTTAGCCAAATATTAGACATAAAAAAACATAATTAATAAAAAGAGAATACTACATGAAATTAAGTATAGCAGTTTTAGCAGGAGATGGCATTGGACCAGAAGTAATGGAACAAGCACTAAAAATTTCTGATGCCATAGCAAAAAAGTACAACCATGAAATTACCTGGACACCAGCATTAACTGGTGCAGCTGCAATTGATGCGGTAGGAGAACCTTATCCAGATGAGACACATGCCATTTGTGAAGCAGCAGATGCTGTTTTATTTGGTGCTATTGGTCACCCTAGGTTTGATAATGATCCATCAGCTCAAGTAAGACCAGAACAAGGCTTGTTAAAAATGCGTCAAAAATTAGGGTTGTTCGCTAATGTTAGACCAACCTTTACTTTTCCTTCTTTAATTGATAAGTCGCCCTTAAAAAGAGAACGCATTGAAGGTACAGACCTGATTATACTTCGGGAGCTTACAGGAGGTGTTTACTTTGGAAAAAGAGGTCGTTTAGACGATGGCAATACTGCCTTTGATACTATGACCTATACAAGAGCAGAAATTACACGCTTGGCAAAAAAAGGATTTGAACTTGCCATGACGCGATCTAAAAAATTATGTTGTGTAGACAAAGCTAATGTATTGGAATCTTCAAGGCTATGGAGGGAAACGGTACAAGCAATGGAAAAAGATTACCCAGAAGTAGAAGTGTCGTATGAATTTGTAGATGCCGTAGCGATGCGTTTGGTACAATGGCCAAAAGCATATGATGTTATGATTACTGAAAACCTATTTGGAGACATATTAACAGATGAAGCATCCGTAATTTCTGGTTCTATGGGATTAATGCCATCTGCCTCTGTGGGTGAAAAAAATAAATTATACGAACCTATTCACGGATCTTATCCGCAAGCAGCAGGCAAGGATATTGCAAATCCATTAGCGATGGTATTATCAGCAGCTATGCTTTTTGAAGATTTTAATCTAACGGAAGAAGCAGCAACCATTAGAGCAGTAGTTAACAAATCCTTAGCCGAAGGAATTGTTACCGAAGATTTATCTGAAAATGGAAAAGCCTATAAAACAAGTGAAGTTGGAGATTGGTTGGTGAAAAACATCTAATTCCTATATTAATAATAAAAAGTCTCTTAATAAATTAAGAGGCTTTTTATTATTTAAAAGCTAAGCGCCTAAAGCCAGTTTTTATACTGCCTTTCTTATTTTTTACTAGTACAATGGTCATTGCAATTAACACTCCTGTTCCTGCAAGAACTGCGCCTATATAACTAGCGGAAGTCACTCCAAATCCCATTGCAATAGGTAAACCTGCCAAATATGCCCCAGATGCATTCCCCATATTAAACGCACTTTGATTCATAGAGGACCCTAGCATTTCGGAACCTTTTGAAGCATTTATGATAGCCATTTGCAAAGGTGTAGAAACACTAAATGAAATTATTCCAATAATAAAGGTTAGCACCAAAATACCTATAGGATTATGGGCCACAACGGTATTTGCAAGTAAAACAACAACCATCATAGATAAACTAATTACAACTGCTCGCATTGGTGAAAACTTTTCAGTCATTTTAGCGCCAAGAAAATTCCCGACAACCATTCCCAAACCAGCTAATACCATAGCATAACCGACCATACTTTCTGGATAACCAGATACATTGGTAATTAATGGAGCAATATAACTATACCAAGCAAAAAATCCACCTGTACCAATAGTTGTGAGCAGAATTAATACCCATAGTTCTACTCTCTTAAATACTTGCAAATCCTTTTTTAATCCACCCGTAGTAGTTTTTGGTATTTCAGGCATCCAATTGTACACGCTCAACATTGCTATTACACCAACTATACCAACCAATATAAATGAAATACTCCAACTAAAGTGATGTCCTAAATAAGTCCCTAATGGTACTCCTAAAACATTTGCTATTGTAAGACCCGCAAACATTATAGCAATGGCTTGTGCAGATTTTCCTGGGACTGCTAATTTACCAGCCACAACAGCTCCTATTCCAAAAAAAGCACCATGCGGTAACCCAGATAAAAATCTAAAAAACAATAAACTAGTATAACTTTCCGCAAAAGCTGATAACGTATTAAAAACAGTAAACCATACCATAAGTGCTAATAATATTTTATGAGCTGGAAATTTACTACTCAAACTCGTAAGTAATGGTGCACCTACAACTACTCCCAGTGCATAAGCTGCAATGAAATGCCCTGCCTCCGGAATTGAAATACTTAAAGCTTTTGCAACGTCTGGTAAAATTCCCATTATTACAAATTCCGTCATTCCTATTCCAAAACCACCAATGGCTAATGAAATAAGTGCTTTTCTATTAGATGTCTTCTTGCCCATAAAAATTACTCCTAATTAGTGTTTTAAAACACTAGTATTATTTTAAAATTATATGGCAAAGTTAAATAGATATAAGTCTTTAAATCTATGTTTTATTAACCTATATCTGCATATATATAACCTAAAATATACTTTTATTAAAAGTAAATATATTGCAATAAAAAAAGCCTCTTAATAAATTAAGAGGCCTTTTTAAACTATAATTTTCATTATAAAATATAATCCGTACTAATAAAATTAGAAAGCCTTGTTTCTAACAACTGTTCCATAATTTCATTATTTAAATCATTGTCTTTGGATGCAACAAAAGTACGTACCGAAAAAGAACGCAAAGCATCATGTACACTTAATGTAGCTTGTGCTGAATCTTTACGACCTGTAAATGGATATACATCAGGTCCTCGCTGACAAGCACTATTTAAATTAACCCTACAAACCAAATTAACCAAGGTGTCTATTAACGGTGCCAAGGTATACACATCCTTACCAAACAAACTTACTTGCTGTCCGTAATTAGATTCGGCCATATCATCTAATGGTTCTTCTATGTTACTAAAAGAAACTATGGGTATTATTGGTCCAAACTGTTCCTCATGATATACACGCATCTCTTTAGTCACTGGGTATAACACTGCAGGCCAAATATAATTATCGGATATTTTGCCCCCTTTTTTATTCAGTATTTTTGCTCCTTTTGTCTTTGCATCCTCAATGAGTTCTTGAATGTATGCTGGTTTACCTGGTTCTGGCAAGGGTGTAAGTTGTACACCATCTTCCCAAGGGTTTCCGAATTTAAGTTCATCAACACGTTTGGAAAAACGCTTATTAAATTCAGATGCGATGCTTTCATGTACATATACAACTTTTAATGCGGTACACCGCTGCCCATTAAACGACAATGTGCCCGATATACATTCATCTATTGTCAAATCTAAATCGGCATCCGGTAAAATAATCGCTGGATTTTTAGCTTCTAAGCCTAAAACTAAACGCAATCTATTACTTTTTGGATGTTGATCTTGTAATGCATTGGCCGATTTACTGTTTCCTATTAACGCAAGGACATCTACTTTCCCTGTTTGCATTATTGGACTTGCAACGGCTCTTCCCCTACCAAAAATAATATTAACAACTCCATTTGGAAATGAAGATTGAAAAGCTTCCAACAAAGGGGTAATTAAAAGAACACCATGCTTTGCAGGCTTAAAAATTGTTGTATTTCCCATTATTATTGCTGGAATAAGCAATGCAAAAGTTTCATTCAACGGATAATTATACGGCCCTAAACACAATACAACACCAATGGGACCTCTACGAATATGCGCATAAACACCTCCACTTTTTTGAAATTTTGCGGCATCTCTATCTAACTTTTTATAATCTTCAATTGTATCGTTGATATAATCAACCGTACGGTCAAATTCTTTTTCAGAGTCTGGAAGGGATTTGCCTATTTCCCACATTAATAGCTTAACTATTATAGCTCTTTTTGTAATCATGGTTGCAACAAACTTATCCATACAATCTATACGCTCTTTTACGCGCATAGTAGGCCAAGCTCCTTGCCCTTGATCATAGGCCTTAAGAGCTGCATTAAGTGCATCTAATGCTTCCGTTTCTCCCATATCAGGAATTGTACCCAAGAGTGTAGGTTCATATGCTTCCGTTGAAGAAATTGTAGAATACACTTCAGTCGTATCTCCACTCCAAATTTTTAAATCTCCACCTACTAAATATTTTTTTTGATCAATATGATCTGTAATCTCAAATTCTTGCGGTATACTCATATTCTTTACTTTACAATTAAAAACTTACCTAGGTATAAAAACTTACCTAGGTAAGTAAAGTTACAAAAAACTAGTTCTACATATATGGACTGCAATAATTAAAAAAGAAATCTTAAGCAGCGAAAACGTTTTTTATACATTTATTTCATAAAAAGAAAATAAATTGTGACTTCCTAAACCAAATATTGAAACAAATCTGGCTTATCATTTAAATAATCACCAAAAAAATTATTTTCTTTCATTCTATGTATGAGCGGCTTAAGGTCTTCTGGGCTTTTCAATTCGATGCCCACTACAGCTGGAGCATTTTCTTTACTAGATTTCTTAGAATACTCAAAATGTGTAATATCATCTGTTGGTCCTAAAATCTCTGCAACAAACTCCTTTAGCGCACCCGGACGTTGAGGAAAACGAACGATAAAATAATGTTTTAAATTTCCGTACAATAGCGCACGTTCCTTGATTTCAGCTGTTCTAGTAATATCATTATTACTACCACTTAAGATACAAACTACATTTTTGTTCTGTATTTCTTTAGCATATTGATCCAAGGCAGCTATTGTTAATGCCCCTGCGGGTTCTACAACTATGGCATCTCTATTATACAGATCCAAGATGGTCTGACAAACCTTGCCTTCAGGAACTGTAATAATAGCATCTAAATGCACTTTACAGATATCAAATGTTAAGTCGCCTACGCGTTGAACCGCAGCACCATCAACAAATTTATCGATCTGTTTTAATTCTGTATTTTTTCCGTTTGTTATGGATGTTTTCATAGAAGGAGCTCCCTCAGGTTCAACTCCAATAATTTTAGTGGTTGGTGACAAGGCCTTAAAAACGCCACATAAACCAGAGGCTAAACCACCACCTCCAATAGCAACAAAAACATAGTCTATACCAATAGTTGCTTGGTCAATAATTTCCAGCCCTACTGTAGCTTGTCCTTCAATTATTTTTGGATCATCAAAAGGGTGCACATATATTTTACCTTGTTCTAAACAAGTTTTCTTTGCCGCTTTAGAAGAATCATCAAATGTATCCCCTTCTAAAACTATGGTAACCCAATCTCCCCCAAACATTTCTGTCTGTTCTATCTTTTGCTTAGGCGTAACAGATGGCATATAAATTGTTCCCTTAATTCCTAAATGATTACAGGCAAATGCCACGCCTTGGGCATGGTTACCAGCACTGGCACAGACAACACCTTTACTTCTTTCTTCTTCTGTTAAAGAGCTAATTTTATTGTATGCGCCCCGTATTTTATAAGAACGCACTCTCTGTAAATCTTCTCGCTTTAAAAGAAGGTTAGCATTAAACTGTTTGGAATATCGTATGCTTTCCAATAATGGGGTTACGGCAGAAACGGCACTAATGGTCTTAGCTGCTATACGAATATCCTTTATGTTTGGGAAATATGGCATTGTTATAAAAATAAAAGACCTGTCTAGCTTCAAAGAAACCTGACAGGCCTAAGAATATAATAAAAAAATTAAACAATTGGCTTCATCGCTGTCATAGATGCACGCAATCTTGCTCCTACTTTTTCTACTGGATGCTCTCTTAATGCTTTATTTACTGCAATTAATTTGGCATTATCTACCCCATTATCATCACCTAAACTATACTTCTTACCAATTACAGAGGTATCAACAGTTTCCATAAAATCTTTAAGCAAAGGTTTACATGCATGATCAAACAAATAACAACCATACTCAGCTGTATCAGAAATTACTCTGTTCATTTCAAATAATTTTTTTCTTGCAATGGTATTTGCTATTAATGGCGTTTCATGTAAGGACTCATAATAAGCAGATTCAGCAATAATACCCGACTCTGTCATAGCTTCAAAAGCAAGCTCTACTCCTGCTCTCACCATTGCTACCATTAACACACCATTATCGTAATATTCTTGTTCCGAAATTTCTTGGCTTCCTGCAGGTGTTTTTTCAAAAGCTGTTTCTCCTGTTGCGGCGCGCCAATCTAACAAATTTTTATCCCCATTAGCCCAGTCTTCCATCATGGTTTTTGAAAAATGACCTACCATAATATCATCCATATGCTTTTGGAATAACGGACGCATAATATCTTTTAATTCTTCTGATAATTCAAAAGCTTTAATTTTTGCTGGATTAGACAAACGATCCATCATATTGGTAATACCACCATATTTTAAACCTTCTGTAACAGTTTCCCAACCGTACTGAATTAATTTAGAAGCATAGCCTGCATCAATACCTTCTGCAATCATTTTATCATAACAAAGAATAGAGCCTGTTTGTAACAAACCACAAAGTATGGTTTGTTCACCCATTAAATCTGATTTTACTTCAGCAACAAATGAAGATTCTAACACCCCTGCCTTATGACCCCCTGTAGCAGCAGCATACGCTTTTGCTTGTTCAAAGCCCTTACCTTCTGGATCATTGTTTGGATGTACAGCTATTAAGGTTGGTACCCCAAAACCTCTTTTGTACTCTTCCCTAACTTCAGAACCAGGACATTTAGGTGCAACCATAATAACGGTTATATCCTCACGAATTTGCATCCCTTCTTCTACGATATTAAAACCATGAGAATACGATAACGTAGCTCCTTTTTTCATTAATGGCATTACCGTAGTAACTACATTTGTATGTTGCTTGTCTGGCGTTAAATTGATTACTAAATCCGCACTTGGCACTAATTCTTCATAGGTACCAACCGTAAATCCGTTTTCCGTTGCATTAGTATAAGAAGCTCTTTTTTCTTTTATTGCAGCAGCACGTAAGGTATACGAAATATCCAATCCAGAATCTCTCATATTTAAACCTTGGTTTAAACCTTGCGCACCACAACCTATAATTACTATTTTTTTACCTTTTAAGGCCGTTACACCTTCTGAGAATTCCGAAGAATCCATAAATCTACATTTTCCCAATTGCGTTAATTGATCTCTAAGTGATAACGTATTAAAATAATTTGACATTTTCTTGTACTCGTTTTTATCCCAATATTTTGGGATTGATTAATTAATTATGTTGAAACTCTTCTAATAAACTACTAATACGCATTTCTGCTTTACTAACAGCAATTCTACCAGACCTTACAAATTGCATAATGCCATAAGGCTCTAGTTCGCTGTGCATTTTATCGATCTCATCTCTTTTACCAGATTTGGATAAAACAAAGAAATCGCGGGCCACAGTAACAATCTGTGAGTTGTTCTCTTTGATAATGTTTTGAATTTGGCGTTCATCAAACAACAAGCTTGATGAGATTTTAAACAGGGCAGATTCTTGGTAAATTATTTCATCATCTGAATGATAAAAAGCTTTGATTACCTCAATTTGTTTTTCTATTTGCCCTACAATGTTTTGTACCCATTGTTCGGTAGTATTCACAACAATAGTAAATTTTGAAACCCCATCAATTTCTGATTTAGAAACATTTAGTCCTTCTATATTTATATGCCGCTTTAAAAATATGCCTGATATTCTGTTTAACAACCCAACGTTGTTTTCAGAATAAACCGATATCGTATACCAATTATTTTCCATTTTCTTATTGCTCCGAACCTAGTATAACAAGGTGAAAAATCGGATTTATTTAATTAATATTTATTTTAATCGCACTTCTGAAACAGAAGCTCCTGATGGAATCATAGGAAATACATTATCTTCCTTTTCCACCTTTACCTCTAGGAAGTAGGCATCCTTGGATGCCAACATCTCTGTTATGGTAGATTGCAACTCACTTCGTTCACTAATTCGTTTAGAATTGATATGATACCCTTCAGCAATTTTCACAAAGTCAGGGTTCACCATAACGGTTGAAGCATATCTTTTTTCAAAAAACAACTCTTGCCATTGGCGTACCATTCCTAAATGATCATTATTGAGGACCACAATTTTAACAGGTACTTTATGTTGAAAAATTACACCCAATTCTTGAATGGTCATTTGATAGCCACCATCTCCAATTATGGCCACCACTTCCCGATCCATTCTTCCCATTTTAGCCCCAATAGCAGCTGGTAAGGCAAAGCCCATTGTACCCAAACCACCAGATGTAATATTACTTTTACTTTGGTTGAATTTAGCATAGCGACACGCAATCATTTGGTGCTGACCAACATCTGTAACAATAACGGCACTGTTATTAGAGGCAATATTGATTTGCTCTATAACTTCCCCCATAGTTAACTTTTCCTTGGTGGGGTGAATATCCTTATTAATCACAGCATCATATTCAATTTTATATTTTTCCTTAAATTGATTGTGCCAAGCTGTATGCTGGTTTTTCGTAATTAATGGAAGTAGTAACTCTAAAGTATCTTTGGAATTCCCAAGAACAGCCACATCTACCTTTACGTTTTTATTTATTTCAGCAGGATCTATATCAAAATGAATAATTTTGGCTTGCTTTGCATAGGTATTTAAACTACCGGTAACACGATCATCAAAGCGCATCCCAATGGCAATTAAAACATCGCACTCATTGGTTAATATGTTTGGAGCATAATTTCCATGCATTCCTACCATACCTACATTTAAGGGATGGTTTGTATCTAATGCTGACAATCCTAAAATTGTCCAAGCAGCTGGTATTCCTGCTTTTTCAATCAATGTTTTTAATTGTTCCTCGGCTTCACCCAAAATAACACCCTGACCAAAAACGATTAATGGCTTTTTAGCATTGTTTATTACTGTTGCGGCAGCTTCAATTTGTTTTACATTTGGTTTCGGAAATGGATTATAACTGCGTACTCCTGTACATGGCGTATAACTAAAATCGAACTCATCTATTTGGGCATTTTTAGTAATATCTATTAATACAGGACCTGGCCGACCAGATCTTGCAATATAAAAGGCCTTCGCCAATATTTCTGGAATTTCATCGGCGCTAGTTACTTGATAGTTCCACTTGGTAACAGGCGTAGAAATACCGATAATATCCGTTTCTTGAAAAGCATCTGAGCCCAATAAATGTCGGGTAACTTGCCCAGTGATACACACCATTGGTGTAGAATCTATTTGTGCATCTGCCAATCCTGTTACCAAATTAGTGGCACCAGGTCCAGAAGTCGCCATAGCCACCCCAACTTTTCCCGTCACCCTAGCATACCCTTGGGCTGCATGAGTAGCGCCTTGTTCATGGCGGGTTAAAATATGTGTCAGTTTATCTTGAAACTTATACAGTTCATCATACACTGGCATTATAGCCCCACCGGGATACCCATATAATAAGTCCACTCCTTCAGCTACCAAGCAATGTATAATTGCTTCAGCCCCACTTATTTTTATAGTAGTCTTGCTTTTTGCTGAAGTCTTTCTTTCTTTTAATGTCTCCATTGTAAAAAATTCAAGTCAAAAGTATCTGTATCTATTTTAGTTTAAATTAAACCCGCTACAAATACTCTTATATTTTTATGATTCTATTTTAAGTTAAAATTCATCAGTAACACATCCCTGTGATGCAGATGATACAGAACGTGCATATTTATACAATACACCTTTTTTGAATTTTAATGCTGGGGCTACCCATGCTTTTTTACGTTCTGCAAGTTCAGCCTCTGTAACATCCACATTGATCGCATTTGTTTCAGCGTCTATGGTAATAATATCACCGTCTTCAACTAAGGCAATTGTTCCTCCATCTTGTGCTTCTGGAGAAATATGTCCTACAACAAAACCATGCGTTCCTCCTGAAAAACGACCATCCGTAATTAAAGCAACTTCTTTGCCTAAACCAGCACCCATAATAGCTGCTGTTGGTTTTAACATTTCTGGCATCCCTGGACCACCTTTTGGTCCTTCATAACGGATGACGACTACGTCTCCTTTCTTTACTTTTCCATCACGAATACCATCATTAGCGTCATATTCACTATTAAAAACTTTTGCTGTCCCTTTAAATAATAACCCTTCTTTTCCCGTGATTTTAGCAACAGAACCATTCTCTGCCAAATTTCCGTAAAGCATCCGTAAATGACCGGTAGCCTTAATAGGATTATCTAAGGGTCTAATAACATCCTGACCTTCAATTAAGTCTGGAACGTTAACTAGGTTTTCTGCTAAAGTTTTGCCTGTAACCGTTAAACAATCACCATGTAATATTCCATTTTTTAATAAATATTTTAATACTGCAGGAACACCACCAATACGATGAATATCTTCCATTAGGTATTTTCCACTCGGTTTTAAATCTGCTATAAACGGTGTGGTGTCGCTAATATGCTGAAAATCTTGCAATGTAAAATCTATGTCGGCTGCCCTTGCAATAGCCAAAAAGTGAAGTACTGCATTTGTTGAACCACCCATTATTGTAACCAAACGAATCGCATTTTCTAACGATTTTCTAGTAATAATATCCAAAGGTTTAATATCATGTTCTAGCAAATAATACATTTGCTTCCCTGCAGCTATAGATTCTTCCTTTTTTTCTTTACCAACAGCTGGATTAGAAGAATTATAAGGCAAAGACATTCCTAAAGCCTCTATTGCAGAAGCCATGGTATTTGCCGTATACATACCGCCACAAGCACCTGCACCTGGAATCGCTTTCTTAATAATGCATCCAAATTCCTCCTCCTTCATTGTGCCTGCTACTTTTTCTCCCCAAGCTTCAAAAGCAGAAACAATATCTAACTTTCTATCGTTATGACAACCGGAAGCAATGGTTCCTCCATAGACTAAAATAGAAGGTCTATTTAAACGTATCATTGCCATAAGCGCACCGGGCATATTCTTATCGCACCCTACAACAGTTACCAATCCGTCATATGACATTCCTTGTACTACTGTTTCCATAGAATCTGCAATAATATCTCTTGATGGTAACGAAAAACGCATACCAGGTGTTCCCATAGAAATACCATCACTAACACCAATGGTATTAAATATTAAACCTACAGATTCATTTGAGTTTACCCCTTCTTTCACATCTTTCGCCAAATCATTTAAATGCATATTACAAGGGTTTCCCTCGTAACCAGTACTTGCAATTCCAACAATTGGTTTTTTAAAATCTTCATCTTTAAAACCTATTCCGTACAACATAGCTTGTGCCGCTGGTTGTGTAGGGTCTTGTGTAACGTTCTTACTATACTTGTTTAGTTCCATTTATGTTATTTCTTGCAATTCTTGATTCCTGTTGAAAATACTATATCATTCAAATATAATTCTTTAAGATTCTTCATTTTTTTAACATTGTTTTTTTGTATAAATTCAACTTCCTTTATATTAACCTAAATACTTGATTATCAATCAAATAAACTCTTAATAGATATCACATTCATCTATTTTTTTTAGCTATTTATAGCGCCTATCCATAAGCATAAAAAAAGCCTGTATCATTTGATATGACACAGGCTTCTTATAATCAATACAAGACCGTATCACCCCCCTAAAGCGGTAATAATGACTAGTATGATACTTAAATTTCTTTTCATTGCAGCACAATATTAATTAAAAAAATTAAATACACAAAACTTTACATTCCATTATATCAATTTAAAAGAAATGGTATCTCCTGTTTTCTTTTGAGAAAGTATATGTATGGATTTTTCGGACAATTGTATTGCCCGAATATACCCTCCTGTAGTTTGACCATCTTTCATTAATATAATTAATTTACCAGAAGGAGTCAGTTGTACTGTGCCTGGCAATGTTGCGGATGTCAGCATTGACAACTGATGCGCATCTAATACTTCATTGAGTTGATAGGCCATTCTGTTATTTTCCTTAGCTACTGTAAATCTTGTTGAAAATAAACGTTCTAATTGTCTATCTGTTAATCTCTCAAACTCTGGTCCTTTATAAACGGTTAACTCTTTTTCTGTTAAATAAGATTTTAAAGATACAGCACTTAGTAATGGTGAAAAATTAGTTTCTGGGTCATACGGTATTTCATCATTTTTAAGTAAAGATCCTTTGGTTGTAACCGGCTTATACCATGATCTACTACCAAGTACTTCCTCCGTTTTAAATCCGCCTCTTATAGCCAAATAACCTCTATATCCTTTATTAAGTGATCCATAGGTAAGCACATCTCCTTTACTTATTTTATGAATTTTATATTCCTTTGCAATGGTTTTATTTAATTGAACATCAAACTCTGCTCCACCAAAAGCAATATATGTATCTGCTGTAAACTCTAGTATTGGCCCTGTAATTGTAATTTCTAAGACCGCTGCAGTTTCATCATTTTCCAAAAGCTTATTTAAGTGGGTAACAGCATAAGAATCCATAGCTCCAGAAACAGGAACACCCTTACTCCTATGGTAAAATCTACCTAAATCCTGAATACTCGTATAAAAACCAGCTTTAAGCATTTTAACCATTTGCTAACATATTTTTAGTAGAAAAAATTCCGATTTCTATTTCTATTTTTAATAGATCATATTCCGATTTTGTTACAGCATAAAATTGAATTTTATCACCAACACTCACAAAGATTGGACGTTCATATTTGGCGTTAAATAAGGGGTAAGGACAATTGCCAATAATGTTCCATCCTCCTGGGGATTCTTGCGGGTAGATTCCGGTCTGTTTTGAAGCTAAACCAACAGCCCCTTTCGCTACTTTTAATCGCGGTGTTGATCTTCTAGGAATTTCCATATCTTCTGATAACCCTCCCAAATACATAAACCCTGGTAAAAACCCGATACCATATACTGTATATGAAGTCATTGTATGGTTTTTGATTACTTGTATTGGAGTCATCATCAATTTCTCTGCTACCTCAATAAGGTCTATACCAAATTCTTCTTCATAACATACAGGAATTCTCCAAAGCGAATTTTTAAAAACAACCTCCTGTTCTTCATTTTTATAACACTCTAAAAGGAAATCTCTGGTTTTATTAAAATCAAAATTAATATCATAAAAAATAAGCGTCAATGAATTATAAGCGATGACCAACTCATAGCTATTATTTTTAAAAAAATTTACGTTAAGATAGTTCCTAAACTGAAGTATGTCATATAAGATAGCCTCTTCTACACTATGGGGCCATTCTACAATAATAGCCTTTTCACCAAATTGCTTTATACTTAGGGGGTATTTGTACATTTTTCTATGGAAATGGAATGTTTGGGCAGTTCATTATAAAGATACAATAATATACTACTACTATTAGACGTATCACTATGTATACAATATGTATTTGCATTAAAACTAATACTTTTTTTTGAATTAGATATAACTATCTTATTCTTTATCATAGGCAAAATATGATTGAGCACTGCTCTAGAATTTTGAATAATAGCATTGGGTTTTAATCTATCTACCAAGCTTAAATCATCATTATAATTTCGGTCCATAAAAGCCTCATAACATATTTTAAATCCTTTTTGAACCGCAAGACTTCCTATTACAGAACCAAAGGGTACATAGAGAACTGCTGCATATTTATACGCTTCAATTGCTTTTAAAAAAACAGAAGCTAACTGCTTACTTTTTGCTATATCATTATATAAGGCTCCATGTGGTTTTATATGATGCAAAATACAATTTTGCGCCTTAATTATAAGCACTAAATTTTTAATTTGAAGTTGAATACTTTGTATTAATTCACCCTCTGAAATTAAAATAGATTTTCTACCAAAATTAATAGGATCTGGATATGACGGATGCGCTCCTAGTTTTACCTTGTGTTTTTTTGCCAAAAGAACAATTTCTCGCATACTCTCCATAGTTCCTGTATGTCCACCACAAGCAATATTACAAGAAGATATGTAGGGGAAAATACTTGCTTCATTTCCAATACCCTCACCAACATCGCAATTTATATCGATACTAATTGTCTCCATTATAAATTCAAAAACTTTTAGAATACTTTTCACTCCTAATCCAACAACGATGACTATAACTACTATTGCCACACTATTTTGGAATAAGGAGTTTTTATAATTTCCTATAATGGTTACTCATCTATTGTTTTTAAACTAAAAGCTTAATATAATTATACTATAAATTAAAACCAAAAACAAATGTAAACTAAGGTAGCATATAAAGTACAATACGGATTGAATTTCATTTTATGATTTTTCTTGAAAAAAAATTAAAGATCTAATTAATTCATTTTTAATGCATTTCATCTAAAACTTAAAAAAGTTGACTGTAGTTCAACGAAAGGAAGTAATAAACCTAAAAAAATTCTGTTATAATAATCCCAAATAAGATTAAACCTACTTTGAATGACATGTTTAGAATGTAAGAATGAGCTCAGCCATATTGAACTTAAAAATGCTATAGATGCATTTGGTGTTGAATTATGTGCCAAGCATCAAGTAAGATTAAACAAACTAATCTTAAAGAATAAAACTCCAAAAGAGGCCATACAGTTGTACTATGGTTTGAAAGAGAAAAATGTAACCCCAATGTTAGAATGGTGGGATGGTAAAAAATCTGTCGATATAGCTATATCCCGCGTGAAATTAAATATTGAGATCGATACAGAATACAATATGCTTACGCATGAGCAAGCTCTTAATGACTTAGAAGAAGCTATGCATTCTTTTAAGAATGGGTTCACAACAATAAAAATCCCTAACGATTTAATTAGGCATCATTTTAATGAAACAATTAATAATATTATGGGTATTGTAGAAGGACTTCATGCCAACATTAAAAAAATATAATAAAATTGCTAAATATATTGAAGTTGATGACTTTTAAAAGTCATCAACTTCAATAATTCTAAGGTATTCCATTTTTATCTTTATATTAGACGCTTCAAGTTTACCAAAAGATGAAAAATAAACTATTTACCGCTTCTTTACTTATATGTTTACTTATGGCATTTAACGCTAATGCCCAAGATTGGGCTAATTTAAATCGGCACAAAAAAGCCAATGAGGAATTAGAAAAACCTGCCAAAAACGAAAACAGAGTTGTTTTTATGGGTAATTCCATAACCGAAGGCTGGAGTAATCTTATGCCTGAATATTTTTCAAACCAACAATACATAAATAGAGGAATAGGCGGACAAACTACACCGCAAATGGTATTACGTTTTAGACAAGATGTCATTGACTTAAAACCTAAAGTTGTAGTTATTTTAGCAGGAACCAATGACATAGCTGGGAATACTGGCCCAATAAGTTTAGAAGAAATTGTGGGTAATATTAAGAGTATGGCAGAATTAGCACGTGCAAATAATATTAAAGTTGTTATTTCTTCTACCCTACCCGCTTTCAATTATCCTTGGAGCCCAAATAAAAGTCCCAATACCAAAATACCTGCTCTAAATGCCATGCTTAAAGCATACGCAAAAGAAAAAAAGATCGTTTATTTAGATTATTTTTCTGCAATGGCAACTCAAGAAAATGGATTGCAAAAATTACATTCTAAAGATGGAGTGCACCCTAACAAACTAGGCTACCAAATAATGGCTCCCCTAGCAGATAAAGCAATTATCAAGGCTTTAAAGAGAAAGAAATAGGTGCCTTATTATGCAGAATCCACTTGTAAGCATCTTAATCCCTTTTAAAGATGTTTCACTTTTTTTAGAGGAATGCATTAGGTCTATAATTATACAAACCTATAAAAATTGGGAGGTAATTGCCATTAATGACCACTCCAATGACAGTAGCGAACAACTATTAAAATCTTTTGCTACTCAAGATTCACGAATTAAAACAAGCACGAATACAGGAAAAGGCATAATCCAGGCCTTACAACTTGCCTATAAACTATCTAGCGGAACTTATATAACTCGAATGGATGCGGATGACATTATGACCCCTAACAAATTGCAAGTTTTGCTTTCTTCCCTTTTAAAATCGGGAAAAGGACATATTGCTGTAGGTAAGGTTGAATACTTTTCCAAAACTGGTGTAAATAATGGTTACAAACGCTATGAACAATGGCTAAATGGTCTAACCACTACAGGAAGCAATTATTCTGAAATATATAAAGAATGTGTCATTCCATCTCCATGTTGGATGATTCATAAAAATGATTTTGATGCAGCTGATGCTTTTAATCCCAATAGATATCCAGAAGATTATGATTTAGCATTTCGTTTTTATAAAAACAATTTACATTGTATTCCCTGCAACCAAGTTTTACATCTATGGCGAGATTACGATACTAGGACCTCTAGAACAAGCGAACATTATGCCCAAAACTATTTTTTAGATATCAAGTTAGATTACTTTATAAAATTAGAATACAAACCAATCCATACACTAATCGTTTGGGGTGCTGGGGCTAAGGGAAAGGAAATTTCCAAAAAATTAATACAAAAAGAAACCCCTTTTCTATGGGTTTGCAACAATCCCAATAAAATTGGGAAAGATATTTATAACCAACGACTACAACATTTTTCAGTTGTAAACGCTATAAAAAGTAAACAAATTATTATAACGGTGGCCAATGTTGATGAACAAAAAAATATTAGAAATAAACTAATTCACTTCGGTTTAGAACCTATGAAAGATTATTTTTTCTTTTGCTAAAGAAACAGATCCTTTTCATCTATTTGTTTATATTTGTGAAATCAAATTAAGGAATGCAGTTTAAATATCCGGAACTTCTTTGGGCTTTATTTTTACTATTAGTTCCACTATTCATTCACCTTTTTCAACTTCGTAAGTTTAAAAAAACACCCTTTACCAATGTAAAATTATTACAAAAGGTACAAGTGGAATCCAGAAAAACCCGTAACCTAAAAAAATGGTTGCTCCTTTGCACTAGACTTTTGCTGTTTACAGTGATAATACTAGCTTTTGCACAGCCTTTTTTTGCAAAGATGGATGCATTAAAACAAAAGGAAACTGTAATATACTTAGATAATTCTTTTAGTATGCAAGCCAAAAATAATGGTAATAGCCTACTAAAAAATGCTACACAAGAGCTTTTGAAAAACCTGAAAAAGGAAAAACAATTTAGTCTGTTTACCAATACTGATAGCTATAAAAATATAACTCTAAAAGATATTCAGAACGATATACTCTCCTTGGAGTACACAAATAATCAGTTAAGCTTACACGAAATACTTCTTAAGGCTAAAACTATTTTTAGTCAAAAAAATGAAATTGAAAAAGATTTAATTATTATTTCAGATTTTCAACAATCTATGGGCACATCTAAAATAGATAGCACTACTAGGGTGCATACCCATTTCATAAAATTAAATGCGAGCAATAATAGTAATATTAGTATAGACAGCACCTTTATTTCTAAAATTGATGCTGAAAACATTGAATTGACCGTAACTTTGTTTAGCAACACTACTGTTGAAAATAGAGCTGTTTCATTATATAACAAAGACCAATTATTTGCTAAAACATCTGCCGTTTTTAACAGTAATAAAACAGCATCTGTTATTTTTACGCTACCAAAAAACAGAGAATTCAACGGCAGAATTGAAGTGTTAGATAATGCATTGACGTATGACAATCAACTTTATTTTACGATCAACAAAAAAGATAAGATTAAGGTTTTAGCAATCTCTGAAGCTTCATCAAACTACTTAGAAAGAATATTTACTGAGGATGAATTTTCAATGCAAGCGGTTCCATTGAAACAACTTAATTACAGTATGCTTGAAAAGCAAAACCTTATTGTTTTAAATGAGCTTCCGTCCATCCCTGAATCTTTAAAAAATTCACTACTTTCTTTTACAACAAATGGTGGTAGCCTTGTAGTTGTACCAGCAGCAAAGAGTACTATGGATAGTTATAATAAATTGCTTGGATCCTATTTTTCAACAACAATGAAAACCCCTAACCATTTAGCGCGTAAAATTACCGGCATTACATTTTCTCATCCGTTGTATAAAAATGTTTTTGAAAAAAATACAACAAACTTTCAATATCCAACTGTCAAAAGTTTTTTTAACGTAAAAACGACTGCGCCCACCCTATTAAATTTTGATAATAATACCCCGTTTTTAGTCGGCACAGATGGAATCTATTTTTTTACAGCTGCTCTATCCGATGAGAACTCGAACTTTAAGAATTCTCCATTAATTGTCCCTACATTTTATAATATGGGTTACCATAGCCTTAAACTTTCTAAATTATATAATGTCTTAGGAAAGACAACAAAAGTAGATATTACAACACCAATAGAAAAAGACAATATTTTAAAAATAGCAAAGGGTAAAACAGAATATATACCCTTACAACAATATTTTTCAAACAAAATAACACTTACATTTAATGAGGCTCCTGTTGAAGATGGTATTTATGGCGTTAAAAAAGGAGAATCTATTGTAAGTACGATCAGTTTTAATTACCCTAGAAAAGAAAGTGTATTGACCTATCTTGATATATACGCCATAGAAGCAAGTACAAAGAACGAAACCATCACAAATTTATTTCAAAATTTAGAAAATAGCCAAAAGGTATCTGAGCTTTGGAAATGGTTTGTTATTTTTGCTTTGTTTTTTCTTGTACTAGAAGTTCTTATCCAAAAATACCTTATATGAACATACTAATAAAATCGGTCAAAATTTTTGATAACACTAACAAGAATCTCCATTTACAAAAGCGAGATATCTTACTTAAAGACGGTGTTATTGATAAAATTGCCGCTACTATAAAAGAAGATGGTAGTGAGAAAATAATTCGCAGAGATAATTTATGTGTTTCTATTGGCTGGTTTGATAGTAGTGTTTCTTTTGGTGAGCCTGGTTATGAAGAAAGGGAAACCATAGCGAACGGACTTAAAACTGCGGCTAGCGGTGGGTTTACAGACATTGTACTTAACCCAAATACCAATCCTATACCCTATACTAGCTCTACAATTTCATTTATAAAAGATAGGGCTAAAAAAACAAGTACCACCCTACACCCTCTTGGAGCATTAACTGTAAACAGCGAAGGTGTAGATTTAGCTGAATTGTTTGATATGAGTAATGCTGGGGCTGTAGGATATTCTGACCATAAAAAACCAACAGACAATGCTAACCTTTTAAAAATAGCATTACAATACGCACAAAATTTTAATGGATTAGTATATTCTTTTCCTTTGGACACCAAAATTGCAGGAAAGGGAATTGTAAATGAAGGAAGTGTTTCTACAAGTTTAGGACTTAAGGGGATACCTGCATTAGCTGAAGAATTGCAAGTTGCTAGAGATTTATTTATTTTAGAATATACAGGTGGAAAATTACATATACCTACCATTTCTACTGCTGGTTCTGTTAAACTTATAGCAGATGCTAAGAAAAAAGGATTAGACGTTAGCTGCAATGTGGCAGTACAAAATTTAGTCTTTACAGATGAAACTTTAGAAGAGTTTGACACCAATTATAAAGTACTTCCACCACTTAGAACCAAGAATGATATTACTGCACTTCTAAAAGGAGTAAAAACAGGGGTCATAGATTTTATTACTACAGATCATACGCCATTAGATATTGAACAGAAGAAAGTTGAATTTGATAATGCGGCCTATGGTACCATAGGATTAGAAACTGCCTTTGGCATTCTCAATACAATCTTTGATACAGAAACAACCATCGCTACCTTAACAAAAGGAAGAGATAGGTACGGAATACATACACCACAAATTGCTGAAGGTGAAAAAGCGAATCTTACTTTGTTTGATGAAAACTCAACCTACACGCTTACAGAAAAAAACACGGTCAGTACTTCTAAAAATAGCATATTTTACAACCAAACATTAAAGGGAAAAATTTTTGGAGTTATAGCAAATAATACAACTACTATTATAAATTAATTTAGAATAATACATTTATGAGTGATACACCTAGTGGAAAAACCACTGCAATTCTAACGTATCTATCACCCGTTGGAACCTTAATTGCCTTAACAATGAATATGGACCCAAAAGACGAATTTGCACGTTTCCATATTAGACAAACATTTGGATTGAATCTATTTTTTATTGCATTTGCATTGTTCATTAGTCAATGGTTAGATTTTTACGCTTCCATAGGCTTGTATATTTCTTATATGGTACTTTGGACCTATGGTTTCTTAGGCGTATTAAATAATAAAAAACAACCGATTCCAATACTCGGTGATATTTCTCAAAAATGGTTTACATTTATTCAATAGTATGACAACAGCCCCCCTATCCCTACATCACCTTATAAAACCAGCAACAATACTTAAAGATAAAACTCCAGTTTTATTTATGCTTCATGGTTATGGAAGTAATGAAGAAGATCTTTTTTCTTTTGCGGCAGAATTACCAGAGGAGCTTTGTGTAATTTCTATCCGCGCCCCCTACCCTATGCAACCTTATGGCAATGCTTGGTATGCTATTAATTTTGATTCTGAAAAAGGAAAATGGAGTGATGATCAGGAAGCATTACTTTCAATAAATAAAATACTAACTTTTATAGATGAGGCTTGTAATACCTACTTTTTAGACAAAGACAATGTAACGCTTTTAGGGTTTAGTCAAGGAGCAATATTAAGCTATGCTAGCGCAATTTCTTTTCCAAAAAAAATAAAAAATGTTATCGCATTAAGTGGGTACATCAATGAAAACTTAATAGACTCCGAAACGGGTAAAAAAGAGCTAAGTCACTTAAATATATACGCTTCTCACGGAACTGTAGATCAGGTAATTCCTGTTAGTTGGGCACAAAAGACACCACTTATCTTATCTAATTTACAGATTAAACACAAGTATGAAGAATTCCCTATTGGACATGGGGTATCTCCTCAGAATTTCTATTCATTAAAAGAATGGTTGAAAGATAAAATTTAATTATTCCTACGGTACAATAAATGATCAATCAAGGTAAAGTCTATGCTTAAATCATCCTTAAGCTCGTACTTAATCAATAATTCTCCCCAGAATTTTCCATCAGAGAAATCAGTAATAATCCATTTATGGTTTAAGACTTTAATTTTATTTAGTTTAAAATCACCTTCCATCCCTTCATAAGGTACTAAAGGGTTATCTCCTTTTTTTTCATTGGTTTCTATAAGCTTATCAGCAATATAACGAGCAGGGTTTTTAATATTTAAATGATCGTAATATGATAAGGCGTCATCATTATTTTCCAATAAAAAGTATTGAAGATCCATTGTTTTTATCGCTGCTGTTTGCACAGAATCTTCTAAGGTAACAACTTTAGATCTTAAGTAATCTATCTTGCCATTTTTATCTTTTAACATATTACTTGCGCTTACAAACTGGTACAACGCTATTAATGCTGCAAATATAAATAGGTATAAAAATAAATTCTTCTTCATTAGTTGTAATGCTATATTGTTAATGTTAAATTATCATATGCCAAATGTACATTTTTTGGCAATATTTTTTCTACTTCATCATGAAAACCTAACAAATGACTAATGTGTGTAAAATAAGCTCTCTGTGGTTTTACTTTTTTTACAAATTCAAGAGCTTCTTGAAGATTAAAATGTGAAGGACTAGGGTCTACCCGCAAGGCATTCACGACCAATATTTTAACTCCTTTTATTTTTTCAATCTCACTATCTTCCATAACCTTTACATCGGTTAAGTATGCAAAATCATCAATTTTAAAACCAAATACCTCCAAATTCATATGCAATGATTTTATTGGAATTACTTCTTTATCACCAATAACAAACGAAGTGTTTTCTTTAAATTCGTTAGTAATTAATTCTGGTGCCCCAGGATATCGTTCTTCCTCATTAAAAATATAGGCAAAACGTTTTTTAAAAGCATTAATCACTTGCTTGTCTGCATAAATAGGGATTGCTCCTTGTCTAAAACAAAAAGGTCTTATATCATCTAGTCCTGCAGTATGATCTGCATGTTCATGTGTAAAAAGTATACCGTTTAAGTGATGTATAGGGTTTGTAAGCATTTGTTGTCTAAAATCTGGGCCACAATCAATCACATAATTGTACGATCCCCATGAAATTAATACAGATACTCTAAGGCGTTTATCTTTTTTATTAGTGCTTAGACAAACTGGGTGATTACTACCAATTACAGGCACTCCCTGTGATGTACCTGTACCTAAAAATGTAATTTTCAACAATCCATTCATTTTTATCAAATTTATAACATATTTATTTAATAGATGAATCTATCTTGTTAACTTTGGGCATTGTAAAAACACAGAAGAATGTCATCAGTTATGAAAAAGGATTTTGCTTTTGAGAATATACCATCAATAAAAGCAAAAACTCTTAGAATAAATTTAAATCCCGATATCTATGGCACTTTTGCTGAAATTGGTGCTGGACAAGAAACGGCTCGGCATTTTTTTAGATCTGGCGGGGCGTCAGGTACTATAGCAAAAGCTATGAGTGCTTACGACAAGGATTTTAGTGATGCTATTTATGGAGATGAGCCTGATGGACGATACGTAACTCAATCAAGGTTAAAAAAGATGCTTTCCCATGAAATGAGACTTATGGAAGAACGCATTAGTAGAGAAACACATCCTGACAGATTATTTTTCTCATATGCTAATACGGTTGCCACAATAGACTTTGCAAAAAAATATAAAGGCCATGGATGGGTTGGAATTCGTTTTCAATTAGACCCTGAACAAAAAGAGTTAGATGAAATAATAATGCATATTCGTTTTAAACAAAACGAAGCCAGATTACAACAAGAAACTTTAGGAACAATAGGTGTTAATCTTATCTATGGAGCTTTTTATAAATACCATAAGCCCATAAAATTACTTAAATATTTATACGACCATATAGACCATGATACTGTAGAAATTGATATGATTAATTTCTCTGGACCTAATTTTAAAAATGTAGACAATAGACTAATTAGCTTACAGTTAATTAAAAATGATATGACAGATGCTGTTATGTTTGGGCCAGATGGTAACAATTTATTACCAGCAACAGTATTATACAAAAAGAACATCTTAGCATTACGGGGTAGTTATAGACCCGTAACCAAAGTAAATATGGATATGTTTGAAAAATCACACGATATTTTTCTGGGAGAGCAAACCGTAAATCCAGACAAAACCATAGTTATTTTTGAAATAACCCTTTCAAATCTTAAAGCAAGTGGAGAAATAGATGAACAGGACTTTATGGATCGGGCAAAACTATTATGCTCGCTTGGCCATACCGTTATGATTTCTAAATTTCAGGAATATTACAAACTAGTAGAATATTTTAGTAATTACACCAAGGCAAAAATAGGATTAACAATGGGCGTTAATAACCTGGTAGAGGTTTTTGATGAAAAGTACTACCGACATTTAAGTGGTGGTATTCTTGAAGCTTTTGGAAAACTATTCTTTAAAGATTTAAAAGTATACCTGTATCCTATGAAAAATGAGGAAACAGGTCAAATCATGACAAGTAATAATGTAAAAGTGCACCCTAGAATGAAAGAACTATACAAGTTCTTTAAATACAATGGTAAGGTGATGGATATCTTTGATTATGATCCAGAAATACTGCATATTTTCTCTAGGGATGTTTTAAAGAAAATGAGGAATGGTGAAGAGGGATGGGAAAAAATGTTGCCTGAAGGTATTGCAGAAACCATAAAACAAAACAACCTATTTGTTCGAAAAGAAGACGAATCTAAATAAAAAAAACCGCAGTTAACTGCGGTTTTTTTTATTGATTTTTATTCTAGAATCTGAGCGGCATGCTCTTTTGTTTTTACTTTGTCTATGACCTTGGTAACAATTGCATTTTCATCTAATAAAAATGTTTTTCTATGGATCCCATCATATACTTTTCCCATAAATTTTTTAGTCCCCCAAACACCAAAAACATTTAAAACCGTATGATCCTCATCTGCTAATAATGGAAATGGGAATTCATACTTATTTTTAAAATTAGATTGTCTTTTTGGAGAATCAGCACTGACCCCTAACAGCTCAAACCCTTGTCCTTGTAGTTCCTTATAATTGTCCCGTAAATTACAAGCCTCAACGGTACAACCAGGAGTACTTGCCTTAGGGTAAAAAAACACGATTAGTTTTTTTCCCTTATAATCTGATAGTTTTATAGTAGTGCCATCTTGATCTATGGCGGTGAATTCTGGTACTTTGTCTCCTACTTTTAAAGTATTCATAAGTATTTTAGTTAAATTCGTTTTTGAAAAATTTTTAGTAAAATTAAGTAAAAATGACGAAGGCAGAAAAAGTTACATTTACGATAAATACGCTACAGGAACTTTACCCTACTATTCCCGTACCATTAGACCATAATGATCCCTATACCTTACTAATTGCTGTTTTAATGTCTGCCCAAAGTACAGATCTACGTGTCAATAAAATTACACCACTTTTATTTGAAAGAGCAGATAACCCTTATGATATGGTAAAACTATCTGCTGAAGAAATTAGGGAAATTATTAAACCAGTAGGGTTGTCTCCTATGAAGTCTAAGGGTATCTATGGGCTTTCAAAAATATTAATTGAAAAGCACAACGGAAAAGTTCCACAAGATTTAGAGGCATTAGAAGAATTACCGGCTGTGGGTCATAAAACGGCAAGTGTCGTAATTTCACAAGCTTTTGGTATACCAGCTTTCCCCGTAGACACGCATATCCACAGGCTTATGTATCGATGGGGGTTTACCAACGGAAAAAATGTGGTACAAACAGAAAAAGATGCAAAAAGGTTATTTCCTAAAGAAATATGGAATGATTTACACCTTCAAATTATTTGGTATGGTCGTCAATATTCACCTGCGAGAGGGTGGAATTTAGAAAAAGATATCATTACAAAAACAATTGGTAGGAAAACTGTAATTAACGAGTACTATAACACAAAAAAGAGCCGCTAGTAGCGGCTCTTTTTTTAGTTTAAAATGTTTTCAAATTGCATTTCCTTGTAATTTATAACATGCATTGATTTAGAGAAACTCAATAAAAACTGAACTGTTTCCGTCGATGCTTTTGCTAATCCACAAGAGTTGTTTTGTTGTTTAGAGTAAATTTTTTCCATATAAAATAGTATTGTTATACTAAGATAACGCCACTATTCTAGAAATATTATGCCTTTCGACAGAAAACCAATTAATTCGTTAAAACGATATTATGCTTTTCTATGATCTTTCTCATATTAATTAAAGCATATCTCATTCGTCCAAGTGCAGTATTTATGCTTACTCCTGTATTTTCAGAAATTTCTTTAAAACTCATATCCTTATAGATACGCATTAATAAAACTTCTTTTTGATCATCTGGTAATTCTTCTATAAGAACTTTAAGGTCTGTATCAATCTGATTTTTTATTAATTGTTTTTCAGCGTTTAACTTGTCGTCACTTATCACTGAAAAAATATTAAAATCATCACTACCTTCAAACTTAGGCATACGTTTATTTTTTCTAAAGTGATCTATGATTAAGTTGTGTGCAATTCTCATTACCCAAGGTAAAAATTTACCCTCTTCACTATAAGATCCCTTTTTTAAAGTCCTAATTACTTTTATAAACGTATCTTGAAAAATATCCTCAGTTATATCTCTGTCTAAAACTTTAGAATAAATAAAGCTACTAATCCGCTGATTATGCCTTTTTATTAAAATTTCAAGAGATTTTTCATCTCCTCTAATATAACTTTTTACTAATGCCGAGTCTTCAATCTGTAGTTCCATACAAATTACTTTTTTTTGGTTATAAATATGCACCTCTCCCAGTATGAGAAAATAGAGCAGTCAATATGTTATAGTTTTAAAAAAGTAATGTTCGCTGTATAGGCCTATAAGTTTAATTACACTTCAAATATATACAAAATAAGACCTTTAGTAAAAAACATTGTTGTGATTACAGCAATTTTTGATGTAAAAGGGGCTTTTGTGGATATTAAAAGGGACAAATTGTATCTTTACAGTATTAAATACGAATATGAATACAGTTTTAGACGTCGATCCCAAACATAATATCATCATAAAAGGTGCCAAACTGCACAACCTCAAAAACATAGATGTAATTATTCCTAGAAATAAATTAGTTGTGATTACAGGATTATCAGGGTCTGGAAAGTCTAGCCTCGCTTTTGACACCCTTTATGCAGAGGGTCAACGTAGATATGTAGAAAGTCTTTCATCCTATGCGCGTCAATTTTTAGGAAAATTAGATAAGCCTAAAGTAGATTATATTAAAGGTATATCTCCTGCCATTGCCATAGAACAGAAGGTGAATTCAACGAATCCACGCTCTACCGTTGGTACTACCACAGAGATATATGACTATTTAAAGCTGTTATACGCTAGAATTGGCAAAACCATTTCCCCTATTTCAAGTAAAGAAGTAAAAAAACACACGGTAACAGATGTAATGAATCATATTAAAAAGTATGATGAAGATACAAAACTGTTATTATTGGCGCCAATTGATGTCGTAAAAGATAGAGAACCATTAAAAGCCTTAGAAATGTTTTCGAAACAAGGCTATGCAAGAATTAAATACAAAGGAGAGGTTATACGTATTGATGATTCCATTACTAAAATAGGCCGAAAATTTGATTTGGTCGTTGATAGAATTATTACTCAAGATAATGAGGATTTTTACAATAGACTAGCAAATGCAGTTGATACTACTTTTTTTGAAGGTCAAGGCAATTGTATTATTGAAGAATTAGCAACAGGAAAACAAACAACTTTTAGTAATAAGTTTGAATTAGATGGTATTAGCTTTATTGAACCCAATGTACATTTATTTAGTTTTAACAATCCGTTTGGTGCTTGTCCAAAATGTGAAGGCTATGGAGATGTTATAGGTATTGATCAAGATTTGGTAGTACCAAATACTGCTTTATCTATTTTTGAAGGTGCGGTTTTCCCTTGGAAAGGTGAAAGTATGGGTGCCTATAAGGATGACTTTATTGCCGCAGCATATAAATTTGACTTTCCTATTCACAAACCCTGGTTTGAGTTAACAGAAGCGAAAAAACAACTTATTTGGGATGGTAATGACTATTTTACTGGCCTAACGCAGTTCTTTGCAATGCTAGAAGAAAAGAGTTATAAAATTCAGAATCGGGTGATGCTTTCACGTTACAGAGGCAAAACGAAATGCAACCAATGTAAAGGAAAACGTTTACGCCTAGAAACCGATTATGTAATTGTAAATAAAAAGTGTATTTCTCAATTGGTAGAAATGCCTATAGATACACTTACCGACTTTTTTAATACTATTAAATTAGATGAATATGATACTCAAATAGCCAAAAGGCTTTTACAAGAAATAACAACCAGATTAAACTTTTTAAATAAAGTTGGTTTGAGTTATTTAACGTTAAACCGTAAATCCAATACATTATCTGGCGGTGAAAGTCAACGTATAAACTTAGCTACTTCTTTGGGCAGTAGCCTTGTGGGTTCTATGTATATTTTAGATGAACCCAGTATTGGCTTGCACCCTAGGGATACCGAAAATTTAATAGAAGTATTAAAATCGTTGCGAGACCTAGGCAATACCGTTATTGTTGTAGAACATGATGAGGATATTATGAAAGCTGCTGACCAAGTTATAGATATAGGTCCTGAGGCAGGTACACATGGCGGTGAGGTAGTTGCCAGTGGAACTATGGCAGATATATTAGCTTCATCATCTTTAACCGCTAGCTATTTAAATGGAACTAAAAAAATTGAGGTTCCCAAAAAAAGAAGACCTTTTACAGATTATATCAAGATTATAGGAGCACGAGAAAATAACCTTAAAAACATAGATGTTACCTTTCCTTTAAATGTGCTTACCGTTATCACAGGCGTATCAGGAAGTGGAAAAAGTACTTTGGTTAAAAAACTTTTATATCCTATCATTTTAAAAGAAGTTGGTGGTTATGGTGTTAAAGCAGGACAGTATACCAAAGTAGAAGGAAAATACAAAGAAATTAAAAATGTAGAGTTTGTAGATCAAAACCCAATTGGTAGGTCTTCTAGGTCTAATCCCGTAACCTATATAAAGGCATACGATGATATACGAACACTTTTTGCTTCGCAAAAACTAAGTAAACTAAGAGCATACCAAGCCAAACATTTTTCTTTTAATGTAGATGGCGGACGCTGTGAAAAATGTAAGGGTGAAGGAGAAGTCACGGTAGAGATGCAGTTTATGGCTGATGTTCATTTAGAATGTGATGCCTGTAATGGGAAACGATTTAAAAAAGAAGTGTTAGAAGTAAAGTTCTATGGTGCCAACATAGATGATGTCCTCACTATGACTATTGATGATGCCATCGCCTTTTTTGAGGAGCAGCAGCAAATTAAAATAATGACCAAGTTGAAACCACTACAAGATGTAGGCTTAGGCTATGTAACTTTAGGACAATCTTCATCTACCCTATCTGGTGGGGAAGCCCAGCGCATAAAACTAGCATCGTTTTTAATTAAAGGAAAAACAACGAACAAATCGTTGTTCATTTTTGATGAACCCACTACAGGACTTCATTTTCACGACATAAAAAAACTATTAAAATCCTTTAACGCACTACTTTCAAAAGGGCATTCTGTTATAGTTATAGAGCATAATATAGATTTAATAAAATGTGCTGACTACATTATAGATTTAGGTCTTAGCGGAGGCACTGAGGGAGGTGAATTAATTGCAGAAGGAACCCCTGAAGAAATTATAAAAAATAAAAGGTCGCATACAACTAAGTATTTAAAGGAGAAATTAAGTCTTAAATAGGGGGATCGAACTTTAAAATAAGTAGAGTGTAATTTTACCTAATATCGTCTACAATTGAAGAAAGTAATTGCTGTATTTAGTTTGTTTTTTATCACACTAAAAATTCATATGCCCAGTTGTATATAAACATAGGCTTTCATCATTGTATTCCTAGCATACTAGTTGGATTAACTAACGTTTATTATAATTTATCTCAACCGTTTGTTATCACCAGAACAAATGGAAACACTACACACAAATTACTCCTTAAAGGGAGGGTTGGGATAGTTCTTTTTTAACTAATAGATTACTCTCTAACGACTATTGGTTTTAAATAAATTATACCGAAAATGGTAATCAAAAATCATTTAAATTTTATTTCCTTTTAAAATATTTATTTTTAATATACTGATTATCAGTTAATTAATATAAATTTATCTATTTTGGCACGTTGTTTGTAATATAGTTATCAGAATGTAAATAGTTGCATTCTAAAATTTTAAAACCTTATATTATGAAAAAATCAGTACTCCTTATTACAGCACTTATAGTAGGTACATTTAGTACAATGGCTGTAACAATAGAAACTACAGAAGATAAGGTTGCTGATAGCAATACTTACAGATATAATGACTCTTTTGTCTTTGTTGAAAATGGAATTACGTTTTCAATTTTTCCAGATGGTGAGTTCGACTTTTACATTAACAACAGGGTGAATGTAAATGCTAGTGTAAGTTTAGGGAGAAACAGTAATATTACCTTTAATACAGGTTATGACTATAATCCTTATGTACAATATGATGATTATGGAGCTATTATACAAATAGAAAATGTTGCTATTTATTACGATTATTATGGTAGGGTAGAACAAATAGGCGATATACATATAAACTATAGGAACAATAGAATAAACAGGTTAGGTAGTATGAATATATACTATAATAACAGAGGGTATTATGATCATCACAGTGGGTATATCAATGTATACAATAGAAATTATGTATACAGGCCTTTTGATCGGTTTTTTATAAGGCCATCTATAAATTTATGTCTGGTGCAATCAATTCCATACAGAAGATATTATAGCCCTGTAAGATATACGTACTATAATCCGTATCGTAATAATGTAAGACACTCTTATGCAAAAATTGGTAAGCATTACAGATACAATAAAAATAATAGCAGAACTAAAGTGTATAAGAATGATAGGCGAGTAACACAAAGAAGTAACAGAACTGTTAGATCTAACAGCTATAGAACAAACTCTAAAGCGGTTGCACAAAAGCAAACAAGAACAAATAGATCTGTCGCTTATAACAAGGGAAACTCAAGAAATTCTGTAGCCAAAAGAAGCAATACAACTATTGGTAATAACAACGTCAATAGAGCTAGTACAGCAAATAGAACTTCTAGCTCTCCTAGAACAAGCTCAAATAAATCTAGTACAAGGAAACCTGTAGCTCATAGTAATACAAGATCTGTGACACGGTCTAGTGCTTACAAAACACCAGCAAACAGAAGTTCTACAAAAAGAACAACAACGGTTTATAAAAAACCACAAAGTACTAATAGATCAACGGCTAGTAGAGGTTCTAAAAGCAATGCAAGGAAAGCACCTTCTAGAAGTAGCTCTAGTAAAAGTAGCGTATCTTCTTCTAGAAGTAGTAGTTCTAAAAGAAGTAGCACAAATGCAAGAAATCGAAGTACCATAAGGTAAATTAAAGATAGTTTTTAGGTTGGTTGTTGAAGCCTCAGAGAGATTTATTCCTCTGAGGCTTCTATTTTTACTCTTTATTTTTAAGCCTATAGGATGAGAAAATAGCGTAAACATCTTCAGAAATTCTAAACCTATAGAGAGCAAGTACATATACAAGAATCATTAATACACTTTTAATGATGATGTTTATAATGGGGTGAAAATCAAAATTAATAAAGTAGAAAACGGTTCCCATCGCAAACAGAAGCATCAATACTTTTACGGTATCCAAAGTAAATGGATGCATTTTAAATTTAGACTTCACATAGACAATCTTAACTGTATTAAAGCTTACAATAGAGATAAATGTTGCCCAAGCCGCACCTTCCAGCCCATACAGTGGAATAAAAACATAGTTTAAAAGAACCACTATCATTGCTAAAAGAACACCCATTATTAAAACTGCCCTATAATAATCTGAATTAAAAAGAATAGAATTATTATTTCCAAGAAGCGAATCAAATACTTTTGTAAGTCCAATTAAGAAAACGACTGTTACCCCTCCCCTATAAGCTGCTGGCATTAATTTGTATAATTCCTGAATATTTAAGATAATCAATAAGAATAAGATTCCAGCTACAATAAATAAGGTTAACGAAGACTTCTTGTATAATTTTTTTAATGCTGGTTTATCTTTATCATTTAACAACTTAGCTGTTAGTGGGTATGTAATTTGATGCATCGCCCTATAGGGCACTGTAATAACAGTAGCAATAAAAACAGAGACACCATAAAAAGCAACATTTTCTATAGCTACATATCTGTTTAACATAAACTTATCTATTTCTAATAACACAACTGCTGCAGAACCACCAAGAATAATTAAAGTGCTATATTTAATGATAGATATTACATTTTTAGGAAAACGAAATGTTACTATTGGTCTATGTAAAATAAATGCATAAATTTTCATAACCACCATACGCAGTACATAAACTCCTACTAAAGCCTTTAGAAAAAAATCAACTGTAATTGTATTAAGGTATACTAAAACTAATAAAACAGCAATACACATTCTACCGAAAACTTCTTTCATAAAGTTGCCAAAAACAGATTTCATATGGACTTTTACCCAAGCGTAGAACACCTCAAAATAAGCCATAGCTAGCCCAATTAAAAAGATATACCATATATAATCTTTAACCAAAATATTTTTCTCTCCTGCTACAAAACGACCAATAACATCATTTGCAAAGTAGCTAAATAACGCTAACGGTACTATAAGTACTAACGGCAAGAGTAACATTAAACTTAAAAAGCCATCTGTATCTTTAGAATTCTTATAACTACTATAAAACTTAACCAAAGTGTTCTGTACACCAAAAGTTAATACGGGCATTAACAAAGCTGCAGTAGCCAATATCACCGTTACTAATCCGTAATATTCTTCGTTTAAAAAATTGGTGTATAAAAATAGTGTGTTTACCGCACCTATACCAAAACCAAAAAAGGTAACGATGGTATTACTAAATGTTTGTTTAAATACGATACCCATATAGATGTGCTGCTAATTTAGCTGTAAGTTCTTTTCTACTGTATTTAGATATATTGGTTGATTGAACCTTTAAATTATTTTTTTGGTACTTTACAAACCATTCTAAAAGTAAACTTTTTATGTTAGACTTGTCAGAATAATCAAAAACAACACCTGCATTCGTTTCTTTAATTATGGCACCTACCTCCCATCCTTTAGGTCCTATTCCTAAAATGGGTCTTTTTGCTCTCATATATTCAAATAATTTGCCTGCAATAATACCAACAGTATCTGGTGAGTCTATTTCTGAGAGTAACAAAATTTGTGATTTTTCTTGATAGTGAATCGCTTCTTTGTGCGTAACATAGCCAATTAATTCTACATAAGACCCTAAGCCATATTCATAAATACTAGCCAATACATCCTCACTAACCACACCAACAAATTGAAGTTTTAAATGTTCTTTAAAAGCTGTATTTGTATCAATTAACTCTGATAAAGCCTTCCATAGATTTATAGGGTTTCTACCTGTTAACAAAGATCCTATATGAGAAATTGTAAACGCAGCATCCAAATCAATTCCCTCAGAAATAGCACCATCAAATCCATTTGTAATGACCGCAATGGGTTTATTGGTTAATGTTGAAAATTCATCCTTTGTGGTAGTACTTGTAACCACAATGCTATCTGCACTATTTAATACTAAATACTCTAAGTCCTTATGCTTTTTCTTTGATGAAGCACTTAATTTTAATTTTTTATGGTACCCAATAGTGGTCCACGGATCCCGAAAATCTGCCACCCATTTTACCCTTAATTTTTGTTGGAGCTGCAACCCTATTAAATGTACACTATGCGGTGGTCCTGTAGTAATTACAGTTTTTATTTTTTCTTTATTCAGTATTTCTGTCAAAAAGGAAACGGAAGGTTTAACCCAATTTTTACGGGCATCCGGAATAAAAAAATTACCACGAACCCAAAGCAATATTTTTTCAATCAAAGACTGATTCTTTTGTTGAATCATCCCTGAACTAATCTGTTTTGTTTTCTTTTTTGATAAAAAACTAGCCCAACCATACGGCTCTTTAATTGTGTGCTTGTATATTTTAATGTTTTTGGGAATCTCATCAATAAAAGATTCGTCTAGAATTGGATAATTAGGGTTATCAGGAACATAAACGATAGGCTCAACATCATAATCTTGAAGATATTTTACAAATTTAAACCATCGTTGCACACCTGGACCACCTGCTGGTGGCCAATAATATGTAATAATGAGCACCTTCTGCATTAGGATACTTTCTTTTTTCTAAATCTTCCAAAAGAAATACTAATTCCGACTAAGGCAATGACAGCCAAAGTAATTGAGCTACCTAGCGCAATCTTACTTCCTATTTCTACCACTTTTGGTTCAAACTTAAATTCAATGATATGATCCCCCGGAGGAAGTTCTAACCCACGTAAAACATAATTTACTTTAAAGTGTGGTGTACTCTTTCCATCCACGTAAGCGTTCCATCCATATTTGTAATACATTTCAGAAAAGACAGCAAAGGCATTATTCGCACTTGATGATGTATAGGTTAAGTGATTTGGTTCATATTCTTTTAAATGTATGGCGGCTGTAGAATCTTTTTCAAAATTAAATTTAGAAATTGTTGGAAAATCAGAAGTATTGATAACAGCTTCCGTTGTAACATCTAAACTATCTAATGCCTTTATTTCTTCATTGGCTGAAGTCACTTTCTTTAAGCGGCTTACAAACCACACATTTCCCAATGCATTCGGATTAATAGCAGGATAGCTATTTCCTTCTTCATCTTGCTGAAATACATACTTAACATTAAGCATGTTTAGCACCCGCACATTGTTCTTATAAATATGAAAATCGAACAAATCTTGCATAGCCCCAGGTTTAGCACCGTGGTAGCCGCCAATAGAGTTGTGATAATACGAAGTGCTTGCCCCATTTAAACCTTCAGAAGGATTATAAACTCTATATATTGCATCGTCCTTTTTAATTTGCTTCGTTGCACTGGTTTCCGGAAAAGGGATTTCCATTTGCCTAGCTCTAACAAAATCATCATCATTTACATATCGCTTAGCTACTCCAACTAAATCTAAAAGAATGAACAACCCAAGTAGTACTACAAATACATTTTTATTTATTTTTTCTTTGATAAAAAACCAAACTGCAAGAGCCGCCAAAAGAATATAAATAAAAGAACGGATAATATCACTTGTATAAACTGCTTCCCGATCTAGCTTCATCATTGTTAAAACTTCGGCGCCATAATATTTTTGTAAAATAGAATCGCTTTGTCCAGCAAAAGTAAACATTCCTTTGGCTAAGAATAAAGCAACACAAACTCCTCCAACAATACCAAAACTTAATTTTAACTGTTTGACATAATCCTTCTTATCGCCATCGTTTTTAAACAACTTCATCAAAGCTAAAATTGCTAAAACCGGAATACATAATTCTAAGATTACTTGAATAGATGATACGGCCCTAAACTTATCATATAAGGGAAAATAATCGATCATAAAATCAGTTAAGGAACTAAAATTTTTGCCCCAAGAGAGCACTAAAGACATAAGTACCCCACCCAATAACCACCATTTGGCTTTTCCTTTTACGATAAACAAACCAAAAACAAATAAGAAAAACAAAATTGCCCCCACATAAGCCGATCCAGCTACTCCAGGTTGATCTCCCCAATACAGGTTAAGACCTTTGGTAAATTCCAATACGGTAGCGTTAGAAAGACCTTTGTCTATTAAATAGTCATATGTTTTAGAATCCTTTCCTAGATCTTCAGCGTTAGAACCACCAAACAACCTCGGTATAAAAATATTTAGGGACTCTGCAATACCATAACTATATTGCGTAATATATTCCTTGTCTAAACCACCTGTACTGATCCTCTCTGAACCATCTGGATTAATGGTAAGGTTAGATTTTCCACGCGTACTCCAATCAGAATACTCTTTGGTTGCCATTAAGTTTGTGGCATTGGTTGTAATCCCCAGCACAACAGCTACTATCAAAATTCCAACGGAAGCAAAATAATGTTTTAGGTGCTTCTTTTTTATCGCATCAATTAAATACACCACACCCAGAATAAGAACCAAAAGCATAAAATAATACGTCATTTGGTAGTGATTGGCATTGATTTCTAATGCCATAGCAATTGCAGCCAATAAAAACCCGTAGATGTATTTTTTTCTAAACGTTAATACAATTCCACCCAAAAGCATTGGTAAATATCCTAAAGCATGTGCTTTTGCATTGTGGCCAACACCTATAATAATAATTAAGTAGGTCGAAAATCCAAACGCTAAGGCCCCCAGTACGGCTAACCTATAATCTACTTTTAAACAACACAATAGAATATAAAAGCCTAAAAAATAAAGAAACAAATAATCTGCAGGTCTAGGTAAAAAACGTATAATTTTATCTAATTTCTTCACATAATTATGAGGATAATTAGCTCCTAATTGATAGGTAGGCATACCTCCAAAGGCACTATTGGTCCAATAGGGTTCTTGATCAGTTTTGGCTCTAAAATCATTTTGCTCTTTGGCCATCCCTGTATATTGAGCAATATCTGATTGGAATATTTTTTTTCCTTGTAAAACTGGGCTAAAATAGGCCAATGAAGCAACGATAAATAGTGCTAGAACAAAAAAATTAAGAATAAAAAATTTGAAATTAAGTTTCATTGATTGGTTTTAAACTACTATTAGTCAACATCTTCAAAGTCTATATACTCACCGACTTTCTTAGCGGGGTTAGCTTTTAAAGCTGTCTTTTTCTTTTGATATGCTTTATCCTTATTAACTGTGTTTCCAGAATTTTTCTGAGAGAATTCTTCAAATTTTTTCTTTAAATGTTGTTCTGTTTTCTTTGCTGCATAATTAAGTATTTTTGGAGCAAATAATCGCACTAAATATTTTATTAGGTAATAAACCCCAATAATTACCAGAATGGTTATTAAAAAATCCATAATTGTTTTAAAAATTTATATCAAAAATACAATTCTGTCGTTGTATATAGAGAGTAAAACTCTTAAAATAATTATAAAAGTGACTTTAGATAACCACAATAGTATGAAAAATTTAAAATTATTAATCCTTTCTATTTTTATAGCGCTACCTTTTATAGGAATTTCGCAATATACAGATGTAATTAACTCTAACAGACCTGGTAAATCTGTAAGTGCATATGCTATTGGAACCAATGTTTTACAGTCAGAATTTGGTATATCCTATGAAAAACAAGATCACAATACTTTAAATACCTCGTCTATCTTTTTAGGGGCTGATATAGCACTTAGATATGGCTTGCTGTTTGAAGAGTTAGAAATCTATTATGAAGGGACTTTTGTAAATGAAAATAGAAGCTTTTCTAATGTGGGTTTTCCTGATGAAAAATATACAGCATTTAAAAGAAATAGATTGGGACTTAAATATTTAATTTATGATCCTTATAAGAGTGATGAACGAAATAAACCAAATTTGTATAGTTGGAAAGCTAACAATAGGTTTCAACTTAAAAATTTGATCCCGGCAATCTCTGTATATGGAGGAGCAAATTTTGTTTTGGGTGACAACCCTTATTACCCAAATGAAGCGACAATTTCTCCGAGAGCTATGATTGCGACACAAAGCAGACTATCTCCAAAATTTGTACTAATCACCAATGTTGCATATGATAAAATTGGTACCGACTTTCCTGAATGGAATTATATTGTATCCTTATCACATGCACTTAGAAACCCAAAGTGGAGTGTTTTTGCAGAAAATCAAGGAATAAAAAGTGATCGGTACGCTGACGTCATTTTTCGTGGAGGTGCAGCACACTTACTAGGGGAAAATATGCAAGTAGATATACATATAGGCGCCAACATTAAAGACACTCCTACTCGACTTTTTGCTGCTGCTGGGTTTTCTTATCGATGGGACATGCACAAGGATAAAGTGATTGCTATTGAAGATCAGAATGCTACTGGCAAAGAAGGTAAAATAAGGAAAAAGGATTTAAAAAGGGCAAGAAGAAAGTCAAAATCTAACCGTAAGAAAAATAAAAATTCTAAAAAAACGCCTCAAGAAATCGATGAAATTAAATTTTAGCATTTATCTCGTAAATTTTTAAACGACAAACTTTCTCTTATAGATTAATATCCCTAATATTGGACTTACAAAACATATTAGGATATGATTACTGTAGTAGAAGCCACAACAAAGGCAGATTTAAAGAAGTTTGTAAAGGTTCCCTTCTCTATTTATAAAAATTCACCATATTGGGTGCCCCCAATAATTAGTGATGAATTAAACTCTTTTGACAAGAAAAAAAATCCCATATTTAAAGATGCAGATGCTTGGTTTTTTCTAGCTTATAAAGGCAATAAAATTGTTGGCCGAATTGCTGCTATCATAAATTGGATTGAAGTTAATGAGCAGAAAATAAAAAAAATGCGTTTCGGCTGGTTCGACTTTTTTGATGATACAGAAATATCTGATGCCCTTTTGCAAAAGGTTGAAGAAATCGCAAAAAAGAATAATCTAGCCTATATGGAAGGCCCAGTTGGTTTTTCTAATTTAGACAAAGTTGGTGTTGTTACTGAGGGCTATGAACATATTGGCAATATGATCACTTGGTACAACCATCCGTATTATGTAAACCATTATGAGCATTTTAATCTTGTAAAAGAAAAAGAATATTTAGAAAATAAGTTTCCCTTTGCCAATGCAAAACCAGAGTTCTTTTCTAGGATACAAGAGTTAGTAAAGAAAAGATATCAGTTACGAGAGCTTAATTTTACAAAAACCGAGGATGTAATGCCAATGGCAGATAAAATGTTCGATCTATTTAACGAGTCCTATGCTTCACTGTCTTCTTTTGTACCCATAAACGATATTCAAAAAGAGCATTTTAAAAAGAAATACATTAGCTTTATAAACCCTGAATACATAAAATTTGTAGTTGATAAAGATGATAATCTTGTTGCTTTTTCTATTGTAATGCCATCATTCTCTAAAGCCTTACAAAAAGCAAAAGGAAAGCTTTTTCCGTTTGGTGCCTACCATTTACTGAAAGCAAAAAAACACAGTAAGGAGGTCATATTTTACCTCATAGGTGTACACCCAGAATATCAAAACAAAGGTGTTACTGCAATTCTATTTAATGAATACCACAAAACATTTAAGGAAAAAAATATTCTCAGCTGTATTAGAACACCAGAGCTGGAAGAAAATACGGCGATTAGACAACTTTGGAAAAACTTTGACCCTGTAATTTTTAGAAGACGTAGAACGTACAGAAAAAATATCTAATTGATTAAGTTTACCAACTAAAAACCCCCAAGTAATATATCTATTACTTGGGGGTTTTTATATCAATTTAAACAAACTACTCGCCCATAGCTGCTGCTACGGCTGCAGAAAGTCTTTTATATGTTCCGTTGTTCAAACGTTCACGTATTGCATCAAAAGCATTTAAGGTCACTGCTATATCTTCTAATGTATGTGTTGTAGTAGGAATCATTCGCAATAAAATAAGTCCCTTAGGTATTACTGGGTACACAACAATAGAGCAAAAAATGCCATAATTTTCTCTTAAATCTCGAACCAAAGCCATAGCTTCTGGTATACTTCCATTTAAGAATACAGGTGTTACACAACTAGTTGTTGTTCCGATATCAAAACCGCGTTCTTTTAACCCGCTTTGCAATGCATTTACATTTTCCCAAAGCTTATTTTTTAGTTCTGGCATTGTTTTAAGCATTTCCAAACGCTTTAATGCTCCTACTACAAGCTGCATTTGCAATGATTTTGCAAACATTTGAGAACGTAAATTGTATTTTAAATAATCTATAATTTCTTTATCTGCAGCAATAAACGCTCCTGTACTTGCTAAAGATTTTGCAAAGGTTGCAAAATATACATCAATATCATCTTGTATGCCTTGCTCCTCACCTGCACCTGCACCTGTTTTACCTAAGGTACCAAAACCATGTGCATCATCAACTAAAAATCTAAAATTATATTTTTTCTTAAGCGCGACAATTTCTTTTAATTTTCCTTGCTCACCACGCATTCCAAAAACACCTTCAGAGATCACTAGGATTCCTCCACCAGTTTGTTCTGCCATTTTAGTAGCACGCTCTAAGTTTTTCTCTAAACTCTCTACATCGTTATGTTTGTATGTAAAGCGTTTCCCCATATGCAAACGAACTCCATCAATAATACATGCATGAGAATCTACATCATAAACAATGATATCATCTTTAGAAACCAATGCATCTATGGTAGAAACCATACCTTGGTAACCAAAGTTTAATAAATAAGCAGATTCTTTATTTACAAACTTCGCTAATTCATTTTGAAGTTTCTCATGTAAATCTGTGTGACCAGACATCATACGTGCACCCATTGGATAAGCTGAACCGTAATCTGCTGCTGCTTGTGCATCAACCTTACGAACCTCAGGATGATTCGCCAAGCCTAAGTAATCATTAACACTCCAAGTAATTACTTCTTTCCCTTGGAATTTCATTTTATTAGAAATGACTCCTTCTAATTTAGGGAAAACAAAATATCCCTCCGCTTGCGAAGCCCATTTTCCTAATGGACCCTTGTTTGCTAGTATTCTATCAAATAAATCTCTCATCTAAGCTATTTTGGCTGTTTGCAAAAATATAGAATTTTAGCAAGGTTTCATAACAATTTCGCTAACAAAAAAAAACAATGAAATAAATTTCATTGTTTTTAATAATTATTTTAAAATATGTTTATTATTTAACAAATTGAATTTCTGGTTTTTCTTCTGTTTTTAATGCATTTAAGAAGCCTTGTGCTTCCATCCACTCATCACTATATATTTTACTCATATATCGAGAACCGTGATCAGGAAATATAATAACAACTTTACTATTACTGTCAAACTCTCCTTCTGTATGTAATTGCTTTACTGCTTGCATAGCAGCGCCACACGTATAGCCTGCAAAAATACCTTCTCTACCAGAAATCTCTCTTGCAGTATGCGCACTTTCTTCATCTGATACTTTTATAAACTTATCAATAACATCAAAATCTGTGGCAGCAGGAATCAAATTCTTTCCTAAACCTTCAATACGGTATGGATAAATTTCATTGGCATCAAATTCACGGGTTTCATGGTACTTTTTTAATACAGAACCGTACGCATCAACCCCAATTACTTTAACATTAGGATTTTGCTCTTTTAAGTATTTGGAAGTTCCAGATATTGTTCCTCCAGTGCCACTACAAGCAATTAAGTGGGTAATATTTCCATTGGTTTGTTTCCAAATTTCTGGACCAGTTGAACGGTAATGAGCTATTCTATTTAACTCATTAAAATACTGATTGATATATATAGAACCCTCTGTTTCTTGGTGTAATCTTTTAGCTACTTCATAATATGAACGTGGATCATCTGCGCTAACATGCGCAGGACAAACATAGACTTGCGCTCCCATAGTCCGCAACATATCTATTTTATCTGGTGAAGATTTAGAACTTACAGCTAAAATACAATTGTACCCTTTAACAATACTTGCCATAGCGATACTAAAACCCGTATTGCCAGATGTAGTTTCTATTATAGTACTACCTTCTTTTAATATTCCTTTTTTTTCTGCTTCTTCAATAATGTGAATTGCTATTCTATCTTTTGCAGAATGTCCAGGATTAAAAGCTTCAACCTTGGCATAATATTCTCCTTCAAAAGATTCAGTAATTTTATTAATTTTAATTAGTGGAGTATTCCCTATTAATTCTAAAATATTACTGTAGGCATTGATTTTATTTTCCATGCATGTTTGGTTATAAACGGATAAGGTATATTGATTCACTTATCAATTACGTGGCAAATTTAGTTATTTTTTTTTACATCTTTATTTTACCTTCTAAATCTAGTAAAAAGGCATATTCTTTTGCCACCTCTTTTAAGGCTTCAAACCTTCCAGAAGCACCACCATGACCAGCTTCCATATTGGTGTCTAAAAATAATAAATTAGCATCTGTTTTTAAATCTCTTAATTTGGCAACCCACTTTGCTGGTTCCCAATATTGTACTTGAGAGTCATGCAAACCTGTTGTTACTAAAATAGTTGGATACGCTTGAGCTACAACATTATCATACGGTGAATATGATTTCATATACTCATAATATTCTTTATCATTCGGGTTTCCCCACTCGTCATACTCTCCTGTTGTTAGCGGAATAGATTCATCTAACATAGTGGTTACAACATCTACAAAAGGAACACTTGCAATTACTCCGTTGTACAGTTCTGGCGCAAGGTTTAAAATTGTTCCCATTAACAAACCTCCTGCTGAACCGCCAGAAGCATATAGATGATCTTTACTTGTATACTTATTTTCAATTAAATGCTTGGAACAATCTATAAAATCTGTAAATGTATTTTTCTTTTGTAAAAGTTTACCATTTTCATACCATTTTCTGCCCAAGTATTCTCCTCCTCTAATATGTGTAATTACATACACAAAACCTCTGTCTAGCAAACTTAAACGCACCGTTGAAAAATAGGGATCTATGGTGTACCCGTACGATCCATAAGCGTATTGCAATAATGGACTGCTTCCGTCTAGCTTGGTGTCTTTATGATATACTACTGACATCGGTACTTTTACACCGTCTCTAGCCGTAGCCCAAATGCGCTCAGACTTATAATTGTTTTTATTAAAGGTACCGCCTAAAACTTCTTGTTCTTTTTTAATCTCCTTGGATTTATCATCCATATTAAAATCTATAACAGAACTTGGATTTGTTAGTGAATTATAGCTGTATCTTAAAATACTCGTATCAAAATCTGGGTTTGTTCCTACATAAGCCGTATAGGTTTCATTTTCAAAAGGCAAATAATAAGATGCTTCAGTATCCCAACGAACTATTTTTAAATTATTTAATCCATTTTCTCGTTCAGAAAGCACATAATAATCTCTAAAAATATCGATGTCTTCCAACAAAACCTCTTCCCTATGTTGTATAAATTCTTGCCAATTGTTAGATTCAGTTGCGTTCTCACTACACTTCATCAACTTAAAATTAAAGGCCTTGTCCTTATTTGTAAGCACAAAGAACTCATTTCCATAGTGTGCAATGGAATACTCTAATCCTCTTTTTCGTTTAGAGAATATCTTAAATTCCCCATCGGGATTTGTTGTTTCTAAAAAACGATACTCCGTAGTAAGGGTACTAGAAGCTCCTATTACAATAAACTTTTTAGATTTTGTCTTGTAAATAAAGGTGTTAAATGTTTCGTCTTTTTCCTCATAAATTAACACATCTTCACTCGCTGGTGTACCCAATTTATGCTTGTATATTTTATCAGACCGCAAGGTTATGGAGTCCTTTTTTGTGTAAAACAACGTTTTATTATCAGCGGCCCAAACACTACTTCCTGTCGTATTTTCTATAACATCTTCATAAATTTCATCTGTCACTAAATTTTTAATTTTAATAGTATACTCTCTTCTAGATACTGTATCCACACCAAAAGCAACCAGATTGTTATCTGAACTTATAGAGATTCCACCCAAACTAAAATAATCATATCCCTTTGCTAAATCATTACAATTAAGCATAATTTCTTCAGCTGCCTTCTCTGCTCCTTTATGCCTAGCAAATATTGGATATTCCTTACCTATTTCATAGCGTGTGGAATACCAATATCCATTTTGCTTATAAGGTACAGAAGCATCATCTTCTTTGATACGACCTTTCATCTCATCAAACAAAGTAGCTTGAAAGTTTTTCGTATGAGCCGTTAGCGTATTGTAGTATGTGTTTTCTTCCTCTAAATAGGCGATTACCTCTTTATCTTCCCGATCATTAAGCCAATAGTAATCATCTATTCTAACATCATTATGCTTCGTTAATTGTTTAGGGCTTTTTTTTGCAACAGGAATTTTAATGGTTGCCATAGGCTTATTCTTAGTATTACATGAAGCCGCAAAAATAAGACTAACTATTAGAAATAAGCATTGTTTTATGATTTTCATTTTTTAAATTGATTTAAAAAACATTTTAGTAATTTTGAAATTCTAACTAAAATACAAATTATGTTTGGAGATATGATGGGAATGATGGGCAAACTTAAGGAAACCCAAAAAAAGGTTGAAGCTACAAAGCAAAGATTACATACGGTCTTAATTGATGAAAAATCGAATGATGATGCTATAAAAGTAACCATAACAGCCAACAGAACTATTAAAAATATAGAAATAAGTGATCACCTTTTAGGTGATAAAGAACAGCTTGAAGATTACTTAATTAACATCTTAAACAAAGCTATAGAAAGAGCCACGCAAATAAATGAAGTTGAGCTCGCTGCTGCTGCAAAAGACGGCTTACCCAATATTCTAGGAATGGATTCGTTATTTAAATAGATTGGTATTTTTTTTGCAATTCCTTTAAAAATGAAATATATAATCCTACTCTTTTTAGTGCCAATTGTATTTGGCATTCAGCAAGATCATAGAATTGAAGAAGGTATTCAGTGGAACACTGATTTTAACACGACACTCATAAAGGCTAAGAAGCAAGATAAAAAGATTCTCGTTTATTTTACAGGAAGCGATTGGTGTAGACCGTGCAAGCTATTAAAAAAAGATTTATTTGACACCAATGAGTTTAAAGAAATTGCTGAAAATTACGAGCTTTTATATATAGATATTCCAAGAAGAAAGAGCATAATCTCCAATGAGCAAATGAAGCACAATATGGATCTAATGGGCCAGTTAAACAAGAGAGGTGTTTTTCCTAATTTGAAGGTGCTAGATAAAGAGGGAAAAGAGATAGGGGCTCTTTCAGGGTATAATATGGATAGTAATACACAAAAACATATTAAATTTCTTAAAAAACATATCGATTAAATTAGATTTACAATACTTTTATATGGGTTTTCAATCATTTTGGAAACCTTTTTTTAATATCAGTATATACTGAATAATTTTATATCTTTAAGCAAATGATAAATGTATGATCCAAATAATAGCGAACGATAATGGCACCTTTACATTTCATCTGAAAACTGAAAATAATATTATTTTACTACAAGGTACTGTTTTTAATAGTAGGGAAGAAATACAAACTACAATTAATGCTATTGCACCATCACTAAATGATCAAGGTATTTTTGAACGTAAAACAGCCAATACTGGTAAATTTCTTTTTAACCTTAAAAATTTAGAAGGAAAAATTATCGGCACTAGCCAGTTATACAGTTCAGAAGCTGGAATGGAAAATGGCATCAAAAACTTTAAAAATAGTATTGCTGTACTTACCAAATTATAATCCTTTTAAAATAGACATAAACTTGTTATGCATATCATCTGTATAATCTAAATGTGTTACCATACGTAACTTTCCTTGTCCCATTCCAATAATTTCTACATTGTTTTTCTTTAATTTTTCTAAAAATAAAGATAAGCTCATATAATTCTGATTCAACTCAAAAATAACAATATTGGTTTCTATAGGCTCTACACTATTAACAAAGCTTAAACTTGTTAGGGTTGCGCCTATTTCTTTTGCTTTTTTATGATCTTCTGTTAAGCGTTCCGTATGGTTATCCAAAGCATATATTCCCGCAGCTGCTAAAAATCCCGCCTGACGCATACCACCTCCTAGTACTTTTCTAACGCGTATAGCCCTTTGTATGTCTTTCTCTGTTCCTATAAGTACAGACCCAACAGGACAGCCTAAGCCTTTACTTAAACATACACTGACGGTGTCAAACAAAGCCCCATATTGCTTCGAAGTCTCCCCTTTGGCTATTAATGCGTTCCAAATACGTGCACCATCTAAATGATAGGATAAATTATGAGTATCGCAAACATTTCTAATTTTTTTAAGCGCTTCAAAATCCCAACAAGCTCCTCCTCCTCTATTCGCTGTATTCTCTATACAAACCAAAGAAGTTAAAGGACTATGATAAAAATCTGGTGGATTAATGGCAGCTACAATTTGTTCAGCTGTCATCAATCCCCGATCACCATCTACCAGTTTACAAGATACACCACTATTAAAACTGACGCCACCACCTTCATAATTATAAACATGAGCATATTTATCACAGATCAATTGGTCTCCTGGTTGTGTGTGCAACTTGATCGCTGTTTGATTTGCCATTGTACCACTAGGAAAATATAATGCCGCCTCCATACCGAACATCGCTGCTACTTTACTTTCTAATTTATTTACCGTTGGGTCTTCTTTAAACACATCATCACCAACTTCTGCAGACATCATAGCATCTAACATACCAGCTGTTGGCTTCGTAACGGTATCACTTATAAGATTAATTTTCATTTACTAGTTTTAGTTTCGTTTATTAATTTCATAGACTCTAGTTTGCAATCTTAAAATCACTAGTTTACACCATTCGTAAATTAATTTAAATCAGTTGTATTGACTGATTCTTTTTTGATCTTCTAAAATTATATAAAATAGATTGCACAACCATAGTTAAGTGCTATTTTTGTTTAAAATTATACAAAATGATAACAACAGATCAATATAAAGATCTATTAGATCGCCTTGGTGCGTTAAGGAGGTATCTTTGACGTTGATGCCAAACTTATAGAGATAGAAAATGAAGAGGAAAAAACCTTAGCGCCTAATTTTTGGGATGATGCTCAAAGTGCTCAGGCACAAATGAAAACATTACAAGCTAAAAAGAAATGGATAAAAGATTATGATGATGCCAAAATTTTGGTGGCCGATTTGGAAGTATTGCTAGAGTTCTTAAAAGAAGGAGAGGTTACCGCTGAAGAGGTTGAAACCCATTTCAGCAAAGCTCAAACACATATTGAAAAGTTAGAGTTTAAGAACATGCTTTCTGAAGAAGGTGATGAACTTCCTGCTATTTTACAGATAACAGCAGGTGCTGGTGGTACAGAAAGTTGCGATTGGGCGGCTATGCTAATGCGTATGTATCTAATGTGGAGTGAGAAAAATGGATACAAGGTAAAAGAACTTAATTACCAAGGAGGAGATGTTGCAGGTATTAAAACCGTAACTTTAGAAATTGAAGGCGATTTTGCATTTGGGTGGCTCAAAGGTGAAAATGGAGTTCATCGTTTGGTACGTATTTCTCCGTTTGATAGCAATGCAAAAAGGCACACCTCCTTTGCTTCTGTCTATGTTTACCCGCTTGCAGATGATAGTATCGAAATAGACATTAACCCTGCTGATATAGAAATTACAACAGCAAGATCTAGTGGTGCGGGCGGACAAAATGTAAACAAGGTAGAAACCAAAGTACAATTAACACACAAACCTTCTGGAATTCAGATTTCTTGTTCAGATTCTCGTTCACAGCACGATAACCGGGCAACGGCAATGAAAATGCTTAAATCCCAATTATATGAAATTGAATTACGTAAAAAACAAGAGGCACGTAGTGAAATTGAGGCTGGAAAAATGAAGATTGAATGGGGTTCTCAAATCAGAAACTATGTAATGCACCCTTATAAACTAGTTAAAGATGTACGTACAACAGAAGAAACTGGTAATGTAGATGCAGTTATGGATGGTAATATAGATCAATTTTTAAAAGCCTATTTAATGATGATGGGGCAAAAAGAAACGGAATAATACACAATGAATACGCTACTGTATTAAAACAAAATAATAGTATGATTAAAATATATCACAACAACAGATGTAGTAAATCTAGAGGTGGATTAGAATTATTAAAAAATTCTGGCAAAGAATTTGAAGTCGTTAACTATTTAGATGAAATACCAACTAAAAAGGAATTAGTCCATATTTTAGAATTACTAAATAGTACTCCAATAGCACTTGTTCGTAAAAACGAAGCTATATGGAAAGAAAATTACAAAGGCAAAGAATTATCAGATGCTGAAATTATTGAAGCGATGATAACATATCCAAAATTAATAGAAAGACCTATCGTAATAAATGGTAACAAAGCAGTTATTGGAAGGCCTACAGAACTCATTACTACTATAATTTAGTAGTATTTATATTTTCTCACCTTAATTAGGTGAATCTATTTAACAAAAGTTTAACCAAACAGGGTTAAACCTTATTTTATTTTTGAAATCTAAATAACTCAGAAAGTTATGCAAACTAACAAAGGATTTTTATTCGCATTATTATTAATTGTAGTATCAATTACAACTGTAGAAGCACAATATGGCTACGGTAATGGTTATGGTGGAGGTTACGGCAGACAAAGAAATCAAATGCCACAAACACAAACCAATGAAAAACCAGATCCGTTAACTGCAGAAGAAATTGTAGAATTACAAATGCCTGCTATTATTGAAGCTATTGCTCTAAATGATTTTGAAAAAGCAATTGTAAGCACCACATTAACAAAGTATATTAAAAAATATATGGAGCTTCAAATTTTAAAGTTAGAAGACGATAAAATGAAAGAGAGCATAGAAAAACTTCAAAAAGAACAATCTGAAGAATTAAAAGCTGCATTGCCAAAAGAAAAGTACGATGCTTATGTAGTGTTAGAAGAAAATGGTTTTAAAAAAGCCAAAAAAAGAAAAAAGAAAAAAGATAAAAACAAAGAATGAAAAACGTATTTACCCTAGTATTATTACTTACCTCTTTAATTATTTATGCACAAGGTCCTAACACAAACAGTGCTACAAACAATCCTAAAAAAATAAAAATTACAGGTACTGTAGTTGATCAAGAAACTGGCAGTCCCTTAGAATATGCAACTTTAATATTACAAAGTGTAGAAGACCCTACCGTTTTATCTGGAGGCATTACAGATCAACAAGGAAATTTTAATGTTGTTGTAGATGCAGGTAACTATCATATTAAAGTTGAATTTTTATCTTACAAGACCTATAATTTAAAAAATCAAAGCTTACAAAATTCTACAGATCTGGGCACAATTAGACTGGGAGTTAATGCCGAACAATTAGAAGGTGTAGAAGTTGTTGCCGAAAAGACAACAGTAGAAATAAGGTTAGATAAAAAAATATACAATATTGGTAAAGACATCGCTAATAGTGGTGCAAATATAAGCGATGCATTAAACAATGTACCATCTGTAACGGTAGATATTGATGGAGCTATTAGTTTACGAGGAAATGAGAACGTTAGAATTCTTATTAACGGTAAACCTTCTGCTATGGCTGGGTTTGGATCAACAGATGCACTACGCCAATTACCAGCAGATGCCATTGAAAAGGTTGAAGTTATTACTAGTCCATCTGCAAGATATGATGCCGAAGGCACCGCGGGCATTTTAAATATTGTACTTAAAAAGGAGAAAACACTTGGTTTTAACGGGTCTTTGAATACTACTTTTGGTTACCCATTATCATCTCAGGTAAATACCAACTTAAATTTAAGAACTACGAAATTTAATCTTTTTAACACACTTGGATATTCGTATAGAGAATCTCCAGGAAGTGGCTATTTTGATAATACTTATGTAAGTGGAGATTTTGATAGAATCATAGAAGACAGAGACATAGAAAGAGAAGACAAAGGTTTTAATGCAAATATAGGTGCCGAATATTTTATTACTGAGAAATCTTCTGTAACGGCTAGTGTTTTTGGCCGTATTTCTGATGAATCTGATATTACCGAAAATGATAATATACGCTATCTAGATACAGCTATTGCTAGTAGAACTTTCCGTTCTGAAGGTGAGGGCGAAGATGATAAAAGTTACCAAGTATCTGTAAATTACACCAATAATTTTAATGAAGACGGACATAAATTAACTAGTGATTTTCAATATTCAAATGATGTTGAAGATATATTAACAACCATTGAGGAAAGTAACAGAGTACCAAATAATGAGTTGTTGGCTAGAGAAAACGTTTACAAAAATGAAATTCAGAATGAATATTTGTTTCAAATGGATTACGTACTTCCTATGGGAGATGCTCAATTTGAAGCAGGCTATAGAGGTAATTTTGAACAAAACATAAATGATTATCAGTTAGATACTTTAAACCAAAATTCTGGTCAATATGAAACAAATTTAGATTTAACAAACAAGTTTACGTACGATGAAAATGTAAATGCCTTGTATACACAATATGGAAATAAATTTGGTAAGTTCTCTTTTTTATTAGGTTTAAGATTAGAGAATACTCAATTAAAAGGAAGTGTAGCATCTGAATATGACGCTGAAGCATTGCAAGATATATTAGGGGAAGGTGTTGATTTAAATTTTGATAAAAATTATTTAGGCCTTTTTCCTACCCTAAATTTTATTGTTGAATTAAATGAGATGGAAAACATTTCTTTAGGTTATAATAGACGGATAAACAGACCTAGAGGATATTACATAAACCCATTTCCATCTAGATCTAGTAGAACCAATGTTTTTCAAGGAAATCCAGACCTAGATCCTGCTTATGCTAATGCATTTGATTTAGGATATTTAAAAAGATGGGAAAAACTAACCCTAACATCTTCTATTTATTACCAAAAAGAAACCAATTCTTTTGAGCGTATTCAAGAAGAAACAGGGGAAGTTACTTCAGATGGAATTAGAATAATAAGATCAATACCTATAAACTTATCTACAAATGAACGTATAGGCGCAGAAGCTGGGGCTTTGTATAATCCTTTAAAATGGTTGCGACTAAACGGTAGTTTCAACTTCTATCAATTTCAAACAGAAGGTGTTTTTAATAATGTAGATTACGGTGCAAAAAACACAAGCTGGTCATCAAGATTAAGTGCTAAAGTTACGTTACCATCTAAAATAGAATGGCAGACCAATGGATTTTTACGTGGCCCTTCTGAAAATTCACAAACAAAAACAAACTCAATGTTTTTCTTAAGTATGGCATTTAGTAAAGATGTGTTTGGTGATAATAGTACAATTACTTTTAATGTAAATGATGTATTAAATTCTGCGATCCGGAAATCCTATACAGAAACAGCCTTCTTTACATCTGATAGTGAATTTCAATGGAGACAAAGATCGTTTACCTTAGGGTTTGTGTATCGATTTAATCAACCAAAAGGAAAGTCTAACGAAAGACAGCAGCAGAATTTTAATGATAGTGAAGGAGAGTTTTAAAATAACTTTCAAAAGAAAACAAAAAAAGAGAAACCAAATGGTTTCTCTTTTTTGTTACACTAATTAAGTACTATATAATTTTTAAGATTGCTTTTCTTTTTTAGCAGCACGCTTTTCTTTAATCATTTCTATGATTGATCCGCCCAACCAATATGGTATAACAAACGTTAGTAAAAATATCATTAACCAAAATCCTATAGTAAGGATAGTTAAAAAAGCCAAAAAACCTAAATACTGGTCAAATTCAAACATAAGTAATTTCTTTTAACGCTTACAAAGATACTTGTTAAGATGAATAGTACAAATCAAATTTAAAAAAATTATAAAAATATTTTTTTCAACTCAATAAAGATTGACCAAAATTATTAACTAGTTAACATTCCTAATAATTTAATTTGTAATAAAATTCTTTATTTTTTAATAAAAAATTGTATTATTATACCCTGATTACTACTAAATTATATTTTTTGAAACAGAAAAAAATTTATTGTTTGCCAAACATCTTGAATTGTTGCAAAAACAATTTGCAACAATTTAAAATTTATATATTTTAACAATAAATGAAAAAAATTATAATCTCATTTTTTTTATTTGTTGCTTTTCAAGCATTTTCACAAAGCACTACTAAAAAAATTAAAATAACAGGAATTGTTGTTAGTCAAGAGACTAGTCATCCTTTAGAATATGCAACAGTTATATTGCAGAATATAGAAAACCCTTCCTTAGTAACTGGTGGAATTACAAATCAAAAAGGAAAATTCAATATTACAGTAGACGCAGGTTATTACGATATTTTAGTAGAATTTATATCATATAAGACTTTTGAAAGGAAAAAATATAAAATTTCAAACTCGAAAGATTTTGGTGTCATAAAGTTAACACAAAAAGCTGAACAATTAGCAGCCGTAGAACTTATTGCCGAAAAAACAACGGTAGAACTTCGCTTAGATAAGAAAATATACAACGTTGGAAAAGATTTAACTGTAATTGGTGGTTCGACCTCAGATGTTTTAAATAACATTCCTTCAGTATCTGTAGACGCGCAAGGCACCATAAGTTTAAGAGGAAACAACAACGTTAAAATACTGATAAATGGAAAACCCTCTACCCTTTCCGGCATTAGCCCTGAAGCACTAAAACAAATGCCAGTTAGTTCAATAGAAAAAGTTGAAGTAATTACAAATCCATCTTCAAAATACAGTTCTTCTGGTACTGCAGGAATTTTAAATATCATTTTAAGGAAAAACAAAAATTCGGGCATTAGTGGGTCTATTTCAACCACATTTACAGATCCTAAATCACAAAAAGTAGGAACGGTTCTAAATTTAAAACGGAAAAACTTTAATTTATTTAGTAATGCAGCCTATACCGATAAGAAAAGACCGGGTTACTATTTATTTAATAATAATTTTTATGATCCCAGTGGAAATGACATCGGATATGAAAACGAATACCGATCACTAGATAGACAAAGTAAAAATTTAACTGCTACTATTGGGTTAGAACTGCTCCTTACTCCTTCTAGCAACCTAACCAATTCTATTTCGTATACAAAAACAACTGGTTTAAACAATACGCGCATATCTATTGCAAATTTTGATGATTTAAATGATATTTTAGTAAACAGAACCAGAAATACAACTGAAGATAGTCAATTAGAAACGATAAACTATGCTACAAATTATAAAAAGAAATTTAACACCAAGGGGCATTTATTAAACATAGATTATCAATATGTTAGAAGTTTAGAAATAGAAGATAGAGCAATTATAGAAACCTTTGAAACACCGAACAATAACCAGTTACACGACAAAGCTATTACAGACAACCACGAGATAAGTCAGCTTGTGCAATTGGATTATACCCTACCCTTTGGAAAAACATATAACTCTAAAATAGAATTAGGTTATAGAGGTGTTTTTGATACGTATACTATAAATTATCTAGAAGGTTCCATTACAAATAATATTTTTGCAAAAAATTATAATTTCAGCAACGATCTTCTTTACAACCAAAAAGTAAATGCTGGCTACATTCAATTTGGTCAAGGATATAAAAAACTAACTATCTCTGCCGGAATGCGAATAGAAAATACGCACGTATCTGTTCTTTTAACGAATACTAATGCGCTAAAAAACAAATCATATACAAACTGGTTTCCTTCACTATTTATGGGATATGAACTTAGCGCTAAAGAAAAATTAAGCTTAAATTTTAGTAGCCGAATAGGTAGACCCACAGCGGGTAATTTAAATCCATTTCCAAATAGAGTTAGTAAAACCAACCTGTTTTATGGCAACCCAGATTTAACCTCAATGTTTACCAATTCTTTTGAGTTTAATTATTTGAACAAATGGAATAAAATCACATTTACGTCTGCTCTTTATTACAAAAGAACAAAAGACGTACTACAAAATGTTACCATAGAAACAGGTGATTTAGAAACAATAACTAGTAACGGAAATGTAATAACCGCCCCGATAATTGCTAAAACAAAAAGAAACATTGGGAAAGAAGATCGGTATGGCATAGATTTAACCACAAGCTATGTTCCTTTTCAAGGCTGGAGATTTTCTCTTAACACCCTCCTTTATAAACAAAATTTAACAGGGAGTTATCTGTATCCTAATTCTAATGATGAATTCATAAACATCAATTTTAAGGCCAACCAAGTTAGTTGGTATTCTAAATTTAGTGCTAAATTTCCTTTAGTATACAAAGTAGATTTTCAGACAAACTTTTATCACATTGGTCCGAATACTAATTCACAAACCAAAACTAAAAGTTTAACTCGGTTAGATTTTGCCTTTAGCAAATCTATATTAAAAAACAAGGCGTCAATTTCTATTGGAGTAACCGATATTTTTAATAATTATATCCGCTATTCAGAAACCAACCTTTCTAATTCCAAATCGTATAACGAACTACAATCGGACCAAAGAAATCTTAGAGCTACAATTACGTATAAATTTGATTGAAATCGTTTATTTAAACCTTTGTAACTACACAATTTTTCCTAAAAACAGTTCCTAAAATCGACTATTTATGATACAGCGTCGTTGAAGAATTGTTTAGAGCAAAAAATATTCATTTTTTTAGTTTCATCCAAATCTAGGTTTAAAATAGTTAAAAATATTTTAGCAATACCGTACATTTGCAACTATAAAAATTTAGTACAATGAGCTTTAGAATAGAAAAAGACACAATGGGTAAGGTAGAAGTACCTTCAGATAAATATTGGGGAGCACAAACCGAGCGCTCAAGGAACAATTTTAAAATTGGCCCTGCTGCTTCTATGCCATTAGATGTGGTTTATGGTTTTGCTTATTTAAAAAAAGCTGCTGCCTATACAAATTGTGAGTTAGGTGTTTTATCATCAGAAAAAAGAGATTTAATTGCTACCGTTTGCGATGAAATTTTATCGGGTAAGCATGATGGCCAATTTCCGCTTGTAATTTGGCAAACAGGTTCTGGTACCCAAAGCAATATGAACGTTAATGAGGTTATTGCTAACAGAGCTCATGAAATTGCTGGTCATATAATTGGGGAAGGTGAAAAAACGATACAACCAAATGATGATGTAAATAAATCACAATCTTCTAACGATACTTTTCCAACAGGAATGCACATTGCTGCTTATAAAAAAATAGCAGAAAACACCATTCCGGGGGTAAAACAACTCAGAGATACTTTAGCTCAAAAAAGCAAAGAATTTTCCAATGTAGTAAAAATTGGACGGACCCACCTAATGGATGCAACTCCCCTAACTTTAGGACAAGAATTCTCTGGCTATGTTTCTCAATTAAACCACGGTTTAAAGGCTTTAGAAAACACATTACCACATTTAAGCGAACTTGCTTTGGGTGGTACAGCAGTAGGTACGGGTTTAAATACTCCTTCCGGCTATGATGTTCTTGTTGCTAAATATATAGCAGAGTTTACTGGCTTACCTTTTATCACTGCAGAAAATAAATTTGAAGCGCTTGCTGCGCATGATGCTATCGTGGAGAGTCATGGAGCTTTAAAGCAACTGGCTGTTTCTTTAAATAAAATAGCCAATGATATTAGAATGATGGCTTCTGGTCCACGTTCTGGTATCGGTGAAATTATTATCCCTGCTAATGAACCAGGTAGTTCAATTATGCCAGGAAAAGTTAATCCTACACAATGTGAAGCCTTAACTATGGTTTGCGCTCAAGTTATGGGCAATGATGTTGCCATCTCTGTTGGTGGTACTCAGGGTCATTATGAACTAAATGTTTTTAAACCAATGATGGCTGCTAATATTCTACAATCTGCTGAATTAATAGGAGATGCATGTGCTAGTTTTACGATAAACTGCGCAGTGGGTATTGAGCCTAACCATGCTATTATTAAAGAATTATTGAACAATTCTTTAATGCTAGTTACAGCTTTAAATACTAAAATAGGATATTACAAAGCTGCAGAAATAGCAAATATAGCGCATAAGAACGGAACTACGCTTAAAGAAGAAGCCATTAACCTAGGGTACGTAACCGCAGAACAATATGATGAATGGGTAAAACCAGAAGAAATGGTAGGGTCATTAAAATAACACTATTTTATGAAAAACAAAAGGGTATAATCATTATGATTATACCCTTTTTTATGCAAAAAAATGAATAGTGTTTCTTATTTTAATTCAAACTCGTTTTTAGCCAAAATCTTTAAATTTGAATCATAAACGATAGCCATATATTTTCCTTTTTGGAAATCACCAGCTGGTTTGCCTACATAATCACATACATCTAAATTCTTGTTCTCATAGTAAAAAGCGGTCCCTTTACTATAAGCTAAAGATGCGCCGTTTTCATTGGTTGTAGTATTACCTTCCCCCAAAACGTTTCCTTGAGGATCTAAAACTTCAATAAAAAATTCTTTATCTCCTGCTTGTGCAATAGCGTTATCTGCTATAGTAAAACATACTTTAATTTTATCCGTAGACCTAGCTCTTGTTGTAGAAACTAATTTTCCACTGTTACGCTCTCTTACAGCATCTACAGAGAATTTAGATAAATTTAAGGCAGAACCTTTTTCAACAGCATCTGCTAATTGTGTGTTTTGTACAACTAAAGAATCATTAAAAACAGTTTGCCTAGATAATTCTTGATATGTACTATCTCTTTCCATTGCTAACAATGAGTTAGATTGTGTTAAAGAATCCACTTTTTTAAGTAAAAAAGCTCTTTCTTTCTTTAGCAAATCTACTTGTCTTCTGTACCTAGAAAGTGAGGTAATATCAGATTTCATTGTCTTAACAGAATCTATATATTTAGTAATTCTGTCTCTAGCTTCAACTAACTCTTCATTCGTTGCATTACTCTCCATAATAGCTTTGTCGTACTCAGACTGTAAACTAGTTAAGTCATTTACAACATACTCTTTTTCTTGGGTTAACACTGTTTTGGTCTTTTCTCTGTCTTTATATAATGATACTGTATAGGCTAAAGAACCTAACAATCCCACTCCTAATAAAACCGCAATGACCTTTAATCCTGTATTACTTTTTTTCTCATTCATAACAATACTATTAATTCTTTATTATTTATTAACTTTACGAAGTTACACTTTTGGTTCAAGTTTATATACGATTCAATTTAACATTTAGATTTTTTAATGTTTAAAATCTGATTAAAGTCAGAATTAATCGTTTAATGGTAAACTTCACCGTTAAAACCGTTAAAGTATGAGTATGAGTATGACAATATTAGCATAAATCTCATTTAGTTCAACATAAGCCTTATTATATAGTTCCCGTAAAAGACAATGAAGAATGAAGAAATAGCAATTCGAACAATATATTTTAGTATTATAGGTAATGCTTCTTTGGCTTTAATAAAAGGTCTCGCAGGTTTTTTTGGAAATTCATATGCCTTAATTGCTGATGCAATTGAATCGACCACAGATATTTTTTCTTCCTTATTGGTATTGGTGGGACTTAAGTATGCAAAAAGACCTGCTGATGAAAACCATCCGTATGGACATGGAAAAATTGAACCTTTAATCACATTTACAGTTGTTGCTTTTCTTGTGACCTCTGCCACGGTAATAGCTTATGAAAGTATTCTGAATATTTTAACTCCACATAAAGTACCAAAACCCTGGACACTACTAGTTTTAGGATGTATTATTTTATGGAAAGAAATATCATTCCGAATTGTTATAAAAAAAAGTAAGGAAACAAATAGCTCATCACTTAAAGCAGATGCATGGCATCATAGAAGTGATGCCATAACATCAATAGTAGCTTTTATTGGAGTTTCTATAGCCATTATTTTTGGTAAAGGTTATGAAACAGCTGATGATTGGGCAGCCTTATTGGCTTCATTCTTTATTTTATATAACAGCTACTTAATTTTTAGACCCGCTTTAGGTGAAATTATGGATGAGCAACGTTATGATGATCTTATTGCTAAAATCAGAGAGAAATCAATGCATGTCGAAGGAGTTCTAGGAACTGAAAAATGTTTTATACGGAAAACAGGAATGAAATATCATGTTGATCTGCACGTAATTGTCAATGGAGCGGTTTCTGTTAAAATAGGACACGATATTGCACATAACTTAAAGGATTATTTACGCAAAAAAATACCTAACTTAGCAGAGGTACTCATTCATATAGAACCAGATAAATAAAAAAAAAGTAATTAATTGAGTAATAAAACGAATCGCATGAAAAAAAATATTTACATCATAACACTATGTGTTTTTACTTTTATAAGTTGTAAAGACAAGAAAGATGCAACCGAAAACGTTAAAATTGAAACGAAAGTTTCTGAGGTAATTCAAGATAAAGCCGACTTGAAAATTATTCCTATTGAGCACGCTACCCTTGTTTTGGAATGGGGAGATACTACAATATATGTTGACCCTATTGGAGGAACAGAAGCATTTGCAGGGCAGAAACAACCCGATTTAATTTTGATAACTGATATCCACGGTGACCATTTAAGTGTAGAGACACTACAAGCTTTGAATACCAGCAAAGCCAAAATCATTGTACCACAAGCTGTTGCAGATAAAATTCCGTCCGAATTTACACCTCAATTGGACGTTTTATCCAATGGTGCTACTAAAGAACGTTATGGCATTACAGTAACTGCCATTCCTATGTATAATTTACGAGAAGAAGCACTTAAGTTTCATGAAAAAGGAAGAGGAAATGGTTATGTTTTAACGAAAGGTGATCAACGCATTTACTTTTCTGGTGACACTGAAGACATTCCTGAAATGCGCACCTTACAAAATATAGACAAGGCGTTTATTTGTATGAACCTCCCTTATACAATGACCGAAGAAAGTGCTGCATCTGCTGTTTTAGAATTTAAACCAAAACAAGTGTACCCGTATCACTACAGAGGAAAACCTGATGTTAGTGATGTTTCAAAATTTAAAAAATTAGTAAATGATGGCGATGCTTCCATTGAAGTTATTCAGCTAGATTGGTATCCAAAGGACGCCTACTAGAATACCTATATTAGGTAAAAAGCTCCTAAGATCAAATTCTCAGGAGCTTTTTTTTAGTAACCTACTAGAAGGTTTTTTATCTAATAAGCTTTTTGTATTTAATACGTTTAGGAATTAAATCGCCACCCAAACGTTTCTTTTTATTTTCTTCATAATCAGAAAATGACCCTTCAAAGAAATACACTTGTGAATCTCCTTCAAAAGCTAAAATATGTGTACAAACACGATCTAAAAACCATCTATCATGCGAAATAACTACTGCACAACCTGCAAAATTATCTAAACCTTCCTCTAAAGCTCTTAGGGTATTCACATCTAGATCATTGGTAGGCTCATCTAAAAGCAATACGTTACCTTCCTCTTTTAAGGTCATGGCCAAATGCAAACGATTACGTTCACCACCAGATAACATACTGACTTTTTTGTTTTGCTCGCTACCAGAAAAATTAAATCGACTCAAATATGCTCTTGAGTTTACTTGTTTACCACCCATCATCACCAACTCTTGTTCATCACTAAAGTTTTGCCAAATGGTCTTTTCTGCATCTATATTAGAATGACTCTGATCTACATATGCAATTTTTGCAGTATCTCCCACTTCAAACACTCCCTTATCTGAAGTTTCTTCTCCCATAATCATTCTAAAAATGGTAGTCTTACCTGCACCATTGGGTCCAATGATACCAACAATACCTGCTTGTGGTAGGTTAAAGCTTAAGTCTTCATACAGTAACTTATCATCATATGCCTTGCTTACACCCTTTGCCGCTATTACATTAGTTCCTAAACGCGGGCCATTTGGAATGTATATTTCTAATTTTTCATCAAGTTGCTTTTGATCTTGACTCATTAATTTATCATAATTCTTTAAACGAGCTTTTTGTTTCGTCTGCCTTCCTTTTGCTCCTTGTCGCACCCATTCTAACTCCCGTTCCAATGTTTTTTGGCGTTTGGAAGCTACTTTGCTTTCATCTGCCATTCGTTTGGATTTTTGCTCTAACCAAGAAGAATAGTTTCCTTTCCAGGGTATCCCTTCTCCCCGATCTAATTCTAAAATCCAACCCGCTACATTATCCAAGAAATATCGATCATGCGTTACGGCAATAACAGTACCCTTATATTGTGCTAAATGATGCTCCAGCCAATGTACAGATTCTGCATCTAGGTGGTTGGTAGGTTCATCTAACAATAGAATTTCTGGTTCTTGTAATAATAACCTACACAAGGCTACTCTTCTACGTTCACCACCAGAAAGTACACTTATCTTCTTATCGCCTTCTGGTGTACGTAAGGCATCCATTGCTATTTCTAGTTTGGTGTCTAATTCCCATGCATTACTCGCATCTATCTGATCTTGCAATACAGCTTGCCTAGCCATTAACTTGTCCATTTTATCGGCATCAGAATACACTTCTTCTAAGCCAAACATATCGTTTATCTTATTGTATTCATCTAAAATAGCTACAGTTTCAGCTACACCTTCTTTTACTATTTCTAATACTGTTTTTTCTTCGTCTAATTGAGGTTCTTGTTCTAAATAACCTACATTGTATCCTGGAGAAAAAACAACATCACCTTGGTAGTTTTTATCTAGTCCTGCAATAATCTTTAACAAGGTAGATTTACCAGACCCATTAAGACCTAGAATTCCAATTTTAGCTCCATAGAAGAAACTTAAATATATATTTTTAAGTACGGGAGTATTTGCCGTTTTAAAGGTCTTTGTTACTCCAGACATTGAAAAAATGACTTTCTTATCGTCAGACATATCTTTAATTTATTTTTTAATTTTTGACTCTAATCTTTGCAATTAAATACACTTAATACTTTATACCAAGTGCATAATTCAATACTTTAAACCCTTCCTTTTAGCGCATTAAAAACCCATGCGATAGCGAAAAAGCCTATGCCTACTGATGCAAATCCCCATCCAGCTACATCATCATATCGAAAAGCACCTAGTGCAATTAATGCCAGACCTACAACTATCATAATAAATGTAGCCCACGCTAAAACTGTATTTTTATTCATCTTCTTGTTCTATTGATTTATTAGATGTCAAATATCGGAATTTTAAAGGTAAAACACCTAATAAATTAAGTTTCAAAAGGGAAAACAATTCCAGAAATCGCTCTTATCTCGTCTAATAATTTAATTAAATCCATACTGTTTTGATGAGACCATAGGCTACTTTCTAATCTACCCTTTCTAATACAGGAATTTACTTCTAAAATCTCATGTGCATATCCTAACCCTAATTTAGGTACTGTTATTCTTTCCGTTTTCTCATTGGTATTCAGAACAAAGTTTTCCGTATGATGCCATCTAGGTTCTAAAATTACGCTGCCTTTATCTCCTGTAATCTCTGCTTTTACTTCCGTATTTGAAGTTAACCCACTATACAGCAATGCCTGCGCATCTTCATATCCAAAAATAATTGAAATTTGTTTTTCTATTCCGGTAGCGTGAAAATTAGCAGAAGCCATTATTTTTTTTGGTTTTCCCAATATCAAATATGCTAAAAACACAGGGTAAATCCCTATATCTAACAATGAACCACCTGCCAAATCAGGATTTAAAACCCTACCCTCTGCTGATCTGTCCATACCATAAAAGGCAAAATCGACATTCATATGGGTCACGGTTCCAATAGTATTATTTTCAATTAAATCCTTAGCCTGAATAATGGATGGCAAAAATCTACTCCACAAAGCTTCCATTAAAAATACCTTGTTTTTTACAGATGCTGCAATCATTTTTTCAAGCTGTCCTGTATTTACAGCCATTGGTTTTTCACACAAAATGTGTTTGCCACAGTTCATCGCTTCAATACTTAACTCAGCGTGTAAGGTATGTGGTGTGGCAATATAAATAACATCTACTTGCTTACAATAAAACAAGTCTACATAACTATCGTATGCATTTTCAACATTGTATTTATTCGCGAAAATTTTAGACTTCTCTTTGCTTCTAGAGGCTACGGACACCAATTCCGCATCTTTGATTAAACTTAGGTCCTGTGCAAATTTTTCTGCTATGTTCCCTAATCCAACTATTCCCCAACGTATTTTTTCTATCATTTAATTTCTCTTAGATCTAATTTTATCAAAGTTAATCAATCTCATATATATTATTCAGCTTATCTTTATACTCAAATGAAATATCATACGAATGGACATAAAATTCAATAAGAACGAGGATCACAACAAACTTCTTTTATCAGATTTAAAACGAAGACTAGCACAAGTAAAGTTAGGTGGTGGTAAAAGTAAAATTGAAAAACAGCACGCCAAAGGCAAAATGACAGCCAGAGAGCGCATTGCTTATTTGTTAGATACGGATACAGATTCTATTGAAATTGGAGCCTTTGCGGGTGATGGTATGTATGCAGAACACGGTGGTTGTCCATCAGGAGGTGTTGTAATTAAAATGGGGTACGTTCAAGGCAAACAATGTATTGTTGTTGCCAATGATGCAACCGTTAAAGCTGGTGCTTGGTTTCCGATTACGGGAAAAAAGAATTTGAGGGCACAAGAAATAGCCATTGAAAATAGATTGCCAATTATTTATTTGGTAGATAGTGCAGGAGTTTACCTGCCGCTGCAAGATGAAATTTTTCCTGACAAAGAACACTTTGGTCGTATTTTCAGAAATAATGCTGTTATGAGTAGTATGGGAATTACCCAAATTTCTGCCATTATGGGAAGCTGCGTTGCTGGTGGTGCCTATTTGCCAATTATGAGTGATGAAGCCTTAATTGTTGATAAAACAGGAAGTATTTTTCTTGCTGGAAGCTATTTAGTGAAAGCAGCCATTGGTGAAATAATTGACAATGAAACTTTAGGTGGAGCAACAACGCATTGTGAAATTTCTGGGGTTACCGATTATAAAGCGAAAGACGATGCAGATGCTTTGGATAAAATAAAAAATATTGTAAGCAAAATTGGAGATTTTGATACGGCTGGATTTAATAGAATTGAGGTAAAAAAACCAAAAAAAAACCCCCAAGATCTGTATGGTATTTTGCCTAAATCTAGAAGCGACCAGTATGATATGCTAGAAATTATTAAGCGTTTGGTTGACGACTCTGAATTTGAACAATACAAAGAAGGCTATGGTAAAACCATATTAACTGGCTACGCACGGATTAATGGTTGGGCTGTTGGTATTGTTGCAAACCAACGTAAATTGGTAAAAACTCAGAAAGGCGAAATGCAGTTTGGTGGTGTTATTTATAACGATAGCGCAGATAAAGCAACGCGTTTTATTGCCAATTGCAATCAAAAGAAAATTCCGCTTGTATTTTTACAGGATGTGACAGGATTTATGGTGGGTAGTAAAAGTGAACACGGTGGCATCATAAAAGATGGAGCAAAAATGGTGAACGCAGTAAGTAACTCTGTTGTTCCAAAATTCACCATTGTCATTGGTAATAGTTATGGGGCCGGAAATTATGCGATGTGTGGTAAGGCATACGACCCAAGATTGATTGCTGCATGGCCAAGTGCAGAACTAGCGGTAATGAGTGGCAACTCAGCTGCTAAAGTTTTAATGCAGATTGAAAAAGCCTCTTTATTAAAAAAGGGAGAAGAAATAGACGAAAAGAAAGAAAAAGAACTGTTTGACAAGGTTAAGGCTAGGTATGATGCGCAAATATCACCCTATTATGCTGCATCCCGTATTTGGACTGATGGCGTAATAGACCCTCTAGATACTAGAAAATGGATTTCTATGGGAATTGAAGCCGCCAATCACGCCCCTATTGAAAAGCAATTTAATTTAGGAGTGATCCAAGTTTAGTAATTCTTACTTTTTTTTTGTACCTTATTTTGCTATAAATCAATACATTGTTTGTTATGGGAACTATAAAGCGTCTAAATAAATGGGCGAACAATCATTCCTATGCTTTTATAGACATATTGCGTATTATTCTTGGTGTATTTTTGTTTAGTAAAGGAGCCCAGTTTATGCAAGATAATCAAGCATTAAATGACTTGTTTGCCCCTCTAGAAAATTTAATTGGAGGAATGCTTGCCATACATTTGGTGATTCCTGCACATTTAGTAGGTGGTATCATGATCATTTTTGGATTAATGACTAGATTGGCCGTAATAGTACAAATTCCATTATTAATTGGTGCGGTATTAATTAATTTCACGGGAGAAATGAATACGACCAACTTGATTTTGGCAACCATAACTTTGTTCGTCTGCATATTCTTTTTTATTTATGGGTCTGGTAAACGTTCTGCAGATTATTTTTTTAAAATGCAGCAGTAAAAAAACCATTAAATCAATACTATAAAAACAAAAAACTGGCGTTACTTATTTCTCCTAATCTTATCAGGAGAGGCTGTCTTTATACTTCCTTTTGTATTGCCTAGAGTATTTAGACCCACTGTCCTTGAAGTATTTAACTTAACAAACTTAGAACTAGGGACTTGTTTTTCAGTTTATGGTTTTGTTGCAATGGTATCTTACCTTTTAGGCGGACCAATAGCTGACAGATTTCCACCAAGGAAACTAATAGCCATTGCTCTATTTTCCACAGCTCTTGGTGGATTGGTTCTTGCTGCACATCCAAGTTATTTTGTTCTTAAAGTATTGTATGGCTATTGGGGGTTTACCACTATATTTTTGTTTTGGGCACCCATAATAAAAGCTACTAGAGTTTGGGGCGGAAATACGTCACAAGGTAAGGCCTTTGGTTTTTTAGATGGTGGTCGCGGTTTGGTAGGTGCTGGATTTGGGGCACTTGGTGTCCTTATTTTTTCACTTTTCATCATTGATAAAATTGAAACAGCTAGCCTAGCCAACAGAACAGAAGCCTTTAATTATATTGTTTGGGTGACTTCCGCAATTATTGTCAGTATAGGAATTATTGTTTGGTTTTTTTTAAAACCTTCCAACATTGAAGAACATAAATTACAGCTACAAAAAATATCAATAAACCAAATTAAAATTGTCTTAAAAATTCCAGCTGTTTGGTTCTTAATGGTCATTATTTTGTGTGCCTATGTAGGCTATAAAATAACTGATGTTTTTTCGCTCTATGCAAAAGAAGTTATGTTGTATAACGAAGTAAGGTCGGCACAAATAGCAACCTTGCTGCTTTTTATCAGACCTGCTGTTGGCATTTTAATTGGTATTATAGCGGATAAAAGTAAAACAACCCTTTGGCTCATTATTAGTTTTGCACTAAGCATCTTAGGTGCTTTATTATTTGTTTCTGGCAGCATCGCACCAAATACAACATTTTTATTCCTGCTATCCATCTTAATAACTGTTTCTGGTGTATACGCTGTACGCTCTTTATACTTTGCAACTATGCAAGAAGGACATATTCCACTTTTAGTAACTGGTACAGCAGTAGGCCTTATTTCTTTAATAGGGTATACTCCAGATATATTTGCAGGCCCTTTAATGGGTGTTTTACTAGATAATTCTCCAGGGGAATTAGGACACCAACACGTATTTATAATGTTGACCATCTTTTCCTTTATTGGTTTACTAGCTTCAATTGCTTTTTATAGGTTACAAAAGAAAAGCACCTCCTTATAATTTTAGCAAGTCTACCGTTTTAGAACGGTTAATTTTACCAGACGCTGTATGTACAAACGCTGGAAGATAATAGATTTCTTTTGGAATTTCATATGTCGAAAAAACCGAAGAATTCTTCAACATAGAAATTAGATCTGTTAATCCTTCAGGACCTTCAATTAGTAATATTAATTTATTTTCTAAAATAACATCAGGCAAACTACTAATGAAAAAATCAGTCGTTATAAAATCCGATAATTTAGTTTCAATTTGTTCCGGATTTAATTTAATCCCACCAGAGTTAATAATAGTGTCATACCTACCCAACCACTTAAATTCGGTGTCAGAAACTAAGGTTACCACATCGTTGGTTGTAATTAACTGTGTAGAAATTTTTGGTGCATATACAATCAAACAATCACGGCTATCTACAGATAAGGTTACGTTTGGTAGTGCTTTAAAACTTGTTGTAATTGCATTGATTTGTTTTACAGCAATATGGGTAATGGTCTCCGTCATCCCATAGGTTTCATACAGAAGTGTAGTTCCATTCTTTAATTTATTTTTTAAATCTACCGAAACAGCGGCGCCACCAATAATTAGCTTTTTTACTTGATTTAATTTATGGATTGATGCGTTTACCTGCAGCGGTATCATAGCACAGAAATCATAGTTGCTCTTTGCTTTTTCTAAGGGATTAGAACTTGGATCAACAAAGTCTAATGCTAACCCTAAAACCATAGCCCTAACCAGCATCATTTTACCAGCGATATAAGCTGCTGGTAAGCATAAAAGGGCTGTATCTCCTTCTTTTAACTCAAAAAAAGAGCCTGTGGCTATGGCTGAATTCACCATATGCTCCTTTTTCAATACAATAGGTTTTGGCGTCCCTGTAGAGCCCGAAGTATGCACCACAATGGTAGTATCTTTAGAAAGCCACTCTATTAAAAACAATCCTATAGCCTTCTCAAAATTTTCTTTTTCAGCTAAGGCAACGCCTAAACTATATAAACTTTGAAGGGAATATGATTTATCATTTAATTTAAAACTAGGATGTAATTGATTAAAATGCTGCATCTTTAAGTTGTTCTTCAGACATTTGTTCTTTACGTAACACGTTACCCGTTAATCGTTCTTTCCAATTGGTCCATTTGTATTTTTTAGCAAATAGAAATAATAAAGCAGGATAAATGATTAAAACTGGAACAAAAATATCCCAACCTAACTCTGGCATACTTACATCTAGATATATTGAATCGGTCTGAAAAACGGTCCAATCTGCTGTTACTAATAAGGCACCAATCAAATTATTTGCTGCGTGAAAACCTAAGGCCAACTCCAAACCTTCGTCCATCAAGGTAATAATACCTAAAAAGAGCCCTGTACCAATATAATAGACCATAATACCATAACCCAATGTCCCTACTTCGGGATTTGCCATATGCATTACACCAAATAAAACAGAAGTAACAATAAGAGGAACAAGCCTATTACCTACCAGTAGTCCTAGGCCTTGCATCATTTGACCTCTAAATAAGTACTCTTCAAAACTAGTTTGTAAGGGTATCAACAAAATGCTTATAACAGCCAATATCAAAAATGGTATCGGTTTAAAATTAAAAACAAAATCTGCAGGAGATAGCACAAATCCAATTGCAAATAAAACTATTGTAAGCAAGCCCCAAAAGGCAAATGAAAATCCTATTCTTTTAAAATCTATTTTTTTTCTAGAAGTAGTTAAAGATGTTATGGATTGCCGCTGAATTAATTTTGTCCACCCCAGCACAACAAAACAACCAACCGCCAAAGGAATTAAGTTTATTGCAAAAACGGTGTTTCTTCCCCATTGGTCAATTAACTGATTCATCATATCATCTACATTAACAGGAGAGTTTTTTACCGCAATATAGTTAAATACCATTAAAATAATAAATCCTATGGGAAGGACAAAATACTTCCATAAACCTTTTGTTTTTCTTTTATACCCTTGTTCTATGTACATAATTCTTCTATTAAATTGGGGTTCCAATTTTTATTTTTACGATAATAAATTTTTCCTTTTTTAACCACTAACGGGCTCTCAAAATTGTTCGTGTACAAACCACCTGTTCCCAAGCCTTGTGGCATTGGGTTTTGCAAACCATAGGTCCATTGTGCTATTGCATTAAGCCCTATATTGCTTTCTAATGCACTCGTAATCCACCAACCGATATTGTATTTTTCAGCCAAAACCATCCACTCTTCACAGCCTTTAAACCCACCGACCAAACTCGGTTTTAAAATAATATATTGGGGTTGCATAGTTTGTAGCAGTTCTTCTTTTTTTGTTACAGTAAAAACACCAATTAATTCTTCGTCCAAGGCAATTGGCAAAGGTGTTGTCTTACATAAGGTTTTCATTTGGCTCCAATTGCCTTGTTGAATTGGTTGTTCTATAGAATGTAAATCAAAACGAGATAACATACTTAATTTTTCTAAGGCGTCTGTGGTGAATGCTCCGTTTGCATCTACCCGCAACTCTATTTCATCCTTACCATATATTTTTCTGATCGATTTTAATAACGCTATTTCCGTATTAAAATCTAGCGCTCCAATTTTTAGTTTAATACAGCGAAATCCTTCTTTTATTTTTTGTTGTATTTGTTGGTGCATAAAAGATTCTTCGCCCATCCAAATAAGTCCGTTTATTGGAATACCTTCTTCTTCTAAAGAAAAATCATTGCGAAATAATAAAAAGGGATCATCAGAAGCCACTGATAGAAAGGCTTGTTCCAAACCAAATTGAATGCTCGGATAGGCTATTAACTGTTCTAGCAAAATGGGTAACCCTAAATGAATGTTATCACATACCCATTTTAGTTTTTCTTCATAATTAGGAACATCGTCTACGCTTAAACTTCTTAAAATACCGCACTCTCCTATGCCCCATTTTTTATTTTTGTGTAAAATAATAAACCAGGTTTCTTTTTGAGTAAGTACCCCTCTAGAGGTACCACTAGGCTTTTTAAAGGTTAGGATATGTTTTTTGTAGAATGCTTTCATTTAGCCACTCAATTATACGGTAATAGATGCGCCAAAATCTAAGAGGTGTAATTGTTTTCCAGCAGCTTTAAATTTTTGTATGGCAAGTTTTTGATCAATCTCTATAAATCCAAAAGTATCAAAGTGATACCCCAATACCGTATCACAGGCCACAAAATTAGAGGCTATAATAGCATCGTCTACACCCATTGTAAAATTATCGCCAATAGGTAAAATTGCCAAATCTAGTTTAGCAAACATAGGAATCAATTTCATATCCATCGTCAGCGCCGTATCCCCTGCTATATAGATACTTTTCTCTTTTGTGATAAGTACAAAACCACCAGGAACACCACCATTTGAACCATCGGCAAAAGTAGAGGTATGGATTGCATTTACGTATTTCACCACTCCAAAATCGAATGCCCAGCTGCCCCCATGATTCATTGGATGCACTGTAAGTCCTTTATTTTCATAATGAGTTGCGATTTCATAATTACTGACAATTATTGTATTTGTTCTTTTTGCAATATCTTCAACATCTAAAACGTGGTCTTGATGCGCATGCGTAATCAAAATATAATCAGGATGTAAAGCATCCTGATTTATTTTTCCATTATTTTTTGGATTACCAGAGATAAAAGGGTCAACTAGTATAACTATATCATCAATTTCTAGCAATAAAGAAGCGTGACCAAGAAATGTAATTTTCATAATATATGTTTTAATTCAAATTTATTTAAAATTGAACCAAAAACGAACGCCTTCAACAGTTTTATCTATATTAAGTGTAGATTGTAATTGATTAACCAAGCGATTCATTAAACGAATACCCATTGAAGAATTGGTTCTTTCATCTGTATCATCAGGTAAACCAACGCCATTATCTGTATATTCAAAAAAACCGCCTGTTTCTGTATTTCTTAAATGAATGTATATTTTACCATCATCATCATTATCTGGAAAAGCATATTTAAATGAATTAGAGACTAGCTCATTCAATATTAAACCAAAAGGAATTGCTCTATCTATATCTAATTCAACAGCCTCTGCATCTATAGTGATGGTTATATTATGGCCTCCTTTTTTAAATACAGATTGTACACTATTTACCAAACTTTCTATATATCCTTGCATTTCAATAACAGATAGGTCATCATTCTGATACAACTTTTGATGGATTAACGCCATTGCTTTAACCCTACTCTTACCTTCCTCTAAAGCCATAATAGCAGCTTTGCTTTTTGTATTCTTAGTTTGTAGACTTAATAAACTAGACACCATTTGAAGATTGTTTTTTACTCTGTGATGAATCTCTTTTAATAAGGAGTCTTTTTCTGTTAATTGACTTTCTATTATATAGTTTTGTTTTGCAATGACTCTTTGATTTTTAATACTTTTAATATAGGCAAAAACAAGACCACCAAGACCTAATAATGTAAAAATTAAGGATATTAAAATTAAGCTCATTCGCTCATCTTTTACTTGAGCTTCTAATTTAGCATTGTCAAGTTCGGCTCGCTTTTCATCCAATAAATCTTCAGAATTTTCTAACTCTTTTTCAAAGACCGTTGCTATTTGTTGTTGCTTAATTAAGGTCTCATTGACTCTTATGGAGTCGTTAAACTTTTCATTTTTCTTTAGGTAGTAGTTGGCCGTGATAAAGTCATTCTTTTTTTCATAATAAACAGCCAAGAGTTGGTTTTTACGTAAAGTATTTGATGCTTTTATAGTTCTAAAATCATTATTTACAAGTTTTATCACTTCATCAAGATTACCTATCTGAAGGTAACAATTGGCTAGATCCAAGGTATTTTCTACAGCATCTTGAGAATATTTACCAACATTATATTTTTTTACTTTTACCAAGCTAGAATCTAGAAGTGGTATGGCTTCTTGATATCTTTTTAAGAACATATAGCTTTTACCAATATTCCCTTCTATTACACCTTTTAAAAGTATGCCCTTAGTTAACTCATCCTCGGTTTTGGGCCTCGTAATTGTATCTAGATAGGTGTTAATATATTTTCTAGCAACAGTGTATTGTTCTATTGCCACCTGAATAGATTTATCTAGTCGCAAGAAATTACCAATATTATTATTATATAATGCTTGTCCATAATAATCCAATTCATTTATTGAATTATTTTTTTCTAATATATACTCACTTCTCGCTTTTTGATACAGGCCTTGATCTGCATAGATATCGTAAAAAGAGACATTATTGGTTAAGCCAAGTTCCTTTTTCTCTTTCCGAATATCTATTTGTTTTTCATATAATTTTAATTGTGAATAATTTTCATCCATTATATCCAACAAAGTACTTTTAATTGTAATATCTAATTCCTTTTTTTCGATATAAAGTTCGTTTGTAATGGCTATACTTTTGTCATACTCTACAAAATCTTGATAAATATGAGCCTTAAGAATTTTGTAGTATTGTATGGAAGTAATATCTTGAGAAGATCTTGCCTTAACGATCATAGAGTCTATACTTTTTAACCACTCAAAATTTGAGTTTTCCTTATATCGATTAGACGTTTTATAAAAGTATTGGAATTTTTCTTCAGCAGTAGGTATCTTAACAAAGCTATCTAACACACTTTCTTGAAGGATTATCTCTTGTGCATTTATACTGTTGGCAGTTATGAGTAAAACTCCGATGAAAATTTTATATAACATCTTGTTGTTTAAATTACCTAAAATGAAATGAAGCTTGTTTTTCATATAATTTTCTTGCCTAAATATTAGCAATTATACTGTTTATGTTGTTAAAATAGCCTTCTCTATAGCATAATCGCTTAAAATTTAAACGAAAGAAGTATTCCTAGTTATAGTATCGATTAAATATAGGGCAAGTTATGATTTTATTGATAATTATATATTTTAATTTTTATATTTTAGAATAAAACAAAGAGCATAATAGCTGAGCTTAATAAACAAAACCCTATGGAAGTTCTACTTACAGAGGGTTTTGTTACGAGAACACTATATGAAAATGAAAAAAATTTAATTCTTATTATTACGTCTAAAATATAACATACATCGTTATCAGTAAAAAAAATGTTGCAAAACACATTAAAAGCGATGTATAGACCTAAAATAGGTATATAAAAAATGCCTTGCCCCTACTATTTAGGACAAAGCATTTTAATTTGTATTGTTAAACGCTATATTATTTATGAATTCATTGAAGAAATAATAAATTCTTTAAATTCCTTGGAAATGGGAATTAATTTATTGTTGATCATAACATCCTTAGAATTTACAGCTCCAATATGGTCTAAATTAACAATGTATGATTTATGAGCTCTGTAAAACTTATCCCTAGGGAGCTTCTCTAAATAATCCTTTAATGGAGATCTTACGAGGTACTTTTTATCCACAGTATTCACCTCTAAATAGACATTATCTGCTTTAATAAATTGAATATCTGTAAAATTAATTCTGTAGTATAAATGTTGCTTCTTCACAAATATGGAATCCTTTAACACTGAACTAGCTATAGGCGCTTCAACATCATCTTCAGAAAGACCCTGCTTATCCAAATAATTAAAATTAGACAAGGCAATTTCTATCGAAGTATATAAATCTTGCTGTTCAAAGGGTTTTACCAAATATCCATTTGGCTTTACAACTTTAGCTTTTTCAACAGTTGCTCTATCAGAGTTAGACGTAACAAAAATAAAAGGAATATTATAGTTTTTTCTAATATGCTTTCCTAAATCTATACCTGTCTTATCTGAAGCTAAAATTATATCTATAAGGACCAAATCTACATCTGTAGTTCTTAAAACTTCTTCCGCTTGCTCATAAACAATAACATTACCTACTATTTCATAGCCAATTTCTTCTAACATAGACTGCATATCATCTGCTATAATAACATTGTCTTCTACAATTAATATTTTGATGGGTTTTTCCAATTTGTCGGTTTTAGGATGGACTTTATATATGCTAAATTACGAAAAATTATTAAAACTAAAATAAAAGAAAATAGCAAATAAAAATGTGCTTAGCGCTACCACTTTTAACTCTGGATCAATCGTAGTTGAATTCTTTATTTTTAAAATGCGTTTTAAATGTAATGCTACTGGTATATACGCAATTAGCCATATAAAATTATAACCATTTTCATAGTTGAAAATTGTAAAAATTAAGGTACTAACAAAGCTAAAAAGCAACAGTAAATAATGGTATATTTTACCATTGGCAAACCCCATTTTAACGACTATCGTATTTTTTCCTGATACTCTATCCGATTCTACATCTCTCAAGTTATTCAGATTCAGCACAGCAACACTCAGTAAACCAATAGTAACCGCTGGTAATATTGCTAAAACGGAAAGCTGTTTTGTAAACAAAAACAGAGATCCCACAACTGCTATAAGTCCAAAAAATACAAAGACAAAAACATCTCCTAAACCTTTGTATCCATATGCAGATTTACCTACAGTATATTTAATTGCTGCCCAAATAGATAAAATACCCAAGGTTAAAAACAATAAAATATAGAACAAACTATTTGTGTCAAATGAGTTGAATATTAACATTAGTAAAAGTAACAAACAAACAACTATTGAAAGAATAATCCCTCTTTTTAGTTCTTTTCTAGATAGAATTCCGCTTTGGTATGCTCTTATAGGTCCTATTCTAGTATCGTTATCTGTTCCCTTAACACCATCGCCATAGTCATTCGCAAAATTAGATGTAATTTGAAGTGCTACAGTGGTTAATAAAGCAAGAATAAAAATACAAGTATTTGCAAACCCTACCATAGCTGCAAGAGCAAAGCCAACAATAATCCCGGAAATAGATAAAGGCAGTGTTCTTAACCTGGCAGCGTTAATCCAAGCTTTTAACTTCATTCTTAATAGGGGTCTTCAATTTGTATACGTTTCCCATCTTGATAAGATGCAACAAAAGCATCATCAAAACCCATTTTAACCAATTGATATCTAAATGACCTGGCCTCTTCTATGGTTTCAAAATTACCTATTGAATACGAGTAAAAAGGATTGTTTTTAACAAATAGCGTATTTGTAACAGATTTAGATGATAATGTAATATTGTTTTCTACAAAAGTTTTTATCTGTACAGAATATATTTTCTCCTTATCTAAAATACTTTTTGCTAAATAAAATTCACTAACTAAATTTAATTCTTGGTTTTTTTCCTTTAAATTATCGATACGTGATTTAATAACATCCAAACTATCTATAGAGACTAATAAATTAGTATTCGTACTTGTATCAAACGCTTTGGATTTACTTAACCCTAAAGTAAACGAAGTCAACGCTATTGTTCCCAATAAGAAAACACCTGTTATTAAACCTAATATATTACGCTGTGTTTTTTTTTGTTTTATTTCCTTATTCTTTATTTTCACCTGATCCAATAAACGCTCATTCATTTGCTGAGCTTTATCAATATCTTTATGAAGTTCTAAGAGATCTGATTCTTCTATAAATGGCATAATCTTATATTTTAGGAGGTATTATAATACTCAGTTAAGGAATAAAGTGCAATGTAAACTTTTTTATACTAAAAAAAAACGATACTAAGGGAATATTCTCTAATAAATTACTTCCCTTTTAAAAAAAGAATAATCAACGCTTTAAATTAAATAAATGCCATCATCCTTGATTTCAATTTTACGTTCCCTATACAATGTTCCTACTCCTTTTTTAAAGGCTTTTTTACTTATTTTTAGCTTGGATTTAATGTCCTCCGGATTCGACTTATCATGAAGATCTAAATATCCGCCAGCTAATTTTAATTCATCGTAGATAAGATTAGCATTGGGCTCCAAGCTTAAGAAACCTAAAGGTTGCAAAGAAACATCTATTTTATTGTCTGGTCTAATATTCTTGATATATCCAATTTGTTTATCTCCAATAGAAACTTCCTTAAATACTTCATTAGCATATACAAGTCCCTTGTGCAAATTATTTATGATCACCTCCCAACCAAGATCTGTTTTACGCGTAAAAATAAGGTTTACCTCATCATTGTTATCTACTGTTAATTCTTCATTATCCAAGAACCTATCTAACTTATTAGAGGCCACCAAACGATCTGTTTTTTCGTCCAAATAACAAAATACAATATACCATTGCCCATCTACCATTTTGGTACGTTGCTCTCTAAATGGCACCAACAAATGCTTTTCTAAACCCCACTCCATAAAAGCACCAAAGTTATTAACCTCAGCTACCCTTAACAAATGAAAATCATCTCGTACAATATATGGTTTTAAGGTTGTTGCAACTGGTCTTTCATCATAATCTAAATAGCAGAAAACAGTTAACATATCTCCTATTTCAAAATTCTCAGGCACATACTTATTTGGCAACAAGACATCATTACCTTCTTCATCGCCCAAAAATAAGCCGACGCTAGTATCTCTTAATATTTCTAATGTATTATACTTCCCTAATTCCATTTTTTTTAATATAAAGCACAAAAATACAGTAAAAAAAAGAGGCTACCCTAGTTAAGGCAGCCTCTTTTTTATTTTTCTTATGAAAGATTCTATTTGTATACAGACTCTTTTCCAAAGTGTTGCGTTAATTTATAATAAACAACAGCTCTATGTTTATTTTTATTAGATGAACCATAAGCATCCATAACCTTTTTAACACCTTCCATTAGTTTTGGGCTATCGCTCATTCCTAATTTTTTAAGTAAAAAATTCTTCTTTACTGTTTCTAATTCTTTTTCATCAGAACCAGATACCAATGAAGAATCTTTGTTATAAATTGAAGGGCCTAAACCAATGGTAACTTTCGTTAATAAATCCATATTAGCAGACTCTCCAAATTTATCTTTTATGTCAGCTGCATATTTTGCAATTAAATCGTCTCTTTGGCTCATAATTTTAGTTTTGTAGTTGATAGTTAATGTTAATAATGCTTCTAAGATATAAAATCAAAATAACTAAGCAAAATTTTATTGTTTATAATTCTTGGTGTTTTTATTTCCAATAACCTAGGCATCTGAGAATTTTCGTAAAAACTTTCTAATTGTGTATTTAGGGTATTTTCATCTTCGGCTAACATATACTCCATACCATACATAGTACATAAATTAGATATCTCTAAATTGTGAGTTGTTTCAAAATAAGTCTGATAGTTTTCTGTCTCCTCTTGCCCAGGAAGTATTCTAAAAATACCACCTCCACTATTATTTATCACCACAATCCTAAAATTAGAATTTACATAATTGTTCCACAAGGCGTTACTGTCATATAAAAAGCTTAAATCTCCTGTAATTAATAGGGTTGGTTCTGCATTGTATATAGATGCCCCTATGGCTGTAGATGTACTTCCGTCTATACCACTGGTACCTCGATTACAAAACACCTTTATTCCACTTTTAAGTGGAAATAATTGTGCATAACGAACCGTAGAACTGTTCGATAAATGCAATTGATACCCTTCTGGGATACTTGGCAATAACTTAGAAAAAGCGTACATGTCTGAAAAGGGAATTTCTTTTAAATAGTTGGCTCTCTTTTTCTCGTACTTTAGCTTAACAGCTGACCAATACTTATAATAGGTACTGGGTTTGTTCTGAGTTTGTTTCAAAAATGAGTTAAAAAAAGAAGTTGCACTACACTTAAAGTGGTGGGTAAGACAGAAAAAAGTATCATTGGCCTTTTTAGCATCTATATGCCAATGATGTGATGGTTTGTAATTACGTAGGAAACTTTTAATTTTTTTAGAAACAACCAAACCCCCAAAAGTTAGTACTATATCTGGTTGTAATTCTCTAAACATTTCATCTTTGTGCTCAGATTTTTCAATGGGTGCTAAAATACTATCTATACTATTGAAAAATTTAGCATAGTGGATATTAGAAGTGGTCTCCGTAAAAACAATAACAGATTCATCTTCTGCTATTTTATCTAAAAATTCTTGTGCTATATTGCCTGGCTTATTTACCCCTACTAAAATCATTTTTTTATTGGCGCTATTCCAAATAGAAGCAAAATCATCTACACCCAAATCAGGAGAAAGAAGATCTTCTATCTCCTGATTTATCATAGGAAATACAGAAGCCTGCTCTTGTGTAGCGTACAAAGGTTCTTCAAAAGGGACGTTAATATGCACAGGAACGCGTTCTTCTAAAGCACAAGCTATCGCTTTTTGAAGCACTATACTGTTATGTGTATTAATATTAGCTTGCTGCGCCTCTATAGCCTCTTCACCATACAATAACCCTTTACCAAACTTCTGTATGGTCTGAGTTGCATGAGAAACATCTTGCATCAAATTAGCTTCATAACCAATATGATTTTTAAAAACGTGCTGCTGACGAATGGTTTGTCCGTCACCAATATCAATGCTATACTTTGGCCTATCTGCAGAAATTACAAGCAATGGAATATCACTATAAAACGCTTCTGCTACTGCTGGATAGTAATTGAGCAATGCACTCCCAGAAGTACAAACCACAGCAACGCCATTCCCTATATTTTGGGCAATTCCCAACGCAAAAAAAGCTGCACAACGCTCATCTACAATGCTATAACATTTAAAATAAGGATCTTCTGTAAAACCAATGGTGAGTGGAGCATTTCTAGAACCAGGCGAAATAACTATATCTTTTATACCCTTTTCTTTGCAATGTAAAACAACAGATTGAGCACTAGGTATATTGGAATATTTCAAATTTGAAGATAGTTTATAATTAATTGTAGTATCAAAAATACATCGGAAAGACCTCTTTACCCAATTATTTTAAAATAATCCGTACTATGGTTCCACTTTTGGCAACTGTTTCTTCCCATTCTTTTTCTGGATTTGAGTCTATTGTTATACCTCCACCAACATAAACAAAGGCTTTGTTCTCTTGCAACTCTGCACAACGTAAGTTCGCATATATGTTTGTGTTTTTTTTGTTAACGGTATACGCTCTATTCTCTATATTACGCTTTGCGTTTGATCTACGGTTTTCTTCTGAATAATTTAGTTCTCCTAGAAAACCGGTATAAAAAGCCCTATCGTAGTTTTCATTTTTTAAAATAAACTCTTGAGCTTGTACTTTAGGCAATCCACACGTTGCTGGTGTAGGGTGCAATGCCTGTAAAATTTCTTTTAAATTATGAGACATTAAACCAGTTATTTTAGTACGCAAATGCCATAATTTACCCGCTTTAATAGCTTCTATTTCTGATAGATTCAAATTAGAGACTTTATGCTCTAAGGCCTTAACGATAAAATCAGTAACTACTTTCTGTTCATAAATTTCTTTATCCTTCCAAACTGGCTCTACACCATTAATCCATTCTTGTGTGCCTGCCAAAGAAGAAGTTTCTATTCTTTGGTTCTCCGTTTTTAATAAAACCTCTGGTGTTGCCCCAAGCCACATCCCTACTTTTGGATGATACCACAAGTAACAAAAAGCATTTGGATACGCTTCCAGCAGTTCTTTAAACAACTGTAAAGGCATTTTAGAACAGGCTACTTCAATTTTACGAGATAGTACCACTTTCTGTAGCTTTCCTTCTTTAAGGTCGGTAATGGCTTTGGAAACTATGTTTGTGTGAAATTCTTTAGCTGCTTGCGTAGCTAAGGAATTCAGTTCCGCAGTATCATTATTGGGGTTTTCAACTGGTATATAATTGGTCGTTAAAACAATATCTAAAGGGATTAAGACCGTAGCGTTTTTAGTATTAAATGGCGCAAAAACAAAACCTGTTTCTTTGTAATCATATGTATAATGTACATCATCATTATTTTGCAGCGCTGCTTTAACTACTAACTCTTTTGGTTTTCTATAAACTACAAATGGCCTTTTAGCATGCAGTTGGGTTTCTAACTGCTCAAACAAATGATTCATTCTTATTTTTTTCTTGGCAGGGAAATGGTTGTTAATTTACATAAAGAGACTAATTCTCCTTCATCATTCGTAATTCTAATTTCCCAAAGTTGTGTCGTTCTTCCTTTGTGTATCATTGTAGCTTTTGCGAATACATTACCCTCCTTTACACTCTTTACATGATTGGCGGTAATTTCTAAACCACGGACAAAAAATTTTTGTCCATCTAAAAAAATATAAGAAGCTGCACTACCAATACTTTCCGCTAATGCAGCTGTGGCTCCACCGTGTAAAACACCATCTGGCTGGTACACTTTTGGTGTTACTGGCATTTTTCCAACTAAAAAATTTTCACCTACTTCTATATATTCTATATCCAAGGTTTCCATTAATGTGTTCTTGGAGTTTTCATTACAAATACGAAGTATTTTTTCCTGAAATTCGTTCATTGTTCAATTTTTTGTAAAAATAATCAATCCAAATACAACTAATAGTATAACTTTCACTTTTGATTTTTATTCTAAAAACATCCGGTATGCAAACAATTGAAAAACAAGTCACTTATACAACAACCAACTCCTACTCCACCTTAAACACCTTAACACCAGAAACTAAAAATATTTGGATTGTTTGTCATGGAATAGGATATTTAAGTCGATTTTTCTTGCGGTATTTTAAAGATTTACCAGCAAATGAAAATTATATTATAGCTCCACAGGCACCTTCAAAATATTACTTGAATGACAAATACACACATATAGGTGCTAGTTGGCTTACACGAGAAAATACAAGGAATGAAGTTGATACTATAGTCACCTATTTAAATACGGTTTATGCTCAAGAAAACATCACTTCAAATCATCATGTAATCATTTTTGGGTATTCACAAGGTGTTTCCATAGTTTCCCGATGGTTGGCCATACAAAAAATAAAGTGCAGCCAATTTATCTTGTATGCAGGTACCATACCTAATGAATTAACCAAGAAAGATTTTTTGTTTCTAAATAAAAATAACACCAAAACTACTGTGATTGTTGGAGAAAACGATGAGTATTTTGATAAAAAAAGAATTGTAATCGAAAAAGAGAGAGCTGTAGACATCCTAGGAGAAAAAACCATTTTTATTACTTTTGATGGCGGACATGAAGTGAAAAAAGAAATTATAAACTCTCTTGTATGATGCTTGAAAAATTAAAAACATTAGAGAACGAACTTGTGAAATTAGAACCGCTACAAACAGCTCATTCTAAAGTACTCTGGCCAATAGCGCAACAAATAGATCTATACCAATACAGCTCCAGTGATGTGTCGTCCATAGAAAAACTAAAGGGCTATATTTCAACAGCATTACAAGACAATAACGTAATTGCCTTTATCATCTACGACAAACGAAACGCTATCCATGTGGGTTCTACCCGCTATGGAAATATAGATGTTAAAAACAAAGTTTTGCATATTGGTTGGACGTGGATTTTACCAGAAACCCAAGGCACTGGTTTAAACCACAGTATGAAGTTTTTAATGTTACGTTATGCTTTTGAAGAACTCAATTTTGAAAAGGTGGAATTTAGAATAGACCAGAGGAACGTAAAATCTAGGAGAGCGGTAGAAAAATTAGGCGCTACCTTAGAAGGAATTTTAAGAAAAAATGTGACAACCAAAAATAATTTTAGACGTAGCTCTTGTTGTTATGGTATCTTAAAAGAAGAATGGGAAACACTTAAAGAAAGTCACTTTAATTTCTAATACCTATTCTTCTATTGGTTTCTCTTCAAGAGGATAGTATTCTATTTGCCGTGTTGTATATGTATTATCTGGAGAAATAACCTGTTTTATCCAGTTTCCTTTGTCTCCATCAAATTGATGCAAATAGGATACTTCGTGATTGCCTTTTTTAGTTTTCACTTGCACCTTATCTACTACAGGCTTATCTTCCTTGTATGTGTATAATTCTTTCTTCTCTGAAATAAACTTAGTGTCAAATTCATCTGTTCCAAAATATTCTTTAGAATACAACATACCATCTTCCTTATACACAAACTCTTCTGCCTTTATAGGACTACCCTTTGAAAATTCTTTTGTAAGTATGTATTTTAGTTTTTCTTTCATTTGATTTGCCTTCAAATACGTCCGAACAGATTTTATAAGTAAACCATTGAAAATATAAGATTGTAACGTTTCACTCGGCTTTTCTTCATATGTAATTGCAGTTTCATCTATTTCATCATCATTAATACGTTTAATATTAACCAGTCTATTGATAGAATCATATCTATATTCATATTGATCTAAAAACCTTTTCCTATAGGTAATGATCTTTTCTGTAATATATTTATTCCCCGTGGTATCAATTACATAAAAATGCGCAATGGATGTACTTTTATCAAACACTCCTTCCCTGTAATTTTCTACCCGCTTTTCAAAAATCTCATTGCCTTTATACCTATAATATGTAATACTATAATCTTCATCTGTATAGCGGGTAACAGACTTTGTAAGTCGCCCTTCTGTATTAAAATTAAATTCTTCTTTCCCATAATTTGTAATTACAATACATTTTTTTACGTTTCCAATTAAATCAAAATCTGAAACAGTTAAAATATGGGGCTCTTGACCTACCAAAGAAACAGGTAGTGTAAAAAGCAGTAAAAAACAAATGGAATAAAAATAGTGTCCGTTTTTAATCATACTACAAAATTAGGGTATTATATTTATAGAGAACAAAATACATACCAAAATTAAATAAAAAATCATTGGAATTACTATATTGAATAGCTTTATAAAATTTAGAAAAATGAAAAATGTACTATTTATAGCCTTGCTCTTTATTGGGTGTAAAACAAATACCAAAAAGGATACTGAATTAGCTTTTAAAATAGGTATTATTGCCGATTGTCAATACTGTGATTGTGATGCTTCAAATACCCGATTTTATAAAAAATCAATAGCTAAACTTGAAACTTCCGTTGACACATTAAACACAAAACAACTAGAGTACACCATCCATTTAGGAGATTTTATTGACCGTGATTATAAAAGTTTTGATAGTGTACTCCCTATTTGGAATAGGCTCACATCTAAAAAACACCATGTTTTAGGCAATCATGACTTTAGTGTAGCTGATTCCTTAAAAAAAACGGTACCAAAAAGGATGAATCTACAAAGTAGGTATTATAGTTTTTTAAAAAACAACTGGCGCTTTATTGTCTTAGATGGCAATGATCTTAGCTTTTATGGTGCTATTTCTGATAAAAAAAGACAACAGACAGACTCACTTTTTAACTTCCTAAAAGATAAGAAACTACCGAATTTACAAACCTGGAATGGCGGCATTAGTTTAGCTCAGTTAAAATGGGTTAAAAAAGAACTAGAAATGGCTGTTGTTGAAAAGGAAAATGTTGGCTTTTATTGCCACTTTCCTGCTGTAAAAGATGGAGAAGTTCATAATCTTTGGAATTACAAACAACTATTAGCGTTAATTGATAACTATGAGCACGTAAAATTCTATTTCAATGGTCATAACCACAATGGGGATTATGTATTAAAAAATGGAGTACATCATCTAACATTTAAAGGAATGCTAGACACAGATAATACGTCTGCATTTTCAACAGCAACCTTTACAAAAGATTCCATTTTTATTACAGGTTATGGTAGAGAGAAATCTAGAAGGTTAAAAATTAAATAAACACAAAAGAAAAATCCCACTGAAAATAATTTCAGTGGGATTTTATCATTTTAATAAGGATGCCTTATTTTACTTCTTCAAAATCTACATCTTCAACATCATCCCCTTCTTTAGCTGTATCACCGCCTGATGCTGCTCCATTTGCTGATGGTTCTGCTTGACCTGCTTCAGCCTGTGCTTTGTACATTTCTTCAGAAGCTACTTTCCAAGCTTCATTAATCTTATCTAAAGCTGGCGTAATTACTGCTAAATCTTTAGTCTCATAAGCTTTCTTTAATTCTTCTAAAGCTTCTTCAACTGGTTTTTTCTTATCATCAGAAATCTTATCACCAAATTCTTTCAGTTGCTTTTCTGTTTGAAAAATCATTCCATCAGCTTCATTCAACTTATCAGCAGTTTCTTTCGCTTTTTTATCAGATTCAGCATTAGCTTCTGCTTCTGCTTTCATTTTCTTGATTTCTTCTTCTGTTAATCCAGATGAAGCTTCAATTCTAATGTCTTGCGATTTGTTTGTTGCCTTATCTGTTGCAGAAACTTTAATAATACCATTTGCATCAATATCAAAAGTCACTTCAATTTGTGGCGTACCTCTTTGTGCTGGTGGAATACCATCTAAATGAAAGCGTCCAATATTTTTGTTATCCGCAGCCATTGGTCTTTCTCCTTGTAATACATGTATTTCTACTGAAGGCTGGTTATCTGCCGCTGTAGAGAATACTTGTGATTTTTTAGTAGGGATAGTCGTATTTGATTCAATCAACTTTGTCATTACACCACCCATAGTTTCAATACCCAATGATAATGGAGTTACATCTAATAACAATACATCTTTTACATCACCAGTTAACACACCACCTTGAATTGCAGCACCTACCGCTACAACTTCATCAGGGTTAACCCCTTTTGATGGTTTTTTACCAAAGAATTTCTCTACTGCTTCTTGTACTGCTGGTATTCTTGTAGAACCACCAACTAATATAATCTCATCGATATCACTCTTAGACAATCCTGCTGCTTTTAAAGCTGTAGCACACGGCTCAATAGTTCTTTTTACTAAATCGTCTATTAATTGGTTAAACTTAGCCAATGTAAGTGAACGTACCAAGTGCTTAGGGCCAGAAGCCGTAGCTGTTACATAGGGCAAGTTAATTTCAGTAGATGCAGAAGAGGATAATTCTATCTTCGCCTTTTCAGCAGCTTCACGTAAACGTTGTAATGCCATTGCATCATCACGTAAATCTATACTTTCTTCACTTTTAAATTCGTCAGCCAACCAATCAATTATTTTTTGGTCAACATCATCACCACCTAAATGGGTATCACCATCCGTAGCCAATACTTCAAAAACACCATCACCCAATTCTAAGATAGATACATCATGTGTACCACCTCCAAAATCAAATACTACTATTTTTTGATCCGTATCTTTTTTATCCATACCATATGCCAAAGATGCAGCGGTAGGCTCATTTATAATACGTTCTACTGTAAGTCCTGCTATTTCACCAGCTTCTTTTGTAGCTTGTCTTTGTGCATCATTAAAGTATGCTGGAACTGTAATTACAGCTCTAGTTACATCTTGCCCAAGATAATCTTCTGCCGTTTTCTTCATTTTCTGAAGAATCATTGCAGATAATTCTTGTGGCGAGTATAAACGACCATCTATATCAACTCTAGGTGTATCGTTATCTCCTTTTACAACCTTATAAGGTACTCTTTTAGCCTCTTTACTAGACTCAGAATACTTATTACCCATAAAACGTTTTATAGAATATATGGTTTTAGTAGGATTAGTAACGGCCTGTCTTTTTGCAGGGTCACCAACTTTAATTTCACCACCTTCTACAAATGCAATTACAGATGGCGTTGTTCTCTTACCTTCTGCGTTTGGAATCACAACTGCTTCGTTACCTTCCATTACAGAAACACAAGAGTTGGTTGTTCCTAAATCTATACCAATAATTTTACTCATATTATATTACTTAAATAAATTAACTTTTTGTTTTATTGTGAAATGACAAACAATATGCCAAGGGTGCAAAATATGACAAGGTGGCAGTTAATCTCTATCCATTATACGTAAATAGTAAATTAACATCCAAAACTAATACCTCAAAAAATTATAAAATACCATTCCAAAATGTATCTTTGTATACCGTAATAAAACGCTTTCGCAGATGGAATGTATTAGTATTTTTGATATGCTTAAAATTGGTGTTGGACCATCTAGTTCCCACACCCTTGGCCCATGGAGAGCTGCCCAACGTTTTTTGCAAGAACTACAACAAACACACCCTATTAGCAGTATAAAAACAATACAGACAGAGCTATATGGTTCCCTTTCATTAACAGGAAAAGGACACGCAACAGACTTTGCCGTCATGCTAGGTCTTTCTGGTGAGGACCCCGTTACTATGCAGGTAGAAGCTATTGGTACTATTATAGACGGTATTAAACAAAGTCATAAACTTTCATTGTTAGGCAAACACCCAATACCCTATTTCCCTACTGAAAATATTATTTTTTTAAAAACATCTTTGCCGTTTCATGCAAACGGAATTAAGTTTTCTGCCATATTTCAGGACAATACGAGCTATGAAGAAACTTTTTATTCTATTGGCGGTGGTTTTGTCGTAACGGAAGATAGAGTAAATGCTAAGGAAAATATTCAAGTATTTAAAACCTTTCCATTTCCAACAAATTCTGGCCGTATTCTATTAGAACACTGTATATCAGAAAACAAATCCATTTCAGAAATTGTTTTGGAAAATGAATTGTCTTTACGAACCCATACGGAAATAAACACCCAACTACAGGCGATTTGGGGAACAATGCTAGAATGTATGCACTTAGGTTGTCATACCCAAGGAACATTACCTGGAGGATTAAACGTTCATAGACGTGCTTTTGATATACATGAAAAGCTAATAGGGGATTTTTCTTATAGTTCACCTCAAGAATGGCTAGAAACCATTCGAAAAACAGAAGTTAAATTTAGACAAATTTTAAAATGGGTAAGTTGTTTTGCCCTAAGTGTAAACGAAGTAAATGCATCATTAGGTCGTGTGGTAACTGCTCCTACAAACGGTAGCGCAGGCGTTATTCCTGCAGTATTAATGTATTATTTAGTCATAGAAAACCATTCAGCTGATTTTAAAGACATAAAAAAATTCTTATTGGTAGCAGGTGAAATTGGCAGTCTCTTTAAAAAAGGGGCGACAATCTCCGCAGCTATGGGTGGGTGTCAGGCAGAAATAGGGGTATCATCGGCTATGGCAGCTGGAGCATTGACAGAATTACTTGGAGGCACACCAGAACAAGTATTAATTGCTGCTGAAATAGCAATGGAACACCATCTAGGATTAACCTGTGATCCTATAGGTGGTTTGGTTCAAATACCGTGTATTGAACGTAATTCATTTGGCGCCATTAAAGCTATTAGCGCTGCTGAACTCGCTTTAGATACCGACCCAAAAAATGTAAAAGTTCCCTTAGACAAAGTAATTAATACGATGTGGGAAACCGCAAAAGATATGAATTCCAAGTACAAAGAAACATCTACGGGCGGACTAGCTATTGGTGTGTTTTTAAGTGATTGTTAAAAAAAAGGTATCTATTAAAATTATCATTATGAAGAACAAAGTTAATTCAAAATTCAAAGTAGCAACCACGTTTTGTATTTTATTACTTTCCCTATTAAGTAGTGCTCAAAATGAAAAAGCAATTCCAATATTTAAAGACGGAGAAGCACAAATAGTCGCAGGCTTCAATGACCCAGATAAGTGGATACGCCACGACCTTTGGGTAGAAACGAGTTTTGATACGGATGGCGATGGAAAGTTAGACCGGATGCATGTAGCAATAACGCGACCAGAACAAACAGATACAGAAGGCATAAAACTTCCTATAATATATGTCTCTAGCCCATATTTTGCAGGTACTGCTGGTGATGCGGAAGGGCTTTTTTGGGATGTTAAACATGAATTAGGAGAGAAAGCTCCTCAAAAGCGTACCCACGTAGAAGTTGTACGGAGAGGTCAACGCCCAATTATCTCTAACTCACACATTCAAAAATGGGTGCCAAGAGGCTATATCGTAGTGCACTCATCTTCTCCTGGAACTGGACTTTCACAAGGGGCTCCAACAGTTGGTGGCGACAATGAATCATTAGCACCAAAGGCTGTTATTGACTGGCTTTGTGGTCGTGGAAATGGTTTTTCTACTCCCGATGGCAATGAACCCGTTAAAGCGTATTGGTCTTCTGGAAAAGTAGGGATGACTGGAACATCATATAACGGCACTTTACCATTGGCTGCAGCAACTACAGGTGTAGAAGGATTAGAGGCTATTATTCCTATTGCACCAAATACATCATATTACCACTATTACCGTTCTAATGGTTTGGTTAGAAGCCCTGGCGGCTATTTGGGTGAAGATATTGATGTTTTGTATGATTTTATCCATAGTGGAGACGAAAGTAAACGCGCTCATAACAATGCTGTTGTTAGAGATATTGAAATGGCTAATGGTATGGACAGAGAAACAGGAGATTACAATGATTTTTGGGCAGGTCGTGATTATCTAAACGATATGAAACCTATGAAAGCAGCATTGCTAATGTCACATGGGTTTAATGATTGGAACGTAATGCCAGAGCATAGTTATAGAATTTATAAGGCTGCTCGCGAGAAGGGGATTCCAACACAAATATATTACCATCAAAATGGGCATGGAGGTCCACCACCAATGACGCTAATGAATAGATGGTTTACGCACTACTTACACGGGGTAGATAACGGTGTGCAAAATGACAAAAAAGCATGGATTGTACGTGAAGATGATGCTAGAGAGAACCCTACACCTTATGATGAATACCCTAACCCAAAAGCAAAACCAGTTGTATTACACATGCAAAATGGAGCACCAAAAACAGGGCAATTGACAGCTGAAAAAATCAAAAATAAATCAACAGAAACACTCGTAGACGATTATAATTTTTCTGGTTCAGAATTAGTACAAGCTAGCAATTCTGAAAACCGACTGTTGTATGTTACGCCAATACTAACTAAAGACTTGCATATTTCTGGAACTCCAAAAATTACAATCAAACTAGCAAGTAGTAAGTCTGCTGCAAACTTATCAGTTTGGTTAGTTTCTCTACCATGGAATTCTTCAGATGATGCCAAAATTACGGATAACATTATAACTCGTGGCTGGGCCGACCCTCAGAACCATAAATCAATCACTAAAAGCAAGGCATTAAAACCAGGGAAGTTTTATGAAGTTACTTTTGATTTACAGCCAGATGATCAAATAATTCCAGCCGGACAACAAATAGGCCTGCTTATATTTTCTAGTGATAGTGAGTTCACACTATTGCCAAAACCAGGCACTGAACTAACGATAGATACCAATAAGACAAAGCTAACCTTGCCTATTGTTAACGGTGAAGAAGCATACAACACGGCAATAACAAAATTTAAATAATGGCAAATAGAAACGAGCTTACCTTTAAGAGCTATTTAAAAACAATCTCTATAATACATATAGCTTTTACTGGAGGGTTATTATTTTTCTCTGCCATAGTATATTTTCAATTTACGGACTGGCATTTTACTGTCCCCCTAAATGATGTGTTTTTTAGTAGTACTCCTATCCTAGCAACAGCTATTATCTTCCTGGGTAATTTTCTTTTTAAAAAGAAAATTAATTCCATACTAGGAAAAAAATCTTTACGACAACGACTAACTGTATACCAATCTGCCATTCTACTAAAATATGCTTTTACTGAAGGTGCAGCTTTTATCTGTATGATGATAGCCTTGTATAGCGGAAACCTTTTTTATTTAGGCCTTGCATTAATTGTTATTTTATATTTTATCAGCCTAAAACCTACCAAAAATAAAATTGAGCAACAACTACACCTTACAGGTGAATTAAAAGATCAATTGAATAGGGAGAACCTAAAATAGAATACAATTAATTGCATCCCACTTTTCTTCTAGTATCAATTAAATAAATGATTTTCCATACACTACCCTCATTAAACAACTGAAAGGAATTAACACCACAGTGACTAAACTTACCATTAGACCAAAACTCATAAGTTGTCCAAGCATGCGCCATTAAACCATCAATTTTTATGGTATAACCCGTTATTTTTTCTTCAAAAGAAATTGTTTTAGGAAGGCCAGCAATGTCTTTTAAAAAGGCACTGAAATCTTCAGTTTTAACAAACGCGTTTTTTTCTTTATCTGTGGCAATTGTTTGTAATACAATTGAACTAGACACGGCGCTTTTTATTTGAATGGAGCCTTGCTTATGAAACCCTTCAAAAAAAGTTTCTATTGTTTTTTGTACTTCTGCCTCTTCATTTTGTGCAAAAACTCCCATACAAGAGAGTACAATTAGTATAAATAGAAATATTTTCATCGTTGTTATTTTAATGATTCTACCAAAATTAGTGGAATTTCATTAACTGAGATAAAGATTTATACTCTTAATCTTTTTCCCTAATTTTATCGCACCAAAAAAAGCTAAAATGTCAGTTGCCAAAAAAGAATACAAAAGAGTTACTGTTAAGTCGCTCGTAGAAATGAAAAGAAACGGAGAACGCATCTCTATGTTAACCGCCTATGATTATTCTATGGCAAAGGTTATAGACGATGCAAATATAGATGTGATTTTGGTAGGTGATTCCGCAAGTAATGTAATGGCTGGTCATGAAACAACATTACCAATTACCTTAGATCAAATGATATATCATGCATCTTCCGTAATTAGAGCCATAACCAGATCGTTGGTTGTTGTAGACATTCCTTTTGGCAGCTACCAAAGTGATCCAAAGGAGGCTTTACGTTCTGCGATACGAATTATGAAAGAAAGTGGTGCACATGCAATAAAAGTAGAAGGAGGATTAGAAATTAAAGATTCTGTGAAAAGAATTTTGAATGCTGGCATTCCTGTAATGGGACACCTAGGCTTAACGCCTCAATCGATATACAAATTTGGTACATATACTGTTAGAGCCAAAGAAGATGAAGAAGCTGAAAAGCTAAAAGAAGATGCATTATTACTGCAAAAATTAGGGTGCTTTGCCATTGTCTTGGAAAAAATTCCAGCAAAACTGGCAAAAGAAGTAGCAGAAAGCTTAACGATTCCTGTTATTGGAATTGGCGCTGGTGGTGACGTAGACGGACAGGTTCTAGTTGTGCATGACCTTTTGGGAATGACAAAAGAATTTAACCCACGCTTTTTAAGACGATATATGAATCTTTATGAGGAAATGGGAAATGCCATTTCTCAATATGTAACCGATGTTAAAACTAGAGATTTCCCTAATGAAGAAGAACAGTATTAAGGGTTAAAAAAATAAAAATATCTTCTTAGAAAAAAATTTAAATGAAAACAATATCTACTCCAAAAAATCTTCAGGTTTTGTATGAAGACAATCACCTTATTGCCATAAATAAGCGGGTTGGTGATATTGTACAAGGAGACAAAACAGGTGATGCACCGCTGAGCGATATTGTAAAAGCATATATAAAAGAAAAGTACAACAAACCAGGTAATGTATACTTAGGGGTAGCGCATAGATTAGACAGACCCACAACGGGTATTGTTGTTTTTGCAAAAACATCAAAAGCCTTACCTCGGTTAAATAAAATATTTGCAGAAAAAGATGCAAAAAAAACCTATTGGGCAGTTGTAAAACAACAACCAAAAAACTCAAAAGAGACCCTTACCCATTGGTTGAAACGAAATCCCAAGCAAAATAAATCGTATGCACATATCAAAGAAGTCCCAGATAGCAAAAAGGCCATTCTAGCGTATACTATCTTAAAAAAATTAGATAATTATTATTTGCTAGAAATTGATTTAAAAACAGGGCGACATCATCAAATTAGATCGCAGTTAACAGCTATTGGCTGCCCTATAAAAGGTGATCTAAAATATGGTTTTGATCGAAGCAATACAGATGGCGGCATACACTTACATGCTCGAAAACTATCATTTATTCACCCAGTCAAAAAAGAACCTATAGAACTTATTGCTCAGTTACCAAAAGATCCTATTTGGGATGTGTGTTTGTGATTTTAACCAAACCTATAGGGTAACATCTTACTATTTTACAAGTAAATTTTGACTCAATTAAGGCAAAAGAAATGGTGAAAAATAATGCATTTGATGAGTTTTGGAAACTATTATTCAACAAACACAACCAAATACATCACCTATTTCTAACGCGTAAGTTTCATTGCTTTTTCACGAACGATCTCCCCTACTGGTTTTCCGTACAAATGGCTTTCTAACCAAGAAATAATATCCAAATATAAAAATGCTCTTTTCTCATAAGGATGATTTTCATATTTCTTCAGTTCAGTATGTAATTTTTTAAATTCATTATGCAGGTCAGTAGGGTAAATATCTCTTAAATTTCTTAAAAACTTAATCATTTCTTTCTGTACAGCATGTAAATCGTTCATCTTAATTAAAAACTTATACGTGCTTTTTAACTGCACTTCTAGATGGTAATCCATACCTGCTTCATAGTGCGCAACAAGACTTAAAACACGAGCAAAACACATCAGGTCTTCTCGCATTTTCAAATTTTTATTATTTATAATTTTCTTTAGGTACTGAATACACGTTTTATTGTCTCCAACACCAAAATACAAACAAGCACATTTATAGTACAACAACATAATGTGGTGTTCGTCTATTCTATCTTTGTGTTTATTTATACCATACTCTACAATCCGCACCAAATACAATCCTTTTTTAAATGTACCCTCTAAAAAATGTAAATTCAATTTATTAGAATTTAAATAGATAAATGCAAGAGAAGTTATATTGTCATTCTTAGGAAAACTTTTACTCTCTATCATAGCCTCCAACTTTAGTAAGGTAGATTTAAACTGAGAGTTATATTTTACATAGAATAATGACTCTAACAAATAATTGTTCCCTTTTAAAAAGAAAACTGGGTTCAGGTAAATCATTTCCTTATTTTCATAAAAAAGATCTACCCACTTGTTTGCATATTTATAACAAGACAAAAAATCTTGCGTTAAAAAACTGTACCACAAATAAGCTTTATACAACCATAATTTTTCTCGAAAACCTAAATCTTCAATATGGTATATTGGCAAATGATTGTTAAAGTAAGTTTTTACTTTTTTTAGGTCTTCATCACTACGCACATACCCCACCTTTAACATCATTCCGTACAATTGTAATGACAAATTACTCAGCTTACTTGTCATCACATTATGTGCAGAAAGTTCTTTAGCCTGTATGGCTAATTCATCGGCCCTATCTGGTATACTGCGTGTAATATATTGGGTTTCTATTATTTTTTCTAGTTCTACTATTTCATAAGCTATGTTCTTCTCTTCATTTTCAATAGCCAAAGTTTTTACCTTATCAAGGATTTTTAAACTTTGCTTGTATAAACCCTTATGATACAAAATTGTTGCAAAATCTAGCTGTTCTCGTATTTGCACACGGATATTCTGATTGACTGGATTCAATCGTAAACTAACCAAAATCTGTTTGTACAAATGCGCTTTTAAATTAGAAAGTTGTGCTTTTTTAACAATTCCACTATCTAAAATAATTTTTTCATTATAGGTTTTTGTCTTATCTAAAAGATTAAAAAGGGCCAAAAATTTGGCATCTGTATTCACTCCTAATCGACCAACATACAACTTAAATTGACGTTTTTCTGATTTAGAAAGTGACTTAACCAATACAAACAAGGCATCTTTATGTGGAGTTGTCATCGTAAAAAAATGAATTTAAATAATTGATAATCAGTATTTTAATATATCCAAAAACTGCTTAAACGTTGTAAATGCTTTTAGTTGGTCTTAAGATTAACAATACTAGACTATATATTCGTATAGCATCCCAAAAATAAGATAAATATAATGAGTAAAGATAAAGTTCAAATTTTTGATACCACTTTAAGAGATGGTGAACAAGTACCAGGCTGTAAATTAGATGTAGAACAAAAACTAATTATTGCAGAACGCTTAGATATTTTGGGTGTTGATGTGATAGAAGCAGGTTTTCCAATTTCGAGCCCTGGAGATTTTAATTCAGTGATGCAAATTGCAAAATTAGTAAAAAACGCTACTGTTTGCGGACTTACTAGAGCTGTAAAAAAAGATATCGAGGTTGCTGCAGAAGCATTAAAACATGCCAAAAGACCTAGAATTCATACTGGTATTGGAACATCTGACTCGCATATAAAATACAAGTTTAATTCCAATAAAGATTTAATTATTGAAAGGGCCGTTGCTGCCGTTTCATATGCAAAAACATTTGTAGAGGATGTGGAATTTTATGCGGAGGATGCAGGAAGAACAGATAATGAATTTTTAGCAAAAATATGTTCGGCAGTAGTTAAGGCTGGTGCAACCGTACTGAATATTCCTGATACCACAGGGTATTGTCTACCTGATGAATATGGAGCTAAAATAAAATACTTATATGAAAATGTAAGCGGTATAGAAAAAGCCATTTTATCATGTCATTGTCACAATGATTTAGGTTTGGCAACTGCTAATTCTATCGCTGGTGTAATTAATGGTGCAAGGCAAATAGAATGTACCATAAACGGTATTGGAGAGCGGGCTGGTAATACCTCCTTAGAAGAAGTTGTAATGATTCTAAGACAGCATCCGAATCTTAATTTAGATACAGATATCAATAGCAAATTATTGTATGACACTAGCTTAATGGTATCTAGCAAAATGGGAATGCCCGTACAACCAAACAAAGCAATAGTTGGTTCAAATGCTTTTGCTCATAGCTCTGGAATACACCAAGATGGTGTTATTAAAAACCGTGAGACCTATGAAATAATAGACCCGGCAGATGTTGGTGTTAATGAGTCTTCCATAGTACTTACTGCTAGAAGTGGTAGAGCTGCATTGGCATACAGGTCAAAAAATATTGGCTATGAACTTACAAAAATACAGTTAGATATTGTTTACAAAGAGTTTTTAAATTTTGCCGACAGAAAAAAAGAAATTGTAGACGAAGACATTCATGAAATTATTAATGTCTGTGGTATTAAAATTGAAATAACAGCATAAATGAATATAAAAATAGCCCTTCTAGGTGGTGACGGTGTTGGGCCAGAAGTACTTGCACAAGCTGTTAAGTGTCTACAATCTGTAGAAGTAACCTTTAATCATCATTTTACATACACACCTGCTATTGTAGGGGCAATTGCTATTGAAAAAACAGGGGATTCATTACCTGATAGTACTTTAACTATCTGTAAAAATTCGGATGCGATCCTTTTCGGTGCTATTGGTTCTCCTAAATATGACAACGATCCAACTGCTGAAATTCGTCCAGAACAAGGCTTACTGAAGCTTAGAAAAGAACTTGGTCTTTTTAGTAACATAAGACCCGTACGAGTATACCAAAGCTTAATAGACAGATCCCCTTTAAAAAAAGAAATAATCTCTGGAGTAGATTTTATAATTTATAGAGAATTAACGGGTGGAATTTATTTTGGAGAAAAAAAAATAAGTGAAGACGGCACGGTAGCATCAGACCTCTGTGAATATTCTGAAAAAGAAATTAGCAGAATTACCCACTTAGCTTTTAAAGCAGCTAAAAGTAGAGGCCGAAAGTTAACACTAATTGATAAAGCCAATGTATTAGAATCCTCCAGATTATGGCGTAAAGTAGTTACCAGAATTAGTGCAAGTTATCCTGAAGTCGCTTTAGATTTTCTTTTTATAGATAATGCAGCGATGCAAATGATTTTAAATCCTTCTCAATTTGATGTCATATTAACAAGCAATATGTTTGGTGATATTATTTCTGATGAAGCAAGTGTTATTGGAGGTTCTATAGGGCTATTAGCATCAGCATCTATTGGTACAGACAAGGCAATGTTTGAACCTATTCACGGCTCTTATCCGCAAGCGGAAGGTGAAAATATAGCAAACCCAATTGCAGCAATTTTATCTGCAGCAATGCTTTTAGAACATTTTGGCTTAGATGAAGAGGCTCAAGCCATTCATTTAGCAGTAGAAAACGCAATAAATAACAAAGTGGTAACCCCAGATTTAAATCCTAAAAGTAAATTTGGCACCAATTATGTTGGAGATTACATCGCAAATAGCATTGTAGATACTGATGAATTCTTAAATTTAAATGACGAAAATATTGGCTTAGGAAAATCTACAATTATATAAGTCTGTGTTCCTAAAATCTAAATATGTATTGCCAATTTTAATTGTATTTGTTTTATGGGATGTAAAGTAAAAAGATAAAGAGGTACATCCTTTTACTTTTTTCAAAAGGAATGGAGAAAGTGGCCTTCATTTAGCTTCTAGCACTGATGGCTTCAACTGGATTGCACTTAAAATAATGAATCTTTCCTACTTCCAAAAGTTAGGCAAGATAAATTGATGCACGCCCCTCGTATTATTAAAGGTGGTGATGGTAAATTTCATAGGTCTAGACGGTAAGTTCAAATGAAAAAGGTATTATTACCTACTGCTACCCTCCCAATAACTCAAAAAATACCTAGTTATTCACTAACTTTAATGGTGCCCCCCTTATCAGGCTTCATAAATCATTTATAAATTGATTAAAATATCTGTTGAATCTCTATGCTCATTGTTCTATCTTTGGCGTTTTAAATTTCAAGAATGAAAATATCATACAACTGGTTAAAACAGTTTTTAAATATTGATTGGGAACCTAATAAAACAGCTGAATTACTAACAGATCTAGGTTTGGAAGTAGAAGGAGTTACTGCGTTTGAAACCATTCCTGGTGGATTAAAAGGGGTTGTTGTTGGTCACGTTTTAACCTGTGAGAAACACCCTAATGCAGATAAACTTAAAATAACTACCGTAGATATAGGAACAGCTGAACCTCTACAAATAGTATGTGGTGCGCCAAATATTGCAAAAGGACAAAAAGTACCTGTAGCTACCATAGGTACAACACTTTATACGGGCGAAGGCAAGGCCTGGAAAATTAAGAAGGGAAAAATTCGTGGGGAAGAGAGTCATGGAATGATTTGTGCTGAAGACGAGTTAGGGCTAGGGAATAGCCATGATGGTATTATGATTCTAGATGAGGATTTACCTATAGGAACTCCTTGTGCTGAAGTTTATGAAATAGAGAATGATTTTATTTTCGAAATTGGACTTACGCCAAATCGTGCAGATGCAATGAGCCATTTTGGTGTTGCCAGAGACTTACGAGCAGGTTTAATACAGCAAGAAATTAAAAAAGAACTAATCACTCCACCAGTTACCAATTTTAATGTTGAAAATCGCTCATTAAAAATTACGGTAGATGTTAAAAACAATGAATCAGCACCAAGGTATTGTGGTGTAACTATTAGCAATATTATCGTACAACAGTCTCCCGACTGGTTAAAAAATAGATTGCGGTCTATTGGTCTAACTCCACTGAACAATGTGGTGGATGTCACAAATTATGTTTTACATGAATTAGGGCAACCCCTACACGCTTTTGATGCCAATAAAATTAAAGGCAATAAAATTGAAGTTAAAACCATTCCTGGAGGAACAAAGTTTACGACACTTGATGGTATAGAAAGAGAAATCCATGCAGAGGACTTAATGATTTGTGATGAAGACAAACCACTATGTATAGCAGGAGTTTTTGGAGGATTAGATTCGGGTGTTACTGATAATACAACTGCCATTTTCTTAGAAAGTGCATACTTTAATCCAATATCTGTTCGCAAAACAGCGAAACGACATGGAATAAACACGGATGCTTCTTTTAGATTTGAAAGAGGAATTGACATCCAAAATGTAGAATTTGCTTTACGTAGAGCTGCCTCTCTAATTCGAGAAATTACAGGTGGAGATATTACATCTGATATTGTAGATATCTACCCTAAAAAAGTGGAAGATCATGAGGTATTCCTAACCTATGAAAAGATAAACAAACTTATAGGACAGAAAATTTCTGGAGAAACCATTAAATCCATACTAACCTCTTTAGACATCAAAGTGAAAAATGTATCAGAATCTGGTATGGGATTAGCTATTCCTTTTTACAGGATTGATGTAACACGACAAGTAGATGTAATAGAAGAAATATTACGGGTTTACGGCTACAATAACATTAATTTTTCAACAAAGCTAAATGCATCTATAGCCACTACTTCTAAATTTGAAGATTATAAGTTGCAAAATGTTATTGGCAATCATTTGGCAAGTCAAGGTTTTTACGAAATAATGGCTAATAGCCTTACTACTATTGAATATAACAAATATTCAGAGACTACTAAAGATGAACATTCTGTTAAGATAATAAACCCCCTTAGTTCAGATTTATCAGTAATGAGACAGTCTATGTTATGTGGTGGCTTAGAAGCGATATCGCACAACATTAATAGAAAAAAATTAAACCTTAAGTTTTTTGAATTTGGAAAAACATACCACCAGTATTCAGAAGAAAGAAAGGAAAACAAACACTTGTCTCTTTTTGTTACGGGACAGCAGGAAGATGCCAATTGGCTTCTAAAACCTAATAAATCTGAGTTCTTCTACTTAAAATCTTCCATTGAGAATATTTTAAGCAGACTTGGAATAGAAAAGACTAGTTCTGCACCGCTGAACAATACGATGTTTCAAGAAGGTTTATCTTTAAAAGTAGGCAAGCTTACTATTGTTGATTTTGGGATTGTAAAATCTTCCATTACAAATGATTTTGATATCAAACAAGAAGTATTATATGCTGATTTTAATTGGGATAATGTTATTCAGTTAGCAGCTGAAAACGCCATAGTTTTTAAAGAGATCTCTAAGTATCCTAGGGTTAAAAGAGACTTTGCATTATTACTGAATAACAAAACAACATTTAAGGAACTTTATGATATTGCATTTGAAACAGAAGAAAAATTCCTAAAAGAGGTGAGTCTTTTTGATGTTTATACTGGTAAAAACTTACCGGAAGGCAAAAAGTCTTATGCTATAAGTTTCACTTTAGCTGATGAAAAAAACACCCTTAAAGACAAACAGATAGACAAGATTATGTCTAAATTAAGAAGCAATTACGAAAATAAGCTAGGAGCAGAATTACGTTAAATTTGTTTCGGTAAAATTACCGAATCAATCAGATGCATAACACCATTACATTGTTCTGCATCTGCACCAATAATTTTTGCTGAATTCCCTAAAGAATCGGTCAGAATAATATCTGTACCAATCATTGTTGCTGTTAATTTACTTCCCTGAATAGTTGTATAGGAAGCTTTTCCGCTACCATTACACATAGCCTTTAAAATTTTTGAAGCAGATATTTTTCCGGCTATTATATGGTAGGCTAACAAAGTATTTAATTGCTTCTTATTTTCACTTTTAAGAAGCTCTACAATCTTTTCTGAGGAAATCTTACTAAAAGCCTTATCGGAAGGAGCAAACACGGTAAACGGACCGTCATTGCGCAATAAATCTTCTAGGCCAGAACCCTTCATAGCCGCTAAAAGAGTGGTGTGAGTTGTGGATTCTTGTGTATTTTCAACTATTGAAAAATTAGGGTTCATTCCCTGATTTTTAGCATTTTTCTTTTGTTTTTGAGCGCTTAAAGTACCAAAACTTAACAGTACAACAAGTAGGTATAATGAGGGGGATTTCATATTTATACTTCGTAAATAATTGTTGTTTTATCGATGAAACGTATCAATTTACCGACAATATACAATAATCACGAAATTAAACAAGTTAAAAAACCTTTTATTTGAAATTTAAACAATTAAACCGTTGCACCATAAAGTTTTTCGCGTTGTTCCTTGATACTTTTATCAGACATATACTCATCAAAAGTGATATATCTATCTATATTTCCGTTAGGAGTTAACTCAATAATTCTATTGGCAACCGTATTTGCAAACTCGTGATCATGAGTTGTAAACAACACTGTTCCCTTAAAATTTTTAAGTGAGTTATTAAAAGCTGTAATACTTTCTAAATCAAGGTGGTTTGTTGGTTCATCCAACATAACAACATTAGCCCTTAGCATCATCATTCTACTAAGCATGCACCTTACTTTTTCACCTCCTGAAAGAACAGTTGCTTTCTTTAAACCTTCTTCACCACTAAACAACATTTTCCCTAAAAAACCTCTAATATGTACTTCTTCCCTTTCTTCTTCTGTTTTTGCCCATTGGCGCAACCAATCTACTAAATTTATATCTTTTTCAAAATATTCTGAATTATCAGCTGGCAAATATGATTGCGATGTTGTAATCCCCCATTGAAACTCGCCAGTTGTGGCTTTCTTTTTATTATTTACAATCTCATAAAAAGCACTAGTGGCCCTAGAATCTTTAGATATCACTGCAACTTTATCGCCCTTTGCTAAATTAATATTAACATCTTTAAATAATAAATCACCATCTTCTGAAGTAGCAGAAAGGTTTTCAATATTTAATATTTGATCTCCTGCTTCCCTTTCTCTTTCAAAAATAATTGCAGGATATCTTCTACTTGATGGTTTAATATCATCGATCTTTAATTTAGAAAGCATCTTTTTCCTAGATGTTGCTTGTTTACTCTTAGCTACGTTTGCACTAAAACGCATTATAAATTCTTGCAATTCTTTTGCTTTATCTTCTGCTTTCTTATTCTGTTGAGCTCTTTGTCTTGCGGCAAGCTGGCTGCTCTCATACCAAAATGTATAATTACCAGAATAAATATTTAATTTTCCAAAATCTATATCTCCAACAGAAGTACAGACAGCATCTAAAAAGTGTCTATCATGTGATACAACAATTACAGTATTATCATACCCTGCCAAAAAACGCTCTAACCAGTTTATAGTCTCATAATCTAAGTCGTTTGTTGGCTCATCCATAATTAAAACATCTGGACTACCAAAAAGCGCTTGTGCCAACAATACTCTTACTTTTAGTTTAGAATCTAAATCCCCCATATTGGTATGATGAAATTCATCAGAAATTCCTAAGTTAGATAACATTGTAGCTGCTGCACTATCAGTATTCCAACCATCCATTTCTTCAAAAAGAACTTGTAACTCCCCTATTCTATCTGCGTTGCTATCATCATAATCTGCATACAAAGCATCTATTTCTTTTTTAATTGTATACAGTGGCTTATTACCCATTACCACAGTCTCTAAAACCGAAATGTCATCGTAGGCATTGTGGTTTTGCTCTAAAATAGACATTCTTTTTCCTGGCTCAAGGTGCACATGTCCAGAGGTAGCATCTATTTGTCCTGAAAGGATTTTTAAAAAGGTAGATTTACCAGCACCATTGGCACCAATTATACCATAACAATTTCCTTGTGTAAAAGTTACATTTACATCATCAAAAAGAATTCTTTTACCGAATTGAACAGATAAATTAGATACAGATAGCATAGTCTTAATTTTAAATTTTGTGCAAAAATAGTGAATTTTAACACCTTATACCAACACATTTCAATCATTAAAAAAGTGTTTTAACTAATTGTAAACTTATTTTAACTACACATTAACATGAACACACTATAAGGTTCCCTAAATTTGAATATAATGATAGCTAGAACTATATGAATAAATTTTTACTCTTTCTCTCAATTACCTTTTTGATAGGTTGTAGTGGGAAGCAAAAAAAATCCCCCTCTATCTATTTTGCAGGTGAAATTGTGAATCCAAAAAATGATAGTGTTGTCTTATATAAAGATGACGCTAGGATTTGTTCTTCTAAATTAGACAGCCATAATAGATTTGTCATTAAATTAGATGCTTCTGCTGAAGAAGGTTTATATCATTTTGGACACAGTCCTGAAGTACAATATGTCTATTTAGAAAAAGGTGATAGCCTTTTAATTAGAGTGAATACAGCTGACTTTGATGAATCTCTAGTTTTTGAAGGTATTGGCCAAGAAATAAATAATTTTTTACTAGAAATGTTCTTAGTACAAGAAAATGAGGAAAGGGATTTTATTCAAAACATATACCAATTAAACCCTGAGGATTTTAGCAAGAAGGTTGATTCTATTAATGTCATAAAATTAGATTTATTACATAATTTAGAACAAGAGGCTGTCCTTTCTGAAAACGCCGTTGCAATTGCAAAAACAAATATTAACTATACCACCTATTTATACAAAGAACGATACCCTTTTAAACACAGAGAAATTTATAAGAAGAATTCTTTTGAAGAATTACCCAGTAGCTTTTACGATTACAGAAAAGAATTAACATTCAACAATCCTAACTTTACATATATTGCTCCTTACTATAACTTTATGAAAGAACATTTTTACGGTGTTTCTTATATGAATTGCAAAAAAGATTGCAAAAAAAATGGTGTTAATTATGTTAATCAACTGCACTTTAATGAACACCAATTAAAACTTATAGACAGTGCGGTTGGTGAAAAGAATTTAAAAGATAACCTTATCCGATTTGTCGCTCTTAAATATTTGCTTCGTTCAAATGTTAGCTATAAAAAAAATACGGAGTTTATTGAAAAATTTCATGAGGTTGCTAACGACAATAAACATGTAACGGAGATAAATACCTTATACAACAGTATTAACAACTTACAACCTAATATGCCTGTCCCTGCTGTTTGGGTAGTAGATTTTAATGGCAAGCAAGTATCTCTAGCAGAAATTAGCACTACTAGAAAAGATGTTGTTTTTTACTTTTGGATGGGAGAACATAATAAACATTTTAAACACATAATAAATCGTGTTAATTCGTTAAACAATACCAAAAAAAACAAATACACATATATAGGTATCAGTTTACGAACCGATGAGCAAAAATGGAAAGACGTTGTTACATCTAACAACCTAAATACTGAAAATCAGTTTAGAGCAGCAGAACTAAAAGAAATAAATAATGCTTTAATTATTAATGGAAAAATAAATAGAGCTGTTGTTACAAGTAATGGAAACATTACAAATGCGTTTGCTGATATTTATAGCTCATTTTAAAAGTCAATACAATTAATAATATAAAAAAGCCCTTAGATGTTAACACCTAAGGGCTTTTAAATTTTTAATAAAAAAATTAATTTCCTTTTTTATAATCTTCTAAGAATTTTGCCAATCCACTATCCGTCAAAGGGTGCTTTAACAACCCTTCTATTGAAGACAAAGGACCTGTCATAACATCCGCTCCCAGTTTAGCACAATCAATCACATGCATTGTATGTCTAACAGATGCTGCTAAAATTTGAGTTTCAAAAGCATAGTTGTCATAGATATGTCTAATTTCTGCAATTAAGTTTAACCCATCTGTAGAAATATCATCTAATCTACCAATAAAAGGAGATACATACGTAGCCCCTGCCTTAGCTGCCAATAATGCTTGTCCGCAAGAAAAAACCAAAGTACAGTTTGTACGTATGCCTTTATCTGAAAAATACTTTATGGCTTTAATACCATCTTTAATCATAGGTACTTTAACAACGATCTGCTCATGCAATTCTGCTAGTTCTTCTCCTTCCTTAATCATTGCCTCATACTCCGTAGCAATTACTTCAGCTGAAACATCACCATCAACAATATTACAAATGTCAACATAGTGTTTTAAAATATTATTTCTACCTGTTATGCCTTCTTTGGCCATTAAAGAAGGGTTAGTGGTAACACCATCCAAAACACCTAGTTCTTGTGCTTCTTTGATTTGTGCCAAATTTGCTGTGTCAATAAAAAATTTCATCCTTTTGTTATTTTAAAAATTATGTTCTAAATATAGTTACTAAAGCCAACTGTTAAGCAACAATTAGCAATAGTATACAAAATTACAACTTGTAATGGTTCAATAATAATTTTTCGTACACTTTATCGGGTAAAATTTTCTTTAAAAACAAAGAAAATTTTTGCATAAAAGCCCCTACCTTATAATGTACCTTAGGATTTTTTGTATTTATAATCTTCAATACCCTTTCCGCTACTTGTATAGGATCTTCACCCGCATCTACGTGTTCATCCATCATACATAATGTATTTCCATAAGGTTTTTTATAGACTGAATCTTCTAAAACTGGTGCATGATACCTACCAGACGCAATATTGGTAGAAAAATCTCCAGGGGCTACCGTTGTTATATGTACCCCAAAATCTTTAACTTCCATTCGCATAGCCTCGGTAACTAATTCTAACGCTCCTTTACTTGCAGAATAAATACCCCTATAAGGCAAGCCCATATACCCTGCTATTGAAGTTATGTTAATAATTAAACCTGATTCTTGTTTTCTCATTTGCGGCAATACTGCTTTCATAACACAGATAGGGCCATTAAAATTAACCATAAAAGCATTCACTATTTCCTCATCAGGAGTTTCTTCTATGGGACCTGTAATTCCAACACCTGCATTATTAATAAGAACATCAATACGCCCTTCAACACCTATGACTGTAGCTATTGCCCGCGTAATAGTTTCTGTATTACGCACATCTAACTCCACTAAATTAAAGGCATCAAAATCTGGATATTTCGCTTTGCTACGTGTAGTACCATAAACGGTAAACCCATTTGCTACTAAATAACGACCAATAGATTTACCAATACCAGAAGACCCTCCAGTAATCAATACAACTTTCTGCATCATATATTAAGAATTAACTGATGCAAATAAACAAATAAATAAAAGAGAAAAGAAATATAAGTCATGTTGACTTTAAGGTACAAAAAAAGGCAAGCTACCTACATCGCACCGCTCAACCGCGTACCCTTGCTGCGTTCCCACCCTGGGGGATTAAACAGGAGCTGGTCGTGTAGGACTTGCCAGCTGCAAATATACAATCTTTTAAATTTGACGCAATCATTTTTCATTCTAATTTTAATTAAATACCTTGCCTTATAACAACATAAAAATTATGAAGTCACCTAAGTTTTTAACATACAGCATACTAACCCTTTTAATAGCTTCTTGTGGAGGTGCTAATACCTCCCCCTCTAGCTTATTTGAATTACAAATAAATGGAGCTACTGATAAAATTCACCTAAATGAAGCTGTAACTATCAATTTAATAAACAAAAAAAATAAGACCATAAGCAAAGTAACATATACTATTGATGGAAAAAAAATAGAAGTAACCAACAATAAAATGGCATTACATATACCTAAAGTTGGAAGTAAATCTATTGAAGCTGAAATTGAATATGATGATGAAACTGTAACGATCTCTAAAAAGATAATCGTTTTTGCTCCCACAGCTCCACAAGTATACACCTATGAAATAATAAATGAATACCCTCACAACAAAGATTATTTCACCCAAGGTTTAGAATTCTACAGAGACACTTTATATGAAGGCACTGGAAAACTAGAAAAATCTAAATTGCTAAAACTAGATTACAAAACCGCTACAGTTATGAAGGAGCATAACTTGAAAAATACCCAATTTGGTGAAGGTATAACTATTTTAAACAACAATATATATCAACTTACATGGCAAAGTAATATTGGTTTTGTTTACAACGCAGATACTTTTAAAGAAATAGATCAATTTACATACGGAAAAAGCAAAGAAGGTTGGGGACTATGTAATAATGGTGAAAATTTATTAAAAAGTGATGGTTCTGAAAAAATATGGACATTAAACGCCAAAACTCTAGTAGAAGAAAGTTTTATTGAAGTATATACAAATAGCAAAAAATTAATTAAGATTAATGAATTAGAATACGTCGATGGAAAAATTTATGCCAACACATGGCAATCTGGTCAAGATGTTGCAGTCATCATTGACCCAAATAGCGGAATTGTAGAAGGTATTATAAATTTTAATGGTTTAAAAAATAAAGTGAAGAATGAAAGCGTTGATGTCCTTAACGGCATTGCATATAACCCAACCAGAAAAACATTTTTTGTTACCGGGAAATATTGGGACAAACTATTTGAGGTTAAAATCATTAAAAAATAAACGTGAAGTTTTACAAAAAAACAATTTCTGTTACCCAAGACGATTTAGATGATTTAAACCACGTTAATAACGTACGTTATTTACAATGGGTACAAGATATATCTAAAGAACATTGGGTTTCTTCTGCACCCAAAGAAATGCAAGAAAACATTATGTGGGTTGTTACCACTCACTTTTTAGAATATAAATCTGCCGCACTTTTAGATGATGTTTTAGAAGCTAAGACCTTTATTAAAAAATCTGAAGGACCTATATCTGTACGCATTGTAGAAATGCATAATAAAAAAAACAAAAAACTTGTATTGCGTTCTAAAACAGAATGGTGTTTATTGAACGCCAAAAATTTGCGTCCTATTAGGATTTCTGATGAAATTAAAAAAGTGTTTCTAGATTAGCCTTATAAACGATGAAATACTCCTTATTCTATAAACAGTATTTATTTCCATTATTCTCAGTAGTTCTTGTCGTAAAGATTTTAACGATGAAGCCAGCACTGGCAATCTATCCTTTTCTAAAGACACTATTTATTTAGATACCATTTTCTTCACCATTAGTAGCAGCATCTATGGATTAAAAGTTTTGGTGACATAAAAATACCTACCATACAGTTAGCTAAAGGTATAGAAAGCAACTATAGACTAAACATAGATGGTATGTCAGGGAAAAATTTCAGCAATATATTCCACTCTTTGCTAAAGACAGCCTTTATATATTCATAGAAATTACAGCTGATGTTTCAGTCTCAGATGAAAATGAGTTTTTGTATACAAATGCTATTCTATTTGATGTCGGAAGATACGAATAAAGTGTATCGCTTGTTACTTTAGTAAAAGATGCTTTTTTTTATACCCTTCTCTCCTTGCTAATGGTACTAAAGAAACTATAGTTTTAGATATAGATGCTAATGGTGAAAAAATAATTTCGGAGAGATTTGAATTAACAGATGAGCAGTTGCATTTTACGAATAAAAAACCATACGTAATATATGGTTACGCTGCTGTTCCAAAAAAACAAAACACTACTAATAGATTCTGGTATAATGGGTTTAGAATTAATGTAGCATTGAAAATTGACAATTTTCCTACAAAAAAGAGCAATACCCTTAACGAAGCAAATTTTATGAATTGCATCATAGATGGTAACAGCAACCATAAACTACAATTTACAGTGAACTCCTAGGATGCTTTTCCGTTTAAATTCACCAATTGTTTACTAAAGTTCTCAACTATTGATCGTAATAATGAATTCTATGATTTAAAAAATGTTAGTTATTATTCCACTATCATTTTAAATTCTGATGCTTCTTTTCAGAATCCATTTAAGAACAGTTTTTGGTTAACTAACACTTCTTCTGCAATAAACAATGCAGAAGTTTCAACTGCCCAAGAAATTCCATTAGATATACAAGGAAAAAATAGAACAAACGCTCCTGATATTAGAGCATATGAATATGTAGTAAACAATTAATGTAGCTTTTTTCTTATAATTTAGTAAGTTTTAACTTATAATTCACTAAATTTGATGTAAAACGAGTTATATAAACCTCATAAATATTGTGGTTTTCATTTAATTCAATCTCACAATCTATGTGTACTTTTATAAACTAAATTCAAAGGGTGAATTATTCTTATGTCATAATAGGTGCTAACACTACTTCTAATTTGCAATTACAGCATTTTTTGGAAGATTATGATGATTTTGTATGTGCTGATATTGCATTAAATCCTAATGATGGACTAAACCACACGCTTAAATATAGTCCTGACATATTATTTATTGACTTACAAGAAGAAGCTTCTGATTATTTTCAAATGGTATCCGATATGTATCAATACATAAATCATATTCCTTTAGTTATTGGTATGAGTAAGAATAAAGACAATGCTTATGAAGCTATTAAATGTGGGTTTTTTGATTATTGGTTATTGCCATACAATGAATTTGATATCAGAAAATCTATCTATAAATTAAGAAAACAAGTACCCAAAAAAGAAACTACACTATCTACATTGTGTTTACAGTCCTACAAAGATTATAGATATATAGATACAAAAGACATTTTATATTTAAAAGCAGATAACAATACAACTGACTTTTTTTTAAGTGATGGCTCTAAGATAAGTGCTTACAAGACACTGAAAACTTTTGAAACCAAATTACCACAGAATTTTACAAGAATTCACCAAAGCTATATTTTAAATAGTAATTATGTTTCTAGAATAAATTATGGTAAAAATTTATGTGATCTTAAAAAAACAGACACACAGCTACCTTTTTCTAAATCATATAAAGAAAACATTGACTCACTTAACAATAAAATGAACAAAAATTCCATTTCCTCACATAACTAGTAAAATTCTCACAAAAACTGTTTAAATACTATCAGACACCTACAGAATACTCAAAATACAATTAAATTTAATATTATTTTTAGCTAGCTAGTATACCTTAGCAGTGCAATAAAAATGAATTTAACCGTAAAAAATTTTAAGTATGAAAAAAGTAGGAAACATTTTGGGAATGGTAATTTTTAGTTTAATCTTATTCTCTTGTAATGTAGATGGTAACGAAGCAGATGATGCTTTATTTGAAAATGTTCAAGCAACCGATGATGATGAAGTTGGTGAACCTGAACCAAGCAGCGGTGAAGTAGCAACCGATGATGATGAAGTTGGTGAACCTGAACCAAGTAGCGGTGAAGTAGCAACCGATGATGATGAAGTTGGTGAACCTGAACCAAGTAGCGGTGAAGTAGCAACCGATGATGATGAAGTTGGTGAACCTGAACCAAGTAGTGGTGAAGTAGCAACCGATGATGATGAAGTTGGTGAACCTGAACCAAGTAGCGGTGAAGTAGCAACCGATGATGATGAAGTTGGTGAACCTGAACCAAGTAGCGGTGAAGTAGATTAAATACAATATAGTACAAAAAAAATTGCCTTAAATCTTTGATTTAAGGCTTTTTTTATACCTTGCAACCAGATAAGACCTACTACGTGAAAAAAAATATTATACCCCTACTAGCTATATTTTTTTTGATTGCTTGCAGTCAGCAAAAAGAAAGCACACCCCCTACCCCTAAAATCCAAAATCAAACGAATACCAACAGTGGCATACAAGAAGAAAATAATTATTCACAAAGAAGAGAGCTGCACAAAATCGCTAATGGGTTACTAAGAAAGGATTCAATTAAATTTAGGGAAGCAAATAAAAAAGTAATTCAATTATCTGTTCAAGCTAATGATTCCTCCTTACTTGCTTCTGCATATTGGGATTTAGGATATCATTTTTCAAGACATTCAAAAATAGACAGTAGTTATTATTATTATTTAAATGCACAGAAAATTTACCAAAATCTAAAGGAGACTAGAACAGAAGGCACATTACTTTACTTTATTGCGCTATTACAATCAAAAGCTAAAGATTATAGAGCTAGTGAAGTTTCAACAATTAAAGCTATTGAATCATTTAAGCAGATTGATAGTACAGAATTTGATCTTTTTAGATGCTATAATAACTTGGGTTCTGTTACCAATGCACTTAATGAGTTTGATAGAGCTTTAGATTATTATAATAAGGCTTTAGAATATCAAAAAAAGATAAAAAAATCTAACACCTATAATTTAAGTGTTTTAAACAATATTGGCAATGTAAATAGAGATAAGAAAGATTATAATGAAGCCATAGAAATTTACAAAAAGGTACTTAACACGGATAGTTTATTATTTAATGAACCAAGATTTTATGCAAAAGTATTAGACAACTTAGCCTATACAAAATTCAAAAAAGGTGATACCCTAGATATTGAATCACAGCTATTAAAATCATTAAAAATCAGGGATAGCCTCAATGACAATTCTGGTTTATCTGTTAGCCACTACAACTTGGCTGAATTTTACTTACACAAAAAGGATACTTCCAAATCCTTACGTAGTGCCAAAAAATCTGAGCACTATTCCCTAATAGACAAAAACAACAAACGCTTACTTCAAACATACGACCTTTTAACAAGAATAGATCCAAAAAATGCAACTGATTACGCTCATAAATATATCATCCTAAATGACAGCCTTGTAAATGAAGAACGTAGTTTACAAGAAAAATTTACACGTATAAAATTTGAAACAGATGAAGTTATTGGGGAAAAAGAAGTACTAGAAAAACAAAAACAACTACTAATCTCATTTGTAATTGGCGCATTACTGCTTGCTTTTGCCGTTTTTGTCATAGGCAGTCAATATATCAAAAACCAAAAATTAAAATTTGAACAAGAGCAACAAGAAACAAACTTAGAAACTTTTAATTTAATGTTAGCCCAAAAAGGAAAACTAGTACAGGCAAAACAAGAAGAACAACAGCGAATTTCGCAAGAATTGCACGATGGAGTTATTGGAAGCCTTACAGGTATTGCACTTATACTAAAAGCTACCAACAAAAAAGCAGATGAAGAAACAATAAAAGAACGATTAGACCTTATAAAACAACTTCAAGAAACTTCTGAAGAAATTAGAACTATTTCTCATACCCTAAGTGCTGCTTCTTTCAAAAAAATACAAAATTTCACTAATTCTATCCAAGAATTACTAGCAAACACAAGCAAATCTTCCAATATAGAAACAAAATTTACATTTGATGCAAAGATAGACTGGGATCAGTTAAGTGCCGAAATTAAAATTAACTTATACAGAATACTACAAGAAGGAATTCAAAATTCTGTTAAATACTCAAAGGCAGAAAATATTACTCTAGATTTTAGTATGAAGAAATCTAATTTATCTGTATTTTTATCTGATAATGGCATAGGTTTTAATACGCAAAAAAAGAAAAAAGGAATTGGTCATAAAAACATATACTCTAGAATAGTTAAAATAAATGCAGATATAAATATATCTAGTGAAATTGGAAAAGGAACCAAGATAAGTATTACCATACCATTACATACAAGTGAAATAATAACTACTAATGAAGCTTAAGTTGCTAAAAGTATGAGAACTTTAAAAATACTAGCTGTAGATGATCATCAACTTATATTAAAAGGATATAAATATACGTTTGCTGATATTAACCCTGCTAAATACAATATTAATTTAACTACTGCTAGCTCATATCTAGAAGCGAAACAACTTATTGAAACAAACGTTTATGATGTTGCTTTTTTAGATATCCAAATAGAAAAACCAGACGCAGAAAATTTAGACGGTAATAAAACTGGAGAAAATATTGGCGTATTATTACGAGAAGTTTCTCCAAAAACCAAAATAATTTTTCAATCTTCTTTTAGTGATAGCCTACGAATTAGTAATATCTTTTCTACTGTAAACCCCGATGGTTATATTGTAAAGACAGAAGTGTCTGATGAAGTTTTAGAAAAAGCACTCGATAATGTTTTAAGTGGTAGTACTTATTATTCTCGTTCAGCTGTAGATGTTTTTAGAAAGACAATGACCAATAACATTATGATAAATGATGATGACAAAGAAATTCTTTATCGTTTATCATTAGGTATTAAAACAAAAGACTTGGTTGATTTTGTCAACCTTTCAGTTACTAGTATTGAAACGAGAAAACGTAAGTTAAAATTTATCTTTGATATTGAAAATGAAAATGACTTGGCCTTAATCAATGAGGCTAAAAAAAGAGGATTTATTTAGTATTAACAAACATTTATATTATTTTAATTAGAAATTTAACAATATTCTAATAGGAAAAAACAAAAACCTCAGCAAAATAGAGGTTTCCCTATAATCTAAAGTAAAAAATTCATCATAATTTTGTTAGTAATTAACCTGCTAAGAAATTTTAGATGCCTAAACCATCAAATTTTAACACTATTCGCTATTCTAGCACCATCCCAAATGAGGTGTTAGAACAACTTGATATTTTTAGAAATGAATTAGAGAGAGCTTATTTTTCTAAGGTTTTATTAAGAATTACAGAACATTCAAAGGAAACTATTGAAATAGGAATTGAAATACAATCTAATTTTTGGTTATCAGAAAGTATACATTATTACAACAATCATAATTGGTTAAAAGAAAAAAACAACCATAGTATCTTTAAACTTCAACAATTATATAATAGCTATACTAAATTAAGAAGAAATTCACCTATCTCTATTGATATTTCTGAATTTTCGCTCTATTTATTAGACACATCTTTAATTATTAGTAAAATTGCAAATAACAGTATTGTAAATCAGATAGAAAATATACTATCCTCTTTAGTTACAAATATAGATAATTTAGTTGCTGCAAGTCCAAGTTTAGAACTACCAACAGAAATACACTTGCCCCTATTTTATGAAAATAAAGAAAGCTTAACCAATATTCTAGAAAAATCTTATTTCAGACTCTGGGGACTTTATTATGAGTCTGAAGAAGACCCCGTAATATATGACATTAATACTAATACCATCTTTAAGAGGGACTTATTCTTGGTGAATCATATTGATATTATGGAAAACCTATAACAGGTTTTCCATAATTCCGGTGTCTTTATAATATTAATTAAACAATGCTCTACCTTTCATTAGTGTATTTACTTTTTCCTTCACTGAAACCATAACATTTTTGTCTTCTGGGTTCTTAATTACAGTATCTACAAAGTCTACTATTGTTTCCATATCTACCTCTTTAAGACCACGAGTTGTAATGGCTGCAGTTCCAAAACGAATACCTGACGTTACAAAAGGAGATTTATCATCAAAAGGAACCATATTTTTGTTGGCGGTAATATCTGCTTTTACTAAGGCATTTTCTGCGTCTTTTCCTGTAATATTTTTATTTCGTAGGTCTATTAACATCATATGGTTATCTGTACCTCCAGAAATAATTTTATAATCTTTCTTTACAAATGCCGCAGCCATAGCTGCTGCATTTTTTTTCACCTGAATCATATAATGCAAATAATCATCAGTTAAAGCCTCTCCAAAGGCAACTGCTTTGGCTGCTATAATATGCTCCAAAGGCCCTCCTTGATTTCCAGGGAAAACTGCAAGATCTAATAGTGCTGACATTTTACGCAGCTTTCCGTTTTTAAGAGTTATCCCAAAAGGATTATCAAAATCCTTACCCATCATAATCATACCGCCTCGTGGTCCACGTAATGTTTTATGCGTAGTTGTTGTTACAATATGGCAATGTGGCATAGGATCATTTAAAATACCTTTGGCTATAAGCCCTGCCGGATGAGAAATATCTGCTAATAGTAATGCATCAACGCTGTCTGCAATTACTCTGAAACGTTCAAAATCTATGTCTCTAGAGTAAGCAGAAGCACCTGCAATAATCATTTTTGGTTTCTCTCTGGTTGCTATCTCTTGTATTTTATCATAATTTAAAACTCCTGTTTCTTCATCTACGCCGTAAAAAACTGGATTATACAAACGTCCAGAAAAATTTACAGGAGAACCATGCGTTAAGTGCCCGCCATGCGATAAATCGAAACCCAAAATAGTATCTCCAACTTTTAAACAAGCATGATATACAGAAGCATTTGCTTGTGATCCAGAATGTGGCTGTACATTTACATAAGTAGCACCAAAAAGCTCTTTAGCTCTATCTATAGCTAGTTGTTCTACCTTATCAACAACTTCACAACCACCGTAGTAACGCTTTCCAGGATAACCTTCTGCATATTTATTGGTAAGCACAGAGCCTGCTGCTTCCATAACTTGCGGACTAGTGAAATTCTCAGAAGCTATTAATTCTATCCCCTCTAACTGACGTTCTTTCTCGTCATTAATTAAATCAAAAATTTGGTTATCGCGTTGCATATTCATTTTATTGCGTTAGTAAAGCGTAAAAATACAAATTGAGAATCTTTAATCAGAAGAAAATAATATATTTGAAAAGAAATTTATCAAATAATCATTAACAATATACATTATGCCTATAAAAACAAATGATCCAACAAAAAAATCTTGGATTTCTGTGGATGCAAATTCTGATTTCCCAATCCAGAATATTCCATTCGGAGTTTTTTTAACTAGGGACGATATTATTACCATCGGTACACGTATTGGTAATTATGCTATCGATTTAGGTGCACTGCACCAATTGGGGTATTTTGATGGTATTCCGCTTACTGATGATATTTTTTTACAAGATTCGCTAAATGACTTTATTTCTGATGGCAAAAAAACTTGGCGCCTAGTACGCAATAGAATCGGTGAAATTTTTGAAATCGGCAATACAAGCCTTCAACAAAATGAAGCCCATAAAAAAATAGTTTTGTTTACTATGGATGAGGTTGAAATGCAATTGCCAGTGCTTATTGGAGATTATACTGACTTTTATTCTAGTAAAGAACATGCTACCAATGTTGGTACTATGTTTAGAGACCCTAATAATGCGCTTTTACCCAATTGGTTACATATCCCTGTTGGATACCATGGTAGAAGTTCTACCATAATTCCTAGTGGTACACCAGTGCACAGGCCAAACGGACAAACACTTCCTAAGGGAGCAGAAGCTCCAGTATTTGGACCTTCCAAACTTGTAGATTTTGAATTAGAAACTGCTTTTATAACTACAGATGCCAATGTATTGGGAGAACCTATTCCTATTGATGAAGCGGAGGATTATATTTTTGGAATGGTTGTTTTTAATGATTGGAGCGCTAGAGATATTCAAAAATGGGAGTATGTACCTTTAGGCCCTTTTCTAGCAAAGAATTTTGCGTCCTCAATCTCTCCGTGGATTGTTACTTTAGATGCCTTAGAACCGTATAGAACTAAAAGTCCCGCTCAAAACCCTAAACCACTAGCCTATTTACAACAAACAGGAAATAGAGCCTTTGATATAAACTTAGAAGTAGACATCACCCCAGAAGGTGGCAAACCAACCACAGTTACCAAATCTAATTTTAAGTATATGTATTGGACTATGGCACAACAATTAACACACCACACAATTAATGGTTGTAAGGTGAATAGCGGAGATATGATGGGTAGTGGAACCATCTCTGGTCCAACACCTGACTCTTATGGTTCTATGTTAGAACTATCTTGGCAAGGCACAAAACCTGTACCTTTAGCTAACGAAGAAACTAGAAAATTTATAGAAGACAACGACACCGTAACTTTAAGAGGATATTGTAGTAAGGATGGTGTACGAATTGGTTTTGGAGAAGTCTCTACAAAACTGTTACCAGCCATAACTATAAAATAAATAATTGATATGAAATATGCTATTTTTATAAAGATATTCCTATGTCTATTTTTTTTGTTTTCACATAGAAATTCTAGAGCGCAGGATAGTTTAACAAAAATTGAAGCAGCTAAAATTGCAAGTATTGCTATTGCACAAGTAACTGAAAAACAAAAAGAGATTGCCCCTGTAGAATGGGAAAATAAGCAGATCAACATAAAGGACAAATCGTTAAAATTTACCTATCGTGTATTGGGTGAGAAACCAATAGATGGTCGTAGTTTGTATATCTCTATGCACGGCGGAGGTAATACTCGGCCAGAAATGAATGACCAGCAATGGAAAAATCAGCTTCACCTATACACACCTAAGGAAGGAGTTTATGTAGCGCCTAGAGCGCCAACAAATACTTGGAATCTTTGGCATGAAGAGCATATAGATGATTTTTTTGAACAGCTAATTAAAGATGCTATTATTATGGAAGGGGTTAATCCAAACAAAGTGTATATTATGGGATATTCTGCCGGCGGAGACGGTGTTTTTCAATTAGCTCCACGGATGGCAGACTATTGGGCTGCAGCGGCAATGATGGCAGGCCATCCAGGGGATGCAAGTTTACTCAGTTTAAGAAATCTTCCCTTCGCTATATATATGGGTGGAAATGATAAAGCATACCAAAGAAATGAACACGCTGCCACTTGGGCTAATAAATTAGATAGCGTTCAAAAAATTGAACCAGAGCATTATATTCATGATGCACATATTTATGCAGGAATGCCACACTGGATGAGTAAGAAAGACACCATAGCAATACCCTGGATGGCTAATTTTACAAGAAATCCGTTACCTAACAAAGTTGCATGGCATCAAGATGATCGTTTGCACAGCAGGTTCTATTGGCTAGGGGTTCCAAGTGAAAGCAAACTATCGCATACAGAGGCTATAGTTGCTATCTCAGGGAATACAATCACTATTGAAAAAAATGATAATCCCGAGCTTTTTATTTACCTCAATGATCAGCTAATTAACCTTGATAAGAAAGTAAAAGTCCTTTATCAAGGGAAACAAATCTTTCATGGTAAAATAAAACGAAACGCCCCCACAATTCATGAAACAGCAACAAGAATGGATAAAGATTTAGTGTTTTACTCTAAAATAATACTGAAAGGTGGAAAAATTATATTTTAAAAAATCAGTGTAAGCCCGCTTACCATCAACTGGCTCTAATAGTTCATATTACAGCCAGTTGATAGTTTATTCTATTTGTAGCCAAAAACTTCACTTCTTCAATTTCTCCATGACTTGTTATCATAGGCCTTTTGGGATCTAGCAGTAATGAAGCTTATACACAACGCACAGGAGATAAATTTTGACACTAATTAAGTGACAGCTATCATTACTGAAGTAGAGAACCAACTATGCTACAACATTTTCTTTTAAATATAGGTGTTGGATTTGGAACAAAAACTAAAAGATTAGTACCTACAGTTGTTTCCAACTAAATAAACGGGTATTAGAAGAATTCTTAACAAGTAATTTTTCTTATATTTACGAGCTAGCAAGTTTAAACAAGCTTCTTTGCTGTTGATTAATGAAAAAATTAGTACTTCTATTTTTAATATTCTTTAACTATTCCTTTTCACAATTTAGCGCTTGTGATGGAAGCAAAGGGGATCCCATATTTTTTGAAGATTTTGGCAGCGGTACTACCTATGGTCCAGAGCTACCACTCGGTATTACAAACTATAGTTTTGTAGCTAGCAAACCAGAAGATGGTAGTTATACGATTTATTATAAAAATGATTGGTTTGGGTGGCACAATAACCAAGATCACACCCCTAATGACACTAATGGGAAACACTTAATTGTAAATGCCAGCCATACTGCTGGTGAATTTTACAAACGTACTGTAGCTGGTTTATGCGAAAATACAACCTATGAATTTTCTGCATGGCTCATAAATTTATTACCAACAAATACAAGTTGTGCTAATGGTGGTATTCCTATAAATATAAAATTTCAGATTTTAAACGCAATAGATAATAGTGTAATTGTTTCTGCAGATACTGGAGAACTTAGAGGTACAAATAGCCCAGAATGGCTGCGTAGATCATTAACTTTTACAACACCACCTGGGCAGAATAACGTAATACTACAAATGATCAACAACGGTGCTGGCGGCTGTGGAAATGACCTAGGTATAGATGATATTATGTTTCGTAGTTGCGGGGATTTAACGCGTATAAATTCCAGTTTAAACCAAGAAGAAAGCATAGCGCTATGCGAAATAGATGGGCCCGCAAATATGACATTAACTGCAACTCCAGATTTTTCCGTTTATAGTACACATGCATTTCAATGGCAAGAAAGTATAGACAATAGTAATTGGCAAAATATTTTAGGAGAAAACTCAGATACATACAACGCTACAAATATTACAACTACAACCTATTTTAGAGTTAAAATTGCAGAAGACAATATAAACCTTCAAAATCCGCTCTGTTATACAGTATCTAATGTATACACTATAGTTATAGAACCTACACCAAATGCTCCTATTAATAATGGCAATGTTGACCTATGTAGTAATGATAGCTTGCTCCCTCTTAGCGTTACAGTGCAACCAAACCAAACAGTGGATTGGTACACTACTGCAAATGGAGGAATCCCTATTCATGAGAACAGCACTAATTTTTTAACTACCACTCCAGGAACATATTATGCAGAAACTAAAACCTCAGTAGCTGGCTGTACTAGCCTCACTAGAACAGCAGTTACCCTTACCATTACATCCGTGCCCTATGTAGAAGATGAAACCCATTTGTTTTGCAATGACACTCCTTATCTTCTCACCTCTAATGTTACCAATATGCAATATTTATGGTCTACAGGAGAAACTACTGAAAATATTTTTATTGAAAGTGAAGGTGATTACGCTGTTATCATTACGACACCAGAAGGTTGTTCTGTCACTAAAAATTTCACAACAACAGCATTTGAGAAGCCTGTGATTTCTAAAATCACTTCAAAAAATAACAATGTTATCATAACGCTTGAAGAGTTAGAAGGGTTTGAATTTTCACTAGATGGAATATCATACCAAAGGTCTAATGTTTTCCCCTTTATACAGGGCGGTACTTACACAGCTTATGTACGGAAAATTGAAGGATGTTTACCAATTACTCAACAATTTATTCACTTAGAAATTCCACTTTTTTTTACTCCAAACGGAGATGGGATAAATGATTATTTAGTGTTTAACGGTATAGAAGCATATCCCCCTTCTACTATTAGTATATTTAACAGGTTTGGAAAATTAATAACTACAGACAATGGCATAGATTTTTCTTGGGATGGCTCTTTTAATGGACTTCCGCTTCCTTCTTCAGATTATTGGTACAAGATTAGCATCCCTAATAATTCACCTATAATTGGACATTTCACCCTAAAAAGATAAGCCTATTTTCAAGGATTTGAATCTTACTATTCTGAAAAAATTACATAAAAATCCCACTGAAATATACTACCAAACTGCTTATGACGTTTGCTATCTTGTATGTTGGCACGACTATTGAAAACATACTAGAATAATTAAAACTAAACGTTATGAAAAAAATTCTACTATTAACCACAGTAACTATTTTTTTAATTTCCTGTGGTGGAGTTAAAAAAACTCAGGAAGCTATAAATTCAGGTAATTATGTATCCGTTATTCAAACGTCAGTACGGAACATTGCAGCAAATAAATCAAAAAAAAGCAATCAACCTTATATTGTATTATTAGAAGATGCCTTTGCTAAATATACTGAAAGAGAATTAAATGATATTTCATTTTTAAAGAAAGAGGGAAACCCTTCTAGTTATGAAAATATCTTTAATACCTACAGTCGCATTAAAAATATTCAAGAACAAATAAAACCGTTATTACCACTGCGGATTAGCGAAGAAAATAGAAATGCAAAATTTTCCTTTAAAAATTATGATGATAAAATTCTAGCATCTAAAAAATTGTTGGCTGAGCATTTATATGCAAACGCTTCAAATTTATTAGAAAATGCAGTAAATAAATCTGATTACAGAAAAGCCTATGATGATTTTGACTATTTAAACCAAATAAGTCCTAATTATAAGGATAGTAGGTTAAAAATTGAGCAAGCTCATGAAAAAGGTATCGCATATGTAAAAGTAGGTCTACTAAATAGTACCGATAAAATTATACCTATTCGTTTGGAGGAGGAATTATTAAATTTTAATACATATCAACTTAACAATCTATGGACTTCATACCATACCATACCACTAAAAAACATTACCTATGATTATGAAATGCAAGTAGATTTTAGAGAAATAAACATCTCTCCAGAACAAATTAAGGAGAAACAGCTGATTAAAGAAAAACAGATCAAGGACGGTTACCAATATGTTTTAGATGATGACGGCCAAGTTGTTGTAGATGCAGAAGGAAACAAAGTAAAAACAGATAAGTTTAAAACTGTAAAATGTAGTTTTTATCAATTTACACAACTTAAAACAGCACAAGTAACAGGGAATGTTAGTTTTATAGACTTAAATACACAACAACAGATTAACAACTATCCATTAACTAGTCAGTTTGTTTTTGAGCACAACTACGCTAATTACAGAGGTGACAAAAGAGCCTTATCAGCAGACTTAGTGTCTATGCTACAATTGGCAGCAGTGCCATTTCCTAGTAATGAACAAATGGTTTACGATGCTGGTGAAGACTTAAAAACCAATATAAAAAACATCATAAACAGAAATAAATTCAATTAAAAAAAGCCCTATATGGGCTTTTTTTTTATAGGTATTGTTCTAAATTAAGCTCATTAATTCCGCCATGCGATTGGTGTACAACGGCAATTCCGTTTTTAATGACCAATAACTGTGGAGACTGGTGTGTGACTTGAAATTTAAATCCTGTTTCATTGGATACATTTCGGTATTGCAACAAATCCAAATAATAAAGATCAGCCTGCTCTTTGGAAAAATCATAATTATTCTTAAACATTTTTAGTACCATTCTGCTGATACCGCAAGATGTTGAATGCTTAAAAATAATTTGAGTTTTTGTTTTAGACTTTTCAGTGATCTCATCTAATTGAGCCACAGCTGTAAGCGCTATCCAAGGCATTTCCTTTTCTTCACTAGCACTACTCTCTTTATTTCCGCCAAATAAACCCCTAAATATTCCCATTCTATTTAATTTTATAGTTAAGTCGATATATTTATCCCACCTTACAACTGCCTAATTGTCTTAATTTTACCGAATTAAACAGACATTTTGTCCGTTACGTTCATTTGGTAAGGTTGTTGACTTTAAGCTTGTAAAAGTAACAATACCTAAAAATATATAAGCCATATGAACACAAATAATTTTACCATAAAATCTCAGGAAATCCTGCAACGTTCACAATTATTGGCGCAAGAACTTGGACATCAACAAATAGAAAACGAGCATATCTATAAAGCAATTACAGAAGTTGATGAGAATGTAGTTCCATTTATTCTAAAAAAACTAAATGTAAACATATCACTTCTCAATCAAATTGTAGACAAAGAGCTAAGCAGCCTTCCAAAAGTATCTGGAGGTGATATTATGATGTCTCGAGAAGCTGGAAAAACAATTAATGAAGCTATTCTTGTTGCTAAAAAAATGAACGATGAATACGTCTCTATTGAGCATTTATTCTTAGCTATTTTTAAATCTAAAAGCAAAATTTCTCAAATTTTAAAAGACCAAGGAGTAACTGAAAAAGACTTAACTGCTGCAATTATTGAATTGAGAAATGGAAATAATGTAACCTCACAAAGTGCAGAAGACAATTACAATTCCTTAGAAAAATATGCAAGAAATCTAAATAAACTAGCCGATGAAGGAAAATTAGATCCTGTTATTGGACGTGATGAAGAAATCCGTAGGGTATTACAAATTCTATCGCGTAGAACAAAAAACAACCCGATGTTGGTTGGTGAGCCTGGCGTTGGTAAAACAGCAATTGCCGAAGGGATTGCGCACCGGATTATTCAAGGTGATATTCCAGAAAATTTAAAAGGAAAAATCATATATTCTTTAGATATGGGTGCTCTTATTGCAGGAGCAAAATACAAGGGAGAATTTGAAGAACGACTAAAATCCGTCATAAAAGAAGTTACTTCTGCCGACGGAGAAATTATACTGTTTATTGATGAAATTCACACCTTAGTTGGTGCTGGTGGTGGTCAAGGTGCTATGGATGCTGCTAATATTTTAAAACCAGCTTTAGCACGTGGTGAACTAAGAGCCATTGGAGCAACAACCTTAGATGAATATCAAAAATACTTTGAGAAAGACAAAGCATTGGAGCGCAGGTTTCAAAAAGTAATTGTAAATGAGCCTAGTACGGAAAGTTCTATTTCTATTCTTCGTGGTATTAAAGAAAAATACGAAGCACATCATAAGGTACGTATTAAAGATGAAGCTGTTATTGGAGCCGTAGAATTATCACAACGCTATATTACCAACCGGTTTTTGCCTGATAAAGCTATTGACTTAATGGATGAGGCTGCTGCAAAACTACGAATGGAAATAAATTCTAAACCAGAAGAATTAGATGTTTTAGACCGTAAAGTAATGCAGTTAGAAATTGAAATTGAAGCCATTAAAAGAGAGAACGACAAGGATAAACTAAAAATATTAAATTTAGACCTGGCAAATATTAAAGAAGAACGAAACGAAATTTTTGCGCAATGGGAAAGTGAAAAATCTGTTGTAGACACTATTCAACAAGTAAAACAAGATATTGAACATTATAAAGTAGAAGCCGAGCGTGCGGAGCGCAATGGTGATTATGGTACCGTTGCCGAATTGCGATATGGAAAAATTAAGGTAGCACAAGAAAATTTAGAAAAATTACAAAACACACTTGCAGCACAGCAAAATGAAGGCACTTTAATACAAGAAGAGGTCACTTATGAAGACATCGCAGATGTTGTCTCAAAATGGACAGGTATCCCCATTACAAAAATGTTACAAAGTGAACGCGAAAAGCTATTGGACTTAGAGTCTGTTTTACACAAACGAGTTGTTGGACAAGATGAAGCCATACAAGCTGTGTCTGATGCCATTAGAAGAAGTAGGTCTGGCTTACAAGATGCAAAACGACCCATTGGCTCCTTCCTATTTTTAGGAACAACTGGTGTCGGGAAAACGGAGCTTGCAAAAACATTGGCTTCCTATTTGTTTGATGACGAAAATGCACTTACAAGAATAGATATGAGTGAGTACCAAGAGCGTCATTCAGTAAGTAGATTAATAGGTGCACCTCCGGGATATGTTGGCTATGATGAAGGTGGACAGTTAACGGAAGCTGTTAGAAGAAGGCCCTATTCTGTTATATTACTCGATGAAATTGAAAAAGCACACCCAGACACTTTCAATATTTTATTACAAGTTTTAGATGAAGGAAGGTTAACAGACAATAAAGGTCGTGTAGCTGATTTTAAAAACACCATCATTATTATGACCAGTAATATGGGAAGTACCATAATTCAAGAAAAATTTGAAACACATAAAGACCCTGCTTTAGCAACAGAGGCTGCAAAAAAAGAGGTTCTTGAACTATTACGTGCAAGCATTAGACCAGAATTCTTAAACAGAATTGATGATATTCTGATGTTCACACCTTTATCGAAAACAGACATTATAAAAATTGTTCGCTTACAATTGGATGGCTTAAAAAAATTAGTCGCCAATCAGCAAATAACGTTAGATGCCACAGATGAAGCAATTGCATTTTTAGCTGAAAAAGGATATGATCCTCAATACGGAGCGCGACCTGTAAAAAGAGTGATTCAAAGAGAGGTCTTAAACAATTTATCCAAAGAAATATTATCGGGAAAAATAAAAACTGATAGTATCATTTTACTAGACAGTTTTGATGATAAATTAGTGTTTAGAAATGAAAATTAATATTAATTAACAATATTGTATAAAAAAGCCTCTGTTATGGAGGCTTTTTTTAGTAAACTTTTTTCTATATTTTATATCTTCGTAAAAACAATATCCAACCATATGGCCACAAAGGCAGAAAAAACCAAAGCATACATTATTAAGACTTCTGCGCCCATCTTTAGCAAACAAGGCTATATTGGCACAAGTATGAGTGATATTACCAAAGCTACTGGGCTAACTAAAGGTGCTCTATATGGTAATTTTAAAAATAAAGAAGATATTGCATTAGCCTCTTTTGAGTATAACTCCAATAAATTATTGGCCAAAATTGATGAAAAACTCAATATTGAAGGAAATTCATTGGATAAAATTTATAGTTTAACAAATTTCTATAAAAATTATGCGCTTTTCACCGCCGAAATGGGTGGTTGCCCTATTATTAATGTAGGCGTAGATGCTGAATCTAACAACAAAATTCTTTCTAGTGCTTCTAAAGAAATTGTACGGACCATTGAAGGTAAAATTGCTTATGTGCTAGAAAAAGGAGTGAACAATAATGAGCTTACTCTCCCTATAACTCCCTTACAATTTGCAAAACAATTGTATACAATGTTGCAGGGATCCGTTGCTATGGCAACAATAACACAAGACAGAAAATATCTATTAAATACAGTTGCCTACATTAATCAATTAATAGATAAAGAAGTTAAAAAATAAAGATATAACTCAGTACTTTTTTACTATAAATTGAGTTATTAATAGTAGTCTAAATATAGATGTGCAATGAATTTTATAAAATCAATTTTTCTTGTGGTTATTTTTACAACATTAATTGGATGTAAAAATGATAAAACTGAAGATTCTATTCCAGAATCTGTAAATGAAACAGTATCTACTTTTTATTTTATAAGACACGCAGAAAAGGTCAAGTCCGATACTAAAAATCCAGACCCAGAATTAAACCAAGAAGGTTTAGGAAGGGCTATATTTTGGGCAAAAGTATTTGAACCCATAGCGCTAGATGAAATTTATTCTACGGATTATGAACGAACCAAAATGACAGCTGCGCCAACATCAGTTCAAAAAAATATTCCGGTCAAATATTATGACCCAAGAACTATTGATGCTTTAGCATTTTTAACAGATAATCTTGGTAAAAAAGTGTTGGTAGTTGGCCATAGCAATACTACCCCAGAATTTGTAAATCAAATTTTAGGAGAAAAGAAGTATCCTCAAATGGATGAAAATGATAATGGTAGCTTGTATACTATTACTATCATAGGGAATACAGCAACTTCAACTGTCTTAAATATAGATATTAGTACAGATTAATGTTATGCAATTCAATTTTAGAAAGTAACTGCAACTGATTTGTATGATACAAACTATCTAATTGCATCACAGACACCCCATTGTTTTTCGGTGTATAATTTTCATAATCCACGAAACGCACTCCACTTACATATCGTTCATTATAAGCGGCTCTAAAACGCATACCCCCACCATCTGTATAGAATTTATAGGCTAAATAGTCGGGCAAAAAAGTATCTTTATTAAACCAATATACATATACATCTTCAAAATCCTCTCCCCCATTCTCTTCGTAAAAGGTAACCTTTACCTTATAGTACTCCTTTTCTTTGATACTAACTTCTCCTAGATATTCTTTTTGAACGGCAGCATCATTTAGGCCGTAGGGCAACAACGCAAAATAGAAAACAGAATTAATAGAATTGGTATATTTTATCGCCATAGAATCTGGCACTACAACATTCGTTTTATTTATGTAACGCTTAAAACCTTGATAAACAACATCTTCTATGATCAATGAATCATTTATAGAAGTTCTCCTCATTTCTTTTTTTCCGTCATTTATTTCTAAAAGGTACTTTAGATCCCTAAAATTAAAAGCAATTTTTTTAGTTTCATAAAGTTTACCTCCAGATAATTTGATAGATGTATCTACAATAGATTGTGCCGTAATACTTTCTTTCTTTGCATTTTTACAAGAAACAATTACAATAAGCAGTAATAACGCCAAGTTCTTCATATCGTTTTAGGTTGTTTATGCATTAGTTGCATTGCTCTTTAAAACATTACAAAGTTGCAATAAAATATTCTATTTTTGCACTCTATGATGCAGAAGAAAATCAATATTAAAAACAAAAGAGCTCGGTTTGAATATGAACTTATAGATACGTATACTGCTGGATTAGTATTGTCTGGTACAGAAATAAAATCTATTCGTGAAAGCAAAGCATCTATTGCAGAAAGTTTTTGTGAGTTTAATTATAAAGGCGAACTTTTTATAATTAATATGCAAATTGATGAATATTCTCACGGGTCTCATTACAATCATTTACCCAAAGCAGAGCGAAAATTATTACTTCATAAAGGGGAGCTTAAAAAGCTAGAAAAAGAAGTTAAGAATTCAGGTCTAACTATTGTTCCGCTCAACCTTTTTTTGAATGATAGGGGCTTGGCAAAAATAAATATAGCCTTAGCAAAAGGTAAAAAATTATTTGATAAAAGAGACGCAATTAAAGATAGAGATAATAAAAGAGACTTAGATCGGATTAAAAAAAGCTTTAATAACTAACTAGTTCTTATTCTCTAATAAGGGTACAAATTTAAAAGATCCAAATTCTTGTTTTTCAAATTCTTTCTCAGATTTTCGAATAAAAAGTGTCATAATTTGTTCATCTACACCAATGGGGATTACCAGCCTACCTCCTATTTTTAATTGGGCTAATAAAGGCTTAGGAACTATAGGCGCACCTGCCGTAACTATAATACCATCATAAGGAGCCTCTTCCACATACCCGATGTAACCATCACCCAGAATCGCTTTTTTAGGTCGAATTCCCATTTTTGGAAAAAATAGCTTGTTCTTTTTAAAAAGTTCAGATTGTCTTTCTATGGTAAACACCTTAGCTCCCAATTGCAATAAAACCGCCGTTTGATACCCACTGCCTGTTCCTATTTCTAAAACAACAGCATTTGGTTTAATTTCTAACAATTGCGACTGAAAAGCCACAGTGTAAGGCTGAGAAATGGTTTGCTCAGCTCCAATAGGAAATGCTTTGTCCTGATAAGCGTGGTCTTCAAAACTACTATCTAGAAATAGGTGTCTCGGCACTTTTTTAATTGCGGCTAATACGAACGTATCTGTAATTCCTTTCTTTACTAAGGTATCTGCTAAAAGATTTCGTTTCCCACGATGTTTTAAGGTATCTTTCAAGGGTAATCTATAGGTTTGGTTTATACCGCAAATTTAAGCATAAAAAATAGTTATCCCTATTTAAATTGAAACTGCTACACTTGTTAAAAATAACTTTAAAACACAATAAGCATAGCACAAACTTTATGTGTATTTTTGAATTCTAATTAAACATAAAAACACTATGAGCATTGAAAGAGAATTACGTAAACGAAGTGAAAATAAATGTGAACTTTGCTCCAACGAAGAAAATTTATCTGTATATACTGTACAGCCATCAAAAGATGACGAATTAAAGGAAAGTATACTAGCCTGTAACACGTGTATCACTCAAATTGAAGACCCTGAACAAACAGAGGCTAATCATTGGCGCTGTTTAAATGACAGTATGTGGAGTGAACAAGGAGCTGTACAAATAGTAGCGTGGCGAATGCTAAGCAGACTACGAAAAGAAGGTTGGCCACAAGATTTACTAGATATGATGTATTTAGATGAAGACATGCTTGCTTGGGCACAAGCAACTGGTGAAGGAGAAGACCCTGAAGATAAAATTATACATAGAGACAGTAATGGCGTAATACTTAACGCTGGGGATAGTGTTGTACTAATCAAAGATCTTCCTGTAAAAGGGTCTAGTATGATTGCTAAAAGAGGTACAGCGGTTCGTAGGGTATCCTTAGACCATGAAAATGCAGAATATATAGAAGGTAAGGTTGATGGGCAACAAATTGTTATCATCACAAAGTATGTGAAGAAAATTTAGTGCCATTCGTTAAGGTAATACCTCGCTCTATTTTTTAAATACAATGTCAATTCAAATTATTATGGAACGCCAGTGGAAGAATAATTAGTATCGAGAAGTAATTGATCTGAAAAAATAAACAGATAACGAAAGTTCTCGATACAAAATTCTGAAAATAGAATTTCACTCGAACTGACACCTGGATACTATTTCGCTTTAAAAATTTAATGTCAATTCAAATTATTATGGAACGCCAGTGGAAGAATGATTAGTATCGAGAAGTAATTGGTTTGAAAAATATGTAGATAGCGAAAGTTCTCGATACAAAATTCTGAAATAGAATTTCACTCGAACTGACACCTGGATACTATTTCGCTTTAAAAATTTAATGTCAATTCAAATTATTATGGAACGCCAGTGGAAGAATGATTAGTATCGAGAAGTAATTGGTTTGAAAAATATGTAGATAGCGAAAGTTCTCGATACAAAATTCTGAAATAGAATTTCACTCGAACTGACACCTGGATACTATTTCGCTTTAAAAATTTAATGTCAATTCAAATTATTATGGAACGCCAGTGGAAGAATAATTACTATCGAGAAGTAATTGATCTGAAAAAATAAACAGATAACGAAAGTTCTCGATACAAAATTCTGAAAATAGAATTTCACTCGAACTGACACCTGGATACTATTTCGCTTTAAAAAATTTAATGTCAATTCAAATTATTATGGAACGCTAGTGGAAGAATAATTACTATCGAGAAGTAATTGATCTGAAAAAATAAACAGATAACGAAAGTTCTCGATACAAAATTCTGAAATAGAATTTCACTTGAACTGACACCTGGATACTATTTCGCTTTAAAAATTTAATGTCAATTCAAATTATTATGGAACGCTAGTGGAAGAATAATTAGTATCGAGAAGTAATTGGTTTGAAAAATATGTAGATAGCGAAGGTTCTCGATACAAAATTCTGAAATAGAATTTCACTCGAACTGACACCTGGATACTATTTCGCTTTAAAAATTTAATGTCAATTCAAATTATTATGGAACACCAGTGGAAGAATAATTAGTATCGAGAAGTAATTGGTTTGAAAAATATGTAGATAGCGAAAGTTCTCGATACAAAATTCTGAAATAGAATTTCACTCGAACTGACAGCTAGTTACTATTTCGCTTTAAAAATTTAATGTCAATTCAAATTATTATGGAACGCCAGTGGAAGAATGATTAGTATCGAGAAGTAATTGGTTTGAAAAATATGTAGATAGCGAAAGTTCTCGATACAAAATTCTGAAAATAGAATTTCACTCGAACTGACACCTGGATACTATTTCGCTTTAAAAATTTAATGTCAATTCAAATTATTATGGAACACCAGTGGAAGAATAATTAGTATCGAGAAGTAATTGGTTTGAAAAATATGTAGATAGCGAAAGTTCTCGATACAAAATTCTGAAATAGAATTTCACTCGAACTGACAGCTAGTTACTATTTAGCTTTCAAATATTATTTAGTTTTATACTTTTACAGTCAGAAATACTAGTAAAAAAAATAGGTAAACCATATAATAAATCAGACTTGTATTTATGTTTCAATTTTTTAATAAAAAAAAGTTTCTTGTTGATTACTTAGAAGGGTTTATTGACATCCACAATCATCTTCTTCCAGGAATAGATGATGGTGCAAAAACCGTAGAAGAGTCAATTACTATTTTAAAAGGATTTCAAGAAATTGGTATCACTAATTTTATTGCCACGCCACATATTATGGATGGGTATTACCCAAATACACCAAACAGCATTCGTGAAGCTTTAACGGTACTAGAAAACAAGTTGAAAATTGAAAATCTCACTAATTTCACCATAGAAGCTGCAGCTGAACATATGGTAGACCCCTTTTTTGAATCTATACTAGAGCGCAATGAGATCATGCCTTTGAAAAAAGATTTTATTTTAATAGAAATGTCTTTTTTACAAGCTTCCATTAATTTTGAAGAAGCAATACAAAAACTGAAAAAAATTAATTTATTTCCAATCTTAGCCCATCCAGAACGTTATTCATTTATACATAAGAATTTTAATAATTATACTGTTTATAAAAATAAAGGAATGTATTTTCAGTTGAATTTACTTTCATTGAGTAACTATTACGGCACAGATGTACAAAAAAATGCATTCAAATTACTAGAGCACAATCTATTTGACTTTGCAGGAACAGATGTTCATAATTTGCAGCAATTAAATGCATTAAAAGAAATAAAAATTCCACTAAAAATAGCTGAAAAATTACAACCCCTAATAAATAACACAATCTATAATTTTGGGTAAAATGAAAAAAACCTCAGCATCAAAAAATGAGCTGAGGTTTTTCTTTTCTTATAGTGTGTCTTTACTTTTTATAGAGCTGCCACCACTTTTTAGTGCTAACACCATAGCCGTACCCATATTTACCGCCATAACCCAAATCGGATTCATTCACATGATTCACTACAAAACTAAGGTTATCTATTTTCCCTTCTTCTAGCAAATGGATTGGGTGTTGAATTACTTTATTTTCTGTTGCCCCTGCCCTAGTAACATATATAATTTGGCTGGCATATTTACTAATTAATAAGGTATCGGTTACTACCACCATAGGTGCCGTATCCACAATAACATAATCATATTTTTCAGAAACTTCGTTAAAAAGTGTTTCTACTTTTTTATCCATTAATAATTCTGCTGGATTTGGAGGTATCATTCCGGAGTATATAATATCTAAATTAGGAGACTCAGGAGTCGTTGGTCTAATAATTTCTTTTAATGATATCCCTGAGGTTAAATATTCTGTTAAACCAGTATACTTGGTTCGTACATTGTTTTTACTATAGGATTCATCAAAAAATGTATACAACTTAGGATTCCGAATATCAGCCCCTAGCAACAAAACTTTTTTATTGGTATTTGAAAATATTAAGGCAAGGTTAGAGGCCATCAAGGTTTTTCCTTCTCCGGAAACACTAGAGGTGATAAAAACAATATTATTCTTATTCTTAGTTTTTGCCTGCTGCGATTGCAGCAAATAATCAATATTAGTCCGTAATATCCGTAACGATTCCGCTAATACTGATCTATCATTTTTTTGAATTAATTTGATTTTCCCTTTAATTTTTGGAATTTCAGCCAAGACAGGTATAGTACCTACTAGTTTTTCCAAATCAATTTTATTGTGGATTTTATTATCCAATAGATCTTTCACATAAATAATCCCAAACGGAATAAAAAGACCAGCCACAATAGCCATAAAATAAATATTTCGTTTTACGGGATACACAGGACCATACCCATAGTTATAGGCGTTATCTATGGTCTTCAACTTTGGAGTTGCTGAGGCAAAAGCAATTTGAGACTCTTCCCGTCTTTGTAATAAGAAAAGGTAAATCCCTTCAATACTATTCTGCTTCCGTGTAATATCTGTTAGCTTCCGCTGATTTATAGGCGAAACATACAACTTCGATTTAAATTGACTTACTTGTTTGCTCAAACTGTTTACTTGCAAGCCCAAAGCATTCTTCGTATTTGCCAAACTAGATTGCACCCCCTGTTTTATACCGGTTAACTCATCATTCAATCGTTTTACCGCTGGATTGTTAGAGCTAGCATTCTTTAATAAATTATCCCTGGTAATAACCAGCTCGTTGTATTTATTTACCGCATCGTTGATTGATGGATCCTGAATTACCCCACTTGGGAGCACATCAAAACCGTCTTGATTTTGAACTTGATTTGTAAGAGCCTCAACAACTCCTAATCGTATTCTTGCTCCCTCTAACTCTTGCTCACTTGAAGAACTCATGCCATAATTAAAACTCGCTTCACTCTCTATGTCTGTCACCCCTTTTGAACTTCTGAAATCTTGTTCTTCTTGATCATAGCCTGATAAATTTGATGCTATCACATCTATTCTATCATTGATGAAGTTTGACGTTTTATCAGCAATAGCCTTTCTTCCAGCTGAGGCGTTATTATTATATATTTTAATTAATTCATTGAGAATATCTTTTGCTTTTTGCTGATCATTATCCGTTAAATACAAATCCAACATTCGTGATCCCTTTTCGGTAGGAGCAATACTCACTCTGTTTCTGTAACCGCTGGCCACAACTTCTATTGGAGACACAAGCACCTTATATCTTTTGCCTATAAAACCATTTGAGCTTTTAAACTTAGTTAGATTTGGAGTAATCACAAGATCCCCAGCCATTGTTAACACCTTAGAGCCAAAAGAGTATTTTTTAACTTCCCCTTCTTCAGATCTAGAAAAACCAAAGGTTTCTTCATTTAAAAAATCGATATAAAAGGAAAATCCCGTTTTATTAACAATGGAGTCATGTTCCAAAAAGTTAATGGTAAAGGGTGGATTTTTATACACTTCTGTTTCTAGTACTCTGCCTTCTGTAAAAATCCGAACATTCAGGTTTAGGTTATCTACCATCTCTATAAAGTTAGATCTGGATTTAATAGATAAAATTTCATCCAATACCTCCACGTCACTATCTCCAGAAAAACCACCCAAATCTTTTAATACACTTAATTCACTTTTAGAACCCTGCTCTGATAAGATTTGTATTTTGGCAATGGCTGAATATTGAGGGGTAGTATACCGTATTTTAACATACGCTAATGAAATGGCTATTATTAAGGCTAGTACAAACCATATCCAATTTTTAGTATAATTCTTTACAATCTCTTTAATATCAAAACCACTTGCAATACTATTCTTAGAATCTATCTCCATATATTCAAATTCAAATTTTTAGCTACACCGTTTAATTTCTTGTAAGAACTAAAATAGTGGTCGTCAAGGTAAGTAATAAAGAGGCTACAGAAAAGGTTAGGGCTCTATTATCTGATTTGGATGAATTTACCTCAGAACCATTAGGCTCTACATAAATGACATCATTTTGGGTAAGGTAGTACACCGGTGAATTTAAAACTTCTTTTTTGGTTAAATCTATACGTGTAGACACTTTAGTACCGTTAAAATCGCGCATCACCAAAACATTATCTCTCCGTCCAGTAATGGTAAGATCTCCCGCGAGACCAAGCACCTGCAATATGGTAGTTCGCTGCCCTTCTATTTCAAAAGTACCAGGGTTATTCACTTGACCTAAGACTGTTACCACAAAACTCTTTAAGGACACATGAACATTTGGATCTTTTAAGTGTCCGTCACCGATTAACTTATTCCGGATCGCTTCTTTTACTTCTGTTAATGACAATCCCTTAACCTCGAGTACCCCCAAAACAGGCAATACAATATTCCCATCTAAATCTACAGAATAAGTCATTTGTCCGCCTATGGCTGCTTCTCCCATAGAAGCTCCTGCTACCATATTAAATGGTGCACTAGCAATAGGATCTTCAGAAGTGATGCTTATACTAATTTTATCTCCAACCTTAAAGCGAGGTACAAAGGTATCTGTATCAACCATTGTTTCAAAAGAAGAAAGGTCTTGAAAGTAAGCAATGTCTTTTCGTGAGGCACAGGAAGCCAATAAAACCCCAATTAAAGCCAGTAGGATATAATTATTCTTTGTGTACATTGTAATGATATTTTATAAATGAGTGTAAGTATATAAATTTATGGTTGAAATACTTTGGTTTTAGTTTCAATTTTATCAACAAGTTGCTGTTGTTCTTTTTTACTATCTAATTTACAAAGTTCGGAATTGCTAGAAATAAATTCTGGAACAATTTGTTTCATCAGACTTATGGTATTCGGCTTAAAAAACATATTGTTTACACATAGCTCATCTATTAAAGAGCGTGTTTGTATGTAATCTAATTCTCTAACTTTCCCGATCATTATTTTCTTATGATAGGTTGGCATTGTATTTTCACCGTTTGCCAATAATTCTTCGTATAATTTTTCACCTGGTCGCAATCCGGTTATTTTTATATCTATTTCCTCTGGATACTTTAACCCACACAATTTGATCATATTTTTAGCAAGATCAAATATTTTAACTGATTCTCCCATATCAAAGATAAAAATCTCTCCTCCTTCTCCCATTGCCCCAGCTTCTAATACCAATTGAGACGCTTCCGGAATGGTCATAAAAAAACGAGTCACATCTTTATGTGTTACGGTTAATGGTCCCCCTTTATCAATTTGTTTCTTGAACAATGGAATTACCGACCCATTAGACCCTAAAACATTACCAAAGCGTGTGGTTATAAACTTGGTTTTATTTTCTTGCTGCATACAACTAATATACATTTCGGCTATTCTTTTAGTACCGCCCATTACATTGGTTGGGTTTACCGCTTTATCTGTGGAAACAAATATAAATTTATCTACCTTATATTGTATGGATAAATCGGCCAATACTTTGGTGCCTGCCACATTTATTTTAATGGCTTCATAAGAATTGTATTCCATTAGCGGTACATGCTTATAAGCAGCTGCATGAAAAACCATATTAGGCTTGTGTTCTTGAAAAATGTGATTTAATCTGTTTTTATCTCTAATGTCGCCTACAATCGGTAAAAAATTATGGTAGCCATTCTGTTTTAATTCTTGTTGTAAATCATATAAGGCAGATTCTGCTTGATCAATTACAATTAAAGATTTGTAATTGTATTTGCAGATTTGTCGTACCAATTCACTTCCTATAGACCCCGCTCCACCGGTTACCACAACAACCTTATCTTTTAATTCCTCCGCTATTTTAGAGTTCTCAATATTTATAGGCGCTCTATCTAATAAATCCTCTATTTGTATTTGTTTTATCTGAGAAAATTTCAACTCTCCATTGATCCAGTCTTCTACAGGGGGTACTATTTTAACTTTCACAGGAAAGTCCACCAATCCTTCTACAAGGCCCCGTAAGGCCGTGGGGCTTATATTTTGAATAGAAAAAATAACTTCTGAAATATTATTTTCAATAATAAACTTTTCTGTCAAATCATTTTTATCATAAACCTTTACACCATTGATACTCTTTCCTGCTTTTTTACTATTGTTATCAATATAACCAACTACTTTAATATTCGATTTGGAATGATTGGTAATGGCACTGTGTGTTATAATACCAGACTCTCCTGCCCCATATATCAATACACGCTTATTGTCCATCATACTTTTATTAACAATACTTTTATAAATAGATTTAAAGACATATCTAGATGCGGATAAGGCTAGGAAACCAATTAAACTGTGAACAATAATTATTTGAAGGGGTATGGTTGTCCAACTAAAAACAGCTAATTTTTTGTTTGCCAGCACTAGTAGAATCATTAGAATACTAGACAAACAAATGGCATTAAAAATATTATAGATATCCTTTACTCCCGTATGTCTAACAACACCTTTGTATGAGCCTGTCATTAAAAAGGCTATCGCTGCCACTAATGCTACTATTGGAAGTTGAAACGGTAATTGAGCTACATCAAAATCTAATGTTAAATTATAGCGAACTAAATACGACAAAATAAATGCTAGAATCATTATAGCTACATCGATACATAAAACGAGCCATTTTGAAGCATATCGTGCCACGTTATTGTTTAAGTAATTTTTTATCATAATACTTGGGACTTAATTATGTGTACTACTCTTTCTAAATCTTTTTGTTCTAAATTGGAACCACTAGGCAAACACAAGCCTCTTTCAAAAAGGTTTTCAGAAGTTCCATCCAAATAATTTGGACTATTCTTAAAAACTGGCTGTACATGCATCGGTTTCCAAAGAGGACGCGACTCTATATTTTCCTTTTCTAACGCCAAACGAATTGCCTCTCTACTATTAAATGACGGAGTTAAAATACAACTTAGCCAACGGTTAGATATGCTTCCCTTAGGTTCATTTAAAAATTCAATCGCATTAATCGCATTCAAATTATCGTAATAATATTGATAATTTGCTCTTCTAGCGGCTACTCTATCGTCTAAAACTAGCATCTGCCCTCTTCCAATACCAGCCAAAACATTACTCATCCTATAATTATAGCCAATCGTAGAATGTTGGTAATGTGGAGCCTCATCTCTTGCCTGAGTCGCCAAAAACACTGCTTTCTTTTTTACATCTTCATTTTTACTCGTTAAAGCGCCACCACCAGAGGTTGTTATTATTTTGTTTCCATTAAAGGATAAGATGCCAATAGTTCCAAAACTGCCACATTTAATGGAATTGTATGTACTCCCTAGAGCTTCTGCACTATCTTCTACAATTGGAATATTAAATTCCGCAGCTACCTTATGTACTTCTGTAACCTTATATGGCATCCCGTACAAATGTACGGCAACAATGGCTTTGGGCTTTTTTCCTTTTGCTATTCTGTCTACTATAGCTTGCCGTAGCAATACGGGAGAAATATTCCAAGTATCCTTTTCACTATCCACAAAAATAGGGGTTGCCCCCAAATATGCTATTGGGTTTGCCGAAGCAGAAAAGGTGAAACTTTGGCATAGCACTTCATCACCACTAGTGACTCCTAATAAATCTAAAGCTAAATGTATGGCGCCAGTTCCAGAACTCAAGGCCGCAACATATACACTATTATCTATATAGGCTGATATCGCATTTTCAAAAGAAGTTACATTGGGTCCTAAAGGTGCTATCCAATTGGTATCAAATGCTTCTTTTACAAATTTTTGTTCTTCTCCACCCATGTGTGGAGATGAAAGCCAAATCTTACTTTGTTCTGCCATAAAACTTAATTTCTAACTACGAAATAAAACTAAAATTGTCTTTATTAATTTTTCAAATTTATTGTAATTATACTCAACTAAAGACTTGCTTTTTAATAATTCGGTAAAGTCATATATATATCGATTAAATACTACATTTTAGTATTTTTATCCAATTTAAGTGTATTTTAAAGATGTTGTACTCAAAATTGTGTACTTGGTAAAAAATAGCTCCTCAGCTATGCGGAAAGCACTATATTTTAAAATGATAATGTAACGCATAGGAGAACTATCGCAATCGAAAAACTTCTTTATAGTTCTTGTATGTTAGGTAGTGTGTTATTGAAGAATGAAATAGTGTATCGAGAACAATGATAACACTAAAGTTTCTCGATACTAATTATTTCTTCGCTGGTGCTACAAAATAATTCACTCGAAGTGACATTGAGTTTTTTAAATTTACCCGTATCGTTCTGTCCACCGAACATTCGGGAAGTACTAATTTCTAATTTAGACCTTAAGCTTTCAACTTTTCGACTTAAGACTTTTTGCAAACTTCCCTAGACTATCAAAGAGAGAACCCCTCCCTACATCACTTTAGAAATAATTTCAAAGGGAAGTGATTACCCAAATAGAAATGTATATTTTTGTAGGATATCATCTTTACACAAAAACAGCAGTATAAAACAGTAAACAATGAAAATATTAGTCACAGGAGCAGCTGGATTTATAGGTTTTTATGTGTCAAAAAAATTAGCCGAAAATGGGCATACCACTATAGGACTCGACAATGTAAATGATTATTATGATGTCAATTTAAAGTATGATCGCCTTAATGAATTAGGGATTTCAAAAGCGAAGGCTTTAGACTTTAATGCTATAACTGAAAGTGACACGCATTCTAATTTCAAATTCATCCGGCTAAACCTAGAAGATAAAACAGAATTAGAAGCCCTATTTACAACTCAAAATTTCGATGTGGTATGCCATTTGGCAGCTCAAGCCGGGGTACGGTACAGCTTAGAAAATCCAACCGCTTATATCAACAGTAATATTGTAGGCTTTTTAAATATGTTAGAATGTTGTAGAAACCACCACATAAAACACTTGGTTTATGCCAGTAGCTCTAGTGTCTATGGGAGTAACACCAAAATACCATTTGAAACTACCGATCCTGTGGACCATCCACTAAGTTTGTATGCTGCTACAAAAAAAAGCAACGAACTCATGGCACATACCTACAGTCATTTGTATGGGTTTCCAACAACTGGATTACGATTTTTTACCGTATATGGGCCTTGGGGAAGACCAGATATGGCCATGTTCTTATTTACAGAGGCTATGGTACAAAACAAGGCCGTTAACATTTACAACCACGGAAACATGGAGCGTGACTTTACCTATATTGATGATATCGTAGAAGGCGTTGTTCGGATCATTGAAAAAGATCAAAAATCAAGAATTAAAGCGAATACGCTGTATAAATTATACAATATTGGAAACAATAATTCAGTGAAATTATTAGATTTTATTGAGGAGATTGAAACGCAACTACAGCTTACTGCTAAGAGAAATTATATGGAAATGCAAGCTGGTGACGTTGAAAAAACTTGGGCCAATGTAGATGCATTGGTAAAAGATTACAACTATGCACCTAATACAAGCATTAAAGACGGTGTTACTGCCTTTATAAACTGGTACAAAAATTACTACAACTAAATTACAAGCAATAAGATTGTGTTTGCCTTTGCTTGGAAAAGCTGAGATGAAATTAGTTTTCAAAAGTTCTCGATACAATTTTTCGTACCTCAAAATCACTCGAACTGACATTGCCTAAAAATCATAAAGTCTACATTTAGACCAACGGATTAAAACTGTCATACCTCCCGGCAAGACGTATACCTTTATTATACCATAGTTCCCGCATTCTCTCGTCATGCTGAACTCGTTTCAGCATCACATCCTTTGTGTAACCAATGTAAAACCGTGGAACTCCCAAACCATAGGGATGGTGACGTTAATTTCAAAAAAAAATTATCTCTATTTTCACTGTATAGAAAAAAAATCTTTTTGATTTCAAAAGTTCTCGATACAATTTTTCGTACCTCAAAATCACTCGAACTGACATTGCCTTATATCCATCAACCAACAACGTTCAACCACTATAAAGCATTTAGATTTCAGAAGCTCTCGATACAATTTTTCGTGCCTCAAAATCACTCGCCTCCAATGTTCGGGGGACAATTAGCAACAGTGTATTTTTTAGTTTTAATGTCACTTCGAGTGAATTGTTT